>Ga0308161_1000202_pt1 | contig 135462 bp, 115 predicted proteins | sample PhyFR2_FD_201034 | JGI IMG/M metagenome (GOLD analysis project Ga0308161, IMG submission 201034) | Phyllosphere microbial communities from UC Gill Tract Community Farm, Albany, California, United States - DLSLF.R2 | ecosystem: Host-associated > Plants > Phyllosphere > Unclassified | place...
TGCTTTGTGGCCGCCCCCCCCCCCCCCCCCCCCCCCCCCAAAACAACGAAATAGCGAGTGCGGAAAGCCGGAAAAAGCTGCGGAAATAAAGTCAGAATTGGAGAGTTTGAGAGTTCGAGGGTTGGAGATTTGGAGAGCTCATGAATTAAATAATCATTTATAAGCAATAATGCAAACTTATATGTGCTAAAGCGCTACCACTCTAAAACTTTCAAACATGATTCACTACCTTTGCACCCATGGAACTACAATCTATCTACGAAAAACTGCAGATTCAGGATATGAATCAGATGCAGAAATCTACTTATAAAGCAACGGAAAACGGCCAGGATATTGTTCTGCTCTCTCCTACCGGTTCGGGGAAAACGCTTGCTTTTTTATTGCCTGTACTTAGAAATTTAAAGAAAAATATATCCGGAATCCAAACTTTAATTTTAGTTCCGGCAAGAGAACTGGCATTGCAGATTGAGCAGGTTTTTAAATTGATGGGAACAGATTTTAAAGTTTCGGTCTGCTACGGTGGTCACGACAAAAAAATCGAAGTCAATAATCTCATCGAAGCTCCGGCAGTATTGATAGGGACTCCGGGAAGAGTAGTTTACCATATAAGAAATAATAATTTTGATCCGAAAACGATTCAGACACTTGTTCTGGATGAGTTTGACAAAGCATTGGAATTGGGATTTCAGGATGATATGGAATTCATCTGTCAGTCATTAAAAAGTCTTTCGCAAAGAATTCTGACATCTGCAACCGCGATGGATGAAATTCCAGACTTTACCGGCCTTAAAGATGAAAAAGTTATCAACTTTTTAAAATTAAATGAAGCAAAGCCTGATATTCAGTTAAAAAAAGTAATGACCACATCGGAAGAGAAGCTGGATACTTTATTCAATCTTATCTGTAAGATAGGAAATAAGAGAACCCTGATTTTCTGTAACCACAGGGATGCCGTTGACAGAATTTCTGAGCTGCTGCGTCAGAAAGGAATTGACAGGGAAACTTTTCACGGTGGTATGGAGCAGGATGAAAGAGAACGTGCGCTTTTAAAGTTCAGAAATGATTCGGCGAGAATCTTAATCACAACCGATCTGGCAGCAAGAGGATTGGATGTTCCTGAAGTTGAATCCATCGTTCATTACCAATTACCCCCGAAAGAAGATGCTTTTATCCATAGAAACGGCCGTACAGCGAGAATGAATGCAAAAGGTTTTGCTTACCTCATCATGACGGAGGAAGAGAATTTTCCATTCATTAAGAATGATACTCCCATAGAAAGTGTTGCCGGATTTGAAAAAGTTCCGGAGAAAACACCGTTCCAGACCATTTACATCAGTGCCGGAAAGAAAGACAAAGTGAACAAAGTGGATATTGTAGGGTATCTGCTTAAAAAAGGCGAACTGCAAAAAGAAGATGTCGGTTTAATCGAAGTGAAGGACTCCACTTCCTATGTTGCGGTTTCCAGAAATAAAGTGAATTCTGTTTTACGCAAGCTGGCCAATGAAAAATTGAAAGGTAAAAAAGTGAAAATGGAAGTAGCTTATTAATACAGTCACTGCAAGGAGCGAAACGACGAAGCAATCTCGATTTATTTAATTAATCAATTATTTTTGAGATTGCTTCACCGTTGGTTCGCAAGACTTTTATTTATTCCACTCCTTTTACCTTCGTGGGCAGAATATATACGGATTTGGATGCGGTTATAAACAATACATTGTTGTCTTTTCCGCCGAAAGTAATATTACCCGTCCAATCCTCATCGATCGGGATATGGTAAATTTTCTTTCCTTCGTGATTGAAAACGTGCACTCCGTTTCCCGTAAGATATACGTTTCCATGCTTATCCAGAGTCATTCCGTCTGAACCCATTTCACAAAAAAGTTTCTTTTCAGATAGCCTTCCTTCACCCAACATATCGTAAACATAGGTTTTTCCGGCATCAATATCCGATACGTACAGCTTTTTGAATTTTTCGCTTCCTATAATACCGTTAGGCTGCGTAAAGGTTTCTATTTTTTTTACCGCTCCGTCTTTGCTTCTGTAATACAGACTTTTATGCGGTGTTTCTTTCTTAAAATCTACCCAGTAATCCCTTTCATACAAAGGATCTGTAAAATACATGCCTCCGAATTTGTCATTCCATATGTCATTGGGACCATTCAGCCTTTTACCATCAACATTTTTCAGCAATACTTCAATTTTCTTATCTTTTGAAATTTTCCAGATTTCACCTTTATTATCAGAACAGGTGATAAGATTATCATCTTTGTCGAAATGGGTACCGTTGGCTCTTCCCGTATTGCTTAAAAATTCAACAATTTTATTGGTTTTCCAGTCCCAGTAATAAATCTTATCATTAGGCTGGTCTGTAAAATAAACATTTCCTTCTTTATCTGAGGAAGGACCTTCCGTAAAAGTAAACTGATCCGAAATTTTTTCCGGTTTTACATCTTCATAAAACATAGTATTGGTATTTACTGATTTGCAGTTGACTACTGCTAAAACCAAACCAACGGAAGCAAACCGCAGAATATTTTTCATACAACATTAATTTTAAGGCCACAATTTACGATTTGTAAAATCAGATTCAAAGATTATTTCTTTATTTATGAATGATATCAACAACTTTAAAAATGTCCTGATAATCCTATTTAAAGAGCATATCATATTAGGAAAGAAAATCATTATTAATGAGCTTTGCATATCCGGAACAGTCACTCTATCCGGCTCATAACGTAATCATAAAAAAGATGAATATGCAATCTAACAGCTTTCAGACAGTGGTAAAAGACGATGAGAATTTCAGAAATTCGGTAGGCACAATGGATGAAAGCGGAAAAAGAAAATGGGTATATCCCAGAAAGCCTAAGGGGAAATTTACCAATTACAGGAATTATACAAGCGTGCTTCTACTTGCTCTTTTCTTTGGGTTGCCTTTTGTGAAAATCAATCACAATCCGTTTCTGCTGTTTAATGTGATCGACCGAAAATTTTTCATTTTCGGACAGCCGTTTTATCTGCAGGATTTTTTTATTCTGGCATTGGGAGCGGTAACATCAGTTATATTCGTTATGCTTTTTACCGTGGTTTTCGGAAGGATATTCTGTGGATGGCTTTGCCCGCAAACCATTTTCATGGAAAGCGTATTCAGGAAAATAGAATATCTTATCGAGGGTGACCGCAACAAACAGATGAAACTAGACCGACAGGAATGGGATGCCGAAAAGATCAGAAAGAGACTTTTAAAATGGTTCATATTTGCCGTTATTTCAGTAACGATTACCAATTTTATGTTCATGTATATTGTCGGCTATGAAGAAGTTTTTAGAATTATTTCTGATGGGCCCGTCGGCAATCCGTTGAAATTCCTGGGTATGATTGCCTTCGCGGTTACTTTTTATTTCGTATTTGCCTGGCTGCGTGAGCAGGTCTGTACCCTCGTATGTCCGTACGGGAGACTGCAGGGTGTCCTGATTGATAAAAACACCATTAATGTCTATTATGATTTTAAAAGAGGTGAAAACCGTTCGAAATGGAGAAACAATGAAGACAGGAAAGCCACAGGAAAAGGAGACTGTATTGACTGCAACCAGTGCGTTATCGTATGTCCTACCGGGATAGACATCAGAAACGGCCAACAGCTGGAATGCGTAAACTGTACCGCATGCATTGACGCCTGCGATGAGGTAATGGAAAAAGTAGGTCTGCCGAAAGGGCTCATCCGCTACGCTACAGAGGCTGAAATTGAAAATAGGGAAAAATTCATATTTACTTCCCGAATGAAAGCGACTGCTGTTTTCCTTGCGCTGCTGATCGGATTTTTAGGATTTCTGATGTATGACAGAGGCTCCATGGAAGCAAAATTCATCAAGCCTGCTGGCTCAACATTTTTCGTTAAAAATGGCAAAATAACAAATACTTTTATTTATACATTTTTAAATAAGTCCAATGATAAGAAAACATTAACCATAAAAGTGCTACAGCCTAAGCATGCAGAAATACAATTTTTCGGTAATGAAAAAATTAGTATGAAAGGAGATCAGATATTAAAAGGAAATATTAATATTTCTTTCCCTGAAGAAGAGATTAAATTTTCAAAACAAAATATGACCATCGGTGTTTATGATGAAAAAGGTAATCTTGTAGACGCTTTCGAGACCGTTTTTGAAGGTCCTTTCCGTCTTGTATTGTAGCAGGATTATGATGCATACATTTTAATAAACTGTGTAGGAGTGGTTCCCGAAGATTTCCTGAATACCCTCACAAAATAGGAATACTCTTCATATCCTAAACGGAACGCAATTTCCACCAGGCTTTCATCAAGATAGATCAGCATTCTTTTGGCTTCCAAAACGACTCTTTCGGTAATGAGATCTGTTGCCGTTTTATGTACAACAGTCTGAATGATCCTGTTTAAATGTTTCGGGGAGATTTTCATGGCTGATGCATAAAATGCAACCGACTTTTCCGCAGTAAAATTTTCTTCCAGCAAATCTTCAAAATCCTGATAATGCTTAAAATAAGAAAGTCCTGCCGAAGACGAGAGATGATCGAAATCTTTCGAAAAAAGCCTCGCTGAAGAAATAAAGATCTGTGACAATAGGGACAAGATCAGTCCGTTTTTCATATAATACTGAGAATGATATTCTTTTTCGAGCTGATGTATAACGGAAATAAACTCCTGTAAATGACCGCCATCAAGCTGGAGCTTCCTGGGAAAATGTACCGATCCGAAGAAAGGAAAACTTCTGAGCTTCTGATTCACATAATGCATTTCATAAAAATCCTGGGAACAAAAGAAAATATAGCCGTCAATATCCGGAGAAAGCTCCCAGCTGTGGATCTGCCCCGGAGACATGAAAAAGAGACTTCCCGAAGAAACCTCATATTTCTGAAAATCTATTTCGTGAAAGCCTCTACCCTGTGTAAAAAGAATAGCAGCATAGAAATCGTGCCGATGAGGCTTTTCCAAATGCCGGTGACCGACAATCAAATGGTTTTTCAGAGTGCTGAAATAAAAATCTGAGGTATTTCTGCCTCCCTGAAATAGATCAATATTGAGAACTGAAATAGATTCCACGCCGGATGTAATTTAGATCAAAAATAGTAAAAACAATAATAAGTATCGGTTCTGAAGATGATTTGCTCCGTAAAATCAGGTAAAGATCAACTTTTAAGACCCAGTATTGCTGAAGAAAATCAAAAAATTTTTATCTTTGAAAATTAGGATTCTAAAAATGAAGATAAATTTACCCGATAAGCTGTATTATTCCATAGGAGAAGTTGCGAAAGCATTTGATGTGAACACTTCACTGATACGCTATTGGGAACAGGAATTCCCCATTATCAAGCCTAAAAAAAACAAAAAAGGCAACCGTTATTTCACGCCTGAAGACATTAAAAATCTTCAGATCATTTATCATCTCGTAAAAGAAAAAGGCTATACGCTCGACGGCGCCAAAATTGCCCTTACCACCAACAGTAAAATTTCTGAAACCATTACCCTTATCGACAGACTGGAATTTGTAAAAGCTGAATTGTTGAAACTTAAAGATTCTTTGGTGGAAAAGGATTCTGAATAAGTAAATTTTAAATTCATTTTATTCTACCAACTTATTTTTTTCAATCATTTCTCTGAATTTATATTCTGAAATCATTCAATTGCAAACCGCTCATTGCTATTAATTGACAGAATTATTAAGTTTGGTGCAATGAAAAAAAATTATTACCAACAGCTGGCATTTATGGGCTTTCTGCTCATCATCTTATTTGCTTTTCAAAATTACAGAAACAAACCGAAAGAAAATTTTTCAGATGTACATTTCATCACGAATAACATAGCAGCTTTACAGCTGACCGAATTTAACCCTAACGATCTGGATGATAAGCAATGGCAGAATTTAGGATTTACAGAGAAGCAGACCGCTACCATTCTTAACTATAAAAAGATCGTAGGCGGGAAATTTCTCTCGAAAGAACAGTTCCGAAAATGTTTTGCCGTTTCTAAAGATAAGTTTTCGGAACTGGAGCCTTTTCTCTTATTACCGGACAGCAACCGTGAAGCAAAAATCAACCGCTTTAAATTCGAAAAGAAATCAATAGCTGTTCACCGAAAATTCAATCCGGATCTTTATACTAAGGATGACTGGATAAAGATGGGTTTTTCAGAACGTCAGGCAGAAGCAATTATTAAATATAAAAACTATCTGGGCGGCAGTTTTGTAAGCAAAGAAAAATTCAGGGAATGCTTTATCATCAGTGAAGAAAATTATCAGAAGCTGTCGGGTTATCTTATTCTTCCCGAAAAGACAGCTGCTGGATTTAGCCGTTATGCTAACAATTCAATTTCTAATACATCCAAAATTCAATACCGCCCTTTTGACCCGAATACCTTAGATACAGAAGGATGGAAATCTTTGGGCTTTTCAGATAAGCAGGCACAGACAATTGTGAATTACCGCGACCGCAATTTAAAAGGAAGCTTTAAAAGTATTGAGGATATTCAGAAATGTTTTGTGATTTCTGCCGAAAAACTCAATGAGATGAAGCCTTTTATCAGATTAAATGCTGCATCTATGGGTACTGTCGACAATACGCGTCCCGAAGCGAAACAGCAGGAAAAAACAGACTTTTCAAAAGTTGATTTGAATGCGATTACTTTCAGACAGCTTTTAGAGTTTGGATTTGACGAAAAAGCAGCCGGTTCCATGGTCGGTTTCAGGAAAAAGCTTGGTGGATTTATGAATAAAGATCAGATCTTAACCACCTACAATATTGATATTCCACTGATGCAGAAGCTGCTTTCCACAGCGCAGCTTAATACTTCTAATGTTGCAAGATATACAATTTACGAAGCTCCTGAAGAATGGCTGAAGAATCATCCTTATTTCAAATATTCCGCAGATAAAATCATTTTTTACCGTCTGAGTGAAAACGACGAAAAGAAACTCTGGAAACTTTTAAAGATCAAACCGGAATATGAGGCCAAGATGAAATTGTATCTCAAATGATTCGGGAACTTAGATTTACTGAAATTAGGTATCCGGAGCGTCGGGCTTTAGCCCGACGTTTCAATAAGGAACAAAATAAAGCTTTAGCTAAAACCTATAAATAAGTTTTGGCTAAGGCCCGTTTTTATTCATGATCTGAATGGGCTAAAGCCCATTTCTATTGATGTTACAAAATTATCTTATTCCGAACTGAGGTTAAAAAATATACTTCGGTTAATACCTTAGCTAATCAAAAGTTTTACTGGAATCTTCAACAAGCTTCTGCAGTGTGGCAAGTTCGTCATCGGTAAGGTCTCTCCATTTTCCAATGGGAAGATCCAGCTTGATATTCAGGACCCTGATCCGTTTCAGTTTTTTTACTTCATAACCGAGGTATTCGCACATTCTTCGGATCTGGCGGTTTAAACCCTGAGTAAGGACAATCCGGAAGTTCATTTCATCAATTTTTTCAACTTCACATTTTTTGGTAACCGTATCTAAAATCGGAACACCATTCCGCATTTTGTCTAAAAATTTAGGCGTAATCGGCTTGTCTACCCTTACGATATATTCTTTCCCGTGGTTGTTTCTTGACCGCAGTATTTTATTGACAATATCACCATCGCTGGTCAGAAGAATCAGGCCTTCACTCGGTTTATCAAGCCTCCCGATAGGAAAAATTCTTTTCGGATGGTTAATGTAATCAATGATATTATTTTGTTCGCGCTTGGTATCTGTAGTACAGACAATTCCCACAGGTTTATTGAATGCAATATACACATGGTCTTCCTGCGGCTCACGAATCGGCTTGCCGTCTACTTCTATCACATCTTCATCGGAAACTTTGGTTCCCATCTCCGGAACTTTTCCGTTGATCTTGATTCTTCCTTCCTCCAAAAGTTTATCCGCCGCTCTTCTGGAGCAGTAGCCGACTTCTGATAAATATTTATTGATACGCGTTTTTTCCATTAATCTTCTCCGTAACCTGTATAATTTTTATTGCTGAAAATCGTCACCCCATAACTTATCCCGACAAAAAATGGATTTGAATTCCCTAATTTATGACTCTCCAGGAAAATACCCCCTTCCTGGCTGATCCTTTTTGAATAGGAAACCTGTATTCCCAGTCTTGCTCCCCAAAATTCGGCATCGGAAACCACTGCATGATTAAGCTGTTTCCCATAATTCAGTTCAACATAAAATGGTCTGTCTCCCGGATCAAATATAAATTTAGGCTGTACCATCAGATAAATTAAATGATAATTGTCCTCAATAAAACTGTACCTGAATCCGGTTCCTAGTGCAAAGTTAGGAAGAAAATTGTAACCGCCGATTGCAGTAATCCCATAGGTAAATTTCCGTGGTGGTGTGGTTTGAATGTATTGTGTTGTATTCGGGGCTTCTTTTTCTTTATTCAGTTTAAAACCCAGATTCAGAGACGGATTAAAATAAAAGCCCATCGTCTGCTTTGAAATTCCGGCTTCCTGAGAGAAAGCTGCTGAAAAAGAAATTAAGGCAAATATTATTAGTAATCTTTTCATGGCTGATTAAATCTAAAATCATTTTCTAAAAAATCGGCTGTGGCCTCCTCAATAGTATACTCGCCAATTTTTGTTCTTCTCAATTGGGTAAGGTAAGCACCAACACTAAGTTCCTGTCCTATATCATGCGCCAGGCTCCGGATATAAGTTCCCTTTGAACATCCTACAGTAAAACTGATCAGCGGAAGGTCAATTTTAACATCGTTGATATAGAAAATGGTTGTTTTCCGTGATTTCATTTCTACCTCCTCTCCTGCTCTGGCGAGGTCATACGCTCTTTTCCCTTCAATTTTTATCGCGGAAAAAACCGGCGGCGTCTGGTCAATTTCTCCTACAAATTTTTCCAAAGCGTTATGGATCTTTTCTTCCGTAATATGCGAAAAATCCTGATGAAGAATTTCGGGTTTTTCGGTATCGTAGGATTCGGTCTGAACACCAATTTTTATCTCTGTCCAATACTCTTTAGGTGCATCCTGGATTTCCGGAATTTTTTTTGTGAATTTTCCACAGCATACGATCAGAAGCCCGGTAGCTCTGGGATCCAATGTTCCGGCATGCCCTATCTTGAATTTTTTGGGCAGGTTAAACTCTCTTCTGAGCTTGTATTTCATTTTATTGACCGCCTGAAAAGACGTCCAATCCAAAGGTTTGTCTAGTAAAAATATCTGTCCTGACTGTAAGTCTTCAGCTGTCATGGTCGAATGATAATGAGTAATGGGGAATAAGTAATGAAGAATTTATTTAAAAAAATAAAAATAAATCAGTAAAGCCACGCCAACGAAGATACGGTACCAGCCCCACGGCTTAAAACCATATTTATTCAAAACACCGATGAATGCTTTAATCGCAATTAACGCAACAATAAAAGCGACAATATTCCCGACAACAAAAATGATCATATGGTCCTGTGAAGACATGATCATCTCATATCCTTTCTGTGGATTTGCCGTTTCTTTACCCCACGTTTTTACAAAAACAGAATATACCGTAACCGCCAACATTGTTGGAACGGCAAGAAAAAAGGAAAATTCTGCAGCAGCCTTTCTCGTTAAGCCCTGAGTCATCCCTCCAATAATAGAGGCTGCACTACGGCTGGTTCCCGGCATCATGGCAAGACATTGCCAAAAGCCGATGGTAACCGCTTTCTTTATGGTAATCCCTTTTTCATCGTCAATTTTAGGATTTTTAAACCATCGATCTGCAAATAAAAGAACAACCCCACCCAATACTAAAACTGAAGAGATTGCAATCTGGTTGCCCAGCACAGCTTCAATTTTATCGTCAAACAGATAACCCAGCACAAGAGCAGGAATCACTGCAAAAGCGAGTTTGAAATAAAACTGTAAATTTTTAAGATCAAAAAACTTTTTCCAGTAGGCAACGACCACGGAAAGTATCGCCCCAAACTGAATGGAAACCTGGAACATTTTTAAAAATTCATCTTCCGGCAAACCCATTAAACTGGCTGTAAATCCCATATGTGCCGTTGAAGAAATCGGGAGATATTCTGTTAATCCTTCGATAATCGCAATGATTATTGCTTTGATTAAATCCATAATTTTCTGTATTTATCAAAAAAAACTTTGTCAAAGTTTTTAAACTCTGACAAAGTTAACATGTAAAATATTGTTTATTTTCTTTTTAAAATCGCATATATTTCGATGGCAAAACCAATCACCACAAACAGAGGTGCAATTCTGATTCTTCGGATAGAAAATATCCCGTCGTTCCAGGAATTCGGGTCAAATTTCCCATCTACCGTATTGGCATCAGACCCCATCATCAGAAGAAAACCTACGATGATAAATGCCAGACCTATCAGCATCCACTTAAAGTTTTCCTTTCTGAAATAAAATGTATTTTCCTGAGGAACTTCATTAGGCTCATTTCCGAAGTCGTCTGCGGAAAATTTATTTGTTTTTTTGCTCATTTTAAGAATAATATAAATCGTCAACGTTTGATCTTAAGAATCTCCAGGTAGCAACCACGGTACTCAGCACGGTAATGAATATTCCCACTCCAATTACCAGTAACACCAGCCAGAAATACTGGTTATTGTCCTGTACAAAGGCAGAACCGATCTGGCTTGTAAAGTAATACCAAACTCCAAACAGCGCCAGAAGTCCGATTAAGGAACCAATGGCTCCCAGAATCACTGCTTCAATGATGAAAGGTTTAAGAATAAATCTTCTTTTAGCCCCAACAAGCTGCATAGTCTTGATAATAAATCTTTTGGAGAATATCTTCAGACGGATCGAGTTGTTAATCAATACAACCGCCAGAATCAAGAACAGAATGGAAAAACCTAAGATCCACTTTAAAATTCTGCTCAGGTTGTTGTAAACATCTACCATCAGGGTGCTGTCGTTTTTCACTTCAGCAATTCCCGGAACGGCTTTAATCACCTTTAGAGCCTGATCAATTTTGGCAGGATCTACATATTCCGGTTTAAGGGCAATTTCTATAGATGAAGGAAAGATATTTTCTTCGAAAAGTGCATCAGTATCAATACCCATGCTTTTTTTAGCTTCTTGAGATGCCATTTCCCGTGAAATATAAGTTGCCTTTTTCACCGGGGCAAGTGTCTGAATTTCCTTGAAAACCTCAACTTCCATTTTCGCAATCTTTACAGAATCTTTAGCGTTATAATTTTCAGCAAAGTACGCATTGACAACGAGCTGCTCTTTGATATAATCGGAATATTTCTGGGCATTGATTAAAATAAGCCCCATTAATCCCAATAAAAATAACACTAAGGCAATACTTATTACGACTGTAATATTGCTAGACCTAAGCCTTTTCTTATTAAACTCCTCTACAGATTTAGCCATTAATATTAAAATTTTTGGCTAAAATAGAAAAAAACTTCCGAAATTTGGGAACGAAAAAGAGAAAATCACTGTTAATAAAATCATAAAAAACATTGAGTGTAAAAGCAAAAAAGCATCTTGGTCAGCACTTTCTGACAGATGAAAACATCGCAAGAAAAATCGTAGAAGGTCTGAGTTTTGAAGGCTATAAAAATACCATGGAAGTAGGACCGGGAATGGGAGTTCTTACCAAATATCTGCTGGAAAAAGACCAGCATATCTACCTCGCGGAAATCGATAATGAATCTATTGAATATCTTAAAAACAATTACGATAAAGTAACGGAAGAAACTTTTGTAGGTGATTTCCTGAAACAGGATTTCCAATTTACCAAAGGTGAGCAAATCGCTATTATCGGGAATTTTCCGTATAATATTTCTTCGCAGATCTTGTTTCAGATTGTGGATCATTACGAACTGATTCCTGAAATGGTAGGCATGTTCCAGAAAGAAGTGGCTGAAAGAACTGCTGCTGTACCGAGAACCAAAGATTACGGAATCCTTACTGTCTTAATACAGGCCTATTATGATACTACGTATTTGTTCACAGTTCATGAAAATGTCTTCAATCCGCCTCCAAAAGTAAAATCAGGAGTCATCCGCCTGACGAGAAATCCCAAAGAAGGTCTCGCAGGAAATGAGGTATTGTTTAAGCAAATCGTGAAAGCAGGATTTAACCAGCGAAGAAAGAAATTATCGAATGCCCTGAAAGTGCTTAATATTCCTGAAGCGTTAAAAACCCATGAATTTATGGATAAAAGAGCGGAGGAACTAAGCGTTGCAGATTTTATATCTTTTACCCAGTTGTGGAAAAATAACCTTTAGAAAAACAGCTAAGCAAGCAAAAAACATCCCGAAAAGTTTTACTTTTCGGGATGTTTTATTATTAATTTTCCAGCTTGTGGACTTTCTTTGTTCCTTCGTACATTTCATACTGTAAAAAACGTGTTTCCAGTTTTCCATTGAACAGTTTGATTTTTCTGGATGGCCGAAGACCTATTTTCTTTACGGCTTCCAGATCGGAAGAGATCAGCCAGGCTAAAGTATTCGGATAATTTGTTTTAAAAGTGTCGCCTATTTTCTTATAAAAATCGTCATCATTAATGGAAATCCTTTCATCATAAGGCGGATTGAAAACCATCAGTAACGGGAAAAGCTCTTTTTTAGAATCAAAGAAATTCTGCTTTTTCACTTCGATAACGTCTTCCATCTCTGCGGCTTCAATGTTAATTCTTGCGGCATTCAGCATTCTGGCGTCAATATCATATCCTACAATCTTTCCGGTAAATTCTTTAATCCTGTTGACCCTGAATTCTTTTATTTTGGAAAATAAATCTGCATCGTAATTTTTCCAGTTCTGGAAAGCAAATCTTTTCCTGAAAATCTGTGCCGGAAGATCCATAGCAATCATTGCTGCTTCGATCAAAAGCGTCCCGGAACCGCACATCGGATCAAGGAAATTTCCTTTTCCGTCCCATCCTGCCAGCTGAAGCATTCCGCTTGCCAACACTTCGTTGATGGGTGCCTCACCCTGCTCTCTTCTATACCCCCTTTTAAACAGTGGATCTCCGGATGAATCAAGTGAAATAGTAATCAGCTCCCGGTCGATATGTAGATGGAATTTAATATCCGGATTTCTCGTTTCGACATTCGGACGTCTTTTGAATTTGTCCTGGAAATAATCAACAATCGCGTCTTTCATTTTCAGGGTGACAAATTGTGAATGCTTAAACGTCTCCGAATTAACCGTAGAATCAATTGCAAACGACTGCTCAACATCCATAAATTCTTCCCAATTAAATTTAAAAAGCCTGTCATAGAACTGATGTTGATTAAACGCTTTAAATTCATGAATCGGAACCAAAATTTTCAACGCTGTTCTTGCAGAATAGTTTATTTTGTATAAAAAACCAAGGTCACCTTCGCAGTTAACGGCCCTATTCTTCACTTCCACCTTTCTTCCGCCAAGCTTTTTAATTTCTTCCGCTAAAACCTGTTCTAATCCGAAAAATGTTTTTATCTGAATTTCTATATTTTCTATGTCCATATCTTATTATTAAAAGTTTAAATATTTAAGAATTAAAAGATTAGGTATTCCGATTATTGCATCATTGAATGTTTCAATCTTTCAATGTTAAATACTTTTTCCTTTTACCGCACAAATTTAGTTATTTTTGCATTATGGAATGGTTTGAATCTTGGTTTGATACCCCTTATTATCATTTGCTTTACAGTAACAGAGATTATACGGAAGCAGAAAACTTCATCACAAAACTTACGGCTGACCTTCAGTTACCGCCAAATGCCAAGATTATCGACCTTGCCTGCGGAAAGGGAAGACATTCTGTTTTTCTTAATAAATTAGGATTTAATGTTCTGGGGCTCGATCTCTCAAGAAAAAGTATTGAGTTTGACAAACAGTTTGAAAACGAAACATTAGTATTCGGTGTTCATGATATGAGAAATCCCATCGATGCAGATCCTAAGGATGCCGTATTCAATCTTTTTACAAGCTTTGGGTATTTCGATAATGAAAGTGATGACAAAAAAGTCTTTCAATCGGTGTATGACGTTTTGAAACCTTGCGGTTTTTTTGTTCTTGATTATCTGAATGAAGAATTTGTACGAAAAAATATCGTTCCCGAGTCGACCCTAATGCGCGGAGATATTGAGTTTAAAATTACCAAGAAAATAGAAGGCAGACATGTGATTAAAGATATCCGGTTTGAAGACGATGGAAAGCCCTTTCATTTTTTTGAAAAGGTAAAACTTCACACGCGAGAAACCATCAATATGTACGCCGAGGAGTGTGGTTTTGAAAGAGTTAAAATCTGGGGAGATTATCAGCTGAATGCATTTGACAAAGAAAATTCGTCCCGTTGTATTAATTTATTTAAGAAAAAATGATAACTGCTCTTTTACTTATTTTAAGTGTTATTTCCGGGGTTTTTCTGGGAAAACATTTCGGCAAAAAGGAAAAACTGGCCAAAAACTTATTGATATTAAGTGCGGGATTTCTTATTACCATTTGCCTTAATGAAGTTTTTCCGCAAGTATATGCTGCAGAAACAGGAAGCAGCCTTGGAATCTTCGTGATCATCGGGGTTTTATTGCAGATGATCCTGGAAGCTCTGACCAAAGGTTTTGAGCATGGTCATTTCCATCATCACAGCGATCATAACATTCTTCCGGCGGCTTTAATGGTGGGACTATTCATTCATGCATTTATTGAGGGAATTCCTCTTGCCAGTGAAGAACATGAGCTTTCACCTTATCTCTGGGGAATTGTTTTTCATAACCTTCCGATCTCTTTTATTTTGGGAGCTTTTTTATTTAACAGAAAACATGAATCCAAATCTGCACCATCATATCCTTCTCTTCTGATTGTGGCGCTGTTTGCACTAGCTTCACCCATGGGAATGTTGTTGGGGAATTATTTTAACCCAGATTTACAGCCTTATTTTCTGGCAATTGTAGGAGGGATTTTCCTGCATATTTCTTCCGTCATTATTTTTGAAAGCAATAAAAACCATAATATAGACTGGTTAAAGATCGGTCTTGTTATTCTGGGCGTTTCATTAGCTTTGGTAATGCATCTTTTCCATGATCATTCTCATTTGGAACACCATCATTAAAAAATTATTTTTTTAGATAAAATAAAAAGCTTCGAAAAATTTCCGAAGCTTTTTTATCTGATTGTCCTATTTATCTTAGAATTTCCATCCGAACGTAATAAAGAAATTATTTCTTACGTTTTTCACATCGGATACTGCATACGCATCACTTGAAATCAAGCGGTTTGGAGAATAGTACCCTGCTTCATTAGCGGCATCAACCGGACCATATAAAAACGGATTGCTATACTTTGATGTTATATTCTGATATGATGCGTCAATATAGAAAGATTTGAAATCATATCCTAAACCTACTGAAAGAGCATTTCTGTCATTTAAAATAAGTTTATTATCTGAATATGCTGCTGCAATTCCTCCATCATTGGTATATCTGTCAGTGGTCAGTGCATCAAACGGATTTGATGCATAAGCATAACCTCCTCTTAATCTTAACTGTTTAATCCTGTACTCTGCACCGATTTTAACTTCTGAAAGATTCTTGTAATTGTCTTTGAAGAAATCATTAAGCTGCGTTTCTGCATCTCCGTATACTTTGTACTTAGGTTTAGTTAAGCCTAACGTATAATCTACGTTTAACGCAAAACTTTTACTGGCTATAAATGCCGCACTTACGGTAGCTTTCATCGGTGAAGTCAGCTTTCTGTTTTCAGCCGCATAATCATCTCCATAAATCGGATCATTGTAGAAACTATAACTTCTGTCAATGTTCCAGAATGTAGGCGTTTCTAATGCTGCACCCAGTCTGAAGTTCGGGCTTAATTTCCCGATTACCCCAAGGGATGCCGAAAAACCATTTCCTCTTTCAGAAAAAGGAGTATTCTGCTTGCTGAAATATTCTGAACTGCCATTTGATAAGGAGTTAAAAATTGCCGTATCAGACTGATCAATTGATGAATTGAAGAAGTTCAATCCGGCTCCAAGGTATAGATTATTGTTATAATTTGCTCCTACACCAAAACTTGTTTTAGACATATAACCGTACCGGTCATAAGCATGTCTTCCAAATGAAGAAAGTGATGTATCCGGAAATTCATAAACCAAATTGGCATTTCCCGGAGTTTCAATATAATTATCTATTGACTGATTCGAATAGTTCACCCCGATATTGATAAACTTCCATGCGCTTTCCGTCATCAGCTGAAAGGTCATTACTGCCCCTATATTTCCAAGATCACCTTTATTGATTGTGTATCCGTAAGATGATCCGGCATAAGATGATGTATTTTTATTGCTCGTGATAGAAAGCGTTCCCGAAACTTCCCCTGAAATCGCAACTCCTAAACCGGCTGGGTTGGTAAGAAGAGAATTCGCATCCCCTCCTAAAGCTCCGTTGGATCCGGCCATGGCATTAAATTTCGCTGAACCTACATTCGGTGCATTAGAATAAACGTCCACCGTATTCCTTATCACTGAAACATCTTGAGCCTGCGCAAAAAATGCAGCAGAAATACTCATTATTGCTAAAGATTTTTTTAACATTATTTTTTGAATAGTTTTAATTTAAATTATCTGCCACCTCGGAAGCCACCGCCTCCGCCGCCACCGGATCTGAAACCACCGCCGCCGCTTCCGCCACCGAAACCACCGCCTCCTGACCGGAAGCCGCCTCCACTGTTGGAATTATTGTAACCGCCGTTATTTCTGAAGCCGCCGTCATTTCTAGGTTGAGATGGCTGTTGATAATTGTAATTTGGTCTCGGCTGCCCCTGACTACGGAATCCACCTTGAGGTCTTACACCATTTTGACCTCTAAATCCTCCATTAGCAGTATTTCCTTGTCTGAAACCACCATTGTTGCCAGTCCCTCTGAAACCGCCATTATTTGAACTATCTCTGAACCCTCCTGTAGTGGTACCAGTATTGCTTCTTCTGAAGCCTCCTGAGCTGGTTACCCCATATTTATTGGCAAAACTTCCGTTGTAGGTATTAAATCCTCTTCCGTCTGCACTGCTTCTTCTGTAATAAGGTGCGTAATAGTTACCTCCCCAGTAGCCGCCATAGCCCCAGTACGGATATCCTCCCCATCCCCAGTAAGGATTATAACCCCAGTAAGGTGAGTATCCCCAGCCCATATTCCAGCCGCCGCCCCAACCCCATGAGCCTCCCCATGAAAGTCCGATGCCCCAGCCGCCGCCGTAGCCCCAATACGGATTATAGCCTCCGTACCAGCCACCCCAGCCCCAAGGATTTCCCCAACCCCAGCCCCACGAATTATCGTAGTAGTTGGTCTGGCTTCCTGCATACATTCCCCAGTCTGAATCAGTTGCCGTAGAATTCCAGTTGTAGTTATTCCAGTCTTCATAACGGCCTGTTCTCGCATTTGTCTGTGCATTTTGAATAAGATTGGAATCATCCTGATAATAGTTATAATCCTGTCCTACTCTGTTTCCGCTGTCGTTAATAATAACTCCCTCCGGAAGGGTATCTTTATTCGGGTCGTAATAAACGCCATCTGTCTCGCTGTATCCACCCATCTGGGCGCCGCAGGACACAAGTAATAATCCGCCTGCCACCGCCAAAATCCCTTTGGACTTTATTACGCCAAGCAAATTTTTATGTATATTTCTTTTCATGATAACGTAAAAATTTTTTATTTAAATTATATTTGCAAAATGTACCAAAAATGTACCATCACCAGTGGTACAAAAATCTATCAAAAATAGATTTTTATTTTTAGATAACAATAATAGCGAAAAGTTAAAAATTAAAAAAAAATTAATGGCAAAATTAACCTCAAGAAGCGAAGATTACAGCAAATGGTATAACGAGTTGGTTGTAAAAGCCGATTTAGCTGAAAACTCAGGAGTAAGAGGATGCATGGTGATCAAACCATATGGCTATGCAATCTGGGAGAAAATGCGTGACGAAATGGATAAAAAATTCAAGGAGACAGGTCACGTCAATGCATATTTCCCGCTTTTTGTGCCCAAGAGCTTGTTTGAAGCCGAAGAAAAGAATGCAGAAGGTTTTGCCAAAGAATGTGCTGTTGTTACACACTACAGATTAAAAACAGACCCTAATAATCCTTCCAAACTTATTGTAGATCCTGATGCTAAGCTTGAAGAGGAACTGATTGTACGTCCTACATCCGAAGCGATCATTTGGAGTACATATAAAAACTGGATTCAGTCTTACAGAGATTTACCGATATTGATTAACCAATGGGCGAATGTTGTACGTTGGGAAATGAGAACACGTCTTTTCCTTAGAACTGCTGAGTTTCTTTGGCAGGAAGGGCACACCGCTCACGCCACAAAAGATGAGGCGATTGAAGAGGCTGAAAAAATGAACAAAGTATATGCTGATTTTGCAGAAAACTTTATGGCAATACCTGTCATTCAGGGATTAAAAACACCTTCCGAAAGATTTGCCGGAGCTGATGAAACCTATTGTATAGAAGCATTAATGCAGGACGGGAAAGCCTTACAAGCAGGAACATCCCACTTTTTAGGCCAGAATTTCGCTAAAGCTTTTGATGTAAAATTCACCAATAAAGAAGGTAAAATTGAGCACGCATGGGCAACCTCATGGGGAACTTCAACACGTCTTATGGGGGCATTGATCATGACTCATTCTGACGATTTCGGATTGGTGCTTCCACCTACTTTAGCGCCAATTCAGGTTGTTATTGTTCCTATCTTTAAAGGAGAAGAGCAGCTGGATCAAATCAGTGAAGTTGCTTTAGATATTCAGGCTAAATTAAGAGCGAAAGGAATTTCCGTGAAATTTGATAACGATACGCAGAATAAGCCGGGATGGAAATTTGCAGAATATGAGCTGAAAGGTGTTCCTGTAAGAATTGCAATGGGACCGAGAGACCTGGAAAACAAATCTGTGGAAATCGCAAGAAGAGATAACCTTACGAAAGAAGTACGGTCTATTGATGGTTTAGATTCTTACATTGAAGAATTATTGAAAACTATTCAAAAGGATATCTACAACAAAGCTTTTGAATTCAGAAATAACAACATAACAAAAGTTGATTCTTATGACGAATTCAAAAAAGTTCTGGAAGAAAAAGGCGGATTTATATATGCACACTGGGACGGCACTGCAGAGGAAGAAGAACAGATCAAGGAAGAGACTAAAGCAACCATAAGATGTATTCCTTTGGATGATGATATCGAAGAGGGAGTTTCTCTAATTTCCGGAAAACCTTCAAAAAGAAGAGTTCTGTTTGCAAAAGCATACTAACTTATCTTAAATAAGATTTTGAATCTGCAAAAATCCGATGGATTTTTGCAGATTTTTTTTTATCACAGCCTTTTGGACGAGTTTTTGATAGCATTCTACAACATTAATCTCAAAATAATTTACTATGTCTCTAAACATTATTGATCTTATTAAAGGACAGCTGGGACCGGCTTTCGTAACCCACGCTGCTTCACAGTACGGTGAAAGCGAATCCGGAATTTCAAAAGCGATCGGAGGAATGCTGCCTGCTGTAGTAGGCGGACTGGCCAATAACTCTGATAATCCTTTAGTATTGGATGCTATCATGAATTCCTCTTCACCGGATATCCTGAATAACCTCTCAGGAAATTCCTCAAATAATTCATCGATTGCCAGTGTACTTACACAGATATTCGGCGATAAGCTGAACGGATTGATTAATTCTGTTGCTACATACGCCGGAATCAGTAATAATTCTTCAAATTCTCTTTTGAATCTGGTTACCGGAGCAACAGTGGGCACCATCAGCAAATACGCTGTAGATAATAATCTGGATAAAGCAGGAATTTCAGGTCTTCTTAATGATCAGCAGGGAGTTGTTTCTACATTATTACCGGCAGGTCTTTCTTTCGCTTCTTTAAGTATGGGCGACTGGGATGCAAGATATAAATTTGATAATGACAGAGATGCCATCAATATGCCTGCTCAGGAAGAACCAAAGCCTGAAGTTACAAGAAGTACCACCCTTAACGGAACTTTTCCTGACAGGAATAAAGATAAGGACGGATCTATCTGGAAATGGCTCCTGCCTCTTTTATTGCTGATCGCCGCAGCTTATTTCATCTGGAGACAGTGCGAGGAGAAAGAAACTACAACGACTACCATTGTAACTGACTCGGGAGAAGTAGTTACCGATACAGCTACAACCACTGTTAACAATGCAGCAGCAGATATGTCGTCAACTAAGGTAGATGAAGATATTGATTTAAACGGTACTCCGTTAAAAGGCTACAAAGGCGGTATGGAAGATCGTATGATTGCTTTCCTAAAGTCTGACGGTTATAAAAACGCACAAAATGATGACGCATTAAAAAATACGTGGTATAATTTTGACCATGTAAATTTTAAAATGGGAAGCGCCAACGAGCTTGAAGCAGGATCTGAAGGGCAACTTCAAAATCTGGTAGCTATTTTAAAAGCATATCCTGATGTTAAGGTTAAAATAGGAGGTTATACGGACAAAACCGGAGATGAAAACACTAACCAAAAATTATCTGACGATCGTGCAAAATTTATAAGATCATGGCTGGATAAACAGGGAGTCGGATCACAGATTACCGGGGCAGACGGATACGGAAGTGAGTTTGCAACCGTTGATGCGTCCGCTTCTGATGCTGAAAGAGCCGTTGACCGTAAAATGGCAGTAAGGTTTGCAAAATAACCTTAATATAAAATATTTGTAAGTCCCGAAGTATTTCGGGATTTTTATTTATGATTTTGTAGTTTTCATTTATTTAATTACATTTGTTAGTCATTCCTAACATTTATGAATCTGAATTTAAAAAACGCTTGGCGCAGAGATAAAACATCCAATTCATTGTCTGAAGTCTATTCTTCGGTAAAAGTTCCTCAAAACGGAAGTTTCTGGAGAAAATACCTGGCTTTTGCGGGTCCTGGTCTAATGGTTGCAGTTGGATATATGGATCCTGGAAACTGGGCAACCGATATTGCGGGAGGAGCGCAGTTTGGATACACCCTTCTTTCAGTGATTCTGATTTCGAATATTTTTGCAATGGTTTTGCAGCATTTATCGGTGAAATTGGGTGTTGTTGCAGAGAGAGATCTTGCTCAGGCATGCAGGGACCACTTCGGTCCTACCACTAATTTCATATTATGGATATTCTGCGAAATTGCTATTGCAGCGTGTGACCTCGCAGAAGTGATAGGCTCGGCTATTGCACTTAATCTTCTTTTTGAAATTCCTCTTACCTGGGGGATTGTGATAACAACTGTCGATGTACTGATAATCCTCCTGCTTCAATCGAAAGGATTCCGTTGGATCGAAAGTATTGTAGGAGGGCTTATTTTCATTATTCTTGCTTGTTTTATCTATGAACTTGTTATTTCAAAACCTGCCATTAACGAACTTCTGGGAGGCCTTGTCCCTAAAGCGGAAATTATTCAGAATCCTGCAATGCTTTATATTGCTATAGGAATTCTGGGAGCTACCGTAATGCCTCATAATTTATATTTACACAGCAGCATTGTTCAGACAAGAGATTACCCGAGAAATACCAAAGGAAAAAAAGAAGCCATAAAATTTGCCACGCTGGACAGTACTTTTTCCTTAATGCTGGCTTTTTTTATCAATGCTGCCATTCTCATCCTGGCAGCGGCCACCTTCCATATTTCGGGAAATCATGATGTAGCGGATATTCATGACGCTTACAAATTACTGACTCCTATTTTAGGAGCTTCCATGGCAAGCATTGTTTTCGCGATTGCTTTATTGGCTTCGGGACAGAATTCTACTTTAACGGGAACTCTTGCCGGACAAATCGTAATGGAAGGTTTCCTGAATATTAAATTAAAACCCTGGCTGCGGCGCCTTATCACAAGGTTAATAGCGGTAATTCCGGCACTGATTGTAGCCATTCTGTATGGTGAGCAGGGCACTACGGATCTTCTGGTGCTGAGCCAGGTTATATTATCCATGCAGCTGAGCTTTGCGGTGGTACCTTTGGTGATGTTTACCAGTGACAAAGCTAAGATGGGAGAGTTTGTAAATAAACCTTTTCTGAAAATCTGTGTCTGGATTATTTCTTTCATTATTATAATTCTGAATGTATATCTTTTGTATCAGACTTTTTTTGGAAAAGGAGTTTAAGTGAATTTATTAAGAACTTTTTATATTTAAAAATTCTCAGTTTTACAATTTACCATTCTATTTAATTAATTTTAAGCCACCCCGTCTTCTCTCTTTGGTCGAATCCACTCCTCCAGAGGGGAATTTTGCAATGTTAATTCATACATATTAAAATAATAGATTTAAACAGACCGCAATTTCAATAGTGGCTGAGTTCCCGAAGTCATCAAACCTACTACCCTAGCCGCGATAGTAACGGTTACCCCACAGCACGCGTTGGCGATGAAAGCATGCGGCTGGGTGAGGAGTATGAGTGGATAGCGCGATAAAGCTCCTTAAAAAGTCAATGGTGAGTTGTGAATTTTCAATGCAATATCTGCCTAAATGTCACCCTTTCCCCTTTGGCAGAATGTTTGTCAATACTAACCCAAATAAATATTGAATTATGGAAAATCAGGATATCAACGAAGAAAGCATCAATAATCAGGAAGAAACGAATATTCAGAATGAAGCGGCATCAGAAGACAATGTGACAGCAAAACCTTCTGCGGAGGAACTTTTGGCAGAGGAAAAAGACCGTTACATCAGACTGTACGCTGAATTCGAAAACTATAAAAAAAGAACATCAAAGGAAAAAATGGAATTTTTCCAGTATGCCAATCAGGATATGATGGTTTCTATGCTGGGCGTTCTGGATGATTTTGAGAGAGCTTTAAAGGAAATTGCCAAAAACGGTAATCCTTCGGATCTTCAGGGCGTTGAACTGATCTACAATAAATTTAAAAGTAAACTGACCGAAAAAGGACTGAAAGCAATGGAGGTAAATGCGGGAGACAGCTTTAATGTGGACTTCCATGAAGCAATCACTCAGATTCCTGCACCATCGGAAGATCTTAAAGGTAAGATTGTAGACGTGATTGAAACAGGATATACTTTAGGAGATAAAGTGATCCGTTTTGCAAAAGTAGTTACAGGAAATTAAACATAAGCAATACGTAATGGGTAATAACAATTTGATTATTACCCATTGCTGATTACTAATTACTCATAGAAAAGAGATGTCAAAAAGAGATTATTACGAGGTTCTTGAGATCAGCAAATCTGCATCAGCCGACGAGATAAAGAAAGCATACCGTAAAATGGCCATCAAATATCACCCGGATAAAAATCCGGGCGACAAAGAGGCTGAAGAAAAGTTCAAAGAAGCTGCTGAAGCTTACGAAGTGCTGAGTGACGAACAGAAACGTGCGAGATACGATCAGTTCGGTCATGCCGGAGTGGGCGGAAACGGAGGTTTTGGAGGCGGCGGCTTTGGCGGCGGAATGAACATGGAAGATATTTTCAGTCAGTTTGGGGATATTTTCGGAGGTGGTTTCGGCGGATTTGGCGGTGGCGGAGGACGTCAGCAGGTGAAAGGTTCCAATTTACGAATCCGAATCAAGCTGAATCTTGATGAAATGGTAAACGGAACGCAGAAGACCATCAAGGTAAAAAAAATGAAGTTAGCTGAAGGAGCGACTTCAAAAACGTGTCCTACCTGCGGAGGTTCAGGAGTTCAGCTGAAAGTTATGAATACGATGTTCGGGCAGATGCAGACGCAGACTACCTGCGGAACCTGTCAGGGAATCGGGAAAGTTGCCGATAAAATTCCTGCCGGAGCTAATTCACAGGGTCTTGTTAAAGATGAAGAGGAAGTTACGATCAATATTCCTGCCGGAGCGAGAGACGGCATTCAGCTTAATGTAAGAGGAAAAGGAAATGATGCGCCTTTTGGCGGTATTCCGGGAGATCTTCTGGTAATCATTGAAGAGGAAATTGATAAAACTATCAAGAGAGAAGGAGACAATCTTCACCAGGAACTTTATATTTCTTTTGCTGAAGCAGCTCTGGGAACAAAAAAAGAAGTACCGACCGTTGGCGGAAAAGTGAAGATCACCATCGATGCCGGAACACAGTCAGGCAAAATCCTGAGACTGGCAGGCAAAGGTCTACCAAGCATCGACAGCTACGGAAAGGGTGATATGTTTATCCATATCAACGTATGGACACCACAGAAGCTGACAAAAGAACAGAAAGACTTCTTTGAAAAACAGATGGACAGCGGTGAAATGATTGCAGAACCATCCGGAAAAGAAAAAACTTTTTTTGATAAAGTGAAAGACTTATTCAATTAATATAAAAAGAGGCTTTAAAGCCTCTTTTTTAGTTTCGGGGGGCGGCTTCTTCGAAGCCGCCCCCCGAAACTAAATGATTAATAAAAATAAATTAATTCCTTTTAAAAGCCATCGAATAAATCCCCTTTCCAGCTGTAAAAAGAGCAACCGCAAGCAATCCGCCACTTAAACCAAAGACAAGCTCTTTCAGAATAGAAGGCCAGGTTGGAAACAGGTGATGAAAATAATCGATTCTATGGGCAAAAATACCTCCCGCAACAAGAATCAGAGCGATGGTACCGATGATTCCCAATGCTTTGATGACGATCGGTAACGCTTTTACCAAAAGATGACCTAACTTTCCAAAGAATCCTTTATCATTGCTTTTCTTGATCAATTTGAATCCGGCATCGTCCATTCTTACGATTAACGCAACAATTCCGTATACGCCTACGGTTGCGATAAATGCTACCAGACTGGTGACCAGAATCTGGGTAATGAAAGGATGGCTCTCTTCCAATACCGTTCCGAGCGCAATGATAACGATCTCAATGGATAAAATAAAGTCTGTGGTAATGGCTGATTTTATTTTGGCTTTTTCAATTTCTTCTGGGCTCTGCCCTTTTGTATCTTCCATCTCTTCTTTTACATCATGACCTTTTTTGTCGCGGTGGAATAAAAATTCGATGATTTTTTCCATTCCTTCAAAGGAAAGATACAGTCCTCCCAGAATCAGAACATAATTAATCGCCGGAGCATACAGCCAATTCAGCAAAAATACAATGGGAAGAATAATCAGTTTATTAAGGAAAGAACCTTTGGTGATTGCCCACAATACCGGAAGTTCGCGTGACGAAAGAAAGCCGGTTGCCTTTTCAGCGTTTACCGCAAGGTCATCCCCGAGGATTCCTGCTGTTTTTTGAGTTGCAATCTTACTCGTAACTGCTACATCGTCCATCAAAGCAGCGATATCATCCAAAATTGCAAAAAAACCAGATGCCATTTTAATATTTTTTTAATAATTGTTAAAGAACAAAAATAATTATTTAATTCGGTATTTGAACATTGATCTGATCAAAACTCATTAAACTTAAAGGTAAAGAGCATAAAAGATATTTACAAATTATTGACTGACACTATTTGGATATAAAAATATAATTTTGAGTCTTGAAAAAATATAATTCACATGAAAAAAACGAAGTAAAAATGCCAAGCAAAATAATACAAATTACAACTGAAAAGTACGGTACCGTAATATTCACAGAACATAAGACTGATGGATGGCTAGGTTCAGATATCAGAAGAGAATCGGAGGATGTAAAAATAATAAATTTTGATGTAACAAAAGACTGTTCAGACAATAATTCCGGACAGACTGATTTGAATTAAGAATAAACACTCTATTGATTTTTATTTTCGGAATGAGAAAAATATCATGGAAAAGTCTGTAAGATTTCTAGAACAGGTACTTCTCATTAATAATGATTTTGATGGTGAGAGTTCTTTTAAAGAAAAAATTAAAGATGATCTGCAGGCAGTAACAGTAGAAATCATAAATCTTTACGAATATAAATTTGCTCTGAATTTCAGCTTATATAACGGATATATTGAATGTACTGTTATGCTTAATTGTACTGACGAAAACTACTTTCTGGTGACGGGGCTTCAGTACAATTGGGCTTATCGAAGATTCTGAAAGTCAAATTAATTTTCGTTCAATAATTATCTTCTAAACCCATAAATTTAAAACAAAAAGTATTTTTGATCCCAGATATACAGCCATGAACTTCAAAACATCAGTTATTTTCCTTATTCTTTCTTTTTATTTACCGTTACATGCACAGGAAACTGGCAGTAAGGAAGAACTTAAAAAATGTCGAAAAGAATTCTCTAAAAAAATTTGTCTTTCCGATGAAGATAAAGATTCTCTCCTTTTTTATCTGGATAAATGTCCCAAGGAAAACGGACCGATAGAAAATCTAGGATGCCCTCTTCCAGACACAGACGGAGACGGAGTTATTGATAAAGATGATGCATGCCCAAAGGTAAAAGGCGAAACTGAAAACAACGGCTGTCCGTGGCCGGATACAGATAGCGACGGCATTCTGGATAAAGATGACGCGTGTCCAACAATTCCGGGTATTGCAGAAGAAAATGGCTGTCCGAGAAGAGGAGATTGTACTGAATATTTTCAGAAAGAAAAAAACGAACTGGCTGCTTTTAAAGAAAAGAACTCCAATGAAAAGCAGAAGTTTACTGAATTAAGAAAAATTATTTTTAACAATATTCCAAAAGAATTTTTAGGCGGTGAAAGTATGTTCGTGAGTATTTATGTTGATACCTTTATTAATGATAATTATACGATTCAATGTTCCTCAAGATCAACTTTGTACCATGATAAAAAACTTTTTTTAGATCAATTGTTCTGGTCAGAAGAGACATTTAAATACGTTGCTCAAAAACTCAATAAAAATATCGTTCCGACAGTTGGTATGAATGCAATAAGAACGATCAATAAAGATTTTATTCGAGGATTCAGAGAATATAGTTATTATAGTTTCATGTTAAATTTCCCTGAAGTAGGAACAAACGGGAGAACCGGTTTATATTATCCGAAAAATAATCAGAAGCCAAAATTTAATGGAGAAACAGCTACAAGATTAGTGGTGAATTTTTCCTGGTATGATATTGAAAATAAAGTTGTTGCTGAATTTTATAAAACCAGTAGCCATCGTTTTTACACGTATCAGTATATTGACAATCACTGGAAATTAACTAACACAGAAAATCAAAAGTATTAAAATGAAAAAAATATTTCTCTTTTTAATTCCTGTTTTGGGTTTTGGGCAAAAGGATATTGATAAGATTGAATGCACCATAAAATCATTGAAGACAACTTGTTTGGAAAGCTCAAAAATAATCTCTGAAGTGAAATATAAAGTTCAACATTCAGATTATGGGAGTGCAAAAATAGATAAGATCTACGGACGTTTTGAAGATTTAAAAACGGGTTTATCTGATAGAAATTTTGAGCAAAACAAAATCGATCTCAGTTGCAACGAGCAATTAATTTATGATAAAGAAAAAGGAATCTATTATTCTCAGGAAAATAATGACCGAAGAAAATTTTATTTTATCTATCAGTCGGATAAGCTGATATATAAAGGAACGGAAGAACTCAAACAAACAAAACCCATCAGCATTTATGTTGATAAAAAGTATCTTCTGCTCTACAATAAGGAACACGAAAATGATGAAAATTATGAAGTAAATTATAATTATTACGATCCAAACGATCGGTTGGTTTACAGTTTCCATCAAAGGGCCAATGAATTTGATGAATTTACGTATGAATATGACAGAAAGTTAGAATATCATACCATCTACAAAAACGGTTCTCTCTGGAAAGAATATTCCGGTCATTATGAATATGAAATTACAGAAAGTACAATTACAGAATACATTATTCCTGAATCTTACAGATTTGATAAAAAGAACCGTCCGTTTTTAGAAGAATCAAGATTTACAATAAAAGATAAAAACTGTACCTGCAAAGATGGTTATGTTACAAAGGTGGAATTCTGGATCGATAACAAATGTGAAAATAAAAATATTTTAGAATAATCAAATCCAGATATCATCATCAAAAATTAAATTTTCACCCCAATTTTCTGTACATTTATACTATGAAAAAGCTGATTCTTCAATACCATTTCTTTGTTTTAGGATTAATTGGCTTTGTCTTAAGTTCATGCAACACAAGAAAATTTAAAGTCTGGGTGGGAACGAATAACGAACAGAAAATATACAATCTTAAATACGGTGAACACAAAAGACAGAAGATGGATGTTTTCCTGCCATCCGAATATCCTGAAAATTCTCCGGTAGTTTTGCTCGTTCACGGCGGCGCATGGAAATACGGACGAAAGGAGCATATGATCCACATTCAGAAAATGCTTTTTAACCACAATATTCCAAGCATCAATATGAATTACCGGCTGGTTTCAAAATCAAAAAAAATCACCTACCGGGAACAGCTGGAAGATATTAATGCTGTAATTGCAAAATTCAACGAATTGGCCTATAAGGCCGAGCTGCAACCCGACAATTATATTCTCTTAGGCGAAAGTGCAGGTGGGCATCTTGCTTTGCTCTACGGATATCAAAATCCTGAACGGATTAAAAAGATTATTTCTATGAGCGCCCCAACCGATTTTTACTCCCCGGAATATTTAAACTCATTTTATTCAAAATATTCATCGCCGACTGTTCAGAATGTAGTAGGCGCCAAATTTCACAGGAAAAATATGTCGGAGGAATTCAGAAAAGCAAGTCCTATAGCCAATGTTTCCAATGTTCCCACGCTGATTTTCCAGGGAAACCAGGATTTTTTGGTGAATAAGCAACAGGGATTGGCATTAGATTCGGTATTAACGGCACGAAACATTCCGCACAAACTTATCTTTATGAAAAATACGGGGCACGCTCCCAGGTTTTTTAATAAGAAAAAAAGGGACAGCATTATTTATCCTAATATCAGGGAATGGATAAGATCATGAGTGATGAGTAATAAATGATGATTGATAATTGATGGTTGCTTGTTGACGACAACGGGATTGTGTTTTGAAATTGCATTTTTGCAGGCTTTTAGATTCTTAAATATACTGCATAAAAAAGCCCACTCTTTCAGCAGGCTTGTATTATTTAATCTTGTATTATTTAATTTTAATGAATTTATTCTTCGTCTTCGTCAAATTTATGATTTTCATATTTCGAAAAATCCTCTTTTTTCCCGAATAAAAATTTGATAATTACCGGAACTGTTGTAATCAGAACAATAACGATAATAATGAGTTCGAGTTTCTTCTTAAGGTCGATCCCGAATTGATCGATGAATAATTTATCAAGATAATGCCCTGCGAAAATTAATAAGAAAGACCACAAAACAGCTCCGATAATATTATCTCTTAAGAAATCTTTTTTATCCATTTTTACGATTCCGGCTACAATGGGTGTAAATGTCCTTACGACCGGAAGGAATCTTGCCATAATGATTGCCAGTGCTCCGTTCTTTTCAAAAAAATCGTGTGCCTGGTACAGATACTTCTTTTTGAATAACCAGGTATCCTGCTTTTTGTATAAGGTAGAGCCTGCTTTTCTTCCAAAATAATATCCTACTTCGTTTCCGATAATAGCCGCCAATGCAACAGCGGAAGCCAGGATGAACGTATCTAAGAAGTCACTTCCCGTAGATCCGAAAGTTTCTCTTATAATGTCAATTGAATAAATTCCTGAAACAAAAAGAAGCGAGTCTCCCGGAAGGAAAAAGCCTACAAAAAGACCTGTTTCAGCAAAAATAATAAACAGAATAAGCCAAAATCCGCCAAGTTTGATATAAAACTCAGGATTTAATAAATCTTTCCAACTATTGAAATCTTCCATACGTTTTGATAAGTAACAAAAATAGGATTAATAAACGTCATTCCGAAATTTATTATAAGATTTTAACGAAAATTAAACATCAGTTTTATAAGTCCATATCATCGTCTGAAACCGCGGTTCCATCGGCCATGAGAAATGCTTTCAGGAATGGGGTGAGATTTCCGTTCATGACAGAATCCACATCTGAAGTTTCATATCCGGAACGTACATCTTTTACCAGTTTATAAGGGTGCATTACGTAATTTCGGATCTGGCTTCCCCACTCGATTTTCATTTTGTTGGCTTCAATTTCATTTCTGGCCTTCATTCTTTCTTCGAGCTCCATTTCATATAATCTGGAACGAAGCAACTGCATTGCCTTCTCTTTATTCTGAAGCTGTGAACGGGATTCGGAGTTTTCAATGATAATTCCTGTCGGCGCGTGGCGTAAACGAACAGCTGTTTCCACCTTGTTGACATTCTGCCCTCCCGCTCCGGAAGACCTCATGGTTTCAAAGGAAATATCGGCAGGATTGATGTTGATTTCGATCGTATCATCTACTAAAGGATAAACATACACCGAAACAAAACTTGTATGTCTTTTGGCATTGGAATCAAAAGGTGAAATTCTTACCAGCCTGTGAACACCGTTTTCGCCCCGAAGATATCCGAATGCAAATTCCCCGTCAATTTCAAGCGTTACGGTTTTTACACCCGCAACATCACCTCCCTGATAGTTGAGTTCGCGGATTTTGTAACCCTGCTTTTCCGCCCACATGGTATACATTCTCATCAGCATGGAAGCCCAGTCGCAGCTTTCGGTTCCTCCGGCTCCGGCCGTTATCTGCAATACGGCAGAAAGTTCGTCACCTTCATTAGAAAGCATGTTTTTAAACTCAAGATCTTCGATCTTCTCTACCAATTGAGGAAAGGTTTCATCAAGCTCTTTTTCAGAATCAGGATCTTCTTTGGCAAAATCCATCAGTACCTGAATGTCTTCAAATTGAGTATGGATTTCTTCGTAAGCTTCTACCCATTTTTTCTTGGAACGGAGCTGCTTCAGGAATGCTTCAGCTTCTTTTGGGTTGTCCCAAAATTCCGGGGCTGCGGTCTTCTCATCATCATTCGCTATTTCAATCTTCTTTTTGTCGATCTGAAGATATTTATGGAGGTCGTCGATTCTTGACTGAATTTCTTTTATTTGCTCGTTGTTTATCACGATTTTTATTTTTGCAAAAATAAGAAATTTTTATTCCTTTTATCCCTTGTCTTTACCTTGAGTTTTATCTTCCTCCTCATTGTGAGGGAAACCGATAATTCTTCTCGGTTCTTCAACAGCTCGGTAAGAATCCAGCTCTTTTTTAAGATCTTTCGCCCTATTCTGAAACTGGTCAAAATTATTAACGATAACATCCGTTAAAAATCTGGCAATCTGGTCCAGGTATTCTTCCGTCAGTTTTCCTGCAGCATCGCGCAAAGCGGCTTTCAGGAGAGTTTGATCGATCTTAAGATCTTCATTCCTGGTTTTCTGATATAGATTTTTAATTCTTTTCTTAAGACTTTGTGTAAAATCAATCAGCATGGTATTGCTGAAAACCTTCATCTGGGAAGAGATTTCGTGCCAGAAAGGAATTTTATCGGCTTTATTATTTTTTAAAATTTTAAACAAAAGGGAATCACTCTCCAGATTTTTGGTCATCGCATAAAGGATTATTTCTGATCTTTCTGCATGGTTAGGCGGAAAAACAGGAATCATGACATCAAATCTTCCGGGAGCCAGGATTTCTTCGTCTATTTCTGAAACGGAATTGGCAGAACCAACCATCAGCAGTTCTTCCTGCTCAAATTTTGAAATATAATGTAAAATGATTTCCTGGGTTTCAAGATTGCAGGAAGCCACATTGTTTTCAGCTTTTCTGGCCATCATAATATTATCAAAATCTTCCAGGAAAAGCAATACTTTTTCTTCTTTCATCATGGCAACGAGAAAATCATTAAAATTGGTCTGGTTTCCGTCTACAAAGGAGGTTCCGAGATAATGCTTTTTAACTTCTTTGAATTGATAACCGATAATTTCTGCGATTTTGGTAGCCCAGAAAATTTTCCCGCTTCCGGGTGGGCCGTACAATATAATTCCGGAAGGTTTGTTGATTCCCCAATCTTTGATCTGCTGCGGATTAAGAAAAGGTTCCAAGATACCGGAAATATAGAAAAATAAGTCTCTGTATCCTATAAAATCTCTTTTCTGAAGACTTGTTTTATGCCCGAAGTAATCATAGACAAATTTATAATTCCCTCCCAGCCTGTTATCGATCCCGTAGCTGGAAACGGAAGATTTGAAGAAGCCATTATCAAAAATATTGGGATCTGCTTCTTTGATTGCCTTTTCTACTTTTTCTTTAGGCTGATTGATCTTTTCGGCGATTTGCTCAAGGGTTTTTGCCTTGTCGAGGTCTTTTTCGTAAAGCCTTAAAAACTCTATATTTTCACGGGCAAACTTTTCAAAGTCTTTTTTTATTTCAAAATTGGTACTGATACATTCTACAAGATCAAGATCAAAATCCTGAATGAACTGTTTTATTGCTTCTGCGGAAACATTCAGTTCTTTTGCCAAATCAATTAATTTCATAACGATACATTAATGCTAAACTGTTTTAAACTTATTTTAACCACAATAACAATAATTTTCTGAATCTATTGAATCCGTCGAACTTTCGGTGTGGTAAAATTTAAATTGTTTTAAACAGATTTAATACCAAAAATAGCGTATTTGAAATTAAATTTAAATTGATTTATCGTAATTTCTGTAACAATTCAATATTTATATAGACTACTACTATGTAAAACAAATTACATGGAAAAAGTTTTGTCAGTAAAGAATTTGACTAAAAAATTCAAGAGAATCGTTGTAAACAATATCTCTTTCGACGTCGAAAAAGGTAATGTTTATGGTCTTTTGGGCCCTAACGGAAGCGGGAAATCCACGACTTTCGGAATGCTGCTCTCCACGATTAATCCTACCAGCGGAGAATGGTACTGGTTTGGTAAAAAGGGAACTGATTCGGATACGCTCAAAAAAATCGGCGCCATTATCGAACAGCCTAACTTTTATCCGTACCTGAGTGCGGAAACCAATCTAAAAATTGTAGCGGAGATTAAAGGAACTCCTTTCCACAGAATTGATGAAGTTCTGCAGACAGTAGGCCTTCTGGAAAGAAAAAAAGATACATTTAAAACCTACTCCCTGGGAATGAAGCAGCGTCTGGCGATTGCTTCTGCGATGCTGAACAATCCTGAAGTAATGATTCTGGATGAGCCAACGAATGGTCTGGATCCGGAAGGAATTATCCAGATCCGTGAGATCATCAGCAATATTGCAAAGCAGGGAATTACCATTATTATTGCAAGCCATCTTTTGGATGAGATCGAAAAAATCTGCAGCCACGTGATCGTGCTGAAAGAAGGAAATTCCATTTACTGCGGAAGGGTAGATGAAATGACCGCCAATAATGGTTATTTTGAGCTGAAAGCAGACAACAATACATTGCTTCTGAATGCCTTAAATTCGCTTGGGTGGTTTACTGCCGTTCATCCGGAGGGAGATCTTCTGAAAGCTCAGATTCGTGATGATGCTTCTATTTCCGCATCTTCTCTTAACCAAAAGCTGGCCGAACAGGGCATTTTCCTTTCTCATTTAACCAAGAAAAAAATGTCTCTTGAATCTCAATTCCTTGAACTTGTAAAAAACACCAATTAATCATGATCAAATTATTAAAACTAGAATATTATAAAAATCTGAATTACAGACCGTTCAAGATTTTCACCATTCTTTATTTTGCAATTCTTATCGCATTGCTTTTTATCGGACTTATTGACTTCGACCTTTTCGGGGGAACCATCAACCTTAAAGAACAGGGCATTTATAATTTTCCCGGAATATGGAACTTTACGACGTGGATTGTTGCATTGCTGAAAATTTTTCTGGGACTGATTATTGTTTTTTCGATTTCACAGGAGTTCAGCAACCGGATGTTTAAGCAGAATACAATTGACGGATTAAGCAGAAAGGAATTTATTTCCTCAAAATTACTAACGATCAGCTTTTTTACTATTGTTTCAACAATTATCGTTTTTGGAATTACAATCTTCCTGGGATATAAATATTCTGATACCACGGAATCTGCCAAGGTTTTTGAAGAGATCTTTTTTATCGGAAATTATTTTGTAAAACTGTTCACTTTCTTTTGTTTTTTAATGTTTCTCTCTGTTTTATTGAGAAAATCGGTTTTTGTTTTTCTCGCACTTTTTGTCTTCTGGATAGGAGAAGCGATTTTATCAGGAGTAGAAGTTTTTATGAAAGTACGCGGACTGCAGGAAGCTCAAAGAAATGCAGTACTTCAAAATGATTTCTTTATTACCCATCTTTTGCCACTGGAAAGTATGTCCAGCCTGATTCCGAATCCGATAATGAGGCTGAAAATGGCAAAAATGATAGGCCTTAAATATGAGTTCCACTATCCTACGGAAAGCTTAATTGCCTGTCTGGTTTGGTGTGGTATTTTTATTTTTGGATCGTATTGGATTTTAAAAAGGAGAGATTGGTAATTTTTGATTCAAAATTCAAGGTTCAAGATTCAAAGTTCAAGATTCAAGATTCAAGATTCAAAGTTTAGAATTTTATTCATTACATAATTAAGTGATTCGTTTTTCGGGTCACTTTTTTATTTTTATTGAAGTTTTATTTTATATTTAAAAAAAATAATCCCATGAAGAGAATATATTACGTTCCCGGACTCATCAGTGCTTTGCTGATTCCGGTTTTGTTTGGTTTTACGGGAGCCAAAGAACCCATGAACCATACACCGTGATAGATCTGGGACTCCCCGCAAAAGTAAAGAAAGGAGAGAAAAATTCATTGAATACTTTTGAACCCTACCGAAAATGGAATTATAAAAAAATCATTGTTCAGCCTAACACCGCTCTTCAAAATCAACAATATTATGTTTCTGAATTGCAACAGCTCCAGGCAAGAAATGAAAAAGAAACAGGGATTGAATTTGTAATTGGTGATAAAAATAATTATCAGGATTTTATCGCCTTAATTGATGTAATGAAGCTGGCAAAGCAGGAAACTTATGGAGTCGATGTAGAAAAAACCAATCATTTTTTCGCCGTTCATATGTATAAAGATCCGAATGCTATAGAGCGGGAATCGATTTGTGGAGGCGTTGTAGGAGGCGAATATAATAAAGAGAAAATCGCATTGAATTTTCTTAAGCCTGAGACATTTATTGATCACATACCCCAACAGACGTATTATATTATTTTCGGATTTCTTTTATTTTTAAATATTTCCATGTTCAGCATTAAGGAAAGATTTCAGATCCAGAGATTCCGTTTCGTATAATGAATCCGTTTTTTTTAAAAAAATGGGAAGATTTATTTTACCGCAAAGTTTATCATAACCAGCATTCTTATTTAAGGAGCAAAGAATAATCAACAAGTTGATTTGCTAAAGTTTATGATTAAAACTATATTAAACCAGTAAAAAAATCTGCGTAATCCGTAAAATCTGCGGGATAATATATTTTCAAAACTTATTCTTAATTATTTAAAGGTTCTTCACTGCACTCCACTTCGTTCCGCTCCATTCAGAATGACATTTTCAAAACAAAATAAAGAGAAAGGGCTGCCTTTCGGCAGCCCCCTCAATCACTTCACTTAAAATACTATTTTTTATCTTTTTCAAGAAGAGCAATGTACTCTCCGTAGCCTTTTTCTTTCATTTCCGCTTTCGGGATAAACTTCAGGGAAGCACTGTTGATACAGTAACGAAGCCCACCTTTATCTTCCGGACCGTCATTGAAAACGTGTCCCAAATGCGCATCTCCCGTTTTACTTCTTACTTCTACCCTTGTCATTCCGTGGGAACGGTCCAGCTTTTCTTCTACCAGTTGCTTGGTAATTGGTTTTGAGAAACTCGGCCATCCACAACCTGATTCAAATTTATCTGTAGAAATAAACAATGGTTCTCCTGTTGTGATATCTACGTAAATTCCTTCACGCGTTTCGTCCCAGTATTCATTTTGGAAAGCTCGTTCTGTACCGTTTTCCTGGGTAACATTATACTGTTCGGCAGTCAGTTTTTCTTTTAAAACTTTTTTGTCCTGCTTCTGGTATTTTGGTTCTTTTTTCTTAGGAGGATTTGCATTTCTGGCCATTTCAAATAATCCCGGTTCAATGTGGCAGTAACCTCCCGGATTTTTATCCAGGTAATCCTGGTGGTAGTCTTCTGCTTTATAAAAATTCTTTAACGGAATCGTTTCTACCAGTACAGGCTTGCTGTAATTTTTAGCCAGTCTCGCCACTTCGGCTTTTACAATAGCTTCCGTCTCTTTGTCAGTAGAGTAAATTCCTGTTCTGTACTGATCTCCCCTGTCATTTCCCTGTTTGTTTAAACTTGTCGGATCAATGGTTTTGAAGTAAAGGTCAATTAACAGCTTAAGGTCTACTTCTTCAGGATCGTATTTTACTTTTACCGTTTCGGCAAAACCTGTTGTATGGCTTACTACTTCTTCATAGGTAGGATTTTGCTTATTTCCGTTGGCATAGCCCACTTCGGTTCCTACGACACCGCGTATCTGTTGAAAAAAATGTTCAGTTCCCCAGAAACATCCTCCTGCAAAATACACTTCTTTTAGATTTCTATTGTCCATAATGGTCTCATTTTCTTTTTTTGTAGCTGTAGATTTCGTTTTTGCATCTCCGCAGCTTGTAGCGAATACTGCTATTCCCAGCACCACGCCGAGTAAAATCAATATGTTCTTCATTTTTATATTTTTTTTCATTTTTTCAGATTTAAAATCATTAATCCAAATCCTAAAAGCATCACATCTTTTACAATAAAGAAATCGGTTACCGGAATTCCGTCGACTGTTTTCCAGATTCCGGGGGTTGTAAACAAATAACTCAATGTTGTCAGGAAGGTAATAATCATTCCGGCTGCGGCATACTTTCTCAATGATGCAAATTTTGCACTAAACAGCAGAAGTACAGCAATGATAATTTCTATCACTCCGATAGTATCAGACACTGCCTGAACGCTTACAATATCATATACGAAAAAAGTAAGAAAATGGTTTTCCACCAAAGGTTTTATGGCATTTGCTTCCGTAGGCGTGAATTTGAAGATTCCGATCCAAAGCAGAATAATGACGGTTCCGAAAAGGGAGAGATAGTACCCCGTTTTTCCGATAAGGTTTTCATTATCAATTTTTAGTACAGTTCCATTCATTTTTTAAGATTTGATTATACTTTATTATTTTCAAAAGTATAGTCGGAACCATTTCAAAATCCTGACAATTATTTTATGAAATATCTAAATTTTTCAAAACTCTTTTTTTAACATTCTGAATATCAGAATCATTAATTTCAACGTCATTTTCATCTGAAAGTTTTCTTTTCAACATTTTATCCAATATTTCCAGCTTTTCTTTATAGGCTCTGCACCATTTACAGATGCTGAGATGCAGGGAAAGCTTACGGTTTTCTTTTGGGGAAATATTTTCCGCATTCCGTTTTTCCATGAGCATCGTCGCTTCGCTGCACGGTAAAAAAATAATATGAATCAGTTTTTTAAGCATTTTAGATCAGTTTTGATTGGTGAACCAATTCATTTCCAGGCATTCTCTCAATTGCATTCTGCCTCTTTGCAGAATCTTCCATAGATTAGTCGTGGAAATATCAAGTTCCTGACTCACTTCCGGTGCTTTTTTTTCTTCAAGGTAATACAGTTTCATCGGAATTTTCCACCGGGAAGGTAAATCTTCCAGGCAGTCTTCCAGGGTTTTATTGAAGTCTTTATTGTCTAAAAGTTCGGTCTCTTCATTACCTGCATTCCAGTCATTCAAAATATCGTTGTTTTTCCAGGCTCCGTCTTCATCAAAAAAATGATCCAGTTTAATATTGGGTTCAGATTTATATTTTTTACGGTAAAAATCAGCCACTTTTCTGTTTAAAATAGTCATCAGCCAGGTGAGCGGCCGGCTTTTCCCTTCAAAAGATTCATAGGACGAAAAAGCGGAAATAAAAACTTCCTGAACAATATCTTCCGCCTCAACTTTATCGGATAACAGATACACGGCCCTTCTAATCAACGCTGCAGCATACTGTTCTATCCAGTTTTTGAATGTTTCGTTTTTGGTCATATTGAATATTCTTGATTCGAATTAGGTCCCGGAAGTTCATTTAATCATAAACGAATATAGAAAGTTAACAGATACATTGCAAAGTTTTTGTGAATTGATTTTTAGCTATTTCAATTTGTCATCCTGTAAGGATCTAAACAATCAAGCATTATAAAAATGTTGCTGAGATACTTTGACTATGTCTAACCTAAAGGTTTCAGTACAAATTTCACACTTCAATTGATCTAAATACTGCAGCTTAGCCCCGATTGCAGTGAAAATCCCGGTATGGAGCATCGTAGCCTTAGGCCAGACTTAAGCCTGGCCTAAGGCTACGATGCGAAATGAGGAATTGCAACGGAAAGCGGGAAATAGCTCCTGAAAAATGTTCAGATTATTAAAACATTCTTCGTAAAAGTGTCAAATATTTCAACCTAAATCCCTCAAAAACCTTAAATTTGCATCTTATCAAAAATTGTAAAAAGCAAAGCAACATAAATTATGACATCACAAGAGATTCGTCAAAAATTTTTAGATTATTTTAAAAGCAAAGGCCACCTCATCGTTCCTTCAGCACCCATTGTACTGAAAGACGACCCTACGCTTATGTTTTCCAATTCGGGGATGACGCAGTTCAAAGATTTTTTCCTGGGCTACAAAACACCTACTGCACCTAGAATTGCAGATACACAGAAGTGTCTGAGAGTATCCGGAAAACACAATGACCTGGATGATGTGGGCCGTGATACGTACCACCACACCATGTTTGAAATGTTGGGGAACTGGTCTTTCGGGGATTATTTTAAAAAAGATGCTATTGCTTTTGCCTGGGAACTGCTGACGGAAGTCTATGGAATTCCTAAACAAAACCTGTACGTAACGATTTTTGAAGGAGATGCCTCCGAGAATCTTGACAGAGACCAGGATGCTTATGATTTCTGGAAATCCCACATTTCCGAAGACAGAATCATCAACGGAAATAAAAAAGATAATTTCTGGGAAATGGGTGAAAGCGGACCGTGCGGACCGTGTTCGGAAATTCATGTGGATTTGAGAACTGAAGAAGAAAAAGCTAAAGTTTCTGGATTAGAACTGGTGAATAACGATCATCCGCAGGTAGTGGAAGTGTGGAACCTGGTATTCATGGAATTTAACAGGAAAGCGGATAAAAGCCTTGAAAAACTTCCCGCACAGCATGTAGATACAGGGATGGGCTTTGAACGCCTTTGCATGGCGCTTCAGGGAAAATCTTCCAATTACGATACCGATGTTTTCACGCCGCTTATTGCGAAAGTTGAAGAGCTTTCAGGAAAAAAATACACGGGGATTTTAGAAGACGAAAAAGATATTGCCATCCGCGTGGTGGTAGACCATATCAGAGCGGTTTCGTTTGCGATTGCTGACGGGCAGCTACCCTCTAACGGAGGAGCAGGCTATGTGATCAGAAGAATTTTAAGAAGGGGAATTTCTTATTCTTACCGTTTCTTAGGAATGAAAGAACCTTTCCTTTATCAATTAGTTGCTGTTTTGCAGGATCAGATGGGTGCCTTCTTCCCTGAACTTGAAAAACAAGGAAAACTTGTTTCTGAGGTGATTAAAAGTGAGGAGGAATCATTCTTAAGAACCATTGAAAACGGATTGATTCGGGTTGAAAAATTAATTCAGCAGACGATGGCCAATAATGCGAAGGTTTTACCAACGGAAGAAGTTTTTGAATTATATGATACGTATGGTTTTCCTGATGATTTAACGAGAATTATTGCGGAAGAAAAAGGTTTAACCATCGATGAGGAAGGCTTTAAACAAGCTTTAAATGAGCAAAAGAAACGTTCGAAAGCCGATTCTGCCCAGAAAGTATACGACTGGGTAACATTAGAAGAAAAACCTGAAAACTTCGTAGGTTATGATCAATTTGAATCTGAAACCTATATTACCAGATACCGAAAAGTAGAAAATAAAGACGGAGAATTTTACCAGGTGGTTTTAAGCGAATCTCCTTTCTATCCGGAAGGCGGTGGCCAGGTCGGAGATAAAGGAACCCTGGAAAACGCTGTAGAAAGCTTTGAGGTATTAGAAACAAAAAAGGAAAACGGACTGATTATTTCTTTAATCAACGGTCTTCCGAAAGATGCAGGCGCTGTTTTCTATGCTAAAGTAAATGTTTCGGAAAGAAAAAATTCCCAGGCCAACCACTCGGTAACGCATTTACTGCATGAAGCATTAAGAGAAGTTCTGGGAACACACGTAGAGCAAAAAGGATCATTCGTCGGTCCGGATTACCTTCGTTTCGACTTCTCTCATTTTAATAAAATGACGGAGGAGGAATTAGCCTTAGTAGAAGAAAAGGTTAATGCCAAGATCAAGGAAAATATAGCCTTACAGGAATTCAGAAACATTCCGATCCGAGAAGCTCTGGACAGAGGCGCCATGGCTTTGTTCGGGGAAAAGTATGGGGACAGTGTAAGAATGATTCAGTTTGGGACTTCTATGGAACTTTGTGGAGGAACCCATGTGAAAAGCACCAGCGAAATCGGGCATTTTAAAATCATTTCCGAAAGTTCCGCAGCAGCAGGAATCAGAAGAATTGAAGCGATTTCCGGAGATAAGGCTGAAGAATATTTCAAAAATCTTGAAAAGCAGGTTGCTGAGCTTTCACAGTTGCTGAAATCAAAAGATGTTGTACGTTCTATTGAGAAACTGATGGAAGAAAATGCAACATTGAGAGCTGAAGTAGATGCGATGAAGAAAGAGAAAGCCAAAGGAGAAATCGGCGAATGGAAAGGAGCTTACGAACAAAAAGGCGATAAATTACTTCTGGTAAAAAGAACTTCTCTGGATGCCGGTTCGGTAAAAGATATCGTCTTCCAGTTAAAGAAAGAAATCCCCACTTCCATTACGGTTATTCTTTCCGACGCAGACGGAAAACCAATGATTACCGTGGGCGTTTCTGATGATCTAGCCGGAATTTATCAGGCGGGAGCATTGATTAAAGATTTAGCTAAAGAAATCCAGGGCGGCGGCGGCGGAAATCCGGGCTTTGCCACAGCAGGAGGAAAGAATCTTGACGGCCTTGAGCACGCGTATCAGAAGGCGTTGAATCTTTAAGCTTCAATAAAACATAAAGTAAAAAAGCAACTGTCGTCGTGGCAGTTGCTTTTATTTTTAATGACTTTTATTATCAATAGAAATGGGCTTCAGCCCATTTACCAGATTAAATAATGGGATTGGCTTTAGCCAAAATGATTTAAGTTTGGCTAAAGCCAATATTGTGAAATTATTTTTTATAGTCGGGCTAAAGCCCGACCCTATTGAATAATTTTCTTTTATAGTTGATTTCATTTTTAACAAAACATTATATTTTCTTCTGTGGTATTGTAACTTTCTTATCAATAGTTTTGTCTAACTATTAAAAAAGACTAATGACAAAACTTTTATCCACCCTGTTTTTATTGTTAACGGTACTGGTTTTCGGACAGACTCAATTGAAGGTTTTCAGTAAAGCTTCCCAGCAGCCTATCTACAATGCGGCCGTTTACTGCGATGATGAGCTTCTTGGAAAAACCGATCTCAATGGAAATGTATCCTTTAAAACGAAATGTAAGAAAGTTGAAATTCTGGCCAGTAATTTTGAAGATCTAACGGTGGAGGTAAAAAAGAGCATGGAGGTTTCCATGCAGCCATTATCAGAGAAAAGAGGGAATATTGACCGTGTTGTTATTAATGATAAAAGTGACCCCCGCGCCCTGAAAATTCTTGACGAGCTTAATAAAAGAGCGAAAGAGAATTCCCCAAAATCTTTAGATTCCTACAATTTCAAATCGTATGCTAAATTTTCCATTGACCTGGATAAAGACTCGATTGACATGTACAGGAATTTTTTAGCAGTCAGAAAAGATTCCATCTCAAAGGTGGATCAAAAAGGTTTTAAGCAAAAAGAAAAGGGAAAAAAGGATTCCCTGATTGCTGAAGATTTTATTGACGCTTCAGCGGAAGGTCAGATGTTCCTTTGGGAAAAAGCCACAGAATACAAATATTCTAAAAAATTCGGTGAAAAAACCAATATTATCGACAACAGGATGTCGGGTTTTAAAAATCCGATTTACGAGGCAATGGCCATTAATATTTCCAATCTTAACAGAACCCCAAGACAGCTGAGGCCGGAAAACAGGGAATTATTTAATTATTATCTTTCAGACACCATACAGCTGGACGGAAGGCAGACCTTTGTGATCAAATTCAAAGAAATCACAGATAAAAAGAAGCAGAATCCGAGAAAATTCAACGGGAAAATATATGTTGACGCCGAGACTTTTGCGCTGAAAAAGTTTGAAAGCATCAGCAAGAAAAGAAATGAAGGAAATATTGTTTCGGTCTGGAAACCGATCAATAATAAATGGTTTCTGGATTATGAGGATCTTAAGCTGAAAATGGGCGATACAAGTTTTGATGTTTCTAAAAAAGACAGTATAAAGCCCGGTGAAAAAAGTAAATACAACCAGAAGAAATTCGGAAATTACCTGTATGTAAAAAACAGGTTCTTCGATTTTGAGATTAATGAACCCCAGAAAGCTTCTGATTTTAAAGGCTACTCGCTTGAGATGAAAAACTCCGACGGAAGCCTGCTGCAGCAATACAGAACCGACAGCCTTACTGCAAGGGAAAGTAATACTTACACCAAAATCGACAGTTTTGTACAGAAACATGATTTTGAAAAAAAATTAAATACTTTAACCCAGCTTTTAAGAGGAAATCTCCGCTATAAAATGATCGATTTTGATCTTACCAAGTTCTTCAGCTACGACAAATACCAGGGAATTCGTTTGGGTGCGGGCATTAAGCTTAACGAAAAATTCAGTAAAACATTTTCTCCGGACGGATATTTCGGATATGGCTTTAAGGACCACCGCTGGAAGTACGGTCTTGGGTTGGATGTAAAACTTTCCGAAAAAAGAACGTCAGTTTTCCGGGTTGAATATCTTGATGATGTATTTGCAGCAGGAAGATTCAGCAACCACATGTGGGATATGATGATGAAGGTATCCGACATCAATCTTGACCTTCACAATGCAGTTTTCTATAAAAACCAAAAATGGGGCGCTTCATATCTTTATGACATCTCCAATTCTTTAAGCATGAAAATCGCGGTGAACAAAGAAAAACAGGAAGCCCTTTTTGATTATCAGTATAAAAACCTGGGCAACAGCTTTGATAATACCAATGCTATTCTGTCTTTAAAATTTGCACCGAATGACAAGAATATCATGACACCTTCCGGAAAGTTCACGTATGAAAAGAGCTATCCGCAGGTTTTTGTCAATTATGAGAAAGGTTTTAAAACTCTCGGTGGCGATCTCGATTATAACAGGCTGGACGCATTAATCATCCATCAGTTCAGATCGAAACTGGGAACCACCAATATTAAATTATTCGGAGGGATCTCATCTGGCAGTGCACCGATCTGGAAGAACTTTGAAATTGCAGGGCAGAACGATGCCAACGTTGACAAATGGTACTCCAACATCAGTACGCCTTCAAATCTCGGATTTGCCACGATGCCATCGGGAACATTCTTTGCAGACAGATTTGCGGCATTTAAACTTTCACAGTATCTGCCTTTCAGATTTAAAACGCTGGGCAAAAGATATTCATCCATTGAACTTGAATACCAGTCGGCCATCGGTGGTTTTAAAAACAGACAGGATCACCAGTTTGAATTTATCGCCCTGGATCATTATTATCAGGAAGCCGGGCTGATCTGGAACCGATTTCTGGGCACGAATTTCGGGGTAGGCTTTTCTTACAGACTCGGATATTACCAGACTTCGGAATTTAAAGACAATATCGGAATCAAGATAAAATTCAACCTGTTGAACTGATATCAATTATGTTATTAAACTTTTAACCGCAGTGCGAACTCAAATCAGATAAGGAATATTAAAACATTTTTACCGTTAAAAATAAACGATGTTATTTGTTAAGGATTTAAGATAAAAATATAATAAGATCAGAAATAATAATCCCGGAATTTCCGGGATTATGTCGTTTAGCAACACCATCAATGAAAGCGGCTGTTAATATCAATTAATAAACCTTTTACAGCATCATAAATATTACTAATTTTGCCATCTCTTTATGAAAAGGATTGCCTTGTTTTTATGTTTCTGTATGTGCATTTTTGGTTTCTCACAATCAAAAGTCACTTCTATTGAAACGGTTGTGATTGAAGATAAAAGTGATCCCCGGGCGCTTGAAATCCTGAAAAAAGTGAATCAGCTGTTCCGTGAAAACTCACCGAAAACATTGGATTCCTATTCCTACAAATCGTATGAAAAAATTTCTCTGGACATTGACGAAGACAGCATTTTACAATACAAACAGTTTTTCGAAAATGCCGATCTATTCAGAAAAAAAAGAGAAAAAGATTCCCTGAACAACATTTCTGCCAGAAAAATATTTTCGAAAAGCAAATTGTTTCTCTGGGAGAGAGCCCAGGAATTCTTATATACCAAAAAATACGGCGAAAAAATCAATATTCTCGATAACAGGATTTCCGGATTAAAACAGCCGATCTACGAAATGATTGCCCTCCAGCAGAGCAACAGAGACCAGCTTCCCGCACAGCTTAAAAAGGAAAACAGAGGACTGTACAGATTCTTTTTGACAGATACCATTGAAATAGACGGAAGAAAGAACTTCGTGATCCGTTTCAGGGAGGTTAATTTTAAAAATCCTGATAAAAAAAGAAAGTATAACGGTGCCATCTATATTGATACCGATACGTACGGTATTAAAAAAATTGAAAATTTCAGCAAAAATAAAAATGACGGCATCATTACAAGTACCTGGATCTATTTCAATAACAAATGGTTTCTTGCCCATGAAACCGTAAAGCTGAAAATGAGCAATATGGTCATGCAGGAGGATAACAAAGAATATCCCGATGAAAAACATGCAAAAAACAAGAAGCAGAGCTTCGGAACGTATGCTTTCCTGACTTCGCGGTATTTTGATTACCAGTCGCCTGCCGATCATGATAAAAATGATTTTAAAGGCTACACTTTTTCTGTACAAAATATTGACGGGAAAACTTTAGACCGGTTTAGAACGGATCCTTTAACGGAAAGGGAACGAAATACCTATAAAACCATCGACAGCCTCGGAAAAATATATAATATTGACCGTAAAGCAAGAGTTTTAAGTGGACTCCTGTTAAACGGACAGATAAAAATAGGCGTTGTTGACTTTGCGGTGGATGAAATCGTGAATTATAACTTATACGAAGGCTTCAGAGTAGGTTTAAAAGCAAAACTTAATGAAAATTTTAATCCGTATTTTTCACCGGACTACACTTTTGCCTACGGTTTTAAGGATGATAAATGGAAATACAGAATCGGACTTGATATTAAGACGACTCTTGAAAAAGATTCGTATTTCAGGATCGATTATTATGATGATGTAACTGCTTCCGGCGAATTTTACAGAAGACTCTGGAACTTCAAAATGAGAACGGCCAACTATGGCAATAATCTGAATAACGACCGTTATTATCATTACAGAGGAGGTTCTGTTTCTTATCTTAATGATGTTACAAACGGATTGACGCTGGCTTTTGCAGCCCGCACAAATCTTGAGGAAGCCATGTTTGATTATTCTTTCCGCGACAGAGGTTCTTCTTTTAATAACTTCAATACGCTGTTTACGTTAAAATATTCCCCGAATTCTACCAATATCATGACACCGCAGGGAAAATCCCTTATCGATCAGAAATATCCGGAGCTGTATTTTAATTATGAACAAAGCTATAAGGCATTGAGCGGTGACTTCAATTATACGCGGTTTGATGCACTTTTCGTACATAATTTCAAGACTATGCTGGGAACAACCGGATTCCGGCTGTACGGCGGAATGGTCATTGGGGATGCACCGATATGGAAAAATTTTACAATGAACGGACTGGCTTCGCCAAGAAGGGATTTTAACTTCAACCTTACCTCATTTCTTGGGTTTGCCACGCTTGAAGGGGGGAAATATTACAATGACCGCTTCGTAGCCTACTATTTTACCCATAAGCTGCCTCTATATTTTAAAAGTTTCGGACAGAATATTTCAAGTTTTGATTTTGTTTTGAGAGGTACCATCGGAAATATGAAGCATCCGGAATACCATCAGTTTAAATTTAAACCGCTCGACCATTTGTATCAGGAAGTCGGCCTGGAATGGAATAATTTCCTTTCCACTTACTTTAATCTGGGATTATTTTACAGAGTGGGCTACTACACTACACGAAATTTTAAGCAAAATTTTGCCGTTCAGTTTAAGCTGAAGCTTCTGGAATTTTAAAGTAAATAATAAAAAATAGAAATTAACAAATGCAGACTATCCAAATACAGGCAGAACAGTTTTTTGAATTACTAAAACTGAAAGATACTTCCATGTGGGAGATTTTTGCCCAGATGATCGACGGAAATGAGAAAGAAATTATTTTCCTGGATGAGGAAGAAAAAATATTATTCAGCTATATTCTGCCATCGAATCAGGACAAACTGGAAGAAGACCGAAAGGAATTTTCTAAACAGTTTGCAGATAAGCTTGCGAACCTTAATTGAGTTTTAGAGTATACGATGATGTTTGAAAGAAAAAATTTATTTCGTATTAATTCTAAAAATTTATCACTGAACTACCTTTTATTATCTCAGACCCTTTCACCCTAAGACTCTCAAACTCTCAGACCCTCCCACTCTTAAACAAGTCAACCATTTTTTTGGCTGCTGCAACATCATGAACTCTGAGGATTTTTGCGCCCTGCTGTAAAACTTTCAGGTGAAGCTTTTGTGTTTCTTCATTGATGTCCAGTGGAGATTTGCCTAAAGGTTTGTAAATAAAAGATTTCCTTGAAATCCCTATCAGTAAAGGGAATTTTCCAAAACCCAAATATTTAACCTCATCAATCATTTTCATCTGGTCTGCTACGGTCTTACCGAAACCGAAACCCGGATCAAGGATAATATCTTTAACTCCTTTATTGAGTAACTCTGCAGTTTTTCCGGAAAAATACCGGTTAACCGAAAGTGTAATATCTGTGAATTTTATCTTATCGTGCATGGTTTCATAAGAAGGATTCACATGCATTAAAATGTAAGGAAGCTTTGTTTCGGCAGCGGTATCAAACATCTTTTCATCATAATGGCCTCCGGAAATATCGTTGATGATATCGATTCCTTCATTAAAACCAAACTTTACCGTTTCAGCATAAAAAGTATCTAACGAAACAAGAGCTTCAGGGAATTCTTTTTTGATGAATGAAATGATACTCCCCAGTCTTCTGATTTCCTCTTCAGCAGTCAGAAATTCAGCGTTTGGTCTTGTGGATTGCGGACCGATATCAATTATTTCAGCGCCTTCTTTCAGCATTTTGTGCGTCTGCTCCAATGCGGCCTTCTCCGTATTGAATTTTCCGCCATCGGAAAATGAATCCGGCGTAAGATTGAGAATTCCCATGATCTTAGGAACCGAAAGGTCTACCAATCTTCCGTTACAGTTGATTGAGCTGGAGCTTCGGGGAGCTGAATAGTCAGAGAGTGAAGGTACTTGCAAAACTTATAGTTATTATTAGACTTTAAACAATATAAACTGAAAATTATATTACAAAAATAGAGAATAAAAACTTTTGTCATTCAAAAAAAACTCCATTCAAAACTCAAACTCTTATACGCTCCTACCCTAAAACTCTACACGCTAACGCTGCGATCAAACAACGCAACACACAAAAATTCGTATATTTGGGAGATTAAGAAAATTTATGTCAGAAACATCAATACAGTTTGAGAAAATTATCAATCAGTGCCGTGAACTTTTCAGCAAGAAACTACAGGATTACGGACCGGCGTGGAGGGTTTTAAGACCAAGCTCTATTACGGATCAGATTTATATTAAAGCTAACAGAATCCGCACGCTGCAGATGACCGGAAAAAAAATGGTGGATGAAAGCGAAGAGGACGAGTTTGTAGCGATTATCAACTATTCGATTATTGCGCTTATTCAGCTTGAGAAAGGCTTTTCCAATGATTTTAATGAAAATAAGGAGGAAATTCTGAATCTTTATGATCATTATGCAACTGAAGCGAGACAATTGATGGAGCGGAAAAACCATGATTACGGCGAAGCATGGAGAGACATGCGGATTTCTTCAATTACAGACTTGATTTACCAGAAAGTTTTACGAACCAAACAAATTGAAGATAACCAGGGAATTACGGTCGTATCAGAAGGTCTTGATGCCAATTATTTTGACATGCTGAATTATTCCGTTTTCTGTCTCATTAAATTTTCTGAAAAGAAAAACAGTATTGAATCTCAAAACTAATTATATATGATCAAAGGTTTATTACGTTTCGTTATTGCCGTTATTTTCATTCTTTCGGGTTTTGTAAAAGCGGTGGACCTGGTTGGTTTTTCTTTTAAAATGGAGGAATACTTCTCTCCTTCCGTATTCAACATGCCGTTTTTTGAAAAGTTTGCACTGTTGTTTTCGGTAATTGTGGTGACTCTTGAACTTCTGCTAGGCTTTATGCTTTTGCTCAAATTAAAACTTAAATTCACCGTTTCCGCGCTCATTGCCCTTTGTGTTTTCTTTGGTTTCCTGACCTTCTATTCGGCATATTTCAATGTAGTAACGGACTGCGGATGCTTTGGTGATGCTATTAAATTTACACCGTGGCAAAGCTTTATCAAAGATATTGTACTGCTCTTCGCTTTAATTATTTTATTTATTCTTTATAAAAAAGAGTTCAGAAAAAAAGATGGATACAGCTATAGTGAAAAGAAAGAATCCAGTAAAGTGAGATATATCCTTTTAGCAGTATTCTCCTTGATAATGATCGGAATTGGAGCTTATGGAATTTTGTATGAACCGGTGATTGATTTCCGTGACTATAAAATCGGTACTGATCTGAAAGCTGAAAAAGAAAAAATCAATAAAAATCCATCGGAATACAAGACGTTTTATTCGCTTAAAAATGAGAAAACCGGAGAAACGCTGAAAGTAAACCAGGATGATTATATTAAAGAAACAAAATACTGGGCAGAAGGATCTCCATGGAAAATTGAGGAAGGCAAAAATGAATCTGTGCTTATAAAAGAAGGCTATAAATCTGAAATTGTAAAATTTAAAATTGAAGATCCTTCCGGAATGGAGGTTACGCAAGAGATCATCAATGCACCGAAAGCCATTCTTGTTTTTTCTTATCATCCGAAAGATGTTTCCCCGGAATTACTAAAGCAGGTGGAAGCCAAAGTAAAAGCACAAAAGGCCAACGTTATATATGGGATTTCTACAGAACCGAATACTTTCAAAACCCTTAAAAATATGATGATGGACGGCACCGCAATTAAAACGATTGCAAGAAGCAATCCTTTCGTACTTGTTTTACAAAACGGGAAAATTATCGATAAACAGCCGGCAAAGGAATATATCAAATAATTTTTGAGACTTCACAATAAACACTAAACTTAATATATTTAAATAATGCAGAAATCAAATAAACCGATTGCGGGATACCACTTATTGATGATCTTATCTTCGGTGGACGGGGAATTTGCTCCGGAAGAAGGAATGCTGGTGCAACAATATCTGGCAGATGAATTTCCCTTTAAAACGGATCTTGATAATGAGCTTGAAACCATCGCACTTTTGAAACCAGAAGAATGGAAAGGTCATTTTGAATTCCACGCCCGTTGCTTCTACGATGATTCTACAGAAGAGGAACGTCAGAACTTTATCCAATTTGCCAAAACGCTTATTAAAGCCGATAATAAGGTAACCGATGAAGAACACTCTTACTATACACTTTTGAAAAAAATCTGGAATATTAATTAATTGACAAATCAGACTTAAAAGTTAGAATTACTTCTGACATGATTCTGAATCTACATTCAAACAATAAGAAACTATGAGAAGAAAAATAGTTGCAGGAAACTGGAAAATGAACAAAAACGTAATTGATGCACAACAGTTGATGGTTCAGTTACTAAGCTATAAAAACAACAATGCGACCAACTGTGAGGTATGGATTGCACCGCCGGCTTTATACCTGATGATGGCAAAAGATATTTTCGAGAAAGATGAAATCGGAGTTTTTGCACAGGATATGAGCGAGTATGAAAGCGGTGCGTACACCGGAGAAATTTCTGCAGACATGCTTGAATCAATTGATGCATCCGGTTCTCTGATCGGACATTCTGAAAGAAGACAGTATCATGGTGAGACGGATTCTCACTGTAACAAAAAAGTGAAACTGGCTTTAGATAAAGGTTTGATTCCGGTATACTGTAATGGTGAAACGCTGGAACAGAGAAAAGCAGGACAACATTTTGAAGTGGTAAAAAACCAGACGGAAGTGGCACTTTTTACGCTTTCTGCAGAGGAAATTAAAAAAGTGGTTATCGCTTACGAACCGGTTTGGGCCATCGGAACCGGAGAAACAGCAAGTCCTGAGCAGGCTCAGGAAATCCACGCGCACATAAGAAGCATTATCGCTGCAAAATACGGACAGGAAGTAGCTGATGAGGTTTCTATCTTGTACGGAGGTTCCGTAAAACCGGACAATGCAAAAGAAATTTTCTCGCAGCCTGATATTGATGGTGGGTTAATTGGCGGTGCTGCTTTAAAACTTGAAGATTTTTCAAAAATTATTGAGGCTTTTAACTAAGGTGAAAAAGTTTATCCTCATATTTTTTGGAGTTTTTCTGTTTGATATTGTGTATACTTTCCTGTATGATCAGTTCTTTATTGGGATTCAGCCTGAGTTTTTACAATATCCATTGATTGCAGTTCAATATATGGCTTGTGCACCGGCAGTTTTCTTTAACAAACTATTGCCTTTCTATGCACCGATACCTATGTATCAGTCTATACTGATATTTCTGGGCAACGTCTTATTACAAGCCTTTTTGGTCTATATCATTTTCTTTAAAAGAAAAAAGGTTATACAGGAAGAATAAAAAATTCGGTGGCATCTTCGATGCCGCCGAATTTTTTTTATTTTATTTAATTAGTGAGTTACAAAGTCTGCTCTTCATGTTTCCCTTCCTTGATCTCTTCCACCATTTTGGCATTGAAAGCAGAAAGATCTTTAGGAGTACGGCTGGTAACCAATCCATTATCAACAACCACTTCACTATCTTCCCATTGTGCTCCCGCATTTTTAAGATCCTGGCTGATAGAATTTACGGAAGTCATATTTCTACCTTCCACTACTTCAGCATTAATAAGGATTTGCGGGCCGTGACAAATGGCGGCTACCGGTTTTTGCTGCTGAAAAAAATCTTTTACGAAAGACAGTGCGCTTTCATTTGTTCGTAATTGGTCAGGATTGATGACACCTCCCGGTAAAACCAAAGCATCGTAATCGGAAGCGTTTGCTTCATCTAATGTTTTATCAACAGGATATTCCTGCCCCCAGTCTTTTTCAGCCCATGCTTTGATGGCCCCTGATTCCGGACTGATGATATGAGCAGTCCAGCCCTGCTGTTCCAAATGTTCTTTTGGAGATTTCAATTCGCTTTCTTCAAATCCGTGTGTTGCTAAAATTGCAATTTTCTTTGACATAATTTTTATGATTTAAGTGTTATGTCATTTTAATTGGAAAAATGATGCCGTTTAGCCCCCTGAATTTATAAAGTTTGTTAAAGTCTTGATTTTTGGATCAAAATCAACCTTATTGAGTGTAAATTTCAACAAGGCTGCTGTTTTAGCCCGGATTGCAGCAATTGTCTGAGCTCATTTTAAGGTTTTTGGCGGCGCGGCTTCGCCGCGCCGCCAAAAACCTTAAAATAGCGAGTGCGGAAAGCCGGAATAGCTCCTAATAAAAAGAGCGCATCAAAACTAATTGATGCGCTTTTCTATCTTTACAAAAAATTACTTTTTGTCTTTTGATCTCTGTAATACTTCGTCTACCATTCCGAAACCTTTCGCTTCTTCGGAAGTCATCCAGTAATCACGGTCTGATGCCTTTTCTACCCACTCGTATGTTTGTCCGGAGTGTTCAGAAATGATTTCGTACAATTCTTTTTTAAGTTTCAACATCTCTCTCAGGTTGATTTCCATATCGGAAGCTACCCCTTGCGCGCCTCCCGAAGGCTGGTGAATCATTACTCTTGAGTGCTTCAACGCAGAACGTTTTCCTTTTTCCCCTGCAACAAGTAGTACAGCTCCCATTGAAGCGGCAATTCCTGTGCAAATCGTTGCTACATCAGGCTTAATGATCTGCATGGTATCGTAAATACCCAATCCGGCATACACACTTCCGCCCGGCGAGTTGATATAAATCTGAATATCTTTGGATGGATCTGCACTTTCTAAGAAAAGAAGCTGAGCCGTAACGATATTCGCTACCTGGTCATCAATTCCAGTTCCAAGGAAAATAATTCTGTCCATCATAAGACGTGAAAATACATCCATCTGAGCAACGTTCAATCTTCTTTCTTCCATAATGTACGGTGTAAGATTGGTAGGACCATACATTCCCATATACTGATCGGTAGCCAGACCGCTGTTTCCTAAATGCTTTACAGAGAAATCTCTGAATTCTTTTTTAATGTCCATATTTCTGTTATGTATTATTAAATTTTACGAAGTTTAAATTACAACTTTTATTCCTAAAATATTATAGGACTTTTTGTCACAGAACTTTTTAAAAAGAAAAAAAAATTATGGTTATCTGTCAGAATAAATTCCGGTAATTGCAGAATAATTCAGTACTTTGGATAGTTCTACTGACACCAGAGTGAGCATCTGTATCTTTTTGATCAGTTCAAAATATTTTCCTTCATCAGAATCAGCATGGTCTGCAAGCTCCTTTTTGGTTTTTAAAATTAAAAAATTTACATAGCGGAATTTATGAATCAGAATATCACCGGCAACCTGCTCGGGAATTTTGTCACCGTAATTGGGTGAAATAATATTCCGCGTGGACCAGTCGTTAAGCTCACTGTAGATATTCATAGAATTAACTGCCGCTTTACTGAGCTCTTCATCCATTAATCCGAAAAAGAAATTTCCTTTTCTTAGTTCTTCTTTTTCAATTCCCTCTTTAATATAATCTACGATTTTTTTGTTGAGCTCTACCTGAAATTCATAGCCGTCTTCTTCAAAATGGTGGAGAATTTCCTCGATGACCGTAATTTCATAATTCTGTTCATCGGGTGTCGTACGCTGCAGTACCACATCACCATAGTTCAGCATATGGTTGATCAGGTCGTTTTCCATCTTAGTGACATTAAAAACAATCGGGTCTACCTGATCTCTCGGTTCGTCTACAATCTGCAGTTTGGCAGGCTGCTGCGCTTCGGCTTTCGCCTGGGATTTCTGGGTCTGGTTTTGTGTGATCTGCTTCTGAACATCCAGCTCATTGAAAAGACTCTGCTCCGAAAGTCCGAATTTATTGGAAACTTCCTTAAGGTACACTTCCCTTTTCAGGGCATTCTGAACAAATGATACCGATTTTACAATATCCCGGATGGCTTCCGCTTTTTTGATAGGATCGTTACCTACTTCTTTCAGCAAAATCTCTGCTTTGAAGTCAATGAAATCCATTGCCTGGTTTTCAATGAATTTCTCTACATATTCCTGCGGATGCTTTCTGGCAAATGAATCAGGGTCATCTCCGTCGGGAAACAAAAGAACACGGATGTTCATTCCTTCGGTAAGCAGCATGTCGATACTTCTGAAACTGGCTTTTATTCCGGCATTATCACCGTCAAAAAGAATGGTAACATTCTCGGTAAGCCTTTTTATTAATTTGATCTGTTCCGTAGTAAGCGACGTTCCCGAACTGGCCACCACATTCTCGATTCCCGACATGTGCAGCGAAATCACATCCATATATCCTTCCACCAAAAGGCAGACATTTTTTCTTGAAATGGCCTGCTTGCTTTGATTTAAACCGTAAAGAACATTGGATTTATGATAAATTTCCGTTTCCGGGGAATTGAGGTACTTTGCCGTTTTAACATTATTCTTGAGAATTCTAGCTCCAAAACCCAATACTCTTCCTGAAAAGCTGTGAATCGGAAAGATCACCCTTTCACGGAAACGGTCAACTCCGGAAGGTGTATTTTCGGGAAAAATCGAAAGTCCGGACTTTTCCAGGATATCTTTTGCATAACCTTTTTCCAGTGCATACGCCGTAAAAGCATTCTTCTGTTCGGGAGAATATCCGAGCTGGAATTTTTTGATGATGTCATCTTTCAGCTCACGCTCTTTAAAGTACGAAAGCCCGATCGATCTTCCTTCTTCAGAATCCCAAAGTATTTCCTGGAAGTAATTATTAGCTACTTCATGAATCTTATAGAGTAAATCTCTTTCTGTATGTGCCTGCTTGGCTTCTTCAGAGTATTCACGCTGATCTTCCTCAATTTCAATTCCGTATTTTTTTGCGGCATGACGCAGCGCTTCAGGATAGGTGAAATTTTCAATTTCCATCAAAAAGGAAATCGCCGTTCCTCCTTTACCTGTAGAAAAATCTTTCCAGATCTGCTTGCTCGCGGAAACTACAAAGCTCGGCGTCTTTTCATCATGAAACGGACTGAGTCCTTTGTAATTAGACCCTGCCCTCTTCAGCTGCACATACTCTCCCACAATCTCTTCTACGCGGATTGTTGAGAATATTTTATCGATGGTCTGCTTGGAAATCATGACGTAAAAGTAGGTATTTTTAAGAATAAATCAGGCATCATCAATAACATGTATTATCATGAATATTGCTAAAATTTTGATTACTAAATCACTTACATTATTTATTTTTGTATCAAAATAAACGTATGCAGTTTACAATAAAGAATATCGAAGACTGGCAAGAAATTGTTAATAAAATTGTTCCCGAACTACAACACAACATCCTTCTTCTGAAAGGGAATCTCGGAGCGGGGAAAACTACTTTCACCCAATTTCTCCTTAAAAAGCTGGGAAGCGAAGATGAAGTAAGTTCTCCCACATATTCTATTGTTAACGAGTACAGTACACCTCAGGGAAAAATATTTCATTTTGATCTTTACCGGTTGAAAAATATTGATGAAGTCTACGATATCGGTATGGAAGAGTATCTCGATAATGCCTTTTTGTGCATTATTGAATGGCCTGAAGTATATGAAGATGATCTTTACGGTCTTAAATACCACGAAATGAGCATCATTAATACAGGTGAACAGAGAGAAATCTCATTCGAGTAAATATTATGTATCTTTGTTTCTGAAATTGAATGTAAAATAACGATCTGTTAGAATTTAATTATTTAAAGGATGAGTACGACAAATATTTTTACTCCTTTTACCGAAGAGGAACTGATGCCGAAAGAAGAAAAGCTGGAGGTCATCAAAAAAGGAAAACAGTTCAGCATAGGAATCCCTAAAGAAACCTCCCTGAATGAAAGAAGAGCTTGTATCACTCCGGATGCTGTACAGGTTCTGGTAGAAAGTGGTCATGAAATCATTATAGAATCCGGTGCCGGTGTGGGTTCTTTTTTTACAGATCTTCAGTACTCCGAGTCGGGCGCAAAGATTACCAATGATCCTAAAGAAGCCTTTTCTCAGGACTTGATTCTTAAAGTAAACCCTCCCACGGATGAGGAAATCGATTATATGCGTCCTAATACCTATCTCGTGTCTGCTCTTCAGATCAATCTCCGAGATAAAGATTATTTCCTTAAACTTGCAGAAAAGAAAGTAAATGCCATAGCCTTCGAATTTATCGTTGATGAATATAAGCAACTAGCTTTAGTAAGGCTTGTAGGCGAGATTGCAGGAACAGTTTCCATTCTGTATGCCTCAGAATTATTAGCTTTATCAAACGGCCTCATGCTGGGAGGAATTACAGGAGTAAGGCCAGCCGAAGTCGTTATCATCGGAGCCGGAATCGTGGGTGAATTTGCAACCAAAGCAGCCATCGGTTTAGGAGCAAGCGTAAGGGTTTTTGATAATTCACTTTCAAAGCTCAGAAGACTTCACACTTTAGTAGACAGCCGGGTTCCCACTTCCATCATTGATCCTAAAGAACTTAAAAAAGCATTAAGAAGAGCCGATGTGGTGATCGGCGCTTTGCCAAGACTCAATATGACACCGATTGTGACCGAAGATATGGTCATGAAAATGAAAAAAGGCAGCGTTATCATCGATATTACCATCGACAACGGAAAAGTAATCGAAACATCCGAGCTGACCACCATGGAAGACCCTTACATCATTAAACACGGCGTGATTCACTGCGGACTTCCCAATCTAACGTCAAGAATGCCAAGAACAACAACGAAGGCTATCTCCAATTTCTTCCTTTCCTATATCCTTCACTATGATGAAGAAGGCGGTTTTGAAAATATGCTGGTCCGCAAAAATGAAATGAAACAAAGCCTTTATATGTACAAGGGACGACATACGAAGAAAATCATCTGCGACCGTTTCGGGCTTACCTATCACGATATTAATCTTTTAATCTTCTAATGAAAAAACTCAAATTTTATATGATAGGTCTTATTCCGGGACTTATTATCGTATTTTTTATTTTAAACAAAAAAGGGGCAAGCTGCAGCGGATATCTTCCCAACAGCCGCGTCATCGCAGAAACATTATCTAAAGATTTTACGTATTCCGATCAGTTCAAAGCTGAAATGGCTGCATTGAAGATTAATGAAAAATTTTTAAAAGACAGCATCATTACCAAAGGAAAAATTGATTTTGATAAAAGTCATGCCCAGAAAAAACCCTGTCCCGACTATCTTTTAGTTTATCCTGAAGAGAATCCGGTTTATAAACTTACATTTGAAAAATGTGAGGAAAAAGCAACAATGACGTCTCTGAAAAAGCTAAAGTAGAATATTTTTGATGTAAAGGAATGAAAATAAGAAACAGATTATCCGTACTTCTTTGTTTTTTATCTGCAATCATACTCAGTTCCTGCGAGGCTGTACTACATTACGAAGGAAATGTTTATAATCATAAACACGAACCGATAGAAAATGCTTATATCGCTTTGATTCTCAACAACAAATACACCATAACAGAAGCAGGAGATAAATTTGATACCATTTCGCTTGCGAAAAGAAAAGAATTGCGAAAAAAAGGACTAAAAGATAATTTCAGGTATACTGTTAAAGGACTTTCTGAACCGGTAAGATTATACACCGATAAAAATGGATACTTTTCAACAACTCCTTTTTTAGTAAGCTGTCTTTTTAAGTGTCCTAAAGTAAAAATGCTTGTGCAAAAAGATAAGCTGTCAAAAGAATTTACAATAGAGTCCCTTGAAAAAATTCGTGTAAAAAATGATTCTATAAAACGCGGATCTTTCAGAGAAAATATATCGGAAAAATATTTAATTTTTTTATAAAACTTAATGGACGGCAATTACTACATGATTCATGATTATCTGATATTCATCGGGGTTTTTGCTATTTTCTTTTTTTTAACGGTAAGTATTTTTCTGTTTATCCAGAACCAGAAGTTCAGGATTAAAAATGCGAAGCTCGGTGAAGCCAATAAGATGATCCAGCAGCGGCTGAATGAAGTCCAACTGGAACATATCGGCACAAAACTCAACCCGCATTTATTCAAAAACATTTTGAATTCCGTACAGTCACATGCCTATCAGACGTATATGTCGCTCGATAAGCTGGCCAACGTTCTCGATTATATTCTTTATGAAAGCAACAACAAATTTGTAAGCCCCAAAGAAGAATTAAATTTCGCCTTAAGCTTAATTGAGATTAATAAAATAAAGGTAAATCCCCTCTTTGATTTCAGAATTAAATCTAAAATCGATAAGTCTGATGCTTTGTTTGAAGAAAGAGTTTTTGCACCGCTGATTTCCGTTGATCTGATTGAAAATGCTTTTAAACACACCGATTTTCTTGCTCAGGATTCTTTTATTGCCATTCACATGGAACTGCAGCAGGGAATTTTTTCAATGAAAGTAAGCAATAAAGCTTCCCTTAAAAATGTTCTTGAAAAAGAGAAAAGCGGATTTGGAAGCCAGTCGCTTGATCAGCGTCTGAAAATGATTTACAATAATTTCTACTCGCTGCATAAAAATTCAAAAAACGGTATCTTCACCGCAGAATTAACCATCAATTTAGGAGAATTTTATGATAAAATGCGTTATTCTTGATGATGAATTACTGGCTATCAGCTACCTGAAACTGCTTTGCGAACAGATTGATAATGTTGAAGTTGTAAAAGCATTCAATGATCCGAAAGCTTTTTTAAATGAGATCGGAAATATTGACTGTAATGTTTGTATTTTAGACATCGAAATGCCGGGAATCAATGGCCTTCAGGTTGCAGAACTGATTCATGATTCAAAAAAAATTATTTTCACCACAGCCTATAAGGAGTATGCAGCAGAAGCTTTTGACCTTGATGTAGTAGATTATGTAAGGAAACCTATCAAAGTAGAAAGGCTCATGCAGGCATTTGAAAAGGCGAAAGAACTCTTGCAGAATAGTCATAAAAAAGATTTTATTGAGTGGAATACCAACATCGGCAAAACCGTAATTTTCACAGACCAGATCGCTTATATCAAAACTTCTGAGATCGATAGCCGCGACAAAGATATTATCCTCAACGACGGCACCGGTATCGTACTGAAAAACCTTAATTTTAAAACCCTTCTGGAGATGCTTCCTGCAAAAGATTTTGCACAGGTGAATAAAAAAGAAATCATCGCGCTTTCTTCCATTAAAGTTTTTTCCACCAACGAAATTATCACCACTATTCCTGTTAATGACAACAGTTTTCTGAAGCTTCAGATTGGAGAAATATATAAAAAGAGGCTTTCCGAGTTATTTGAAAAATAACTTAACTGCATTTTTTATTGCTTTCATTACATTTAAAAAAGAATAGTATATATTATAATTTTATTCTTACCAATTTTGCAAAAAATCGGAGTATGAATCTGGGAAAATATAGGAATATTATTTTTTACGTAAGCACCATTGCATTCTTTTCGATGCTGATGTACTGGTTTTTTGTGGAAGGAAGGACACTGGAAATCGGGGAGAATATTGCACCTTCCAAAAACACAGGTTCTGGCATGTGGGAAAGCTTTACAGAATCTTTCACGGCTAATCTTCACCACCCGCTGGCTTTGCTCCTTGCACAGATCGTTACCATCATTTTTGTCGCAAGACTTTTCGGTTGGATCTGCATCAAGATCAAGCAGCCCTCCGTAATCGGTGAAATGATTGCGGGAATCGTTTTAGGGCCTTCACTTGTAGGAATGTATTTCCCAGAGTTTTCCGCATTTCTCTTTCCGAAAGAATCTCTGGGAAATCTACAGTTCTTGAGCCAGATCGGGCTAATTCTTTTCATGTACATTGTAGGAATGGAGCTTGATCTCAGCGTATTGAGAAAGAAAGCACATGATGCCGTAGTGATCAGCCACGCCAGTATTATCATTCCTTTTGCGCTGGGAGTAGGTCTTTCGTATTTTATTTACCGGGAATTTGCTCCGGACGGAATTCAGTTTACCTCTTTTGCTCTATTCATCGCAATTGCCATGAGCATTACTGCTTTTCCGGTATTAGCCAGAATCGTTCAGGAAAGAAACCTTCAGAAAACCAAGCTCGGAACAGTAGTTATTACCTGTGCCGCAGCAGATGATATTACCGCATGGTGTATTCTGGCAGCGGTAATTGCTATTGTAAAGGCCGGGTCTTTTGCCAGTTCTATTTATGTGATTTTAATGGCGATAGCCTATGTATTTTTGATGATAAAAATCGTAAGGCCGTTCTTAAAAAGAATCGGAGATCTGCAGGCCGGTAAAAATACGATCAACAGGCCAATGGTCGCTATCTTTTTTTTAACATTAATCCTTTCGGCATACATTACGGAAGTCATTGGTATTCATGCATTATTCGGCGCTTTTATGGCCGGTGCCATTATGCCGGAAAACGCAAAATTCCGGACCATGTTTATTGATAAGGTAGAAGATGTTGCGCTGGTTCTTTTACTCCCGCTATTCTTCGTTTTCACCGGACTTCGTACGCAGATCGGACTTTTGAATGACGGACATCTCTGGATCACAGCAGGGTTTATCATCCTTACCGCTGTTGTAGGAAAATTTGCAGGCAGCGCTTTAACGGCTAAATTTTTAGGCATCAACTGGAAAGAAAGTTTAACCATCGGAGCATTAATGAATACAAGAGGATTAATGGAATTAATCGTCCTGAATATAGGATATGATCTTGGCGTTTTAAGTCCTGAAATCTTTGCCATGATGGTCATTATGGCCTTATTTACCACTTTTATGACGGGACCGGCGCTGGATTTTATTAATTTTATTTTTAAATCTAAAAAAACAGAAGATGAAAGTAATGACAATGATACTGCCCGGTACAGAGTTCTGCTTTCCTTCGATAATCCCGAATCGGCAAGCACTCTGCTGAAGCTTGCACACGATTTCACAAAAAAAATGAATGCCAATAAGAGCATAACTGCTATCAATATTGCCCCGGTAAACGAAATGCACGCTTATGATATCAATGAATATGAAAACGAACAATTCCGGAATGTAATCGAAACCTCTCAGGAACTTAACCTGGAAATCACCACTCATTTTAAAGCTTCTACCGATATCGAAAGCGATCTTACCCAGATCTCAAATAAAGGAAACTACGACCTCCTGCTTATTATGCTGGGAAAATCGATGTACGAAGGAAGTTTACTGGGAAGGCTTTTAGGTTTCACCACTAAAATCATTAATCCTGAAAAACTGCTTAATACCGTAAAAGGGAAAGGCAATATCTTCAACACATCTCCTTTTGACGATTTTACTCTTCAGATTTTAGATAAAACCAATATTCCGGTAGGGATTATGGTGGATAAAAATTTCAGCGCCGCAGATAAAGTATTCGTTCCGATATTCAATCTCAGCGACTTTTATCTCCTTGAATATGCAAAAAGGCTCATCAACAATAACAATTCCCAGATTATCATCCTTGATGTTGCCGGACAGATCCGGAGCAATATCGAAGTAAAAGAACTCATCCGGAGTATTGAGCAGGTAGCCCCCAATCACATCACTTTATATAACGAGAAGAAAATTGAAAAAGAATTTCTCACTTCTCAGGACCTGATGCTGATCAGCAATAAAAGCTGGAAAAATCTGATTGACAGTAAAAGTCTCTGGCTTTCGGATATTCCTTCCACGTTGATCATCAGCAATCCTTAATAAAGGTGAATGGTGAATCTCAAAAGGCAATTAAATTGTTGTAAATTAAATTGTTATCATCACGCAAATTTACAAATTGACAATTGACCTGCAAATCAAAATTCACCATTCATTTTCTTAATTTCAATTAAAAAAATTTACCTATCTTCGTGTTGTGATGATAAACATCGGAACATATTATTATGAAATTTTTAGCTCAGATTTGGGATAAAGGATTTCTGTATAGATAAACATAACCTCGTCCCCGGACGGGGTTTTTTATTTTTAAAATTTAAATAATGAAGATAAGTATTATAGGAACAGGCCTCATCGGCGGATCAATTGCCTTAAAACTGAAATCAAAAAGAATAGCAGACTTTATTTATGGAATCGATAACAACACTGACCATTTGAATGAAGCGCTGAAATTACATATTATTGATGCCCATGCAGATCTTGAATATGGAATCAGAAATTCAGATCTCATCATTCTTGCGATTCCGGTAGATGCTGCGCGGAAACTGCTTCCGCAGATTCTGGATCTCATCACCGAAAAGCAGGTCGTAATGGATACGGGATCTACTAAAGCAGGAATTGTACAAGCCGTAAAAAATCATCCAAACCGATTAAGGTTTGTCGCTTTTCACCCGATGTGGGGAACCGAAAACAACGGTCCGAAATCAGCAATTTCCGAGAGCTTTGCAGGAAAAGCCGGAGTAATCTGCAATAGAGAAGAATCTTCCGAAGATGCCCTCAAAACCGTAGAAAAAATTGTCGAAAGCCTTGATATGCACACAATCTATATGAATGCAGAGGATCACGATGTACACACTGCCTATATTTCCCATATTTCACACATTACTTCCTATGCACTGGCCAATACCGTTCTGGAAAAGGAGCGTGAGGAAGAAACCATTTTCCAGCTGGCGAGTTCGGGGTTTTCCAGCACTGTCCGGCTGGCAAAGTCACACCCGGAAATGTGGGTGCCCATCTTTAAGCAAAACAGAGAGAATGTTCTGGATGTACTCAACGAGCATATCTCTCAACTAAGAAAATTCAAATCGGCTTTAGAAAAAGAAAATTACGGGTATCTTGAAGAATTGATTTCAAACGCCAATAAAATCAGGGGAATTTTAGATAAATAATGTTTGATAATTAGTTCTTTCTTAAATTTGTTAAAAGCATATTAACTATGATAAATATACCTGTCAGAATCGGATGGGAACTTTTTATTCCCGTTTTTTGTATTATATTTTTTCCTGTTATTCCAGAAATCAGAAACAACAATTGGGAAATAGTCTTCGTACCTTCTGCCGTTATCGCTGTCATATTATTTCTAATATATACGATTCGTTATCAGCTGGATTCTGACTTTTTATATGTCAAAAATTCAATATTCGGTACAACAAAAATCAGCATTAAAGACATTTATAAAATAGAAAAAACATGGAATATGATTTCGTCTCCTGCCCCTTCAATTATAGGTAGGGTAGAAATCTATTACCAATCCGGAAGTATTGTTATTTCGCCAAAGGATTTTAATGATTTTGAACGGGATCTTCATGTGGTAAATCCTGGGATTACGGTGAAAAAATAGAACAATATATTCAATTCATTAAAATTTCATCATCATTCCCACACCATTACCATCATTAATCACATAATAACTGTTCGGAAATTTTCTTGTATCTGCATTTTGCTGCGCCCTGACCAGATCTTTCATTTGCGAGTTCCCCGCCAATTTCAGTACAAGCCCTCCTGCCATTGCAATAATACCGCAAATAAGTGGTGTGGACGATCCTTTTTTACGGTTCCGGTTGCAGTTGACTCATTGGCTTTAGAAACATTGGAAAGTCCTCCGATGAGAAATGCGGCACCCCCTCCTGCAATAAGGCCGGTTCCTACGTCACTTAATGTTTTTGCCGTTCGGTAGCTGCTGTTGTTTTGCTTCAGATAATCTTTAATCTCTCTCACAGACGTCAACTTCTCTTCTTTTTTTATCTCTACGGAAGAAGTAACAACAGAATTTTCGTTCGTTACGGAAACTTCAGGTTGAATATTTTCCTGAATACTTTTTACAGAATTATCGTATAAGAATTCTTCTATTCCGGTCTGCGCATTTTTATAAGTTACTTTTCCCTTCTCGTATTTTAAATCCCGATACTGAATAGTCATGTTATTTTGAGTAACAATTATTCCTTTTGACGAACTTTCAGGAATAGAAATTTGAGAATAAACGGCTAAAGATGTAACAACAAGCAAAAGAGTAAAAAGTTTTTTCATGGTTCTGATTAATATTGCGCAAAAATATTCGTTTTAATCAAAACTGCAAACTTTTTTATCATTAACATTCTGCTACATTCACTGCAATTGCCAATCCGCCTTCGGAAGTTTCCTTAAAGCGGTCGTTCATAGATAAAGCAGTTTCCCACATTGTTTGGATTACCTGGTCCAGACTTACTTTTGCTTTCGCAGGATCACTTTCCAATGCGATATTAGCAGCGGTAATTGCCTTTATGGCACCCATTGTATTCCGTTCGATACATGGAATCTGAACCAAACCTTTGATCGGGTCACAGGTCATTCCCAGATGATGTTCCATGGCGATTTCTGCAGCCATAAGAACCTGTCCAACACTGCCGCCGAGAATTTCAGTAAGTCCTGCCGCAGCCATTGCCGATGAGACCCCAACTTCCGCCTGACAGCCGCCCATTGCCGCAGAAATGGTTGCATTTTTCTTGAATAAAGTCCCGATTTCACCTGCTACCAGCAAAAAACGTACGATATCATCTTCACTCGTAAAGGGTGTAAAAGCCTGAGCATACATCAGCACGGCAGGAATAACGCCGCTCGCCCCGTTTGTAGGCGCAGTGATAATTCTTCCGAAGCTTGCGTTTTCTTCATTCACCGCCAGGGCAAAGCACGAAATCCACTTGTTGATATTGGTGAAATTTTCTTCTGCGTCAACAACCTGCCGGAACCATTCATCTTTATTTTTATAGATCTTATCTCCTAATAATTTTCTGTTGATTCCGGCAGCACGGCGCGAAACATTTAATCCTCCCGGAAGCACTCCTTCTTTATTAACACCTTTATAAATACATTCTTTGATCTGTTGCCAGATATATAATGCTTCCTGTCTGGTCTCTTCCTGGGTTCTCCAGCTTTCTTCGTTCATGAGAATCAGGTCTGAAATTTTCGTAAGCCCCAGTTTCTCACAATATTTTACAATATCCGAAGATTTATGACAAGGATATAAAGTACGGATACAGTGTTTTTCAATTGACTTTTTTTCCTGGCTCATAATGAAACCTCCTCCTACGGAATAGAAGTCCTGCACAAGCTCAGTTCCGTCATCGAAAATGGCTTTGAAAATCATTCCGTTAGGATGATAATCCAGCGACTGTTTCATATTTAACACGAGATGATGGCCATAAATAAAAGGAATTTCTTTTTCGCCCCCGAGATTAATTTTTTGCAGGCTTTTTATTTCAGCTATTTTTTCATCAATTTTTGTGGTATCAATGGTTTTAAAATCTTCACCATTTAAACCCAGCATTCCGGCAATATCGGTTCCGTGTCCGATGCCCGTTTTGGCAAGAGAGCCAAAAAACTCAAGGAAAACTTCTTTCACTTCCGCAATTGACCTTTCCCTTTTTATAATCCTGATAAATGCAGAAGCTGCATTCCAGGGTCCCATTGTGTGTGAGCTGGACGGGCCAATTCCCACTTTTATGATTTCAAAAACCGATATTGATTCCATATAGAAATTCTTCCTTTTCTTTAACGCAAAGATACATGATAAATCCAAATGCAAAAGCCGGAGATGAAAAATCAGCTCCGGCTTTCTAATTAAAACTATATGAACACTAGTAGATTTTTTTATATCAATGATGAATAGTCAATTTGCTTTCGCAGTTAATTTAAATTTAAACTAATAGATTCAATATTGACCATTCACTTTCACCCTCATTATTCACTTTTCAGCAAAGGCTTTCTTCATGCTGAGAAATGTCCAGTCCGAGATTTTCTGATTCTTCCGAAACCCTCAGTGTAATTATTCTGTTTGTAATTTTATATAAAAGCAATGATCCGAAAAAGGTAAATACGGAAACCAACAACAATGCAGCCATGTGATGGGCAAAAACTTCCAGTCCGCCATGAAGAAGGCTTGCATTTTCTCCGTGGGCAAAAATCGCAGTGAGGATCATTCCCATAATTCCGCCGACGCCATGACAGGCAAAGACATCAAGCGTATCGTCTATTTTTTTCAGCGCTTTCCAGTTCATCATCAGGTTAGAAACAATTGCAGAAATAAATCCGATAAATAAGCTTTCAGAAACCGAAACAAAACCACACCCTGGTGTAATGGCGACCAAACCTACCACTGCACCGATGCAGGCTCCCAAAGCAGAAACTTTTCTTTTATTGATACGGTCGAAAAAGATCCAGGTCATCATCGCAGAAGCAGAGGCGATCGTTGTTGTTCCGAACGCTGTGGCTGCAGTAGCATTGGCACTAAGTGCAGAACCGGCATTAAAACCGAACCATCCGAACCAAAGCATTCCCGTTCCCAGTAAGACATAAGAAATATTAGAGGGCTCATGATGTGGCCTTTTTCTGTTTCCTACAACCATTGCGCCGGCAAGTGCCGCAAAACCCGCGCTCATGTGAACGACCGTTCCTCCTGCAAAGTCTTTCACGCCGAAATACTTATTCAGCAATCCGTCCGGATGCCAAACCATATGACAAAGCGGCGTATAAATAAAGATACTGAAAAGCACCATGAACAAAAGGTAGGAGATAAAACGTACCCGTTCGGCAAAAGACCCTGTAATCAAAGCAGGCGTGATCACGGCAAATTTCATCTGAAATAAAGCAAAAAGAATAAACGGAATAGTAGAGGCCATCTGTTTGTGAGGCAACACCCCTACCCTGCTGAAAAACGGGTAACTCATCGGATTACCTATAACACCATAATGTTCTCCATTGATAGTAAAACCAATGGAATCTCCAAAGGATAGGGAGAAACCGATCACCACCCACAGGATAGAAATTACTCCCAACGCAATAAAACTCTGCAGCATGGTTGAAATTACGTTTTTCTTTCCTACCATTCCTCCGTAAAAGAAGGAAAGTCCGGGAGTCATAAGTAAAACCAAACCGGCAGCTGCCAGAATCCATGCGACATCGGCACCAACAATTTTATCTTCACTAAGAAATTCTCCGGTATTCGGAAAATCTGCAATAGGACTCCAGAATAAACCGCCTACTGCAACCAATGTTATAATGGAAAATGAAACAATCCATTTTAAACCAACTGTCATAAATTTATGTATTACCCCTTCAAAAGTAAGCATAAATTTTTAAAAATATATAAAATATTTTTTAACCCCCTAAAAAACTATAGCATATTTTAAATTTTAACAACAAATCAATCAAACACTCCTTTTAAAATATTTGATACTTCTTTAGATTTGGTTGCAGGAAAAAGATGAGTTCCTCCTTTGATAATATAATCGGGGCGACAGTTTTTAATAGGAAAAACAATGTCTTTATCCCCCAGAATCTGGATAACATCCGGATTTTCATCAAATTTCCAGTCGGATATTTTTTCAATAGACCATTTAAGGTAATACGGATCTCTTACCTGAAAATATTGTAGGATTTTAGGATTTTTAGGATCAAAAAATTTTCTGAACATCGAATAGATACTGGTTGTCTTTTCATTGAAAAGCCTTACCGGTAAGAGTTTCGGAATCCTGGTAATCTGTCCGGTCTTTATTAATACTGATTTTTCCTTATCCGATCTGATGCTGCCCAGGATGACTACTTTCCGGGCTGGCTTTAGTTTATTTATTTCCTGAACCAGAATTCCGCCAAAGGAATATCCCAACAGATAAAACGGTTCCGAATCATCAATTTTTTCAGCCATTCTCTCAACATAATCCAGGAATTCTTCATTCTGCTCAGGAATCAGCCAATCGATAAAAACAACTTCATGATGTTTGGGAAACTGTATTTTTTCCAGCACTTTAAAATCTGCGCCCAGTCCGCTTACTACATATATTTTCATACTACTAAAATAAAAAAATAAGACAAAAAAAATGAGCGGCTTCAGAAGAAATCGCTCATTGATTTATATAAAAACGGATGTCTTATTTTTTCTTTTTAACAGGGGTCCTGTTTTCGTTATCCAATTTCTCGGTTGAAATCTTAAACTGAATATCCATTTCGTTTTTGATAAAGTAATCTTTAAGAGAAGACTGATAGAATACTTTGAAATCTCTTCTGTTCAGAGAGAATTTTGCAGATTCTATTACTACCGTAAACTGTGTGATATAAACGTTTGCAGGGAAAGTTATTGTTTTTCTTACTCCTTTTATTGTTATATCACCATAAACTGTAGAGTTATAATCGCTGTTTGCCAGTGGAATAATCTTCGTTAAATGGAATTTCGCCAACGGAAACTTTTTAACATCGAAGAAATTGGTGCTTTTAAGATCATTCGTCAGTTTTACCATATCTTCATCCTGGCTTGAAACATCACCTGCCATAATCGACTTCATATCGATCACAAATTCTCCGTCTACAAGAACGGTTTTATCAAAAGTAAACTTTCCGCTTTTCAGCTTTACGGTCCCTGAGTGCGTTGTAGGAACTGTTTTCACTACTTTATATCCCCACCATCTGATCTCCGACGATGTTACTTTTACCACTTTATCTCCTTTCTTCTGACCGAAAACAAATGACATGCATACACACATCATAGCAAACAATAGTAATCTTTTCATTCTTTTTTATTTACAATTCAACAAAAATAAAAAAAAGTGTAGAACTTCTACACTTTTAACAATCTTTTTTTGATTAAATTATTTTGCTGTTACTTTTACCTGCAAATCCATGTCATCTTTCACAAGAACATCCTGCATGGTAGATTTGTATGCAACGTCAAATTTTTGTCTGTCGATTGAGAATTTATTCGACATTAAGCCTACTGTTCCGTTGGCATACGTAATTTTTGCAGGGAAAGAAATCGCGTTTGTTTTTCCTTTCACTGTTAAATTACCTGTTACCAAAGAATTGTATACTTTATCATTATTCTTTTTCACACCTGTAATTTTGAAAGTTGCAGTAGGATATTTTTCTACCTCAAAGAAATCTCCGTTTTTAAGGTGCCCGTTCAGCTTCTGCTGATATTCGCCGGAAAGATCGGTTGAATTGATAGAAGTCATATCTAATACAAATGTACCTCCAACCAACTGGTTTCCTTTCATGACCATTTCACCGGATTTTACTTTTACGGTTCCGTTGTGAGAGCTCGCTTCAGATTTTGCGATTTTGTAACCCCACCACTGAACATCAGAGCTTACTACTTTTTTTGCCTGTCCGAATGCTAAACCACTCGCTAAAACTGCTAATAGGAATATTTTTTTCATTGATAAAAAATTATTTGCTTGTTTATTATTTACTGATGCAAATGTAATCAACAGAAACGATAGATTTCATTGATGTATATCAATTAATGCAATAATTTTTATAAATAAAAAACTCCGGAAATCCGGAGCTTAAAGTTAGTCTTGATAATAAGCGGTGTATAGCGCTGCGCCATTCAAAGCTGTATTTTCATTTTTATTCAGATAAATCGGAATGTTTCTCAGCATTTCTTCCATTTTATCACTGATTTTGAATTTTTCGTAGAACTTATCCTTATCAATGTAGGACCTGATTTCCTGTGGAATATCGCCGGAGATTAATAAACCTCCTGTTGCCTTCAGTTTTAAGGTAAGGTTATTCGCCTCTCTTGCGAGAAACTCTATAAAGGTATCTAAAGCGATTTTACAGATCAGTACATCATCTTCCACGGCCGCTTTATAAAGTTCCTGTACGAAATTTCCTTCTGACAGTCTTTCGGCAAGCCATTCCGGTTCGGGATGTCTTTTTACGTCTCTTAAAAAACGGTAGATATTAAATAATCCTGTTTTGGACAATACATTTTCCCAGCTTACAATTCCATAGATATTGTTCAGGAACTGGTAGAACTCTACTTCTACATTGGTTCTCGGGGAGAATTCGGAGTGTCCGCCTTCCGTTGCGAAAGGTCTTATGTATTTGCCGTCGAAAAAGTACCCTGCTTCTCCAAGTCCGTTTCCGGGAGCGAGGATGGCAACATTTCCTTTTTCAAGATTTCCGCTGGTGTAGATAGGATCAAGATCGGAATCTTCCAGAAGTCCCATTCCGTATGCTGAAGCTTCCTGATCGTTAAGCATATCTGCTTTTTCAAAATTAAAATCTCTTTTAAAATCTTCAATATCAAGATTCCACCCCAGTCGTATCGGATTACTCTTCCCGTTAATCACCGGCCCGGGTACAGCCACACTAAGTCTCTTTACATTTTCCAGCATGTTATCCTGGATAAATTTTCTTAAAATGTCTGCAAATGAAGCATATTCTTTGGTTGGATAACTGTTTTGGATTTTAACCTCAAGGCCTCCGTTGGCGGAAATAAAATGACCTAAAGTTGTAATATCTTCACGAAGGTTTGCGCCAATGATTGATATGTTATCATTGCCAGCATTTTTTGCTCCTGGTAAATAAAGCGGAAATTTCGGATTCAAAATCATAACCTCAAATTTTATCAAATATAATAATACTTTTCGTAAATTTTCGTTAGAAATAAAAAACCTTCTCAAAAACTCGAAAAGGTTTGGCTAATAATTGCTTATATTTAAATCTAACTACTTTCCTAATGGAATGTTGTAGGAAAATCCTACACCCAGGTTGCCAACATTATAGTCCTGACCCGGCAAATCTCCTTTGCTTCCTACAAATACTTTCTGGTACTGCACGAAAAAGTTCCAGTCCTGGTTATGATATCCGATCTCCGGCTTAATGTAAAAACCACCATCCGGTCTGTCAAGAGAAGCATTAGAAGCTACCTTATCATCACCAACAAGGAAACCATATCCTAAGTCAGTCCCAAAATAGAAACCTGTCTGTTTCGGATAAATTCTGATCAGCGCACCCACAGGAACTACCCCTACATCGTTATTGCTGTATCCGTTGTTATCTTTTCCAAAATAATGAGTATATCCTGTAGCAATCCCCAATCCGAATCCCGGAGTCACAAGGTTTTGGTATGCTACATCCACACCTACTGCCATTGATGTATTATCAGAAGGAACTGCTAAACCAACATTTGCTCCTACTTTAATCATATTATTCATCTGTGCACTCTGCGCACTCAAAGCTCCAGCAGTAAAAATTCCGGCAAATAAAATTGCATGTTTTAACATTTTCATAACTCTGATTTTTTAATTTTACTAAGCTGAAAACTGTAAAAATCGTGCCAACCACGGCGTCTACAACCGTTTTACATTTAAACATAATTACAAAACAATGATTTTCAATACATTAAATTTATTAAAATTTAAATGATTGTTTAATTATATGACAAAAATCCATTAAGCTTGTTATATTAACAATTGTTAACCGTTATAATTTTTAACCTTATCACCATAACACCATCCAAAAACAAAATACAGCTATGACAGTCCGGTCAATTATCCACAATAAACATCTGCTTTGGCGCGCAGGCTTTGGAGCAGCAATCAACCAGTTTGAAGACCTGAAAAACAAGGACTCCAAAACGTTATTGGATGAACTTCTGAAAGAAGAGACTTTTACGTATATCAATTATGATACGCCCGATACCGAAATTGTAGATTATATGAACGATAAATCTCCGGCAGAAAAGAGAAAAGAAATCCAGAAGATCAACCGCCGGCAGAATGAGGAGCTGAACCTGAATTTTCTTTATAAAATGGTTACCGGTACGGAACAGCTAAGAGAAAAGATGGCATTCTTCTGGCACGGACACTTCGCTTCAAGAGTACAGAATCCAAAGTTCAACCGGCAAATCCTGAATATTATCCGAAAAAATGCGCTGGGAAATTTCAGGGATCTTTTATTTGAAGTAAGCAAAGCTCCTGCTATGCTGGGTTTTCTTAACAACCAGCAAAATAAAAAAGATCATCCCAATGAAAATTTTGCACGGGAAGTAATGGAGCTGTTCACAATGGGCAGAGGAAATTATACGGAGAAAGACATTCGGGAAGGTGCAAGAGCTTTTACAGGTTGGGGCTACGATAAAGAAGGAAATTTCCAGGAAAGAAAAAAACTCCATGATGAAGGATCAAAAACATTTTTAGGCAAAACCGGAAATTTTACGGGGAATGATGTGTTAGATATTATTCTTGAACAGAAAGCCACAGCCAGATTTATTACAGCAAAAATTTACCGCTTTTTTGTCAATGAAACTGAAGATAAGGCCATCATTGACCAGCTTGCAGATCATTTTTACAAATCCGGTTATGATATCCGGAAACTGATGATCAAAATATTTTCAAGCTCATGGTTTTATGATCAGAAAAATATCGGCAACAGAATAAAATCACCGATAGAACTGATGGCCGGAATCATGCGTACACTACCGATGAATATTCAGAATCCGGAAAATCTCATTGTTTACCAGAAATTACTGGGACAGATGCTTTTATATCCGCCAAATGTTGCAGGCTGGCCCAACGGAAAATCCTGGATCGACAGCTCTACGTTAATGTTAAGACTCCAGATTCCCCAGATCTGGTCTGGATTACGGCCTTTAGAATACAGACCACGGCCGGATGATGATATCGATATGGGAATGAAATCCCCGGAAAATGCAATGAATAAATCGTTTAAAAATCCAAATATTACGATTGACTGGCAGCGTGTGGAAAAAGTTTTCAACGGAAAAAATCCTGAAGAGTATCTTATACAGAGCTCAAAATCTTTAGACTTGGATTCCGTGAAAAACTTTTCAGACAACAGTGTTAAAATGAATGTTATTAATCTGATGTGCACTCCTGAATATCAGTTGATGTAATGTAACCTAAAACCAAGCCTTATGCTAATCAAAAGAAGAGAATTCCTAAAAATAAGCTCATTAGCGACCGCTTCATTACTGATGCCGAATTTCCTGAAAGCTATGACGTTCGACGAAGCGCTGGAGCCTAACCAGAAAATACTGATTGTACTGCAGTTTACCGGAGGAAACGACGGACTGAATACTATTATTCCCGTACGGAATGACATCTATTTTAAAGAAAGAAACAGCATTGCCATTAATAATTCTTTGACTCTGAATGATGAAACAGGAATCAATCCTGCTCTTTCTTATTTTAAAGAACTGTATGACAGCGGCGAACTTTCGGTAATGAACAATGTAGGGTATCCTAATCCGGATAAATCGCACTTCAGAAGCATGGATATCTGGCATTCCGCCAGCAAAAGCGATGAATACCTCGAAACAGGCTGGCTCGGAAGGTTTCTTGACGAAGAATGTTACCGTTGCGAACATCCAACCCAGGCTTTGGAAGTAGATGATATGCTCAGTCTTGCGTTAAAAGGTGAAAAAAATAAAGCTTTTGCATTTAAAGATCCTAAAAGACTGTACCAAACCAGCCAGGAAAAATATTTCAAATCGCTTTATGATCATCATCACGACGATGAAACGGTTTCCTATCTCTATCAAACACTGGGTTCCACCATCAACAATGCCGGATATATTTTTGAAAAGAGCAAGGCGAAACAAACAACACAAGCCTACCCCAATTCACAGCTCGGAAAAGATTTTAAAACAGTTGCTTCTTTAATTAAATCTGATATTAACACAAGGGTTTATTACCTTTCCATCGGAAGTTTTGATACGCACGTCAATCAAAATGAAAGACAGCAAAAGTTGTTCAATGATATTAATGAAGCCGTAAAATCTTTTGTTGCGGATATGAAAAGCAATGGCCTTTTTGATAATATTTTACTGATGACGTTTTCGGAATTCGGACGGCGGGTTGCTCAGAATGCCAGCAAGGGAACGGATCACGGAACAGCCAACCAGATGTTTTTTATCAGTGGCGGACTGAAGAAAAAAGGAATTCTGAATCCACTACCCGATCTCACAAAGCTGAATGAAGGCGATCTTATTTACTCTGAAGATTTCAGAAAAGTCTATGCAACTATTCTTAAAAACTGGCTGAAGGCAGACTCGTCAAAAGTATTAGGCTGGAAAAACGGCATTTACGATTTTGTATAAAAAAAGAGGTGTTGTTCATAACACCTCTTTTTTCACAATATTAAATTAGCTACTCCCAATTTTGTACGGGAACCCGCTTTTTATCTTCAGCTGGTTTTTCATCAAACTTTTCAGCTATTTTTTTAATTACAAATTCTATCACCAAAGGTGCTACCACTGCTACCACAGCTTTTAATATTCTTGATTTCATATTATTATTTTTGTATTTTGGGTAATACAATTTCCAAGCCACAAAGAATTTGTTTTAGTTCCCACCTTCTAAATCCAGGTTATTATAATTATTAAATCCCGCTCTGAATTTCTCCTGCATTCTCATTCTCAGTTTCTTTGGCTGATGCACGATAAGACATTCACCAAAGCCTAATAACAGTCGCTCCAGTTCATAATTGATCTGCACACAGATTTTAAACAATGTCCCCTCTTCTGTTTCACTAACAATTTCCTGACTTTTATGAAATGGTTTTGTTTTCACATAAGGCGCGTTGGAGGCATCAACAAAAAAAACAACATTCCGGGGTTTGATTGTCTCGGAAACGGTGACGCCTACGATATCCTTGAAGTATTCATCTCCGTCAAGATTCCGTTCCATATACTCTGCTTTTTCTTCCTGTTCAATATGCTCTATGCGGTCCAGAGCAAGGTTATACATTTTCCCTTTGTAGACACATACTAAGAACCAGCGGTTATTGTATTCTTTTAGAAGCTGCGGATGAACGGTGAAAATATTCGCGTCTCTTGCCGTAAAGCTTTTGTATAAGATGCGGAGCACCTTTTTGCCAATAATGCTCTCATAAAGAATATCGATATGCTCAAGGCCTTTCAGCTGCTCGTTTTTATCGAGGTGAATGATTGATTTGTGATGAGTTGCATGAATTGAATCTTCCAGTTTCTGGATGACCCCGTTCATTTCTTTAAACATGGAAAAATCTTTGAACTGCTTCAAAATCTGTACTGCATTATTCATTGCTTTCAGGTCACTTTCATTGACGGAAATGTTGTGAATGCTGTAATTGGGATCGCTGTATCGGTAATATTTCCTTTCGTACACTTCAATCGGAGCCTCATACCCGAATTTTTCACTGCGCATATTCTGCAGGTCTAGCTGCACTGTGCGTCTGCTTACAAAAGATTCTTTCCCATCGTACTCGAACAGTGCTTCAGAACATTCATCGATAAGATCTTCCAGCGTGTATTTCCGGAATTTGTTTTTTAAGCATTTATCCAGCGTTTTGTAGCGGATTAGAGCGTTTTTGTTGGATGACATTGTTTTTAAATTAGTAAGTGCTTATTTCAGGTCAAACCTTATAGGTTTTAAAAACCTATAAGGTTTCGCCACCAAAAAATTAAATACAGGATCAAGTTTTCTGAAAGTATTTACCTGAAATCTTCCCCAGTAATGGTTTTATAAAAATGATCGGTTGAATAAATCCTTCCTTCATATTCAAATCTTTTAGAAAATGGATTTACTTCGACTGAATAATCTTTTGAGCCATCAGGATAAATCCTAAACTTTATTTTCAAAATCTCTTCATTCACTTCTTCAATAGTATCAAGATTAAAATGGGAAAGTAGTGGAAGAATTTCTTCACCTGTCGTTGCATTTTCCAATCCGAAACCGTTAATCCATAACGACATTCTAAACTCATTCATTTCTGTAATAAGTTTGAAGTTTCCGTTGCACAATATTTTCTCTTGTCTGTACCTCATTTTACAATTGGCTTTTTCGAAAGAGCTATAAATCCTATATATAAATTTCTATTTTCTTTGCAGAGCCTTTCCTTCAAAAGAAACTTTGTCCCATCCAAATTCCATAAAGTTTCTGATATTCTGATGATCACTTCCGTCCGGATTTTTCAATACATCTTCCCTGTAAAATTCCCCGAAAAGATTCAGGGTCTCCTGTTTACTTAAACCAAGCAGTTGCGCAAAACTAAACACTTTGCACGAACCGTTGTTCTGATTGGCTTCATTTACTGTATTTCCATTGGTAAATCTTGTAGGGGTAAAATCATAATGCTCATCAATAAAAGCAATGACATCCTTAAACTGAATTTCCTGGGGCGCTTTTTCTAACTGTTCAAACAACATTTTATCTAAATTTTTTCAAAAATAATCAAAATAATCTCATCTGCGCAAAAAGATTGCATACTTGTACTCTTACTTTGCATCAATAAAAAGATAAGAACATGGAATTTAACGGAAATCATTTAATCGAATTAGGATACAGACCTTCAAAATGGTTTAAAGAAGCAATCGAATTCATTAATGAAAATAATTTAGACGAACATCAAATCAAAATATACCTGGAACAATTTAAGCAGCCTGAACTGATTCCGCTTCATGAAACGGCCAAAGATTTTGTGATCAACATCAGAGCCGAACACGAAAGTGAAAATGACAATGTGGAAAAAGTAATCAACACCATGAAAGTTTTGATGAAAACACCTACGCTAATTGACGGAGCGATCATGCCGGATGCCTGCCCTACAGGTCCTGCAGGACATATTCCTGTCGGAGGAGTGGTTGTGGCAAAAAATGCCATTCATCCGGGATTTCATAGCGCGGATATCTGCTGTTCGGTCATGTTGACGAATTTTGGAAAGGCAGATCCTAAAGAAGTATTAGATGTCGCCCATTCCGTTACCCATTTCGGATACGGAGGAAGACCGAGAGGTGAGCAGATGCCAATGTCACAGGAATTAATGGATGCTTTCAGGGAAAATGACTTTCTGAATGATGAAAAACTGATCAGCATTGCCCGTTCGCATATGGGAACACAGGGAGACGGAAACCATTTCCTATTCGTCGGAATTTCAAAAAATACAGGAAACACCATGTTGGTAACGCATCACGGTTCCAGAGCTCCGGGTGCGGCTTTGTATGATAAGGGAATGAAAGTCGCCAACAAATTCAGGATGGAAATTTCCCCGGAAACACTGAAGGAAAACGCATGGATTCCCTATGATACGGAAGAAGGAAAACAATATTGGGAAGCTTTGCAGCTAATCAGACAATGGACCAAAGAAAACCATATTTCTATTCATGATGCCGTTTTAAACAAAATAAACATCGAGAAAGAAGACCGGTACTGGAATGAGCATAATTTCGTTTTCCGAGATGGAGATCTGTTCTACCACGCTAAAGGAGCAACACCGTTGGATGATAAATTTTTACCGGATATTACCGGACCAAGGCTTATTCCACTGAACATGGCAGAGCCGGTTCTGATTGTACAGGGAACAACAAACGTAAGAAACCTAGGTTTTGCGCCGCACGGAGCAGGAAGAAACTTCAGCAGAACTCAGCATAAAAAATCGTTGGCCCATAAAACGATTGAAGAAGTTTTCGCAGAAGAAACCCAGGGGCTGGATGTCCGTTTCTTTACCAATGACATTGATATTTCCGAACTTCCGACCGCTTATAAAAGCGCCAAAAATGTAAGAGCACAGATCGAAGAATACGGATTGTGCGAAGTATTGGATGAAGTAATGCCTTACGGTTGTATCATGGCTGGAGATGTGCAGAAGAATGCACCTTGGAAGAAAAAGAAGAAGTTTAGGAAAGCTTAGCAATTTCCTATTGTAAGGGGTATTGTATTATAAATTCATTTGTCATTCCAAAGAAATTTAAACGTCTTCATAGAATTTTAAGATTCTTTCGGGATGACAAAATTTATGTAAAATATAATATTAGTTGCTACTAATAAAAATTAAAAATAATGAAAACAAAAATAGTAGAAAAACTAAAAGAAGTTGAAGAAAAACGCGGTATAGAAATACTTCTTGCCGTAGAATCCGGGAGCCGTGCCTGGGGATTTGCATCTCCCGACAGCGATTACGATATACGCTTTATCTACCGTCACGAAAAGGATTGGTATCTTTCCCCTTGGGATAAGGATGAAACAATAGAATTCATGACAGAGGATGATCTGGATGGTTCCGGATGGGATCTCAGGAAAACTTTTCACTTACTGCTGAAGTCAAATGCGGCTTTGTTAAGCTGGTTTTACTCTCCTATCATCTATGTTAAAAATGAAAAGTTTTATGAACTGTTCAAACCTTTGGCAAACGAGTGTTTTTCTCCGATAGCCGTTTCTTATCATTATCTGAGCATGAGCAAAAAATATCTCGAAGCCTGCAGAAACGACGAAGTAAAACTAAAATCTTATTTCTATTGCCTCCGAACAACATTAACCGGAAAATGGATATTGGAAAAAGGAACGGTTCCTCCTGTTTTGTTCAGTGAGCTGCTTGTATTGGTAGATGATTTAACCAGAATAAAAATAGAAAATCTGATCGCCTTAAAAGCTATGAAAGGAGAATCATATTACCATCCGAACGACTGGGAACTTTTCGGTTTTTTAGAAAAAACAATACTGGATAATGAAGAAAGAGCTAAAAATCTGAAGAGTGGAAATATGAATAAGAATGGAATGGAAAGAGTTTTCAGAGAAATATTAAATAGTACTACATAAGTTATGACCATAAGAACATTAACATCCCGAAACCTCATCCTTTTCGAAGCGATCTCCGGAAGCCGGGCTTTCGGGCTGGCTACGAAAAACTCGGATACTGATATCCGTGGTGTATATTATGTTCCGAGAGAAGATTTTTTCGGGCTAAACTATATTCCGCAGGTTTCCAATGAAACCAATGATATTACGTATTACGAAATCGGAAGATTTGTTGAGCTTCTGCAGAAGAACAATCCGAATATACTGGAAGTTCTGGCTACTCCGGAAGATTGCATACAGTCTAAACATCCGTTAATGGGTTTGTTGAAACCTGAACATTTCCTATCCAAATTGTGTAAAGACACATTTACGGGATATGCGATTTCACAGATTAAAAAAGCAAAAGGACTCAACAAAAAAATTCTGAACCCGATGGATAAAGAAAAGAAATCCATTCTCGATTTCTGCTATATTTTGCGGGATCAGGGTTCCGTTCCATTGAAAAAGTGGTTGCGGGAATTCCCCTCCTCTGGAGGGGTGTCCGAAGGACGGGGTGGTTTACAACAGGAAAAATGCGGGCTGGTAAATATAGATAACACCAAAGGAATGTTTGCGCTTTTCTCTGATGAATCGGGAAATTTACACTATAAAGGAATTATTCAGCATGAAGAGGCCAATCAGGTTTCGGTTTCTTCGGTTCCGAAAGAGGAAAAACCCATTGCCTACATGTTCTGTAACCTGGATGCGTATTCTGCCTACTGCAAAGACTACCGCGAGTATTGGAAGTGGGTTTCCGAACGCAATGAAGACCGCTACAATGTCAACCAAAACCACGGACAGAATTATGACAGCAAAAATATGATGCATACCATCCGTCTCCTGCAGTCATGCGAGCAGATTTTCAAAACAGGCTCTCTGAATATCCGTGTAGAAAACCGTGAGGAACTGCTGGATATTAAAGCCGGAAACCGTTCATACGATGAGGTTATGAAAAAAGCGGAGGAACTTATAAAATCTATAGAATTTTATTATTCAGGCTCAAAGCTTCCGGAATTTCCAGATATCAAAAAAACAACAAAGATACTTACAGAAATCAGGGAAGAACTTTATATAAAAATATAATCATTTTATCTCTGAACACTTAAAATTAAAAGCCCCGAAAATTAACTTTTCGGGGCTTTATTTATTAAATACTAACTTTATTATTCTCTGTTTTTGAGCATAATCCAGCCAGACTGGCTCATATTGGTTTTTGATTTCGGATACTGGAAGTTAAACTTGTACCAGTACGTTGCGGTAGGCAATTTCTTTCCTCCAACGGTACCGTTCCAGATCGGGTTTTCTTTTGAGAACCTGAACATTTCCGCACCATAACGATCATAAATAGATCCTGTAAAGTTGTTGAAACCTCCAAGCGAAGTAAGATCAAGCGTATCATTAATACCGTCATCATTCGGAGTGATAATATTTCTCACCTGGAATGTAAAGAATTCCAGCGCTCCTACACAATGAGTTCCTACTGTTCTCACCTGAATATTATACGTTGTATTGTCCAGAATACCCGTAAATACATTAGACTGCTGCCATGAAATACCTCCGTCAACAGAGTATTCCGCAGTCTGAGGAATATTATTGATCATCGGCACTTCTGCGGTAATTGTCAATGTACTGTTGCTGTAATCAACATTCGAAACAAATGGAGATGCTGCCCCCATTACCTCTGCCGTGAATGTTCTCTCACAATATCCGTTGTTGATTTTCACCGAATAAATACCCCAATTATCTACATTGATGGTTTGCGTAATTTCACCTGTGCTCCACAGATAGCTGTAATTAGGTCCCGCTCCTGCATCAAGAGTAATTCTGTCTCCCTGACACATTTCCACATCTGTCAGTGGGGACGTGATCTCAGGTACCACTTCTACCGTAACCGTCGCAGGTAATGAAGACTGACATCCTTTTGTGCCTAAAGCATATACAGAGAATGTTGTCGTATGATAAACCGTTGCCGTCTGTGTACCGCCGGTTCCCTGGAAATTAGCCCAGTCGTAAGTAACCCCTCCGGTAGCGGTAAGATCTACTGTTGAGCCCGGGCATACTTTAAGCTTTGATGCTACCAAAGTTACCGTAGGCCGTGTTTCTTTCAATAGGGTTAATTTTGCCATTTTGCTGCAGAATCCTCCATTAGAAACAACAACGTAGAGAATCTGTCCGTCATTTCCATTATAATGTAAAATATCCTGAATATAATTGTTATTCTGAGCCACCGCATCAGCCTGATTCACGTAAAAACGGAATACCGCACCTGGAGTCGTACTGATAGACGGCATAGCATCCGTCAGATCAAACCATGTCACATCCGGTGTGGAACAAAGCAGTAATGATGCATCAACTGCCGAAGGAGTTGTTCCTCCGTTAATTTTAATATTTGCTTTTCCGGGACAAGGATTTCCAGGGAATGATACCTGAATTTCATAGTTCCCCGGCTGTGTAGCAGTAATCGTAGGCGTTGTTGCTCCCGGAATCGCAACTCCGTTGAAGAACCACTGGTAATTCATATTCGGATCACTTACAGAAGCTGTAATAACCTGAGGCACATTGTCGCATACATTGATCTCTTCCGGTAAAGTTCCTCCATTAGGATCTAATAATTCAACCCCGATATTAAATGAACCTCCTTCTAAAAATACAGCAGAATCATAGCTGCTGTCAATAGCATCAGCCAACACCATTTTAAAATGGTAAGACTGGCCGGGAACTACTGTTGCTGTAGCCTGTAAAGGCACTGTTCTGCCATTAAAGTTAGTTTCAATATTAGCGGTATTATATCCTCCGAAGAAAGAAACATTCGGAGCTCCGCATCCCATATCAAATCCGCTAAAACTGTTCTGTGGATGAATATTGGTTACACTTACCGGCCCCGTTCCCGGAGCAGGCAATACTGCCATATTTACATACGGACCTCCACTTGTCGGTCTTAACAGTAAAGCAAAAGCGTCGGAGAAACTGCAAGGAAATGACCCGGTGTATTCTTCAGACGCAAATAAATAATTAAATTTCACCTGAGAAGAGGTTGGAATAAAATCAAACTCTAAAATAACAGCATCGTTAAGTGTTCCGGATGGATTGGTTGCTGCCACAAGATCCGGATCACTTCCGGTAGGCAAATCATCTCCTAAAGTACTACTATTATAACTGTTACCTGCTTTGTTTGCGTAGCCTGTTGTAAGCACGATACCATCTTTAAAAGGAAAATTGGTAGTCCCTTTATGAAAGTAACCCCAGGATCTTTGAACGTTACTTGCCGGTAAGTTCGGGCTTACCTGAACGTTGGATACACTTGGCGTTACACAAGAGTTTGTTCCTGAAGAAATCAATACATCTTTTACCAGCTGCAACGGAGTATAATCCGTCGGCGCATAACCGGCAGCATTTACATCAATAAAAGCACCTGCTTTCATTGTTAAACTGGATGCCTTTTCTTTTTGAGGCTTTCTGGGTGTAATGTTCTGTGAATAAAAGAGACTCGACGACGAGACCGCGAATAAGGAAAACAATAGTAAGTATCTCTTCATAAATAAGTTGTTTGAACAAATTTAATTGTTTTTTATAAATATATACACATATTTAACTTTTTTATATCAAAAAAGCAAATAAACCTCCCAAATTGAGAGGTTTATTATATTTATGACTGTTAATTTCTATTTTTTAACAAAATCCATCCGCTGCGTTGCTCAAGTTTCCTGCTTGCAGGATTTTCCCACTGTACACGATACCAGTATGTCGCCGTTGGAAGTATTAAGCTTCCTCTCAACAGTCCGTTCCAGCTTGTCTGATTTTTGCCAGCTTTAAATACTTCCTGTCCGTATCTGTCAAATATAGAGGCTGCAAAATTGTTATACTTGCTTATTCCTGTAAAATCTACGGTATCATTTCTACCATCAGAGTTAGGAGTAATAGCATTAATTACGACAAATGTAAAGAAGGATAATGTAGTTCCGCACTTCGCATCTTTTACCCGTACCATAAGATTATAGTTATTATTATCCAGCATATTGTAAAAGATATTTGAATCCTGCCATGTTACTCCCCCATTTGAAGAATACTCTAAAGCTCCCCCTGTCGGATTGGTTGCTGATATTGTTAAAACATGATTATCATATGTAACGTTGGTAAACTGAGGAAGTGCAGGATTGATCAACTGCGCACTATAGACTTTAGAACAGGTACCGTTACTTATCGTTACGGAATATGTTCCCGGAGTATTTACAGAAATTGTCTGTGTTGTGGCTCCTGTATTCCAGAGATAGGTATAATTTGTTCCAGAACCGGCATCCAGAATTCCGGAATCTCCGGCACAGGCATAGACATCCTTCAATGTTGATTCAATTGCAGGTACGACCTCAATGGTAATGGAAGTAGGATTTGCTACTCTACATCCGTTTCCACCCAAAGCAAAAACAGAATAGATAGTCGTAGCGGTAGGAGATACAACCTGAGTACTTCCATTCCCTGGCAGGCCTACCCATTCATAGGTAACGCCACCTGTTGCTGTTAATGTAACCGACTCACCTACACAAATTTTAGATTTTGAAGCTGCCAATATGGCCACAGGCGGACCAACCACAATGGTAACGGTAGCCGGAGTTGCCGATACACAGCCATTGGCACCTACAGCAAAAACCGTATAAACCGTAGTATTCGTAGGAGAAACGACCTGTGTATTTCCATTTCCCGGAAGATTATTGCCCCAGGTATAAGTAGCACCGCCGGATGCTGTTAATGTCACCGATTCTCCGGAGCAGATTTGCTGAACGGTTGATGTCAGCGTTGCCACCGGTAGTGTGGTATTCTGTGTTACCGTAACGTTCGACGTATAAGAACAGTTTAAATTGCCCGGCTGATTAACATTAGTCACTGTCAATGTATACACTCCTCCTGCGTTTACAACAGGTGTCAATGTATTTCCTCCTGAAACAATATTTCCTCCGCCGGTTGTCGTCCATGCAATGGTAGAACCTGTAGGAATTACAGATGCAGATGCATTGAGGGTTACCTGTGGTGTATTACAGGTAATCTGTTGAGACTGAGCAATAGTTAATGTTGTTTGAGGAGTTGCCAACAGCTGTAAATTCACAACATATCTGCATCCTCCGCTTACCACCAGAACATAAATTGTCTGATTTCCCGCACTGTTAAATGCGGCGGGATTTGCTATGGTATTGGTATTCCCTGCATTGGCGTCAGCAACATTCAGATAATAAGAGAATGTAACTCCGGTTGCAGAAGTAATCTGAGATTGCGCTTCCGTTAAGTTATAATTGATTCCTCCAGCCTGATAGCATTTAAACAATGTAGCATTCTGAACTGTAATTGGTTGTGAAACCTGTATGGTAATGGTTGCAGGAGTCTGAGATACACAACCGTTGGCCCCAACTGCTGTGACCGTATACGTTGTTGTGGTAGTTGGTGAAACAGCCTGAGTATTTCCATTTCCCGGAAGTCCCACCCAATTATAGGTAACACCGCCGGATGCTGTTAATGTCACAGATTCGCCGGAGCATATTAGCGTTTTAGAAGCCGTTAAACCAGTAGTTGGCGGAGCACTGTCGCCGGTTACGGTAACGTTTGCTGTTCCTGTACAAGTTAAGTTACCCGGCTGATAAGTATTTGAGATTGTTAAGGTGTAAGTTCCTGCCGTGTTTACCACCGGATTGAGGGTATTGGCGCCGGATACAATGTTTCCATTTGTCGTTGTCCACGCGAATGTAGATCCGGCAGGATAAGTGGAACCTGAAGCATTCAGGGTAGTTTGCGAATTGGTACATGTTAAAATAGATGGTGCTGCAATTGTAGCAATTATCTGCGGTGCCTTCACAAGCTGCAGTTGTGCAACCTTCGAACAGAATCCGTTTTTTACAAGAACATATACTGTTTGTCCGGCGCTCTGGAATGCTGCAGGATTGGCTATTGTATTACCGTTTCCGGCTGAAGCATCCGACTGATTGACGTAATAACTAAATGTTGCTCCCGGTGTCGTACTTATTGAAGTTTGTGCAGAAGTAAGGTTGAATGTTGCATTTCCCTGTGTATAGCATGCCGTTAAAGTAGCATTTTGTACGGTAGGTGAAGTTCCTCCAACAATTGTAACGGAAGCGGTTCCGGGGCACGTATTGCCGGGTAGAAAAACCTGAACCGTATATAATCCGGGCTGGGTTGCTGTATAGGATGAACCTGTTGCTCCGGGGATAGGAGTAGTTCCTAACAACCACTGATAAGTAGCTCCTCCTCCCTGAACAGAAGCAGTAAGAACCTGCGGCGCATTGTCACAGACGTTTATGGATGAGGGCAGCTCTACACCGGCAGGATTGAGAAGCTGAACTCCAATATCAAAAGATCCCGCTTCAAGAAAAACAGCCGAATCGAAGTTTGAATCCTGATAGTCTGCAAGAACCATTTTAAAATGATACGTCTGCCCTGGAATTACCGTTGCTGTTGCCGTAAGAGGAATAGTACGTCCGTCAAAATTGGTTTCAACCTGAGGGTTATTAATTCCTGCAAAATACTGAACATTTTTAGGGCCGCAAGGTAAATTTGCCGGAATAATATTGGTAACACTCACAGGATCACCATTGGGAAGAATCGCTAAATTGGTGTATGTGGGATCTCCTACTTTTTTCAGTAATAAAGCAAAACCATCTGAAATACTGCATGTAAAGTTACTCTGATATTCTTTGGAAGCAAACAGATACCTGAACGAAACTTTCGTGGAAGCAGGTACAAAATCAAATTCTATATAGGTTGCGTCTCTTAAGTTGGTATTATTTACATTTAAAGCCGTTGCAAGATCTGTATCTCCTCCGGAAGACAGCACATCGCTTAAAGTTCCCTGGAAATTATTTCCCGTTTTTCTGGCATATCCTGTGGTAAGAACAATCCCTTTGGCAAAGGGGAAATTAGTGGTCGCTTTATTAAAATATCCCCAGCTTCTGTTCTGGTCGGTAACTGCAAGATTGGGAGAGACAACCACATTGCTTACATTGGCAGCCGAACATGTGGAACCACCACTGATAAGCACATCCTTTACCAATTGTGTAATACTAAAGGCTGATTCCGGATAGCCGGCAGCATTCACATCGATAAAGACCCCGGCTTTCATACTTGCAGCTGTAGGTTTTTTAGCAGAAACCTTACTTTGCCTGTCCTGTGCAAATAGCAAAGATCCCGTAAAAACTAAAAATAAAGCCAAAAGTAAATTTTTCGTCCTCCTATTTAACATTTTTATATTATTTTAAACAAAAATACTATTTTTTTTGATTGAATATCAATTCAGCCCAAATTACATTATCATTAATACAATAAGGCCGATTTTACAATATATCTTCAATTAATATTATTAACGAAAAAAAGACCAACAAATTATTGGTCTTTCTTTGAATATTTAAAAATTATTCTTTTTCTTTTATTCTATGTTTTTAAGCAAAATCCATCCCGTCTTCAATGCCGGTTTTTTACTTGCAGGATCTTCGAAGCTTACCTGGTACCAGTATGATGCCGTAGGCAGGCGTTTTCCCTGGAAGTAACCGTCCCAATAAGGCTGAAGACTGCTTTCTTTATAAACCTCTTTTCCATAGCGGTCAAAAATGGAAGCTTTGAAATCTTTGTTCTGATTTACTCCTCGGAAATCAATGATATCATTAATGTTGTCTCCGTTCGGTGTAATTACATTCTGCATCACGAAAGTAAAATACTGAAGGAATCCTACACAGCTTGTTTTCTTAACTCTCACTCTGATGGATATTACTGTATTTCTCGGTACATTGCTGAATGTATTGGAGTTCTGCCATGTAAGACCGTTATCAATAGAATATTCCAATGCTCCGTTGCTTGGGTTGCTTGCCGTAAGAACCATCGTTCCGCTCTCCGTGTAGTTTACGTTAATGATTTCAGGAATAATAGCCTGAATAACCTGTGTTGTAAACACTTTTGAACAAACCCCGTTATTGATTGTTACAGAATATGCTCCCGGCGTTCCTACAGAAATAGTCTGCGATGTATCTCCGGTATTCCATAAATACGTGTAGTTCGGTCCTGATCCTGCATCCAGAGTTATCACGTCACCCTGACAGATCATTCCTCCTGAAAGATTGGATGTAATCGCAGGTACCACTTCTATGGTAAGAGATGCCGGCTGCAAAGATTTACATCCCTGTGCACCGATAGCATATACAGAATAGGTTGTTGTCTGAGTTGGAGAAACCGTCATTGTCGCTCCTGTAGCAGTCATTCCTACCCATTCATAGGTAGCACCGTTCGCTGCTGTAAGAGTGGTAGATTCTCCTACGCATAATCTTACTTTTGTTGCGGTAAGCTGTGCGACAGGTGTAGCTTCTTTTCTGAGGGTTAATGTAACCATCTTGCTACAGAAAGCACCGTTGGAAACAACAACATACAATACCTGTCCGTCGGTACCGCTATAACTGCTCACGGCAGCTGCATTTAGAAAATTATTGTTTTGAGCTACCGCATCAGCCTGGTTTACATAATAATGAACAATAGCGGAGGTTGATGATGTAATCAAAGGTCTAGCATCATTCAAATTAAATGTGGAAACGGAAGGTGTTGTACAAAGCTTCAGGGTCGCATCCTGAGCAGGAGGCGTTGTTCCTCCCACAATGGTAATCTCCGCTGAACCGGGACATTGATTTCCCGGAATCGTAACCTGTATCCCATAAACTCCTGGCTGAGTTGCTGTATAACTAATATTTGTTGCTCCTGCAATTGCTACTCCATCTTTAAACCACTGATAGGTTGTTCCAGGTGATGTTACCACTTGAGCCGTTAAAATCTGTGGAGTATTGTCACACATATTGATTGTACTCGGCAAAACCGGTCCTCCTGGCCCTGCTGTAAAGCCAATACCAATATCGAAAGATCCTCCCTCTAAGAAAACTGCAGAGTCTAGTGAATTATCCGTATAATCTGCCAGCACCATTTTAAAATGGTAAGCTACTCCCGGAGTAACCGTTGCTACAGCTGTTAAAGGAACTACTCTCCCGTTAAAATTTGTCTCAATACTTGTTGTATTATAACCTCCAAAATAGGTTGGATTTATAGCCGGACAATTACTTGGAAACGGATTACCGTTAAACTGATTCGCGGGATGAATATTTGTAACACTTACAGGTCCTGCACTTCCCGGAAGAACAGCATAATTTACGTAAGGACCTCCCGAAACGGGTTTTATTAATAAAGCAAATGCATCAGAATAACTACAAGGGAAAGTACCCGTATATTCTTCAGAGGCAAACAAATAATTAAATTTTACCTGATTGGAATTAGGTACAAAATCAAATTCCAATGCAACAGCATCACGCTGATTGCCCTGGCTTGTCCCAGTAGCGGCAGCAAGATCCGCATCTCCGTTTTGAGAGATGACACCGGACATATCTCCTGCATAGGCTGTATTTCCTGCCTGTGATGCCACTCCTGTCATCAAAACAATTCCGTCTGCAAAGGGAAAGTTTGTGGTGCCTTTATTAAAGTACCCCCAAAATCTGTTTGGGTCGGTTTGAGATTGATTTGGGCTCAACGTAACATTCGTAACGTTTGGAGTTGCGCAACTTGACTGTCCATTGATAAGAACCTGCTGAACAAGCTGCTGAATACTATAAGAAGATGCAGGATATGATGATGCATTGACATCAATAAAAGCACCTGCCTTCATACTTTCTGAAGTCAGTTTTACTTTACCGTTTTTTCTTGATGCTTGCTGAGCAGCAACAGAACCTGAAACCAAAAGCAACACTAAAAAAAAGAAGTAGTTTTTCAGTCTATAATTTAACATTTTGTTGTTGTTTGTTCAAAAATAATAATTTTTCACTTAAAATTTAACAAGAAATGAAATAATTGCAACAAAAAAGCCAATCTATTTCACCAAATCAGTACATATCAGATAATATATCTGTCATAATACAAAAAAGACTAAATTTTATTAGCCTTGTTTGTAGAGTTATTATGTAAATTCTCTTGAATTATCATTCATTTTTAAGCTCATCAATTTTACTCTGAAGTTCCTGAATCCTATCCTTCAGCGCTTTGATTTCGTTTTTGTTTGAGCTTACATTACTTTTCAGCATGACATTTTTTGCACGTTCACTGTGGTCGTCCTCATCTTCTTCTTCATTGATTTCCTCAATATCCTCCTGTATATCTTCGATGTCTTCATTAATCTCCTCAATATCCTCACTGATCTCTTCAATATCCTCGCTGATCTCTTCGATATCTTCCTGGATGTCTTCAATATCTTCCTGAATATCTTCAATTTTTTCATGGCTCTTGTTTACCGACATCTGAATAAAAATGGCAAGGTAAATGGCTTCAAGAGATACTACCGTTGTGAGAATGAGAAGCATTTTATCAAATTCCACAAGACCGAGCAGAGGAAGCAGGAATGAAATAATAAAAAACAACGTATGTGCAATAAGTGACGGAATAGAGCCTATCCACCAGGTTATTCCGTTGGCGATTTTTTCTAAAACCTCAGTTCTTTCTTCATGCTTTTTCATTGTACTGCTTTTATAATAATTCTTTAGTAACCCCTAACCCGAACAGTGCAAAATCATATTTTGCAGGATCATTTTCATCAAATTTCCTGATGACAGCATCCAGTTCTTCTACCGTTTTCCAGTCGTTCTGCGTTCTTGAAATCAGCCCTAATTTCCTGGAAATATTTCCTGTATGTACATCCAGCGGAATGGAAAGATACCGCTGATCTATATTTTCCCAGATGCCAAAATCTACACCACGTTTGTCTTTGCGTACCATCCACCGCAGAAACATAATTATTCTTTTGGTGGACGAATTTTTATACGGCGAGCTTACATGTTTATGACTTCTGTGCTTTTCGGTTCCGAGAAAACTGCTTCTGAAGCGTTCTACCGAATGCAGGAAACTGGTTTCCGACTCATTGAGCCTGAATAAAACTTCAAGACTTTCATTTTCATTATAAGTCCGGTTAAACTGTTTAATAAAATACGTAAAATCTTCTCCGTTAAAAGTACGGTGTATGCTTTTATTTTCAATTATTTTCAGGTCTTTTTCCGAATGATTCAAAACAAAATCATACGGTGTATTTCCCATAATATCCAGCATTTTCTCCGCAGATTTTATAATTGCTTTGCGGTTTCCCCACGAAATGGTAGCTACCAGAAAACCAGCTATTTCAATATCCTGCTTCAGCGTAAATCGGTGCGGAATCTGTATAGGATCATTTTCTATAAATCCCGGGTGATTATACTGATCTGCTTTTTCATCCAGGAAAATTTTTAATTCTTCAAATTTCAACATCATTTATTTTAAATTTTCACAGGCTCCAATGCTTTCGGCAAGAAGGTATTGGGAAAAACAGTTCTTGCTTCATCGGTGAAAACCGTAAGATCTGCATATCGATTGGAAAAATGTCCCAATATCAGTTTTCCGACTTCAGCTTTTTTAGCAATCATTGCCGCTTCAAGCGCGGTCGTATGGCCTGTATAATCTGCCATTTCCTTTAAATCATGCAAAAATGTGGATTCATGATAAAGTACCGTCACATTTTTAATAGCCGGAATTACATTTTCAAGATAACGCGTATCGCTGCAAAACGCATAAGAAACCGGAGGAACGGGATCCGTTGTAAGAATTTCATTTTTAAGGACGTACCCATCGCTTAATACAAAATCTTTCCCTGCTTTAATATTGTGATAATCACAGGTCTCGATCTCATGGTATTTGGATATTTCCTGCATATTAAGATGCCTTTCTTTCGGCTTTTCCTTAAAAAGATATCCGTTGCAGTAAATTCTGTGATCTAAAGGAATTGTATGCACCTCTACCCTGCTGTCTTCATAAATTTTTTCGGAATAATCTTTATCCAGCTCATGGTACACTACCTCAAAACCACGATGGGTTTCGGTAATGGTGAAGATGGTTTCCAGCATTTTCTTTATTCCTTTCGGGCCGTATACATGCAGCGGGGTTTCTCTTCCCAAAAGACGGAAAGAAGCAATGAGTCCCGGCAAACCGAAGCAGTGATCTCCGTGAAGGTGGGAAATGAAAATATGATTAATCCGTGAAAATTTCGCTTTTGCTTTTCTCAGCTGTACCTGTGTTCCTTCTCCGCAATCGATAAGAAAAGATCTTTCTTCCATTTCCAGAAGTTGTGCGGTAGGAGAAGAATTGATGGTAGGAATTGCTGAATTAAAGCCTAATATCGTTAAATAAGTACTCAAATCTATCGTTTATTGTATAAACAAATGTACGGAATTTAGGTAAGAATGAGGCTGAGATTTTATTAAGGTTGAGGTTGAGACTAAAAGCAATTATTTTTAAAAATTATTTAAAGATTTATCTCGTTTTTAATATTAATTAAATTACGTAACCTCAGCCTAACTAATCTTTCAGAAAATCCAGAAACAGATCCAATGCCTGTTTTCTGTGGCTGATCTTGTTTTTATCCTGGGGATCCATTTCTGCAAAGGTTTTATTATATCCTTCAGGAACAAAAATAGGATCGTAACCAAACCCTTTAAATCCTTTATTTTCATTAAGCAGATTTCCGTGTACTCTTCCGTCGAAATATTTTGCTCCGTTTTTGTCATAGTAACATAAAACAGTGATGAAATAAGCTTTTCTGTTTTCTACACCCTGCATTTCCGACAATACTTTTTCAATATTTCTGGCAAAATCGTGGTCTCCGGCGTAACGTGCTGAAAAAATCCCAGGTCTGCCGTCCAAAGACTCTACAACCAGTCCGCTGTCGTCTCCAAGGCTTGGAATTCCTGTTTTTTCAAAGCAATATTTAGCCTTAATCAAAGCATTGGCATTGAAAGAGTCGCCGTCTTCCACAATTTCTTCATGTATATCATAGTCCGTAAGGCTTTTTACAATAAAACCATCACCCAAAATCTGCTGAATCTCTTCTTTTTTGTGTATGTTGTGGGTGGCTACCAATAACTCCATATCCTTATTCATTTATATTTATTTTTTTAATTTAAATAAACAAATGCGAAACACATGTTCATTTATGAATTTTATTTAAAAATCAGTTTATATTTAAATTTCAGAATAATGCACTTTATATTTCCTTGTAAACAGGTAGTAAAACATGGAAAAAAGCAGAATTCCGACTGTAAGTATTACCCATTCGGGAATTTTAAAAGCATCTGCAAAACTTTCGTTTTTCGTATACGCAATCAATATGGTTGAACATAAATTATTAAACCCATGCAGCAGCATCGGCAACAATAAAGATTTTGTTTTATAGTAAACAACACCGAGCACACATCCCAATAAAACCGCTCCTACAAACTGCCAGGGATTCCCATGAACCAGACCGAAAATTACGGATGCGGAGATAATAGCCTTCCAGGGCTCCACCCCTTTATTGATGAGGCCTTTCTGAATAATTCCGCGGAAAACAATTTCCTCAAAGATAGGTGCACATATCACTGCAGTAATGATCATCACGACCGGGTCATCGGTAAGCTGCTCCATCAGTTTTGTAAAGAATTCATAATATTTTCCGAAAAAAGGACCTGTTGTGGGAATTTGTGCTGCAATAAATTCTGCAATAAACATCATTCCGAGCATCATAGGAAAAATCAGAAGATAGGTATAGAAATTTGTGGGCGAAAAATTGAAATTTAGCTTTTTTCCTGTTTTTGGTCTTACGATAAAAAAATCAAAAAAGGCGATAGCGGTAAGAAATCCTGCGGCATTGGAAAGCATTAAGAACCACTCTTTATACTGCAGACTTTCTTTGAAGGTAAACATCCAGAAGATATTAAAAAATGATACCGCCATGGTACCAACTACCATCCCAGCCACTAATAGAAGTCCGCCTATCCATGTAAATGTAAACTTCGGATACCTGCTGTTTTCCATACTTTATACTCAGATTTATCGGACAAAGATAAAAGTTTTTAAGAAGTTTCTTTATTGTTTGAATAATGAAGTACAAAAAAACAACTGCTTTTTTGAGATACAGATCTCTTCCTGAATGAAATCATTTTCAGATTCCATTAAAAATTACGATTTTTGCAACTTCAAAATACGATATGTCAGACTTAATCAAAGAAATAGAGAAAAGAAAAACTTTCGGGATCATTTCTCACCCCGATGCCGGAAAGACGACGCTTACGGAAAAGCTGCTTCTTTTCGGAGGGGCCATCCAGGAAGCGGGAGCGGTAAAATCCAATAAAATAAAAAAGGGAGCTACCTCCGACTTTATGGAAATTGAAAGACAGAGAGGGATCTCCGTTGCAACTTCCGTACTTGCTTTTGAATACAGGGATCATAAAATCAATATTCTTGATACTCCGGGACACAAGGATTTTGCTGAAGACACATACAGAACTCTGACGGCCGTAGACTCAGTAATCGTTGTAATAGACGTTGCAAAGGGAGTCGAGGAACAGACTGAAAAATTGGTACAGGTGTGCAGAATGCGAAACATCCCGATGCTCGTTTTTATCAATAAGCTTGACCGTGAGGGTAAGGATGCATTTGACCTTTTAGACGAGGTTGAGCAGAAACTGGGATTAACTGTTGTTCCGCTTTCATTACCGATCGGTATGGGAAGTGATTTCCAAGGAATTTACAACATCTGGGAAAATAATATCCAGCTGTTCCTGGAAGAGAAAAAACAGAAAGTTGGTGAAGCTATTAAGTTTGACGATATTAATGATGCTTCTATTGATGAAGTAATCGGTGAAAAAGCAGCTGCTACTTTAAGAGAGGAACTGGATTTGGTACAATCGGTTTATCCCGAATTTAATCGTGAAGATTATATGAAAGGCGATCTTCAGCCTGTGTTCTTCGGTTCGGCATTGAATAATTTCGGGGTACGTGAATTGCTTGATGCTTTCATCGATATTGCACCGATGCCTCAGCCAAAAGAAAGCGATACGCGTCTGGTAAAGCCTGAAGAGAATCTGTTCACCGGCTTTGTGTTCAAAATACATGCGAATATGGACCCAAAACACAGAGACCGACTGGCTTTCGTGAAAATTGTTTCAGGAACTTTTAAAAGAAACGAAAATTATCTACTGGTAAGAGAGGGTAAAAAAATGAAGTTCTCTTCACCCAACGCATTCTTTGCAGATAAAAAAGAAGTGGTGGAAGAAAGTTTCCCGGGAGATATTGTGGGACTTCATGATACAGGAAATTTCAGGATCGGTGATACACTGACAGGTGGTGAAAAGTTGAATTTCAAAGGAATCCCGAGTTTCTCTCCTGAACATTTCCGATATATTAATAACAGCGATCCGTTAAAAGCAAAACAACTGGCAAAAGGTATCGATCAGCTGATGGATGAAGGTGTTGCACAGCTGTTTACGCTGGAAATGAACGGAAGGAAGATCATTGGAACGGTAGGTGCTCTTCAGTACGAGGTCATCCAATACCGTCTGGAACATGAATATGGTGCAAAATGTACTTATGAACCGCTTTCCATGCACAAAGCGTGCTGGGTTGAGGCCGACGAAAAGTCTGAAGAGTTCAAAGAATTTGCGAGATTAAAACAGCGATTTTTAGCGAGAGACAAATACAACCAATTGGTTTTCCTTGCTGATTCTTCGTTTACCATTCATATGACCCAGGAAAAATTCCCGAACGTGAAATTGCATTTCATCAGTGAATTCAGGAATGCTTAATTAGAAATAATTAATTTAAATATAATCCGCGGAATTTTCCGCGGATTTTTATTTTCCATACAACCCGGTTATTAGATCCGAAAACTTTTTGTAAAACAGTTAAAATTATTTTACAAAAACATCAAAATCAACCCTTTATCAATTTACACAATCAAAACAAGCCCTTTACAATCTTTACAAAAGCTTCCCTACTAATTTTACTTCATCGAAAAAATTAATCGTATGAAAAAATTAATCTTACTTGTTGCCGTATCGGGAACATTCATCATGTGTAAAAAAGGAGAAGCGGTTTCACAGCTGGAAAATACAATCAGCTCGGCAGACAGCACTATTTCTGATGCGTCTGAAAAAATCAGTGCAATTGATGATAAAGCAAATGCTGCGCTGGATTCTGCCCATGTAAAAATCAAAGACTTTCAGCAGGCCGGAAATGAAATTAAAGATCATATGGAAAATACTTCAAAAATGGTGGATTCTCTTTCTGAAAAAATTTCATCGGTAAAACTGGAAACGAAAGCTGAAAAGAAGGATTCGGCAAAAAAAGAAAGCAATATTGTGGTAAATGTTCCGGCTCCGAAAGTGATTAAAGAAACAAAAATTGTTTATAAAGACAAGCCAAAAAATGAAAATTTTGAACTGAATATTCCTAAAAATAAATTGGTAAAAACAGGAGTTTTGGAAGTAACGGTTGATGATGCTGAAACTGCAAAAGAAATCGTAAAGGAAGAAGTTTCAAAATACGACGGATTTGTCCGAAGTGAAAATATTTCGTTAAATAACAATGAAAAGAAGATCGCTTATTTAAAAATAAGAGTTCCGATTCAGAAGTTCGACTATCTGATGGAAGATCTGAGTTCTAACCTAGGAGAAGTTGAAAATAAAGGTATAGAAGTTTCCGGACAGGATTTTGTTCAGAATACCATGTGTGAAGTTGACATCACACTCTACGGAAAAGACGGAGCCTACATAAAAGATGACGAACCCAAAACTTTCGGCGAACAATCCTTTGCCGCGATATCTTCGGGCTGGAACGTCATCACTTCCATATTCCTGTTTATACTTCCGCTATGGCCATTGTTTCTTATCGTAGGAATAGGCTATTATTTTTATAAAAAACGAAAGACTACGGATAAAAATTTGTAACCAAAAGCGGGCGTATCATTTTATTTTTAATAATATTTTAATCGAAATTGCGTTTCTTCAATAATTGTTATGTATAACTTTGTATTGTTGAATTAATTAAATTCATAATTTAACTTACGTTAAAGAAATCAATCAAAACAATAATTAAAACAACATATTATTAATATTTTGTGGTTCGTGTGAAAGTAAAAAGGCTCCCATTTCTGAGAGCCTTTTACTATTTCATTTTTATTATTAAGCAATTACTTTGCAATGCTTCTTGAGATTACGATCTTCTGAATCTCAGAAGTTCCTTCATAAATCTGAGTGATTTTTGCGTCTCTCATCATTCTTTCTACGTGGTATTCTTTCACATACCCGTATCCTCCGTGGATCTGTACCGCTTCTATCGTGGTATCCATTGCTACCTGAGAGGCATATAATTTAGCCATTGCACCGCTTTCAGAAATGTCTTTTCCGGCATCTTTTTCTACTGCCGCTTTAAAGCAAAGCATTCTTGCCGCTGTGATCTGGGTTGCCATATCTGCCAGTTTAAATGCGATTGCCTGGTGATTGATGATCTCTGTTTTAAAAGCTTTTCTTGTTTTAGCATATTTCAATGCCAGTTCGTAAGCCCCTGCAGCAATACCCAATGCCTGAGATGCAATACCGATTCTTCCTCCATTCAGAACAGCCATCGCAAAATTGAAACCAAAACCGTCTTCTCCGATTCTGTTTTCTTTCGGAATTTTAACGTTATTAAAAATCAAGGAATGGGTATCACTTCCTCTAATTCCTAATTTGTCCTCTTTAGGACCGATCTCAAATCCTTCCCAACCTCTTTCTACGATGAAAGCGTTGATTCCTTTATGCTTTTTCTCCGGATCCGTTTGAGCAATTACGATATAATATGTTGCTGTACCACCGTTGGTGATCCAGTTTTTAATTCCGTTCAGCAAATAATGATCTCCTTTATCTTCTGCAGTGGTTTTTTGTGAAGTCGCATCAGAACCTGCTTCTGGCTCTGATAAAGCAAACGCCCCGATCACCTGTCCGCTTGCAAGAGGAGTAAGATATTTCACTTTCTGTTCTTCAGAAGCAAATTTTTCAAGCCCTGCACATACCAATGAGTTGTTTACAGACATTACTACGGCTGCAGAAGCATCTATTTTAGCAATCTCTTCCATGGCCAAAACGTAAGAAACACTGTCCATGCCTGCACCACCATATTTAGGATCTACCATCATCCCCAAAAGCCCCATTTCACCCATTTTCTTTACCTGTTCTGCAGGAAACTTCTGGTCGCGGTCTCTTTCGATTACTTCAGGTAATAATTCGTTTTGTGCAAAATCCCTTGCTGCCTGCTGAATCATCAGCTGTTCTTCCGATAAATTAAAGTCCATAAAAATTGAATAATTAGATGGTCGCTAATTTACACTTTTTGATCAAATCTGAAAACAGAATTAAAATTTAAGTCTTAGATTCTGAAAATCAACAATTAAACAGATTTTAAAAAATAAATATATTGATTATATTATTGTTAAAATTTTATCTCAAAAACATATAAAGCAATATATAATTCAGAACAATCTTTACTGATTGTTAATTTCACTACACCATGTCCCCAATTAAAAAAAATGCTTATATTTAAAATCCTTTAACCAATTACTTAACATCATGACCATAAAAAGATTATTCGATATTCCTCATTACGCATTAGAAACCTATCCAAAAGCGGATATGTTTGTAACAAAATATCAGGGGCAATGGAAGAAAACATCTACTCAGGAGTTTATCAATCAGGCCAATAAAATCTCACGCGGACTGTTAAAGCTTGGCATAAAGCCCGGGGATAAAATAGCCCTTATCACCACAAATTCCCGTACCGAGTGGGCAATTATGGACTTAGGACTTTCACAAATCGGCGTCGTTTCGGTACCTGTTTATCCGAGTATCTCTCCGGAGGATTATGAATTCATCTTCAATAATGCGGAGATCAAATACTGCTTTTTATCTGATAAGGATCTTTTGAATAAAGTAACCAAAGTAAAGCACAATATTCCGTCGCTTCAGGGCGTATTCACCTTTGAAAATATTACCGGGGCCGCAAACTGGAAAGAAGTAATTGATTTGGGGGAAGATGATTCTACGCAAATTGAGGTCGAAGATCTCTCCAATACAATTAATTCTGAAGACCTGGCAACAATTATTTATACTTCCGGGACTACGGGCAGACCAAAGGGTGTTATGCTTACGCATCACAATATCGTATCCAATGTCTTAGGATCCATTCCAAGAATTCCCAAGAAGAATAACCTTGATTATAAAGATACAAGGGTACTGAGCTTTTTGCCGATATGTCATATTTTTGAAAGAATGCTTTTTTACCTCTTTCAATACAACGGTTTCTCGATTTATTTTGCAGAGAGTATTGAAAAAATGGGCGAAAATGTAAAAGAAGTAAAGCCTCATTACATGAGTGTTGTACCAAGACTGGTAGAAAAAGTATATGATAAAATATATGCAACCGGCTCATCAGCAGGCGGTCTCAAGCAAAAAATATTCTTCTGGGCACTCAATCTTATTTCTAAAAAGAAAACAGTTTCCAAGCCTTCCGGATTACAGGAGATAATTGCAGATAAATTGGTGTTTAAAAAATGGCGTGAAGGACTCGGTGGTGAAATTATCACCCTGGTTTCAGGATCGGCAGCTCTTTCAACGCGTCTGAATCTAATGTTTCAGAATGCCGGAATCCCTATTTTGGAAGGTTACGGACTGACGGAAACTTCTCCCGTGATTTCCGTTAATGCCTTCGGAAAAATGAAAATTGGAACCGTGGGTCTCCCTTTGGATAATGTTCAGGTAAAAATCCAGGAAGACGGAGAGATCACAGTGAAAGGACCTTCCATTTTTAAAGGCTATTTTAAAAATGATGAAATGTCGAAAGAAGTCTTTACAGAAGACGGTTTTTTCAAAACGGGTGACATCGGGCATATTGACAGTGATGGTTTTCTTCAGATCACAGACCGTAAAAAAGAGATGTTTAAAACTTCCGGCGGTAAGTATATTGCTCCCCAAACCATTGAAAATCTTGCGAAAGCATCTAAGTTTATCGAACAGATCATGGTAGTGGGTGATGGCGAAAAAATGCCTACTGCATTAGTGCAGCCTGATTTTGAATTTGCCAAAAGCTGGGCCCAGAGAAACAACCTGAATGTAGGATCAACGCCTCAGGAGATCGCAAAAAGTAAAGAGCTCAAAGAAAGGATTGAAAAAGAAATTGAAAATACCAACGAGCATCTCGGAAACTGGGAGAAAATCAAAAAAATCGAACTTACTCCTGAAATTTGGAGCATTGAATCCGGGCTTTTAACGCCCACTCTGAAGCTTAAACGAAAGGCTATTAAAGAGAAATTCATTGATCTTTACAACAAAATGTACGATCATAAGGAATAAAATAAACCGCCTCTGTTGAGGCGGTTTTTTACTCGCTTAGTTCAAGCGGATTTTTATATTTTTCATTTTCCTCTCTTGCTTTTTCTCTTTCCTTTAACATTTCCTGCCCATGTATAATCGTGGTTCCGTAACTTGCCAGTACAGCGGCAGCATTGTCGTCAGCATTTTTTTGCGCTTGTTTTAATTTAGCCTGTGTTGTTTCTATAGCTCCGGTATATCTGCTTCTTCTAATATTGATAAATTTGCCTTTCAATTGAGAAACGGACAATGATTTTACCAGTTCAAAATCGTAATCCTCTTTCTCGTCTGTTATTTTGATGATTAATCCCGGTAAACCACTAAATTTCATTGGACCGTACGGAAGTGGAATTTCCGGAGCATACCATGCGATCCAGTTTCTTCCTTTAAACTTTACTTTCGCTTTTTTACAGATAATGGTATTAATTATTTTGGTTTCATCTGCAAGCTCCCAGCTTGATATTACAGGTTGTTTATAGGTAAATAATGACATACCTGCGGAATCAAAAAACTGTATATTTTCATTGGTCTGGATGATCGTAAAATTGAAATTTGTTTTTGGAATAACCGCATCGTCATTGTAGCTAAGAGTTATGCTGCCATCATAATTTTTGGTCGTAACTCTTGAGTTTTGCATTACCGAATCTCCTTTCAATGATACAGCACTTGCAAAAAATGCACGTCTGTTTCCTACCTGTAAGGCGAATAATTCTTCATATCGATTGTCTGTTCGTTTATCGAACTTAGCTCTTAATCGATAGGTAAATTCACCTCTTAAACCATCCTCTTTGTATGATTGGGTATAATATAGTACACTGTATAATAATATTAAAAATTGAAATATTTTTTTATGATAGTTCATAAAGAGGTATGATTAATCTATAAATACACTTATAGTAGAATAATTCCCACTATAAGTGCTTAATTTGTTTTAGTTAAGATTAGATGCTAAATATTGAGCATTAGACCCCGAATAAGTAGGAGTTTTACAGTAATTTTTTTCAATTTCATCAACCCAAGCATTTGCTTGCTCAGCGGTCCAATCTTGAGTAGTCGTTGCTGTAAAACCACATTTGGTAACTGCAATCCAAACCTGTCCTGCTTTTACTGTTTTAAGGTCTTCACGGGTTAATTTTTTAAATTTTTTCATTTCTTAAATAATTTTTTTTCACCTACTTATTTTGCCAAATTTTCTACAGTGAAACTTCGGCTTTCCTTTCGGAGACAAGTTTTCGGTTTAGTCCTGCCCTTCTGTTGCAACATATTTTAATAATGAATCAACAATGAATATTAATCCAATACCTTTCATTTATTTAACAGCTTGAGAAAATAAGCGATTGTGTTTTTCGAGAGTAAATATAAAGAGAAATCAAATGCTAAAAACAATAATTCTTTGTAAGGAGAATTATATTCGTGACTTTATTATTTTTTAACTTTATTTATTCATTTAAAATTAATTATGAATGTAAAATATTATTTATCGAAACTTAAAAAAAACAAAAAAGCCGCCTCAAATGAGACAGCTTCATATTCTGAAAAAATCGTTGTAATTAAAATTTAATGACCGATTTCATTTTTTCGTTTTCTTCCATTACCAATTCGTCATCCACAAGAATTTTTCCTGAGTGCTCATCGATAATGATTTTCTTTCTCTGGGCGATCTCCATCTGCTTTTGAGGTGGAATAGTGAAGAATGATCCTTTCGGAGCACCTCTTTCCAACCCTACTACTGCAAGACCGTTCGGAGAATTTTTTCTGATTCTGTTGTAAGAGGCCAGTAATCTTTCGTCGATTTTAGCAGCAAATTCCTTAGACTGCTCAATCAGATATTCTTCTTCTTTCTGCGTTTCAGAAACCAAACCTTCCAGCTCTTCTTTTTTGAACTTCAGATGATTTTTAAGATCGTCGATTTTTCCGTTCAGCTCATCAAGCGTTTCGTTTTTGTGGCTGATCTTGGCACCGAATTCTTTAATTCTCTTTTCAGCAAGCTGAATTTCAAGTTCCTGATATTCAATTTCTTTACCTAATGCTTCAAACTCTTTATTGTTTCTTACATTATCCTGCTGAGATCTGTATTTTTCAATTAAAGTTTTTGCATGGTTGATTACTTCATGCTTGGTTTTGATCTGATCATCCTGATCTTTTATGTCTGCATGAAATTTTTCAGCTCTTTTTTCAAGACCTTCGATTTCAATCTCAAGATCCTCTACTTCGATTGGCAATTCTCCTCTTGTATTTCGGATTTCGTCCAATCTGGAATCAATGATCTGCAAATCGTATAAAGCTCTTAACTTTTCTTCAACTGAAATATCGTTGGTTTTTGCCATATTTTAAATGAAATAATTTACCGGGTTCGTTTTCTCAATAGATTTTGAGATTGCAAATGTACTAAATTTTTGTGACAAAATTTCAAATAATTGTTGAGTAACAAATTGCTCTGATTCGAAATGTCCTATGTCACAGATCATCATTTTGGATTCTGCCAGAAAAAAGTCATGGTATTTCACGTCTCCCGTAAGATAAGCATCACATTGTTTGGAGATTGCAGATCGTATACCGCTTGCCCCGGAACCTCCTAAAACACCTACTCTTTTTATCTTTTTATGTGTAAAATCAGAATGCCTGATAACCTCAAGACTGAATTTTTCTTTCACAAAACTAAGGAAATCACTCTCATCCATTGGCTCCTCAAAATCACCGTACATTCCCAGCCCGGTGTAATGATTGGTGTTATCCAAACTGTAAATCTGATGTGCTACTTCTTCGTAAGGATGTGCCGATTTCATTGCCGCGACAATCTGCCCCTGTTTATAGCCTTCAAAAATAACGGAAACCATATCTTCATCGGCATTTTCCCGGATATCCTGCTGTCCCGAAAACGGATCAGAACCTTCTTTTGGCCGAAAAGTTCCGTTTCCATTCACTGTGAAACTGCATTCATCATAAAATCCAATACTGCCCGCTCCTGCTTCGAAAAGTGCTTCTTTTACTTTTCCCGAATATTCTTGAGGCACGAAAACGGTCAACTGCTTTAAATCATTTTTTTTAGGCTGAAGGATTTTAAGATTTTTAAGGCCCAACTGTTGGCAGATTCCTGCATTTACACCAAAAAAATCATTATCAAAAGCGGTATGAATTGCATATATCGCTATTTTATTTTCAATTGCTTTGATGACGGCTTTTTCAACGTAGTTTTTCCCGGTGAGGGATTTTAACCCTGAAAAAATAATCGGGTGAAAACATACGATAAGATTGCAGTTTTTACGGATTGCCTCTTCTACAACATTTTCCAGAGCATCATGACACACCAGTATACCGCTTACATTACGGTCATACGAACCGCACAGGAGTCCTACATTATCAAAATCTTCCGCCTTCTGCAGGGGAATACGTTTTTCTATCTTTGAAATGACGTCTCTAATTTTCATTTTATTCTGTATGTTTGTCACGAAAATAAGGATAATTTGTTATATTTAAAAAAACATTAAAATGGAAAGAGAACATAATCTTGTTCCGGAAGATGCATGGTGGAAACGATATCTCTACAGAATCATTTACCGTTCCGATACAAAGCTCGGAAAACTGTTTGATATCATTTTACTGCTCCTGATCATGATCAGTACGGCGATTATCATGATGGAGAGCATCCCCAAACTTGATAAGCGCTTCCACTATACATTTATTATTTTGGAATGGATTATTTCCATCTTTTTTTCCATAGAATATGCTTTAAGAATTGCTGTTGTAAAAAATAAACGTCATTATATTTTCAGTTTTTTCGGAATCATAGATTTTTTGGCGCTGGTTCCTTTTTATCTGAGTTTTTTCTTCCCAGTTACCAAATATTTTCTGATTTTCAGAATGTTGAGAATGTTGAGGGTATTCAGGGTTTTTAATCTTATGGATTTTATGAATGACGGTTTTGTCATTGTAAGAGCACTCAAGAACAGCTCCAGAAAAATTTATATTTTCCTTTTATTCCTGATTATCTTTTCAGTAATTGTAGGCTCTCTGATGTTTATGGTGGAAGGCGGAAGGCCCGGATTTGAAACCATCCCTCAATCAATTTACTGGGCGGTGGTTACGGTAACTACGGTGGGGTACGGCGATGTTTCTCCGATTACACCTATGGGAAAATTTTTTGCAGTTGTTCTAATGCTTGCCGGTTATTCCATCATTGCTGTCCCAACCGGAATTGTGACTGCGGAAATGCGGAACAAAAGACAAAATCTGGAAAAAATATGTGACCGTTGCGGAAATGAAGATATTGATGATGATGCCAGATACTGCAAACAATGTGGCAAGAAATTAGCTTAGTGTAAAATATTAACATATCTATTAACTAAATACTCACATCATGGAACCAAAAAAGAAAAATAAGCCAAATACTTTAGTAGTTATACTGTTTTCTTTAATTGTATTAATGGTCATTGTTTATTTTATTCTTGTTACTTTCTTCCCGGCTGTTTTTGAAAGCCTTAATAGCGGAGACCTGCAGCCTGTTTCCCCAAACAGATAATATTATTGAAATTTTCTAAAAAGCAATAAAAAAGGCGATCTGTGAGATCGCCTTTCATTGTATGTATGATGTACTGCTATTTTTTAATCGTTTTGATAGTTTGTTTAGAACCATCTTTCATGATAAGTGTCAGCAGATACATTCCCTGTCTTAATTCTCCTAAATGAACTGAAGATCCCGGGTTATCAATTACTCTAATCAATCTTCCTGAAAGATCAGAAACAGAAATAGATTTTACATTCGCAGCATCCGAAATATTGATTACATCAGTAAAAGGATTTGGATATGCTTTGATGTTTTTCTTTTCAGGCTTCACATCTGAAGTTCCTAATGTACCTTTGCTAATATTAATGGTGAACGCGCCTTCAGGCTCATCAGAAAAACCACTATACTGACCTACGTTTACATAATAGGTATTTCCGGCAAGAGTAGGAATAGAAATTGTCTCAGTGCCACCAGTTCCTCCGTCATCTACAGTATCTTCACATGATAAAGCTGAACATGTTCCGCTGTACACTCCTATCTGAGGATCAAAATCACTTCCCGCAGGCATTGTGACAGTAATATTGAAAGTGTCACCGTCACCTACGAAAGAGAACCATGTACCATCATTCATTTCATTGGGGCAGGCACTTATTATTCCGGCATTATTCGTTGCTCCTCCTCCATCACTTTGAACATAAGTATACGGGAAAGCGGCTGCTACAAGAGCTCCGCTGCATTCATCATTAGCAGGCGGCGGTGGATATGTCCCTATACAGATATCAAAACTTTGATTACTTCCTGCACCATAATAACTGTACACTCTTACCAAATAGGTTTCTCCTACGGTAAGACCGCTGACAGTACCTGAGGACGGATCTGAACAGTAGATGCTTGACAGAGCACCGCATCCTCCGCTGAAAACCTGGAAGTAAGTATCGGTATCATTAGGCTCGCTTCCTACCGACTGGATGTTCAAAAGAGATATTTTATGACTAGTAGCTGTTGCTACGAACTTGAACCATACATCATCATCAGGGTTTCCGTAGCATGGGTCCGGAATCATTCCTGAATCAGTAGCACCAATAGTGTAACCAGGAGTTACGGTTCCACAATTGAGATCAGGGTTTACCGTTAATGTAACTGCAGTAGCACATTCATCATTAGTAGGTGCCGGAGGCGCTGTTGTAAACATCATTTCCGAGCATCCGGGAGAATCTCCTCCAGGCCCTACTGCCACAACTTTAACATATAGATTGGTATTTGGTGCAAATGGTGCTGCCGGTGTAAAACTGTTTGTTGTTACAGATACCTGATTGGCCACGTCGGTTCCTCCGGAAGTTGTCCCTATAGAAACTTTATAACTTGTTGCCCCAGCAGAATTAATCCAGGTAATTGTTGAAGATAAAGGGATAAAAGTTGAATTGTTCGAAGGATAAGAAACCATCGGACAACTTGGAATCGGATTTGAAGTAAGCCCTTCAAAAGTGGTAACTGATTTATAATTTTTCAGATCGCCTGAAGAAGGTGGAGAGGCAGGGTCCGGATCGTTATAGTCATCTTTAAAGTTAAGTGTAGAATTTGCCGCCGCCGGATAAACGTACATTACTTCATCGTAATCGTTACTGTCATATCCTGATGAATTTTCTTCAGCAGCTACGACAAGATTAGCAACATTATCATAAGCAAAAGGAGTTGCGAAGGTAATTTCCACAACACCATTGTTATTGGTAACGGTTCCTGAAAAAACCTGCGTAAGCTGAGAGAGAGGGATCCAGTCTGAATCTGATGCAAATACCGTTTTTGAGGTTTGTCCCAGATATACTACCCATTGCGATGAGCTTGCAATAGACATAGCAGGATCCAGATAAAATTTTAATCCTGTAATGTTTCCTGCGGCATTGGCATTGATTTCCTGTTTTGTGAAAATCTGTTGTGTGTAAGAATAGCCGTAATACGTACTTATCGGAGCGGTTCCGACATTAGTGCTTCCTGCGCCCAAGGTTATCTGCGCATTAAGCATCATGCTTAAAAACAATAAGCATGAAAGTAGAAATTTTGTCATAATTTATTTTTGCTGATTAATACACTAATTTATGAATAATGTTGCGATTTAATCACAATAAATACCACTTTTTTTTAAATAATTTTAATAATCAATAAAATAAACCCGTTTATAAATAAAAATTTATATTTTAATTATTCTTATAAAATACCATAAATACTAGTAAAATTCATTTTAATTAGCTTTTATGACAACATTTTTATAAAGTAAAAATTTCATATTTTCCCCTTAAAACTCACGTAAGTTAGAATTAAATTGAATTATTTTATACAAAAAAGCGGCTAAAATTAGCCGCTTATCATTTTTTACAATTTAAAATTTATTTTTTAATTGCTTTAATGGTTTGCTTAGAACCATCTTTCATTTCTAAAGTCACTAAATACATCCCTTGTTTCAGTTCTCCCAAATGAAGTTCTTTACCAGGATTTGCAATAGTTTTTACCAATCTTCCTGAGAAATCCGTTACTAAAACATTTTTCACATTCGAAGCATCAGAGATGTTCAATATTTCACTGAACGGATTTGGATAAAGTTTAGTGCCATCTTTTGCATTACCTTTTATTTCATTTGCGGCTAAAACTGTAGTATCATAAGCTGCAATTTTGAACTGTCCGTCAGTTCCTGATCCACCAGAATATCTCCAAACGCTTATTAATAAAGTAGCACCTGGAGTCTGGCCTGTTAAATTAACTAAAGAGAAATTACCATCTGCTGAAGTATCATCATCACAACCTATCGGTGTTAACGATCCGCAAGAACCGCTGAAGACATTAACTACGGAGTCTGTATAAGATGAACCGGAAACGGATCCAGTCTCAATTTTTAAGTTTCCTGATGCAGGGACTACAACAGAATACCATACGTTATTCGTCGCATTCGTCTGGCAAGACTGAGCGGTTCCGTCATCTGTAGCTCCAGCATTTGTTGTTGTAATTGCACTTGAAGCAAAATCAGTTCCTACTGTTAAAGCAGTTGGTGTTGCGCAATTATCATTTGCCGGTGCAGGTGGAGGTGGCGGTGGAGTTCCTACACAGATATTAAAACTTGCATTATAGCCTGCTCCTGAATATGTGTATACCCTTATATAATAAGTCTGTCCTGGAGTTAACCCTGTCAACGTAGCTGTATTAGGATCAGAACATAAAATACTTGTTAAAGAACCACATGTTCCGCTCAATACTTGGAAATACATATCTGTTGTTGATGACGTACCTGTAGAAACAACATTAGAAAGAGTTACCACATGTGATGCTGACGTAGCAACAAATGAATACCAAACATCATCATCAGGATTACCAAAACATGGTGTAGCTGCCATAGATTGAGAAGCACCTAAAGTATTACCTGTCGCGGTTACACCACATGCTAAATCAGAATTTACCGTTAAAGAAACTGCACCGCTACAATTATCATTTGCAGGTAAAGTAGCAGAGGTTGTTGTGAATGAGCTTACAGTACAGCCTGTTGAACTATTAATAGCATCATACGAGGTAATGGTATAATAATAAGTTGTATTTGGGTTAAGAGCCGTTCCGTTATAAGAATAGGAAGTAACATTTCCTAAATCTACATTATTTAATATATCTGTACCGCCCGAAGTTGTACCCAAAGTGATCTTATATCCTGTAGCACCTGTTACTGAAGACCATGTAAAGATTGGCAAAGTTGAAACCCCTGTTGCTGCAGTTCCCGGGCTGTTTACCGTAGGACAAGGTATAGTAATTGTGGTAAATGACGATTGCGTGCATCCTGTAGCATTTCCGTTATTATTTTTAGGAATCACCGTCACATAGTAAGTTTTATTATACATAAGTGCAGATACAGACGGAAGAGTATAACTGGTAACATTTCCAACATCTACCCCTGCCATAACATCTGTTCCGCCGGAAGAGGTTCCAAGGTTAATCAGATAGCTACTAGCATTTGTAGAAGTAGCCCATGTGAATGTTGGAGTAATGGAAACACCTGTTGCTGCATTCACCGGAGCAGAAAGTGTAGTACAAGACGGAGGTATTGTTGGCAGTGCGTCTACTACAAACGTATCTGCATATAATTGCCATTGATTCGTATCCGTTGCATGAACTGCTACATATACTGTCTGTCCATTATAGGCAGATAAATCAAATGTCAACTGTGTCCAGACCGCCGGAGCCTTTGCAAGAGCTTTAATTGTAGTCGTAAATGAAGCCTGAGCCTGGTTTGTTGTGGAAAGCAAAACTTCATAATTTTCAGAAAAAAAAGAACTTCTTGATTTCACATAGAAAGAAATCCTGTCGCTTACACCAGCTGTTACAGTGATGGCCTTTGTAATCAAATAGTCATCATGCGCTGTTAAATTATAGGAAATAGATGCAACATTAGACCCTGAGTGTGGTAATAAATCACCAGGAGGCCCGAATACCCATCCATTTGCTCCGCCGTTATTAATCACAGCCCAACCTGCGGGCATTGTTGTTCCCGCATCAAAATTTTCGGTCCACTGTCCAAAACCCAACATGGGCAACATTAAAATAAAAAATAATAGTTTTTTCATCTGTTTTAAATTAAAATTGAGCATTAAAAATATATATTAATTATATTATATCAAAAATTATAGACATATTTTTAAGAAAAACTATCAAAAATTCTATATAACTCAATAAAAATAAACAATCATTTAATTTTTAATAAAAAAAATAAAAATAAATATATTTTTAAAAATTGATAATCAAACACTTAAAAAAAGCATTTAACATAATTAAATCCCTGCCTTTACATTTAACATAAAAAAATAGCAGCCAATTTTCTGGCTGCTATTCAATAAATAGTGATAAAAAAGTTATTTTTTAATCGTTTTGATTGTTTGCTTAGAACCATCTTTCATTTCTAAGGTAACTAAATACAAACCTTGTTTCAATTCTCCTAAGTAAAGTTCCTTACCCGGATTTGAAATTGTTTTAACCAATCTTCCGGCAATATCTGTTATCAAAACATTTTTCACATTAGAAACATCAGAGATGTTTAACACTTCAGTGAATGGGTTTGGATAAAGTTTTATTGCTTTTGCATTGGATAAAATTTCACCTGTACCGAGTGTAGGAGCTAATTCTGCATAAGAAAGATAACCTGTATAGCTACCGGATGCTAATGCCGTAGTAGACTGTGTTGTATTTGGTGTTCCGGCAGCATATGTTCCCGTAGTACCAAATAAACTGTCATAAATTCCACTGGCAGTTGGCGCCATTACCGGGAAATTAACATTTGTAATAGCATTATCTCCCAATCTCACATTAATTGTTGAGAAAGCACCGGACACTAAAGGTGCTTCCCATCTTTTTGCAGATAAATTCTGAATACCTGAAGACACCGTTCCTGAGTTAGTATCAAATGCTTCTGCTTTCATATTCGTTACCGCTGTAGTTGCAGGAGCTAACCAGACAGGGGCATAGGCTGTTTTACCTACAGGATACAGTATATAATTAGTAGCTGCATTTGCATTTGCTATTGTTCTCGCAAAAGGACCATTAATGTAAGCTGTTGTACTACCTCCGGTTAATGTACCTGCTGCTGCCGCAGTTCCCAGTGTTAACAAATTAGTAGAAGTTGTATTTACTTTTCCTGCTGTAAGTGTTAAAGTTCCACTTACTGATAGAGGCGAATTCATTGTAACACCCGCCGGATTCGTATTATTAATCGTTAAGGAAGTAAAATTAGCTGTTGGTGATACTGCTAAATTACTCAGCGTACCATTATTAGTAATTGTCTGCGCTAATGTAGATGGCGCTAATGATAAATTACTTGTTGTACTACTAGTTACTGTTGAAGTTATTATTGAAGTTGTATTTACAAAAGTACCTCCAGTATTTATATTTAAATTACCCCCCAACAATGTACTAGCAACAGTTATTGATCCTGCATTATTAACAGTCATATTCCCATTAATTCCTAATTGGTAAATAGAAGATACATTTCTATTAGTACCCGCAGGCCCATTTACAACAACACTTCCCAAGGATAGAAATCCTGTACCTTCCCACATATCAACTACAAATCCTCCAGTATTACCTCCTGCGTCTGCTGATACTCCATCTCCAAATCTTGTAGTGTGATTTGCAGAAGTTGCTATTGAATTTGGAGAATTGGAACCAAAATTATAAAAAATAGCATATGCATTGGTATTTGTTGTTGCAGTATGAGGATCAATAATTGTAAGGGTTCCTCCTGTAAGGTTAATATTTGTTGAGAGACTGCTGAATAGTGGAGTACCCGATGCTACAGAAGATGCTATAACACCTGCAGCGTTTCCGTCTATATTAATGCTTCCACCAGATTGGTTAAATGTTGAAGTTGCATTATTTGCTATGTTTCCATTAACATTTAAAACTCCTCCTGAAACAGTCAATGTTCCGTTGTTAGTAAGGAAATTATTGTTTAATGTACAACCCACCGTTAAATCTCCGGAAGCATTTACCAACGTTCCTCCTGCATTAATTGTAACATTTCTGGATACATTTCCTGCAGAATTTACGGTTACTGTAGTACCCGCTGCAATTTGCACTATATCTGTACAAGTAGGTATTGTTCCTTTGTTCCAGGTTGCAGGTGCACTCCAATCACCATTTGCCACAGACACAAAAGGAATATCTGAAGTCGAAATACCTAAATAATAGGTGTCAGCCAAATTAGCTAATGGCATTGCTGTTCTTTGTGCATTTACATAACTTGTTCCAGTTTGATGGGTTCCTGAAGCTGGAGCTGAAGCTAATGTAATTCTACTGTTTCCATTACCGGCAGTATAAATATTTTGTCCGTTTATTGCCATGCTATAGGCAGGCGTCCCTGTAATCCCTGTTTGAGAAACCACCCAATTGGATTTCGCCTGTGTATCTACCGTATAAGCTCCGTCTACAATGCTTACAGTATTTGTTCCTGCAACATCATTGTATTGTACGGCAATTCTTCCTCCGGTTGCCGATGCTGTTGTTTGATTTAAGAAAAGATTTCTTGCAACAAAAGCGGCTGATGTACCTACAGCAAAAGGATAAACTCCTGTTGTTGTTGTCGTTGTTGAAGTTGCACCTTGTGTAATAGCTGCTCCTCCAGTTGTTGTAGGCCACCATCTTGCAAAAGTACTTCCAGCGCTAAATCCACCTGCTGTATAAGATAAAGTTCCGTTGGATGTAGCTGACGTCCCTAAAACAAAGGTATTAGCACCTGTATTGACAAAACCAGTTGTCATAGTCAAAGTTCCCGAAACTGTTCCCGTATTCGCGCCGCTTAACAATGAATTAGCGTTAGAGAAAGTAACTCCTGTTGCAGAGCTATTATTGATCGATAGGGAATTAAAATTCGCAGTAGAACTTGCCGTAACAATATTATTTCTAAACACACCTGTTCCTGAAATAGTCTGAGGTGTAGTAGAAGCTGAAGCAGTTGCATTTTTGAAATTCTGGAAACTCAAGGTAGAAGCAGTGTGTGTAAATGTGCCGTTATTGGTAAAATTACCCGCAATACTTATTCCTGATGTCGGCATTCTGAATTCTCCATTTGCATTAATAGTTAGTGTATTAATACCAATCGTTGTAGAGGAATTTGACACATATCTGTTTGTACCTAACGCTCCATCTATTATAACATTGTCAAAATAAATTTTGCTTCCTGCATTGTTCCAGATAAATCCACCTGCAGCTAAAGCAGTAGCTGTAGTTCCTCCCGCATCCGTAGAAGATCCGTCACCAAACTTTAACGTCCAGCCAACGGTGTTATCAATGGCAGTTCCGCCTGAATAAGAGAATGCGTATGAAGTTGTACTATTAGCCGCATGAGGATCTATCACCGTCATTGTTCCACCGGTGAGTGTTACGTTTCCGGTAGCTAGATTTACTATATTTGTACCTGATGCTACACTTGTTGCCGTAGCTCCTGCATCATTTCCGTCCACATTTATATTTCCTCCCGTTTGGGCAAAAGTGGAACCTGTGGCACTGTTAATATTCCCATTTACATTTAATGTTCCTGAAACACTTAAAGTACCATTGTTATTCAGATAATTATTTTTATTTGTACAACCTACATTTAAGGTAGATCCATTAGTAACATTTAACGTACCATTATTTATTATAGAAGAAACATTTGCTGAACCGGTTGTTGCGTCCAGCGTAACCGTATGCCCGACAGACACAGCTGCAAAATCAGCGCAAGTAGGCGCTATCCCAGTTGACCATATTGCACCATCTTCCCATTTACCGGATGCAATTGTCGACAATGGAAGTTCAGCTCCAACCACGCCTATTGTATAGACACCTGCTATTGAAGCCGCAGGAACTGCCGATCTCTGCCCTAGTGGTAAATTAGTACCTGCTTGATGTGTACCAACTAATGCCCCTCCAATTAACAGTCTGGCATTAGCTGTAGTGGCAGCATAAGCCCCCTGTGCCGCTGCTGCAAAAGTATGTGCAACGGTAGATGCATAACCTGCAGATGTAGATACTGTCCAATTGCTATTGGTTTGCTTATCAAATGTAAGTGCACTTTCAACAACAGGGGTAATAGCACTAACACCTGTACCTGTCATAAATTTAACAGCCATTTGCCCCGCCGTGGTAAGTGCAGCAGTAGCTCTATGGAAATGATTAGCATTATAAGAACCTGAAACTCCGGTAACAAAGGGGTAAGAACCCGCACCGGGTGTAGGATTTGCACCAGCGGTAATTGCTGTCCCCGAACCTGCTGTTCCATACCATCTGCTAAATGTGGAACCTGAGCCAAAACCTCCGGCAGTATAAGATAATGTCCCTACTGTTGCACCACTAATACCTAATACAAATGTATTAGCTCCTGTGTTTACCACACCATTTGTAAAGGTTAATGTTCCCGAAACCGTACCTGTATTTGTACCGCTTAGTAAAGAGTTGGCATCTGCAAAAGTAATACCACCTACACTTGAATTATTTATTGTTAAACTACTAAAATTTGCCGTTGAGGCCGTTGTTGAATTTCTAAATACTCCAGCTCCAGATATAGTTTGCGTATTTGTAGATGCTATAGCTCCTCCTGTAGCATTTCTACTGCTTAAACTTAATGTAGTTAATGTTGTAAGAATACCATTATTAACTATATTTCCTGCAACACTTAAAATTCCTCCAGCTGAGATATTTCGTAATTCGGAACCAGTATTAATTGTCAGGTCACCCCCTATGTAACTACCATTTGCGGAAGCTGAAGTAGTTGACACCCACCTATTAGGAGTATTCCCACCGTCTACTATGATATTTCCTGTAAGAGATTGCGTGTTAAAGGAACCTATATAAGTATCGAATTCGAAACCGTTTGTATTAGTTGAAGCATCCGTACTTACTCCGTTACCAAATCGTATGGTATGACCTATCCATTGCACATTACCTGAAGTAAGATTAAATCCGAAACTTCTGGCAGTACCCGTAGCTGGCGGATCCACGACCGTGATCGTTCCTCCATTTACAGCACCTAAAGATGATTTCACTTCAAATAAAACAGTTCCACTTGCTACACTCCCCGTAGCCGAACCGGCATTATTTCCGTCAACAGTAATTGCTCCTCCACTTTGGTTGAAAGTAGCCCCTGAAGCAATTACAACATTTCCATTAACATTCACATTTCCTCCAGAAACAGTAAGTGTTCCTCCTGCTACATTTAATGTAGAGTCAAACGTCCCCGCCTTACTCACTGTAAGCGTATTTGCGGCAACCGTTAAACTTCCGCTATTAATGGTAAGCTGTCTGACTGAAGCATTACCAGGCAGTGTCATTGCAGAAGAATTTTGAATAACAAAATTATCTGCATTACTGATAGAACCAGGAGATGTACCCGTACCATCCGTATTGGTTCCCCACGAAGCCACACTTGTAAAATCCGTCGCTGAAGCTTTGGAATAGTACGTGACCTGTGCTTTCATCGTTGCAAAACAGCAAATCAATAAAAGCCAAAGATAAGTTTTCTTCATACTTAGTTAAATTAAAATTAGTAAGTAAAAATATAGATTAATTATTAATTAGCAAAAAATATAATAAATTTTATAAAAAATTATAATAAAAACTATCAATATAACCAATAAAATCAAACAAACATTTAATTTTTAATAATAATTATATACTTATTAATTTAATTTTCATACCTGAATATCAGATATTTAATAAAAATAATTCAATATAATCAAATCCCTACTTTTACATTTAACATAAAAAAATAGCAGCCAAAAAACTGGCTGCTATTCAATATATAGTGATAAATACTATTTTTTAATTGCTTTAATGGTTTGCTTAGAACCATCTTTCATTTCTAAAGTCACTAAATACATCCCTTGTTTCAGTTCTCCCAAATGAAGTTCTTTACCAGGATTTGCAATAGTTTTTACCAATCTTCCTGAGAAATCTGTTACCAAAACATTTTTCACATTAGAAGCATCGGAAATATTCAATACTTCACTGAATGGGTTTGGATAGAGTTTAATGCCATTATTTGCATTTACCTTAACATCACTCGCAGATAATATATTGCTTAATTCTACAACAAAATTATCAATATAGAAGTTATAATCCTCCGTATCATCTACCGTTCCATCATTTCCATAGAATGCAAAAATTGTATTAGCACCTGTATAACCTGTTAGATCCAAAGAAAAAGTATTAGATGTGTTAGAAGGAGCATTAGCAGCATTCCATGTCTGAAGAATAGTCCATGTATTTCCTCCATCCTGTGATACTACAAACTGAACAACATCGTCTGAACCCATTGCAGATGCAGCAGTACCTGAATATGTTGTTACAGCATAATCGAATTTTACTCTGTATCCTCCTGCTGACAGATTCAAAGGAGCCAGTTTCAGCCAGCCTGCTCTGTTAACAGAGTATAAGTTCATTTTCATAGAACCTGTTCCTGTATTCGCTGAAGGCGTATTCAACCAGTTACTCTGTACCCAATAAGCTGTTGTTCCGGTTGCTGCACCTCCCGTAGGAGAACCTCCTGAAACATTAGAAGTACATGATCCCGCTGTTGAAGCAAAGTCATTGGTGTATGTAGGCACAGCCGCAGCACAAGGCGTACTAAAACTTAAAAAATTACTTGACCAGCTGCTTACCTCATTTGCAGAACATTTTGATCTTACCCAAACATAATATGTTGATGCAGGAGAAAGATTGCTTAAAGCCTGAGAAGTACCTGTAATTCCTGTAATAGTTGGAGCTGTTGTACCCGTAGGAGCAGTATTTGTTGTACTGTAATAAATTTCATATCCGTTTCCAGGAGCTGGTGCCGGTGCAGTCCATGCAACATTTGCAGAAGAAGCTGTAATATTGGAAGATACTAAAGCAGTAGGTTCAAAACATGTAGGCGTAACATCAATATTGATATCATCTACATATATCCTGTTCATATTGGCAGCAGAATATGCGTTAAATCCAAAATAATAAACACCAGTTGATGCAGGGGTAAAATCAACAAAATCATTAGTAATAACACCTCCCGTAATAACCGGATAGTCTTTTAAAAGATTGTTCATTCCGGCAGCAGTAGCTGAAGTACCATAAGAAACTTTCATTTTTTCAGGATACTGTGTGGTTCCTGTAGCATTTGAATATTTATACTTAATTCTATAACTTACTCCCGCTGTAAGGTTAATTCCCTGAGTAAAGAACCATGTATTTGCGGCATTACTGGAGTTATAAGTATAATTCAACACATTTCCGGTGAAGCCCGTTGCGGTAGAAGTATTCCATATATTACCTGTTCCTAAATTTGCGGCTGATGTACAAACCGGTAACGCAGGCGTGGTTACACCGTCGAAATTTAAAGTATATGGTATGTTAACAGCATTACATGCCGTAGTAAATGTTGTCATTGCCGTCCAGACACTTTTATCTGAAGTACTGCATACAGAACGAATCCAAACATAATAAGTTGTGGAACTTGTCAATCCTGATAAAGGCGCAGAAGTAGTACTGCTTGTACCGGATGCTGTAGTTGAAGCCGTTGGCGCTGTATTTGTCGTACTGTAATAAAACTCATAGCCATTGCCTGGGGCTGATAAAGGAGCAGTCCATGAAACAGTTGCATTATTTGCACCAATAGCTGAAACTGTAACAGCCGAAGGCTCTACACATGAAGGCATTAATTCATAAACAACATCATCAATCAAAATACTGTATCCCGATGGACCAATATGCTTGAATGCCATTGTGGTAACACCAGCCGGTGCAGTGATATTATTAATGGTATAATTATCTATCGCTGTTATGCTGTTTGCAGTATAAGTAGATCCAAAAGATACAAACGTAGATGCGTCTGCAGGGTCTGTAAGATATCCTACATCTATTTTATCCCCAGCTGTAAAGTTTCCTCTCATCTTAAATTTCAAACGGTACGTTCCCAGCTGAAGGGTACTTACCGGAGGCATAGAAACTACTGCCGGAGTAGAAGCTGTCGTAGTATAAATATACATATTATTCGGAGCACTCATTACTGTACTGGCTTGAGTGTAAGCAGAGCCGTTTGCTCCTACTTTTGCCCAGCAATTCGGCCATGTCCCTGCTGTAACTGTGTCAAAGTTTTCAGAGAAAGATGCTACAGGAGTACAGATAGTCGTAAAGTTTCTTTCTGTACAACCTGATGAAGTTGCAAGCGCAGAGTAAGAGTTTACAGTATAATAATACTTGGTACTATTCATCAAAGCGGAAGCGAATGTATAAGAGGTAACGTTTCCTAGATCAACATTATTCAAAACATTTGTTCCCCCCGCAGTTGTTCCTACAGATATTTTATATCCTGTAGCTCCCGGTGATGCCGTCCATGTGATAGTAGGTGTAACGGAAAGACCAACAGCTGCAGCTGCCGGAGCGGTAACAGCCGGACAGGTAATGTTTGAAGTTGTAAAAGATCTCTCTGAACATGCTACAGATGGAATAGCTCCATTATAAGAACTTAAGGTATAGTAATATTGAGTATTAAATTGCAGAGATGATGCAAGCGTATAAGTGGTAACGTTGCCAAGATCAACATTATTCATTACATCAGTCCCTCCTGATGTTGTACCAACAGAAAGCCTGTATCCTGTTGCACCACTTACGGCATTCCAGGTAATGGTAGGAAGTACAGAAACTCCTGTAGCAGCAGCAGTTGGAGCGGTAACTGCAGGGCACGCAGGAACAGGATTAGGAGCAAGCCCCAATAATGTAACTACTGACTGTGTAGCGGATCTTGTCCCTGTCTGCGTAATGGATGCAGGATTTGGGTTTGTAGTATCACTTCTGTAATACAACGTTTTGTTTGTCCCGCTGCTATAGGTATAGAAAAGTTCTCCTCCGTTATCACCAGCTTTATTTTCATCTATTGCAATAACAAGATTATTCACATTGTCATATGCAAAAGGTGCTGTAAGAGTAATCTCTACAACCCCTGCATTATTCGTTACTGTACCACTGTAGACCTGGGTCATTGCACTTGTAGGAACCCAGTCCGTAGTTGATGAAAAAGATGTTTTTGTGGTCTGTCCCAGATAAACGACAACGTCATTGGAATTCGAAAGACTCGCAGAAGCCCCTAAAAAGAATCTCAATCCTGTAATATTTCCAGCACCGGCAGCATTAATATCGGTTTTAAGTAAAATCTGCTGTGCATAACTGTACCCGTAATAGGTACTCCATGGAACCGTGGCTACCGAAGTGGAGACACCACCCGATGTCGTCCCAGATCCCAAGGTAATCTGAGCCGACAGTAATGTACCCAGAAATAAAAGGTACGTAAGTAAAAGTTTTTTCATACTTAGTTAAATTAAAATTAGGCAGTAAAAATATTAATTTAATTATACATTATCAAATATTATAATAAAATTTTTAATATAATTTATAAAAACAACTTAATAATTTAATAAAAATGAATAAAATTTAGATTTTTAATAATTTATCTCAAAAAGATGAATTATTTAGATAACTGATTATTAATAACATAAAATTTAAAATCACTTCATCTAATCTCAACCTATGCAATTTTACATCATAAAAAATAGCAGCCGAAAACGGCCGCTATTCAATATATAGTGATAAAATTACTTTTTGATTGATTTAATTGTTTTCTGAGTTCCGTCCTTTAAATACAAGATAATCATATACATTCCGGATTTCAGATGAGACAGATTAATTACAGATTCAGGTTTTTCAAATGTTTTAACTAATCTTCCTGCAAGATCCGTAACAGCAATTGATTTTACATTTTCTATTTCAGAAATATTCAGCATATCGGTAAAAGGATTTGGATATACTTTAATGCTGTCTTTTAAGCTGGAAGTTTCTGAAGTCCCGAGACAGGCAGCATTTACAGTTACATTCACAGGTTGTCTGGCACTTTCGCAGCTGGATGAAAATTTCCAGTTATAGATATAGTACCAGTAATTCGGACCTGAAGAGAAGTTATTCCCTGTAACACTTATAGCACCAGATGTATATGGGTAAGTTGCTCCGGCCGTATTTCTGTTCAGATTGATTCCTACACCCTGCCCTATTCTATATCCGGTCCCTACAGCCAAAGGATAATTAATGGTAATCGTCTGTGGCGTAACTCCATCATTTACAGCAACAGTATAAGGAACGGAAATTAATGTTGTTCCTGCATTGTTCCTGATCTCTACAGCAGAAGCCGTACCGATTGTAACAGAAGAAACCGGGAAAACATCTACACTTACCAAAGTAGTAGGAGCAGTAACATCAAAAATCTGATAATAGGTACCAATTGCATAATTAGTTGCACTCACACTACCTAAAACAGATGGGCTTGCAGGGCCTACCTGCCCGTTTGCACCAGGAGTTTTAGCTGAAACATAATATGTAGTATTGGCTGAAATTACAGGTGTCGTATAAGAGCTTCCGGTATTTAATACATTTCCACCCGTCGGAGAATCGTACCAAGTAACGACTGCCCCCGAGTCCGCAGTAACAGATATAGCAGCAGAACCCGATGCACCACAAACAGTCGCACCACTTACACTTAAGATAGCAGGAGGCTGACATGATGTCACAAATGAAGAAGCCGAAGTCCAAACACTTTTATCCGATCCCGAACACGCCGATCTTACCCATACATAATATGTAGTGGATGGCAATAAACCACTGATAGAAGCTGAAGCCGTTGTAGAAGTCGTAGAATTTGTTGTACCTAAAACAGTAGCTGATGTAGGAGCAGTGTTTGATGTACTGTAATACACTTCATATCCAGTTCCAGGCACTACTGAAGGAGGCGTCCAGGATACAACAGCTCCATTCGGGGTTACCGTAGCGGCGGGAACCGTTAACGCAGTCGGAGGAAAACACGTAGGAGGCACCCAGTTAAATGTTAATCCTGAAGCAGGGAAATTCGTATTATCTCTCGAAACCGTCGCACTATTACTGGTACCGGCTATTGTAGAATCCCAGAGAATACCGGCCGCACTCGATCTGTTATTAAAATCAATGTTTGAAGATCCTCTCAGGCCAACCTGATTGGTTCTGGCCGTTGTATTGATATTGTAGCTGGGTCCATAAACAACGGAAATACGATTGGAAGTCTCAGCCAGTCTCAGCTGAAAGTTAAGATAATTACTTCCTGTTACAGCAGTACTGTAATCATTATAACCGATCCATTCAATAACAAAAACCCTGTTCGGCGCAGTTCCCTCCACTGCAGTAAGCACCTTACCAGTTCCATATCTTACTACAGCAGCCGAAGAACTTGATGTAGCCGGAGCAGACATGGTAATTGTACCTGCCGTTTCATCAAAAGCCGTCACGGTAGCATTAGCAGGAATACCATTAACACTATTCAACTGCTTTCCTATTTCAATTCCTTTGAATGAAGCCACATTGGTAATTACATCAGATCCACTTGTGGTAACTCCCGAAGTAATAAATACCCCCCATAAATCTCTGTTCATAACAGCTACAGCCCCCGAATAACCGGTAGTTGAAGATATTAAAGTACTTCCCGTACTTGTTGTAGTGCCAAACGTAGCTCCTCCGTTGGAGTTTACATACATTGAGGTATAATCGGTTCCGTTGAAATTAAAGTTAAAAGGAATGGTAACCGCCCATCCGGATGTATCATTAGTGGTTGATGTTGTAGCATCACTTCCGGAAACAAGAGCACCGGAAGAGGCAATACTGCTGAACGTTCCTGTAGTTTGTGCAAATGTATAGTTGCTCACCTGTGCATTCATACTCTGCATAACTCCAAAAAATGCAAGGGAAATAATTCCCTTTTTTTGTAAGCCACGACACCATTGCCACGTATCCGTGTAAAGTTTTTTCATAAAGACTTGTTTTTAAATTAGACCTTAAAAATAGAAAATAAAAAAACATTTAATACACTTAAATTTAAATTTATGTAAAAAATAAATAAAAATAATTCAATTAAATTATTAAAATAATAAATAAAATCATACTAAAGTGAATAATATACAATTCAAAATGTGGTATCTTTTATATTAAAAATTCCCATTTCCAGGATTACCCCTAAGCAAAAAAAACGGCTTAATAGCCGTTTTTATAATATCTCTTTTAAAATTTAATTTAAATAAAATTCATACTTATTGAGCAGTTGAATTTCTTTAATCAACTCACCGCTGAGATGCACCGAATGCTTCATCGACTGGACTTCAAGATGCTCTTCACGCTCCTCTTCCGTACTTTTAATATAAAACTTAAGTTTCTGACTGCCCTGATTACGATCAAGAACAGTTCTGAAAAAGGTAAGATCTTCAGGCCTGAAATCCATCACATCCATTACCAGAGAAATACTTTTGGCAAATCGCTCAAATGCTTCCTGGAGCTCAATGACATCTGTTACATTTACAAAAACCCTTCCGTCTTTAACCTGAGCAAATTTGATCTTAAAGATCACAAAACGCTGTACTTCAAGCTTTTCTTTCAGTCGCATGTAATCACGGTCTCCCAGCCTGAAAGAATAAGATCCCGAATAATCTTCAAGCGTTACGAAAGCCACCTTTTCACCACTTCTGAAACCATCTTTGACCACATATTCAGTGATCAGGCCCGCAACGGTATATTCTTTTCCGCCACCGCCATTCTCTCTTTCTTTCTGTATGGTTTTCCAGTCTTTCTTTTTTTCTTCAAACAATTCTTCCTGAGTACCGGAAAAAGCCTGCTCTTTATAAGCATCCACCTCATCGAGATTCAGAAAATGAAACACGCCTTTAGGTTCTGCCTTTTTAGTAACTTCTTCAATAAGCTCTTCTTCTTCGCCCGCTACTATATCATCGGAGACAATTTCTACAAGTGCAGTCACATCTTCAGGAGCATCCTGCTCAAGAACTGGAGTTTCATCTACTACCAATTTCACTTCTTCTTCTTTTTCAAGAACGGCTTTTTTAGAAAGTTGGCCCTGCATAAACTGATATTGATATTTGAATTCATCCAGTGGATGAGCAGAAAGATAGAATCCGATAATTTCCTTTTCCTTATTTAATTTATGCATATTCGGCCATTCCGGACAGGGCGCCAATTTTGGCTGTTCAATCTGAACCTCTTCCGCAAAATCAGCAAAAAGAGAATTCTCCATCTCATTCTTACTTTCCTGAAAGCTCTGTCCATAGCGGATTAATCTTTCCAGATTCGTTCTTCCAGCCATATCGATGTCAAAATACTGACCTCTGTGGAAAGAATCCAATTCATCAAAAGCTCCGGCCAGCACTAAACTTTCCGCTACCCTTTTATTCATTTGTGAAGGAAGAATTCTTTCAAAAAAATCATAAATATTTTTGAATCTCCCATTGGCTCTTTCTCTTGTAATAGCTTCACTGGGACCTTCTCCAATTCCTTTTATCGCTCCCAGACCAAAACGGATCTGCCCCTTTTCGTTTACCGAGAATTTATATTGGGATTCATTAACATCAGGCCCTAAAACATCCACGCCCATACTTTTACAATCTTCCATGAACATGGTAATTGATTCGGTATTGTTAATGTTATTACTCATTACGCTCGCCATATATTCAGCCGGGTAATTTGCTTTCAAAAAGGCTGTTTGATAGGCAATAAATGCGTAACAGGTAGAGTGCGATTTGTTGAAAGCGTATTCTGCAAAGGCCTTCCAGTCATTCCAGATTTTTTCTAATCGCTCTTCATCAAGATTATTTTTTCTTCCGCCTTCGATGAATTTTGGATACATCTTATTAAGAACATCAATCTGCTTTTTACCCATTGCCTTTCTCAGCGTATCGGCTTCACCTTTGGTAAAGTTGGCCAGCTTCTGGGATAAAAGCATTACCTGCTCCTGATATACGGTAATCCCGTAAGTTTCTTTTAAATATTCTTCGGTTTCCGGTAAATCGTAAACAATCTCTTCAATTCCGTGTTTTCTGTTGATGAAATTCGGGATATACTTAATCGGGCCGGGACGATACAATGCGTTCATGGCTATAAGATCTGCAAAAACCGTAGGTTTAAGTTCTCTCATATACTTCTGCATTCCCGGACTTTCATATTGGAAAATCCCGATCGTACGCCCTTCTTTAAATAACTGATAAGTTTTTGTATCATCAAGCGGAATCAAATCGGGGTCAATATCCACACCGTGCTTCTCTTTCACCAGCTTTAATGCATCTTTAATGATCGTAAGGGTTCTGAGACCCAAGAAGTCCATTTTCAGAAGACCCGCACTCTCAGCAACGGAGTTATCAAACTGGGATACTAAAATATCCGCATCTTTTGCCGCAATAGTAACGGGAACCAGATTACTTACGTCTTCCGGCGTGATAATCACACCGCAGGCGTGAATTCCCGTATTACGGATACACCCTTCCATTTTTTTCGCACTTGCCAGAACATCATGTCGAGGGTCTGCAGGACTATCCAGAACAAACCTCATTTCATCAACGAGCATCTGCTCTTCCGGTTTTAATTTATCATATTTTGCCAATGCTTTCGCAATATTCATTCCGGGTGTGGAAGGAATCAGTTTGGCTATATTATTGGTGTCAGGAATTGGTACATCCAGTACTCTTCCGGCATCTTTAATCGCAGATTTCCCTCCCAAAACAGAATAAGTAATAATCTGGGCAACCTGGCTTTGACCATATTTATCAATTACCCACTTAATAACCCTGTCACGACCTTCGTCGTCGAAGTCGATATCAATATCCGGCATGGAAACCCTCTCCGGATTGAGAAAACGCTCAAAAAGGAGATCATATTTAATAGGATCTACATTTGTAATTCCGATACAGTACGCCACCGCAGACCCTGCAGCAGACCCCCTTCCCGGGCCTACCCATACTCCCATTTTACGGGCTTCATTACAAAAATCCTGTACAATGAGGAAATATCCGGGATAACCTGTATTGGCAATTACTTCAAGCTCGAAATCAAGACGTTCTTTAATTTCTTCCGTGATTCCTGTTTCTTTATATCTATTTTTAGCACCTTCATACGTTAAATAGGTAAGATAAGCCATTTCTCCACGTTTTCCTCCGTCAAGTTCATCTTCAGCATGCACAAATTCCTGAGGAATATCAAACTTCGGAAGCAAAACATCCCTTTTAAGAGTATAAGGCTTGAACTTCGCAGTAAATTCTTCATACGCATCAAAAGCATCAGGATAAGCAAGAAATGCTTCCTTGATCTCATCTGAATTTTTAATATAATATTCGCCTGTGGCAAGACCTCTTCTTTTACCAAAGCCTTTACCAACGGGCGTTGACAGCTTTTCACCATCTTTGATACAGCTGACAATATCCTGAATATTAGAATCGTCTTTGTTGGTATAAAACGTTTCGTTCTGCGCCAGAATTTTAACATTATATTTATCTGCAAAATGAAGGAGTACATCATTCAAATGTTCTTCTTCAGGCAGTTTGTGGTTTTGTATCTGAACATAAAAATCGTCTCCGAAAGTATCTTTCCACCATTTGAAAAGCTCTTCTCCTTTTTGTTCACCGGTATTTAAAATAGCATCGGGAATATCACCGTTGATTCCCGAAGTTAAAGCAATAACTCCTTCTTTATATTGAGCAATCAGCTCACGGCTAACCCTGGGAACTCCAAAATAAAATCCTTTCAAAAATCCGATACTTGAAAGTTTTGCCAGGTTTTTATATCCGTTAAAATCTTTCGCCAGCAGCACAACTTGCGTCCTCCGGTCCGGATCATCTTTGGTAAACTGTTTCTGCTCGTAACGGTCTGAAATATAAAACTCACAGCCAACGACAGGAATTAATAGCTCCGACACCGGTTCAGCTTCATTGAATATCTCGCCTTTCTCTTCTGCTTCCTGTTTTTTTGCTAAATATTCCTTATGTTTTTTAGCACGATCTGAATTAGCACCTTCTACTGCGGAAACAAATTTGAAAGCGCCCATCATATTTCCCAGATCCACCATTCCGACGGCAGGAAAATTATCTTCCGTTGCTTTCCTTATCAGATCATTAATGCTTGAAGTAGCAGACAGGGTTGAGAAAACGCTGTGATTATCAAAATTAAAATATTTACCGAGATCGATCTCATCAATACTTCCAAAATCCTGCTGCTTTTTCTTATTATGAAAATCCGCAACCTGTCTCCTTATAACAATACTGAAAGGTTTGATCGGTTCGGGATAGAGCGTCTTGAAATAAGCAAGCTGATCTTCGGAAATCTTTAAAATTTCTGCCGGAATCACGCCTATTCTCATCATCTCAAAGAACACCTGAGCCGTAGCATTTACGTCAGCTGCGGCATTGTGAGCCTCATCAAATTTATGTCCGTAAAGCTTTTCGTAAAGCTCCTCCAGTTTCGGAGGCTTGAATCTGCCTCCCCGACCTCCTCCAAGCTGACAGAAATCGGTTCCCAGCACCATGGTATCTGCTCTTGGTTTCTCCTGAAGGTTGTCTTTAATATTTTTACGGTAAAATTCGGCTCCAACGATATTGTAGTCGAACTCAACATTATGTCCGGAAACCACTCTTACTTTTTCTAATACTTTAGAAAATTCATTTAAAATTTCCGTTAGGTCTCGTCCTTCTTCATTGGCTATTTTGGTAGTAATTCCGTGAATTCTTGCAGCGTTGAAAGGAATATCATATCCTTCCGGTTTTATAATATAATCCTGATTTTCAATAAGTGTTCCATCATCATCATGCAGCTGCCATGCAATCTGAACCATTCTTGGCCAGTTGTCTGAGTCTGAAAGCGGAGCGTTGAAATTCTTTGGTAAACCTGTTGTTTCTGTGTCAAAAACTAAATACATGTACTTTCTAGCTTTTATTAAAAGAGTATGTAAAGTTACTTTAATTTTTCCGATGTCAGTCTCAAATTTAAGTTGTTTTGAAGACAAACGACATTTTTGGCGTATCAATTTTTACAAATAAAAACATATAATTATTATATTATTTTAAGATTAATTAAAATTTAGCAATATCATTCAAAATATCATCAATTAATTATGTGAATTAATGAGTTTTATATATATTTGCCAATTAATTATTGTAATTATTAATTGGCATGAAGAGAAATCTAATCTTGATCAGTACGTTGTTATATTTATCAGCGTATGCACAAAAAAACAATGAAAATTTAAGAAGGGAGTTTGAACAGCAAAAAGTTGAAAATGAAAAAAAGTTTGATACTTATGCTGAGAGAGTATATGGGAAAAATCCTGATCCGGAAACAAAGAAAAAAATAGATTCATTAAAGTCACGTTTAGGAGGATTTAATTTTGACGTACCTTATTTTTTACAGGAACAAGATACCAGACAATTAATGAATTCCAATTCTGATCTGCTCAATACATCCGGAAACATTACTGGACTTACGGGTGCATTTAACGGCGAAAATATTAAATATACGATATTTGATGGCGGAAGAATATATGAAGCTCACACAGCGTTCAATAATGCAGCAGGAAGAATTAGCAATAAAGAAGCAAGCACACAAAGCTATTCTGATCATTCAACAGGAGTAGGGAGCTTTATCGGAGGGAAAAGCGTTAGTTTAACCAGCGGAGGTGTTACTGTAGGAAATGCGAAAGGTGTTGCAATAAATTCTACAATGGACAGCTACATGTTCAGCACTACCACTCTGCCTGGAGATCTTTCGACCAGTAATGTTTTCCAAAAAATACTCGTTTCCCAACCTAATATTTCCAACCACTCATATGGAGTAAATTCAGGGTGGACAGAAAATTACGACACCAATGGAAATATCAGTTCTTATGTATACAATGGCTCTAAGGCAGGAAATATATTCTATGACCTTCAGGGTACTTACAATACAAATGATTATAATTATGACATGCTGGTAAATAATAATCCATCCCTTATAATTGTAAAATCGGCAGGAAATTATTTCAACATGGGCCCAGCGAATGCTTCTTCAGCCATTCCCAAATATTACGCATCTTCAGGGAGTGCAGTAGCATTCACCGCAAGCGATACCATACCGCCTAATAACTGTTCTCAAGGATACGACTGTATAGGAACCGGATCTCTTGCAAAAAACATTATTGTGGTAGGAGCTACTGATATTATTTCCAACAATAATTTTCGTTATACAGATTCATTTGATGTAGTGCATTCAGATTACAGCAGCGCTGGCCCGCGAGATGATGGAGGAATAAAACCGGATATTTCTACTGTAGGAACAAATGTTTTGTACGCAGCTACTTCGGCAACAGGAAGTACTACATGGTCATCTGGAAGCGGTACTTCTTTTTCCGCACCTATTGTAACAGGAATTATCGGACTTTGGACACAAATTAATAAGCAGCTTTTCAATAATGCATTATTGAATGCTGCATCAGCGAAAGTACTTACCATTCACTCTGCATCCGAGGCAGGAAATATCGGGCCAGATCCATGGTTCGGATGGGGATTTATTGATGCTAAAAAAGGAGCAGAATTACTGGTAGGAAAGTCTAACAATACTGTTATTTTTGCTGATGAAACCTTAAGCAGCGGAGTTAAAAACAGTAAAACGGTTACTGCAAAAGGTGGCGAGCCATTAAAAGTTACTATCAGCTGGATTGACCCTAAATATACGCCAAATTACCAGCTTGTATCTGATGTGTACAACAACAGAACATCAAAACTTATTAATGATCTTGATCTGAGAATTATAGATCTTACTACCAATACTATATATTATCCTTGGAAACTTGATGCCAATAATCCATTAAACCCTGCAACAAAAGCAGATAATACAGTGGACAATGTTGAGCAGGTTGTCATTGATAATGCTGTGGCTAATAGAAATTACAGAATTGAAATTACAAACAAAGGTACGCTTGTTAATGATGCAGGAACCCCTGCACCACAGAATTATTCGATTATGGTAACCGGACAAACAGCATCCGTACTGGCAACCAATGATCTTACAAAAGAGGATGGATTAGTTATTGCACCGACTCTTACAAAAGATTTTGTAAAAGTATTAAAAGCTCCTAAGAAAGCTGTCTTTAATGTTTATGACCTTTCCGGCAAAAAACTTCAGACCGGAACGATTAAAAATAACGAAGAGATTATCGACCTTAGTTCTTATACAAAAGGAATATATATAATAGAGGTTAAAACAGATAAAGATACTGTATCGAAAAAAGTAATTAAAGAATAACAGTTTTGTTATCTAAATTAAAACAATAAGCAAAAACACTAACACTTGTTAGTGTTTTTGTTTTTTTGTTTATCTTTGCTTTCTATGGAAAATACACTTCACGAAAAAGTTTCTCAGGAAATTCTGCTTAAAGCTTACAATCATATGATGCTGGCCAAAGCAATGGCAGATATTTACGAAGAAAACAGAAATGTTACCAAATACGTTCATAGCACGTCAAGAGGCCACGAAGCCATTCAGCTGGCCACTGCCTATCAATTAAAAAAAGATGACTGGGTATCACCTTATTACAGAGACGAAAGCATTCTTCTGGGAATTGGTTTTGAACCTTATCAGTTGATGCTGCAGTTGCTCGCAAAGGCCGAAGACCCGTTTTCCGGAGGAAGATCTTATTACTCCCACCCTTCAAGCAGAGACGAAAACAAACCTAAAATTATTCATCAGAGCTCTGCGACCGGAATGCAGACGATTCCTACCGCCGGTGTAGCTCAAGGAATAAAATATATCGAGAATTTTAATCTTCAGCAGTTTGAGAACAATCCTGTTGTTGTATGCAGTCTCGGAGACAACTCCGTTACAGAAGGCGAAGTGAGTGAAGCGCTTCAGTTTTCAGCATTACATCAGCTTCCGATTATTTTCCTGGTTCAGGATAATGAATGGGGAATTTCCGTTACCAAGGATGAAGCAAGAACCTGCGATGCTTATGATTTTGTAGCCGGATTTACGGGCCTCAGCAGAATGAGAGTAGACGGCACCGACTTTATCGAAAGTTTTGAAGTCATGAAAAAAGCGGTAGATTTTGTACGTAATGAAAGAAAACCTTTGGTTGTTTGTGCAAAAACCGTTCTTATCGGACACCATACTTCGGGAGTAAGACGAGAATTTTACAGAGATGAGAATGATTTAGCAAAACACAGGGCCAAAGATCCGGGAGAAATCCTCAGAAACCAATTGCTTGATTCTGGCGTTGATGAAGAATTATTAAAACAAATAACCAAAAAAGCGCGGCTTGAAGCAGAAGAAGCTTTCGAAAGAGCTAAAAATGCAGCAGATCCGAAACCTGAAACCGTAATGAATCACGTTTTTGCGCCTACTCCGATTATAGAGGAGGTTGGGACACGCGAACCGGAAGGCGGTGAAAAGATCGTGATGGTAGATGCTGCCATTCACGCTATTCAGGAGTTGATGTGGAAACATCCGGAAGCTTTGTTATACGGACAGGATGTTGGAGAAAGAATTGGCGGCGTTTTCCGTGAAACCGTTACACTAGGAAAGAAATTCGGGAGTAAAAGAGTATTTAATACCGCCATCCAGGAAGCTTATATCATCGGTTCTACCACAGGGATGAGCGCAGTAGGATTGAAACCGATTGTTGAAGTTCAGTTTGCCGATTATATTTATCCGGGAATCAATCAATTGATTACGGAAATTTCAAAGTCGAATTATCTGAGCCAGGGAAAATTCCCGGTAAGCAATATCATTCGGGTGCCAATCGGTGCTTACGGCGGCGGCGGCCCTTACCACAGCGGAAGCGTAGAAAGTATTCTTGCCAACATCAAGGGAATAAAAATCGCTTATCCAAGCAATGCAGCAGATTTTAAAGGTCTATTAAAAGCAGCCTATTATGACCCGAATCCGGTTATTATGCTGGAGCATAAAGGCCTTTATTGGAGCAAAGTTCCGGGAACCGAGGATGCAAAAACAATAGAACCGGCAGAAGATTACATCTTACCTTTCGGGAAAGGAAAAATCATCATCGAAGCGGATAAAGAGGAAACGGAAAAAGGCAGAACTCTATTGGTTGTAACTTATGGAATGGGTGTTTACTGGGCTAAAGAAGCCGCAAAAAACTTCGGCGGAAAAGTAGAAGTGATCGATTTAAGAACATTAATTCCGCTTGATGAAGAATTGGTTTTTGAAAGAGTAAAGGCACACGGGAAATGTATCGTTTTAACGGAAGAGCAGCTTAACAATTCATTTGCAGAAGCTTTTGCCCACAGAATTTCCAAAAACTGCTTCAAATATCTTGATGCTCCTGTGGAAACTATGGGCTCCCTTGATGTTCCGGCAGTTCCTATCAATCTCATTTTAGAGAAAGAAATGTTGCCAAACGCAGAAAAGCTAAGCGCAAAAATCGACGAAATGCTGAAATATTAATTCAGAATAAAAATAAAAAATAAGCCTCTAAAAAATTAGGGGCTTTTTTGTATGCTTTTTGTTACATTTAATCATCTTTAGAAAATGTGTAACAAATTATGATCACTACAAAATACGTCAATTACAGGCAGGTTCTCAATTTATCAGGATTTCATCTTATCCTTATTTCTCTTTGGTGCACGTTGATAGCTGTTCTATTTCACTTTTTTAATTGGCAATGGATGATCATACCCTGGGTTCCCGTCGCATTGATCGGTACAGCGGAAGCTTTCCTGGTTGGTTTTAAAAATAACCAGGCGTACGACAGATTGTGGGAAGCCAGAAAAATATGGGGCGGAATCGTGAACTCCAGCCGGATGCTAGGTTCCATGGTTTCTGCTTTTGATACCGGTAACGAACAGATTGGAAAGTTTGATCTCGAAGACCGCAGAAAGAAAATAGTATACCGACATATTGCGTGGCTTTACCAATTGCGTGAACAGCTCCTAATCCCTACTGAATGGGAGCATATTAAAGTAGAAGAAGATCAGTTAAAAAATGTTGACCAAAAAAGAAATCGCTTGATTAAAGCCGGATTTCCTGATTATGGAAGAACTCCTATATTCCTCAATAAATACTTATCTGAAGAAGAAGCAGAACAGCAGGCCCACTACAAAAATTTTGCCACCTACCTTATCGCACAGCAGTCGAAGGACATTAATGAACTAAAGAATATGGGGGTAATTTCAGGATTTAATCACATGCAGTTACAGGATTGCCTGAATGAATTTTATACGTTACAGGGACAGGCTGAGAGAATCAAGAAATTCCCATTGCCGAGACAGTTTGCCAGCACTGCTTTTGTATTTAATGTTATTTTTATCATGCTGCTTCCGTTAGGACTCGTAAGCGAATTCACCAAACTGGGCGATTGGGGAATCTGGGCATCTATTCCTTTTTGTATTACAATCGGATGGATTTACATCATCATGGAACTGGTTGGTGATTATTCGGAAAACCCTTTTGAAGGGCTCATGTTTGATATACCAATGCTTTCGATCTGCAGAACGATAGAAATAGATTTACTGCAAATGACCGGAGACACAGAACTTCCGGATCCGATTGCTTCTAAAAATGGTGTTTTGGTATAGTTAAAACTTTTATTGAAATAAAAGACTGAGGCCTAGCCCCGATTGCAGCTTTGTCTGAGCTCATTTTTTTTGGTTTCAGCGCGGCGGCTTCGCCGCCGCGCTGAAACCAAAAAAATAGCGAGTGCGGAAAGCGGGAATGGCTCCTTAAAAATAAAATCAGGAACAGTTCGAGTTAAAGGATTCTGGAAATACTATATTACAATTACAAAACAATGGCCGTTGTATTTTTCACTTCAGAGATCATAAACGAGCTGTGGGTGCTTGCAATATGCTGCAGCGTAGTAAGTTTGGAGAGCATAAAATTTCGGTAATCTTCCATATCTTTTACGGCAATTTTCAGGATATAATCGTAATCACCGCTCACGTGGAAACATTCCGTTACTTCGTGCAGGTTCATAATTTCCCTTTCAAACTGCAGGACGTATTCTTTTTTGTGCTGTGTCAGTTTCACGTGGCACAGCACGATAAAATTCCTGTCAATTTTATGACGGTCCAGAATGGCAACATATTTCGAAATCACACCCGTGTTTTCCAGTTTCCGTATGCGTTCATAAACAGCGGTTACAGACAAACCCAGCTTGTAAGACAACTCTTTGGTGGTCTGTTTAGAATCTTCCTGCAAAAAAAGGAGCAGTTTTTTATCCGTATCATCAAGTGCCATAGATAATTTTTTGTTAAAAATTTATATTCATCAAATATAATAAACTTTATTTCTACCAAATTACAACTTAATAGATTTATATTCTATAAAATTCATTTTACCTTGTAAAAAAATGGGAATACTTTCATATTAGCAACGGAAAAATTATATCATATGAAAGATTTTAACGCGGCAAACGAAATTCAGGATTTACAGTATTTCGGTGAATTTGGTGGTGTGAACCCATCAATCTCAGACAGTTCAACCTATACATTTCTTTCTGCAAAAACAATGTTTGATACATTTGAGGGAAATGCGGAAGGCTGTTATTTGTATTCAAGACATTCTTCTCCCATGAACCTGTATCTTTCCGAGGCCCTTGCCAAAATGGAAAATACGGAAGCTGCAAACGTTACGGCTTCAGGAATGGGCGCCATTACTTCTGTTCTTTTACAGGTATGTAAAAGCGGAGATCATATAATCTCCAGCAGAACAATTTACGGAGGAACGTATGCTTTTATGAAAAATTTTCTTCCGCCATTTAATATTGAAACAACATTCGTAGACATCAATAATTTTGACTCTATTGAAAATGCCATCCAGCCAAACACAAAGATTATATATTGCGAAAGTGTGAGCAATCCGCTTCTAGAGGTTGCTGACCTGAGAAAATTATCTGAAATCTGTAAAAAACATAACTTACAACTGATTGTTGATAATACGTTTTCACCACTTTCCATCTCACCTTCTTTACTGGGAGCGGATATTGTGATCCATTCCCTTACAAAATTCATCAACGGGAGCAGCGATACCGTTGGTGGTGTATACTGCGGAACCCAGGAGTTCATCAACGACACCAAAAATGTGAATACCGGAGCATGTATGTTGCTGGGACCTACCATGGACAGCCTGCGTTCTGCAAGTATCCTGAAAAACCTGAGAACCCTTCATATCAGAATGAAGCAGCACAGCCATAATGCTATGTATCTTGCTGAAAGGTTTGAAAACGACGGGCTGAGAGTTTCTTATCCCGGACTGAAATCTCACAAAAACCATGAACTGATGAAAAGCATGATGCATGAAGAATATGGCTTTGGAGGTTTGCTGACTCTTGATGCCGGCACTACTGAAAAAGCCAACGAACTGATGGAGATGATGCAGCAGGAAAACCTGGGTTATCTTGCGGTAAGCCTGGGATTCTATAAAACTTTATTTTCATGTTCAGGAAGCTCAACTTCTTCTGAAATTCCGGAGGAAGAACGTGCAGAAATGGGAATCTCGGACGGACTGATCCGGTTTTCCATCGGTCTCGATCATGATATCGAAAGAACCTACGAAAAGATGCGGGAATGCATGCTCAAAACAGGCATTCTCAACCATGAAACCATATTTACATCTTAATTTTATTGTCAAGGCTGTCGTGATCACGACAGCTTTATTTTTTAATAAAGTTTAACGCTTTGCTGTTATCTTAAAGCATCCGGACATAGTTTTTGAAATGCACTGATGAGATACTTCTAAGAGAGAAACTTACTGCATTAAATGAAAATTAAACCATATCTGCAAAATCTATGTAATCTACGGAAGAAAAATCAAGAATTTGAAATATTAAACAGCAAAAGACAGATGATTAAGGTTGAAAGCTAAAGCCAACAAAATTTTAAAATTTACATTTTTGAAGTGAAACATTTTAATATAAAAAATTGTTGCTCAGATTCTTCCAGAATGACAATTTGAATGTTTATAAATTAATTTTTATGAAAATGCTTCGGAAACGCGTCTTCCGGTTTCATTCTGAAAACATTCAGCAGGACCCAGGATTTTAAAAATCCGTACCCGTATGAAAACATCTGGATGTATGTAGATATTACCGCCATTCCGGCAATGCTGATATTTTTGGTAACAAACAGTGCATGAAAAAGCACCGTGAAGGTGTACAACCCGTAAAAGGCAAGAATAATGCCTTTTCCCATGATGAAATACTCAAGGAAACCCATGATATAACCCAATAAAAACAAAGTTGGAAAAGCAAAGGATATTTTCACGTAATTTGGATGCCTCTGGTTCAGGATGGGCCTTGCGCAACCGAACTGATACACCTGTTTTGAGAATTTTCCGAAGTCTACCCTCCTCTTGTGATAAACGGCAATATTATCGAAGAAAGCAGTGGTATATCCGTTTTCCCAAAGTGTCATAGACAGATCCGGATCCTCTCCTATCCGCATTTCCGAGAAGCCGCCCACTTTATCAAAGACCTCTTTTTTTACACCCATATTAAAACTTCTCGGTTGAAACTTCGATACAGCCTTTTTATTCCCTCTGATTCCGCCGGTAGTAAAAACGGAAGTCATGGAATAGGAAATGGCTTTCTGCATCAGGTTAAAGCCTTTATGCGCCTTATCTGCCCCGCCGAAGGCATCACACGGGATTTCGAGAATATCTTTTTTAATATTTTCGATATAATCTTTCTCCACGATCACATCACTGTCTACAAAAACCAGCCATTCATTGGCTGCCCTTCTCGCCCCGTAATTCCTGGAAAGTCCCGGCCCGGAATTGTCTTTCCTGAAGTACCTGATCGTTAAAAATGTTTTAAAATTTTCAATCACAGGCCGCAGATCAATCAGCGAACCATCATCTACGATAATAATTTCGAAATCTTTATCAGTCTGTGAAGTAAGAGAAGTCAGGAGCTCAAAAAGCTCATCTTTACGGTTAAAAATAGCAACAACTATGGAAATGGTAGGACTCAAATCTGAAAATTTTTCAAAATTACTTATTCACGGAGGAATGCGCAACGCATTTATGATAATTTATAAATTGAAAGAATGATTTAACAAAATTGGATTGGGATGATAAGACCATTTCTGATAGGATGAAATTTTAAACAAAATAAATTGACATTTTAAACAAAACGAAAAAACGCTGGCTAATCTACCTTTGTCTCAGTTAATAAAAATATTTAAAAATGAGACTTAGTAAATCACAACGTCCTATCAATTCGGGATTTAACGCACAATCAACAGCAGAAGAAGTCATCACCGGAATCAATTTATCCGGAAAAACCGCAATCGTAACGGGGGGCTATGCCGGAATCGGACTTGAAACAGTAAAAACACTCACAGAAGCCGGAGCTTCCGTCATTGTACCCGCAAGAGACCTTGAAAAGGCAGGAAAAAATCTTTCAGGTTTAAACAATATCGAAATTGAAAAACTGGACTTAATGGATCCGCAGTCTATCAGTAATTTTGCAGACCGGTTTTTAGATTCGGGAAGAAATCTGGATATGCTGATCAATAACGCAGGCATTATGTGGGTTCCTTTGAGAAGGGACAGCCGCGGAATCGAATCGCAACTGGCAACGAATTATCTGGGGCAGTTCCATCTTACTGCAGCATTATGGGAAAGCCTGAAAAATGCAGACGAAGCAAGAGTAATCAATGTTTCATCTTACGGGCACCAGATGTCGCCATTTGACTTTAATGATCCCAATTTCGAGCACAGGACCTATGAAACGCTGCTGGGCTACGGACAATCGAAAACAGCCAGCAATCTTTTTGCAGTAGCTCTTGATGAAAGAGCAAAAAAATTCAATGTTCGTGCCTATGCTGTACATCCCGGCTCAGTATACGGCACAGATCTGGGAAGAGAAGAGCCCATCGATCTGTATATCCAGATGGGAACTCATGATGCAGACGGGAAAATAAAACCCGAAGTTCAGGCTCAATTAAAAACCATCCCGCAAGGAGCTGCCACAACAATTTGGTGTGCTACAAGTCCGGAACTTAAAGATATCGGCGGCGTGTATTGTGAAAACTGTGACATTGCCGAAATTGATCGCGGACAAATTGAACACAGATATGACGACCCATCCACAATCAGGGGAGTTCAACCCTACTCCATAGATTTGAATTTGGCAGAAAAGCTCTGGATCCTCAGCGAAGAGATGACCGGTATAAAATTCGAAACGGAATAATTCTTTTAATTAAATTTACCCAGGAAAATGTTTACCTATGGATTTTCAGATTAAATACATCACTCCGGATATTAAGCTTTCAACGTATGACGACAAACTCTTCAAAACAGAAACGGTTTTTGGATTTCACATGCTGGTCTGGTTTATCTCAGGGGAAACAAAAATCATTCAGGCAGACAAATCGTATCTTTTCAAAGCCGGTGACATTTTCCTGATTCCCAGAAATCATCTCGCAACCATCATCAATTATCCAAAAGACGGACTTCCGCACAAAGCGGTAGTCATGCACCTCACCACAGAACGGCTGAAGGATTTCTATTCTAATATTGGAATCCCGAAAAAAGATTCATCTGAAAAAAATACCATTCGTAGTTTTGAAAAACATCCTTTATTGGAAAGCTGTCTCGCATCACTCATTCCCTATTTCGATCTTACGGAATCTTTCCCCGAAAATATTGCAGCATTAAAAATTACGGAAGCCATAAGTATTTTAAGGGCGATCGACAAAACCATTGATTGCATTCTCGGTAATTTTGAAGAACCCGGAAAAATCGATCTGGTGGATTTTATGGAAAAAAATTACATGTTCAATATGCCGCTGGAGAGATTCGGGTATTTGACGGGAAGAAGCCTGTCTACCTTTAACAGGGATTTCAGAAAGGTTTTTCAGGTAACACCGCAACGGTGGCTTACCCAGAAACGGCTGGAACTTGCATTTTATCATCTTTCTGAAAAAAGTAAAAAACCGTCGGACGTTTTTATGGAAGTGGGCTTTGAAGATCTTTCGCATTTCTCTTATGCCTTTAAAAAACAATACGGCTTTGCTCCATCACTGGTAAGATAATATTAATAGTGCCGTCTCAAAAGTCAACTATTTATTTTTGTCATTCTGAGAGCAGCGAAGAATCTTTAAGCCAACCATTAAGATTTCCCATTAAACAATCAGAATATTCCTGATTTAAAATAAATCCACAGAAATACCGATACACACAGTGTTGCTACCGAAAGACTGAACAACAGCCACTGAAAAACACTTTTAAAATAATACTTCCCAAAAAGATACAGCACAAAGAAAATAACCACCGAAACAGCAAAGCCTAAAACCGAAACTATAGCAACGGACTGGATATAATTTCCTGAAACAGGAGGATTTCTAAAAACAAAAAAGAAAAGAACAGCTGAAATGATATACAATACTGCGCTTATCTTTTCAAAGACATATTTTCTTTTCTTCTTCTTATCAGGCAGATCATAATGAATCGAGTCTGAAGAACCACCGTTAAATAGGTTAAGCGAATTACTACACAGGTCTAAAAAATCAAAAAAGTCGAAATTCATAGGTTGAATTTCGACAAATTTAAAAATTTATTCGGTACACCGGAAGAAGCTTCCGGGTAATTTTATTTCACCAGCTGAATTTCCGCTGCGGAAAATCCTTTCGGTGATTTTTCTTTCTCGTAAGAAACTTTGTTTCCTTTTTTCACAGGTTCTGCACAGTTGTTACTGTGGAA
>Ga0308161_1000203_pt1 | contig 134481 bp, 119 predicted proteins | sample PhyFR2_FD_201034 | JGI IMG/M metagenome (GOLD analysis project Ga0308161, IMG submission 201034) | Phyllosphere microbial communities from UC Gill Tract Community Farm, Albany, California, United States - DLSLF.R2 | ecosystem: Host-associated > Plants > Phyllosphere > Unclassified | place...
GTCAGGTACACATCAATAATAATGTGAAATTGAAAACTTATAAAAAACAAAATCAGAATAGAAAGATTCTACTCTGATTTAATATATTTGATTTATTAAACTAGTCAACCTTTTTCAGGACTAGTCAGTCTATACTGTAAAGTATTTAGCTATATTTGTTAGAATATAGAAATATTATAGTTAAATTTTATTACTTCTGAATGAAATCAGCCCGTTATTACTCCTTAGATGTATTTCGTGGTGCCACGGTAGCACTAATGATTTTAGTAAATAATCCCGGAACCTGGTCTGCTATATATCCACCTTTAGAACATGCTAAATGGCATGGTTGTACTCCTACAGATCTGGTTTTTCCGTTTTTTCTTTTTGCGGTAGGAAATGCGATGACCTTTGTAATACCAAAGTTTCAGCAGCAGGATAGTTCTGTTTTCTGGAAGAAAGTAATTAAAAGAACATTATTAATCTTTGCTATAGGTTTGTTTCTTAATTGGTGCCCGTTTTTCAAGTGGGACCATAACAGCCTAAGCTTTATCAGCTGGAAAAACTCTGAAGAAAGCGGTGTCCGTATTATGGGAGTCTTACAAAGAATCGCAATAGCCTACTTCTTTGCCTCGGTTATTGCCTATTACTTCAAAGAGAAAATGGTTTTATGGATTAGTGGTGCATTGCTAGTTATTTACTGGTTGCTCACATCTCTGTTGGGCGGGGCAGATCCGTATAGTATAGAAGGCTTTATTGGTGTACCAATAGATCACAGTATATTGGGAATTGCACATGAATATAAAGGAGAAGGGGTTCCTTTTGATCCTGAAGGTTTATTTAGTACTATTCCTGCAATTCCACAGGTTTTATTCGGTTACCTGATTGGTAATTATATTCAGAAAAAGGGGAATATTCAGTGGTTTGGAAAAACTTTGAAAGAAAATAGCATCTACTCTATGTTGTCGGGACTTTTTGTTCTGGGCATTATAGCGCTTTTTATTTCTTATGTATGGCAATTGGATTTTCCATATAATAAGAAAATATGGAGCAGTTCTTATACCTTACTGACGACAGGGCTGGCTATAACAGTTCTGGGAGTTTTAATATGGTTTATAGAAATTCTTGAAATAAGAAATGGTCTGATGAAGTTCTTTGATGTATTTGGGAAAAATCCTTTATTTATATATGTTATCAGTGGAGTAGTACCAAGGTTATTCAGCCTTATCAGAATTGAAAATGGTTTGGATGATAAAGGGAAAATAAAATACTTATCCCCTTTGGGATGGTTTCATAAACATATATGTGATCCAATATCCTATTCACCAGAATTTGGATCTTTTCTATATGCACTTATTTTTCTTGGATTCTGCTGGCTATTGGCCTATTGGTTGGATAAAAAGAAAATCTACATTAAAGTGTAAATATTGTGTTCGAATAATAATGTAATCAGGAAATTAAAATTTGTAAATTTGAAGTAAATTGATGGAAATGAATACAGCAGAGCTAAAAATTGACATAATAAATAAAATAACCAAACTTAAAGAAACTCGCATCATTGAAGAGATTCAAAAGATATTAGATTTTGAATTAGATCAGGGTGTTTTTCAGTTAAGTGAGGCGCAAAATAATAGAATTATTGAAGCTGCTCAAGATGCTTTTTTAACAGATGAGCAAGCAAATAAAGATATTGATGAATGGCTGCAAGGAAAATAATCTGGACACAAAAAGCCAATCTTGAACGAAAAGCTATTCTTGAATACTGGATTGAACGAAATAAATCCAAAAAGTTTAGTATTAAACTAAACAAACTTATAATAAGCACTATAAAGCAGGTTGCTGAAACCCCTAGTATAGGACGTAAAACCGATCTGGAAAATGTTCGGGTGAAAATTATTCGTGACTATCTTCTCTTCTATGAATTCGATGAAGACTATTTGAAAGTTTTAGCACTATGGGATGGACGAAGAGATGAGAATTCACTACAAATGAAATAGCAAATATTTCCCCGTACAACCCCAATTAATATATCTCATAAATTAAAGAATTAGAATTTTAGTTCTATAGAATCCTGAAATATTTTAGGAGTGATTCCTTCATGCTGCCTAAAAATCCGGGTAAAGTAATTGGTGTCCGAAAAACCTGTCTGGAAAGCAACTTCTTTTATGCTTTCGTGCCTAGCCAGAAGCTCTTTTGCTTTTTTTATGCGCTCCGCCAGAATAAATCTGTTAGGCGAAATTCCCAGCTCTTCTTTAAACATTTTGAAGAAATTAGATTTGCTTACATAAGCCACGTTTGCAATCTGATCTATTGTGAGTTTTTGGTGCAGATTCTTTTTTATAAATTCAATAGCATATCCTATATGGGACTTGCTTTTCATAAGGCACTTTTCAACAAGATTTCGGCCTTGCGTCTGCATCAACCGGATTAGTAATTCTTTCAATGCAAAATCGGCCATAACATCCTTCTGAGGATTATCATCCATAGCTATGCGAATAATATTATTGGTTGTAAGTGCCAAAGCAGGAGTATTAAACAGATAGAATTCATCCATAGAAATATTCCAGTTAGAAGCCTCATCCACTTTTGGAGTTCGGAAATTAAGCTCATTCAGAGAGCTTTCCACAAAGTCGGGATTAAAGCTTAGTGTAATACATTGGGATGGTGTTTTATCTGCCTCCGGAAAATCAATAATCATAGTTTCACCGGGAGCTACCAAGACACTTTCCCCCGGAAGGTATTCGAAATAATCTGTTTTCCCATCCAGCTTCATTCGCTTTTTTCCCTGAAGCATTCCGGTAAAAGTAAGATTTTCAAAATTCAGTTTTATATCAGAAGCACTTCTGTGGGTTTCATAAATACTGAACTCACAGTTTTGCATACCAAATGTTGTCTTATTTTCTATAAAATTAGAAAGCTGATCTTCCTGTAAGAGTGTAAGCGTATTTACTAAAGACTTTGCATTTTTCATGACTTCTTTTTTAAACTGTGACTTATAAAAGTATTAAATAAAAATCAAACAAATCCATAAAGTACTGTTAATGAAATGATAAAATTGTCCGGTGAAGATTATTTTGCTATAAAAATGGAATATTATGCTATGCGTTTGGTTTTAGAGTAGATAACTTCGGTTGAAGGAGATTTAAAAAAATAATTATGAGTACTACAGAAGCTGTGCTTGCAGAAGACAAAGCACTAAAAAGACCTGAGTTCAAGGCAAAATATGATAATTATATCGGTGGAAAATTTACAGCCCCTGTGTTAGGTGGTTATTTCGATGTGGTTTCACCAATAGACGGAAAAGTTTTTACTAAAGTAGCACACTCTACTAAAGAAGATACTGCGCTGGCAGTCGATACAGCTTATGAAGCTTTTAAATCGTGGAAAAATACATCTGCTACAGAACGCAGCATTATGCTGAACAAAATTGCAGATCGTATAGAACAAAATCTGGATTATATTGCTGCTGTAGAAACAGTAGATAATGGAAAAGCTGTTCGGGAAACACTGGCAGCGGATATTCCGTTGGCAATAGATCATTTTAGATATTTTGCAAGCGTTATAAGAGCGGAAGAAGGTTCTCATAACGAACTGGATAAAGATACGGTCTCATTAATAGTGAATGAACCTTTAGGAGTTATCGCTCAGATTATTCCGTGGAACTTCCCGATTCTTATGGCGGTATGGAAACTGGCTCCGGCATTGGCTGCAGGAAACTGTGTAGTTCTGAAGCCTGCAGAAAGTACACCTGTATCTATTATGGTTTTAATGGAGCTAATAGGAGATCTTATTCCTGCCGGAGTGGTTAATATTGTCAATGGCTTCGGTGCAGAACTAGGCCGTGTCCTGGTTACCAATCCCAAAGTATCTAAAGCAGCATTTACAGGATCTACAACAACAGGACGTATGGTAATGCAATATGCTACGGAAAACATTATTCCTGTAACATTGGAATTAGGAGGTAAATCACCAAATATATTCTTCAATTCAGTAATGGATGCTGATGACGAATTCCTGGATAAAGCAATTGAAGGAGCGGTTTTGTTTGCTCTTAATCAGGGTGAGATTTGTACTTGTCCGTCCAGATTACTGGTACAGGAAGATATCTATGATGAGTTTATAGAAAGAGTCATAGACCGTGTGAATAAAATTAAAGTTGGAAACCCACTGGATCCGACTGTAATGATGGGAGCACAGGCTTCCCAAATTCAGAAAGATAAGATATTGTCTTATATCAATCTTGGAAAAGAGGAAGGAGCAGAAGTATTAACAGGGGGAGATGTGAATAATGTAGGGGAAGGACTAGAAGATGGTTTCTATATCCAGCCGACATTGTTCCGGGGAAATAATAAAATGAGAATTTTCCAGGAAGAGATTTTTGGACCAGTACTGGCCGTTACAACTTTTAAAGACGAAGAAGAAGCAATTGCTATTGCAAATGATACCATCTATGGGCTAGGTGCCGGCGTATGGACAAGGGATGCACATCAGTTGTACCGTATTCCGAGAGCTGTTGAAGCAGGTAGAGTATGGGTGAATCAGTATCATTCTTATCCTGCGGGAGCACCGTTTGGAGGATATAAACAATCCGGAATTGGAAGAGAAAATCATAAAATGATGCTCGATCATTACCGTCAGACTAAAAATATGTTGATATCCTATAATAAAAACAAATTAGGCTTTTTTTAAATAGTGTGTTTGAGCAACTAAACCTGAAGAATGATATAAAGATTCTGAAAGGTTTAGTTGTTTATTATCCATCAATATAATCCGAGTATGGTGTAAAAAGGATAGTGTAAATCATTCTTTTTGATTGCCTGTTTCAGGGAGCACAATGGCACGATAGCTTATAGCATTTTAAATGCGCTTTTTAGGATACAACAAAATATAGTTGGTCTTGTACACAAGATAAAAGTTTTGTGCGTCTTAATAAAGCATTATGTAAATGAAATTTTTGAGTCTTTGTATTGACAATAAATTTTTGAGTTTTATATAGAATTCAAGTTAAAATAGTAGTAAATATGATTTCCAGATTGGATATAACGGATAAGGCACTGACAGTAGTAGAGGAGCTGGAGCAAAAGTATGGACCGTTAATGTTTTATCAGGCCGGAGGATGTTGTGAAGGAACACAGCTACAATGCTTTGAAAAAGGAGGTTTCTTTCCGAGAATGAATGACGTTCTCCTTGGGCATGTAAAAGAATATGAATTTTGGGTAGACAGAGATCTGTTTGAATACTGGCAGCATTCGCATTTTACGTTAGATATTCTGGATGGTTTTGGACCTGGTGGGTTTTCTCTGGAAACACCATTGGGAAAAACTTTTAAAATACATTACAGATTATTTACTCCCGAAGAGCTGGAAAATCTGGAACCCGTAAAAAGAAATGATGCTTAGATATAAAAAAAGTGAACCACGTGGTTCACTTTTTTTATAGTATTATTTATGCAAACATCATAGATTTCGAAAACCTCTGATGTTTTTTAGACCTTGTTTTTACTAATACTATGTTAGTTGCATTATGTTTATTGATGAATATTTTATATTAATCATTTACAAATAATCATGAATAATCGATTTTGCAATTTTACAGTTTACATAACGCTTAGTTGGTTCCTTTACGTTTAGGCTCTTTTACCTCAGGCCATGTCTGTCCTGCAGGCATAGTACGCTTTTGTCTGCTTACAAGCTCAGGTTCTTCCGAAGCCATATAAGCCATAACCGCAGCGGCAATTACATTATTCTTTACCTCATCGAACATGATTTTGTCATAAGTATCTCTGTTGGTATGCCATGTGTAACCAAAGTAACCCCAGTTAAGAGAACTTAATGATATACCCGGTACGCCAGCTGCAACAAAAGAAGCATGATCAGATCCGCCGCCACCAGGCATTCCCGGGAACGAAGTTTCGATGTGCTTACCTACACTTTTAGGAAGAGCTGTCATCCAACGGGTAAGATAATCATAAGAGTCTACAAAACCTTGTCCCTGGATATTTACAACACGGCCTGTTCCGTTGTCCTGATTAAATGCAACCTGTGTATTTTTAATAATCTCAGGATTATCCACTACAAATGCTCTGGAACCGTTTAGGCCTTGTTCTTCACTTCCCCAATGTCCTATAATAATAGTCCTTTTGTTGTTAGGATAGAATTTTTTAAGGATTCTTGCAGCCTCCATCATAGTAATGGTACCAGTTCCGTTGTCTGTGGCACCCTGTGCTCCGTCCCATGAATCGAAGTGAGCAGAAAGAATTACATATTCGTTTGGTTTTTCTTTTCCTTCAATTCTTGCAATTGTATTGAAAGACTTGGCTGTTCCCAAGTTTTTAGATTGTGCATTTACCTTGATTGTTGGTTTTTTACCATTCAAAGCAAGACGATAAAGCATTCCATAATCTTCTACAGCAATGTCTATCATAGGGATATTTTTGGTTTTAGCTCCAAAAATTCTGTTGGCACCCATAATGCCAGTCCAGTTAGAAATAGCAATACCAGCTGCACCAGCTTTTTCTAAAGCTTCAGGAAGAGTATTGTTATCGTAACCTGTATTTTTAATTAGAGTTCTGAAATCTTCAGCATCCTTATCTCTTTGTGCTTTAAACTTCTCGTACAATTCCGGAGTAGCAAATTCTTTTAGCTGATAGTCAGGGCGGCCAGATCTTTGGTATTGTGCCATTAAGACAAATTTGCCCTTAATTCCTTTTAACCATTCTGTAAACTCAGAAGGATTATTCACCTTCGGAAGTATTACTACCTCTGCATCTATTGCCTTTTTTGTAGCAGGAGACCATGCCAACTGCATAGATTCTAAACTTTTTACACGTGGCGAAGTCATTTCGACCTGTGTAATTCCTCTTTGCCAGGAAGCCCATTCGCCAAACTGTTGGTTTTGCGCATCGATTCCCCAACCTTTATATTTTTCTACAGCCCAGTCGTTAGCTTGCTTCATTGCAGGCGAACCTACCAAACGAGGACCAATAACATCTAATAGCTCAAATGCTAAATTCTCTAACTGAGAATTATTATTAGCTTCATTTACAATACTCTGAACTACAGGGTTTAACTTTTCCTGTGAAGTTTGCTGGGCCGACCAGAATTGCGCTGAAATAACTAACGCAGAAAGCGTAATTTTTTTGTACATATTCATACTCTTTTCATTTATATATTTCGGAGTCTAAATTAACGAATAATAAAATTTTTACCAAGTTTATGGTCTTTTGTTTTAAAATTATTTTTGATATGGTTGATAAATTATAGTTATTTTTGGTTAAAGTTTATAAAATAGATAAAAATAGTAGTAGTTTATGTTTCCAGTATTGTTTACCAATAGGTTAGTGCTTAACCGTATTGAAGACACAGATGTTGAAAGTATTTTTTCTCTTCGTTCTGATGAAGAAGTGGCTCGTTATGTCAAAAGAGGACCTGACCATGATATTCAGCAGGCTTATGATTTTATCCGGTTGGCCAGAGATCGATATGAAAATAAAAGCGCGATAAATTGGGCTATTCGCAAAAAAGAAACTCCGGATTTAATAGGAGGTATATGCCTGTGGAAAATCTCTGCAGATCGTAAAACAGCAGAAATAGGCTATGATTTAAAGCCCCTTCACCATGGTAAAGGAATTATGTCAGAGGCTATGGTTGCAATAATTGAATATGGTTTTTCAATACTTGGTCTGGATAAAATAGAAGCTTTTACAAGCCGATATAATGAGGCATCTAAAAGCTTATTGTTAAAACATAATTTTATACTGAATCCTGAACGTATTGATGAGGACAATATGGATAATCTTATTTTTGAACTTAAAAGAAATCCTACTCTTCAACAGGTGGATTAAATTTCTCTCCCACCAGTCGTGTGACGACCATTGCTGCTACAGTATCTCCGGTTGAGTTAAGTATCGTTGCCAATGGGTCTACAAGTGTACCAATAATTATTACTGCCGGAATAGCTTCCTGTGGAAGGTTATATGCGGATATCATCAGCATCTCTCCAATGTAGCCTCCGTTGGGAATACCTCCGGCAACAACGCTTACAAAGACTGTGATTCCTAAGGCTATAATCAGGTTGTTGAAATCGAAAAAATCCCACCCCAATAAGAGAAAGGCAACATATATTTTTACAATAGAAGAAATGGATGATCCGTTTTTATGAATGGTTGTTCCGATAGGGATTACAACATTGGCAACCGAATCTGGGATTCCAATTTTTCTCGCAGCATCCAGATTGGCCGGCATAGTTGCCAGGCTGCTACACGTACTGATAGCTGTAAATGAAGGTACAATATTATTCTTCCAGAAAAGTTTGATGCCCTTAGTCCCATTAGCAACAAAAGCATACAAACTGAAAAATACAAAGAAGTAAACGATTCCGGCTCCATAATAAACCCCCAAAGGTTTTGCATAGAATCCGAAAAGCTGAGGTCCCAGTGTACCGACCTGGTAAGCGATATAAGCTCCAAGTCCTATAGGCGCAGCTTTCATAATCAGTATTAATAATTCCTTCATCACTTCGTTTCCGCCTGCCATAAATTTGCGGAAAGTTTCAGTTTTTTCAGGAGCAGATTTACGGATAGCAATCCCCAGAAGGAAAGAGAATATCAGCATAGCCAGCATATTCTGCCGGGAAAGAAGCATGTAAAACTCACCAACAGTAAAGAAACGTACAATTCGGTCACTCCAGGTTTCAGTACTGGTAATGTTTTCTGCAATTGTTACGGCTGCATCAGTTGAAGGTCTTGCAGTAGGGAAAAGATATACTGCTCCTATACTGAAAATAGCAGCAATAATGACAAAACACAAAAAAGTAAACATCATGGCAAAAAGTATTTTTCCCAGTTTTCCTTTTTGTTCAATCGCCGATACAGAAGTTACAATGGCAAAGAATACCAAAGGAATAACGGTAACGAAAAGCAGGTTAAGGAAAATATCCCCAACAGGTTTAAGATAGTCTACAACATTTGGAAAAAAAATACCGATAATGCTACCAACGGTAATACCTATCAGTAGGAGTATTATATTGGAATAACTCTGCCAGAAAGAGTGTTGAGTTGTTGTCATCCGAAAAATTATAAAAGTAAAAATACAAATTAATAGGTTTCTTTTTTAACAAATAATTGGCCATACTTTTCTTCCAGATTCATTAAATTTGAGAAAACATATATTCTATGGCGTTTATTGATTATTATAAAACTCTGGGAGTCAATAAAAATGCTACCCAGGATGACATAAAAAAAGCTTATCGAAAACTTGCCCGAAAAATGCACCCGGATCTTAATCCGGATGATAAAGAAGCGCATCATAAATTTCAGGAACTGAACGAAGCCAATGAAGTGTTGAGCGATCCGGAAAAGCGCGCGAAGTATGACAAGTATGGTGAACACTGGAAAAATGGTGAAGAATACGAGAAATATGAACAAGCCAGACAACAACAGCAAAGTTCACAACGGGCTTATTCATCGGGAGGCTTTTCGGGTTCTGATTTTGGTAAAGGCGAAGACTTCTCAGACTTTTTCCAATCTATGTTTGGCGGAGGTGGCGGAGGATTTAGTTCCTCTTCCAGAGGAAGAAGTTCTGGTAAGTTCAAAGGTCAGGATTTGCATGCAGAACTACAGCTTTCCTTACATGAGGCAGCAGAAACACACCAGCGTACACTAGATGTAAATAATAAGAAAGTAAGGATTACTATCCCTGCAGGTGTATACGACGGACAGCAGATAAAACTGAAGGGTTATGGTACAGAAGGGCATAATGGCGGGCCGAACGGAGATTTGTATATTACATTTATTATTCCTGAAGATGCCCATCTTAAACGTTCAGGAGACGATTTGAAAACAACTGTAAACATAGATATGTATACTGCTTTACTGGGGGGAGATGTTGAGGTAAAAACACTGGGCGGAAGTGTAAAACTGAAAGTAAAACCAGAAACAGCCAATGCTTCTACAGTACGTCTGAAGGGAAAAGGATTCCCTGTGTATAAAAAGGAAGGGCAATCCGGAGATCTGTATGTTACTTTTAATGTTCAGCTGCCAAAGAACCTTTCGGAAAAACAAAAAGAATTATTAAAAGAAATGCAAAAATCCTAAGTCATGGAAGAGAGAATTTCACGAGAAGAACTGATTAAACTTTATAATATAGAAATGTCATTTTTGGAGTCTCTGGAAGATTCCGGATTATTACATATACAGATAGAAAATGAAGTTAAATATGTTTCATACAGCGATCTTCCGGCATTGGAGCGCTTTACCAATTGGCATTATGATCTGGATGTTAATTTGCCCGGAATAGAAATTATCAGCAATCTACTTCAGAAAATAGAAACGATGCAGCAGGAAAGAAAAAAGATGATCGTACAGTTTCATTTCAGAGGAATTGTATGGGAGGATATAGAATTTTGAAAAAAAATAATTATTATATAGTTATTTTATGATAAATATTTTGTAAAATAGTGGTATGTTGTAAAATATTTCAATAATTTATAAATTTTGTTATATAAAAAAATACCATGAAACGGATATTAAAAATATACGTGTTTTCATTCTACAGAAAACGTAGGATATTAGGAGTTTTTATAAAATATTTATTCTTTAGGTTAAGTCATTTTCGATTCCTTTACTTGATAAGGTTTCAAATGATATGGGTGTCGATAATTTTCTTTGCTGTATGTAGTATTTTAGTATCAGCTCAGCAACAAAGAAAATCAGATAATGCTATAGAAGTAAAATCCTCTTCTTTTGTTCGTGCACTTAACCCCATTAGCCCACCGGGAGTATATATTGCTGATCCGGAAGTAAGGCAAATGCCTGATGGAAGAGTATATCTTTATGGATCACGTGATGAGCCGGGAGTTGCATGGTGCTCCAATTCATACAATGTTATGTCGACCTCGGATATGATCACTTGGTATGTCGATCAGTTTTCATTTGCTACAAAAGGATTAGGTAAGCAAGCTGATTATACCGATAAGGTTTTATATGCACCAGATTGTATCTATAATAACGGAAAATATTATCTGTATTATTGTCTTCAGGGTAATGGGAAAGATGAGGGAGTTGCAGTTAGTTCATCACCTTATGGACCTTTTAAAGATGGGAAAATTATGGAAGGAGCATATGGTATTGATCCATCAGTTTTTATAGATGATGATAAGCAACCTTATCTATTATGGGGGCAAGGTTCAGTTAAAGCAGCAAAACTTAGTAAAGATATGTTATCTCTTGATGGTAAAATACATGATGGGTTGCTTACATACGAAAAACACTTCTTCAATGAAGGAAGTTCACTAAGAAAACATAATGGAATTTATTACCTCATTTATGCTGGACACCAACGTCATGGAGAATCAAATTGTGCTACCTTAAATTATGCTACTGCTACATCTGTATTTGGGCCTTATACTTTTAGAGGGGTAATTATTGATAATTGGGGAAGTGGTAAAAATCTTGAAAATAACCATGGATCTATCGCAGAAATTAATGGTAAGTGGTATGTCTTTTATCACAGACCTACACATGGAATATCTTCTATGAGAAAGGCTAGTGTGGAACCAATAACATTTAATGCAGATGGTACTATTGATGAAGTTGAAATGACTACTCAGGGAATTGGAGGACCTATTGATCCATCTTTGAGAATGGATGCTGCAAGAGCTTGTCTGATGAATGGCAATCTTATGGTGGAAGTTCGGAGACCAGATAATGATATCCCCGTAGAATACCTTTCTTCTATTAAAGATGGAGATTTTGCATATTGGAAATATTACGACTTTACTAATTCTAATGTTGATAGTTTTATATGCAAAACATGGGGGGAAAGCCTGGAGGGGAAAATAGAAATCCGTCTGGATAAACCAGATGGTGAATTAATTGGTGTATGCGATATTGCTTCAAATAACGGAAATTTGGCCTATAGAATACATGAAACAAAATTAAATAAAGTTGTATCCAAGAAACATGCCTTAGTAATGGTTTTTAGAGCAAAACATCCTATGGATAAGGATAAGGTATTAATGAATCTAGAATGGTTCTATTTTGGTAAAAATAATCGTAATCATTCTAATTTTTAGAGTATCCCCTGATATAAAATTTCTTTAGGATTATATTCGATATGCCATTTTGTACAAATTTTATCAAAGTTAATCAGGTTTGTAAACTAAATCTAAATTCACGCTATATTAATGTGCTAACAGATAAAATTAATAAGAATCACTGCCATGCAACCAGTGCTTTACCGTAATTTTGTTTTATGAATATTTATGATCTTGTAATTATTGGTGGAGGGCCTATAGGATTGGCATGTGCGCTTGAAGCTGAGAAAAAGAAACTTTCCTATATTATTCTGGAAAAAGGTACTATTGCTAATAGTCTTTATCATTATCCGTTGTATATGCGTTTCTTTTCGTCGGCAGACAGATTGGAAATAGACGGAGTTCCGTTTATTACAACCGCTCCCAAACCAGGTAGACAGGAAGCTCTGGAATATTATCAGGGTATTACAAGACAAAGAAATATCAATATCCGTCTTTATGAAAAAGTATCAGATGTAACTAAGGATGGTGAATTGTTTAAAGTAGTCTCCTCTAAATCTGAATACACTGCCAAAAACGTTATTCTGGCAACAGGTTTCTATGATATTCCGAATCCAATTCAGGTAAAAGGAGAGGAGCTACCTAAAGTGCAGCATTATTATTCCGAGCCTTATCCATACGCAAAGCAAAAAGTTGTAGTAATTGGAGCCAGTAATTCTTCTGTAGATGCAGCTCTGGAAATTTACCGAAAGGGCGGTGATGTTACAATGATTGTGCGTGGACCGGAAATTGGACGAAGAGTAAAATACTGGGTACGCCCCGATATTGAAAACCGAATTTCCGAAGGTAGTATTAAGGCTTATTTTAATGCTGAGCTTACAGAAATTACAGAAAGAAGCGTAATATTCAGAGATGGAGACGGTAATATTAACGAAATTGAAAATGACTTTGTTTTGGCTTTAACCGGTTATTTACCTGACTTTGATTTTCTTGGTAAAGCAGGTGTTTTGTTGGAAGGTGAAAGTATGGTTCCACATCATAATGATCATACAATGGAAACTAATGTACCGGGACTTTATCTTGCAGGAGTAGTTTGTGGTGGAAAAAATACCCATTTATGGTTTATTGAAAATTCCAGAATTCATGCCCAGATTATTATGAATGCTATTGTAGCCAAGAAACTTGGTGTAGCTTAAAGAGAATATAATCTCCGGAATAGATAATGAATGTTTCCGGACTATTCAAAAATATAATAAAAAGGAGAGCGTCTTTTATAAGAAAGTGAGCTCTCCTTTTGTTTTAACTTATACTGTCTAAGGTAAATAAGCGGTCAAAATTTCTTGTCTGTGTAGATTTTGGCGTCTTGCGTAATATTAAATTTCTCAGGCCAATCAATAGCTTATTTTCCAGTTGTGCAATTTTGCCGATTTTCCAACTGGTATTTACCACATGATGTGCCTTTTCCTGCCTTATTAACGGATAATTTCTAAAAGCCAGTTCCAGATTATTTTCTTCAAGTAGTTTGAATAATACATAGGCGTCTTCTATTGCCTGACATGCACCCTGTCCCATATTAGGAGTGGTAGCGTGTGCAGCATCACCCAAAAGTATAACCTCATCTTTTTGCCATTCTGTAATGAGCTTTAGGTCTTGTAGATTTGCTGTGAACCATTTTTCTTTAGGGGTATTGATAATCATTTCCCGAATAAAATCCGGAGCATCTGTAAGATAAAAATCCAGATCAGGATGCTTTTGATAAAGATCATCATTAACAAGAAAGTACCAGTAAACACTTCCCGCTGAAATTTCTACAAAGCCAAATCGTTTTCCTTTCCCCCAACCTTCTGTTAATTCGTTTTTGTATCTGGTTGGCAGATTAAAATGTGTAACTCCCCGAAAACAAATTTGATTTGCATTTCTTAGTTGTGTGTTCGGGAAAAATATTTTTCTGATTTTTGAATGAATACCATCAGCTCCTATTACAAATCTGTGATGTGCTTTTTCCTTATTTTCAAAGCTTAGTTCATAATCATCATTGCCTATTTTTACAGCATTCGCAAGCCTGCTGTTTAGTACTATATTTTCTGAGCCAACTTCATTTACCAAAATGTGATGAAGATCTGCCCGGTGTATAGCAATACTGATATGACCATATTTTTGCTCAAAATGGGAGAGTAAAGTTTCTATGAGAGGGACTAACCTAAAGTTGGTGACATTAATGCTTTCTACTTTTTTTCCGATTTGTAATATCTTGCTTTCTATCTGCAACTGATGATATACCTGCATTGCATTAATACCCAAAATGATTCCGGTGCCAACAGGTTTTAATTCTTCAGCAGCTTCATAAACTTTAAACGGTATATTCCTTCTCTTCAGAGCCAAAGCTGTTGTTAGCCCTCCTATTCCGGCCCCTATAATGGCGACATCCATAATAATGTTGTATTAGATTAATACAGCAAATTTCGCCGCTATGAATAGCAAAAACGTTCACTTATGTTAATAAAATACGGCTTCTAATCCGGGAAAGAGACTGTGTTGTAATTCCAAGATAGCTGGCAATATATTTTTGTGGTATTTTTTCTATAACCTTAGGTCTGTTCGTGATTAAATTAAGGTAGCGTTGTTCGTAAGTATAAAATAGCAGTTCTTCAATTCTGCGCTTAGCCTCCAGAAAACAAACATCCGCAATTTGTTTGTAGAAGCTTATCCAAAATGGATCTTTATCCATGAGGTGATGTAAATGTTGCTTTTCTATCAAAACAACCTCTGTTCCTTCTGTTGTCTGTAGTTGCCAGTTAGACTTTTTCCCATTAAGAAAGCATTCGTAGTCACCAAAAAAATCACCATCCACCTGCAATAGGAAACTGATATCTTCTCCTTCCTGATTAATTGTAAAAGTCCTGAGTGCTCCTTTAATGATAAAGCCTAGCTGATGAGACAATTCACCATGATGCATTAGGAAGCTTCCTTTTTTGTATTTAACAACTGAGGAGCTCTGCATTAGCTCTTGCAGGCGATCAGCAGATAAATTTAGTTTTGTTGCCAATACCTGCAGTTTTTCGTTCATAATTGTTATTTATATTAAGGTTTCCTTTTAGTAAATCAGAAAAGGTTGATTAATCAGAATCTATGAACGAAGATAAGTCAGAAAAACGAATTATCCTTTTTTATGTACAAAAATGGCTACCCTGTGAGGCAGCCATCTTTATTATTCTTTATTCTGGTTCTTATGGTTTGTAAGAATCCTTCAAAGTTACTGTTCTGTTGAAAACCAGTTTCTCATCAGAAGAATCGCGGTCCTTTGTAAAGTAACCAATTCTCTGGAACTGTAAAGGTTCTCCGATTTCCACATCTTTAAGACTTGGCTCAGCAAAACCGTGAGCAGTATTTAATGACTCAGGATTAATGTACTGTAAGAAGTCTGCATCTTTTTCTGCATCAGGCTGTTCTACTGTGAACAGACGTTCGTACATACGAGCTTCTACCGGAATAGCATGTGGTGCAGATACCCAATGAAGAGTGCCTTTTACCTTTCTTAGGCTTTCCTCGGTGCCACTTCCAGATTTACTCTTTTCGTCGTATGTAGCATAGATAGTAGTGATTTCACCATTCTCATCCTTTTCTACACGCTCTGCTTTGATAATGTAAGCAGATTTCAGACGAACTTCTCCACCTAATTTCAGACGGAAAAACTTATTGTTTGCTTCTTCTTTGAAGTCTTCTCTTTCAATGTATATTTCTCTGGAGAAAGGAATCTGTCTGGTTCCGGCATTTTCATCTTCCGGATTGTTTTCCGTTTCTACCCATTCTTCCTGTCCTTCCGGATAGTTTTCAATGATCAGTTTTACCGGATCTACAACAGCCATTACTCTTTTAGCCTTTTTGTTCAGATCTTCACGTACGAAGAACTCCAGTAACTGGATGTCGATAAGGTTTTCGCGTTTTGCAACACCAACACGCTCGATAAAGTTACGGATAGCTTCTGCAGTATAACCTTTTCTTCTCAATCCGGAAACAGTAGGCATTCTTGGGTCGTCCCAGCCAGTAACTACATTTTCTGCGATCAGTTTTTGCAGCTTTCTCTTAGATGTAATCATATAAGTAACATTCATTCTGGCAAATTCTCTTTGCTTTGGCGCTACTTTGTTTTCATCTCTTACCTGTTCAAGATACCAGTTGTATAATGGTCTGTGGTTTTCAAATTCCAATGAACAAAGCGAGTGCGAAACTTGCTCCAGATAATCGGATTCGCCATGTGCCCAGTCATACATCGGATAAATTTTCCATGTAGTTCCGGTTCTGTGGTGCGGTTTGTTCAGAATACGATACATAACAGGGTCACGCATATTCATATTTGGCGAAATCATATCGATTTTTGCACGAAGTGACATTGATCCGCTTTCGAACTCTCCGTTTTTCATTTTTTCAAATAAATCCAGAGACTCTTCTACCGGTCTGTTCCTATACGGTGATTCTACTCCTGGTTCAGCAGGATTTTTACGTTGCTCTGTGATGACCTCAGAAGGTTGCTCATCTACGTAAGCTTTTCCTTCTTTAATCATTTTTACCGCCCAGTCATATAGCTGTTGGAAATAGTCGGACGCATAAAGTTCCTTGTCCCACTTAAAGCCAAGCCACTCCACATCCTTCTTAATAGAATCTACAAATTCCTGCTCTTCCTTTTCAGGGTTAGTGTCATCAAAACGCAGGTTAACCGGAGCATTATATTTTTCACCCAAACCAAAGTTAATACAAATAGCCTTCGTGTGGCCAATGTGTAAATAACCATTTGGTTCCGGCGGGAAACGGAAACGGATCTTGTCTTTCTCAAGACCATTTGCCAAATCTTCCTCTATAATTTGCTCAATAAAATTGAGAGATTTTTTTTCTTCTTCCATTGAGATATATTCTAAGAATGCAAATTTAACCATTTTAATCGGTTCTTCCGAATCTTTATAAAATGTCCGGTTATGAACAGAGGTGTCTGAAAATGAACAATAAAATCGGAATATTTATTTGTAAATACCTGTTTAATAATGGATTATCTGATTGTTTTTTTCTGGTATTAGTTATGTGTAATAAATAGAAAGAAAAGTTTAGTTAAATTTTCTATCACTAAAAAATTAGTTTAATAAGAAAATTAGAATACATTTGTATTACTAAAAATTTAGTTATAAAAACAATTACAAAATAAAACTAATTTAATATGAAAAATAAGTCAGGTCTTTGGGCAGTTGTTTTACTTAGCTCTATGGGTTCGTTAATACATGCACAGAATACTTCAGGTAAAGCTTCTGAGAAGGAAATACAAACAGTGAATCTTAGTGGTAAAAAGAAACTTGTTGAAAGAAAAATTGACCGTATGGTTTTTAATGTGGAAAATTCTATCGCATCACAAGGGACAGATGGAGTAGAAGCTTTAAGAAATACACCATTGGTAAAAGTAGATGAAGCCAACGGGATATCTATTGTTGGTAAAAGTAATGTATCGGTAATGATTAATGACAGAATTGTGCAAATGTCGGGATCGGAATTACTGAATTATTTGAGATCTGTAAGATCTGAGAATATTGCAAAAATAGAAGTGATAACGACACCGCCAGCCAAATACGATGCACAAGGTAATAGCGGTATTATTAATATAGTCCTGAAGAAAAATTCCAATCTGGGCTGGAGTGGTAGTCTGACTACCGGATATGTTCGAAAGTCTCGCGACGGGTTTACAAATAATATTGGTTTGAATTATCAGTCTGCTCGAATTAGTAGCTCTCTGAAGCTAAGGCACTATGATTCCAAAAAGAATTCTACAGAGCAAAATGAAATTATTGCAAATAAAGGACTCAAAAGTCTTGACAGGAGGGTAGATATGCCGAACGGACTTGGGCTGAATTATAGTCTTGATTATAAAATTTCGGATAAATCGAATGCCGGAATTGTATATGACTTTGGCTCCGGTCATATGAACATGGATATTAATAATAGTTCGGAATACTTTACAGGAAATAAGCAGGATTCTCTTCTGACTACTTATGCGGAGCATCGACAGAAAATTCCTACCCATACTCTAAATGCTTATTATGATCTGAAACTGGATAGTCTTGGCAAAAAAATGTCGATAGGCGGTAATTATTTTTCTAATATTCCGGTGAACAATATTAGTTTCCAGACTACGAATCATAATACCAACAACGCAGAAAATTACAGAAGCTATAGCAAGATCAATTATAGTATATGGTCTGGACAGGTAGACTTTACATTGCCTTATAAATTTGCCAATATAGAAACCGGAGCTAAAATGGCTTATTTCAAAAATACTTCAAATCTGGAATATTTCAGAATAATGAATGGTAACTCTGTTTTAATGCCGGACGGAAATAACCTGTTTGAATACAAAGAGCAAAATTATGCCGCTTATTTTAGTATAGATAAGAAAATAAATGAACAATGGTCTGCGAAAGCTGGAATACGCTATGAGTATTCTGTAATCGATGGCTATAATCCAACTTCAGGGGAAAAGAACAAATATGAATATGGCAGATTTTTCCCTACGGCTTACATCGCTTATAAAGCAGATGATAATAATACTTTTACAGCTAATTATTCCAGAAGGATCAACAGACCTTTTTTCCGTGCGATTAATCCCTACAGATGGTATATTAATCCTTACTCTTTTGCAAAGGGAAATCCTTACCTGAAACCTTCTTATAATGATAATATAGAATTGGGCTATTCCTATAAAAATAAATTAACGGCTACACTTTATTATCAGCAGGTTAAAGACTCTTACTCGCAGCTTGTAACTTTTAATAATGGAATTAAGATTATTGATTATGCGAATATGTTTGATCAGACTAATTATGGAGTGAATCTGGGCTATAACGATATTTTATTTAAATTCTGGGAAGTAAGTGCAAGTGCTAATCTGTATTACTCCAAAAGTACCGGAATTATTCCGGAAGTTATAGGACAAAAAGCATTTAACATATATTATAACATCAATAATACCTTTACACTGAATACGCAGAAAACGGTAGCCATGTTTGCAAATTTTGCTCAACAGTTCCCAGGAAGTTTCGGAAACTTCAGATCGGATGGGTATTCCATTGTAAGTTTAGGAGCCAAGCTGTTTTTAATGGATAAAAAATTACAGATCAATGTCTCAGTGGATGATGTTTTCAAAAAAGCATTCAGTAAAGGTGAATCGGTTTATTCAGATTCTGTTATGAAATTCAGGAATTATTATGATTACAGAGGGCTCAATCTTAGTGTGAATTATACATTCGGAAACAATCAAGTAAAAGGAGCCAGCCGTAATGTGAAATTTGATGAAAAAAGCAGAGCTAATTAAATATATGTGAGTTAAATAAAAGTTAAAAATCTCTGATATGTGATTTAAATATGTAATTTAACTAACACTAAATAAATCAAAATATTATGAAAAAATTACTTAAGAAAGACTTGAAAAAAGTCAACGGCGGAGGCCCGCCTTTAGGAGGGATGGCATGTGTTTATTATGATCCGTATCTGAATAAGACAGTGGAAGGTGTAACAGACGACAATGGTGTTTGTCAGTGTGTAGTATGTGAATATTAAATAATCTGTCATGAAAAAACTTCAAAGATCACATTTAAAAACAGTAAAAGGTGCCGGAAATGTTTGTGATGAATTTCCAAAAAAATATCAGCACGTTTCATGCAGTGAGTATTTCAATATTCCAAAAAAGTATTCGCATTGTGTACTAGTTGATGTAGAATGCTTTCCTGAATAATCAACCTAAATCTTAATTATTATGAAAAAACTCAATCGTAGCTTACTAAAGCATGTAAGTGGTGGCGGTCGTGTAGCGTATGCGTTCTGCCTTATTGATCAGCCTTGTCCTCCTCCTCCGGGATTGAGAAATGTAGGCTATTGTGAAGGTGATTATTGTTATTATAATACATCAGACGGTCCTGGTAGCCCTGGAGGCTGCCCTGAACCTACAAGATTCTGTACAGATGGAGAGGTAGGTTGTGGATGCGTTTATATATAATAGATAACTAAAAACATTATTATGAAAAAACTAAATCGTAGCTTATTAAAACATGTAAGCGGTGGACAACGTATTAGCTATGCTATTTGTTTGGATGGCTATTGCCCTCCACCTCCTGTACCAGGCAAAAAGAGCTATTGCGTTGGGCGGAACTGTTATTATGAACTACTACCATAGAGATAAAATGGTGGTGGTATTTTTAATGAACCTACAAGGATTTGTGCAGAAGGAAAACAGGATGTAGTTGTGTTTATTAATAACTGCTTCCTAAATTTTAGTATAAAAACCAAATAAAAATATCATTATGAAAAAGTTAGAAAGAAAATCATTGAAAGAGTTAAAAGGAGGTAATCCTAAAAATTCACCAGACGGAAATTGTGCTCCGGGATGGGGATACTGTAGTGACGGAATGTGCTACAGTGCATCACAATACTGGATGTGCGAAGATAAGTAGTATCATCTCTGAAAACATATAGTTATTAAATCAAAAAACAGAATAAGATCAGTCTGCGAACCACAACTGGTCGCCTTCTAGTTTCAGACTCGATGGTGTATTATTCGTAAATAAAGATCCGGTGCCCAAACCTTGTGGCATCGGATTTTTTTTTGTGTAGGTATACTGTGCAATAGCATTGAGTCCAATATTGCTCTCCAATGCAGAAGTTATCCACCAGCCGATATTTTGTTTTTCTGCTAATGCTATCCATTCATCAGAGCCAGATATTCCACCAACTAATGATGGCTTTAGAATAATATACTGTGGCTTTATGGTCTCCAGAAGTCTTTGTTTTTCTTCCGATTCCGTGATTCCGATAAGTTCTTCATCTAAGGCTATTGGAGTAGGGGTATTTGCACAAAGTAAAGCCATTTCTTCTGGATTGCCAGCTTTTATAGGCTGTTCAATAGAATGTATGTCCAATAAAGCTAATTCTTCCAAAACAATTTTGGCTTTTTCGGCAGAAAAGGCACCGTTGGCATCTACACGAAGTTCCAGCCGATTTTTGGGAAATGTTTTACGAAGTTCTTCCAGTACCTTTTTCTCTTCATCCCAGTTAACCCCAATCTTTAGTTTAATGCAATGAAATTTGTCCTGAAGTTTCAATGCAATCTGCTCTTTCATGAAATCTATATTCCCCATCCATATTAATCCATTGATGGTAATGCTTTTTTTTCCTTCTGTAAATTCTCCTGGAAAGTAAATATGGCCACCGTGTTTTAAATTAAGCATAGCTTGTTCATAACCAAACCAGATAGATGGATAGTGCAAAAGTTGCTCCTGTAGAAAACTGTACTCACTGTTAATATTATCACAGAGCCACTGCAGCTTTTCTTCATAATCGGGAACATCGTCATAACTGAGTCCACGGAAAATGCCACATTCTCCTATTCCTTTCTTTTCCCCATCAGAAACATGTAAAAAGTAAGTTTCCTTTTCGGTTAATATACCTCTGGAAGTCCCGCCCGGACGTTTGAAAATAAGATTGTGACGTTGATATTCTGCCTGCATGATAATGAATTAATAAAAACCTCAGCTTTGCTCAGTTAATTCTGATAAAGCTGAGGTTATATGTTTTAGTAGAAAAAATTACTTTCTAGATAGTTGCCTCAATAGCGTTTTTCATAAACTCTTCAGCCTTTGTTACCATAGCTGCACTACCACAGAAGAATGGTACACGCTGGTGAAGCTCGGTTGGTTCTATTTCCATGATTCTTTTGAATCCGTCAGAAGCCTTTCCGCCAGCCTGCTCTGCTAAAAATGCCATTGGATTACATTCGTAAAGCAGACGTAGCTTTCCTTGTGGAGATTGCGATGTTGAAGGGTAAATATAAATACCACCTTTCAGCATGTTTCTGTGGAAATCAGCTACAAGCGAACCTATATAACGGGAAGTATAAGGACGGTCATCTTCTTCTTTCTGACAATATTTAAGGTAATCTTTTACACCTTGAGGGAATTTGACATAGTTTCCTTCGTTGATGGAATATATTTTTCCTTTTGTTGGGAATTTAATATTGGGATGAGACAGATAATAAGTACCTAGTGACGGGTCCAGTGTAAATCCGTTCACTCCGTTTCCGGTTGTGTAAACAATCATTGTAGAAGATCCGTAAATAACGTAACCTGCAGCAATCTGATTTATTCCTTTCTGAAGGAAATCTTTTGGCTGTACAGGAGTTCCCGGTTCAGTTACTCTTCTGTAAATAGAGAAAATAGTTCCAACGGAAACATTAACATCTATATTAGAAGAACCATCTAATGGATCGATAAGTACCACATATTTACTCATGTGTGCATTTTCACTGGCTTTGATTTCTATGAAATCATCGTTTTCTTCGGATGCGATACCACAAACGACTTCACGTTGTGACAAAGAATTGATAAAAATATCATTTGCCAGTACATCCAGTTTTTGCTGATCTTCGCCTTGTACGTTTGTATTCCCGGCATGTCCTATAATATTGGCAATTCCGGCTTTATTTACTTCACGGTTTACCATTTTAGAGGCCAGTCTTATGGCACTTAACAAACGGGACAATTCACCTGTCGAGTATCTGAAATCCTCCTGTTTTTCAATAATAAACTCTCCAAGTGTACGAAATGATTGTTCAGACATTATATATTGGGTTTAGATTTTTCCAAATTTCGGAAAAATATAGCACATATACATTTTTTTTATTTTTGATTGATTTTTAATACTTTTGACAAATTTTACAGCAAAAAATAAACAGAAAAATATTCAATAATTTATTAATACCTGAGAGTCAATGAAAGTTTTCAAATTTGGGGGTGCTTCGGTTAAGGATGCGGAAGGCGTAATGAATGTTGCCAGAGTTCTGAAAAATCAAGGTTTTGAGCAATGTATGCTTATTGTTTCAGCAATGGGGAAAACAACAAACGCATTAGAAGTTGTTGTGGAAAACTATTTTGCCAAGAAAGATTATAAAGCTGAAACTGCAAAAATAAAACAGAACCATATTGACACAGCGAAGGGACTTTTTAAGGAAGATCATAAAATTTATGAGGAAATTGAAGAATTTTTCTACGATATAGAATCTTTTCTGAGAAGAAATAAATCACCTAATTATAGCTTTGTCTATGATCAGGTAGTAAGTTGTGGTGAGATGATCTCTTCTAAAATATTATCAGAGTATCTGGTACAGGAAAAACTAGCCAATACATGGTTAGATGCAAGGGATTATATCAAAACTGATGCGAGTTACAGAGAAGGAAATGTAGACTGGAAGCTTACAGAGGAAAACTTTAAGAAATTAAATTCCAGTGAATCTTTTGTTACACAAGGTTTCATTGGTTCCGATGATAATAACTTTACAGTAACACTTGGTCGTGAAGGTTCCGACTATTCAGCAGCTATTTTTGCTTACTGCCTGAATGCTGAACAAATGACCATCTGGAAAGATGTACCAGGTGTAATGACAGGAGATCCACGTAAATTTGAAGATGTGGAGCTACTGGATAATATTTCATATGAAGAGGCTATAGAAATGGCTTATTACGGAGCTTCGGTTATTCACCCGAAAACTCTGCAGCCGCTAAAACAAAAATCTATTCCTTTCTTCGTAAAATCATTTGTAGAAGATGATAAGCCAGGGACAAAAGTTTCCGGAGATGAAAACTACCCGAGAAAGGAAAGTTACATTCTGAAGGAAAACCAGACATTAATGACTATAGCTACACGTGACTTTTCCTTTATTGCGGAGGATCACATGAGTTATATTTTTGCTGAGCTGGCTAAATTTAAAATTAAAGTATCTTTAATTCAGAACACTGCAATCTCCTTGGCTTTATGTCTGGAAGATAAATTTAAAAATAGTGAGAAACTGAATGTAACATTAAACGAAAAATTCGACACATCATTAATAACGGATGTAGCTCTCTTTACAATAAGAAATGCCAACATGAATGATGCTGAGAAATTTTACAAAGACAAAAATGTATTAATGGAGCAGCTTGCTGCCAATACATTGCAAATGGTAACGAAATAAAAAAGAATGAGCTTAGTAAGCAGGGAAGACCTTATTAAGGCCGTCGGATTGGATAAAATCGGATTTCTGAAGAAACCGGTGGCATCCACTATGATGAATATTGTCCAAATCAATAAACTGAATAAACTATACGATAAATTAAAAGACAAGGAAGGAAAAGATTTTTTTGAATCTTATCTGAATGAACTGAATGTAAAATATCTGGTGTTTGCTGAAGATTTGGCTAAAGTACCAAAAACAGGACCTTTTATACTAGTGTCTAACCATCCGCTGGGGGCATTGGATGGAATCCTGATGACTAAGATTATTTCTGAAATCAGACCTGATTTCAAAATTATGGGGAACTTTCTGCTGTCTAAAATTCAGCCGATGAGCCCTTATGTAATTCCTGTAAACCCTTTTGAGGGGCGTAAAGAAGCTTTCAGTAGCCTGAACGGTATGCGTGGTGCTATGAAACACCTGGAAGAAGGTGGATGCTTTGGAGTATTTCCTGCAGGAGAAGTTTCTAACAGAAACAACAGATACAACGAAATTTTGGATAAGGACTGGGAATCACCAATCCTTAAACTAATTCAACGAATGAATGTACCGGTAATTCCGATGTACTTTCATGCTAAAAACAGCCGTATGTTTTATAATATGGCAAAAATTCATCCTGATTTGCAAACGGTAATGCTGCCTTCAGAGATGATGAACAAGCGCGAAAAGCCTATTAAAATAAGAATAGGGAAACCTATTTTACCTAAAATATTAAAAGAGTATGAGACGCCTGAGGAATTAGGTGAATTTTTGAAGAATAAGGTTTACATGATGAAATCTTATTTTGACAAAAGAAAGCGTGTAACGGATTATCTGAAAATACCAAACCTTAGCAGTAAATTTCAGTTGAATCAGGATGAACATGTTGTTCATAATATTATCTCTGAAACCAGCAAAGAGCATCTCGTTGATGAGATTAAACATCTGAGAAATATCGACGGAAAATTGCTTTTTGCAAATGGTGATTATGAGATCTATTTTGCTAATGCTGATGAGATTCCTTTTGTAATGAGGGAAATCGGCAGACAAAGAGAACTTACCTTCCGCGATGTAGGAGAGGGGACAAATATGCCATTTGACCTTGATGAATACGACAAACATTACCATCATTTATTCCTTTGGGATAAAGGCGAAGAGAAACTTGCGGGTGCCTATCGTATGGCGTTAGGAGTAGAGGTAATGAAGAAGTATGGTATTAACGGATTCTACACCAGCTCACTTTTCGATTTTGATCAGGAATTACAGCCTTTCTTCCGTAAGGTAATTGAAATGGGAAGAGCCTATGTAATGAAAGATTATCAACAAAAACCTTTACCGCTATTCTTATTGTGGAGAGGTATTGTCCATGTATGTCTTAGAAATCCGGAGCATAAATTCCTGATGGGAGGTGTTAGTATCAGTAATAAATTCTCTGACTTCAGTAAAACGCTGATGATAGAATTTATGCGTTCCCATTATTATGACTCTGTAGTAGCACAATATATTCATCCTAAAAACGAATATAAAGTTAGACTTAAAGAGCGTGATAAGCTAATGTTCTTTGAAGGTTTGGATAATGACCTTAATAAGTTCGATAAGCTTATGGATGATTTTGAACCGGAAATGCGTATGCCTGTATTGATTAAAAAATACATCAAGCAAAATGCAAAGGTTATCTCTTTTAATGTAGACCCTAACTTCAATGATGCTATAGACGGGCTAATGTATATTCGGATCAGTGATCTTCCGGAAAGCACTATTAAGCCTGTTTTAGAGGAAATGAGTGAATATTATAAGAATTTGGGAGAAAAAAAATGTACTGATAATCAGTAATGTCATAGATCTCTTCAAAAAAAGTAATAAAAAAACTTGCATGGTATATATAATGTGTGTACTTTTGCATCACTAAAAAACAACGAGATAATCGGGGTTTTGAAGTGAATGGTTTCTTAGCTCAGTTGGTAGAGCAATGGATTGAAAATCCATGTGTCCCTGGTTCGATTCCTGGAGAAACCACAACAAAAATTTGTAAAGCCCCTATTTTAGGGGCTTTTTTATTGTAAAAAACATGAGTGCTCAAATATATGCTAAAACTTTCTCGGAAACTTCCTGCTGGATTGACTTTGTTTGTATCTACTAAGTTCCGAAAATAAAAAAGTAAATGATCTTGTGATTAAAAAATAAGAGAAATCATTTCTCTATTTTATATCTATTTTGCCTTTGCCTAAAGAGCTTCAAAAAGTTTCCAATTTCGTCAATCTCTAATATTTCCACCAATTCCACTAAATATTTTTATCTTAGTTCTTCTGAAAGTCTTTCTATGCCTAAATATGAACGTATAAAAACTCATTTGCTAGATCTTACTCCTCTATCTGTTTCAAAGGTATTTGAATTCTTGGATCTGTTATACAGAAATAATTTTGAAAGAAACTATTTTATTGAGCATTTTAAGCAATACACGATCCAAGAACAGTATTTTATATGTTATTATGCAAAAATTTATTTTGGTGAGTCTGAGAACAGTTTTTTAAATATTGAATTAGAAAATCTTTTTAGATTGTATGGTAATGAAATCAATTCTAAGATAAGAAACTTAAAGTTTAATGCCATTTCATTGCTTAAATATATTGATGACACTAAATTTAAAACTTTAGAAAGAAGAGTTAAGCTTATAAAGAAAAGAGAAATTGGTTTTGAGAAATATATGTCTCATCCTAAAATTAGTAATCTAAGGTTTAGACTTCCTTTATACTCTTTCCCTACAAAAATAACCTATGAAGAAAATCCTGAATTTGTTGGATCTTTTTATTCTGAAGAAGAGAAAGAATATGCTTTATTAGCAGGGAAAGAGATGTCTGTTATTGCTCCTTCTGAATATTTTGAAAAGTTTAAAGACTCTTTCTTTACAACCTTTAATAAGGAGTTTGACTATGAGCAGATTTGGATGCTATTTTTTAATTCATTTTCATTTGCTAACAATACTACTGATATAGAGTTATTAGATTTAGAATTTGATAATAGTACGACAATGCATCGATTATTTTTTGAAACTTATAAGAAATATAATGGAATTCAATCTGAACTCATTCAGCACATGGAGAAACATAAAGATGCTATTAAAGATCTTAAAGAGAAGAGAAGGAAATACTCTATTAAAATCCAAATGTATTTTGCTACCAAAAAGGACTTCATGAAGATTATGTATAATGCCTTTCCCCAGATTAGAGAATCTTATTCTTCCTTTAAAAAGAAGAATCCTAAAACTACTCTTGATCAATATTTGACAACCAAGAGTAGAAACATTAAATAATTACCAAATTCTTTTTGTAAATATTCTAATCTCCTAAACAAGGAGATTTTTTTATTTTTAAATGCGTAAAATGTGTAATAAAATTTTCATTTTACGCATTTTATATTGAAGCCTAACTATTCCTCGTAAACTTGCAGAAGAAAATTGAGGCAATGGATAGCAACGCACTAACATATCACCTAACAAAAATTTTTTCGGAACTGGAGGTTCGGATAGCGGAGAGAGTACTATCTCTGTTTACGGAGCAAGGCATGGCTGCAGGAGTGCCAACAGGTTCGGAGAAATTTTTAACAGATAGACAAGTGTGTGAACATCTCCAAATCTCAATTTCACACTTCCACAACTTTAAGAAAGCTCATGCTGATTTTCCTTCTTATGCGATCGGTAAGAATGTACGGTATAAGCTTTCTGAGGTGGAGGAATTCATAAAGTTTAACCAAAAAAAGTAAAGGAATAAATTGGAGCAAAAAGAAAAAATAGAGATTCCATTTGAGGTTACTGATAAAGGTAAAGTTAGGTTTGATACATACGATTATATTGGCTATGCAGAAGACCTAGGATTCAGAAGGACTAAAATTTTTGAAGTTGAGCATCTTATCAGAATACAGGCTAATATTGTAAGAATTGTCAATAAATCAGACATCATACAAGCTGCACTAGAATATCTTGATAAAAATTTTGATCAGGACTCGGAACTTGAACACGGAGCATCTAAATATGAAATTAAAAATGCTTGGATCAACAAAGCACGGCAGATTTCGGAAGATGCAACATTATCATTCCTGAAATATGAGGAGCTTAAACCGTTAAGGGATACCCAAGAAGTAAGTTATTTCTGTTATCAGAATATCGTGGTAAAATTAAGGGCAGGAACTATTGAAACTGTAAAATATCAGGATTTAGAAAATCATGTTTTTTACGAACAGATTATCCAGAGAGGTTTTAGTTATGATGAATCTTGTTTAAACGAATTTATTCCATTCAGACAATTCGTACATAATGTTGCAGGAAACGTAGAAGAAAGAATCCTTGCATTTGAGGTAATGATTGGTTATATGCTTCATACATTTCAGAATCCTGCACTGGCAAAGGCAGTTATCCTTCTTGATAGCATTGTTAATGAAATTGGACTGATAGAAGGGGGAACAGGAAAATCTCTGTTAGTAAGGGGGTTGAGCTATATGCGCTATTTGTGTAATATTTCAGGGAAAGATTTTTCCAGCAGTTCCGGTTTTGCATTCCAGAGGGTAACGCCTTTCACCAGTATTGTCGCTATTAATGATATTAAAGAAAATCAAAACTTCGAGGGCTTCTTTGGCAGGATAACAGACGGGTTTACCATAAGCAGAAAGTACAAACATGATATTTTTATCGCCTTTGCGTATGGTCCAAAAATGATTATCACAAGCAACTACTATGTAAAATCTCCATCAGGAAACAGCACAGAAAGAAGGAAACATGAAATTGAACTGTCAACTCATTACGGTAAGGATTTAACAGTTTATGATGACTTCGGACATCACTTCTTTGATGAGTGGAACGAGGATCAATGGTTAGGATTTGACCACTATATGCTTTATTGCATTAAGCTGTATCTCGAAAAAGGATTGGTCAAAGCTCCTCCTATCAACTTAGAGTTAAGAAAACTTATCAGCGAGGTAGGATTGGAACTAATGGAATTTTTAGATCAGATATTACTGACCAAAACCAAGCTTCACAAAAAAGAACTGTTTGCTGAATTCAGGAGAGAATCAATAGGATCACGGTATCAGCTGAGTCTGAGAGGGTTTACAATAAGACTGAAAAAATATTTGGAGTATAAGGCTATCAGCTATATAGAAACTCCAAGTAATACTAAGGTTTTTATTGAAATCCTGACCGAAAAGGACTTGACGCCTATAATTACTATTGAAGACGTTAAGACTGACTACAGAACAGTTGACACGGCTAATAAAATGACACGATTGGTGAATCAGTTACAAAAGTATTTCAGTACTGATAATACCACTAAAAATTAACTTTTAAAATTTAAAAGAATGAGAAAAGAAAAGATCCTTGTCATAGACTTGGAGACTACGGGATTAGACCCATTTATAGATTATATTGTGAGTATTGCTATATCTTTTGAAAAAGGAACAGGATTTAACATAGTTCTCCCTTTTTATAAAAATAAAGCAAGAGCCAAAGAATTCCTAAGACCAATCCTACCAATACTGGAAGATGAAACAATTACCAAAGTGTTTCATAATGCCAAATTTGACTTAAAGTTCTTTCATCGGTATGGTATTGATATCAAAGGGGAGATTATCGATACAATGATTTTAGATTATTTATTAGATCCGAATCGTAAGACCCACGGACTAAAGGAAATTTCCGAGGTGCATTTGCAGTATCATCAAATTTCTTACAAAGAAATGTTAAACGGTAGAGTTATTACCGAAGTTCCGAAAGAAGAGCTTACAAAATATGCATGTGAAGATGCAGACCTAACCCTGCAATTGTATCATTATTTAATTCAACAATTAAATCAAAACTAAAATGGATATAGCAATTAATAAGTTAGAACATCAATTAATATATGTTCTCGTTAAGATGGGGCTCAATGGTGTAAAAATGGACATTAAAAAATTAAGCTTTGTAGAACAACGATTATTAAGTCTATTACAAAAAACAATAGAGAAAATAATTAAGATAGGAGGAACGGAAGTCAACCTTAACAGCAATGAACAGCTTAGTAGTTTGCTTTTTGAAACATTGGAGCTTCAACCGAAAGTTACTTCCAAAGGAAAGTCAGGACTAGTTTCTGTGGATAAGTCGCATTTAGCAAAGCTTCAAGATGACCACGAAATTATTCCGTTGATCTTAGATTACAGAAAAATAACAAGCCTATTAAAATTCTGTAATCAGTTGAAAGAACTTCATCCAAAAACAGGACGACTACATTGTAATCTGAACCAAATCGGAACAGCAACAGGACGTTTTAGCTGTAGTGATCCCAATTTACAGAATATTCCCAATGTAAAGCTGAAAGATAGAGAAAATGAAACCGATGAAATTAAGATTCTTGGTTCAAAATTACGTGAAGTTTTTATAGCTGAAAAAGACTGTGTGCTGATTGGTGCGGATTACTCACAGATTGAATATAGGATGATAGCAGAGATGAGCCAGGATAGTTTTTTACTTGATGCATATAATAAAGGTATAGATATTCACATATTGACGGCATCTAAAGTATTCAATTGCAAGGTTTCAGAAGTAACAGAAGAACAGAGAAAAATTGCAAAAACAATCAATTTTGGATTGATCTACGGAATGTCAGCAGTAGGATTAGCTGAATCACTTACCGCAATTACAAATAAACATCATTCTAAGGAGGATGCCGAAAAAATGATGGCAGAATATTTCAACCAGTTCCAAGGTGTTAAATCCTGCTTGGAAGGTTTGGTAGACTATGCAGACCACTATGGATATTCGAAAACACTTTTTGGTAGAACCAGACCAGTTCCAGAGCTTGCTTCTAATGACATGAAGATTCGTGAAAAAGGAAAACGCCTTGCGATGAATTCACCAGTACAGGGAAGCGCAGCTGATATTATCAAAATGGCAATGGTGAATTGTGATAAAGCAATTTCTGAAAAAGGACTTCGATCTAAAATGATACTTCAAGTCCACGACGAATTGCTTTTTGAGGTTCCTAAAGATGAAGTAGAGATTATGGAAAAGCTGGTAAAGCACGAGATGGAAAATGTAGTCAGATTTTCGATTCCGCTTATCATAGAACTCGGCAAAGGTGCTAACTGGACAGAAGCTCATTAAACAGAAAAATAATTTTAAAAATTTAATTATTATATGTCAAAAGTAAATTTTAAAACTGAAAATATTGGTAATAAAGCCAATATAGAGACAAGCAATACTAATTCTAATAACAAAAATTTCAAGAAAATGAAAAAAACAATCGAAAAAATGAAAGCAAATCCAAGTAAAAACGTTGAACAGTTCTCTGGAGATCTTTTTGTATCAAGAATTGAACTGGAACTTAAAGACGTTCAGGAAAAAAATATAAACTGGGAGAATTTTAGTGAAAAAAGTGAAGACAGATATGATTATAGATCTAATAAAGACTTTGAGTTTAGCTCTAACTATTATATTTATTTTGAAAATAAGAAGTGGTTTTTCAATATTATATTTCCGCAAAATATTAGTTGGATTAAAGATCATTATCTCATTGAGAATATCTGGGTACAACAGAAGAATTTCGTTAAAGAACTGTTCAATATTGATCTTACAAGTTCGAATATATCAGTACTAGATATAGATGTTGTAAATTACGAAAGCACCCACTATATCAGCACGATAAAAGGTCATTCAGATATGCTATTAGAATATTCCGATGAATCCTATGTAGGATTTGGGACTGATGACGGAAAATTAGAATATACCATTTCTGTACACACCGATTTTGATGGAGAAGAAAGCGATGATATCTATATTGAAAGAATTAATCTTCAGGATCATCATAATTTTTTTGAAAAATATCACTATGGCCATTTTATGAATTGGGATATAGATTCCCATTTGAAATATTTTGTTGTTCAGCAACGTAATAAACTGATCTTCTAAACTAACTCCTAAACCTTTATAGATATAAAATTTCAGCCTAATCCCACATTAGGTTAGGCTGGTTATTTTCAAAAATATAAATAATTTAAATATATACAATATGATAACTAAAGTAGAATTAATCGGTAATACAGCTGATTTGAAAGACAGCAAAACAGTTATTGACCACAAAAAATTAGAAACAATGAAAGACCAAAATTTAATTCCCGAAAATGCAGTAGAGAATATAACCACCCCAATATTATTCAATTTTCACATTGACTTTGTAAAATTGGAAATTCCGTACAACTATTGGCACATTAATTTTGACAATCTTGTTGAGCATCCAACAATTAAAAACCAATACAAATTAAAGCCTGAAATATGGAAGTACCACAAGAATTTCAGCCTTTATCTTACTAAGAAAAAAGCGATATTGAAATTTAGCATTCCGTATTTTTTAAACGGACATAATTTCTGCAAACTTTACTTGGAAGATTTTTGGCAAGTTGAGGAGTTTATATCAAAGAATCTAGGCTTAGAAATTACATTCGCAGAGGTTAAAGAGCTTGAATTCGGAGCATATGAAGAAATTGATATTGATGCCAAGGATTATATCAATTCTATTGTAGGAATTAAGAACTACGAACTTGAAAAATCAACAAAAGGTTTTAAAATGTTTGGTGACCGAAGACGTAGTTTCCATTACAAAGTATATGATGCGGTTGCAAATGCCAAAACGAAAAAAACGTTTACGCTTGGGAATTATCCTGATAAAGGATTGATAAAACATGAAATTAAGTTAACCAATACCAGTCCTTATTTTGACAGTGTCTTTTATAATGATTTATATGAACCATTTGCGTCCTATTGGGATGAACTGAAAGAGGATTTAATCGATTCTCAGAGATCGTTAGTACGAAGAAATAGCATCCCTGTTTTGTTACAAGATACTGATCTATCCAGTATTCTCTATACAGGACTTAAACAATATGAGAGTGGGGCTACTTCTGAAAATGTTATGAAGTCTCTGTTTGATTTGATTGATAACTCAGGATTAACGCCTTCCCAAAAGAGTAAGCGTCGAAAAGCAATTAGCGTCTTGGAAAGCAGTTATAATCAAAAGCTTTAGTAATAAATTCCGAAATTCTGATAAAACTTTAGCCCTAACAGTTGTCATAAACAGATGTTTAGGGCTAAAGTTATCACAACAAAACTATGTGGAAAAAATCAAAATTTAATTAACAAAATTTAAAGTTATGGCAACAATCAAATTTGTACTTAATAAATCACAGCATCAGAGAAAGATAAATAGTAATCTATCTATGTTAATGCTGCGGTATAGCCACCAAAAGAAGACAACCCTTTTTTATACTTCAAGAAATATTGAAGATCGTTATTGGGATGATAAGGGGCAACAAATAAAGAAAAGCTATTCAGGATCAGACCGTTTTAATATTTTTTTGAATAAGTTTAGACAGAAAGTTGAGGATATAGTTAATGAGCTGATGATTAACGGTGAAAACCCTGAAACTAGTCGGGTAAAGCTTATCTATACCGAACAGAAAGAAGGGGCTAAAAAGAAAAGAGAGTATACGTTTTTTGAATACTTTGAGAAATATTTAGAGGACAGAAAGAATAAGATTGAACATAGTACGGTGAAAACATACAGAACTACGGTTAACAAGCTAAGGGAGTATGAAAAATATGCTCGTGTTCAACTTAACTGGCACAGCATCAATATGGATTTTTATGATGATTTCCTTGAATTCTATACCTCTATTGAAGGTTTAACCAATAGTGGGTTCGGTAAAAATATCAAAAACATAAAGTCTATTATGAACGATGCTATGGAGAATGGATTTAACACATACAACGGGCATAATCATAAGAATTTTATTGTATTGAAGGAGGATGTAGATAATATTTATTTGACCGAGGAGGAAATTGAAAGGTTGATAGCTTTAGATCTCGGCAATGATAAAACAATGGAAAGAACGAGAGATTTATTTGTATTCGGCTGTTATACCGGACTACGTTTCAGTGATTTTAGTCAGGTGAAGCCTGAGCATATCGTTGGGGATGTCCTTAGAATCAAAACAATTAAAACGGGAGAATGGGTTAATATTCCTATTCTGCCTGCTGTTAGGGTGATAATGGATAGATACAAAGATAATCCTAATAATCTACCAAAGTCTTTATGTAACCAGACGATGAACAGATATTTGAAAAAGTTAGGAGAAAGGGCAGGTTTTAACGATAAGATCCTTAAAATCCGTAATAAAGGTAAAGATCGAGTAGAAGAGGTTATGTGTAAATATGAAATGATTTGTACCCATACCGCAAGAAGATCGTTTGCTACCAATATGTTTAAGCTAGGTGTTCCTTCGAGAGTGGTTATGAATATTACAGGACATAGAACTGAAAAAGCATTTAATAGCTATATCAAGATATCTCAGGATGAAAATGCAGAGTTATTAAAAAAGTATTACGGAAAGACTGCTTAATCTCTTTTCTAAAATATTATGAGTAGACTTGCTATATAGCAAGTCTTTTTTGTTGTATAAATTATATGTTTAATGAAAAAAAGTGAAAAATATTTGGAAATTAAGTTTTTTGTAAATAGATTAGCAAAACAAATGAAAAATAAATTTATTAATAGCCATCTAGCCTATTAGTTTATAAATATTCAATAGATGTTAAGGTTTTGCCCTACATGAGATAATTTATAATTTTAATAATTGAAATATATATTTATTATATTGAGTGATCACCAAAAGCCCGTGTCAGGGATTATATGACAAAGACAAAATATTAATTTTTTAAAATTTAAAACATGAAAAAATTAGATTCATTACAGATGGAAAACTTGCAAGGAGGAAAAATTAGTTGTAATTCCTATCAAAATAAGGTTATGGCTATTGCGGGAGCTGCGGCTACAGCTATTGGATTTGCAGGACCCATTGGAGCAATTATAGCTGCGCCTACAGCTATTGGAGCTGGTGTGTATGGACTTTATTGTGCTTATCAATAATTATTAAATAACCAACTATGTTAACTATTGAGAGAAGTATATTTCCTCTAGCAAAAATACATGTTAAGGTTAATGACAATGATTTCGTATTGGGATCGAATGAAGTCAAAACTTTAGATGAAAGTAATGCTGAAGGAAATGAATATAATATTGAAGCTCGTATTAATTGGGCGGGAAGTAAAAAGAAATTGGTATTACATCCTAATTCCAAGATCAAAATAATTAGTTCTATACCTGATTTATATTACATGTTTGGAGGAGGAATTGTACTTATCTTGTGTTTACTTACCTTCCTTAATTTAATACACCCCGTTTTATTGGGGCTTATAAATTTAGTTTATATTATTCCTATTGTTTATTATAGTTTTTTTAATAGAAAACACTATTTCAAAATATATAGTGAGTAAATAATTATTAAAAATAATTAGAATAGAAGAGAGGTTTTTCCTCTCTTTTATAATTTTATATTGAAAAAGAATGAAGAACTTTTTACTATTTCTGATTATCACATTTTTCTATTGTATTCTTTTATTATTAGACAGATTCTATATTCAAAGTGACTCTAAAATTATTGACTTTTTAGCGAAAGATTATCCCAGTGAGGTAGTACAGAATTATATTGAAAGCCAAAAAAAATGGTGGTGGGTAGGATATGTTGCTATGCCTGTAATAACAGGAATTAAAGTCTTAATTGTAGCTTTTTGTCTTAATTTTATTAAATTATTTGATCTTCCTGGCTTGGAGAAGATAGAATATAGTGATTTTTTAAGTTTAGCATTAATAGCCGAATTTGTATTTATTATTGCAGGGTTCTATAAGTTTGTTAATTTTCATTGGTTTGACACCAACTATAATTTACAAGACTTGCAGACTTATTTTCCTTTATCTCTAATTAATTTTAAAGAAAGTGTTTCTACAGAAAAATGGCTAGCATATCCATTACAATTGAGTAACATCTTTGAATTATTATATTGGAGTATACTTGCGTATGGAATATGGGAATATGCTGATAAGAAAATAAGCTTTCCAAGATCTTTGGGGGCGGTAGCTGTTACCTATGGTATAGGATTGCTTTTCTGGGTGGGAACAATAACATTTCTTATCTTAAATGCTCAGTATTAATTGTAAATAACTTCAATGAATAAAAAAATATCTTTTATACTTCTATTAATATGTGTTATAATTTCTTTTATTTTAGTATACAAGTGGATTTTTGACAAAGAAAATATGCAATCGGGTTTAGTTATACAGTCAATACTTTGGCCTTTGCTAGCTGTTATATGGTACTTGAAATGGAGAAGAACAAATACATCCAAGTAAAAAAGAGTTATCTATAATCCAAATTATAAAGCAAATTTAACTAATGAAAAAAAACAAAACGCTGAAAATATTAGCAATTACAATACCCATATTATTAATTGGATTGATGATTTATCTTTTTAATAGTTTTCAAAAGAAAAAGGATAGAATATATGAATTAAAACAAATTCCTTCTTTTGCAGTAACTGATGTTAATGGAAAGACAATAACACAAAAGAATCTTGCAAACGGAAATAAAATCTTGATATATTTTAGCCCCAGTTGTCATTTCTGTCAAGCTGAGGCAGAAGAACTATCTAAAATCAATTCTCAATATCCAAGTATAAAATGGCTGTTTATTGCTAGCGAACCTTTGGATGAAATAAGAACTTTTGCAAAACAATATAACTTGAATGACAAAAGAAATGTATTGTGGGCAAGAGATGATCAAGCTAAAGTATATCAAACATTCGGAATGACTAATGTTCCTTACTTTTTAGCTTATGATAGTAATAATAAATTAGTTTTTCGAAATGCTGGAGCTATAAAGATTGAAAAAATTGTAGAGTACTTTAATGAAAAGAAATAAACATCTTTCCAAAACATTTACTCTTCAGAAAGATCAGGCAGATTGTGGTATTGGCTGTCTATTATCTCTTATACGTTATTATGGAGGTAATGCTACAGTAGAGAGTCTTCGTGAGAAAAGTGGTACGAGTAAACAAGGTACTACGCTTTTAGGACTTTATCAAGCCGCCAATTCTGTTGGGTTTGACGCTGAGGGGTGCGAAGCAGATATAAGTGCACTAATAGAACATGGAGAACCTGTGATTCTTCATGTTATTATTGATGAAAAATATGAACATTATGTGGTTTGTTATTATTATGAAAATAATCAATTTTATATTGGAGATCCTGCTAGGGGTATACTTTATTGGAATAAAGAAGAACTTGAACAGTACTGGAAAACAAAAACCTGTCTTACTTTAAAGCCTAATAGTGACTTTGTTAAGGAAGAATACACTAATAAAGCTAAGAAAAAGTGGCTTATCAGTCTACTGAAAAAAGATCAGGAAGCTATTTATACTATTATTGTGTTAGGAATTGTACTAACCTTACTGGGTATGTCCATGTCTATATTCTCCCAAAAGCTTATTGATGATATTTTACCTCAGAGAAAACTAAAAGTACTTATGCTAAGTATTGCATTTTTAGGATTCTTATTATTTGCAAGAGTAGCTATACAGGCTTTGCGGGATTTATATATTATCAAGCAGAATAAGTCCTTTAATGAAAGGATTAATTATAGTTTCTTTTCCTCTTTACTACATTTACCTAAGATATTCTTTGATACTCGTAAAATTGGGGATTTTGTTGCAAGACTTAATGATACCCAAAGAATCCAGAATGTTATTAAACAACTGATCACTGCTACAACTGTAGATGTAATTGGTGTGCTTATATCAGTTGGTTTTTTATTCTTCTACTCATGGAAATTAGCTGTAATATGTCTTATACTATCCCCAATAATTTTTTATGTTATTTTCAGCTTCAATAGAAAAATTATAGAGTCTCAACAAAATGTTATGCAGGCATATAGTCAAAATGAAGCTAATTATATAGACAGTATTAGAGGTATTGAAGTTGTTAAAAATTTTTCCAAACAAGATCTCTTTTTAAAGAAAAATCAAAACATCTTTGGTTTCTTTCAGGCTAAAATTTATGAATTGGGGAGACTTAATATACGTATTTCTCTTACTTCAGGATTAGTCTTGGTAGCGTTCTTGCTACTAATATTAGCCTTTTCGTCTTATCATGTGCTGAATAAAGAGATAAAAATTGGTGAACTTATGGCTATCATTGGAATATCAAGTTCATTATTGGCATCTATTACTAATTTAGCCTTAGTTAGTATTCCAATTCAGGAAGCTAAAGTAGCATTTGATAGAATGTTTGAATATTCATCAATAAAACCAGAAACTCTTGATGGTATTGCTCTAGATCAAATCAATAGCATCACTATTCAGGGTATTGATTTCAGATATAATGGTAGAAGCAAATTATTTGAGGGAGTTTCTTTTGTACTAGAGAAAGGAAAGATTACAACTCTATTAGGAGAAAGCGGGAATGGCAAAACAACGCTTGGAGAAATTCTTCAGAAGAATTATAAAATAGAAGCTGGAAATATCATTATCAATGGTAAGCATAATCTAAAGGACATTTCTTTGTCTTCTTGGAGAAACTTAATTGGTATTGTTCCACAGGATATCCAATTATTCAATGGTAGTGTTGTGGAAAATATTATTTTAGGTAATGAAATTAATGAAGAAAGGATTAATTCTTTAGTAACTCATTTTGGTTTTGAAAAATTCATTTCTTCTCTGCCTCAAGGATGGGGAACGTTAGTAGGAGAAGAGGGAATTAATCTTTCGGGGGGACAGAAACAACTATTGGGATGGATGAGAGCATTGTATCATAATCCTGAGTTCCTAATTTTGGATGAGCCAACATCTTCATTGGATAAAGAGTCCAGAAAATTTATTTACAGACTAATCAATGATCTAAAATCTACTAAAACAATATTCATTATCAGTCATTATCTCGAAAACTTACAGAATATTTCTGATAATATTTTTGTGTTAGAGAATAAAGTAGTTACTAAATTATAATAATTTATACGTTAGTTATCTTCTCCGAAGGAGAAAAAGGAAGAAGCGATTTATCGCTTCCATCGTTGCTTAATTTTTCTTTAATTGGGGTTTTTAATTAGAGTTATTAACTAAGTATATTAATTATAAGTGCCTAATTGGTGTTCTTGAAATGCATATTTAGTGATAATTAAGTTCATCTTTGGTTTCTTTGAAATGCATTATAGGTATTCTATAAATGGATAATTAGGTGTATTAAAATGCAAATTTGGTGTTACGGTTGTAATGTTGATCCCTCAAAAGTTACATTGTAAATCGGTGTACAATTATAATAATCAAAAAAGCATTGCAATGAAAGGACGGTTATACGAATGGGATATCCTTGATGAAAATTTAGAACTGAAGCACTTTAATAAAAAAATAGTACTTAAAATTCCGTTTCAGATCTTACTTAATCCAGAGTTATCACTAAATGAAAAGTTACTATTGGGATTAGATTATTCCTTGGCAGGTAAATTAGGTTTTAACCAAATGTCCCATATCGAAGTTGGGAAGTTGCTTGATTTACATCCTAATATTGTTGGAAGTTGTAGAAGGAGTCTTATTGAAAGGGGATTTCTGATAAAGGAAGGAAAAAAATATACTATAACGGTTGATTTTTCGTCAATGATGGAAGCAAAGGATTTAAGTAGTTTGGATAAAAGAGATATTAAAATTCCGTTTGAAATTTATAATAATAGTGATCTTAAAACAGGAGAGAAGCTTTTGTGGGGTGAGTATAATTCGATTAGTAAAGGATATAGATATTATTTTGCTAAACGAGAGCATGCTGCAAAAAGATTAGCTGTAAGTGTAGAGAGTATTTCAAACTGGACGAAATCTCTATATGAAAAGGGATTGTTTAAGGAATACAAGCTTGAAGCAGGATATTGTACACATCAAAGAAAGATTATCACCATTGTATTTGATCAAGATTAAAGTATTCAAATAATGAGATATTGTTTTAACGGAAGTATAACAATTTAAAATTTGAATCTGAGTAAGAATACCACAGAACATATAAAAGTTAATTTTTGAATGTATTACACCGCTTAAATCAAGTTTTATTCTAATTTATTGATCAGAATATTATAATTACAATTGTAATTAACACATAAAAATGTTGTCAGAAAACGTTAAAATTAATAGATTTACCCATAATAAACAGGCAAAATAAAATTATAAGAAAGAAAAATAATTAATTAAAATATAATAACATACTACATTTCGCAAACTGACTTCTGTCTTTGAAAGGTCGAAAATTCAAAAAGTACAACAGGGAAAGGTTTAGCAAAATGTTCAGGCTTAGGGCTTGAGCATTGCTTTACTTTGTTGTACAGGGATTCGACCCCCTCAAAGGCAGGTAAGGACAAATGTCTCAAGCCTGTTTTTTTATGCATACTACAATTACGGGTTTCAGTAAGGCGAAAAATTAATTAAACAATAAAATTGAAACCAAAAATTTACGGTATGAAAAAAATAATTTACATGTTGTTGGGAAGCCTAATGATATTGGGGTGTAACAATGGAAAACATTATCATGATGGTAAATATGAAACACAATTAATGTTTATGAAAATCAACTATGATATTGATGGAGAATATATTACAATTGATAATTCATTAACAGGAATATCCAAATTAAAATGCCAACAGTACCCCGATAGAATAGAGTACACAGAAGATAATGGGATACGTAGGATTATAACTGCATTAGAAAATGGAGATTTGAAGTTTTCTGAGATGGTTATACTTCATAAAATAAAGCAGGCTACAAATTCCAGTGATAACACCTCTGAAAATAACAAAAGTGAGCTTCCATCAGATCAAAATTCAAGTAATACTACCAGTACAGATAAAAGCAATAGTATACTTAGCTTAAAAACAGAATCCGAAAAACAATATCAAAAGCATAGGGAAAAACTACTTAATGAAGGAGTTGCTATTGATGACGAACAAACATTCAATGCAGATTTAAACAATGATAAACAAGATGAAATTGTTAAGTATTATACACTTGCTCCTAAAGAGGGAGGGTGCATGTATGTAGGTAGAGGAATTATAGTATATGAAAACACTAAAGTTGGCATCATTGAAAGCAAATATGAACCTGACTACGCCTTTGAATTTACAGGTGTTAAAAATGGAAAGATAACCGTGTCTAAACTTGATTTTAGTGAAAATGATATGTGCTATCCTACAATTCCAACCAAGGGGTATCTAGATTTTAAAAATCACAAGTTACATTTCATAAAATCTTAACAATATGAAAAAGCCATACTTCTTATACTTTGTATTTGTGTGTGTTTTAAGTAACATTAATGTCAAATCTCAACAATTATCAAATGCTGTAAGAAATGATTTTTGTAGGAATGCTATATTTAACTTCTATTACGGAAGTAATAATTTTAGAAGTTGGATGGTATTATCGGGGAAGAATTTAGGAATAAATACTCCTCAGCAGATTACTAACTCAGTTCGAAATATTTGTAAAAACATTCCTCTACAAGAAGAATTTTTTAAGAACATTAATAACTTAGGAGGGAGTAAGGACTTTAAAGAGCAACAATATGTTAGCATTGGTATGAAACCTATAAATGCTAAGATATTGAATGATTATGTGTATTTAAAATATAACAGCATACAAAGACAGCCAGAAAAAGAGACCAAAAGTCTTTTAGAAAAGCAAGCCCCTAAAGATTCTATGAATATTACTAACGAATATTTATTACAAACAATTTTTCCAAAGGGGAGAATGTTAGAAAATAATCTTATACAACGAGAAGAAAATTCAATTGATATATCAACAGGAAAAAATGTTGTTACAAAGTATCTAACAAGAGTTAAAGACAGACTGTATTATTATGATAATGAAGAAAATATAGTAACTTTTATAATATTAGAGTCTTATACTCCAATGCAAAACGTAAATAAAAAAAATATAAAAATATTGCGATTTGAGGATTTTGGCAAAGGATATAGTATTAAAGGGCAAAGAAATCACATCATTGAAACTGAAGATATAACATACAAAATTTTATATGATCCAATATATAAAGAGTGTTTTGTTATAGAATATATTAATATGAAAAATGAAAAAATTACAGAGTACTATGATTTACATTTATACAAATTGTTAATAACAAAAATTAGTTCTGTCTAATTAATCAAGCTTATAATTCCAATCTGACTGATTTATCCATAAGAGGTTCTAAATTGGAAAGATGGTATTAATTTATAATGATGTACTTTTTAATTTATCCTTTTGATATCTTTCAATATTTTATTGAATAATACTAGTATTGATTATATTTGATTAATTAACAGCGAAATTAAATAATATAATTTGTAGTATGGATGATATAGTAGGTTTAAGATTAAAATTTGAATCACGGTTAGCTGAAAATGTTGATAAGATGAAAAAGATACGCCCTTTTACGCAGTTACAACGTTTATTGAATGAATATGGCTATTTTGAAGGGGCTAGGAGATTAATAAATGGAAAAGAAACATCTGGATTGGCAGATCTGATTTTAGTAGGGAAATCACATTTATCAATAGAATATTTAGCTTTATCTGAAGAATTTCAGTCATTATTTACAGATGGTGAATTGAAAAAATGTAGGCGAAAATTAGGTTGTAGTAAATGAAAATTTATATGTAATATCTAATATCAGTTATAAATCTTTTAATATACTTGTATTCCTATTATTTTGCCCAATATTGTATAAACGTTATGAATGATATAAATAACAATTTGGAATGGCTGAAAAAAATGTCTTCTATATATGATAATCCTATGCAGGAACAAATGAGGATAATTAATAAGTCCATTATAAATGTAGATAAGCTTTACCCAAATTTGGAATGGCTACAAAAGATCCATAAAGTAAATATAAATAGTTCGATAAATGAATTGAACAAAAATATTTTTCCAATTGATAACTATCAAAGATATTTTAAGGAAATAGAAAATGGTTTAAATCAGAGTTTACTAAAAGAATTAGTTAACAAAGTGCAAATTCATAGTTATGATTTTGCTGATTTAATAAAGGATTTTAATGAAGATGAATTGGAAGAACCATTGATAAGTGAGCCTTCTGTAAAAAATATAATAATTGATGTCAGTTATCAAATTCGTGATATTTTGTTTGAAATTTATTTAAATAATGAAAAGCTTTACAAGATTTCTCCTAGAGAATTCGAGAAAGTTATTGCGGAGTTACTTTATAATAATGGTTTTGAGGTTGAACTTACAAAACAAACGAGAGATAATGGTTTTGATATTTTGGCTTTAAAGTATGTTAATAATTTAAGCCCTATAAAATATTTAGTTGAATGTAAAAGATATAAGCCCGATAGAAAAATTGGAGTAGAGATAATAAGAGGTTTTAAAGAAGTTATACAGACTGAACAGGCAAATAAAGGATTAATAGTAACTACATCATATTTTTCGGCAGACGCAATCAGAAAACAAATGGAAACTCCATATTTACTAGACTACAAAGATAAAGACGAGCTAATGAATTGGATTAATGAATATTACAATCAAAAAAAATCTTGATAAGATATTTGAAATGTGAGGATATATTGAATAGTAGCGCTTTCAAAAATGTATGTTTCTACTTTCGAAATAAAAATTAATAGCAGACTACCTTTTACAGAACAGCTATTGGGTAGTCTTAAATAATAAGTTTATCTTAAAAATAACAAATAGTAACTATGGAAGGATTTGACAGTGGATCAGAATGGAGAAAATGGGACTTACATTTTCATACTCCATCATCATATGATTATAAAAATAAATCTATTGGAAACAATGAAATTGTTGAAGAACTTAAAAAAAATGATATATCAGTTGTTGCAATAACCGATCACCATGTTATAGATGTTGACAGAATTTTAGAGCTTCAAAGAATTGGTAGAGAAAAAAATATAACTGTATTACCTGGAATTGAATTTAGGGCTGAACTAGGAGGGAGTGAATCTATCCATTATATAGGTATTTTTTCCGAGAAATTGCAACAGCAAGAATTAAGTGATGTTTGGATAAAGTTACAATCTTCCTGTAAAATAACTAAAACAGACATAGAAAATATTGGTGGAGATGCAAATATTCAATGTGATTTTAAAGAAACCTCCAAATTAATACGTGATTTAGGAGGTATAGTTACTGTGCATGCAGGGAGTAAAGCAAATACGTTAGAAGGTATAACAAATTCTTTGCCTGATAAAATGGCTCAGAAAAGAGAGTTAGTAAAAGATTTTATTGATGTTTTTGAATTAGGTAAGGAAGAAGATCAAGCTACTTATAATGAAAAAGTATTTCCAAATCTAAAGTTTAGACTTCCTATGATTATATGCTCAGATAATCATAAAGTTACAGATTACGTAGTGAAACAAAATCTCTGGATAAAAGCAGACCCTACTTTTGAGGGATTAAAAACAATTACCTACGAGCCTGAGGAAAGAGTTCGTATCCAAAATGAAATGCCAGAATCAGAGAAGTTAGATACATTAATGATTAAAGAGATAAGATTTGAATCATCAGATAATAAATTTACTTCTGATACAATTAAATTAAATAAAAATCTTAATGTTATAATTGGTGGAAAATCTTCTGGAAAATCAATATTATTATTTGAGATTGCGAAAACCTTATATGCGGATGTAAACCATAAGGTTTTAAAATATCTAGATACAGAGGATCAGAAACTAAAGGATCTTTATGATCTATCAATAGATGATTCTATTTTTAATTTTCATATTAAATTATACTCAGGTACTGTACAGTCATTAAACGATAGAAATGTAGAGTCAAGCATTCTACCCAGTATAAAATACATCCCCCAAAATCATCTATCAAATCTTGTAGATAAAAGTAGAATGAATGGCGCAACATTGAAAAAGTTAATACGCGATTTGATTTTAGAAGATGAATCATATAAGAAAAAATATGATGAATTTGTAGAACAGGCTAAAAAGAATGATACTAAAAGAAATCAAGATATTGATTATTATTTTTCTTTAAAAGATGAAATAAATAAAAAAAAGACAGAGTTTTCTACAAGAGGTGATGTTAAAGGTTTGGAGGAAGGTATAGCTTCTAGTAAAAGGAAGATAGAACAGTTAAACAAAAAATTTTCAGATGAAGAGCGAGTAACTTATAACTCCCTTATAGAAAAAGGTAGTTTATTAAAGATTGAAGAAGGGAAAGTTAGTTCGGATTATCAAAAGATAAAGGACTTTAATACTGATTTAAATGCTGTTTTGACTGAATATATAAGTCGGAAAGAATTAATGATAGAGTCTTTAGAAGTGGAAGCTATTAAAAATGATTTTACAGAAAAATATAACTTTATTGAAAATATTATTGATAAAATAGAATTAATTAAGAATGAGATTATAAAAGATGAAGAGGGAGATTTCCTTTCAGAAGGGACGTTTCAATTGGCTATACTGAATATTCGAAATGAAAGAAATCAAATAGAAAGAGATCTGAAGCCTTTTATAAGTAAGCTTGAGAATCAAAAACAAGTTGAAGCTATTCAGGAAAATATTTCCGAGGATGAAAAAAAATTAAGTGAGATCAAGCAATTTCAAAAAGAAATAAATAGCCTTCAACATACATTAGAGTCCCAAAAGGATAGGATTTTTACTGATTTTGAGGATAATTTTAAGTTATATGAAAAAATATTATATGATCTAAAACCAAGAATTACTTCTATTAAGGATAAGGATGATAAGGTAGAAATAATTGGTTCAGTAAAATATCATTTTCCAAAAATTTATAAAAGGTTAAATGATATGAGAAATAATAATAATCGATTTGATAATCAAAGTTTTGAATATTTATATCCCGATAATGGTTTTAAATCTTCATTATCTACTGTTGATTTTGATCAAATACTGATTTCTCTTAAATCTATATTTGAAAATATAGAATCTGAAAATATAGAATCTGAAAAAATAGTTTTAAAAAATAATTATTCAATAAAAGATGCTTGTAAGGCTATACTAACAGATTATTTTTTTGATCATTGGGATGTTAAATCAGACAATGATGATATACATAAAATGTCTACGGGTAAGGCTAGTTTTGTTTTACTTAAATTGATAATAAAACTGAGTAAGGGTAATGGACCAATTTTAATAGATCAGCCAGAAGATAATCTTGATAATCGTTCAGTGTCAAAAGAATTAGTAGAGTATTTGAAGATAAATAAAAGAAATCGACAGATTATATTAGTTACTCATAATCCTAATATCGTTGTGAATGCTGATTCTGAAAATATAATTGTTGCTAATCAGAAAGGACAGAATGATATTGATAGTGAAAGCCCGTATCAATTTGATTTTATAAATGGTTCACTCGAAAATACTTTCCCAGATAATGGGGATAAGAACTTATTAAAAAGTATGGGGATACGGGAGCATATTGCTGATATTGTTGAAGGAGGTATGGAAGCTTTTAGACAGAGAGAAAGAAAATATAGTTTTAAGAATATTCCGAAGTAGAGCTTTCTGAAGATAGAAATTCTATAGCATATCATGTTTCAGAAATTGGAATGAAATTTAGAAAATATGCAGTTAGACTTTAATTCTAGAACTTGTATTTATCAAAACTATTCATAGTGTAAGTTTATTATTGGATTTTTGTATATTTCGTAAGTAAGTTTGAAAGTTTTATGTGAATATTAATACTCAGGCATTAGCTATAAAGCTTTTCTATTGAATGATTATTTATGAAATAGTTACAGAGTAATAAATTATAATAAAGAATATTTGAAGTATATTTGGAAGCAAAAATAATCTATAATCAGTAAGGAAATAAGTTCAATAAATTATTAAGTTTGGTTAATTTTTCATAATGGAATTGGATAAAATAGAGATATCACTTGATTATGCTGATACTTCCAAAGTAGAGCTAGACAATATGTCTATCAAAGCATTGGAATCATTTCTTTCTGTGGTGAATTCACTTAAGAATATAGCTGAGACTATATCTACCGATGTCACTTTTACTATTAAGAAAGGGTCTGCTTATACGGCTGTAAATGGAAGCGTAAATGACATACGTTGTATTTACGAGAAAATTGAAGAGGCAATTATAGGTGAATCTGAAGATGAAACAATAACATCAAACCTCAGAAATATTCAGAAAGAGATTCAAAAAGATGTTTTTAAATATCAATTTAAGTATTCTAATGTAAATCTTAATAATAAGATTAAATCAGCCAAAAAAATTGTTAAAAAGAGAAGTAAAGGAGGGTATAAGAGTGAGCTTGCCATATTATCAGGGAATTTTAATTCAATCGGAGGTAATGATCCTAATTACCACTTTGATTATGGGACGGGAATAAAAACTACTATTGAATGTACATTATCTGAGGCAATTGAATTGAAAGACTACCTGTATCAAAAAATTTCCTGTCTTGTACAAAAAAGAATTTCAATAGATGCTGATGACAATATTAAATATTATCATTGTTCAATTCTGAAAAATGAACAGATAGGTTCCTTCAAAAATTTTATTAAAAATCTAAATAAAACAAGTGACATTTTTGAAAGATTGGATCTAATGTATGATTTTACTGATAATTCTTTGTGTAGAGTGGAGGATTTAGCCGTTTTGTTAAAATCATATAAATATTTTTTTAATGATATTAATGAGTATAAAACATTATTAATTCTAACAAAGAATTTAAAAGAGGATCCTCTCATTAAAAGTTACAGAGTGAAATTGTTGAATGAGTTTGATTCTCTAATGAATATGCAGTAGATATGTTTGAAATAATTAATACTTTAACTGAAAATGATATTAAAGAGGAATTTGTAGCTATTGGAAGTTGTATTGATGGTGAAGGTAATGCATATCATTCGGTTCTAATAATAAGGTATAAAGGAGAGAGTTTTCAATTTCACTATACAGGAAATCCTAGTATTGGTATTCTTTTTGAAAATACCGTTTATTCATCTTGTTTTCATAAAATTACTGATACAATTAATCCTAGATTAATTCCTGCTTTTATTGCAATGTGCAAGCGAGTCATGAAAACTGCAACGCCAAGATATGGCTATTTTTATTCTGGTGAATATTATGATAATAGTGGAAATCACTTTTCTGATAAAGAAGTTGGTGAGACTATGACTTGCGCTGGTTTTTGCATAAATATTTTAAAAGGATTTTTAGAAAATGATTATATCTATTATCAAGATTGGACTTCAGAGTCCCACCCGACAGAAGGATATCTAGATTTTTATTGTTCTAAATATAGTATTGATAAGGATAAAATAGCAGAATCACATAGAAGAATTTCACCCATTGAATTATTATGCTCTGGTTTTTTCTCAAATTTGCCTATTAGAAAAGTTCAAATTGATTGTAAAATTGATGAAGTTCAAGATTATTTAAAAAATTATTAGAAAATTTTGTTTAAAATTACACTCAATTAGGGCAATAAATTTATCCAAAAATTTATATACTCCTCAAATATATCAAAATACAAAATTGGTGCTTTTACCTCTTCTTTGGTGTAAATATTATTTTTATTGAAGTAGATCAATCTTAAATTACTTTTGGTATTAGATATCCAAATTGAAGTTATAACCGATTTTTGAATAGAGTACATATGTTCTTTACCAAGTTTTATAAAAATAAGATTACTGTTGAAGAAAAATTAAACAAGTTATAAAATACAATTTATACAATTGATGCTAAATTCCATCTACATCTATATAGTTCTTTACAATTACAGAATTTTTATAAATACTTGATACATACTGTATGCTGTTCCATACCGTTCCACACAAATACACGGAGGTTGTTTCTGGAGAAACCACAAAAGCCGCCTAACAAGGTGGCTTTTTTGTTTTTTATTATCTTTGTATTTAGTTCTGATACTTTTAGTAAAAGTATTCTTTTAATATTTTTGGTTTTTATATTGCTAATATTTTCATTTACAGCTAAATATTAAAAATCCGGTATATATTCAGGGTTTATTTGATTAATTTAAAACAACTAAATTGAAATAAAAGCTTGCATGGTATGGATAATATCTGTATTTTTGCACCACTTTAAAAACGAAATAATACGTTTTTATAGTAATGGTTTCTTAGCTCAGTTGGTAGAGCAATGGATTGAAAATCCATGTGTCCCTGGTTCGATTCCTGGAGAAACCACAAAACCACCTAACAAGGTGGTTTTTTTGTTTTATAAGAATGTTGGGGGATAAGCCCCTAGAGTAGATGAAAAGAGGATAAATTAGTAACATGTATCTTATTTAAAATAGTTCTAAATAAATTACTTTTATTTCACTTTTATATCTTAAAAATTAATACCTTAGCACTTAAATTAAATCAAATGGGAATAACCCTTAAGCCTATTGATGTTGTAGACGACATTTCTCAGGAAGATTTTCGCGAAAAATACCTGAAGCCGCGTAAGCCTGTGGTTATAAAAAATATGGCTAAAAAATGGCCCGCATACCAGAAGTGGACTATGGACTATGTGAAGGAAGTAGTAGGGGATGTAACAGTTCCGTTATACGATAGCTCTAAAGCAGACCCGGCGGCTCCTATTAATGCCTCGGCTGCTGAAATGAAATTTGGTGATTATATCGACCTTATTCAGCGTGAACCGACCGATCTTAGAATATTCTTCTTTGATCCGATAAAATTCGCTCCGAAATTGCTTAATGATTATATATCACCTAAAGATCTGATGGGCGGCTTCCTTGATAAATATCCAAGTATGTTCTTCGGAGGAAAAGGATCGGTAACTTTCCTGCATTATGATATAGATATGCCACATATCTTCCATACGCATTTTAACGGAAGAAAGCATGTTATGCTTTTTGAATATAAATGGAAGGACCGTTTGTATCAGATTCCATATGCAACTTATGCATTGGAAGATTATGATATAGAAAATCCTGATTTCGAAAAATTCCCGGCATTAGACGGAATTGAAGGAATAGAATGTTTCCTGGAGCATGGTGATACCTTGTTTATGCCAACCGGATGGTGGCACTGGATGAAATATCTGGACGGATCTTTCTCTATTTCGCTTCGCGCATGGGATAAGAGCTGGGCAATAAAAGCACACTCTCTATGGAATCTAACTGTACAGCGTAAATTTGATAACTTTATGAAATCCAGATATAAAAAAAGGTATATGGATTGGAAAGAAAAGAAAGCTGTTGAAAGAGCAAATACAGCACTGAAGAAAGGATTACCTAGATAGTGTAAAAAAATATTGAAAACAAAGCCGGAAGAAAACCTTCCGGCTTTGTGATTTAATAATATAATCTTATTTCTAATTTTAGATTCTTCATTAAATTAATTTTTTCGAAATTAGAGACTCCAAAAAACAATAGATGAAAACCAGTCGGTCAGAAGAAATAGTTGCCCAATTCAATCAGATTATCCAGAATAATCTGGATGAACTGATGAATGGAGTGACAGATGAGTATCTGGATATTCATAAAATAGCAGATATGATACATATCAATGCTACACATCTGAGTAATACCATTAAAGAAACAACCGGAAAATCGCCTTGCGATATATGCAATGAAAAGACTGTAAATCTTATAAAAGAATTGTTGGTAACAACTGATTTGTCAATTGCAGCAATTGCCTTCAAGCTTACTTATGAGCCTACAAACTTTACAAAATATTTTAAGAAACATACCGGAATGCTTCCGTCTGTGTACCGATCCGAATTTCAATAAAAAAATACTGAAACGTTCACCATATTGCGGATACTATACTTTGGTAATTTTGTGTTATTAATTTAAAATAAAGAAAATGTTACAGAGTAAAATAGCTTTAATAACAGGTGGGAGCAGAGGTTTAGGAAGAAATGCTGCTATAAAAATCGCACAAAAAGGAATCGATGTAATTATCACCTATTTCAGCAATGAAGAAAAAGCAAATGAAGTTGTTGAAGAAATACAAAAACTTGGTAGAAAAGCAAAAGCCTTAAAAATCGATACAAGTAATACAAAAGAATTTCAGGCTTTTGTATCTGAATTAAACCTGTATCTTCAAAGTGAATATGGTGTTGCTAAATTTGATTTTCTGGTAAATAATGCAGGAACAGGAGGACATACAGCGTTTATAGATGCAACAGAGGAGGAGTTTGACGCAATGGTAAATATTCACCTTAAAGGAGTTTATTTTCTTACACAAAAGCTTTTGCCTTATCTGAATGATGGTGGAAGTATTATCAACGTATCTTCGGGACTTGCTCGTTTTTCTCATCCAAATACTTCCATGTATGCAGGTGTAAAAGGTGCTATGGAAGTTGTTACCAGAATTTGGGCCCTTGAACTTGGACAAAGAAAAATAAGAGTGAACATTGTTGCTCCGGGTGCTGTGGGAACAGATTTTAATGGCGGAGTTGTTCGTGATAATGAAAAGGTGAATGAAACAGTTGCCGGAATTACGGCATTAGGAAGAGTAGGAGTTCCGGATGATATTGGTGGAGTAATAGCATTTTTATGTACTGAGGATGCACGCTGGATTAATGGACAAAGAATTGAAGTTTCAGGAGGAATGCATTTGTAATAAATGAGAGCCTGTCTAAATTTTATATTTAATACTCTTCGATAGTTCGTCAAGCTCACTATAGACTTAGCTCAGAGTAACATCACTTACCCCAAATATCTTACTTTAGATTTGTCAGACTGAGCCTGTCGAAGTCTAACATTATTTTGACTTAAAATTTAAACAGGCTCTAAATATTTCAGAAAAAACAAGCAGTTGTATTAATATAGCTGCTTATTTTTTTAGTTTATATAATCCCATAAGATGTTTTTGTTAAGATTTCCTAAATTTATTTAAATTGCATCATTAACTTTTTAATATTTAGTGTAAATGTTTGAAAAACTAATTGACAGCTTCGAGAAACTTTGTTTACAAATTATTATCGAGATACTACTGGTTCCGGTAACTATTTTTAAATTGTTTCAGAAGCCCGCCCGATGTTATGATCTTTCAGTACACGAAATGGAGAAAGAGGAAACGGAACGTTTTAAAGATTACCTTTCACCAATAAAATTATCAGTTTATACATCTGTTATCGTTTCAATATTGTTAATGGATTATGGAGGCGAACAAAATTTTGTTTCTAGAATTAAAGGGGTAAGCATGGTAGAGAAAGCTTTGTTTATCTTTCTGATCAATAATTTCACAGCTGTTTTATTTAGTGTTATTCTGCTTTGGTATAAAAGAGAGAAAGTTAACACAACAACCTTCCGGACCCTATTATTCTCTTTTATTTATACCTCTGTTTATACCTCAACACCAGCTTTTTTGTTTACCTTCTCAATAATGTTTTTAGGACAAACAGCAAATATAGACGGGTATATTGAACATTTTGATCAGATAATTAAAACAGGAACGAAAGCTTATATAATTATTTTTATTTCTTTAATAACTATTATTATCGGAGTGGTTGGTTTGATTAAGCTAATTAAGGCTTTGCATCATATTCTTAAAGAAAACTTCCAGTACCATCCGTATGTCGTTTGGTTTTTTACCTTACTATTCTTCCTGATCCAGTTATTTTATACAATGGAATTTGTGGGATAAGTTATTTAACTGAATCATTATATTTTATTCATACAGACCCTCGGAATGTCATAAATAATCAGAAGTTGTATTTTTGTAAAGAATATACAAGTACGAAGTGATCTTAAATGATGGAATTTATGTGTTTTAGCTAGGAAATTGATCTTATTGATTTCTTAGCTAAAACACTTTCTTTTTTGTGATTGTAAGGGAACTCGAAATATTGCCTCATATATTTTATAAAGCAGTTTACAGGACTTGTTTTTCAGAAGAAAACTAAAAATAAAATACAAATTAAATGATAGAAAAACTACTTGTGAAATCTGTAATAACCGGTGGTGTGTTGTTCTCTTTATTATCGTGCAGAAGCTCGGGCGAGGCAATAACTACAGGTGAAACCAATGTAAGAATTAATCTTTTAGGCAGTGGCTTTAGCCAGGAAGGAACTTTAGGGGGACAGGCTACAACAAAGCATTTGAAACTAAATGATAACAAACAACAACAGGAGCTAACGCTTAATGATGATTATAAATTGGTCGCAGTTCTGTCTCCTGATAATTCTCAGCCATTAACTGCTTCCCAAGCTTCTCTAAAAGCTGCTACACCTCCTCTTAAGGATACTAATAATCTTGGCTATGGTATTAAATACAAAGTTGTTGTATATGACGGGAATGGCCGCTATATAACCGAAAAAGATTATGTAAGCGGGGATGAACGAAATGCAGCTCCTATTACCGGACTCAATGGCGGCTATACTTATACATTTGTGGTTTATTCAACAGGATCGAAAACCATTGTGCCATCTGTCACTTATCCGGATGAGGCTAATAAAACATTGGCAACAGCTTCTGTAGAAGAGATACCGGGAAGTAGTGATCTTATGTATTTTTCCAGAACTATGGAGATTACGGGAAACAATACCAACTATCTGGATGTTGTATTTTCTCATCAGTTTAGTCAGGTTACCGTCTATCTGGATGCTACACCGACACAGTGGTATAATATTACGAATCTGGAAGAAGTTAGCATATCTCCACATTATGATAAAGCAAAAATGCTAATGACAGATGGTAGCATAATATCGGAGCAACCAGCCGCAAAGGGAAGTATTGTTTCTTTTCCGCTCCTAAGTGCCAAAAGTGTAAAAGCTGATCCTGTCTATATCAATACCAATAAAGTGACTGATGGTATTTTCAGAATTAAAACTATTCTTATGACGCATCAGAATGATGCACCTGTCAGCTTGCAGAATATTGCCTTAAATGATCTGAAAATAACTCCGGGAGTGAAATATAATCTGAAAATTACCCTTCAGCCTAATGATAAATACCTTTTTTACAGAGGATATCAGGCAGTGCGTTTAAGTGGTATGATCTGGATGCGCCATAATCTTGGAGCGGATATGATGGCAAATCCAGATGTCCCTGCCCAACAGATTAATGGAGACTATTATCAGTTTGGTAAGAAAACGCCTGCAGCTAATGTAACGACACCAGCAAATTCAATTTCGAAATGGGATATTAGTAGTGCTCCAAATGATGCTTGGAACTCAGGCAGCTTCTTGGTGGCGGTAAAAACAGCTAATGATCCATGTCCGGAAGGATGGCGTTTACCTACGAACAGAGAAATAAATGCTTTGGATAAAGGGACAAATAAATCGACCACGGGAATAGTTCAGAATTCATCAACAAATTATTCTGCGGCAAAAGTCCTTACCAGTGTTTTTGATCCCACAATTAAAATGACTATCCCTTTTAGCGGGTACAGAAGTGCATCGGATGGTACATTACTTTCCAGAGGTGAGAGAGGTGGATTCTGGAGTGCTACGCCTAATTTTAGTAACACGACACAGGCCGTACAATGGGCGCTGTATGATATGCATCCCGTTAATAGTAATTATCCGTGGGCTACAAGGTCTGAAGCGGTATCTGTACGTTGTATAGCTACTTTTCCACTAGATAGATAAGATTAAATATAGATGATTCTATAAGAGAAAGCAGTACCATTTTGTACTGCTTTCTTATTATTTCATAGCATCGAGCACTGTTTTGCTGTCTACAAACTGCTCGAATTTTATAATTTTACCATCCTTAAGGTGCCAAATATGGGTGACTCTCACGGAAAGTGGTTTATTGGTTTCTTTGTTTATTCCGGTGTAGTTTCCAAAAGCCACAACTTTATCATCACTAGCCACATAATCTTCGGGTATGAATTTGTAATCGATCCATTCACTTCCCAAACGGCTGAAGACATTCTTCGTAATTTCTTCCAGTCCGGTATATGTGCCTCCGTAAGGAAAACCTTTAGCTTCTGTCCACTGGATATTATCCGCAGCATGAGCTGCTAAAGCCTTTCCGTTTTCTTCTGAATTTTTGCCCTCATAAGTGCTTTTTACTATTTCTAAATTGGTCATAGGATTGTCGATTTTTAAAGTTTAGTAGGAAATATTCTGTATCAACTATAAGTAAGTGGTTAATCAATAGTATTTGTTTTAGTGATTTTGAAGCTTCCGCTATAATCATCAAAAGTGATGTGGAAATTGGATAGATATAGTTTGTATAAGATGGTATATCTTATATTTAAAGGATAATCTCCAGGGTAAAATAAAAAAATATCTTTGTGTTTTTCTAAATATTTTTTTTCAAGATCTGAAAAACTATTTTTTATAATATTATCATCTATATGAAAAATAGGATATTTTCTTTCATTAGATATTTGATCAGATTTTAATACTGACTCTTGACAAAGAAGAGGTTTTAAAAAAGAATAATAGGTATTGTATTCTTTTTTATAGTTATCAACATAAATGTTATGTAGTTCTAATCCATTAGTTGCATAAATATTACCATTGTTTAATTTTACAAATACTAATTGAATTGCAGCAGAAGGGATAGCGGAAATTACATTTGGGCTATTTTGCCTGTCAATTTCAGAAATTTCTCTAATAAATGTGTCATTAATTTGAACACGCGATTTAGAACAGGAAAACAATGTAAGTGTAAAAAATAATAAATATATATTGATTTTAAATCTTAAACAACTCATTATCAGTTTTTTTAATATTGTAATACTTTTGATAAATATTTAGGAGTTACAAAAATTCTTATAAAGTAAATATACTACATTGATAAAAATAAGCTGCCTGGAAAGGCAGCTTATTAGATATTTTGGATTAGTCACGAGCCAAAGGCTTGTGCTAGCGAGGGATAAAATTACTTGTCCCAACCAATATGATTTTGTAATATAACTGGATAATATATTTTATCAAAACCTACAGGTTTATAAAACATTAAAGTTATAATTAATGGTTTTTTAAGAATACTGGAATTATTATCCTTTTTGTAAATATATTGAACATATTTCATCTTTACATTTGTAATATTATCTGTAGTATCTTTTATTTTAATCTCACTTAATAGTTTTTTCTTTGAATTGATTATATTATAATGCTTACTTAAAAAAAATAATTCTGATGATGTCACGCCAGGATAACTTGCTGCATTGTAAATTAATCTATTATATGACTCTAAATCATTCTTTTTTACTGCTTTCCAGTATTCTGTAACAGTTTCTTCAATTTGATCATTATCTTTCTGATTTTGAGTCGTACAGCTTATACATAATGTAATGAGTATCCAAAATGTTATTATAGTTTTCATTATTGTGGTAATTTTTTATTTTTATTTAATTGTTCATCAAGAGATTGTATTTGAATACCATTTGATTTCATAATTTCTACACCATGTTGAATGATTTGAGAGTTAGGCATTAATCCTGCATTTGGATTAGGTAAACTTCCATCAAAAATATAATTTACTACATCATTTCTAACTTGTTGAGTCATATTGATTTCACTACCATCAACCAGTTGAATTGCTTGATCCATTGTTGTTGCTTGAGACTTTATTGTTGCTATATCATTTACAGCTTTTACATAATTATTTGTACTATTAATAACATTGGGAATATTAATTGCTAGGCCAATTAATCCTGTAACCTCTTTAACTCCGTCTAGTACAGTGACAGCATTGTCAACAGAACGTTGTTTAAGATTCCACATTTCTTTACCAAGTATTGTAGTTGTTGGCCTTTGGCGATCACTATTTGAGGGCATATCAATATTATCTTGTAGTTGGGCATTACTTGCTACTGGGCCATTGTATTTATATGAATCCTGTTTTAAACCAGTAGTTCCCGTAATAATTCTTGCTCCATCAGGATTATAACCCCTTGTCGAAAGTCCTATATCGCCAGCTGTAAATACAGGATGCCCATTTCTGTCCATTTGTGATGCTGGTGCTCTTTTTACTTTCATGGCATTTCCATTAATAGCAAAGAATCCTGTGTTATTTTTTAATAACTCTAAACCTTCTAATTCAACCCCCATCCCTAATTTGTTTTCCTGAAAAGCATAAGGACTATTATATGAATATTTTGATGCCAAAGGATCCACATTAAAGAACCTTCCCAGTTCTGGTATATAGTTTCTCCACTTAAAACTATACCATCCATTCTCCTGCAATTCTTGTCCCTGATATTTGTACTGATAAGCATTATTGGCTAAAGAAGTAGAATTGTATCCCTGATGTTTTAAACCAAACGGGTAATAGTTATTTTCTTCAATGATCTCCGCTCCTCCAGAAGCACCTTTAGTGTAGCTTAATCTTACATTTCCAAGGTGATCTGTATAATTGTAAATATACTTATTTTTGGTAAGATCATAATAACCTTCCGCAGTTGGTACAAACTGTAATACACCATTTTCATACTGGAATCCATCTAAATAATCCGTTGTTTTGCTCCCAAATACTTTTCTGACTTTAGATCCATCCGCGCGGTATACATAATCTGTATTACCGATAGAAGCTGTAATGTTGCTAGGTAAATTCAGATAATTGTAAGCAATATTCGAGATCCCCTTATCCAGATGATTTACCATATTACCATTGATATCATAAACAATCGTATTTCCACCTACCGGATAACCTGCTGCATTTCCAGAAGCATCATTCACTCTAATCAGTTTATTACTGTTTCCAGCTTGATCATACGTATAACTGAGCTGATCCATTACTCCGGCACCCTGACCGGTTCTTTGCAATCCGGTGATATTTCCGTTCAGATCATAATTTAACTTCTCCGCATAAGATCCATTGGCAGCTTCGGCATTATCCCAATAGCTACCTTCTTTTAATCGGTTTACTCCATCATATTGATAGCTATAACGTCTTAATGTTCCATCACTTTGTGTAGCCCAGTCAGTTTCTGCAATATTGCCATTGTACTTCTTGCTGGTATTCTGAGGATTAATATATTTCAGTTCAAATCCGAAAAGCTTATTCAGCAAATTCTTTGGATCATTCATTTTGGTTAAAGCTCCACGGATGTTGTATTCATTTTTGATAGACTGAATACCATTTCCAATATTTCGGGATTCCAATTGCCCCAGTTCATTGTAGATATTCTCTGTTAAAACTTCTACAGGACCACCATTTAGCTGATGGGTATGTTTTACCAGGCGATTCTGATGGTCATAAGAAAAATCCTCCTTTATCACCATTTCCCCTGATGCAGCATCCCTTTTGTGATAGGTTGTAGTACTGGTGGGTACACCTGAGAAAGCTAATACTGAACTTGTCCTTGTATAACCACCAAGATGGTTCTGAGATTCTGTGGCTACAGGTCTTGCTTTATCATCATACCAGGTATAAGATTTTGTCCAGCCATTATCCTCAATATTCTTCACCATAGAAGCTACCGGAAGTCCTTTTGTACTTCTTCCGTTCACCGGATTAGAACCCAGAACCGAAGCACCATTGAACACAGCCGGACTTCCCGGTGGATACTCATCATAATAATTAACGGTTAACAGAGTAAAGTTAGTAACAGGATAGGCTGAACTGCTGTAATAAACAGTTGCTCCGTTTTGTGCAAAACCGGAAGCACTTCTTTCTTCATTATTAATACCAAAATTAACCATATTGCTTTGTTGAGCATCTCTTCCCGGAGCACTGTCCAGTAAACCTGTATAAGCCACTCTTCCGAATTTATCATACTTGGTAAAGAGCCATTTATTCTGCTGACGGAGTTTTCCGTCCTGAGTTAATACCAGTCTGTCCTGCTTATCATAAACCATATACTCCCAGTCTTTACCCGGAAGCTTCTTTTCTACCAGTCTGTTCTGACCGTCATAACGGTACTGATAAGCCAGCTCATTAAGGAGTGTAGCATCAACACCTTTGTCAATAGCGAGAGGTGGAATAACAAAAGCAAGCTGATTGTATTCATTATACACATAGTAAGTATCCAGATTTTCTGAACCATTTTTTTTACGCACCAGAAGAGTTTGTCCCTGTCCGTTTTTAAACTCTATTGTTGAATTTCCGTCTTCATCGGTAACGACATTCTTGTACAAACTATTGGCTCCGTAGGTACCACTTAAACCTAGAACAGAAACTGTTGCATTATTACTCCAGGAAGTACTGGTGGTATAACGGTAGACTTCACCATCAGCATTGGCCTGATATTGATACTGTATCTTTTTACCATCCCAGTCAGAACCCGGAGCAGCCTGAGCGAGGAGTCTGTCCAGAGGAGAATTTTCGAGTGTTTTATCTCCATAAGCCAAAGGATCTGCAGATCCTTTGGCTTTTTTGTAATAACCGGTAGCAGCATTCTGAACTCCGGACTGGATATTTCCGTTTTCAGACTTCATCGGAACCGGAAGCCAGGATTGTACCTGACGACCGAAGCTGTCATACGGAATGTCGGATACTAGATCCTGACCATTGGGTGTGGATTTAATAGAAAGCTCCTGTTTGGGTCTGCCGAGTCCGTCGAAATAGGAGATACTCTGCTGCTGAGGAGCCGCAGGATCCGAGGAAGAGCGTGGTGCCAGATAAGTACGTGAGTAGATGTAATTCTCATTCACCGATATGGAAGCTGTCGGATTAGGAGCATAATTATTTGGCGTAGGGTTGGGATTGGACGATACTCCCAGAGAAGCCCTGAAGCTATTGACGGCAGGCGAAGCGGCATTGAACCCTGGCAGGAGTCTGATGCTGTAGGGATCGGTAACAGATTTATTTTGTTCTGTTACCGGATTGGTAAGAATAATCTGGGCATGGGATGAGAGAGTCCCTGCCATGAGAATTCCCATGGTATAAAAATGTTTGAATTTAAACATGACGATTTGGGTTTTAAAGATTAATAATTACTTTTTGTGTTTTTGTTTTTTAGCGATTCAGTTGTAAGGCTGACAGATTGTAAGGATTTAAGTTATATGGTTTGGTGGTTGTCAGTTACCAGTTGTCGGTTATCAACCATCAACCATCAACCAATAACCAATAACCTTTACAGAACAAATGTCCTGATTGGTGACGCCAAAACTTGACGCATTAAAAAAAGTTTTTGTTTTTTGAAAGGATAGTAAATAGTAATAAGAATTATAAGAGATCTAGTTATAAGACTATAAGGGCTAACCTCTAACTTCTAATCTCTACTTTCTAAGTAGAAGAGAGAGCAGGTGATGAAAGCACCAACCTGCTTTTTTCTCTCTTAATTTCAATATTTCGTACTTCGTAATTCTAACTTCGTACTTAATTCTTATATCGGTACTGATATTCTTTCAATAAGTTTCCGTTTACATCTTTTACCGATTCCAGTCTGTTAGCTGAATCATACTTATAGATTTCGCGTATTCCTGAAGGCGGAGTAATACTTGTTACTCCAATCAATGGATTATAAGTATAAGTCGTAATCTGATAAGTGGACAATGCGGTATTGTTTCTGAGAATATCCAATGTTCCAATTAAAGCCTGTTCAGACTGATCAGTTCCCTGTGTGTTATCTGCATCTGAGGCGGCAATAATAGCAGAAACATAAGCAGAAACCTGGTTGTAAGCAGCACCTTCGATCTTAGCAATAGGTTGTGTCTGGTTATAGCCCCAGATAACCGTTACAGGTTTTCCTTTTACAGAGTACTGAAGAATATTTCCTTTGTTGTCATAGAGGTCATAAGTTAACTCAGTTTGTGCTTTAGCGGCATCCTCCGGATTTTGGAGATCAAAGCCTAATACTGAAACAGGTAGTGCTAATCCTGAGGTTCTGGTATTGGCATCGGCCTGACTGGTAGGGTACAAAATCTCTGATTTAGAAATTGTTTTTCCCGGATCATTATCATTTTGTTTCTGAGTAACGCTTGTCTGAAGTGGAATTCCAATCATATTTTTTTCAATAAGATACTGGTTGCCTTTTTCGTGGGCGTATTGGTAGGTGGTTTCGGAGGACGAGCCATCAGAAATTTTGGTTACTGTGTTTTGGATGTTTATCGGATTGTTAATATTAGTGTCAGAGTAATTATTGGTAACACTTGTTTCTATAACTTTATCACCTAAAAATTCCTTCGTTATAGTTTTGATGTTTTCTATCTTGGCTGACTCTATGGCGTTTATTTGTATATCAGTATCATAAGCCAGTTCAATTGGCAAGATATCAAAATTGGTATAAAAAGCAGCCATATATGGTACATTAGGATTAACAGTATAACCAGATAAGCTATTTTTTATTGGACTTAATTTTTCAACATAATCTACCGTTTTAATAACTTCATTTGCTGCATTTTGGTAAGTTTCTTTTTTTAATCTTCCTGCTTTCCATCTGTTATAGCCTAACTGGGGTAATTCCCCTTCACTAAATTCCATTAAGATACTGCCTTTTTCACTTTTTTCTATAACATAAGGATATGTTGCAACATCTGAACTTCCGTAAGCATTGCTATTTTGAGTAGAATTTTGAAGTGTCAAATATTGCTCAATAAAACCTTCAGGAGTCTGGTAGTCATCTATTGGTACCCCTCTAATATGTCTCCGAGTAATCGTTGAAAAATTATAAGGCTGATTTAGTGTTGTGATTGGATTGAAGTTATTACTTCCGTCATATTTTCCATACAAATAGGTGTAAACATTGGAAATATTATTTTGGTCTATATCTTCTATTTTAGTGATACGCAAGCCAGAGTAATTAGTTTTATTATTATCTGGTGATTCAGAATATACAGGATAGCGATAGTTTAGACTAACCGTCGCATTACAAACACAATTACCATTTTTAGTTATTTTTATAGAGCCTGATGTACTATTTCTAGGCCACTCTAAAGCTTGAGTTTTTCCTCCGGAATAATAATTTGTACCATAGCTAATTGCGCCAATGCATCTTGTCGATCCTTCTGGTGGTAGCTGATTATTTGGAAAAGAGGCATTATCACACATATTATTGAAAACAGCACTTATATTTCCAATTTCTGCCTCTTTATTAATAGTATACACCTTTTGGTATATACTATCATCTAATACAAAATCTTTGCGCCCTCCCATATCATTTAACCCACTCTGAATACTGGCTATTTCTAAACGCTTATTTAAATAATATGCTATTTTTTTTCCATTATTATTAGTAATAGAGCTTGAAGGTAATTCATAATAAAAATTCTTTCTCGCTCCAGTTGGATATTGTATTGATTTAAGACTACCAATTTTAACATATTTTTCATCAGGTTCACGATCCCGTCTTGCGAGCTGGCCATAATCAACTACTGGAATTTGGGCATTCGTATTACTGGTGTAATTTAAAGGAATCCCGGTACCTTTATCACCTCCTAGGCTATTAACATATCCCCAATAATCGTCATTGTTGGAATTCCTCCTTGGAAAACTAAACTCTTCATCATAGGTAAATTTGTAATCATTATTTTGTAGGTTATCATGAATACTCACTAATTTTAACCTATAGTCTTCATATGTTTTATCCGTATTCGTATTATCAAAATAGCTATAATTTAGAGTTACGTCCTTAATAATATCTCCAGACTTATTTTTAACTAAAATTTTTCTAAGAGCAACTCCTTGATTTCCTTCCAAGTCTTTTCTATACTTAGTTCCATCTGAGAAATTCATGCCTTCATCATCAGAATAAAGGAAAATAATTTCGCCTTTGTCAAATTCTATTTTATTAATTAAATTATCAGCTGATGTAGTGGAAGAAGGTTTCTTTTCATATTTAAGAAGTGGGGGCTGTTTATAATATGACCCTGCAGGATCTACAGAGAACTTTAGATTAGCTACTTCAACTGAATTTTGCTCCTTATATACATTTTTTTTAGCATAGGCAAACGATATAAACTTATCATTAATCTTAATTTTATCTATAGCATGCGATGTCGAGTTTTGAGATATTTTATAATTATAATAACTTGAAACTGAGCTTTTAGCTCCCATCCAATACTCAATGCCTTTTGAATCTTTTATATGAAATCTACCTTTATCAATATCTATAATAACGTCTTCGTTAGGAATAGTAAATCCTTTAAGCTCATCTTTCTTAAGTATAAACGATCCTGCATTATTGTTTTGTAGAATAAATGCTCCAGAGATTGTAGGTAAATTAAAGTTGAATATATCGGGTTTGGTATCATATGCATTTTCCAAGATTGCTTCAAGATCTTCTGCTTTTTTGTGATTTTCTAGATCTGTCTTTGCCGTTAAGGTAATTCCACGATACTTTTCATAATCATTGATGTCTTTTGAAATAGTGTTAGCTGAGAAATCACTTATTCCTTTTATTTCTTGCTGTATGCTTCCGGGAATATTTAAAGCCCAGCCTAAGCCTACTATACTCGAAACTTCATTTAATTTTATTCCACCTGTATTATAAGATAAGCTGATGGGAATTGAAACATCATCAACAATTATGGTGTATATAGGAATATTTATATTAGCTTTCCCTCTAAAGTAATCCATTGGCATTTTTTCGACTTTCGATATACTATAGGCTTCTGCGCTAGTCGGGAATGATATTAGTTCCTTTTTTTGTGCGTTTAGTATAGTAGCGCACGCGAAAGAAAATAATGTGAAATATGTTTTCATTTTATTCAATATTTTTTTGTTTTTAATTTTTAATTTGAGATTTAGCAACCGCTTTCTAAGGCGATCTGCTTGTGAGATTTTTTAATGGTTTCATAATATTTTATTTTTAGTGTTTTTTCCTTTCTCCAACAAAGATCCTCACACATGGCGACAGAACTTGACGCATTAAAAAAGACTTTTGTTTTTTTGTTGTATTAAAAAGTTTATTTGTTGAGTAAGACTTTAATCTGTCCTTCAAGTTTTTGGATTCTTTCCTGTTGTTCCTTGTTCTGTTTATTCTGCTCAATAGAATAAAGTGTGAGTTCTTCGATTTTCTGTAGAAGCTTAATTTGAAAATCTCCGATATTCACACCCTCTTTTTGCATTTCAGCAGCGGAGGCAATCTCTGGTAGATGTTTCTTTTCCTTAATGTGTTTTTCCACACTTCCCAGATCTGGAAGCTGATAAGAATCTTCAAAAACAAAATCAGCTGTTGGAGTAGTGGTCACTTTAATTTCTTTGGCTTCGAGTTTGTTGGCAACTGATACATTGTTTGTGAATTCGGCACTCTTTTTAGCTAAATCAAATTGTACTATATAATCATCATAATTATTTCCAATGTATAATCTGTTAATATCTCCACCATCTCCAACTGCTCCAAACCCTGCAACTCTTTTTTGTAAGTTCTGAGTAATAAAACCATAGGATCTTGCCCATGGAGTTTTGGCAGTTGTAATGCTTACCCCGTTAGCAGGTCCCCAGTAGTCCATAATGATTCCCTCTCCACCATTACCAATGTCTAGTTTGGCTCTTGGGCGAGCATTTCCAATTCCTACATTTCCATTATCATTGAGTTGTAATACAACATCACAGATGCCCCCACCACAAGGGTTTACAGCATCGTAACGATGGAAGCTAAGACCTTTTGTGAAGGTATTTCCCTTCCATATAGCCCATTCTTTTACTTGTCCGGGTTGCGCGTAGGCATCATCAATGAAGCGTAATCCTGTCGGAATGTAACCTCCATTTCCTCTTATGATCGGAATGTTTTCATTAGCACGAATATCTAATATTGACTCTGGGGTTGATGTCCCAATCCCTATATTTTTAGTTTCCGGATTAGTAGTTGATTGTATTTGCCCTAAAGGTGTTGTTAATTGGGCAAAATAGATTGTTGGTAGTGCTAATAGTAATATGCTTAGCTTTTTCATGATATTTTATTTTGTATTGGTTGATTGTTGAATATTTTTTTCCAGATTTTTAATCTGCTCTTGTTGCTTTTCTACAGTGCGGAATAGTTCTTTGTTTTGTTTATTCTGCTCAATAGAATAAAGTGTCAGTTCCTCGATTTTTTGTAAAAGCTTAATCTGGAACTCTCCAATGTTTACACCTTCTTTTTGCATTTCAGCAGCCGAGGCAATCTCTGGTAGATGTTTCTTTTCCTTAATGTGTTTTTCCACACTTTCCAGATCGGGAAGCTGATAGGTGTCTTCAAAAACAAAATCAGCAGTAGGGGTGGTGGTGACTTTAATTTCCTTGGCTTCGAGCTTGTTGGAGACGGCAACATTACCATCTGCTGCAATATTTAATGCTTGCGCATATTTACCGGAAGCATCTACTGTGGTAAATAAAATTTGATTCTCCAGTAGTCTTATATAAGAGCCCCCTCTCGTATTATTGAATCGTGAAAAAGGAGTACTGCCATTCCAGTGTTTGATGTTATTTCCAATCCCTGTACCAGTATAGGTCATACCGGGTTCAGATGCCCACAAGTTTAAATAGGCAGGTACATCAGTACCATTACCAATTGAATGTAATAAAAGGTTTGTATCTCCATGAGCTCCATAAATATTAAGTTTCGCCTGAGGAGAAGATGTGCCTATCCCTACATTTCCATTATAATTCAGACGCATTTTTTCCTGACCATTGATTCTGAAACCTAAACCTAATATATCCTTATCTCCTCCTCTAATCATACCTATATCTGTATTTTCATTATACCAAGTAAACATTAATGAAGATGCTAATGAATAGGCGGGATTTGAATTGAGTACTGGTTGATAGAATTTTATAGTTTTAGGTTCATTATTAAAGTTGACTACCAATTTTTGATCTGGGCTTGTTGTCCCAATCCCGATATTTCCTGTCTCCGGATTGGTCGTTGTTTGTAATTGCCCCTGTGGTGTTGCTAGTTGAGCAAAATATAAACTAGGGACTGCAAATAGTAAAATGCTTAATTTTTTCATAATATTTTAAATTTTAAAAGGTTAATAATTGATTCATTTGTTTCATTGTGTTTTACGGTGGTTTTGTGATGTAGTGTTTCATAGACTTTAAGTTTGTAAGGTTTTAAATGAGAAGATTAGTGACTGTTGTCGGTTATTGGTTGTCTGTTGCCAGCAATCAACCATCAACCATCAACCATCAACCATCAACCATCAACCATCAACCATAATCAGATAACCGACAAGGCAAATATCCTGGCTCGTGGCGTCAAAACTTGACGCATTATATTTTAGTTTGGATTTTTTTTAGTTGAGTGATAGTATTTTACTGTTTTCGGGTGCTGTGTAATCCCCGGGATTTATTTCTTGCAGATTTAATAAACAGTTAAAAGGAGCTACAATGAAAATATATAACTTTGGGCAAACGTTAGCCAGCCATGTTATATATTATAATGGTAGTAATGCTTCAGGCGCTGATCACGCTTGCATTATTAATGTGTTTAATAAAAAACAGAAAATCTCTGCTCAATATGCTGTTGCTCTATATTCTGGTAGTAGTATTGGATATGGGGTATGAATATTTTATTATTCAGAGATTCGGGTACGAATGGGTGATGTATGAAATTCCGGGAAGCCTGCGTGTTTTTAAGGGTTTAATTTTTCTTTATGCTACAGCAGATCTTATTAATGCCCGCTGGCGGGACAAGCTGAAATATCTTATACCACCTTTGTCTTTAGTCGTGGTACATCATACGGTAGTGATATCAGCAAAATTGCTTGGTCTTTCGTGGGCAGATGCTGCAATAGCCTCTTACAAAGCCTATTTTATTTACTATACTTATTACTGGATTCTATGTCTTGCTTTGTCTATTTTTCTTTTGGTGAAGCATCGGAAAACTGTTAATCATGCTGTAGTAAATAACTTCAGATATCTTTTGTGCTATATTCTTGCCAGTATTCTCATTTTATATGCTATTTCTTATTCTTCATCAGACAGAATACAATATCAGAAGGTTTATATCCTGATGTTTCTTATTCAGTTCGGGTGGATATTGTACGTTTATATTTTAACGTACCAGTTCAGACTGAAAGAAGAACGCGAAATTATTCTACAATCTGCTGAATCCAAGGAGACTTACCAGTATAAAGATCTTTCAAAAATAGATTTCGATTCGCTACAGAAAGCCATAGAGTATTTTTATAAAGAAAGTAACGTTTATCTTGATGAAGAATTTACGCTGAGTCAGCTAGCAGATCATCTCGAAATTAGTAAAGCAGATCTTAGCATAACCTTTAATAAGTATCTGAATTCCAACTTTCATGAGTATACCAACAGGAACCGTATTATGCATTTTAAACAGATCCTGACACAGGATCCTTCGATCAATGTTACCGATCTTGCTTTTCAGTGTGGTTTCAAATCCAAATCCACTTTTTACAAATATTTTAAGAAGGAATTTAATTGTCTTCCTTCAGAGTATTTACCTAGTTTACAATAATTTAATATTTGTAATTTACTGAAAATCAATAGTTTATTTTTATGGTTTCTGAATTTTAGTTGTATAAAATTTTAATGAACTAAAACTTTTTGAGGTACAGACATCTTTGTGCAAAATTTTACGAAGATGACACGAAAAAGACTTTTGATAACGAAAGCTGCATTTTTCTTTTTAGGTTCTTTTGCTTTTGCCCAGACCTCCGTTAGCGGAACTGTGACAGATAATGAAGGTAACCTTCCCAATGCCCTTGTATATATTGAAAACAGGCAGGAGCGTATAACCTCTAATATAGATGGTTCCTTTATTCTGAATAATATTCCGGACGGATCATACAAACTGATTATAGAATATAAAGGCTATGATAATCTTTCCGTTCCTTTTACGATTTCAGGAACCACTCCGGTAAGTTTAGGGCTGATTAAGTTAGGCGGTACAAAAGTTAAAGAGAATAATATTCAGGGAGTTGTTGTTACCAGTGTATACAAAGCTTCTCAGGCCAGGGCTATTACCATGAAAAAGAATTCCAATACAATTACAGAAGTTCTTTCTGCAGATGCTATTGGGAAACTGCCGGACCGTAATGCTGCCGATGCTGTACAACGAATGCAGGGTGTATCTATTGAGCGGGATATGGGAGAAGGACGTTTTGTTGCTGTAAGAGGAACACCTATACAATGGACAGCATCTACACTCAATGGAAACAGAATGCCGAGTGCCAGTGGAGACAATGCTAACCGTGGAATACAAATGGATATTTTTCCGTCCGAATTAATCCAGAATGTACGTTTATCCAAAGCTCTTACGCCGGATCTTGATGGTGATGCTATTGGAGGACACGTAGATTTTATTACCAAAACATCACCTAATAAAGAAGTTTTAGCAGTAAGTGCAGCTAGTGGATACGTTAATATGGCTAAAGCTCCAACTTATAATGCTTCCGTGGTTTATGGAAATAAGATTACCGATAAACTGAAATTCATTACTTCCGCTGTAATCTGGGAACGTTCTACAGCAATAGATCAGATGCGAAATATCTTCAATTACGGACTTGCTGATAAGACTGCTTCTTATTCTGTTAATCAGTTACAACTTCGGGATTATCTGGCCAACAGAAGAACACTAGGTTTTAATATGGGAATGGACTATGAGATCAACAGCCGGAATAAACTATATGTAAGAGGATTGTATAGCCAGTATAAAGATGGACAGTCTGTGCGGGAAACTTATTTCAATTTTGATAACAAGAATGTGACACTTCAGGCCAGACATGCAGATTATCTTACAGATTTATACTCTATGGAATTAGGCGGGAGTCATCAGGCTGGTCAGCGCATGGAAATTACCTGGTCGTTATCAAAAGCACGCTCAGAATTCAGATTCGACTCACCGAAGAATCTGGAGAAATCGGAGCGGGGATATCCTATTGTTAATTTTATCCAGCCAATGACATATGGAAATCTCTCTGCGGATGGCAGGAAATATATGGCAATGGATGCGCCGGACGGTATAGGGGACACAGGTGATTATACATTACCGCATCAGCAAACTCCAATAGCAGCAGATCAGCTGAAGCTAAATCAGGTAATTCTTAGCCAGAATCATAACAGCGAAACAGATTTAAGAGGACAAACGGATGTAAAGTATAAGGTGTCGGATAATTTTGAATTAAAGTTTGGAACAAAATACGCAAATAAAGAAAAAGTAGTAGATGCCAGTGTATTGGTCTGGATGCCTAAATCTTCATTAGGAATTCCGGGTAGCCCTGTTACTTATATGAATCAATTGGAGCGTGAAGGATTTCCATACAAAGGAGGTTTTATGAATCCCCTGGGTAATCCGTATAATGCTGTTATTATCGACCAGATTACCAATGGGCAGATCGACAGTATGTACGATGCTGCAACTCAAAACCGTCTGGGTTTGATGCAGGTAAGCAAAAAAGACAGCAACTCCAACCTGACAAGTTCTTATCGTGGAACTGAAAAAGTCTGGGGTACTTATATTATGGGAACCTGGAAAATTACTGACAATTTTCAATTGTTAGGAGGAATTAGAAATGAATATAATGATATTACATTCTGGGGAAAGAAAGTTGTTGCAGATAAAGCGGAGGATATAAAAGATAGTAAAACTTATAACGTAGTCCTTCCGATGGTCAATGTAAAATGGAATCTTAGTAAAGACCGTATCCTTCGGGCAGCTTATACCCGTTCGTTCGCGAGACCGGATTTCAACGATCTTAATCCGGGAACTATTATAAACGATATTACCAATACAGTCAATCAGGGAAATACCAAACTGGAACCTACATTTTCCAACAACTTTGACCTGATGTTTGAGAACTACTTTGGTAAGCTGGATCTTGTTACGGCGGGAGTTTTTTATAAAGATATTACCAATCTTATTTACAAAGATCAATCTATTGTGGATATCGGTGGGAGACCATATACATTTACTTCGCCCAAAAACCTGGAAGGAGCCAGTCTTTTTGGATTTGAAGCAGGAATATCCAAACGCTTTGAAGGCCTTCCCGGATTTTTAAAGAACCTCGGCTTTGAAGGAAATTACACCTATATAACATCCAAAATGAAGATGCCTATATATGAAAACGGAAAACAGACAGGTACTATGACGGCCACTATTCCTAATCAGGCCAAGCATATATTCAATGCTATATTATTTTATGAAACCAGCAAATTCATGCTTCGTCTCGCGGGAAATTATAAAGGAAACTACGTTAGCGAAGTGAGAACTGCAGCAGGTCCGGATCATTACCAATATTTTGATAAAAACTTTACGGTAGATGCTTCTGCCTCGTACAGCATTAATAAAAATATTCGCTTGTTTGTAGAGCTTAACAATATTTTCAACGAACCCAACCGCTATTTTATGGGAGTAAAGAGCCGTGTTGAAAATATCTCTTATTCAGGAATCAGAGGACAGATGGGAATCAATTTCAATTTTTAGTCAGAAACAATTTTATTTATATGAAAAAGTATATATATACCGCTGCATTTTGTATGGCAGCGCTAATGCAGGCACAGGATAAATGCCAAAACCTGAAAATTAACCAGATACAGATTGTCGGAACGCATAATTCGTATGCACAGCCGGTAGATCCTAAAGTATTGGATATGGCATCACCAATTATTAGCGGGCTGATGCAGAAATTTGGCAGTACGATGTCTGAAGAACAAAAAGCGAAGTTCAAAGAATACCACCCGTATGATTTCGATATAAAAGAGGGACTTAACTATAATCATCCGGATTTTACAGAACAGCTGAATGCTAATCTGCGTGGTTTGGAGCTTGATGTATACTATGACCCTGATGGTGGAAGATTCAGTACTCCGGCTACTTATCAGATACTAAAAGGAAAAGGTATTACTAATTTGGCTCCTCACAATACAAAAGGACTGGATCAGCCAGGATTCAAGGTTTTGCATATGGCCGATATTGACTTCAGATCACATTATCCGACCTTCAAAGATGCGCTTGAAGCGCTGCGTAGCTGGTCCGATACTCATTCCGGGCATACCCCTGTTTTTATTATGGTAGAAGCCAAGGATTCAGGATTTCCAATTTTTCCTAACAGTACCAAGGTTTTACCTTTCGATAAGAAAGCCTATGACGATCTGGATAAAGAAATCTTGCAGTATCTGGGCAAAGATAAGATTATCACTCCTGCAAGTGTTCAGGGTAAATATGCAAGTCTGAAAGAAGCTGTAACTCACAATAACTGGCCAAAACTAAGCGATAGCAAAGGTAAGTTTATCTTTATGTTACTACCCGGAAGCGCAGGGACACTTTCGTCTAAGAATAATCCATACCTGATAAACGGAACTCTTCAGAACCGTGTTATGTTCCTGAATAGTGAGCCGGATGATGATTTTGCAGCTTTCATACTATTAGACAATGCTATTGTAAGACAAAAAGAAATACAGGAACTGGTTAAAAAAGGTTTTATAGTAAGGACGAGATCGGATATAGAAACTTATGAAGCCAAAATGAATGATTTTACACGTTCCAAAGCTGCTTTTAGTAGTGGTGCGCAGGTTATCTCTACAGATTTTTTCCACCCCGGAAATACATACGGAACTTCCTATTTTGTACAACCGCCAAAAGGAGCGGGGTATATTAACAATCCGATCAATTCTTCATGCAGATAGATTTTTGATTCTGATATACCGAACCAGCAGCTCCATAGAGCTGCTGGTTTTATAATATGGATGTATACCATTTTTGGTGATGCTATACCAATGTTAAGGCAGTATGAAGAAATAATTAAATATGTGTTGGTAAATGATTGCAGATCAGTATTCTAATTATTTTTGCGGGAAAGTTTTTCAAAGAAACTTATATACCAATCACAATTAATATTATAATATGAACTATCTCAATTGCAAACCTTATTGGTTTTTGTCATTACTAACTCTTATGCTTTTTGTTTCCTGCCGGCAAGAGCAAACTTTGCTCAGGAATCATGATGCAGAAGCCAAAAACACTCAGAAATTCAATGAATTTGCCCGACTTGGAGGAAGCCAGATCAAGGTACTCAGTTATAATACCTTCCTGTTGAGAGATATTGCTGTAGCCTCTACAACTCAATGGTCGCAAAATGCAAGAGCCGAAAAATTGGGTGATGCAGACTTTATCAAAAACTATGATGTTCTTTTATTACAAGAGTGTTTTGACAATACAGCCTGTACAAGTCTGCGTAAAAAACTATCCGTTAGCTACCCTTATCTGACACCGGTTTTAGGGCAGACTAAACAAGGATGGAACAATACACTTGGTGACTGGCGAGAGATTGTATCCGGTGGATTTGAAAACGGGGGAGTGATGATTGCCAGCAAACATCCTATCGAATATATGGATCAGTATATCTTTTCTAAAGGATGTGATGCCGATGGTTTGGCGCTGAAAGGTTTTGTTTATGTCCGCATACTGAAAGATAAAAAACCTGTACATTTTATAGCTACCCATTTGCAGTCTACACAACCGGGATGCAAAGGAAATGAAGTACAAATCCGGGAAAATCAGTTAAAGACCATAAAAACCTATGTAGACAACCTGAAAATTCCAAAAGATGAAATGTTAATCTATGGTGGAGATTTCAATATTATTAAAGATACACCTGAATATCCTAAAATGTTGAGTTTGTTGAATGTCTCTGCACCTAACTATAAAGGACTTCCTTCTACTTGGGATACAAAGACCAATACTATGGCTGCTTATCATTATCCATATCCGGCGAATAAGCAGGAATATCTCGATTATATTTTTGTATCCAGTGAGCATTTAGTTCCTCCTGTATGGCAGAATGTCGTTTTCGATCCTGTAAGTCCGAATCTGATGACCTATACTAATCTTACACAGGACAAATATTACTGGACAGATTATTCCGATCATTATCCTGTAGAAGGGAATATATATTCGGATGAGACAACTCCTAAAAGCAGTATGAAGTTCAGGAAATATGATAAAGTATCGCTAAAATCTGTGAAAACAGGTAAATATATATCAACAAACCTGTCGAAAACAGATGATTGGTTAAAGGTTTCAGGAAATGTATCGGATGAGAACACCTGGTTTAATCTGGTGAATACTGATGATGGTAATTATTTTGATCTGAAGGCGGGAAAAGTCCGTGTAGAAACCAGTGAGCGTATTAATAATTTCTGGTATTGGGAATTGCTAAATGGTGGAGCCTATTACTACTTTCCAAAGTTTGGAAAATCACTCAAAAACCTCGAACTGGTGCTGATTAAAAAGAAAAACGGCAATACTTCAGCTAGTATTGAAGACGGAGATGTTGTAGCTTTCAGAGATTATACATCAGCCGGAAATGCTTATTATCTTCAGGTATATAGTAAAAGTGGAACAGATTGGCTTTATCTGAATGGTACTTCTGCCGGAAGCTCAGAGCAATTCGAAGTTAAGTTTAATAACACTTCCGTTAACTGGTAGATATTCGAAACAGAGTAAATAATAATAATTCAGCCAACAATCTTGAGAGTTTGTTGGCTGTTTTTTGATAACACATATTACTGCCATAATCAGAATATGTTTTATCAATAATTAAGATTAATATTTCATTAATGATACTTAGTTGCATTAATTAAAACATTAATTACTTTTGCAGAGACAAAAATGTTTGATACAAAATCAGAAAAAATGAAAACAGATAAATTATTTGATGTTATTATCATTGGTGGAAGCTATGCCGGGTTATCATCTGCGATGAGCCTGGGACGATCCTTACGAAATGTTTTAATAATAGATAGCGGGAAGCCTTGCAACCGCCAGACTGCACATTCGCATAACTTTCTGACTCATGATGGTAAAACACCTCAGGAGATATCCCGGATTGCCAGAGAGGATGTAGAGCAATATCCTACTGTAGATTTTTATGAAGGAGAAGCTGTAAAAGGAGAGAAAACAGATACCGGATTTACAATAACAGCAGATGCAGGAGAGGAATTCCATAGCCGAAAACTTATTTTAGCAGCCGGAATCAAGGATATAATGCCCGATATAAAAGGCTTTCCCGAATCATGGGGGATTTCTGTAATCCATTGCCCTTATTGCCATGGGTACGAATATCGTAATGAAAAAACAGGGATTATAGCCAATGGAGACAGAGCTGTTCATATGGCTTCTTTGATAAACAATCTCACTAAGGATCTTACAATCTTAACATCTGGTTCTGCAGAGTTTGATACGGAACAAAAAGCAAAACTGGAAAAACATAATATTCCTGTTATAGAAAAAAAGGTTGCTGAGGTAGAACATCAAAACGGACAGATTAGTCATATTATTTTTGAAGATGGAATGCGTATGGACTTCAAAGCTGTATACGCTGCCATTCCGTTTATACAGAATTGTGATATTGCAGAACAATTGGGATGTATGCTAACTGAGCATGGCTATATACAGGTCGACAATATGCAAAAAACAAATATTCCGGGGGTATTTGCTTGTGGTGATAGTACTTCTATGATGCGTTCTGTAGCCCTTGCAGTAAGTTCAGGTAATTTGTCCGGAGCTATGGTAAATATGGAGCTGGTGAATGAAACATTTGTATAGCTTTAGATTTGTTATTTAAAGTATAAGAAATTGAAAAAGCTGCCTGAAAAGGCAGCTTTGCAATGTGTTTAACGAAACTCATGTTATAAACTGGTTCTGAAAAACGTATTATTATTTTCGATTATCGAATTATTGGAATTCCTTTTAAACTTAAAATATAGCTTTCTGGATGATGTTCTTTGCCATAAATTATTGGTGTTATTCAGACTGCCAGGGGGACTAAAAGTATTTGTTATATCATAATTTACAATCTCAAAAATATATTCCGAAGAAGTGCTTTTAATCACATTAATCATAGATTTATTTCCGTTTACAAAGCCATAGCTGAATCGTGAACCTCCTGTGGTAAGTATAAAATCATGTTCGAAAAACTGATATTTAATACCATTATTACCACTCCATTCTCCTTTTATCCACTCAGGCGGATTGAATGAAGCCGGTGTATCTCTGTTTTCGCAGCTGCTAAGTGAAAGTATAATTAAAGCTAGCAGTAGGAATAGTTTTGTGAATTTTGTGTTTATATTTAAAAAAGCTGTGTTCATATAATGTATTTTTAAGCGTCTTATTTTGATAATAGTGTTTTAGAGTACTCCAGTTCCGGATCTTTTTGTTCTTTCATCGAACTCAAGAAATAATCTGTTTTCAATGTGTGATCAGGAATTACACCCGTACATTTGGTAATATTATCTCCCTCGCTGCTGTTAAAGAAAATCTCAGTTCTCGGAATCGAAAGTGTACTTTTTGTATTAGGTAGTTTGTAAGTAAGAAACCATGCTGCAGTTGTAAAATTGCTGCAAGATCCCGTTTCTTTTCCTACTACATTTCCTCTTTTTTCACTTTTAAAAAGAGATGCGAAATAAGTTGCAGCCGAAAACGTACGGTTATTAATCATCAAAATTACTTTTCCATCGAAGAATAAACCATCACGGGGATAACTTTTAATATAAGTATCGTCTAATCTCGTATTCCCGAAATAATAATCACCTTTATCAGATTTGTCAAATCTTTGGTGCATAAAGTTGTTTTCGTTGCGTATATCACTATCAGAGAAATATCGATCCGTCTGAGGATCTACCAGATAATCCTTGTAATTGATATCCACTACTTTTGTCCCGTATTTATAGGAATTGTTAAAAAGTTTATCTTTGGAAAGGAAAGAATATAGTAACGGAACATTGCTGATAGAACCTCCCGAATTATCACGAATGTCAAGTATCAGATTTTTAGTCTTCAGGTTTTTCATATCCTGAAAATACTTCTTCAGCCTTTCGTAGAAGTAGCTTTCGTTGAACGAAAACGACTTTACAGCCAGATAATAAGTATCCGGATTTAGCTGATAGCCATAGACTCCACTTCCGGAAGTTACATCTATAGGCAGTATCGCATGTCTGGATTCATAGTTGAATTCAGGATAGTTAATCCCTTTTAGCTCGATGGTCCTTTGTTCACCGGAAGGTGTTTCATATTTTATCTTATAAGTCTTTGCATTAGTATAAGAAATAACGGATGACATGTCCAGATCTTCAACTTTTATGCTGCCATCTGCCTGTCTTGAAGCTTTGCTAAAGAGGTCACCGATTTTCTTATTATTTACTTCCAGTATGCGGCTTCCGGCTTCTACACCGTATTTGTTATTGCTGTTGATATACGTATTGCCGTTTTGAACATAGGTTGCCAAAGGAAAAAAGGAAGTTTTGCTTACATAATCTTCCATATAATTAGATTCCATGCCCATTGAGCTGTGTCCGTCACCCAATACTTTAGTCGGGGTATTCATATAAAAGCCAATATAGGTAGGATTTTTCTCTATTTCTTTGCGTAGAGAATCCAGCTTTTTACCCAATACCTCTTTACTGTGAAAGCGATAAGGATTAGGGTGTTGCTGTTTAATAATATCTACAGCGATGTCAAAATCTTTGAGATAAGCGTCTTTGCTTATTTCCGAAATAGAATACTGTGAAAAGCCTACTATACTGATCAACAACATAGGTAAAATAAGTACTTTCTTCGTCATAAATTATATTTAGTATTAATATTATATCTCAAAAAAATAAAATCGATTTCCTGATGTCAAAGACATTAATGGATCGTTTTAGGGCGATAACAGAATGAGTTTTGGTTGTGTTTTTTACCAGAATCCCGTGAGAATCGGGGCAAATCTATAAAAATTATATGCAGTTTCAGAATGACTTTTTTCATGTTAACAAAAAATTATGAACAGGTGTTTTAATATTCAATACTGTATTACAGTGTGTTATAAGGTTTGTTTAATTTTCTGCATTAATAAATTTTAACACTAATTAGATTAAATAAAAATAAACAAGCGGTTTTCTTTACAGATAGAGGGTTAAGGTTTAATTTTGTTATTTATAATAATTATAAATAATGAAGTCATATCAGCGTATTTTTATCTTTCTTATCGTGGTGATGTCGACTTCCCTTATCAGAGCGCAAGATTCAAGCTTTTGGATTCAGGGAGTCGTACAGGATCATACCCAGCAGGGACTAAACGGAGTAAATATTTTTGTTGAAAACACAAAAATTAAAACACAAACCGATCAAAATGGAAATTTCAGGATTGCTTTCAAAAAGGGTGAGGCAATATTGGTATTTAGCCTGGATGGCTATAAAAAGTCCAGAAAGAAAGTTAATTTCAGTAGCGAGGCTCCTGTTGTAACAATTCAGCTAGCCGATGATCAATCAGTTGTAAAGGAAGTTACAGTACATGGCAAAGGAAAAGTAAAAGCACTGCAGGACGGTGCTTTCACTGTTAATGCTATAGATGTTGCCAAGCTTGCCAATACTACAGCCGACCTTAACCAGGTTTTGAACAGAACAACAGGGATTAAAGTTCGCCAGCAAGGCGGAGTAGGGTCTGATTACAATTTCTCTATCAACGGTATGTCCGGTAAAGCGGTGAAATTCTTTATAGACGGAGTTCCTTTGGAAATGTTGGGCAAAGGTGTAGACCTGAGTACACTGCCTGTAAATATGGCCGACCGTGTGGAGATTTATAAAGGCGTGGTTCCGGTTCACCTGAGTACAGATGCTATGGGTGGCGCAGTAAATATCATAAGTCCTTCAGCAAGTAAAGATTACCTCGATGCGAGTATCAGCGTCGGATCTTTTAATACCCAGCGTATCAACCTGAACGGGCAGATCAAAGATGATAAGACAGGTATTATCCTGCGCATCAATAGTTTTTATAACCATTCGGATAATAACTATCTGATGAAGGATATGAAAATATGGAATGCAGCCAAAAACGAATATGAGCTTAGAAATGTAAAGCGCTTTAACGACAGGTATCAATCTGTTTTTGGTATGGCTGAGGTTGGAGTTGAAAATAAAAGCTGGGCAGATTCCTTCTTTGTAGGAATGTCGCAATCCCTTTTCGACAAACAGATACAGACCGGTTCCAATCAGGAAGTTGTGTATGGTGGAGTAAAGCAAAATGGAGAAGCTTATAATTACTTTATGAAATATAAGAAAGCCAACCTCTTCAATGATCGTTTGGATCTGAATGTTTATGCAGGCTTCTCTAAAAGTATTCAGAAAGCAACTGATACCCTTATGCGTAAATACAGCTGGGATGGTAGCTTCGAACCTTCCGCTACGAGTGAAAAAGGCGGTAAAAGTATAATGATGCAGTATGAAGATCGTGTTTATTCACAATTAGGTGCTACTTACAGAATTGCAGAGCATCATAAGTTTATTTTTAATTATGTACTCGATTATATTAAGAATACTACATTTAATTCGCTTGATGAAAAGAAAGAAAATGTAGATCCGGCTAAGATGACAAAACAAATTGTGTCTATGGCTTATCAACAAGACTTTTTCAACAAACACTGGACGAACGTATTTTTCGGTAAATACTATCGGGTAGGGCTACAGAAAATGGTTTTTGATCAGGCAACCAGAACTGATAATCCGGTAAAAGATAATTTCAGTAGTTGGGGCTATGGATTTGCGACAACTGTAAAAATTTTGAGAGGGCTGGGAGTAAAGGGATCCTTTGAACGCTCTTATCGTTTGGTGGAGCCTCAGGAAATCTTCGGAGATGGTGTTGCTGTAACAAGTAACATGAATCTGAAACCTGAAACCAGCAACAATGTAAATGTTGGTTTATATTACAATCACCAGTGGGGAGCGCATGCATTCAGAGTAGAAGGTGCAGGATATATACGCGATACAAAAGATTTTATCTATACCGTTCCAAACCTTTTTAACAGTACCTTCAAATACGAGAACCTGTCCAATATTTTTACAAGAGGATTGGAAGGAGAGCTTAGTTACCAATACAAAAGACTCCTGAATGTATTAATGAATGTGAGCTATAACAAAGCTTATGACAATACTAAGTTTGCCAATAACAGTGAAGATGTCATTTCGGCAACCTACAAAAAAGATGTTCCCAACCAACCCTGGTTATTTGGTAACGTAAATGTAAGTTTGGGAAAAGACAACTGGCTGCAAAAAGACAGTAGGGTAGAGTTGTACTATGGATTACAGATGACAGAGTGGTTTTATAAAAACTGGCAGTCCTATGGTAATCCACGGAATATTCCGATTATCCCGAGACAAACCCTGCATAACATAGGCATCAGTTATTCCATGAAAAACGGAAGATACAATCTGGCATTTGACGTTACCAACCTTGGCGATGCACTGGCTTATGACAATTTCAAACTTCAGAAGCAAGGGCGTGCTTTCTATGTAAAATTCAGATACCTACTTAAGTAAAAACCATGACACAATATTTCAGAAACAGCATATTTTTAATACTCGCATCTTTAATCATTATCAGTTGCGAGCGCGAACCAGGCTCCGGAAGTACTGGTAGCGGTGAAAAAGACTACAAATATTTCCTGCTTTCAGCTTTAGGAAGCTGGCCGAATACCGTACATTATATGACGGCTACCAACGACCTTACAAAAGGTGAAATGGATATTACCAAAGAAGGGGACGAAATCAATTCCAAAGGAACCTACTCTTATATTGTGAAGAACGGGTTTATATACAATTACAAAACCGATCAGGGAGTATTTAAAAAGTTTAAATATACCCAAGACAGGCTTACAACGGTAAAAGAAGTTCCATATACTTATATTAGCGATATTTCCGGTTATACCTGGATAGATGCAGATACTTTGCTATTGACAGGTGAAACAGGTGATGGTCAGCATATACGTTACACTATTTTTAAAGCATCTGATCTTAGTGTTATACGTCAGGGAGAGATTGAAGGATTTCCACCATTCCCGAGTGGATACAATTTCTTGATGTCGGGTGCTGTCACGTATATAGATGGACAGGTCTATTTACAATATAGTTTCCGTGATGGTAAATGGTTGACACCACAATACTATAACCTTGCGGTAATAGACTACAAAACCTTCAAAGTAAAGAATTCTGTAAGCGATAGCCGAAGTGTTGGGGTATCTAATGGTTCTCCATATTTCAGGACTGCTTTTACAAAAGATAAAGAAGCTTTTTATTATACTTGTTTTCCTCGTACAGGTGCAGGAACAGGCAAAATTTCACTACTCAGAGCGCTTAAAGGCGCAACTGAACCGGATGCAGGTTACGAGATTAATCTTACGGAGCTTGTTGGCGGGAAGTCTCTGGAAACTGCAATAGACTATATTGGTAATAACAAAATAGTAATTTTGTATCGGGATCCGGCATTAGGAAACAGTTATAACGGTCGCTATGCTATTGTTGATATTGAAACCAGACAATTGGTTCGTGTATTGGATGAATTGCCAGGTGATGAACCTTATGAACAAGGCTTTTTCGTTCAGGATAAAAAACTATATATTGCTCTAAATGCTAGCAAAGGCGGTAACTATGTATGGATTTATGACCCACAGACAGATAAGACGTCCAAAGGAATGAAGCTTCCGGACCGTATCTCTGGTTTTGCCCGCTTTGATAAGTTCTATGACTAGTCAATGCAGAAATTTATAAAAATAAATATAGAATTTATTCTATATTATTAGAATATTTACTCATTTTAAAAACTGTTCTCAAAACTATTGAGAACAGTTTTTTGTTTCTATGATAACAGTAAGTTCTTCGATAATTTAGCTCGTCAAGCTCTCCATAAACAGGCTACAGACTAAGCTCAGAGTGACAAATGCAATTGTTATGATATTAACTTCCAGTATTTCGTCACCTCGAGTGTTTTGTGCAGAGAAATGCAACAAAATGTATCGAGAGGTTTTGTAGATTGTTGAAAGTGTAAGTAATAACTTTTCGAGTTCACTAAAGGGGACAAAATCACCAATTAAAAATGACCGGAGAATTTTTCCGGTCATTTTAGCTGTCAGACAGCTTTTTATGATTTGGTATTTTAAAGCTTGTAATTGAATGAAAGTGTTACCACCCGACTATCCAGATTATATTTTTGTCGGATTGTAGAGCTGAAATTATTTCCGGTTACACGGTAATTATTTGTTTTTAATAAGTCTGTTACGGCTAGTTTTACTGTCGCCTTATCCTTCCACAATGTCTTGGAAACGCCCAATGTCAGATCAAAATAGGCATCGCGGATAAACAAGCCAATATTTGATTTCGAAAAATATTGTGCATTGGCCTCTGCTTTCACACCCTTTACCAGGCTGAAACTGTTTTGTGCATTTAATGTAAACGCCAATTGTGAGCTGTTTACAGAATAATTCTGGTAATTGCCTTTATATTCATTGTTGAATACATTAAGCATAGAGGTAAGCGACCACCAGTTGAAAAGCTTTGTAGTAGCTGTAATGTTGGCACCATATACATAAGACTTGTTCAGGTTATCCTGAGTTTTAACAAGGATTCCGGTGTCCGGCTGGTAATTGTAGACTTCCGTCATCACATCATTCGTAACACTAAAGTAAGCTGATGCTATAATGTATTTGCCCCAGGTATAACCTAATTCTGTTGCATGTGTAAACTCAGGATTCAGATTTGGATTTCCTTGCCAGTAGTTAAATGGATCGTCATAAAAACGGAATGGATTCAGATCGAAGTGGCTCGGTCTGTTGATTCTTTTACTGTATGATGCATAGAATCCATGCTTATCATTCATCTGGTATTTAATCGATGCACTTGGGAATAAATTAGTATAATCCCTTTTTCGCTGCTCCTGGGAAGTTTTCTGATTGATATCCGTATGTGTCATTTCCGTTCTCAATCCTAGCTGGAATGTCCATTTCGTTAGATTCAGTTTGTAGTTGGCGTATAATGCATGTATCTGCTCTTTGTATACATATTCATTACTTGCTTTATCATCATTTATCCATTCTTCACCCTGCTGTATAAAATACTCAGACGGATTTTTATTAGATTTTATAGTAGATTTTAGTCCTGTTTCCAGGCTGTGCATTTCACTTAAAGGTAATGTAAAATCAACTTTGGCATTAAAGACTTTCAGGCGGGAAGCAATACTGCCCTTCCTATTGTTAAACTTCTCTGTTCCCTGATTTACCAGCGCATCTGAAAGCTGATTTTGGCGGGAAGTGAAACGCGAGGTTTCGTATTCCAGATCAACATCTACCTTATAATCCTTATCGTTAAAAATGTGTGTACCTTTTAGATTATAGGTATAATCGTACCAGTTTTCTTTGCTTTTATTATCTGAGAGTACATGAGCAAACAAGTTATCTACAGGCTGAAATATTCTATTTTCACCTCTCGAAAAATCTTCATATCGCCCTATTTTAGCATCGAATAAAGCACCAATAGTGGTTTTGTCACTGAATGCGTAATCAGTTCCAAATTTAAAGTTATTGGAGGTTAAAGGTTCATTGGTTACTGAATTCTGATCTGTTCTCCGTGTGATTTGCTGAGGTTGTTTTTCATCAAAGAAAGCCTGGCTAAAGTTCCGTCTTTCTTCCTCGCCCCGGAAAGTATAGCTGTAATCTCCATATAGAGATAGCTTTTTATGCGTATAGTTCAGGCTCAGTCCGGTATTAATTCTATTTTTACGGCCCCTTCCGCCGTTCAGATAATAATTACCACTAAGTCCTTCCAAAGAACTCTTTTTCAGTACAATATTAATAATGCCTGCATTTCCGGCAGCATCATATTTGGAAGAAGGATTGGCAATAATTTCAATATTCTTTACCAATGTAGAGTTGGTAGAACGCAATAGGTTGGCCAGTTCCTTAGTCGATAGAGAGCTTAGCTTACCGTTAATCATTACACTCACTCCCTTCTTACCACGTAAGGATAGTTCGCCTTCCTGAGAAACCACAACACCCGGTGTTTTCCCCAATAACTCCAGAACAGTAGTACCATCGGATAGTACACTATTTTCTACATTAAAAATCATTTTATCGGCCTTTTGCTGAAAGACCGCTTTGCTGCCTTTTACTATAACGCCGCTAATCTCCGCCGTTTTTTCAGTTTGTAAAGAATCGTTTTGACTTTCCGTCTGCCCGTAGGCATTCAGGCTCGCCATTAGAGGTAACCATATATAGTGTTTCTTCATGATAATAGATTTAGGTTGTTGTTTTCTTTTTATTTCTTCGGCCCCACCAGATCATAAATCCGGTTATTGGCAACGAGGCACAGAATAAGCTCATGATAAAAGCCAGTATTTTTCCAGGCATTCCAAAGAAAGCTCCCACGTGCAGGTCATAGGTAGCATCGGTAGCTTTCTGAGCCATTAATTTATCCTTATGAGGACGGTTAAAGAGAAGCTTCCCTGAATGTTCATCGAAAATCATCAGAGATGAATCGCCGTAAATAAATTCTTTTTCTTTTATCCGAATGCTTAGGTTATCATGTTTGTGATCAGCTTCTGCATGATCTTCCAGATCTAGCCCGAAGGAATGGGCTTTCGGATAATAAATTTTGACCTGCTCAATAATGCGGTCTATAGTAGTGGTCGTTTCTACAGATTCAGGAGCAGTTGTCTTATACTGACTGTAATCTGGAGTAGCAGAAGAAAAGCCGTTGAGTAATACATATACCCACATTTGGGTAATACGGAACGAATACATAATGCCAGTAATGGCTACAATAATAGCAAGAAAAGAGGCATAGAAACCAAGGATGTTGTGTACGTCGTAGTTTTTGCGTCGCCAGCCTTTTACTTTCTCCCAGCGGAACCAAAGACGCTGTTTGCGCATTTTTTTATTCTTCGGCCACCACAGGATAATACCTGTAACAAGCATTATCACAAATATAATGGTGGAAACACCTACAATTGTACCGCCAATGTTATTGTTCAATAGTAATGAACGATGTAATTCCATGCAGATAAAAAAAGGATTTTTCTTTATGTCATATATCGCCAGTACCTTGCCTGTATATTGATTTACGTAAATGTTTTTGTAAACAAGAATGCTGTTGAAAAAATTCCAACCATCAGGATTCCCTTTAACCAAACCAAATTCATAGGAGCGGGAAGGGTCTATAGGAATAGTAACTTCCTCTGTTTTTATGATTTCGTCTTTCAGCTGAGCGTTAACGATATCTTTTAATTTGTGTATTGGGATTGGTTTCTTGTGTTGGATATCTTTTTCTCTATGAAAAATGTGTTCCTTTCGCATTACAGCAGTAATGTCTTCATTGAAAACGAAAAATGCACCAGAAAGAGAAACAATCAGTACTATAATACCGGTGATGAGACCGAGCCACAAATGGGCTTTCAGAACATATTTCTTAAATGTACCTTTAGACTTCTTTTTATCTGGTTGTTGCATTCTTTATTACTATTTAGTCTTATTAAAAATAAATAAACTACAAATATAGCTTTATTTGTAATAATTCTAAACAGTGTGAGAACTTTATTTCAGCTAAAAAACCTGATTTTTATTAGGCTTATAGGGAAGGAAGGAAAATTGTATGATAATATTTATGTAATAGAAAAGGATGCTCTAGCATCCTTTTTTAAAATTCAGTACATTCAGGTAAATATTCCATTTCCGTAGTTTTCTGGCAAACCCCAAAGCAACATGCATAGTTTCCACCAGGTCTACAGTCATTGGATGTGTGGCATTGTCCCCTTTCGCCACTTCCCTTGATAACTTTTAAATCTTTTTTTGATAACTTTTTCATAATAAATTATTTATTTGGTTTGTGTGTAAATATAGTATTTATTCACTTAAATGTGATTTAGTTGTTAGGGCATATAGGTAAATGTTCCAATTCGGTAGGTTTATAACATCCGCCAAAGCAGCAGACATAATTACCAGGTCTACAATCATAAGATGTATTACATGATTTCCAATCATCACCTCCTTTAATGTCTTTTAGATTTTTTTTAGATAACTTTTTCATAATAAATTATTTATTTGGTTGAGGTGTAAATATAGTATTTATTCACTTAAAAGTGACTTAATTATTAAAATATTTATATTTTTAATAAACAGAGAAGTTTGATGTAGAAGGTAAACATAAAAACAGCTGATAAAAATACCAGCTGCTTGTTTTAATTACTTCATTCTGCAACCTGCTGCATAACATGGTTCAGTATCTAATGGACTGCATTGCATTTCCCAAAGCTCTATTTGCCCTGGTTTTGTACAAAATGGAAGAGCTTCATTAGGACTGATACCACCTACAACAGATTTAAGTTCGTTTCTGGAAATCTTCTTTAAATTTTTCATAATACTAATATTTATTTGGTGAGGGTAAATATAGCATATTTTACTCACTTATAAGTGATTTATATTGAATACATGCAATCTATGCGTCTGTAATAGTAAATAAAGTAGATTTAAATGTTATAGCTTTAAAAGGATTTTGTGTTTATGACATAAATAAAAGCCCTCAATAATGAGGGCGAATGTTATGGTCTGGTTACAGGTATACACTGACAAATACAGTCGTATTGCTCAAATTCATCTGAGCAAATCCCTACAGATTCACATATCAGCAAATGTTTTGGTGGGCAGTATGGTGGTTTGTAACCTCCAACTCCGCCTAATACAGACTTTAATTCCTCTCTGGAAATTTTCTTTAAATTTTTCATAAGATTAATATTTATTTGGTTGGTCTGTAAATATAAAAACAATTCTATTTATAGTGATTTAATAAGATGAAATAATTGAAAAAAATAAAGATTTTAGCATTTAATTTTATCCAGATCATCAACAGCCTTTTGCATATCGTCGATACTTGTATAGTTGTCAAAGCACAAACCATAACTAACACCACAAGAAGCTGTATGATTATACCACATACTGCATGCTGCACTACCTTTTACATTTTTAAGATCATTTCTTGAAAGTTGTCGTAATTTTTTCATAATAAAATTTTTTTGATTCAGCTTTCAAATTATAGATATATTCATCAACAAGCAAATAAATAAGCCAATACTTTCTCCTTAAAGAGTAGCTGACTCATAATCAGCAAGTCCTTGGTTCGAGCCCAAGTGGGGCCACCCTTAATATAAAGCACTTACAGTAATGTAGGTGCTTTTTTTATTTATTACTTGGTGAAACATTAATTCTTTTTGCAAGATAAAATGCCAATCATTTCCAGAGCAATATAAACCTGTAACTATATAGCAATATAGGATACGAGCCTACTACCTGGCCATTAAAACTCTAATTAGAAAAATTTATAAAAATATATAATGGTAGAAATAATAACGGCTGGTTTATAACCAGCCGTTAAAATGATTATTACTTATCAAGTAATTTTAAGTCTGCTCCCTCAACACACCAGGCATCTACACCGGGTTCTACCGTTACAGGGCTACTACAATTATTAGTTCCAGACCAACAACATACATAAGTACATCCTGTGTCCATAGTAGGTTTTAAGGGTCCTGCTCCTTTGAATTCTTTTAAAGAATCTCTAGTTAATTTTCTCATAATAATATTTATTTAATTGGTTGTAAGACAAATATAATAAGTTCTCAATACTGTAATTTATGCATCTTATTTTCAGAATTCAGCTTTAATAAAGCTTGCATCTAAAGAATCTACTTCAAATAATCTGCAGTATTCACAAGTTCATATTTAGGACTGCGTTTCATAAATTCATTGAGAAAAGCTGTATGAGTTGCCCCCATAATAATAAATATTCTGTCATCTTTTGTAACTGGGATCTGATTTAAATTTGAAAAAATCCTCAGATTTCTTCTGTAAAATTTACTTGCTTCATCAGCACCTTCAAAATTTCCTTTAGTACTGTTATAAATCAAAATATCAGCATTGATATTAATGAACTTCTCTAGGCTTTCTTTAGAATTAAAGGTTTTTAACTTATCTAATGTGGACAACTTTTCCATCGTAGCAAATTCTTTGTAAAGGCCTTTTACATAATTTTTCGAAGTCAGGCTGTCTACCTGATTTTTCAATTCATTTCCGATATTATAATTATAAGCTGCTGTTGCCTGCTCATCTATACCATAAATCTTTTTCACGCCTGACATTTTGCCAACTTCATAAGCTATCAAAGCAACTTCCCCACCTATTTTAGTTTTATAAGCTTTGTCTTTTAAAAAGCCAGAATAGTCGTTATTCAATTCTTCATTTCTTTCAGGAACTATTTCCACACAAATTATTGTAGGCTTAAACTGCGCCAGCATTTTAGCTACTTCATAAGTTTCAGATTTATTTTTCTCGTCATTTTGATCAAATTTCACTTTATGTTTATCTGGTGTATACACCATGTGAAAGGTTGCAAAATTTAAAACTTTCACTTTTTGCGCAGACCAATTTGCACAAATAAAAATCCCAAAGATTAAAATACATTTCTTCATTCTTAATTACAGTTTTTAGCATTCAATCCAACGGACAATATATTGACGAATAATTTTTTCAATCAATTCAATTCCGCTCTCAAATCCAACAGATTCATATTTATCGACTATAAAAGAAAATCGGTTTACATTATTATGTACATCCCCAGTTTTAATTCCTACAGCAAAAAATAGCACTGCAGTAATGACTAACAGATTTAGCACAACTTGCTTTTTAATGTTCATTACTTATTATTTTGCCCAAAAATATTGTGGTTTATTTTGATAAATGCTACACTTTTGTGTAGTTTTATGAAAATTCGAAAATCTAACACTCAAAATGGATTTTAACCCTTTGTTTTCGTCGAGAAACAGAATCGATAGTCTTACTGAAAAAGACTTATTGCAACCACTGGATTATATAGAAATTGTAAAAGCTTTTTCGCGGGTTACCTACCAAAGCATCTATATTATCGACTATCAGACTAAAGCATTTGAATTCGTTTCGGACAACTCGTTATTTCTTGCCGGACTAACACCTGATCAGGTATTATCTATGGGCTACGACTTCTATCAAAAGTTTGTACCTGCTGAGGATTTGCAAATGCTGATCAGTATAAATAATTCAGGGTTTGAATTCTATGAAAAAATACCACTGGAAGAGCGGAAACAATATGTTATATCTTATGACTTCCACATACAAAATGCAAATGGAAAATTTATTTTAATCAACCATAAATTAACACCTGTTTTTCTGACAGAAGAAGGAAAGATCTGGAAATCGATGTGTATCGTTTCTCTTTCTACAAATGTTTCGTCCGGTAATGTGACTATAGGAAAACTAAATTCTGATTTGTTATGGGAACTTGATCTTTTGACTAATAAATGGATTGAACGTAAAAAGACAAATCTTACGGAACGGGAAACAGAAATACTGCGTTTCTATAATCAAGGCCTTAGTATTAATGAAATAGCTGAAAAAATATTTATCTCTGTAGATACTGTCAAGTTCCACCGCCGAAAATTATTTGACAAATTGGAGGTGAATAATATCAACGAAGCCTTGGCGTATGCTATAAATCACAAATTATTGTGATAACTATTTAAAAATAGTGATAAAGTCTAATGTAAAAAAAAGCCCCGAAATTAATCGGGGCCAACACCAAATCACAAAATATTTTATATGAAAAAATACTTTACTTACTATAGACAAAAGCCTTGCCAAATAAAATATTTTATGATTTTTTTTAGACATATTAACAAAAATCATGTTTTTTTTCACTTTAAAAGCTTCTTATCAACAACAGATGCAAAAATGGCAGATTAATTTTCGGAAAATTCTACCGATCACTAAATCTGTGACAAATATGCTTTAATAAGGATTATTAAAATTGACAATCCTTACCTGATCTTCTGTAGTTGCCCATTCTTTTTTGAAAAAGTTTGTAAAAAGCTTATTCACCTCATCACTTCCAGCCAGTATTATTCTAAAATCCCTGCTTGTCCTTATAAAATCACTTCTGAAAAGATCCAGTACTCTTTCCGGACTATATGGATATACTATATGATAATTGAGCGGGTAACTCCCGTCCACATCCGGAAAAAACTCGCCCGTATGCCTGCTGTAAATAAAACTATTGACCGTGCTGGAAAAAGGAAGATTCCTATTGAACTGATAAAAAAAAGATTGTGCATCGGCATTGCCAATAAGGTAATAACATTCAGTATTAGATTCTTGTAACATCATTTCCTCAGGGTTCATCCATTTAATAATCTTCCCATTTTGCAGATCTCCCAACCAATTATACAGTTCTTTATCCGGGCTGGGATGAATTGTAATATCTGCTATATTACGCATCGCATCATAACTCCACAGCATAAATCTTCTTAATACAGGAATGCCTTGATTATTATAACCAATCATTACAGGAATTACATATCCGGGATTCTTATCTATATCCAACTCCATTGGAAAAATTGTTCTTATTTTAAGGTGCCACGAGGTTGTGGTCATTTTTTTATGATATACAATTTCACCCCGGTTTATATTTCTTAATTCTGATTTCATTTTACATATTTTTAGAATTATATTTTGTTTTTACATCAATAAACCACAACAGAAAACAAAATGTTTCAACTCACTTTAGCTTAACAATCGTTACACAAAAAGGAAAAATAAGGACATACTATTTTCATTAAACTATAGAGGCTGTTGTGGTTATAAATAAATATGATGTATTTTTATTATGACATTAGTGAGCGTCTGCCGGAATTTCTGTCTTTTTCTTTTTAAAACCCTGCAGTAGCACAAACGGAATACAACACAACATCGCTATTCCCAGAAAGTGGTAAGCATCTGTAAATCCCATTAGCATAGACTGTTTATTAATCGTTCCTTCCACCGCCCGCAATGCCATTTCTGAAGCATCGGAATGCGAGAAACCTTTCCCCATAAAGCCGGAAATATAATCCTGCATTCTTTCCCAGTAGGCAGAGCCATATTCATTTACGTTTTCCAGTAAATAATTCCTGTGTTTTCCTTTACCTATATGTATTGCTGTTGCAAGTCCTGCAATTCCAAAGGATCCACCTAACTGGCGCATCATATTATAAAGCCCTGCTCCCTGTCCTATCTCGGGACCTTTCAAATCTTTAATAGCTAATGTAATAAGAGACACAAAAAGTAGTCCTATACCTATTCCCCTGAAGTAAAGCGGAAAGTAGAAGTCTGTATTTCCGGAAGACAATGTTGCTTTACTCATAATCATCGGAAAAATAAAAAAGCATATAAATCCTGCAATTACAAAAAGTTGTGGAGGCACTCCCTTCTTCAACAGCTTACCTACTGTTGGCATTAAGGCTATAGTGAATATCTGTCCCGGCAGCAAAAGGAAGCCAGTCTGCTCTGCCGAGAATCCCAAAAGACTCTGGCAAAACTGGGGAAAGACAAACACCGAGCCATATAATCCTATACCGAAGAGAAAAGAGGTAATCATACCTGCAGAAAAACTTCTGTACCGGAATAATTTCAGGTTTACAACCGGATGATCTGTTGTTGTTTCCCGCCAGATAAACAGGAGTATACCTATGACTGCGGTAACGGTAAGTACGATAATATACTTTGTTGCAAACCAGTCTTTCTCTTCACCTTTTTCCAAAACCGTCTGTAAACTTCCTACCGCAACAGTAAGGAGCAGAATTCCCCACCAGTCAACAGGCTTCCCTGTACTCTCCTTGGGTGTTGACCTCACATACTGATAGGTAAGGATTGCTGCCAGAATACCCAACGGCAGATTAATATAAAATACCCATGGCCACGATAAATGATCCGTAAGATAGCCACCCAATGCTGGTGCTACTGTAGGCCCTACTACTGCTCCGAAGCCAAATATTGCAGTAGCCGTTCCCCGTTCTTCCGGCGGCCAGGTTTCCAACAATATTGCCTGTGCATTGGATATTAATCCACCACCGGCAAGCCCTTGTAATATTCTGAATACAACCAGCTCTGTTAACGTATGCGAGTTACCACATAACATGGATGCTATTGTAAACAGAATAATAGAAAACAGGAAGTAATTCTTACGGCCAAATCGGCTTCCGAGCCATCCGGACATGGGGAGAATAATAACATTGGCTACCGCATACCCAGTAGAAACCCATGCTACATCTTCCAGTATAGCTCCCATATTCCCCTGAATATGAGGTATCGCAACATTTACAATAGTCGTATCCAAAAATTCGAGCATACAGGACAATACCATGGTAAAAGTTATAATCCATTTTCTAAATCCTTTTTCAGCCATTATTTCCGGATTATTTAGTTAATACACTTACCTCTACATTCATTCCCGGACGTATCTTCTTAAGGAGTTCAGCAGAAGCATTAATTTTTATTTTTACAGGAATACGCTGCACTACTTTTACAAAGTTTCCTGTAGCATTATCCGGCGGCAGCAATGACATTTTAGCCCCTGTTGTTCCGGCGTAGTTGTGCACTACTCCTTCTATAGGTTCGTCTGGATAGGCATCCACTACAATTTTGGCTTTTTGTCCTGCTCGTATATGTTGCATTTGGGTTTCTTTGAAATTAGCTGTTACATAAAGGTTATTTTCATCCACCACAGCAAAAAGTGTTTGCCCGGCCTGTAATAATTGCCCCATTTGTACACGACGTTTAGTCACAATTCCGGAAACCGGTGCTTTAATATCGGTATAGGACAAAAGTAACTTCGCATAATCCACATCTACCTGCTGTTGATTTGTTGCCGTATGTGTTACATTAAGCTCCGAACGTGTATTGCCTACTTGTGCTACGGCAGTTTTATATTGCTCCTCGGCAGACATATAAGCAGCTTTGGCAATATCACGTTCAGCTTTAGCTTTGTCAAAAGTCTGCTGCGGAATAGAACCACTTCTGATTAAGGCTGCATAACGATCGTAATCCTGATTCGCCTGCCATAATCTGGCTTTTGCTTCTTCTATCTGAGCTTTGTACCCTAGTGATGCTGCATGTGTAGCTGATACCTGAGTTTCTGAAACTCCAATTTTGGAACCTGCAGTCTTTTCTGCTGCCATTGCCTGCTCCAATTTAATACGATACTCCTGATCTTCCAATGTCACCAGAGTTTGCCCTTTGGTTACACGTTGGTTATCTTCAAAATTTATAGTATTGATATAGCCTCCTACACGCGATACTACAGCGCTAAGATCACCGTCTACCTGCGCATCATCAGTATCTTCATGGCTCTGGTAATAGGTATATTGTTTTACTCCGAAAATACTTCCGGCTATTATTACAACCAGCAGAATTGCCGGTACTGTATATTTTTTTTGTTTTGGCTGAGTTGTTTCCATATTCATAAGTCTTATTTTTCTTATCGTATTATTGATTAATTGTTGAAATTTTACCTGACACTTTTAATAAATTGTACCAGGCAACAGAAGCATCCGCACGAGCAATCTCCAGATCGGTAAGTGCCTGATAAAGTTTGGCATCAGCATCTATACGGTCGGTGACTGTAGTGACATTATTTTTGTAACGGTCTTCCTGCATACGGTCATTTTCCGCTGCTTCATCTATAGATGAATGTAGCAATGCTACTTTATTCAGAGCACGCTGGTAGAGCTGATAAGCCTGATTAACTTCTGTACGGATTTTATCTGTCCAGATATTTTTTTCTATCGATGTTTGCTGCTGGCGGATTTTTATTTCGGAACGTTTGTTTTTATTCATCCATAGTGTAGAAAAATCCCATGATACTGTAGCACCTATCGAAATTGGCGCTATAAAATTTCCGTTGACGGGAATAAATGTGGATCCTGCATGAAGATATTTTAAACCGGCATTTACAGATAATTTTGGAAGCTCTTCTGCCTGTATTGTTTTAAAGGAAAATTCTTCCACTTTGTATTGCAAATCATTTTGTTTCAATTCTTTTCTTTCTGCAAAAGCAAAATCCACATACTGGCTTAGCGGAGCAGGAACATCTTCTTTCAGTAAAACCTGCCCTGATTTTAAATCTGTATCTTCCGGTAATCCTAGTAATACAGTCATATTATAACAAATAATTTTTCGGTTAGCTTCCAAATCAGATGCTGTAATTTCTATTGCCGATTTTTGCAGTCTGAAACGCAGCACATCATTCTTAGTAACAATACCATGGCGGTAAAACTGATCGGCCTGTTGAATAAGCTTTTCTATAGCCAGCATATTCTGTTGAACAATTTTTTGGCTCTGGATTACTTTATACAAATCAAAATACATTTGTACCGCAGTGTAGATTACCTCATCTTCACTAAGAGCTACATTCGTTTTAGCCATTTCTGCTAATAACAATGTCGAAGCCCTTGCATATTTCAACTTAAAACCATTAAATACTGTTTCACTAAGCGCAACATTAGCATTATATGAATCTGCTCTGTCCGGTAATATCCAATCCAGAGAACCTAGCCTGATATGATTTGCCGGAATTTCAGCATGAGAAAAACTACCGCTAACACTTCCTGTCGGCAATGATAAGTCCTTTGACTGATTGTATTTATTAACTGCAAGATCAATAGCAGAGCGTTTTAATTTTAACGCATTACTATTAGAGAGTGCCATCTCTATAGTCTGATTAAGTGTAAGGATATTCGACTGCGCCTTTACGCTTACCATCATCATGCCTCCGCCAGCATACATCAACAATGATGTTCTGATGGCTTTCAATGGAATTTTTAATGTTTTCATTTCTTCTATTTTTCGTTCGTAACAGAGCATAGCTCCGCCAGGCAGGCTTTTAGCCCGCTTATTTTTTTATTAATAAGCAATTATGTTATATATAGGATTTAGTGCGCCTGGTGATTATAAGGTATCACCAGAACAGGGATTGTAGCATGGCGGATTACATGTTCGGCAACACTTCCGGTAATCCAATGATCCAAACCAGTTCTTCCGTGGGTACCCACAATAAGTAAATCGGCTGTGTTGTCGGTAACGAAGCGGATAATCTCTTCCATTGGATCACCTTCCAACGTTGTCATACTATATTCTATAGTATCAAATATTTTAGCAAGTTCTTGAATTTCTATCATCAGCTTTTCTTCGGAATTGTCATTCTCTTCTATAGAGATATTGGCTAGTGATGCATTTATTACCGCTTCGTTATTCCGAATCAGGAGGATTGTTACTGTACTTTTAAAAACAGTGGCTAATTCAAATCCTTGTCGGGCTATGACTTGAGAATAAGTACTCTCATCAAGCGCAATGATTATAGATTTCATCTTCATAGGTTTTGTTTAAAATCATGTTGCAAAATTCCGCTATCACAAGATTAAAAACTTTGACCTGTGTCAAAAAAGGAGGTTTAGGGCCTGCCAAATTATGACATACTCCTAGGCCTATTCGGTATAAACAGAAACTAAAGCTAAAAGTAAACAGTCATAAAAATTCTTATAGCTTCGATTTTAGACGACTAAGGGTTTCCTGAGAAATATTGAGATAGGATGCAACCATTTTATTGGAAAGTCTCCGTACAATAACCGGATTTTCTGCCAGCAACTGACGGTATTTTTCCAATGCATCCTGTATAAGAAATGACATCAGCCGTCTGGTATTGGTTATGTAAGCTATTTCCAGATAGATTCTGTAAAACTTTTCCCACTGTGGAATAATCTCCAACAGATGATAAAAATCTTTATGACTGATGTAAAAAACTTCGGTAGGCTCTACTGCCTGTATAAACTCTTTTGATTTTTCGGCTGTAATAAAACTCACCAATGCACTTGCAAACTGATTTTCAAAGGCAAAATAGCGCGTCGCCTCCTGTCCTTCCTCGTTGATAAAGAAAATCCGTAAGCAGCCTTTGGTTACAAAGAAAGAACGTTGGCTGACCTGTCCTTCTGCGAGCAACAATTCATTTTTTTTAAGCTTTATGGTTTTAAAGTAAGAGAGAATTGTATTCAGTTCTTCCTCTGTTACCGATATCTTACTTTTGATATATGATACTAATAATTCGTTCATGTAATTATCCTAAATCGGGTCAGCACACAAATGTAATAAAATAAAAAAAACATTGTTGTACTATATAAATTCTATGTTTTCATAAATCTAAAAATCCCTGCCGGAATTATACATTCTGACAAGGACCAACTTTAATAGATTTCAAAAATTATATATACTTAGTTATCTGATGCATTTTTGAAAACAGATAAAATCTAATTTTCATTGGTGAATATCTACAGAACCTCTTATCCGAGTTCTGTAAATATTCTATTGTTAATTAGTTTCAGTTTTTCAGATCATCGGATGCTTCGTCTTCCGAAGCGCCTGCTTTCCAATAAGAGCAAGCATACATTTCACGAGGATTCCAGCCTTTATCTGTCCGATAATAACTGCGTAAATCTTTTACTGTTGTGTATTCGGCAGCGATATACACATACTTTTTCATGTCCTCCTCCGGAAATTCAAATGCTCTCACCTCTTCAGCAAGATTACTTCCCTGTTCGGGAGCAGAATTATGCAGCCATTCTGTTTCTACATAAGCTGCAGAGCACAGTATTAGCTCGTCTTCTTTTGTTGGTACTTCCAGAAAGACTTTTGCTGTTGCTTCTGCAGGAAGCTGTTCCAGAATAGCACTAATAACAGGCAAAGCTGTAGCATCGCCCGCCAACAGATAACTATCTGCTTCCGGAACCAATGGTCTCAAACTTTCTTTCATACCGATTCCCAGATGGTCACCAGCCTTAGTATTCAGTGCCCATGCAGATGCGGGGCCATTGTCACCATGCGCTACAAAGTCAATACTCAACTCTTTTTTATCCAGATCTATTTTGCGGTTGGTGTAGGTTCTCACCATACTCTCCTGCCCGCCGTCATTTACCGGAATAAATATCTTATTATTGGATCCCGATCTAACTCCTGACAGTAATTCTGTCTGTTCATCGTCCATATCAAATACTACACGAATAAGGTGAGGTGTAAGGTATTCTTTATGTTTCACTGTAAATACGGAACGTATTTTTTTAGTTATTTTCTGCTCCATTATTATAATAAACTTTTTATTTGCTAAAATCCTGTGTTAATTATTATCCATGCAAAGATCACAACATCAAAATTTAGAAACATTGACCTGAGTCAAAAAAAGAATAGGTATAAATATTTTCTTTTGCTTATAAGTAAAACTAATTACAAGTCATTTAATACTGCGGTCTCAGAGATTCCATTTCCTGATAAACGGTTGCTGTCCAGAAATCCAGTTCCTGTTCTTTTTTCCGAACCTCTTCCAATGCATATTCTCCTTTGTGGTAATATTTTATCAGTTCTTCACGCTGAAAGTCGATAAGCTCCAATTCTATTTTGAAGTAGGTTTCCCGCCATTTTTTCTTTGCTATAATATCAGGAGATTCTGCATCGTCCTTGAAGAGATCTGATTCTTCCTTTTTCAGCTTTTCAGTTATTCCGGCAATAATATCACGTGACATTTCATTCTCTCCCTGCATAGTCTGAAGACAGGATAGTGATTTTTCAATTAACAGAATATTCAGTTCTTTTTCATACTGCTTCTCTTCAGGAGCAGGCTTTATCAATTTAATCAATCTGGGCAGGGTAAGCCCCTGTATAAGCAATGTGAAAATGATAACAACAAATGATACAAATAATATGGTACTGCGTTGCTCAATAAGTTCTCCGCTATTGGTATATACAGGTAACGCCAGGGCTGCGGCTAAAGAGACTACTCCACGCATTCCGGACCAGGAAAGGATAATATATTCTTTCCGGAGTCGTGGCAGCAAAATATCTTTATATCCGGATTTTACTCCGGAAAATATGGGAAAAGTAAATGTTATCAGCAGCCTGATCAAAATTAAAATACCAAAAATAAACAGTCCATAAAGAATGAGAACAGGAAGCTCTGAATGTGGTATATCTGCAATAATCTGTGGTAGCTGCATCCCAAGGATAAGGAAAACCAATCCATTGAGAACAAAAATTATAACATCCCAAAAATGGCTCATCTGAATCCGGCTTACAGAACTAAATAAGGAAAATGAATTCCATGAAAGAAACATTCCTAAAGCAACTACAGCCAGAACCCCGGAAGAGTCAAGATGTTCTGCCAGGCTGTAAGTAGCAAACGGCAATAATACAATAGCAAAGGTTTCAGTATTACTGTTTCCATTCAGAAAGCGATGCATCTTCAGGAAAATAAAACCAATTAAAAGACCGATCACAATACCTCCAAGACTAATACTAATAAATTGTATACCAGCATCCCAGAAGGAAAATATTCCACTCAATACAGCTGTAACAGCACATTTATAAGCGATAAGTGCTGAGGCATCATTTAGAAGGCTTTCTCCTTCCAATATGGTTATCAATTTTTTAGGGAGCGGTAAATCTCTCGTTATGCTGGTCGCAGCGACAGCGTCGGGTGGCGATATAACTGCGCCTAATATAAAAGCCAGAGGCCATGTAAATCAGGGGATAATACTATGAGCAACAACAGCTATAACTGTAGTGGTAATAAAAACCAATCCTACTGCCAGCAAGGATATTTTTGGCAGCTCTTTTTTGAAATCAGGAATAGAAGTATTCCATGCTGCATCGAATAAAATAGGCGGAAGCACAACATAAAAAATCATCTCAGGACTCATATCTATAGATGGCACCAGCCGGGTAAGACTTAGTAACAAGCCTGCTACTACCAGTAAAATAGGTAATGCCAGTTTTAGTCTGTCTTTTACCGAAATAATAACAATAAGAATAATAGAAATCCAGATAATTTTCTCAAGTTCTGCCATACGCTAATAATTATGCCGCAAAATTAGACAGTCCTAAAAGCCAAAACTATGACCTAGATCAAAAAGCAAAAAAAACTCAGTTTATCCTACAATTCTTTTCTGTAATAGGTAAGCCATTTATACAGATTACCAAAGCTAAGCGTCTGTACAACCGGTGATCTTAGATTTCCACGCTCTCCAAATTCCCATCCGGAATGCTCAGTTCCATTAAATCCATAAGTCAGAATATTTCCCAGACCAATATTAGAACTACAAACAATGGTCACTTTATTATTAATAATCTTCACGGATTCAATTGTATTTCCAGTAACATTAAATCCAAAATTGGTTACAGGTGAAACCAAAGTTTTATCAATTACAACCGGTTCGGAAAGTACAACATCAATTGTATTCTTTTTATAACTCACATTTTTTATATACAGTGGTTTATAACTTTTTTTATGCAGTATATTGTGGATAACCAAACCATATTCGGCACCTAATCTTCTATAGGATTCTGCCGGCATATGAAAATAAACACCGTTTGAAGAACGAACATAGTTTTTATCATACTGAGGGTTTGAGCAGTAAAACCCTTTCTCTGTTAGTGAAAGATCAAGATAAGCAGTAGTCATTGTAGATTTGGGTTCTCCGGACATCCATGATGAAGGCTGATACATCACAAATATTATGTCATTCTTTTGTTTTGTGATGGCTTTAATATCTCTGTTCAAATCAGATTTTAGTTGCTTTAGTTTATTTTTATAAGTAGTTGGTGAATCCTGATAATTACTTTCTCCCTGTGTCCAGGCTACCGCCAGTACATTATAGTTCTCTTTTTTAGAGGATGCAATAGTTAGTGCTTTCTGTACTTCCATTAACAGATTGGTGTATGGAGCAGTACCTTTGCTTAGCTTTTCTATTGAGAAACCGCCAACTCCATGAGATGACATCAGAATCTTATGGTATTTAGAATCCTCAAGTTCCGAAAGCGCAATGCCCAAACCACCTAAAGGATTTTCTGTACTCTGATTATAATAGGGAACAAAAGTATCGGCCTGCATCATTAGTATGTTATGATCAAATGGCTTTGTTGTTAATACTTTACCGCTTTCCTCTCCTGTTGATAATGATTGTCCGTATCCAAGAATATGATTAATACCATTGGCCAACTCAGGAACAGAATTACCTGTTATTTTTTTCTGCGCCTTTACCAATACGGCTACTAAGAAAAGCAAGCATATCGTTGTTATACAGAATCGGAAATGATATTTTGTTTTAGTACTTTTCATTTTACACAAGTTAGAATTTAGCAGTAGTTTTTAGTCCCGTCCTGATAAATTTAAAAATAAAAAAACATGTAATCCTTTTGATTACATGTTTTTTTAGGTTCAAGAAGTCAGCATTATACCAACTGATATTTTTTTATTTCTTGATCAATTCTACTCTTCTGTTTTGGGCTTTCCCTTCTTCTGTGTTATTATCTGCTATCGGGCTTTGCTGACCAAAACCTTTTGCCGATAAACGATCTTCGGTAATACCTGCTTTAACAATTTCACCTTTTACAGACTGAGCTCTTGCATCAGAAAGTTTTAGATTGTGTTCTGCATTACCGGAATTGTCAGTATAGCCATTAATAGCAATTTTTAATACCTTATCTGCATTCAAAACTTTTACAATTTCTTTTACGGCATCTGTACCATCAGGTTTTAAGCTCGCTTTATCTGTATCAAAATTGATATGAAGCACTGCTTTCCCTTTTTCATCAAGCTGCTTTTTAATCTCATCAGATTTTATCAAAGTAATGGTTTGTTTAAAACCTTCCTCCTGTAGTATATTGATTTTTCCGGATGCACTATTGCCTGTTAACTGAATATAGATATTCCCCTGATCTTTGCGTCTGATAACATACACTTTGATATTTTCTCCCGCATATCCTATTCCACCGTCTTCCCCAAGGTTAGTTGCTTGTTTATTGTATTTTTCATACTCTTCATCGGTAATCTCGCCATCAAATATTTTTACACCGCCTACAGATGTAATAGCTTCATCAAAACTTTTTTCGAAAAATGCCAATGCCCATTGCTCATTACTTCCTTCTTTAACAACAACATTAGCTTTCCATACTTTTCCTTCGAACGGAGTCATCACACCTCCAATAGGAAAAAATATTTTATCATATTTCTTTTCTATAGGTTTATTCTGTGAAACAAGTCCTTCGGGCATGCTGAAAAAAGGAAAGTCGCCTATATTTTTATCCGAAACCGGAATGGCATCAATATTAAATGCTGAAGAAGCTGTTTGTGAAGAAATCTTTTCTTCTGTTTTTAGAGAATCCTGTTTCACGTTGTTGTCCTCTCCTTTCTTCTTGCCACAAGAGAAAAGAAATAAAGAGATTGCCGCAATCGTAATTCTGGTTGTCATTTTTTTCATATCAATTAAATTTGTTTGAGTGTTATCTATATAGATTTTTTATTTTGTTTTCAAATATCATAAATTTTTATTGAAGGTTTATATTCAAATGCTTTTTCACTTTTTTTCTGAACATTAAAAATTCTACGCCGGTGCATAGTAAATAAACTATTAAAAAAACTAATGGGCGTATTATAAAGCTGTAGTTGTACTGATATATCTCTATTAAAACATTAGTACCTAAATAAATAACACAGATTAACGGTATTCCTGAAAATGTCAAAAAAGACAAAAAAGAATTATTTCTGATTTTCTCTACCAGATTTAGGAAAAACGATAAAGAACCAAAAACCATTACAGCCAGATAGATCAAGGAAAAACCTAAGTTTAGCAAAATATCAATTATGTACAGAATATTTCCCAGGAAAGTTGCATCTGTCTGTTTTGTTTCCATCATCACAATTTTGTAAAGGAAAAATAGCAGAATACTGATCAGAAGATTAACCAGCCAGAATTTAAATATAATTTTCTTCATTTATTGAAAATTTTTACAGTCTTTATATTTCAATGTTTTATACAATTTTTATCTAGTTATTCTCTCAATATCTTCTCCATACTCTTTCCTTTCGCCAGTTCATCAATCAACTTATCCAGATAACGAACTTTCTGTATAATCGGATCTTCTATTTCTTCTACCCTGTATCCACAGATAACTCCGGTAATCTTTGAAACATTCGGATTGATTTTTGGAGCCTGATTGAAGAAATCCTCGAAGTTTGTTTTTTGGTCTATGTGCTGTTGTAAGCTTTTTGCATTATAACCTGTAAGCCAGAATATAACCTCATCTACTTCTTCCTTTGTCCGTCCTTTCTTTTCCGCTTTCTGAATATAGTGCGGGTAAACGCCGGCAAAGGACATTTTGTATACTCTTTCATTATTACTATTCATTCCACTCTGTTTATCAGATTACTATTATAGCTACATGCTTGTAAAGGAAACTAAAATACAAAACTTTTCAACTCATAAACGGAAAAAATCAATAAATTAAAGCTCTGATTTTAAGTTTAATATTCTTATGCCGGATTCCGATATTCATTTTTTGTCAATCCCCGTAATATTTTATCTAGCCAGTATTTTTATTGCCTTTTTTTCTGCTTTTCTTATTCTGGGAAAAGCTAAAAAACAGACTGCTGATTATCTATTGGCTACATGGTTCTTTATTATAGGAATACATCTTATTTTTTTCGTGTTATTCTATTCCGGTCAATTTTCCAATTTTCCTTATTTACTCGGACTGGATATTCCTGTGCCACTCATACATGGCCCGATGTTGTATTTGTACATTCTATATCTTACAGGTCGACAACCTAACAGATATAATTGGTTATTACATTTTGCACCGGCTATTATAACCTATATCTACCTTATAAATTTTTTCATACTGACTTCCCAGGAAAAGGTCCATATATATGAATATGGTACTACTGCCTACAGAATCTTCCGAAAAATTATTAAGGTGGCCATTATTTTATCCGGTATTCTATACGTTATACTCAGCATTTTGGCAGTTCGCCAATATAAAAAGCAAATCTTTGATTTGTATTCCAATACCGAAAAAATTAATCTGAATTGGTCTTATTATCTCATCACAGGTATTGCACTGATTTGGATCGCTGTAATTTTAAAGAATGAAATCCTGATTTTCACACTGGTAAGCTTATTCATAATTGTTGCTGCTTATTTTGGAATCAGCCGTGTAGGTATCTTAGAATTTGCTTCCAAACAGTCGGATATTACTGAAGAAAAACAAGCCGAACAAAACGATGATATTGTTGCTGTGAAGTACCAAAAAACATTTGCGGGAGAAGATGCAATACAGGACATCTATAAAAAGCTAACCTACCAGATGGAACATGAAAAGCTGTACAAAGATCCGGAACTGAACCTGAATCATGTCGCAGCTTTATTGGGTATCCAACCCAATATACTCTCACAGACCATTAACTCGGTAGAAAATAAAAATTTCTATGATTATATAAACCGGCAACGTATTGAAGAATTTAAAAGAATAGTAGTGTTACCGGAAAACCAAAAATTCACAATTCTTTCTTTAGCTTTTGAAAGCGGTTTCAATTCCAAAACGTCTTTTAACCGAAATTTCAAAAAGTATATGGATAGCTCTCCCAGAGAATTTATAAAAAGTCAGAATTTGGATCTGCAATAACCTAATATAGGCGCAACAATACACTTTATAACATAACAATCTAATTATCAATGAAATAAAATTAGTATCACCTTTCATTTTGGAACAGTTAAATCACTTTTGATCCGCATTTTTGTAAAAAATTAAACGATCTTTTATGAAGAATTTTCTATTTGTTATCCTCTGTATTTTTGCTCTCCTTATTGGGTTATATCCGTTTATGTATGCTTTTGTAGATCACAAACATACTTTTCTGGGATCTAAAACTCCGGAAGTTCTTCATAATATTATCTGGAAGCTGGCATTCTATATTCACATTACCTTTGGTGGATTATCTCTTTTTATCGGATGGCGGCAGTTTGGCAAAAAGTTCAGGAATAAACATATAAAGCTGCACAGAAATATCGGAAAGCTTTATATAGTTTCAGTCATTCTTAGTTCAGTTGCCGGAATCTATATGGGATTTTATGCCAATGGTGGTATTATATCTGCAAGCGGATTTATCTTACTGGGACTGATCTGGTTTGGAACAACGGTTATGGCTTTATCACAGATCAGAAAAGGAAATATTAAACAACACCAGCAACTGATGATCTATAGTTATGCCTGTACTTTTGCTGCCGTTACACTCAGGTTATGGTTTCCTCTGCTAACAGTTTTAACAAAGGATTCTGCCAATTCTTATCTGGCAGTAGCATGGTTGTGTTGGGTTCCAAATCTTGTAGTGGCCTATTTTATAAACAGGAAAGCAAAAGGACTTGCTGATTATGAGGAAAGGTAATATTAATTTCATTTGCTTTCAAATAATTTCAAAGTTATTGATTACCTTGTAGTTACTAATATTGATGATTATTTTTGATTTCATAAAATTTCATGTTTGAGTATAACATATTGTACTAATGTTATACTTAAGAGTCAAAAATTATGAATGCAAGTGTTAAGACAGTATGTAAGAAAAATGCTTTAAAAGATGGTTTATTTCCTATCTATTTGAGAATTACTATTGACAGAAAGTCAAAATTTTATTCTACCCCCTTTTCATGTAGACTTATTGAATGGAATGAGCACACAGGTGAATTTAATGCAAAATTTAGAAATTATATTGTTTTCAATAAAACCTTAAGAAAAATAAAGGATGATGCAAGCGATGTGATTGATTTATTGCAAAAAGAGTATGGTATTTATAATCTTGTTCTTTTTGATAAATATTACTCTAAAAAAGAAAATAAAAATTTAACTTTCTCTCAGCTTTTAGAAAAAGAACTACAAATACTAAAAGAAAATGGTCAGATAAGTTATAAGAACTCGATTAATGATACTTACTCTGCTTTAAAAAAGTTTAAATCAAATATTCAAGAATATAAATTTGAAAATATAGATTATCAATTTTTAACGGATTTTGAAAATTTTCTTAGAAAAGGAGGAGCAGAAGATGGTGGAATTAGTGTTTATATGAGAAATATTAGAATGCTTTACAATAAGGCGATTAATTATAAAATTGTGCAATCACAATACTATCCATTTAAGGAGTTTAAAGTTTCAAAGTATAAAAAGAGAAAGATTAAAAAAGCATTGTCAAACAAAGAATTTCAGCAAATATTAGACTTTAATATTAATGAGATTTATTCAGCAAGAAACGCGCGATATTTGTATATTTTTAGCTATTATGCAAGAGGAATGAATTTTACAGACTTGGCTGAATTGAAATGGGAGGATGTTGAAAATGGAAAATTCAATTATACAAGAAATAAAACAAATGTTAACTTAAAAATTAAACTTCCGGATATACCAATAATTAATGAAATTTTTGATTTTTATAAGCTATATAGACCGTATGATACCCATTATATATTCCCAATTCTGAAAAAAGAAATTAAGGAATATTCAGGTAAAGAACTTAAAGATAGGAAGGACAGTGTTTTAAAATATTATAATAAAGAGTTAAAAAAAATTTTTGATTTTTGTAATATTTATAAGAATATTACTTTTTATACAGCTCGTCATACTTTTGCTACTTCAGCACTTAGAAATGGTGTGAATATTAATATTATTAAACAATCTTTAGGACATCAAAGCATTAAAACTACTGAAAATTACGTTGAAGATTTTGCTGAGAATGAGGTTGATGAAGTATTGAATGCTATGTTTTAGTAATAATCAGTATTTGAAATAATTGTCCAAAGCTTTATATAAATAGAATAAAGATATGATTGATTTTTATTAGAATCGAGTTATTTATACTTATGCTACCGGAAATTTTGTTGCCTTTGTCTATAAATTAACATCTCCCCACGTTTACTGACTTTCCGAGTTTAATCAGCTTTTCTGCATTTATGAGAGCAGTCTATTTTACAGGAAAATCGGGCAGCAGTTCGCGCAGTGAAAAGCAATATTCTCTAATTATCGGGGTATTATTATGTATAGCTTGAGTATTAGCATGTTTATTAGATTATAAATTTATCATTTCAGAACTTCTGTATCATTTTCTGCTAATGATGATTGTGTTTGCTATAAGAACTTATTTTCATAATCTTGTATATTTAAAATAATCTATCATTTAATTTTGTATTAGTTTATTTTACGGAAAACCGTAATTGTAAAAATAAAATATTCTATTATTTTACATATATTTATAAGGCAGCAAAAGTTGTTAATTAAAAATATGTAAACAGATGAAAATCCTCCATACCGCAGACTGGCATATAGGCCAGTTGTTTCACGAATACGACCGCAGTTACGAACATCAACAGTTCCTAGACTGGCTGGTAAAAATTTTACAATCAAAGCAAATCGACGTCCTACTCATCAGCGGAGACATATTCGACATATCCAATCCGTCGGCCCAATCAATCCGAATGTTCTATACGTTCCTGAATCAGGCCACGACAGCAAATCCGAATTTACAGATTATCATAACGGCTGGAAACCACGATTCCGCTTCCAGATTGGAAGCACCAAAACCATTGCTACAATCCTCCAACGTCCACATCATAGGACTGGTTGAAAAAGATGCAGTAGGCAATATCGATTACGAAAAACTAATCGTACCCATACATGATGATGCTGGAAATACTAAAATACATTGCCTTGCTATACCATTCCTGCGTATGGGCGACTACCCTAACCTACCAGACAGTAACAATCCATACACCGAAGGTGTCACTGCATTATACAACGAAGCATTCAAACATGCCGAACAGAAAAAACAAGACGGACAAAGCATCATCGCCATGGGACACCTGCACACCCACCATGCTGAAATAACCGACCTCGACAAAACCGAACGTCTCATCATGGGAGGAGTAGAATGCATACCCGCCACCGCCTTTCATCCTGACATCAAATACGTAGCCCTTGGGCACATTCACAAGGCCCAGAAAATAGGCGGCAAAGAACACATCCGCTACTCGGGCAGCCCGCTACCCATGTCCTTTTCAGAACTCAATTACAAGCATCAGGTTATTATCTTCGAACTCGATCAGGAAATCAGCAACCTCGAAAGCGTAGAAATTCCGCTATTTATACCACTACAAAGAGTTCCGCTAAGCCATCAGCCATTACATGAAGTCATAGCCCTATTAGAACAATTGCCTATGAAGGATTCAGCTCCCGAAACAACTCCTTATCTCGAAGTAAGAGTATTACTGGAAGGTCCTGAACCCGCCTTACGACATAAAATAGAAACCGCACTGGCAGGCAAAAAAGTCAAACTAGCCAAAATTGATGTAAAATATCCCGCTTCCACGCAAGAAGCACCAGAGTTTATCACACCCGAAAAACTAAACGAGCTACAACCCGTCGACGTTTTCGGTAAAACATACCAATCCAGATACAATAGCGAAGTACCCACCGAAATCCTGCAACTCTTTCAACAAGTAGCACAGGAAATTAATCAAGCAGCCGAATAATGAAAATATTAGCTATACGCATCAAAAACCTCGCTTCACTGGAAGGAACCACCGAAATCGACTTTACGGCCGAACCGCTATGCTCCGCAGGAATATTTGCCATTACTGGTGCCACCGGAGCGGGCAAATCTACCATATTAGATGCCCTATGCCTTGCCCTATACGGCAAAACACCCCGATACCTGCAGGCAAAAGAAATAGGAATAGAGATCCGTGATGTACAAGGCAGCACCTTAAATCAGGGAGACGTACGCAGCATCCTGCGTGACGGAACGGCTGATGGATTTGCCGAAGTAGATTTTGTTGGTACAGACACACAACACTACCGTGCTACCTGGAGTGTAAGACGTGCCCGCAATATGGCCGATGGCAACGTGCAATCTGACAACATCACCTTAAAAAACATCAAAACCAACACCGATGTACCGGGCAAAAAACAAGAAACCCTAAACGAAATAGCCAGACTTGTTGGCCTCAACTTCGAACAGTTTACAAGATCCGTACTTTTGGCGCAAGGTGATTTTACCGCCTTTATGAAAGCCAACAGAGATGAAAAATCTTCCCTGCTCGAAAAGCTGACAGGAACGCACATCTATTCTGAAATTTCTAAAAAGATTTACGAAAAATACAAAGTAGAAGAACTACTGCTGCGTGACCTTAATCTTCGTAAAGAAGTTATCCTTACCCTTTCGGATGAAGAGCTTAAAGCACTATCGGATGAACAAGAAACGTTAGAAACTCAGATCAAAAGTCTGGAAAAAGACATCGAAAAACTAACCGCAGAAATCAGCTGGCACGAACAACTCGCCAAACTGCAAACCAGCCACGATGAAGCCCAAACAGCAGTACAACGTGCTACCGAAGCTAAAATACTAGCCACGCCACGTAAACAAAAACTGCAAACCGGAGAGCAAGCACAGCAAACCAGAAGCTGGGCCGACGCCCTGAAACATGTACAACAGCTGCATACCGAAAAAACAGCAACCTTTACAGCAATAAAAGCAACCCTAGCCACCCTGCAAGAGCAAAAAGAAAACCTCGAAACACAGTTGCAACAGGCCGAAAACCGTCTTTCAGAAAAAAACAAAGCGCTTACCGATGCCCTTCCCCTATTGGAACAGGCCAGAAAACTAGACACCTTGCTGGCAGAGAAAAAAGAACAGGTAGAAAAACTCAAAGAAGAAGCCGAAAATACTTCTGAAGCAAATAATCAGCACCAAACTCTAGTAACAGCCAAACAAGAAGAATTTGCCAATCTTATTGCTCAAATAAAAACCATTACCGACTGGAAGACAGAACACGCAGACCGTAGCCCAATTGCCAAAAATAAAGACCTCATCCTGTCCAAACTACAAGATGCCCAAAAGCTTTTGGAAATCTTGCAACAATCAGCTACAAAATTAACTCAATTACAGGATCAAATCCAGACCGACGAAACCCAAAAGGCAACGATTGAGTCTAATTGGAAACAGCAGCTAGAAGGCTTGGAAAATCTAAAGAAAAGCTATGAAGCGCAGTCCAAAGAACTGCTATTAACCCCTATCGAAACTTTAAACCTCGATAAATCTGAAACAGACCGACAAGTAGAAAATACTATACAAGCACAAGCCCATTGGCAGCTGTTTTATAGTGCCCTTACAGAATTAGAAGCCCTAAATCAAAAACAACTAAAAGACCAATCTGATTATCAAACAAAACAGGAAGCCCTACAAAAACTAACCCAACAACTCCCGTTAGAAAAGGCGCAAAAAGACACGGCTTACCAACTCCTGCAGCAAGCCCGTCTGGCATCGGCCGAAAATGTAGAAACACTTAGGGAAGCTTTAGTTGATGACGAGCCTTGCCCTGTATGTGGCAGCACCAGCCACCCCTATGCCGTGCATAATCCGCAATTGGAAAATGTACTGGCACAACTCGAAAAATCTTATAAGGAAAAAGAACAAGCCTATCTGGCAAGCCATAGCCAGCACAATGCCTTGGAACAGGAAAGCAACACGCTACAACAAACCATCCAACGCCAAAGCGAAGACAGTACAGCAAGACAATCGGCATTAGCAACCAAAAAGCAAGTCTGGGAACAATTCGATTGCGCTCAGGAATGCCAGGCCATAGCCGATGCAAAAAAAGCAGACTGGATTGAAGAAAAATTACAAACCCTTAAAACCAAACATGCCGATTTGCTGGCACAGATACAGATTCATACGAGCAAAAAGCAACATCTAGATATAACCAAAACCCAACTGGACCAACTCAAAGAAAACACAGATGGCCTTGCCACCCAAATAAAAGACATCCAAAGCAAGCTTTCTGTTTATCACGAACAGCAAAGCAGCAATACAAAAGAACGAAATAAAGCTACCGCCGATTTAAGCAGTGTAGAACAGCTCCTCTCTCCCTATTTCACCGCTTCAGACTGGATGGAAAACTGGAAAACTGCCCCTGCAATTTTCATAGAGCGTATTGACACCTTTGCCCGTAACTGGAAAGAAAATACCGAAAATCTGGAGCAACACACCCGCCAAAAAGCAGCACTTGAAGCCACACTCAAAGAGCTGGAAAACCAAGCTAAAAGCCTTGCTTCAGATGTCAGCAAAAAAACGGAAGCCTACCTTGCCCAAAACAACATCCATCTGGGCTTGACACAGCAACGCAATGCCCTATTTGCGGGACAACCTGCTGACGAAACCGAAACAAAACTAAAACAGGCCCTAAACGAAGCCCAGCAACAGCTCGAACAACTTAAAGCAAACCAACAACAACTCAATATCAATAGCACCAAAGCCCATACCCAAAGCGATGAATTGACTGCCACATTAACAGCTTTGGAAACCGAAGCCCAAAACGCATCACAAAAAATGCAAGATTGGCTTAACGATTTCAACCAAAAAAATAATCAATCGCTAAACATGGAAGCACTCCACGAATTATTAGCGTTGAACAACGATTGGATAACTACTGAGCGAACGGCATTGCAAACCATTGATGAAGAAGTAACTAAAGCCAATAGCGTTCTTGCAGAACGAAAACAAGCTTTCGACAGCCATAAACAAAATCGTTTATCCGAGCGCCAGTTTGAGGAATTGAATGCCCTTAACAACATGGCCAAATCAGAAGCTGAACAAAAGAAACATAAAAAAGGAGAAAACAGTTTCCGACTGCAACAAAACGAAGCCAATAAAAATAAAATAGGCGACCTGCTAAAAAACATCACAGCACAAGCCGCCATTACCGAAAACTGGAGCAAACTCAATGAAATCATAGGCTCGGCCGATGGTAAAAAATTCCGCCAGATTGCTCAGGAATACACCCTCGATGTCTTGCTCGGTTATGCCAACATCCATTTGCAGGCACTCACCAGCCGATACAAAATCGAGCGCATCCCGTCATCGCTTGGCCTGCAGGTCGTCGATCAGGACATGGGCGATGAAGTGCGCACCGTCTACTCCCTTTCTGGCGGAGAATCTTTTTTGGTATCGCTTGCCCTGGCCTTGGGCCTTGCCTCCTTATCCTCCAGTCGTATGAAAGTAGAATCCTTATTTATTGACGAAGGTTTTGGCTCATTAGATCCTACCACGCTCAATATCGCCATGGATGCCTTAGAAAGATTACATAATCAAGGCCGTAAAGTAGGCGTCATCTCCCACGTGCAGGAAATGACGGAAAGAATTCCCGTACAGATTAAAGTGAGTAAACAGCAAAGCGGGAAAAGTAAGGTGGAAGTTGTCAATTTATAACTTATTCATATAAATCTAAAGGATATGCATATTTCAAACATAAAAATAAAGAACTACAGAGGTATAAAATCTGATGAATTGGATACTTCAATTTTTACGTGTGTTATTGGAGAAAATAACGCTGGAAAATCAACTATACTTTTAGCAACAAGCTTGTTTTTTTCAGGCAGCAGTTTAAGTAAATCTGACTTTTTTGATGAAGAAGAACCTATTGAAATTGAACTCACTTTTTCAGGAATAAATGACGGAGACATAAATCGACTATCTCCCGATCACAGGGATAGAATTAAAGAAATAATCATTGAAGACAAATTAACATTAACTCGTTTTTATAATACAGACGGAAAATCTGATTTTCTCTGTAGTCGTCTTGCTCCCAAAGAAGGAAAATATGGGAAAGATGTAGTTGGAGCAATAATGAAAGGAAAAAAAGGAAAGGAAATTTCACAATCCGTTATAGAGATACTTCCTCAACACAAAGAGAAATTTGAAGGCTTAACTACACAAAAAGATGTTTTTACCAAACTTGATGAGGTAATAGCTGAATTACCTGCTGACCAAAAGGAAATGAAACTTGCTCCTTTGCCTACTGGTATTGAAAATAGCGTTAAAATTCTTTTACCCGAGCCAATATACATAGCTGCAGTCAAAGACCTGAAAGACGACATAAAATCAAAAGAATCAGCAACTTTCGGAAAACTTTTAAGTATTCTAATGAAATTTTTAGAAAGCTCCGAACATTTTGAAAAAATAACCGATTCATTTGATGATTTGCACAAGTTACTTAACGTAGTTAGAGAAGCCGAACAGATTACAGACAATAGAATTGAAAAATTACAAGATATAGAAAAACAGATTGGTTCATTTCTCTCAGAAAATTTCCCAAAATCAAAAATAGAAATAGAAATACCCAAACCAGAGTTAAAGCAAGTATTTACAAATGCTAGATTACTAATTGATGATGGAGTAAGAGATATTATTGAAACAAAGGGAGATGGTATTAAACGAGCTGTAACTTTCGCATTGCTGAGAACATTTGTTGAACAACTTAAAGAACAACGAAAAGAGGCTTCAGCTATGAAAAAAGTTGACGAAGAAAATCAAGAGGATGCGGAAGCTGCTATCGAAGTAAGTGAGCAACCTTATCTTTTCCTATTTGAAGAGCCTGAATTATATCTGCATCCAAGCGCTCAAAAAATATTATTTGCAGCATTAGAGAAACTAACCGAAGTAAACAATCAGGTTTTTGTTACTACCCATTCCCCTATGTTCTTCTCTCCAAATTCTACGGGAACATTTGTTAAGGTTATAAAACAATATCCAGTAGAGGGAAAACCTTATGGAAAATTATTAACGATTAATCTTTTAAAAGAAATAGCAGCAAAAGATGCTTTTCAGATTATATGTTATGAAAACAATACTGCTGCTTTTTTCTCCAGTAAAGTATTGTTGGTTGAAGGTGATTCGGATATAATTTATTTGAAAGAAACAGCAAAGCTGTTAAATCCAGAATGGGATTTTGATGCCCATAACATTCCAATTATTTCAATAAATGGAAAATCGAATGTTAAAAGATTTACTGATTTCTATGGCTTCTTCCAAATAAATTGCTTCTGTATTGTTGATTCGGATGCTTTGATTGATGGCTTTGAAAAATTTACGGTCCCAGAAGGCATTAAAAAGCAGAGAGAACAGCTGTTGAGTGCACTTGACAAAATAGCTGACGAACATGTAGCACAGGCAGATTTATCTGCAAATAAAATAAAAGAGTTAGTAAGAAGATATTCATGGAAGGATCGATATAATAAACTAAAAGACCTAGGCTTAAAAATAAAAGTTGGTGAAGCTTTAACTGAAGAAGAAACGTTGGAAATTGATTTTCTATTTATAGAAGAGGAAAATAACCTCAGACGAAGAGTATTTACAGATAAGGCTATAGAAATTCCAGAAAAATATTCTCTGTTAGCAGCATTAAGATCCATCAATATTTTTATCCTTTCTCATGGAGCTATAGAAAGCTACTATCCTGAAGGTGTTACGGACGACGATAAACCAACGAAAGCACTAAATGCTGTGGGAATCCTCAGAGGTCATGAAGATTGTAGACTGCATTTACCAACTATCAAAATTGATAATGAAGAGGTGTGTGAATTAGAAATAATCTTTGAAAAAATCTTTTCTTGAATTAAGTTAATCAACCTAAAAAAATATACTAGTAACAAAAATGGCTAATCAATCTTTACCACATACCGCAATACCAACATGGAGCGGATTCATCTATCAGGGTAGAGTCGCACTCTATCATATATTAAAGCAGCTAAATGCCAAAACCGAAAATGAAATAAATGAGTTGGTACTCCAAATAGATTCCATAGAAGATTTTACTATACTAAAATCAATAGCTACTGGAGGACACTCTCCTATTTCCATGCATCAGGTTAAGGCAGTCAAAAGTTCTTTATACTCTACTTATAAAGAAGATTTTGAGAAATTAGAAGGAAAATGGACAGAGATTGGATTACGAACTGTTGAAGCTTTTTTTCATATGGCAACTCAAAATGAAAAAACTAAAGCCGAAATTGAAGTTTTGCACCCCAAAATGAAAATCTATCAATATGAAAATAATGCCGAATCATGTTCTTTAAATGATATTGATATAAAAATTAAACAGCAAATTGTTTTGGTGCTTCAAAAGTATAATATTGTTGGCCATAATAATCCAGATACAGTTCAATTATTAAGCGAAATACTAGAAAAAATCGTATCTGATAAGGTAATATACATTCACGCCCTAAATCATGGCGGAACTGCCATAAGAAATGCTGCTTATGACAATCCTATTCCCCTACAAAATTTCTTAGATGCAGTAAGAACCGATATAACTTTGCTTGTTCAAGATGAAGTTTATTTTGAAGGCAAGATTAGAAATAATCTTAATCGATATTATCAGGAGTTCTGCTTAGATTGTGAAGATGATCAATTAAGTCCCGAATTAAAAACCAAGATGGATAAATATTCGATACTTTTTAATTCTTACAACGCTACCGCTTTCAAAGAATTTCTACAAAGTATCAGACCTCATGAAGAAGTTTCCTATGAAAATATAGAACAATATGCTGACAGTATCGATAAAAAAGAAATGAAAGACTCTTTTTATCATACATTACTAGCTATTAAAGAGTCTAATGGAAGAGACGGTATCGGTTGGGTTTGTTCTGAAAACAAACAGTATTTCCCAACCTCAATAGACTATTTCAATTCTGAATCAAGTAAGAAAAAAGTAAGTGAGCGGATAATTAAAACAGCTCTAAACAAAATGGTAGATGTTCCTTTTAATTCCGACTACTTAATCACTTCAGAATGTAACGTTGATAATATAGAAGCCTATGCAAACAAAGTCAGTCATGTCAACCATGTTGATACAGGCGAAGCTGAAAGTGAAACAAAAATCACCCAATGGAAAAAAGTCAGCTTAATTGATTTAGAAATAGCAAAAAACAAATTAAATGATTGATCTAATAAACAGGATATTCCAAGCTGCAGAGCTCGAAGAAAAAACTAATCCAGATTTCAAAATCTATGTTTTGAAAGAGCAAAAAAATTATTGGGTTATTGTTCAGTACGATGGCGATAACATCAATAATGTATTAAACGACCAAATAGAGCTATTTGTAAAAACGAAAGAACTCGTACAAGAATCGACTTTTGATAAAAACGTAAACCTGTTAGTATTGAATAAGGTTCCAAAACTAGAAGATGTTAAATTTGATAGTCTGCTAGACATTGAAGAAAATCCATATCACTTCAAGAAAAGTATCTTGTATTACACCGATGAAGAACTAAAAAATTTAAATGTTGCAATTGGCCAATCAAATGTACTTACTGCAATTGAAACACTTATCCTGAAAGACGAAATATTTGAACAACACAAAACGAATTTTGATGCTAACTCATTTGAATCATTGATTTATCGAATAGCTATTAAAATACCTTTTATTAAAATAGGAATCTCTCAAACCAATAACCTTAAATCTCTTGAAGAAATAAATAAGAGGTCTGTTGAAAACAATCCACTTGACGAAATCTTGGAACAGGATTTTTTCATGCTCGATGAGGAAGATTTTAGTGCAATGACCAATGAAACTATTCTTGAAAAATTAAAAACAATATTAGCCAATGAAGATCAACAAAATTAGAATCCAGAATTTTAAGGTATTCGAAGACACTACTATAAATTTTAATTCTTCCGACATTATTGTATTTGACGGCCCGAACGGTTTTGGAAAAACAACTATTTATGATGCAATAGAATTAGTTCTTACAGGCAAGATAAGGAGATATACGGATCTAAAAGAGAAATTAATTGATGGAAGAGAAAATTTTTCCGAAAATCCATTTCAACATACAAACGGAATAGGTAAAAACATTTTGATCACAATTGAGCTAATTAAAAATGACCAAATCTATATATTAGAGCGGTTTGCAGATGCAATACGCATAGAACCATACATAGACTTTTCCGTATATAAGCTATTCACAAAAGATGAGTTTTTATCTGAAAATCGGAAATCTGTCGATGACGAAAATCTATTTCTAACAGAATTACTAGGCAAAAATTACGAATCTAATTTCCAATTTCTCAACTATGTAGAACAAGAAGAATCACTATTCCTGCTCAAACATCCTGACAAAAAAAGAAAAAACCATATTGGTCACCTATTTGATTTAAATGAATTTGAACAAAAAATCAAGAGAATTGATGATCTAAAAAAGAGGTTTGATGCAATTATTACTATTGAAGATGGAAATTTTAGAAATCTGGATCAAGAAATAAGTCAAATAAACGCAAACATTATTGCGGATGAAACTCCAACTTCTTTTGTAAAGTTATTAGAAAAAAAAGATTTATTCTGGGATCAGGAGGAAATCAATCCGTCAACATTTAACTATTCAGATATTATAGGCGCTGATGGAGTTCTTGATCGATTAAAGGTATTTATTGAACGAAAAAGCCTATTCATTCAATATAGAAGAAATAAAGCTATTGACGATCTTTTAGAAAATGAAAATCTGGTCAATAACTTTTTAAAATTTCATAATTTTTTATCTAAAAAAGATGAGATAAGAGAGTTAAAAGCTAAAGTGACAGGTCTGCAAAACACCATTCAGAAACTGGAATCTTTGAGTCATAATGCCGTGGAAGTATCAATAGACTTGACCTCGTATGGCTTTATTCCAAGTGATTTAAAAACTACTTTTTCTTTAACCCAACAGGCACTTATAGCCAGTCATAAAGAGCTCTCTGGATTAGATAGAATTTATTCAGACATTTCTAAATCTAGAAATGATTTAATAGAGGAACTTACTGACCTAAGAGAAGTTGGGGTTTCAAGCGGAGAATGTGTTTTATGTGGCTATGACTGGAAAAACATTGAAACATTACTGCTTCAAATCGAAGCTAAATCTGAGCAAATCAAAGAAATCAATTCTGATAAAAACAATCGCCTTCAGGATACGTTTGCAGAATTTAAATCTGAAACGATTAAACAAATAACAGAACTGATAAATATTCACCTTACTTCTCTTAATTATAATAAAGAATTTGCTTCACAGTTACTTGATTTAGAGGATAATCATTTTAATGATCTTATGAAAATTCTTAGTATTCTTGAAATTGATTATTCAAAATATCTAAGTGACGAACAAATACTAGATGTAGCTGACAAATTAGAGCCATTCAAGAACGAAATCTCCATTATAAAAGACACGAGTAATGCAGAATTAATAGAAACGTATTTTTTGGAGTATTTCCGAGAATATTTCAACAATGAACTTAATCAAGTAGATTCTGTGACTATTGAACAAATTGAAGCAAAGAAAAAATACTTATCTCACAAATTATCATTAAGTCAAAACAAAATTTTACAAACCAAATCTGCACTATTAATAAAGGCTACGAAAAAGAGAGATGCAGCAAAGGAAGTTTCTCAAAAATTGAATCGATTAAAAAGTACCTATAATTCATCCTTAAAATTTTACCAGAAAAAAATAATAAAAGACATAGAAACAGTATTCCATATCTATTCAGGCAGAATTATGCAATCTTTTCAAGGTGGAATAGGTCTGTTTATCTTTTCCGAAAAAGAGGGAATACGTTTCCAAACAGGATCAAAAAAAACCTATGATGCTGTTTTTACTATGAGCTCTGGACAATTATCAGCATTAATCATTTCTTTCACTCTAGCTCTTCACAAAAAGTATTCTCAAAACAAATTAATTTTAATAGACGATCCTGTGCAAACTATGGACGAATTAAATCTTTACGGGTTTATTGATTTACTACGAAATGAATTTTACGATAATCAAATTATTATGTCTACTCACGAAGATATGATGTCAGCCTTCATGAGGTATAAATTCAAAAATTATAATCTCTCCGAAAAACGTATTAATTTAAAGGAACTAGCAACAGAATAATTGATGCAAAAAAGGTCTTTATATATCTTCACCATGAAAGAACTCGATCTCTATTCCGAAGCAAAACCACGCTATTATCAGCTCATTCCAAATCGGGAGGATGGGCTGATACTGCTTGCTTTGTATCACAAAAATTGGCGACACCGTTACCTCAATAAACTCTGGTTAATACTATTTATATGGCAATTATTTTAACCCCTAGCTGTTAGATCAAGTCGTGGTTATTACAATTTATATTATAAAGCAGAAAAGAATAGAATATTATTGTAATTAAATATAATGTTGGGCATTTTTTTCACTATAATAAGAGCTTTTATAATATCTATGTAAATAATCATATATAATCATCTCAAATAAACGTTGCTCAGAAATAAATATTCTGTTTATAGCCATGTGGAAAATACTCTGAAAAAAGAATTTTAGAGATCTTGGATTTGTATTCTTGTCATATGAATTACAAATATTTTCTAGTGCATGAATACTTAAATTAAGATTTTCCAGAATCAGGTCTCTGCATTCTTTAGATTCTGGTGATAGTAAAAAGTCTTGAAATTTAGGATAGGATATTCTGTATTTTTTATCCAGTTGCTGGTTTAGGTTTTTGTCCGCATTAAATTCTTCTTTGAAAGATGCATTGTAGTCTTTTATCCATTGTAATTTTTCATTTACAGATAAACCGATTTGTGAGAATAACTGATCTATATAAAAAAGAATTATAATGATCTTTTCCTCATCATCTGCCCATAAAAAGTTTAAAGAGAGTAAACTACTGTGAAAAAATAAAGTTTCAGCATATGGTATTGTTGTTTCTCCATATCGCTCTAATTCTCTTATATAAGTGTCATTAACAATGTTTGAAATCTCTTCTGAATCAATGTATTTCTCCAATGTTAATGTTAACCTGTTTAAAATATTATGGTAATTCTGGGGTTTATTAATATGTAATCTGATCCTTAGATGTGGCTGTGGATCATGATAGCGGATGAAAAACCATTGACTAATACTTTTATCGTCCAGAAGAGAAATAGTTAATGGATCAATCACTTCTTCTAAAATAATATCAGCTGTCTTTACTCCGGTATATATTTTTAAATATAACCATTGATTCCCAGGTAAAAAACTTCTTTTAACTTCCATGGATGGTTTTATATGCTGTGAAAATATACTCGTTAACAAATACTTCGTTTTCATTAGACAAAAATTCCTCTATTATGATAGATTTTTTGCGCTCCAATGTTTCCAGAAATAACAGGCACATATCATAGTTCTGTAAATTCAAAACTAATTTATTATCCGAAACAACCCATTTTATCCAATCAGGAATGGATCTGGTCTGCTGCCATTTTTTTATTTCTTCTAGTAATAGCTCAGGATTGTCTTTTTGTAAACAAAGACGTTGTATTTCTTCGTATGATACTTTCCATTTAGCTGGTGAAAGTATTATATTATCATATTCTACTCTTGGAAAAGAGTAATATATATGCTCTAAGTCCCCCCATTCGAATGCCAGAGTTGAACGTTTATTCTGTAAAGATAAGTCACATAAGAAATGGTATACAGGAAGAGCATCATTAGAATAGTTATGAGCATTAGTTAAATAAGGTTTAATTTCTTTATTTAATCTTTTTGAGCGTAAAATAATTTTATCCTGCTTTATACTAATGTAGAGATCATGAACTGGAATCTCTACATCGCTATTTAATGAAGATCTGGTTAAATAAGGGATTTCATATTTCCTTAAGCTTGGTCGCCTAAGTATATTTCCAACTCTGGATTGTGGAAGATGTAAAATTTCAGCTGAAACACAATCCGGATTTAATTCCTCTTCTTTTTGAATAATGGCTTCCGCAAGACTTTTTATTTTATGCTTTTCAAAGCAAAACCTTGCCAGAAGATTTGCTCCACTGCTTCCGCCTCCGCCATTGAAAAAAAGTTTTTCTTCTCCATTTTCAGTTATAATTTCTGAGAGAAAAGGGATTGTATCGGGAAGATCTTCCCATGTTTCCTGAAAGTCTTTAAAATCTTCATCAGATAATCTGATGATATTTTCATTACTCAGCTTTTGTTGTAGTTTTCGATTAAGAATTTGTTGAACAGGGGATAATGAGAGATCAAGATTTTTATTTTCCGGAGACTTCGGAAGTAATAAGTCGTCAAGATAAGGATGTAAACCTTTGTTTTGCTTATTTTGTAAATAACCGATACCTATTTCTGTGTCCAGAGCTAAAGCAAGTGGAATTTCTCTGTTTTCAAATCTTTTATAAAAAGCGGTCTTAAATTGTATAAGCCTTGAATTTTTATAGGTGGGTGTTACTTTATTGAGAAACTTTAAAGCTTTCCACAACTTTTTTTTCCATTCCTTATTAAGCTCTGTGGTATGATTGTAATATAAATCTGTTTGTAATAAATACTTCTTTTCATATGCTATAGGAAATTTAGAAATAAGACCTTCAACTTTCTTATACTTTGGTAATGTATTTCCGGTTTGTAGATCAAGCTTCTGAATCTCTTTTTGAATTTCCCGAACTAATGAAAGTTCCTTAGTTATTTGGTGTTTCTCTAAAACAGAAATAATATGATTAGTAAAATCTTCTCCTGTTAAACTAGGTTCTAATTCACTAACCAGAACTTGATTTTCAATAAGTTCATCAATAAACTCTCTAGAATCATCTATAGTGATCTCTTCATTTATAAAAAGGTTACAGAGCTCTGGTATTGTTAATCCTTTTTGACTGCAACTAAGAAGATTTTCAAGTTCAGGTGATAATGGAGCAGAAGAAATAATATAGTTTCTTTTCCCTTTATGATAAGAGTATTCTATATACCGTATTTTGTCTCCTACTACATAAATACTGTTATTAGGATAGAATAAGAGTTTGGTTTTTAACTGCGGGATATTTTCCAGATATTTTGCTAATGAAACAAGAAAATGCATATCAGGCTTAGTGTCCCTAACAACTTTTAAATGCTCATCAAAAGTTTTTTCTAGGGTAATATTTGTAAAACAGCCTGTGTCAACTCCAGAGAACAAACCAAAAGGAGTAGAACGGGAGCACATCCTGATGAAATATTTTAGCAAAGTATTTTTAAGTGCTAAAGGAAGCTGTTTTTTGTTTTCTGACTGCTTCCACTTAATAACTTCGTAGTAAAGCTCAGGTGAAGACAGGTATATGGCTTCAATAAATATATCATTAGAAGTGATTTCGCTGATTACATCTGTGGCATTTAATATTTCTTTTAATTTTTTGATACTAAAGAAAGGACTGCGGACAACAAAATCATTAAAAAACTGATATGAAATTTTTGCCATTTATTTTTGATTGTTTCCTTTAGGTTGGTAATCAGGATGTCCTAATTGCCAAAATGCAAAAGCAAACATATCTCCTACGTTACTATATCTCTGAACTATTGGTATACCGCCTCCATGTCCTCCATTGTAATCAATTTTAAGTAAAGAGGGATTGTTTGAAAGATTATTTGCTAAAAGCTTTGCAACAAATTTAGAAGACTGCCATGTTGCTACTCTTGGATCATTTATACCAGAAGCAATTAATGTTGCAGGGTATTTTACATTTTTTTTAATGTGTTGGTAAGAGTCCATTTCTAATAACCCCTTAAACTCCTCAATATTATTTATTGATCCATATTCTTGTATAGAAGTAGATCTTGTTCCGCCAGCTTCATTTCTTAATGTATTAAGAACACCAGATTCTATAATTACTGCACCAAATAGATCTGGTCTTTCAGTCATAGCTCTTCCCATTAAAATTCCGCCTGCACTAGATCCCAGTAAAGCAATTTTTTTTGCTGAGGAGTATTTTTGGTTTATTAAAAACTCTGTACATGCAATTAAATCATTCCAGGAGTTTGGTTTCTTTAATTTCTGGCCTTCAGTATGCCAGTTTTCACCCTTTTCTCCGCCTCCTCTTACATGAGGGACAGCTACGATGCCTCCCTGATTTACCCACAATAAATAACTTTCAGAAAAATAGGGAGAGTAAGATTCCGCAAAAGCTCCATAACCGTTCATTAATACTAAAGATTTGCCATCCTTTTTAAGATTTTTATTGTAGATAAGGGATAATGGCACTTCTACACCATCTTTAGCTTTTACAACCGTTTCTTCTACGATAATATCTTTAAATTCAGGATATTCTATAGTAGGTACTAAATTTTCTAGGTTAAAGGAATTACTTGTCAGATTATAGTTATAGCGTTGTTCCTGATTTGCCCAACCAGAACTTGTGATCCAAATATCAGAAAAATTATTTCCCTTTGATTGTAATGTGATACTCCCTGATACATATGGAAGTTTTATGAGATTACTTTTGCCATTTTTATATAAGTATAGTTTAGCTTCCACACCATTTTTAGTGGTAGTATAGTAAATACCATCTTTAGTCATTACATATTGAGTTATGACTTCATCACCTTTTTCCGCAACCAATATTTCAGGATTTACAAAGTTCGGATTTGTTAGATCAGTTTTACATAATTTGAGATTTGGAGAATTATATCCGGATAAAAAATAAAGTGTATTGTTTACCACATATATATAGTATACCTTTTCTTTTTTATCATATAATTGTTTCCAATTTTTTTTTCCTTGAAGTAAATCTTTTTTATCTATAATAAAAGTTCTTCTGTAATCTTCAGAATCAACTAATATCCCCAAATAATATTTGTCGTTCGGGTTAAATGCTAATACAGCAGGAAAACTTGCTTCTCCAATATTTAAAGAAGGGTTGTTTTTATTTGAAAAAACATCATTTATTACTGTTGGAGAATCTCCAATTTTATACAAAACTGACTTTGTGTTTTTTGCATAGTCATTGGATTTTATATCATTTATCGGATATTGAATATAAAAGAAACCAGAATTATCTTCTAGCCATCTCACTCCTCCAATATTAGAAGGAGAAGCGTTTGTAATAGTTTGTGGATAAATATATTGTTTTTCAACATCCATTATATGGATTTCAGATAATTCTTTACCTTTTTCAGTCAGGGATATTGCTAATTTACTCCCATCCCAACTAGGACTAATTAAGCTGACAATATATTCATGTTTAGAGTCTGAATTATTACTAGATGGATCATAAAGTAGCTTTTCTTCACCTTTTAATCCTTTTCGGTAATATACTTTTGATATCTTTTCATTTGCATTCTTTTTCAAATAAAAATACTTATCATTACTAGTTATTCTTACATTAGATATGGAAAATAGTTTCCTTTTATCAAATTCAAGCCTTTTTTCTACGTAATAATTCTTTTTTGGAATCTGATTTAATATAGAATTAGTGTAATCTGCTTGGGATTTCATCCAAGATATTACTTTTGGATCTTTTAGATCCTCTAAATTTCTATATTCATCGTTTACTTTAATACCAAAGTATTCGTCTACAGTTGGTGCTGATAAAGCAAGATTTGATTTTTGCGCGTTTAAAAGCGAAACCCATGAAAAAAAAGTAGTAATGATAAATATTATATTCCTCATACGCTAGAGTCTAAAGTCTAATTCCTTCATCTTTAACTTTACTAGCGTTTTCCGGATTCAAGCATGTTGGAGATTCCGCTTCATTTCCACCACGTATTTGTTGGGGATTATTAAGTTTAGCAATCTGTAATTTCCCAAGATTCAAGCTTTTCTTCTTTGAATTGTCTTTTTTCATTTTGTAAATTTTTTAAAATTAAGTGATACAAATAAAATCATATTTTTCTTTTGTAAGAATAAGAAGAAATATAGTTTTATAAATTTATAAGTATATATCCTTAGATGTGATTGTTTTTAAATAATTGATATTTAGCTGTTTAATGCTTTTAATTGGCGACGGGTTAGATATCAAATAAAAATATTATACTCATAATGTTCATCTTAATTTATAAGCTAAAATACACATTTTACAAAAACATTTATTCAATAATTTATTTAATATGGGTAAGCTTTACAGATTTGTAAGCCTTCTTTGTGAAATAAAATAATACTTTTGCAAAAACACATTTATATTCACATGAATATTTTTAAATACTATTTAATTTTTCTGTTAGGATATGGGATGCTTTATGGTCAAAATAAAGTAGTATCAAATTCTGATACCCTTAAAAAATATAATTTTTCCGAACTAGAAGATAAATTCTATTATCAGAAGGATAACGGAAATACTAAATTTTCTAAGCTTATTGCGGAATATTATCTTAATAAAGCAAAAGCAAATAAGGATATAGACCATACAGCTGAAGGGTATGTATTAATGCACTATAATGAAAGCCTTAGTATTTCTGTAAAATTTATTGATAGTTTACAAAGTATAAAAATTAAATCTAATGATGATATATATCCTACAAGGATTTATCTTCTAAAGGGCAAACTTTATTATGAAAATGATAATCAGAAACTTGCACTTGATAACTTCGTTACAGCTCTGAAATATGCAAAGAATAAAAATAATAAAAGACATATTGCAATTGCTGAAATTTATATTGCATATCTAAAAAATTATATTGGAAAACATCGTGAAGCTATATCGATATTAGAATATTACTATAATCATGCAGACTATTTAACGCTTAACGATCAGGAACATATTCGTTTAAATTTAGCTGATATTTACCTTGATATTGATGATTATAATTCAGCAATAAAGCTTATCCAGGAAGGATTAGACTCTACTAAGAAGTCAAATGAAATAACTCGATATTATAGATATTTATCTTTATTGGGTCTCTATAATTTAAAAGTTAAAAATTATGAAAAAGCTATTGATACACTAAATAAATGCAAAGAATATTTTTTAGAAAATAAAAGTTTTTTAGATGCTGGTTACTCATTGTTCTATTTAGGTTCAGCCTACACAGAAACGCATCAGAAGGAAAAAGCTATAGAAAGTTTTATCAAAATTGATTCCTTAGTACAAAAGAATAGTATCATTTTCCCCGAACTACGCGAGGTATACACAAACTTAATTGACTATTACAAAGAGAAAGGAGATAAAGAAAATCTGCTTTATTTTATTGAACGGTTTATTAAAGTTGATGAAATACTGGATTCTCAAAGCCGTTCATTATCTAAAGAATTACCTCAAAAATATGATACTCCAAAACTCATAAAAGAGAAAGAAGAAGTTATAAATTCATTGGAAAAAAGGAAGCTTATAATGAATATTTCACTAGTTGTTTTGGTTTTAATCCTACTATTACTTACCTTTTTATATTATAAATCAAAAAAGAAACAAAAGAAATATAAGAAAATTGCTCAGGATTTAATTAGTTCAGTTGAAAAAAAGGACATGGTCACATCTGATACAAAAACAATAGAAAGTTTGCCTCATGCACTTAGTGAAATAATTGAGCACCAATCCAAAACCAATAAAATAATTTCAGAAGATATTTCTTCTTCAATTTTGAAGGAACTGGAAATTTTTGAAACAAAAGAACTTTTCTTAAAAAAAGCAATAACACTTAGTAGCTTATCTAAGCAAATAAAAACAAACACAACTTATCTTTCTGATGTTATTAATACCCATAAAGGAAAGAATTTTGCTACCTATATTAATGATCTACGGATTGATTATGCCTTAGATAAGTTAGTAAAAGATAAAAAATTCCGTTCCTATAAGTTGGTTGTCATTGCGGAAGAACTTGGTTATAATAATGAGCAGGCTTTCGCTATTGCTTTTAAAAGAAAGACAGGAACTACTTTGAGTATATATATAAAAGAGATTGAAAAAACTGGAACTTTATAAAATCACATTTAATATATTTATAACTACCTAATATTTAATTGATTACATATTGTTCATTTGTGAATTTATGTTGTGAATTTATAAATCTATAGAACATTTATTTTTTTTCATAAAAATTCCCACCTATGTTTGCCTCAGAAAACGCAGTGTTATTTCTTGTAAGTGTACAGTACAGAAAATAGCAACATGTTTTTAGCTGATCAGCATATTCCATAAAAGAGGAATTAAAATGTTAAGAAAAATCATTAATTTAAAAAACTTAAAAAATGAATTTAAAAAAATTAAATCTAGCTGAGCTTAATACTCAAGAAATGAAAAAGACAGAAGGAGGAGGATTATTAGTACTTCCGTTTGTTGGTTTTGCATGGGGATATCTTTATGAAAAATATGTCAATAAGTAAAATCAAAAAAAATAGTTTAATCTCAAATTTTAATTATTATGAAAAATCTAAATTTACAAGAATTGAACTCTGACGAATTAAGAACTATCGAAGGAGGAATAGTAAATCCTATTTTAGCAGGGTTAGCACTTGCAGGAAGTGCTTTTTATTTTGGCTGGGAGCTAGGAAGAGAATATGCTCGTAAACATTAATAAAATAAATATTATGATTCTAAACAAAGTAAGTGATAGCTTTAGAAACAACTTAGCTATGTCTGTAATAGTTACATTTTCAATTGCATTTATTCTATTTTGGATAGGATGGAACTTAGGACGAAGCTTTGCCTAATAAGAGTTATTAGACTGCTCCAAAGTTAAAATCTGTTCCAGTTACTGGAGCAGATTTGTTTTAATATCAAATATATTCACATACTTAAAAAAACAGAAATATGAAATTGAATTATATAAAATATGGAGCTTATCTGGCTTTATTATTAGGGGGGTATGTATTTGTATCTTCGTTTTTAAAAAAGGAGAAGAACTAGGTAAGGCTGCTGCTATTAATAATTAATTATTTTACTAATTGGTTTAAATAGAAAGAAATGTTGTTTATAATCATTCAAATTATTTCCTATATCCTCAGTTATGCTTAAAAACTCTATTTATGTGGGGATTCTTCTCTTTATTATTTCTGCTTTAGCTTTATTGCCTGTAATTACAGTGCCTATTTCTTCATCATCGCGTGGAACATTACGTCCTATAGAAGAAAACACCAAACTTAATGCTGTTGTTAATGGCAAAGTTGTTAAAACTTCACTGATAAAGAATAATCAGCTTATAAAGCAAGGCGATACACTACTCATAGTAACCGCAGAACAACTGGACACCCAAAAACAATTACAAAATACACAAAGCACAGATTATACGGTACAACTTAACGATCTTAATAAACTTACCAAAGGACAATATTCAGGATTGCAAACAGGGCAATATCAAAGAGAACTCTCTGCCATGCAGGAGAAGATTGCCCAGATACAAACACAGCTCTCATTAGCTCAGAAAGACTTGGACAGAGCGACTATACTTTTCAAACAAGGTGTAGTTCCGAAAGCAGAATACGACAAAAACTATTATACCCATCAGGGCTTAGTGAATCAGATCGCTAATGTTAGGGAGCAACAAATTGCTCAATGGCAGGCTCAGAAACGGGAAACTGAAAGACAGCTTCGTTCTTTAGGCTCTGAAATTCAAAAGATCAGTCAGGAACAAAAGAATTATGTTATTACCGCCCCTTTATCAGGCAGACTTGTTAACTTTTCAGGAATTCAGAAAGGTAATTTTTTGGTTCAGGGACAAACTATTGGTGAAATATCCCCTGAACAGTCTTTAGTAGCGGAATGTTTAGTATCTCCGAAAGATATTGGTTTTATCCGTACAGGGCAGAAAGTAAAGTTTCAGATCGATACTTACAATTATAACCAATGGGGACTTGTAGATGGAGAGGTACAAGAAATAGATCAGAATATCAAAGTCAATCAGCAAACAGGAGAAGCCTTTTTTAGGGTTCTTTGTAAAATGGATAAGAATTATCTGCAACTTAAAAATGGTTATAAAGGTCAGATTGGAAAAGGAATGACTTTTACAGCACGCTTCCACCTTATAGACCGCACCTTATGGCAACTCTTATTTGACAGAGTAGATGACTGGTTTAATCCAAAACTGAAATAATGAAGAAAGATATACAGGTTAAACAACACGATATAAAAGATTGTGGTGCAGCTTGCTTGGCGTCGGTTGCTGCTCATTATGGTTTAAAGATGCCTATTGCTAAGATAAGACAGATTTGTCATACTGATACCAGAGGTACTAATGTACTAGGAATGGTTCAGGGATTAGAGAAAATGGGTTTCAACGCAAAGGGAGTAAAGGGCGGTGCAGATGCTTTACCTGATATTCCGTTACCTGCCATTGCTCATATTATCGTTCAGAGGCAGTTACATCATTATGTGGTGATCTATTCTGTAAAAAAAGATAAGATCACAGTAATGGATCCAGCTTATGGAAAAATGCAGGAATACACCATTCAGGAGTTTTCAGAAATTTGGACAGGAGTTTTGATTTTAATGGAACCAAATGAATACTTCGAGCAGAAGGATGAAAAAACAAGTCTTTATAAAAGATTTTGGAACTTGGTCCAACCTCATAAAAGTATTTTATTACAGGCACTGCTAGGAGCTTTAGTATATACTATTTTAGGGTTATCAACTTCTATTTATATTGAAAAGATTACCGATTACGTGCTTATAGATGGGAATAAAAGGCTTCTCAATCTTCTCTCCGTGGGAATGATTGTCATCTTGTTGTTCCAGATCTTTATAAGCGTTATGAAAAGTGTTCTGGTCTTACAAACAGGACAGAAGATGGATAAACACCTGATATTAGGGTATTATAAACATCTTTTGAAACTTCCACAACGTTTCTTTGATACGATGAAGGTAGGAGAAATCATATCAAGAGTAAACGATGCTGTTAAGATCAGAACTTTTATTAATGATGTGGCTATTCAGATATTTGTGAATATCTTCATCATTGTCTTCTCTTTTGTTTTAATGTTTACTTATTATTGGAAACTGGCATTAATTACAGCTTTGGTGATTCCTTTTTATTTTCTGGTGTACTGGATTACTAATAAGCTGAACAAGAAGGTAGAACGTAAATTAATGGAAGAAAGTGCAGAGCTGGAATCTCATTTGGTGGAATCTATTACTTCTGTAAGAACTATTAAGCAGTTTGGAGTAGAAACTTTTGCCAATAATAAAACAGACAATGCCTTCACTAAACTTTTAAAAACAATTTACACCTCTGTTCTTAATGCACTATTTTCATCAAATTCATCGGAGTTCTTGTCAAGAATATTCACTATTGTTTTACTTTGGGCAGGATCTGGTTATGTTATCGACCGTGTCATTACACCAGGAGAATTATTATCATTCTATGCACTGATTGGATATTTTACCAGCCCTGTATCACAGTTAATAGGAATGAATAAAACCATACAAAATGCATTAATCGCAGCAGATCGTCTTTTTGAGATAATGGACTTGGAAAGAGAAGAAACGACTGATAAATTAGAATTATCCCCAGAACATATTGGTGATATTCAATTCAAAGAAGTCAGTTTTAGTTATGGAAGTAGAGCCGATGTTTTTGCTGGCTTTAATTGTACTATAGAAAAAGGGAAAACTACCGCTATTGTAGGAGAAAGCGGAAGTGGAAAAACAACATTGGCTTCATTACTACAAAGCCTTTATCCTTTAAAAGGAGGAAAAATCCTTATTGGTGATTATGATATTAATTACATCTCCAATTACTCTTTGAGAAGCTTAATATCAGTTGTGCCCCAACAGATTGATCTTTTCTCAGGAAATGTAATAGAAAACATAGCTTTAGGAGAAGATTTCCCTGATGTTCAGCGAATTTTAGATATTACAAAGAAATTAGGCATACTAACTTTTGTAGAGAAACTTCCAAATGGCTTCCAGACTTATTTAGGAGAAAACGGAGCGTTGTTGTCAGGTGGACAAAAACAGAGGATTGCTATAGCCAGGGCATTGTATAAGAATCCTGAGATACTGATATTAGATGAAGCTACATCATCTCTGGATACGGAATCGGAATTGGTAATACAAAAAACTCTAAACGAATTTAGATCACAAGGCAAAACAATGGTGGTGATTGCTCATAGACTAAGTACAATTGCCAATGCAGATACCATATTAGTAATGAAAGAGGGGCAAATTATAGAGCACGGCAATCATCAGGAGTTGATCTCAACAAATTCTGTCTACAAATCTATGTGGGAGAAGCAAAGTGTAAGCTTAGATTAAGCTTATAAATTCACTTTATTTTATACAAAAGACTATTTGAGTTTATATATTTTTTCTTTTCCTCTTTTTTTTCCAGTAAAATCAATTACCTTGGAAAAAGATTCTCTAGAAATGGTGTCAGTAATTCTAGTAGTCTTAATATTCTTTCTGACGTCTCCGGGAAGCAATTTCCATATATCAGATGCAGTAAATTCTGTCGGAAGTTCACCCGAATTTAAGATTATTTTTATCTTTTCTGGGAGGTTCAAATTTGAATTTTTTGTATAAACCGTTCTATCTTTCTGAGCCAAAACTAATTTTTTAGTTTCAAACGGTAATTCTTCTAATGCTGGAATATTTTGCTTAGGATTTATAAACTCCCAAATTTGAAGACCATATATTTTCGAAATAGCATTTATTTTATCGAAATCTATATTTCCTGTTCCCATTTCAAGAGCAGTATAAGCACTTTTTTTAAGCCCTGACAGAATTGCAATATTTACGCGAGTTAACTTAAAATGTTCACGGTAAATTTTAATTATATCCTTAATTCTTTGGTTTTCTGATTCCAAGTTGTGCAAATTATTTTAAATCGTATTTCAATATTTGTTTATTACGATTATTTATTATATCTTTGTTTTATTCATAGAGAGCATTAATTTCTCTATTAAACGAGTTCCGTCAGATAAAACGACCAATTTAAGACGCGGAACCACAAGGGATTTAATATCTCCGCTAATTTTGTATATTTACAAAACTGCGGGGAATAGTCCCTTGCTGGAAACTGTGTCGTAGGTGCTTGGTCGTACCAGTCTGGCAGTGGAAGGTAAGGGACTATTCCCCACTATTTTTGTAGTACACTTCCCAAAAAAGAATTCGTTCTATACCAACTCGAAAAATAAGTTAATATGAGAACGAAATTGTCCAACATTCCAATCAAGGAACCACCAGCGGGTTAATCCTCCATTATTTTTAATAAAGAACATCAACTCTATACCTCAAATTAAAGTGAGGTATGTTTCAACATGGATTTACAAAATATACCAGCCCTAAGACCGGTTCTCTTTTAAACTCGCACCTTAAAAGTAGTATTTTGTTCCATAACTACCAAATTCTGATGCTGTAAAGGTAAAAGAATAGAGGTATAGAGCTGTTTTTTAGAATATACAAAATTGGATAAATCCGATACATAAAATTTTTGACAGCAGTAAATAAAAGTCTGCTAAGCTCCATATTTCACAATAATTTACACCAAATATGGAAGCAGGGTTAATTTATGTATGGCTGTATGAGTGTTACAATGGGGTGTACAACCATTGTGGGACTTAGTCCTTACAGATGAAATCTTTCTCATCTTATCAACCAGACTTTTTGCAACTAGTAGGGAAAATGTAGTTATGAGATGTATTTTTCCTGCTTTTTTTATAAAATTTAACAATCTATAGTACCATTGATTTGAGGATTTACCATGTTTCAAAGTTATTATCTTAATTAAATATGAATCATAAATAAAATCCTTCCAGTAATAATCTAGCTAAAATATACTGCTTATGAAAAGAACAAATTCTTTGCCCCGGAAATTGAGTGATCATCAACTATATGAAATGCTGAAGAAAGGCAATCCGACTTCTTTAGAACATATTCATCTACGCTATAAAAGACTTCTTTTCTGGCTTGGGAAACAAATGCTCGAGGATGATTTTGTGGTGGATACACTTGTGCAGGATACTTTTCTTAAACTTTGGCTACACCGTGATTCTATTGAAACTCCGAATCATATTTTGGGATTTTTACGCTTTGTTTTGAAAAGAGATTGTATAACCTATTTCAATACTCCAAAAAATAAATTCACCCGATTAACCAATTCCCTGGAACGTTATGAAAATTATCAGGACTATCTTATTGTTTCTGATCCAGAGCAAGATAAAGAACATCTTCTTAATCATGAGTCTGATCAAAAAGATTTTGATGAAGTTGAAAGGGGATTAAATGTACTCAATCCCAAAAGAAAACATCTGATTAAGCTCTGTCTTCAATATGGCTTTCAGTATAAACCTATTGCAGAGGCAATGGGAACTAGTGTGACAGCCATAAGCAATGAGATAAGCAGAGCCATAGACGATCTTCGGAAGATCATTAAGGGAAGTTCCTTTGAAATGCCAAAGGAAAAAGCTTCTGATCATGAAAAGAAAGTAGAAAAACTTAGTAACCAGCAGCTCGAGATTTTAAAAAGAAGAATGGAAGAAAAATCCTCTTTCAAGTTTATTGCTCAGGAGCTCAAACTTTCTGAAAAAGAGGTTCACCTGGAATTTCTACAGGCATATAGCTACCTGCAAAATCAAAAAACATCTGTAATACCTCTGTGAAATGGAAAAGACTACAATGACCCTTACCCGAAGAATTCAGCTACTTATTGATGTTCCTTCAAATGAAAAAGAACAGATATGGGAAAACCTCTACCGTTATCAGAACCGATGTTTCCGAGCCGCTAATTTAATTGCTTCTCATCTGTATGTTCAGGAAATGATTAAGGATTTCTTTTATCTGACAGAAGAAATCCAATATAAGCTGGCTAATGTAAACAAAGACCCAATGGGAATGTTTAACCGTTCAAAAACAAACACAACGGCGCGCATGGTCTACGACCGCTTTAAAGGAGAAATTCCTACTGATATTCTGGGATGTCTGAACAATACAATTCAAGCTGTTTTTTCTAAGGAAAAAGCGGACTACTGGCAGGGTTTAAAATCCTTGAAGAATTTTAAGAAAGATATTCCGATTCCACTTCCGGTTAAATGCATCAGCAAAATGAGGTATGATCCTGAAAAGAAAGCGTTTTGTTGCAATATGTTTGCTATTCCGGTTAAAACCTTTTTAGGAAGAGATTACTCGGATAAACGCCTAATAATGGAACGTCTTTTAAGGGGAAAAATAAAGCTTTGCACGTCACAGATCCAACTAAAAGGTGGAAAAATCTATTGGCTTGCAGCATTTGAATTTGAAAAAGAGGAGCATGTTTTAAAACCTGAAATCATTGTAGAAGCTTCCTTGTCTCTAGAACATCCTATAGTAGCAAAAACTGACAATGTGCGAATTAATATTGGCTCGAAAGAGGAATTTTTATACCGTAGGCTTGCCATTCAGGCAAGTCAAAGAAGAATTCAAGAGGGCATCAGCTATGCACGCTCAGGAAAAGGAGCCAAACGCAAACAAAAAGCACTTTATAAAACAGAAAATCTAGAGAGCCGGTATGTAAGTCAAAGGCTTCATGTATACAGTAAAAAGCTTATTGATTTCTGCATAAGGCAACAGGCAGGGACCCTTATTCTTAAAAACCAGGAAGATAAAATTGGAATTGCAAAAGAACAGGAATTTGTTCTTCGTAATTGGAGCTATTATGAATTGCAAACCAAAATACAATACAAGGCAGAAAAAGCAGGTATCGAATTAATCATTGGATAGCTGAAAAAAATAACGAGGGTGCTTGTACACCCGTAGGGTGAGGTTACGTACACTCACTAAATACTTTAAGAGTATATACAACGGCGTGGGCTTCTTTTTTTTATTTAAAGTATTTACTGTAAACAAAGAGGGAATAACTAATAGAGTGCAAAAGAAAATATTTTAATTTTCAAGATCCAATACCCTAATTTATAAATACTTTGATTCTTATTTATCTGCTTTCATAACCATCTTTAAATCTCAAAAACTTCTCAGTATTCTTCGGACCTTTCTCTATCCATTTGTTCATTAAATCAGCATTATACAAGGTTTGCCAATTGTCTTCAACTTTGTAAATAAACTTATCATCATTTCGAAGTTTATCCAGAATTTCCTGCCGTATTTCGGTTTTTGCGACGGAAATTTTATGCGTAAAATTGCTTTACAAAAAAAGATATTTCCGATAGTTATAAAAATAAAGAAGTAGTGCAGTAATCATCCCGTAAAAGACAATTTCCACAAGTTTTGAATTTTTTCTCAAACAGCTCCAAAATCATATCGGCTATTTCCAATAGCTCATCAACAGTTTCTTTCCCTTTATTAATGATCTTATCAAAGAACACCATAGCCAGATCAGCTGTGAAGACCTCCCGAAAAGGATCACCAACTTTCAGGAGTCCTTTTCTAAGAAAACCTAAAGCTCCTAAGGATTCGTTTATAGCTTTGATAACCTTGTTAATCTCATCTTTAACCTCTGCCAGTTGGTGGGAGTCCTCTTAACCTCCTCGGCTTTATTCATGAATTCCTGTGTACCGGGGGTAACTTCTTAAGTTCAGCTTTCAGCTTCTTGGTAATGCTGGTGACATTCCTAAGAGAATTTCCGCCTCCTTGCTATTGATGTATAAGACACCGGTAGTGTGGTAGTTCCTGTTTTCATCTAAATACTAAAATTTCCGGCAGGATGATCCGCAAGATATCCTTTAGAAGGGACATAAAAAAAGGGCACCTGATTAAATCAGATGCCCACAAACAAATGAATAAAAGTGTTTAATAAAGCCATACACTAAGGCATATAAGACACAAAAAAGAAAAATTCGAAAAATAATTCATCTGATTGAATGAATATTTTCGCGTTTAGAGGTAAATGTAATTGTCTTTCTAACATCTTTTTTCACTGTTAACAAAACTTCTTCTGAGCGGATTTTTATGATACTTTCCATTACGGGAAGCAAAGTTTTCCGCAACTCTTTTATCTTAATCTAAATTAGAATACCTTTAAGGTTTTTAATTAAAGATTAAAATGTCAGAAGAACAAAAACGTCAGTTGCAGCAGCAGCTATGGAATATCGCCAATACTTTACGTGGTAAAATGGACGCCGATGAATTCAGAGATTATATTTTAGGATTCATCTTCTATAAATATCTCTCAGAAAAAATTCATTTTACGGCAAACAAAATTTTATTGGATTCAGGAGAGGATATCGATTATACTAATGTTGATGAAAATTCTGAATCAGGAAAAGAAATTGTCAATGCCATCTATGAAGAAGTCGTTGAAGATTTAGGATATTTCTTAAAACCATCGGAACTCTTTAGTAATGTTGCTAAAAAAGGATATCAGAAGGAAGAAGGTAAATCTAATTTTATTTTACCTGAACTTTCAAAAATTCTGACTAATATTGAGCAATCAACATTAGGTACGAATAGCGAAGACGATTTCGAGCATCTTTTTGAAGACCTTGATTTAACTTCTTCCAAATTGGGAAAAACAGAAGAAGAAAAGAATACATTAATTTCCAAAGTTCTGTATCATTTAGATGATATTGATTTCAATTTATCAGATACCAATGCTGATGTTTTGGGTGATGCTTATGAGTATCTAATTGCACAGTTTGCAAGTGGAGCAGGGAAAAAAGCTGGAGAATTTTATACTCCGCAGCAAGTTTCCACTATTTTGGCGAGAATTGTTACAAGCCGAAAGTCACAGCTAAAATCTGTATACGATCCAACATGTGGAAGTGGTTCTTTGCTTTTACGTGTTGCCCGTGAAGCTAAAGTAAGTGATTTTTATGGTCAGGAAATGAATCGTACTACTTATAACCTTGCAAGAATGAATATGATTCTTCATGGCGTAAATTATAGTAACTTCGATATCCGCCAAGAAGATACATTAGAAAAACCTCAACATCTTGATAAAACTTTTGACGCTATAGTTGCCAATCCTCCTTTTTCTGCAAAATGGAGCGCCAACGAACTACATTTACTTGATGAAAGATTTTCTCAATATGGAAAATTAGCACCATCCTCAAAAGCAGACTTTGCTTTTATACAGCATATGATTCATCATTTGGATGATAATGGTATTATGGCAGTAGTTATGCCACATGGCGTTTTATTCCGTGGTGCGGCTGAATTGGTTATTCGAAAATATCTTATTAAAGAAAAAAATTATCTGGACGCTGTGATAGGCTTACCTGCAAACATTTTCTTTGGCACAAGTATTCCAACCTGTATTCTGATTTTCAAGAAATGCCGAGAAGCTGATGAAGATATTTTATTTATAGATGCCAGCAAAGAATTTGAAAAACAAAAAAATCAGAATGTGCTTCTTAATGAACATATTGATAAAATTGTTGATACTTACCAAAACCGAACAGTAACTGAAAAATTCAGCCATAAGGCAACTTTACAAGAAGTTGCCGATAATGATTATAATCTAAATATTCCAAGATATGTAGATACTTTCGAAGAAGAGGAAGAAATAGATATTCAAGCTGTTATGGCAGAAATTAAAATTCTGGAAGCGAAACGCTCTCAACTGGATTCTGAAATTGAAGTTTATTTGAAAGAATTGGGATTAGTAAGCTAATTTTTTTGGCTTAGCAAAATCCTCAAGGCTTAGAATTTTAACAAATAAATAATCAAGATGACAGAAGAAAATAAAAGTGTAAAGAAGTTTCCTAATTCGGGAAATATACCCAAATTGAGGTTCTCAGAGTTTACTGAGGAGTGGGAAGAAAGATATATTTCAGAGGTTATTTCCTCAAAATCTAAAAAGTATAATCCTGAAAATAGTGATTCCA
>Ga0308161_1000204_pt1 | contig 132792 bp, 109 predicted proteins | sample PhyFR2_FD_201034 | JGI IMG/M metagenome (GOLD analysis project Ga0308161, IMG submission 201034) | Phyllosphere microbial communities from UC Gill Tract Community Farm, Albany, California, United States - DLSLF.R2 | ecosystem: Host-associated > Plants > Phyllosphere > Unclassified | place...
GACAGCTTTAGATCATTGCTCAATAGGTTTGATACTACTGTATCTAGTTGGAAAGCTTTTAATTATTTAGCATTTATGGTCATTGCACTAAGAAAGTTTTATAATACAAAAAAGTTTAAATGACTTCTATACCTATATGTACACAGGATCACAGATATCAAATATTTGGGGTCCTGCATTAACGGTAACCAAATCATTCTTAAAAGAAGATAAGCTTAAAACGAATGTGGGAGCATCCTACAATCATTCAGGAAGTGCATTAACCAATATTAGCGTGATGAATTTCAGATTAGGAGCAAATTATATGCCTTGGAAAAAACATAGCTTTGATCTGGCTTTTATTCAGATGTTCAGAAACTCCGATCAGGCGGTGGAAAATGCCAATATAAATGAGATGACTTGCACTGTAGGATATAATTACAGCTTTTAAAATGGTTTACCTTATATTATGATCTTTGGTTTTTTATAATGATAAAAAACCTGAGTTCAGGATCATAATGTAGCTGGAAGCTGGAAGAATGAGGCTGGAAGTTCTTTATTATAATAGAATTCAAATAAAAAAGGAAGATTTCGGATTTTTATCACTTCATAAAACCTCCATCATCCAGCCCCCAACCCCCAGCTTCCCTCATCTATCATCATAAAAAAAGAGGCTGATTACAAAAAGTAATCAGCCTTTTTTTATTGAAAACTGTAATTTTTATGTCGAGACTTTAGCATTTACCTCAAGACTGTCAAGAAATCTGGAGACAATGGCATTAAAGACTTCAGGTTTTTCCATCATGGGGGCATGACCGCATTCTTCAATAAAAGTAAGTTCAGAATTCTTCAGAAAACGATGAAATTCTGTAGCCACGTTAGGAGGTGTAATTTTATCCTGAGCTCCCCAAATCAATAAAACCGGAATATCGATTTTTTGTAATTCTTCGGTAACGTAATTGCGATGTGCCGTTTTAGCCGTTTTAATAATCTGAAAACACTGTGCATTATTGGTTACGATACTGAAAACTTCGTTTACCAGAGATTCAGACGCTGTCTTTGGATCATAAAAGGTATACTCTGCCCGCTGTTTGATGTACTGATAATCGTTCCGCCGGGGAAATTTGTCGAGCATACTGTTTTCATAAAGTCCGGAACTCCCGGTTAAAATCAAAGACTTTACATGATCGGGATATTTATGGGCATATAAAACTGCAAGATGGCCTCCAAGAGAGTTTCCTATCAAAATACATTCCTGAATATTATTTTTCTGAATGTAGTGATAAAGAAAATCGACCATAAAATCGAGCTTATTGCCTTTGTTTTCATCAAAAATAGGGAGTGTAGGGCTGTGGATGGGATAATCGTCACCGAAATATTCGATAACATATTCCCAGTTGCTTAAGCTCCCGAAAAGACCGTGTAATAATAGAAGCGTTGTTTTCATATTTTTTCACAAAACTACTCGGTCAGCAATTGAAATGAAGTGATTCTGATCACAAAAATCTATCCCGGCTTAAAAAGAAACAAACGGGCTCTGCTAATGGCCTCTCTGCTTACATACAGATATTTTGCAATATTTTTAATCGAGATCTTCCGAATGATCTCCGGTCGTTTTTCCATGAGGAATTTGTACCGTTTTGCAGGACTTTTCAATGAAAGAATATATTGATGTTCAAAATTATTCTCTGTGATGTCCTGATAGATTTTCAAATTAATATCGGCGATACACATGTGCAGATCGTACAGGGGCTGGAGTTTTTTGATATTTACTTTTCGGATGACAGAATCTTCCAGAGCGGTAATTTTAACAGCGGAAACCGTATTTCGGTAATAGCTCTCACAATTGGCCAGAAAATCATCCTCAAAAGCAAATCGAACAATATTTTCGTTCCCTTCTTCATTAAGAATGCTAAATGCAAATTTTCCTGAAATCACAAATGCGCCATATCGGGCTATTTTTCCATAATCCAGAAAATGTTCTCCCTTCCTGATTACCCGAGATGAGGTTAATTTATCAAGCAGTTGCCATTCCTCATCGTTAACAATAGGATATTTTTTTCTTAAAGGGATACTCCAGTCTAAATTTTTATCTTTCATTAATTTTTTATCATTTTAAAATGCTGATAATCCTGCAAATATAAGGGTAATTCAACTGTGATCAATTTTTCGGGATAGCAGATCATATCGAATGACAAGAGTAGGAATGACAATGGGGTTACTTATTATTTTGATAAAGGGTGATTGTTTAAATGACGGGAGATCTCAATCATCGCAGTAACATCTTCCGGCCATCCCATTTTAGTCATAACTTCCATAAACTGATCCCGGCGTGCCGCTGCAGAAAAGGAGGTGTGGGAATTCTCCAAAGCCTCTTTCAATGGTTGTATAGAAAGTTTGGTAGAGTAAGACGGCTGCCCTGGCTGAATACGGTAGGATTCTGATAAATCACCTGCCTGTAAAAAATCAAAACCGGTTTCATTGATCAATTGAGAAACAATTTTAGCCTGATCTTCATTCTCTGCCGTAAAAGGAACTGCCACGCGACCATTCATACCTTCAGGATAGCCGTTGTTTCTTAAAACAGGTGCCGGAATTGTATTCCATGCTTTGGCAACAGGTCTGCCCAGTTTTTCAGATACCCAGATACTTTCGGATTTACCATTCAGGATCTCATCAATATTTCCGTCGCGAACAGGATAATAGTTTCCGGTATCGATAATGAGCGTTCTTTCATCAATATTTGCTTTTATTGGTTCTGCAATATTGTTTATCTGTAAAAATGGTATTGATAAGATCAGCACATCTTTATCACTTATTGCCTCTTGAATGGTACCGGCAGCAGCTCCAAATGCGAGCACTTCATTTGAAATTGTTTCAGGTCCTTTTGAATTGGCAACCACCACTTCATGACCATTGATACTCAGTTTTCTTGAGAGTACAGAGCCAATTGCTCCGACACCGATAATTCCTATTTTCATTAAATTAAATTTAAAGTTAATGTTGTAATCTGCATTATTTCATGTGTAATGCATTAAATTCGGGACAAAATTAACTGGTTTTTGTATATATTTGTAACGATACTTTAAAAAGTAATAGTAACCTAGAGGTAACAAGATTAATTATGGGATGTGATGGTAAAGGCTTTCGTCAGGATCATGCCAAAGAAATGATGGCAGTTCAGGATTCTATGGATGTACTCAATGGCAAATGGAAAATATCAATTATTTCTTCTCTCTGCTATTATCGGAAAAGAAGATTTACCGATATTCTGAACGATGTAAAAGGAATTTCCAATAAAATGCTGAGCAAAGAGCTCAAAGAGCTTGAAATCAATAAACTGATTAACAGAGCTGTCGTGCATACTCAGCCTATGTCTGTAGAATATGAACTTACCGAACACGGAAGATCGCTTCAGATAATTATTGAAAATCTTACCGAATGGGTGTTTAAACATCGCCGGAAGATCATAGAAGATTGACATTTTATATGATCTGATATATTTTTTGTGACCACCATGAGTAGAGCCTGAAAATTGTACTTCATCTTTGCGGAGTCCTCAGATTTTGTGCTTAATCTCCTGTACAGGCATCGATTTCCTGAATTCAAGAGGCGAAATATTCATTTTCTTTTTAAAAAGCTTATTAAAAGACTGCGGATATTCAAAACCGAGAAGATAGGCGATCTCGGCCACAGACAATTCTGTTGTGCTTAGATATTCTTTTGCTTTTTCGAGAAGCCTGATTTGGATATATTGCTGGGTATTGAGGCCGTTTACAGATCGTAACAGATCACTTAAATAATGAGGCGATACATTAAGATTTCCTGCGAGTGCCTCAACAGAAGGTACCCCTTTACGTAAACCCTCTCCGGCATTGAAATGCTCCGTCAGGTAACCATCGAGCCTGTCGATGATATCATGGTTGACTTTCTTTCGGGTAGCAAACTGTCTTTTGTAGAAGCGATTGCTGTATGTTAAGATCAAATCGATCTGAGTTTGGATGATATGATCCGTATGTTCATCTCTGTTTTTGTATTCCTGCTCAATTTTTTCAAACAAAGCCACAATGTTTTCTTCTTCTGTTTGAGAGAGATGCAATGCTTCGTTGACCGCATACGAAAAAAAGGCATAGTTTCCGCTCATCGCAGCTAAGGGATGCCCGACGAAAAAATCAGGATGGATAAATAATGCATATCCCGTAGCTAGCTGATCGGCATCGGGAGATACAGTATCCAGGGATAAAAGCTGCATGGGTGCAACAAAAGACATGATTCCTTTGTCATGATCATAAAATTCTCTGCCGTACTTAGGATTACCGTTTATATTTTTTTTGAGTGATATACAGTAAAATGTCATCGAAAACTTTTCCCATATCACACGTTCAGCAAAACGAATTTTCGACACATCGACCAGACTGATCAAAGGATGAGCGGGTGCCGGAAGAGATGTAAGCCTGTGATATTCTGAAATAGAATGAATGATATGCATATGTTAAACAAAAGTACGGCAGAAAATCTTATCTGAAAAATTTTTCTATAATCCCAGCATCTGCTTTCCTAATTCCACCCTCATGGCCTCCCGCCCGATTTCTTCTCTTTTGTTATAAAGTGCGTTAGCGTCGTGCCCCGCGAGATAACACAACTGGTTTTTATCATCGGTTGCCGCTTCAAAAACAATTTCCGCAATCTGTTCAGCGCTCGATGCGGCTGCTACCATTGCTCCCATCGATGCAAAAAGTAAATCTTCAGTTTCCTTGTAGGCAGGATGTGAACGCTTTTCAAGAGATCTGCCGGAAAAATCGGTGTCAATAGCCCCGGGAGCTATAGTTTTAATTTTGATATTGTGTGGCGCAAGCTCATAAGATAGCCCTTCAGACCATCCTTCGATGGCAAATTTTGTAGCGTTGTACACGGCCGTAAGCGGAAAACCAATCTGCCCTCCCAACGAAGTGGTGCTGATAAAACAACCTCCTTTGTTTTCGCGGAAGTGGGGAATAAATGCCTGAGTCACCCGGATAACTCCCAAAAGATTTGTATTGATCTGTGAAACGATTTCTTCATCATTAAAAGCTTCCATAGCTCCTAAAAGTCCATATCCCGCATTATTGAAAACAACATCCACATTTCCCGACGCTACAGCAGCAGAATATGCTTCTTTAATTTGCTCAGTACGGGTTACATCTAAAGGCAAAAGGCTTACATTGTCCAGTTCTGAAAGTTCTTTTTCCAGATGAGGTTCTCTCATTGTTGCGATTACTTTCCATCCTTTTTGCTGGAATAATTTTGCCGCTGCTTTCCCTAATCCACTGGATGCTCCAGTTATAAATATTGTTTTTTGCATCTTTTAATTAAATTATTTAAACAAAAATCTGATATTCATTTTTTTAAAGTGTATCCAGGTCGGAAAAATGTGTGTCCATATCAGATTTACTTTAAACCTTTATATGCTTTTATCTGAAAGCTGGATATGGAAAAGTTCGTTATAATGAAGAAATAAGTCTATTCATGCCTTAGAATGGATTAATACGTAATCTTTTAACAAGCAATCAAATTCAGTCACGAATAGACATTGATCTTTTCAGCATCATTTAATTTTTCCTGTTTTACAGTTTGGGACTGTAAGTTTTTAATTTTTTAATAATGGTATTTCGCTTATGGCTTGCATAAAGAAGGATAATTGTTGCCACCAGACAGACCAGAGTCGCCTGAATACTACCTTCGGGTCCGAACGCACCGCCTGTAATAAAATCGGGTCCCTTAATTTCAGCAGTCAGAAGACCGGTCGTTTTTTCGTTGCCTGAAGTAACAGCACCATAAATACCGGACTGAGTAAAATTCCAGGCAAAATGAAGGGCGATCGGAAACCATAGATTACGGGTGTAAATAAAGGCAGACCCTAACATAAAACCGGCCGTGGTAATACATAATGTTGAGAGTACAGTACTATTGGCATTTGCGAGATGGAGTGCCCCGAAAATAAGTGATGAAACTGTCAGCGCCCAGTACGTGCCCAGTTTTTCTTCCAGCAACCTGAAAATAATTCCCCGCACAAGAATCTCTTCAATAATGGCAACGGTAAACATCAAGGCCAAAGGAATAAGAATATAGGAAATCGGGTTAACGGCAATCACCTTATAGTTGCCACTAAGGTACATTACCAGAATAACCAGCGAATGAAGAATAAAACCCAAAAGAATGCCCGTTGAGAGATATTCAGCCAGTCGCTTAGCAGAAAACTCGGTGATATCCCGTCTGTCATATCTTTTAAAGAACAGAATGTACGTGTAAACGGCTGCTGCGGAAACAAGTAATCCTTTGAGAAGATTTCGGTACTCTTTATCGAGTTCCGTAAGTGCCAGCAATTTTGAGGCAATCTGCTGCCCGAGTACGACAACTGCCATAAAAATAAGCAGCGCAAAAACCATTTTGATTAAGGTTCGGTTGAAAAATTTTTGTTTTGAAGTAAGCGTTTCCATTTAATGATTCAATATTTAATTTCAGCAAATGTAAAACACCGTTGTATCAAAAAATAGAATGAAATTTGCCTCCCGATTTATAATTTCTGAAACTGCCGGGGTAAAAAAACGGTCTGGCTTTTAAAGGTTCTGATAAAATGGCTCTGATCGGAAAAGCCGCAGTGCATGGCAATTTCCGTTAGTGGTAATTCCTGATCCTGTACCAGAAAGAGAGAACGGTCTATTTTCAGTCTGCGCATATACTCTCCATATGTACAGCCAAAGTATTTCGGAAAATGTTTGGATATGGTGACAGGATTAAGCTGTAATTTCATGGAGAGCTCGCTTAAAGTCGGGCTTTCATTCCAGCAGTCGTTCAGCAATTCTTCAATATGCTTTACCCAAATCGGGGTAGATGGGTAGCGGTCTAAACTCTTCCCGGAACCGGAAAGCTGTGAAAATAACATCTGAATGCTGTCTCCGGAATACGAATCGGCGGTAAGGGTTTCCTTAAAGATGCGGAGTATTAAAAAACGGGTTTGTACGGCATTTAGAATCGACTTTTCTATCATTCCCTCAGAAAGCTGAAGCACTTTAAGAAAATCGTCTTCCACTTCTATATTGATATTGCGGGAAGGGAAGAGGGTATTTTTATTGAGATGCAGTTCATCGCTATGATAAAAAAGAAGTGAGCCCGGACCCAGGGTCTCACTGCCGGATTTTCTCTTCTCTGTGGTGCCTCCCTTCAGAAAATAGGTAAGATGCGCAGTATTGTGGGAATGCCATCCTTCATACACTTTCTCTTTATATTCTGTTTCCACGACGGAAATTCCGAGACCGCTCGTAAAAATATTTCTGGTATTGCCTAAATAGGTCTCTTTTTCAAGCTCGTACATACGATGGCAGTCTGTTATTTCTTTAGCAAGGTTTTTAGCTTATCAATCATCACTTCAGCATTTTTTAATAAATATATCAATACTGTCCGTCTGCCCAAAAATAAAGATGTTGACAAGGCAGATTTAAAAACTGATTCATATTGAATGATAATTATATTTAAATAAATCCTCAGATAAAAGATGGGTAAAGATATGGCGATTTATCAAGTATTAAGCATTAAACTTGTGAAATGCATAATTTATTATAAATTAAACTGAAACTTAGACTTTTCCGGAAGGTTTTATATCTCATAAAACAGTTAAAAGCCTTCAATCCTCATCATTTTTGTGATACATGTCAGTTAATTTAATCCTTATTAATTTAATCCGCCTTTTCTTTACTTTTTCACATTTACATTAAGAGCCTGTGTTTAATTTAAAATGAACCCACTAAAATGTAAACAGCTTCGTCAATTTAAAGTTTTTTAGGAAAATAAAAAATAAAATAGACAGACAGGTTTGTCTGTTTTTTTTTTTTGTCATAGATTTGTTGACTAAAATTAAAATATGGCATCACCGAGAGAAAGAATTTTGGCTACAACCTTCACGCTTTTTGCAACTCAGGGATATAATTCTACAGGGATCAACCAGATTATTGCTGAGGCAAAAGTGGCAAAAGCAAGTTTTTATCAGCATTTTCAGTCGAAAGAAGATCTCTGCGTTGCCTTTCTGAAAGTGCGCCACGAGTACTGGTTTCATGAACTGAATGTTTTTATAGAAGGAAAAACTTCAGGAAAATCAAAGATTATTGCTTCATTCGACTTTCTGATGGCGATGAATGCCAAAGAAAAGTTCAGAGGCTGCAGTTTTCTCAATATTCTGTCTGAGATTCCCGGTGATAATGTTAAAATATTAAGCGTCATTCAGGATCATAAGAAAGATCTGAGGCATTTCTTTTCGGAGATTCTGAGCGATGAAAATTTGTCGGATCATGTCTATATGCTTTTTGAAAGCTCGATCATCGAAAGTCAGTTATTTAAATCCAATCAATTAATCGAAAGATCAAAAATAATTATTAACAATTTAAATTTTTAAAGAAATGGAAGAAAAACATCCACTCCCGCCGTTTACATTAGAAACAGCTTTAGAGAAAATACAGGCTGCAGAAGATGCATGGAATACTCAGGATCCTGAGCGCATTTCTAAAGCCTACACCATCGACAGCGAATGGAGAAACAGAGATCAATTCGTGAATGGCAGAGAAGCCATCGTACTTTTTCTTGCAGACAAATGGAAAAAAGAGCTCAACTACAAACTTAAAAAAGAGTATTGGGCGCATACCGACAACCGTATCGCTGTGAGATTTGAATATGAATATGTAAACAGAGACGGACAATGGTTCAGAGCGTATGGCAATGAAAACTGGGAGTTTAACGAAAAAGGGCTGATGGGAAAAAGATATGCAAGTATCAATGAATTAGCTATTCAGGAGGACGAAAGGAAATTTAAGTAAAGATTCTAAGAAAAGTGGAATTAACAATTAAATTGTCGAAGTTGTTGGTTCCACTTTGTTATTATCCGATGCTTTTCTGAGAATGTAGCTGGAAATTCTTTATATAGCGATGAGAATACAACGTCAAAGATAAAAAGGGATGATTTTTATTTTTTAAATGACTCAACTTCAATAGAAAAACCCCGACAATGGTCAGGGCTTCTCTTTAAATACCTCAATTTTTGGCGATTTAGTTGATTTTAATTGAAAATTCATTAATTGGTAAACGTGTTTTTACAGCCGACGCCAGATCATCTTTTGCCGAATCTCTATACCCTAACGACATAATAACTGATGCATGAAGACCTTTTTCAGATAATCCCAAAACTTCATCAAATAATTCAGGATCAAATCCTTCCATCGGCGTGGCATCCACTTTAAGCTCAGCCGCGGCAATCAGCGCTGTTCCCAAACCAATATAGGCCTGCTTATCAGACCAGATTGCATGCTGTTGCGGGGTCTGACCGGAAAAATAGTCTGTTAAAGTATTTTTAAAATCTGTAAAAGCCCCTTTTTCAGCATTTCGCTGTTTCTCCATCATCTCCACGTAGTCTGTAATATAATCCCTGGTAATCTCATTAAAGCCCGCAAAAACCAGCAAATGAGAAGAGGCATGAATTTGTGTATTGAAAGAGCCTTCTCCTAATTTTTGCCTTAGTTCGGGATTGGTGATCACAAAGAGCCGGTAAGGCTGGATTCCACAGGAAGAGGCTGCGAGGTTGATTGCTTCCGTAATTTGATCGATTTTTTCTTCGTCCACCGAAATATCTGCATATTTTTTAACAGCATAACGCCATTTTAAATTTTTTATTAAATCCATTTTTTGTTATTTGTTTAGATGAATGGGTCAAAGGTATCGCTTCAAAGTGTATATTTGTAAGTAAGTAACAAAAAGATATAGTGACAAACGGGTAACCAAGTGAATAGTATGGAACAGGATTTTGATTTAGTAAAAGATTGCAGCCAAAAAATATTGGCCATCAGCGATACCATGGAAATCTTAAACGGAAAATGGAAGATGTCTATTATCGCATGTTTATGTTATAAGCCGATGCGGTATTCTGAACTCTTGAAGGAGGTTAAAGGAATTTCAGGTAAAATGCTAAGCCGGGAGCTGAAAGATCTGGAAATAAATGAATTGATTGAGCGTCATGTACTAAGCACAACGCCGATTGCAGTGGAATATCAAATAACAGATTACGGAAAATCACTAAAACATCTCACCAATACCATTGCAGATTGGGGATTTATCCACAGAAAACGGATTATCGCAGGGATGACCAAAGCTATCTGAAAAACGGGATGAGTCTTTCTTTAACTCTTTAAAAGTACAACTGAAGTAATCTTAAACTTACAATTTGTTGAGTTTATTAACCAGATAACTGATCATCTGTGCAATATTTTCGGCGGGGAGCGCAAAATCATTTTCCACCCAGTTTTTAATCACAGCAATACTTCCTTTTTCACCAAACTGATACGCCATTTCTACAAACGGCTGTGTTTCCGGAGTCAGCTCAATTTGATTTTCCACCGGAAAATGAGTTCTGACGCTGCTTAAAATACGAGCCAGAATCCCACTGCCATCCGCTTTGGTAAAAACTATTTTACTCATTTCCTTATCATTTTCCAAAAGTTGGCAACTGAGCAGGATCACTTCATCCATTTTATAGCTTTTGCGTAAAACCTCCGATAATTTTTCAAAAACTTCTTCTTCCAGTTCGAGCAGCAGATCCATGGGAATGGTGTAATGCCGGTAAAAAGAATTTCGGTTAACATCTGCCGTTTTACATAATTCTGTAATAGAAATCTGACTTAATTCTTTCTCCTGCAATAAATTAAACAAAGCCTCTCTTAATACTTTTTTTGTAAACTGTACCCGGCGGTCTTTTCTTAAATCCATCTTAAAGTTTTTTATTTATGCTACAAAATCAGCCTTTTTTGTTCGCTAAAGGACAAAACCAGCCATTCTGAGTTCCCTTATTTATTTTGAACCCATAGCTTTACCTAAGATCATAAACGAACAGAAAGTTAGATAATAAGCAAATTGTATAACAAATGTATGCTTTATTTCTTACGACTGAATATAACTTGACAATCATTTACCATTTAAAATAATGAAAAACTCGGCAATACATACAAAAACAAAAATCCTGCTCACCGGCGCTTCCGGAACCGTAGGTTTTGAAACTTTACAGCATCTCGTGCAAAATCCTGATTATGAAATTACTGTTTTCGATCTCAGGACCCGAAAGTCGGAGAACGTGTTGGCTCCATTTTACAAACGTGTTGAGATCCTATATGGTGATATCAGCAATCCTGAAGCATTGGAAAAAGCGAGTCAAAATAAGGATGTTGTCATCCATCTGGCTGCGATTATTCCGCCTATTGCCGATGACGATCCCGCATTAGCCTACCGTGTTAATGTAACAGGTACAGAAAATCTTGTTCGGGCTTTAGAAAAACATTCACCGGATTGCCATTTGCTGTTCAGTTCAAGTATTTCGGTCTACGGAGACCGAATTACAAATCCTGAAATTTATGTGGGCGATCGGTTAAAGGCAAGTCCGGGGGATGAATATGGCGAAACAAAAATACGATGCGAAAGGATCATCTGTCAGTCCAACCTGTCGTGGTCGGTTTTTCGGCTGGCTGCCATTATGGGAAATCATAAAATATCAAAGCTGATGTTTCATATGCCGCTGGATACAAGTTTAGAAATTTGTACACCTCAGGACACAGGTCGGGCCTTTGCCAACGCCGTAGAGTTTAAATCCGAGCTTCAAAATCAGATATTTAATGTGGGTGGCGGAAAAGACTGTGTTATTTCGTATCGCCTTTTCCTTAAAAAAATGTTTGAAGAATATGGCTTGGGAGATATTAATTTTCCGGAAAAAGCATTTGCCGAGAAGAATTTCCACTGTGGAATAATGCAGGACGGTCATAAATTAGAGGAAATCATCCATTTTCGCAGACAGACTTTAGCAGATTATTTCGGGATGGTTAATCAGCAGGTTCATCCTCTTCAGAAAAGATTGACTTTTCTTTTAAAAAGTGTCATTAAGCGCTGGCTGCTTTCACAATCCGAACCGTATGCGGCTTACCGAAAACAGAATAAAACTGAAATTGAGCATTTCTTCAACTCCAATGAGGTGCAAGAGATGAAGAAAGCATCTGTTTAAAATGTTGAAAATTATAATTGAAAAATGGTTTAGCCAATATCATGTTGATTTTAAAAATTGAATATTTTTTTAATGATTTTTAAAGGACAAAGGCCAATGAATTCGCGAAGTTTAAAAACATACTTTATCAAATCAACGTGTCGATTCATCTTTGACCACTTCACTGTTTTTGACCAATAAATTAAAACTTTGCGTCAAAATAAACCCATTGAAATTTAAAAAGGTTCTTAACTAAAAAATAAAAATATGCTACAGAAAATAATAGGACTGATCCTTTTGGTCTCGCTTAATACAACGCTCTTTGCACAACATGATTTTACAGTGGAAGTCAAGGGTCTTATTGCCGGAAAAGGATATGTATATCTGGGTCTTTACGATAAAAAAGATGAATTTTTAAACGAAAATAAAGCTCTTGCCCATGGAAAAGTAAAAGTCTCAGGAGATAAAGTCAACTACACTTTTAGAGATCTGCCTCTCGGTGATTATGCGGTTGCGGTCTATCAGGATGAAAACAGCAACGGAAAATGCGACCGGAATATGATTGGGTATCCTACAGAAGGATTTGGCTTTTCCAGAAATTATAAGCCCAGACTTAGTGCTCCGGGATTCGACGAGGTGAAAATTGCGGTCAATAAGCTCACAAAAACAACCATTGCTCTGATAGGAAACTGAGTTTCCTGGTCGCTCCGTTTCAATCGTTTTTTTGATAGGTTTAGTCTAAAATAACCCGTTAAGTGGCTGTTGCACTTTCTTTTCATCCTGAAAGAAAAACGATTTACCTATATTTGCCCCGCAAAGCAAATTAAAATGTTCAAAAAAGTATTCACTGTATGTATTCTTGGCTTTTATGCGGTTTTTTGTTCGGCCCAACAGGTTCGGCCTTCAAAATCATCTGACATTTACCGCGAACTTAAAACCCTTAAGCATTTGCCAAAAGTCCTCTATCTCGCGGCTCATCCTGATGATGAAAACACAGGACTGCTCTCCTGGTTAATTAATGACCAGAATGTAGAAACAGGTTACCTGTCTTTAACCCGAGGCGATGGCGGACAGAATTTATTGGGCACAGAGCAAGGGGCAGCTTTGGGTTTAATCAGAACGCATGAGCTTTTAGAAGCCAGAAAACTAGACGGCGCGCAACAGTTTTTTACCCGCGCGATTGATTTCGGATTTTCTAAAAATACGACCGATACTTTTAAACAATGGGATGCTGACAGCATTACGGCAGATGTAGTCTGGGTAATCCGCCAATTCCGACCTGATGTTATTATTTGCCGTTTTCCTCCAAACGCTGCGGCAGGCCACGGGCAACATGCGGCTTCGGCTGTGGTTGCCGAAAAGGCGTTTAAGCTGGCCGGTGATAAAAGGGCTTTTCCGGAACAACTGAAATATGTAAAGGTATGGCAACCCAAACGTATATTGTGGAATACTTTCCGGTTTGGCGGTTTCAATACCACATCTGAAGATCAATTAAAAGTGACCGTTGGGCAATACGATGCGCAACTGGGAATGGGATATGGTGAATTGGCCGGATTAAGCAGAAGTTTACATAAAAGCCAGGGCGCGGGAACACAATCCGTCGCCGGAATTAAAACTGAATATTTTTCTCATGTGGACGGCGAGCCTGCAAAAACAACACTTTTCGATGGGATCGGTAAAACCTGGACAGCCAAAGGAAACGCTGATATCGACCGTTCATTAGATAAGATCATCAGCGATTTCAATTTCAATCATCCGGACCTCAGTTTACCTGCTTTGCTGGATTTACGAAAAAAGATCTCAGCGCTTAAAGATCCGGACCTGAAAAAAGATAAAATCAAATCACTTGACGCTATTATTTTAAGCTGCGCGGGTTTAATGGGCGAGGTCGTTACCAATCAGCCTGAAGCTGTTGCGGGAGAAAGTCATCCATTCAGATTAAATTTGATTTCGAGAGCTGAAAATCCTGTCATTTTAGAAAATGTACGCTGGTTAAATCAGTCTGAAAATTTCAATAGAAAGCTATCAAAAGATTCTTTAATTACCATTCAGCATCAAATTAAGATTCCGGCAGATGCAGCAATTACAGAGCCTTACTGGTTGGAGAAACCAGCTGTAAACGCGGCTACTTTTTCTGTTCCCAATGATACTCTGGTCGGTTTGCCTGAAGCAGAATCACCACTGAATGTTTTGCTGGATGTAAAAATAGGTTCTGAAAAACTTCAGATTAAACTTCCTTTATCTTTCAAGAAATTAGATCCGGTACGTGGAGATGTAGTGGAAGCGTTGCGTATCGTTCCGGCCTTGGAACTGAAATTTACACAGCCTCTTTATTTGGTTAAAGAAAATGAAGATTTGAATTTGAGCTTAAATTTTAAGGTAAATTCAAATAAACAGTTCAACAATGGAAAAGTAAATCTGATGTTTAACGGACAAAGCCTGGGCGGTGGTGATCTAAAATCGATTCAGGGAAAAGATTTTACCGTTAATTATATTATTCCGAAAGCGACCCTTGCATCCATAAAGTCGAATCAGTTATTATTGGATGCCAATTTTGTTGCAGATGGAGTTACCTATCACAAAAAACAGGTATTAATTCAGTATCCGCATTTGCCATCTTTACAATATTTTGCGCCGGCAACGGTGGCGGTGATGAAAGGCGACATTCAAACGAAGGTTAAAAAAGTGGGTTACGTACAGGGTGCGGGAGATTTTATTCCTGAGTTTCTACGCATTGCAGGTATTCAGGTTGATGTTCTTAAAGACGAGGACTTTTATGGCAGTACCAATGAGTCCGGTAACAGCACCAGCCAAAACAAGCTGTCTCAGTATGATGCCATTGTTCTGGGTGTGCGTGCCAATAATACAGAGAAAAAACTGGGACGCTGGATGCCTTTTTTATGGTCTTATGTAAAAGGAGGCGGAAATCTGGTAATGCAGTACAATACCAGTCAGGATACCACCGTAGACCAATTGGGAATGTATAATTTCAGTATTGCCAACAAGCGGGTTACCGAAGAAAATGCTGAGGTTAAATTTTTAAATCCGAATCATAAATTACTTAATTTTCCAAACAAAATTACGAAGGACGATTTTAATGGCTGGGTACAGGAGCGGGGTGCCTATTTCCCTGTTCAATGGGATGCCGCCTACGAAACGCTTTTTGAAATGCACGATACGGGCGAAGAGCCGCTGCAGGGATCAACATTATATGCTAAATACGGAAAAGGTAATTTTATTTATACGCCGTTAGCATTTTTCAGACAGCTGCCTGCAGGAAATGTGGGGGCTGCGCGTTTATTTTTAAACTTTTTATCTGCACAGAAAAACTGATGAATAAGCAACTTAAAAACTGGAAGACCTGGTACCTTTTACTAGCGGTTGCATTGGTTCTGCAGATCGTATTTTATTATTTGTTTACTAAATTCTGGGCATGAGCACGATAGATTGGACTGTTTTAATTGTTACCCTTGTTGCTGTGGTCGTCTATGGCGTATTCGTCGGTCGTGGACAAAAAAGCAACGCATCTTACCTGAAAGCAGATAATAAAATGCCTTGGTATATTGTGTTGATCGGGATTATGGCCACGCAGGCAAGTGCCATTACTTTTCTTTCGGCACCCGGACAGGCGTATACAGACGGGATGCGCTTCGTTCAGTATTATTTTGGTCTTCCTTTGGCGATGATCGTGATCTGTATTACTTTTATTCCGATATTTCAGCGTCTGAATGTGTATACCGCCTACGAATACTTAGAAAATCGTTTTGATAAGAAAACAAGAGTGCTTACGTCACTGCTTTTTCTTTTTTCGAGAGGTTTATCAACAGGAATCAGCATTTATGCTCCGAGCATCATCTTATCCAGCGTTTTAAACTGGAATATTTATTTAACCAACGTTTTAACAGGCGGAATTCTTTTGATTTATACCTACGTTGGCGGTGCCAAAGCAATCGCCCATACCCAAAAATTACAGTTTCTCATTATTCTGGGAACCATGGCCTTTGCAGGATATCTGTTAATTGAAAATATGCCGAACGGAATTGGTTTTAAGGATGCCCTTTATCTCGCAGGAAAATCAGGAAAGCTGAATGTAATTACTACAGAATTCGACTGGAAAGATAAATACAATATCTGGAGCGGGCTCATTGGTGGTTTTTTTCTGGCGCTTTCATACTTCGGAACAGATCAGAGCCAGGTTGGCAGGTATATTACTGCGAAAGACACGACCAATGCGAAAATGGGCTTGCTGCTGAACGGCTTGGTTAAAATTCCGATGCAATTTGCCATTCTTCTGATCGGAGCCCTGCTTTTTGCATTTTTTTCCCTGAAACCGGCTCCTATTTATTTTAATGAACGGTCTTACCAGCATTTAAAGGAGACAAAGCCTGAACAGGCAGCGGTTTTCGAGAAAGAACATCAGGATTTACAGAGCAGGTTTAATGCAGAATCAAAAGAAATTTTAAAGCTTAAAGAAACCCATTCTCCCGAACTTAAAAAAACAATTCAGGATTTTAAAAATACACAAACCGAAGTTAAAGCATTGCATGGAAGGGTAGAGGAAGCCATTAATACCTCCAACTTTAACGCAGAAAAAACGGATACCAATTATATTTTTCTGTATTTCGTAAAAAATACCCTGCCTGTAGGAATGATCGGCTTACTGTTTGCCGTGATTTTTCTCGCCAGCTGGGGCTCTATCTCGGCAGCGCTGAATTCTCTGGCGGCCTGCTCGTTAAAAGATGTTCATCTGTTATTTACAAAAGAAATTCCGGACGACGAAACAGAATTGAAATACAGCCGTCTTCATACACTGGCATGGGGAATTTTCTCCATTGGTGTCGCGATGTTTGCAACACAGATGGGCTCCCTGATTGAAGCGGTGAATGTATTGGGCTCTCTTTTTTACGGTCCGATACTGGGGATTTTTCTGGTTGCATTTTATTTTAAAAAAATCACCGGTCCGAATGTATTTATGGCCGCCATAGTATCAGAAATAGCGGTAATTGCCGTTTATCAGTTTGATATCGTTTCTTTTCTATGGCTCAATGTAATCGGAGCCGCGGCAGTGCTCGCATTTTCCGCAATCGGGTTGCTGTTTTATAAGTCAAAAGACGTAAATTCGTAAACGAACAAAACAAGAACAAACAAACAATTAAAATAGTATGAAAACAATGATTAAATCTGCTACCATGGTTTTTGCTGCCATGACGATTTCTGTGAATGCCTTTGCACAGGACACTAAAAAACCTGCCAGTCCTCCGGCTACAGCAACAGGAAAAATTAAAGATGCCAATATTACCATTGCTTACAGCAGTCCGTCTGTTAAAGGACGTGCCATCTGGGGTGGTTTAGAAGCGTATAATAAAGTTTGGCGTGCGGGTGCCAACGAAGCGACGACTTTTGAAACAGATAAAGATATTACCGTTCAGGGTAAAAAGCTTCCTGCAGGTAAATACAGCTTTTTCCTGATTCCTAAAGAAAGCGGAACCTGGACTGCCATTTTTAATAAAGAGCCAAAACAATGGGGCGCTTATAAATATGAGGAAACAAAAGATGCTTTACGTGTTGATGTAAAAACAAAGGCTTTACCGGCCACTCAGGAAGCATTGGTTTATAAAATAAACAAAAATGGTTTCACCATGGATTGGGATAAGGTCTCAGTTCCTGTAGAAATAAAATAAATCCTTATCCAAATAAGAAATCCCGGCTGATCCGGGATTTTTTTTATTTTAATTTGACTTGAAAAAATTGACTTTCATTAATGTCTGGCAATCGTAAAAATGATCTTTTTAATACAATCGCCGTTTCCGCCAAGTCTGAAAGTCTTCATAAAAAACAGTCAAAGGACGGATAAAAGTAAATTGTACAGGCTTTAGCTTACGAGTTTATTAACTTTTCAATTTTAACAATTACATCGTCTATATCGAAAGGCTTTGCTACGAATTCATCGGCATTACATGATTTTTTTACCAAATCTGACTTAGCATGAGCACTGATTATAATAACCGGAATATGAGAGGTTGAATGATCTTCTTTAATGGCATTGCATAAATCTGTTCCTAACCCGTCAGGAAGCTTCACATCCAAAATAAACAGATCGGGAACCAAAGTGGTATCCCTTGCGTTGAATGTTTTTACATCCGAGAACGAACGAACTTCATAATTTTCAAATGACAGGAGTAACTGTAATGCATCTCTGATGCCCGTCTCATCTTCTACGATAAAAATTGTTTTCATGTTCTTTGCCTCGCAAAAAGAGCGCCAATCTATTAAGATGAGGTATGTATATTAATATTTTACTAAATAAACCTTATTTTTAGATAAAAAAACCAACCAGACACTGAGAAGCTGTTTAAATTTTAATGGGTTATTTTAACGCAGCGTTTTATTTTAAAGGTAATAATATTCAAGTGAGCGAAGAAGAATCAACCAGTTGATTTGATAAAGCGTATTTTCAGGCTTCGCGAAGCAATTCATTTGCCTTGCCTTATAAAAATCAATAGAAAATAAATAAAATCATTACGTTAAAAAAAACATTGAATTTTTACAATGTAATAGGTTATACGCTAAAATATTTTTTAATTATAATTTTAAACACACTCTTAGATGTGATTTAAAATTTAAACATTCGGTTTTATCTGCTTTTCATTTTAATTGTATAAATTAAATGCACCTGGATTTTCAACGTGAAACCAGAATGCTGATTTCTCACCGCTCGACTTTGCAAATACTCTCAAACAAACCTTCAAGGTTTTTAAAACCTTGAAGGTTTAAAACGCTATCTATTATTATTATTATTATTATTATTATTATTATTATCTGTGAAAATCTTTGGGAAATACAATATTTTAACATTTGGAAACTTCTTGCAATATCCATCTGTGGCACTCGGTGAGAGCGAATATTTTCCTTTATAGAGCTTATGCTTAATTTATTTTAACAAAATATTGTAATTATAAAATGATAGGAATGGTTATTGTTATTATTATGAAAATTTCAACCTTATAGCTCTATTTATGAAAAAGTATTTACTAACTGCAGGTATGCTGTCATTTTTCGCATGTAAAGAAAATAAATCTAATACAGAGGCCTTACCAAAGGATCGTGAAGTTTTAACCTCAATCGATACGGTAAAGCTTCCGGCACCTGATGAAAAAGGAGCTAAAAATAAATTTTGCAAGGTCATAGGCTGGCCGGCAGATAAAAGTCCGCAAGCCCCGGCAGGCTTTACTGTTACCAGATTTGCTGAGGGACTTAAAAGCCCAAGAAATATGATACAGGCAGACAATGGAGATATTTTTGTTGTTTTGTCCAACTCCGAGCGTTCTGCTACTGAAAAAGTTAAAAACGATATCAGTGGAAAAAGCAAAGCTGAAGTGGGAGGAGACTCCGCCAACAGAATTATTCTGTACAGAGATCGTAACAAAGACAGTATACCGGAGTCATCTACCGTTTTTTTAGACCATCTTAATCAACCCTACGGGATGTTGATCATAAAAGACCGTTTTTACGTTGCCAATACCGATGGAGTATGGGTCTATCCTTATAAATCCGGGGATACGAAAATAACAGGGAAAGGAAAAAAGATTCTCGATTTGCCGGCTGGTGGATACAATAACCACTGGACCAGAAATATGATTGCGAATAAAGATTTATCAAAGATTTTTATATCGGTAGGATCGGGCAGCAATGTCGGGGAAAACGGGATGGAAAATGAGGTGAGAAGAGCGAATATACTAGAGATTAATCCGGATGGAACACAGGAAAAAATATATGCATCGGGTCTTAGAAATCCTGTGGGCATGAGCTGGAATCCGGTAACCGGAGAATTGTGGACGGTGGTTAATGAGAGAGATGAGCTGGGAGACGAATTAGTCCCTGATTATTTAACCTCTGTGAAGAAAGATGCATTCTATGGATGGCCTTACTCATATTTCGGACCGCATGAAGATCCAAGAAGAAAGGGCGAAAAACCTGATCTTGTTAAAAAAACAATCGTTCCGGATGTTTCATTGGGCAGCCATACCGCCTCTTTGGGGCTTACCTTTTACACCGCAAATCAATATCCCCAGAAATACCGAAACGGTGCATTTATTGGTCAGCACGGTTCTTGGAATCGCTCTTCGTTGGTGGGATATCAGGTAGCATTTGTGCCTTTTACAAACGGAAAAGCATCACAATCTTATGCTCCTTTTCTCAGCGGATTTATCGCCAATGAGGCGAAAGGAGAAGTATACGGAAGACCGGTGGGAGTGCTTCAGACCGCAGACGGATCATTACTTGTAGCAGATGATGTAGGAGGAATTGTATGGCGGGTCTCTTACAAGTAAAGATACAGCAAAGGAAAGCAACCCTGTGAGGTTGTTTTTTCTTTGGCAATTGTCGATCTGCCGATTTTCCTTATTATTTGTAAAGGTTTACTTTAGTAAATCATAATTTAGAACTATAATTTCTTTTATAAGAACCCAAATTACTCTAGCGATATGAATAAATATCATCTTCTCTGTTTTTTAAGCTTTTTATCATCTCTGTTTTTTTCACAGTCGAAAATAATGGTAAGCGATGCAGACACCCAAAAGCCTGTACAAAAAGCGCGTATAAGTTGCAATAAACTGCTGATAGGAAATAGTGATCAGTCAGGAAATTAATGTTTACCACATCCTGTAAAAAAGTGGAGGTTAGCGCACCGGGGTATATTTCAGAATATGTGCTGGTTGATGAGGTGATGGAAGTGGCACTTAACAAAAGTAATCCCACCGTAAAAAATATAGAACCTGTTTTTTTATCAGATAAAAGCGATCCCAGAGCCCTGGAGATTCTAAAAAAGGTGAACGAATATTATCCGGAAAATTCACCCTCAAGTTTAGATTCCTATTCCTATATGTCTTACGAAAAAATATCGTTGGATCTCGATCAGGACAGTATTGTAAATTACCAGGAATATGTGGCCAAAAAGATGGATTCTTTAAAAAGCCTCCCGCAGAAAAACTTTGGAAAAAAAGAAAAGAAAGATTCCATAGAGTCTTTAAACCTGGAACGTCTGGCCGGACAGAGCAAAATGTTTTTATGGGAGAGAGCCTCTCAGATTAACTATTCTAAAAAATATGGAGAGAAAATTAATGTGTTAGATAATAAAGTTTCCGGACTTAAAGAACCCATCTACGAATTAATTGCATTCCGGTCTAACAGAAACCAGATTCCCAAAGAAATTAAAGAAGAAAACCGAAATTTATACAGATTTTTCCTTACCGATTCTATTGAAATTGACGGTAGAGAAAATTACATCATCAGATTCAGACAGGTAGGAAATAACAACAGCAGGACCCAAAATAAATATACAGGATATCTGTATGTCGATAAACAGACCTATGGACTAAAAAAAATACAGAGCAATAGCAAAATGCCAAATGAGGGCGCTATTACCAGCGTATGGGTTCCTGTCGATAAAAAGTGGTTTTTACTGAAAGAAGATTATAAACTGAAAGTGAATAATACATTATTAAATCTTAATCTGGGATCAGGAAAAAATAATAAAAACAAAGAAAAAGATCGTAATGACTCAAAAAAATTCGGGACGTATGCGTATGCAACAGCAGATTATTTCAATATTCATACCCCGGTAGAATTTAAAGCGGAAGACTTTAAAGGCTATACTTTATCCGTTAAAAATTCAGACGGAAGCCTGATGGATCAATACCGGACGAGTGATCTGAGCACGCGTGAAGAACTGGCCTATGATAAAATCGACAGTCTGAGCAATAAGTATAAATTAGATCAGAAAGTAAAGGGACTTAGCGGACTGTTAAAAGGTAATTTAAGACTGGGCATTTTTGATTTTGATCTGTCTAAAGTGGTTGGTTACAACAAGTACGAACACTTCAGACTGGGAGCAGGCGTAAAACTGAACGACCGTTTCAACAAATATATTTCTCCGGATGCCTATTTTGCGTATGGAATATATGATAAAAAACTAAAATTCGGGGCTGGCGTGGATATTCGTACGACCCTTCAGAAGAATTCATTCTTTCGTCTTGAATACGCAAATGATGTCATGGTTGCAGGACGGTTTTCAGAAAATCTATGGAATTTCAGAATGAAACTTATGAATTCAGGGATTGCTATTAACAACAATGTGTTTTATCAATTTGAAAGCTTCAAGGTAAGTTATGAAAACGGCTTAACAAATGGGTTAACGTTAAATGTGGCCGCACAAAAGTCAAATGAAGAATCTAATTTCGCCTACAACTATAAAAACCTCGGAAACAGCTTCGATTTCACTTCTGCCTTTATAACCCTTAAATATTCCCCAAATTCCAAAAATATGATGACTCCAAACGGCAAATATACGTTTGAACAGAATTTTCCGGAATTTTATTTTAACTATGAGCAGGGGCTTAAAATAATGAATGGCGATATGGCATTCAGCAGATTCGATGCCTTAATAGCTCATAATTTTAAAACAAAAATCGGGGTCACGGGAATCAGAGCTTATGGAGGAATTATTTTCGGTGATGCTCCCGTTTGGAAAAATTTTACAATGAATGGCCTTGCTAACGGCAGAACAGGTTTCAACTTTAACCTGACTTCCTACCTTGGTTTTGCCACGATGGAAGGTGGTAGATATTTCAGTGATAAATTTGTTGGCACGTATATTACCCACCGTATACCTTGGTATTTTAAAAGTTTCGGTAAAAATGTATCAAGCTTCGACTTTATCTATCGTGGAATTATCGGTAATATGAAAAACCCAGAAGATCACCAGTTTCAATTTGAAAAGCTGAATCATTTATACAATGAAGTAGGTTTGGAATGGAATAATTTTCTGTCTTCGCAATTTAACCTCGGATTTTTCTATCGCCTTGGCTATTATAATACACCTTCTTTTAAAAATAATTTTGCCATACAGTTTAAACTGAAACTTCTCGGTTTTTAAGAAAATATCTGAAATTAGTCAAAATGAATTTTAGGCTGGTTTTGGCTAAAAGGCGCAATATTATTGCGCCTTTAGTATGCTGTAAGGTGGAACAATTTATATAAGTTCAATAAATCATCACAAGCTGATGCAGGAACTGAAAGTTTATAGACGATCTCTATTATGTTGGTATGATGAGCACTAGCAAAAAAATGTTAAAGGAATTGAATTATTCTGAGAAAAAAAGGAGTGGATTATTATTGACATTATCACTCATCTTTTTACTACATTAGATTTGCAATAATTTCTGAATTTAAAATAAATAGACTCCTAATTATTATATCATGTTAATGTGAGTTAAAATAAATTGAATAATTATAGATAAATTAAATAATATTTCGATTTTTGGCACTGCTTTTGAATACTTAAAAGCGGCTATTAAAAAAAAAGATAGACATAACTAAGGGACTATATTCTCGGAGTAATCTGAGAATATTTTTAAAAGACCATCAAATCACCAAATATTTTTTCATTTATAAATCCTCATTTTATGAGGATTTGTTGTTTTAGGGGAGTAATGGTATTAAATCAAGATAAAAGAGTTAAATTTTAGAGTTTGATTTTATTTCCCACGGATTTCACGGATTTTCACAGATGATACTGTTGATTAAATCTCACGCATTCAATTGGTCATTGCGGCAGATATTTTGGCAAAGTGTTTAAATGTACGTCTCTAATAATTGGACTGAGATTTTTGTTGGAATATCTAAAATTGTTTCTTATCGTCATCATCATCTAATCTTCAACAAACCTTCAAGGTTTTTAAAACCTTGAAGGTTTAGAACTAAAGAAACCGGATCTAGAATAAAACTTGGGGATTTGGTAAAAAGTTGAGATCATTTTAAATTTAAAATAAGAATATGATTTTTATTTTTCAAGGATTTTTAAATACAAAAGATGAGCGCTGACCTTACGCCCAATTATAAAATTTAAATAAAATGGGGTCTTAAGTCTAACAATAAGTTTTGGCTAAAGCCTCGGATACCCCATTTTTCTAAGACTGGCTGAAGCCAGTCCCTATTGATTTACAGAATATGGCATTAATCGAATTAAGATTAAAAGGAAAGATTTATTTTTCAAACCCTAAATTTTTAGACATCAAAAAATACAAATAAATGCTTCGCGAAACATAAAAAAATAGCTTCATCAAATCAACTCGTTGATTCCTCTTTGCTCCTTTATATACGAACTCCAAAAAATAAACCTTTGCGTGAAAAAAAGAGTCACTTCATCAAAAAACTGAGTTTGATTATAATCAACGATCTAAAATATTGGTTTGATCTTTATGATTAGAAGGAATTTGGGAATTCAGCAAAATTTATTACTATTTGTAAATTCGTGGCTGCAAGAAATAATAAACCTTCAAGGTTTTTAAAACCTTGAAGGTTTAAAACTTTACCCATTATTATCTGGAAAAATCCGTGGAATCTGTGGGAAATAGTCTATCTTAAATCTTGAAATTTCTCCCTAACTTTTAAAACTGATCCAGGAAACCAGCGTTTCATGGTAAAAAATACAATGAAATCTGCGTGATTATTCAATGCGTTGTAAGAATTTTTTATCGATTTCTTCTTTGATGTTTATTTCCTCTTCCGTCGTTAAAAATCCCAGTGGGGCATAGTTGGTATATTTCTTTTTAAAGGTAGCTACCAGTTTATAATAAACGTTATCTTTCTGAATATAGGGAGAATTGTATTGATTGATCTCTTCAAAATCCCGTTGGATATCATTAAAAAACATTTTATAATAGGTTTTATTACCTATTTCTCTTTTCCACATCAGAAGCCAGTTGATCTGGCTTGCGATGGTATTTGTATTTTCCGGATATCTAAGCTCCTGTTGTAAGAAAAAACGAGGATTTCCATTGGTAAACCTGCAAATAAGATCATAATCTTTACCCATCCTTTCGTTAAAGTCCGCAAGATTAAGGTAAGCCATTTGTAAGTTTTCTGCATTTTCGTCGATTGTTTCCTGAGAAGAATCTTTTTCAAATGAAATCGTATTCACAATAAAATATTTTCTTATTATTTGACAAATATGCTGCCGAAATTAATAACAGGATTGTATAAAACCTGTTCATGGATAAGATTCACAACAATATAATGAAGAAATATTTTTCCTTATTATGAAATTATTTTTTAATCGAAGCGTTTAAAATCCGATTTACAATTCTGAAAATGCTGCTTTATTTTCATTAATTAACAACAAATTCTGTTCTGCTGTCATCTGAGTTAGCTCCTTTAATGGGTGTGGTAACCGTAATAAAAGCACAATCTGTATCTTGATAGTCGCGATCCCGAAATGTGGCGATCGATTCAAAAGAGTAAATGCCCGTGCGATTTAACTGAACATTGATGTCCAGCTCATAAGAATCAGTACCGGCATTATAAGTCGCCTTGAATTTATTATCCTCCATCTTTTCCCCTTTGATGAGGGTTACCATGTTATCTTTAAATAATTCGGACAGATTAATGAAAAGAAAGCCGGAGTTGAGTTTTGTTTCTTTAAATAGATCAACTTTTTTTTCGTCCAGGGATAGCTTAGACGGTATAGCAAACTTAAAACTTACCGTTTCACCTTGGCTGTAGTTTAATTTTGCCGGCAACAGTTGACAAAGGTTTTCCTCGACACCATATTGGGTGTACGAATCGCAGACACTTCCCCGACCGTCTTCACACTGCATCATCAGTGGAACCAAAAAGATAGAAAAAAATACATTTAAAAAGGATAATTTCAGCATATAAAATTTATTTTATGGTATATAGTTTTTGAAAATAACAGACTCGGTTATACTCTTCAGTATGAATTATCCGGAACGTATTAATCGCCATAAAGATAGAATAAATAACGAATGGTGAAAAAAAATTATCAGCGGGACATTTTTATCTATATCAAGATTTCTGGCTCACTGAACTATTTTATCCAATCAACAGTATTTTGATTAAAATGATGCCGATTGTTTTGGAATTAATTAACTGTTTTGTGAATTCGGTAAAATATTTTTCTCTAATTGATTTATAAAGATTATCAAGGTTAATTAATAGCTTTTTTTTTAAGAAAAATTTAGCATTTGAACACCTACCACATGGTACGGCTATTGCAACTACCGTAGTATACCAAACAAAAAAATAGTATTATGGACAACAGTAAAACAGTATCAACGTTAAATGATTTATTAAACATTACCAACGACAGAATTCAGGGATTTAGTAAAGTTGAAGATAAAGTATGGGATTCATACAGTGGACTGAAAAATGATTACGAACAGATGGTACACGAATCTCAAACCATGAAGTCTGAGCTTATTGGTTTAATTACCGCCAGAGGAGGAAACCCTGATGACAGTTCTACCACAGCAGGTGCACTGCACAGAACATGGATTGATATTAAAAATTCATTTGGAGGAGATCATGCGGAATCTACATTAGAAAATGTTGCATTTGGCGAAAAAGCAGCCGTTGATGCATATGAAAATGCATTACAAAGCGGAGATTTATGTCCTCAGAGTACCGTTGTCGTATCCGATCAACTGTCAAAACTAAGAAATTCTTACGCTAAATTTGAAAGTTTAGAAAAAACAACAGAATAATTTGTATTAACTCGTAACTTGATAAACTCCTGAAAATTATAATTTTCAGGAGTTTATTTTATACATTATGCTGGCTCTGAGTAAAAAATCTTTACAATAAACTCGTTAATTCGTGAATATCGGTATTTTTATAGGCTGTATAGATAAGGCTGTGAAATTCATTCAGTTTTTTAAGAAGCTTTAATAATTCAGCTTTCTCTTTATCCTCTAATTTTCCGGAAAGAACTTTCGATGTTTGGTTAACCTGTTTAACGGATTCATGAAAAGTGGTTTCTCCCAATTCGGTAAGGTTCAGTCTTTTGATTCTTTTATCGTTGACATCATTTTTTTCCTCTAAAAATCCGGCTTCCAGAAGTCTTTTGATAATTTGACTTCCGGTTTGTTTCTCGTGACCATTTTTTTCAATCAACTGAATTTTAGTTAAAAAAGGTTCATCTTTAAGGCGATACAGATAGGTGAATTCTTCATTAGCCAACTCAGGAAATTCTCCCAACCCTTTTCTGATAAGTAATTTTGAGTAACGACTGAGCAGAAGAACCTGCTTGCAGATCTCATTTTCTGTAAAAGAAACCTGATGATTTTCATTTTTAAATAGCGTGGTCGGACTTTCTGCTGTATATTTTTTATCATTCATCCACATCCTGAAATCATCTACACTGCAGTTGGGTTTGCAGGCAGGGGAATTTTCAAATTCTTTTACCTGATGTAACAAATCAATTATAAAATCGGTTTTCATAGTTTTAAATTATGACAAAGATAAATATTCAGATTTTTATTAAAGCTTTACATTGCCCATTCCGCCGTCGATACCAATAATCTGTCCTGTAATCCACGATGCATTTTCAGACAGCAGAAACTCTGTCATTCTTGCCATTTCATTCGCATTCCCGACTCTCTGCAAAGGATGTCTTTTACCGGAAGCTTCCCGCTTTTCAGGTGTTGAAAGAAGCTGAGAGGCCAGATGGGTATCTGTAAGCGACGGTGCAATGCAGTTTACTCTTATTTTCTGGGCAGAAAATTCTGCCGCAAGACTTTTCGTGAGACCTTCCACCGCACTTTTACTGGCCGAAATCGAGCTGTGGAAAGGCATTCCCAGCTTTGAAGCAACCGAACTGTATAACACAATAGATGCATTTTCCGATCTTTTGAGATGAGGTAATAATTTTTGGATCACTTTTACGGCTCCCAGAACATTGATTTCAAAATCATTTTTAAAATCGTCGGTGGTAAGTCTGTTAAATGGTTTTAAATTGATGCTTCCCGGCGCATAAACCAGTCCGTCAATCACATCGGGAAAGTTAATTTCATCCAGATTTCCGGAAAGGATATCTATTGGATGAAAATCGATATTTAAATTTTTAACCTCTGCATTTTCAGTTCTTGAAATGCCTGTAACGTGATTGTTTTCCGAGACAATTTTTGCAGTGGCCAATCCAATTCCCTGTCCGCAGCCGATGATGACTATATTTTTCATATTTTAATTTTTTGATGATTCTTTCGCCGCGAATACACGAATTACAAATTAGTATTCGTGTATTCGTGGTATTTTATTACCGCTTCGCTATTTTATTATGACTGATCGTTCTTTGCCTGCTGCATTTGAAACGGTTAATTTCCGAACTTCTTTTTTTCAGGTGTTTCCGGCTTACTCCGGAATTCACTCTTTTTCGCCAGAGTTTAAAGCTTGAAAGTTTCAGTTCGCTTCGCATAATTTCAATGACTTCCGATTCGCGGATTCCAAACTGAAATTCAATGGCTTCAAAAGGCGTTCTGTCTTCCCAGGCCATTTCAATAATGCGGTCGGTTTGTTCGGGATTGAAATATTTAATCATTATTTTAAGTTTTTTATCGTTTTTTTTGCCTGCTTCAGGTGTCCTTCTTTTTTATCGTCCGTCATTTTATCAAAAGTGCGGATCATCATTCCCAACCTCGGATTTTTCTCGAAAAAAGCGCGGTTGTCATTTACAAAATTCCAAAATAGAGCATCCCATTCTTCCGACCAGGTGCCGTCTGAATAATCGCTCATTTTTTTAATATAATTGCTCCCGCTGATGTAGGGCTTCGTGCTCATTTTGCCACCATCGGAAAAACTGCTCATTCCGTAAACGTTGGGAACCATCACCCAGTCATAAGAATCGATAAACATCTCCATAAACCACTGGTAGACCTCATTTGGATTCAGAATGAGCAAATTCATAAAATTGGCAAAAATCATCAGCCTTTCGATATGGTGGGCATATCCTGTTTCCAAAACTTTTAAAATCGTGCTATCAACCGGTTTTATGCCTGTTTTTCCGGTGTAAAATGAGTCCGGGAGCGGTTTTTTATGTTTCCAGTAATTTTTATTTCTCTGAAACGTTCCCTGATACAGATATATTCCTCGCACAAACTCGCGCCAACCCAGAATCTGACGGACAAATCCCTCCAGAGAATTAATCGGAACCTTAAAATCCCTGGCATATTCAATCGCCTGTTCCAGCACAAAATCAGGCGTCAGCAGCCCGATATTAAGCAGGGGAGAAAGCACGCTGTGATGCAGGAAATGTTCGCGCTCCACGATGCTGTCTTCGTAAATTCCGAAGTCTGCAAAACGCATTTCTAAAAACTGGTCGAGCCACTTTTCAGCATCTTCAAAAGTAGTCGGGTAGAGTTGATATGAAGTCAGTTTCCCATAATTTTTACCGAAATACTGTTCAGTATAGATTTTCGCTTCATCATAATATTCAGAATTTTCGGGAAAAATAAGGGCTGGGGATTTTTTATTTTTCGGATATTTTTTTCGGTTTTCGGTATCAAAGGTCCATTTTCCGCCCAAAGGTTTTCCGGCTTTCATCAATATATTCCGGGAAATTCTCTGCTGCTTGTAAAAATCGGTTTGATGATAAAATTCTTTACCTTCAAAATAGTCCTTTAAATCTTCTTTTGTATTAATAAATATAGGGCTGTCAACGATTTGCAATTTCAGTTTCGTCTTCTTAATTCTTTTTTCCAGCCACTCATCACAGACATCGACAATCAGAATATCTGTCAGTTTTTCCTTTTCCAGAGCTTTTATTAACTTCTGAACATCAGACAATTCGTCCGTACTTTCAATATAGTTTACTTTAAAACCAGCCTTCAGCAGATAGTTTTCATAAAACTTCATGCTGGCGCGGTGGAACGCGATTTTCTGCTGATGAAACTTATACTGCCGGAAAAAAAGATATTCCTCAACCAAATAAACAGGCTGACTTTTATCTAAATAATCAATGTCTTTTAAAAGCTGATGCGGAAATATCAGCTGGGCAACCAAAGGTTTTACTGTAGCCATAGATTTCTGAATCGGTGGTTGTTATCATACTGTTCTGCCTGTCTTTCAGGATTAAAAGTCCTGCTTCTCGGGTCATTTCCTACGCCTGCGAGATATATCCAGTTTCCGTAATTGCTGTGGACATCGTAATCTACCAACATTTCTTCAAAATAACCCGCTCCGATACGCCAGTCCTGATGCAAAATTTTACAGAAATAAGACGCTGCATTTTGTCGGCCACGGTTACTCATCCATCCGGTTTTCCCGATTTCCAGCATGTGAGCATTAATAAAATCTGATTTTGTACATCCTCGGATCCAGTCATTCATTAAATTTTTATCAGATTGAAATGTATATTCTGTATTTAAAATTCCTTTCAGATGAAATATTCTATCCTGATGCGCCATCGCAACATATTTGAAAAATTCTCGCCACAACAGTTCAAAAACCAGCCAATATGTTGATTCGTTGCTGCCGAATTCTGCTTCGTATTTTTTTATTTCGTGGTAAACGGAGACTGCTGACAAACTTCCGTTGGCAAGCCACGCAGAAAATTTACTGCTATAGTCCGAACCGGTCATTCCGTTTCTGGTTTCTTTATAACGGCTGATGTTTTTAGTTTCGAAAAAATAGGAATTTAACCGTTGTAAAGCTTCACTTTCACCACCGAAAAAAGGAAATGCTGAAAATTCATGATGGTCAAAATCTTTAAAACCTAAAGCTTCTAAATTAATATCATCACTTTTAAGATTCATCTCAAAATCCGTGAATTCTTTTGTTTTATTTGAAATAAATTCTTGCCGAACCGTAAAATTCTTCTCCACTTTCTGCCTGAAAGTCGTAAACTGAACCGGAATTTGCGGTAACTGACTGAAAACAAAGTTCGGCTCAAGCAACAGCTGAGTGTAGGATAATGACCATCGAGTCTCAGGTAACCCCTTTTTAACATTTTCCTGCACATCGGTTTCCTCTTTCGTCCATTCTTTCTGACAAAAGATGGTCTGGATTTCATACTGATCAGACAGTTTCCGGAAAATTTCAGCCGTTTTTCCCAGTTTCTTCAAAAATGGAATCTTGATTTGAGCTAAATTTTTTTCTAAATCTAAAACGGTTTCCAATAAAAATTTTGCCCGAAATTGTCCGATTTTTCGAAATCCTGACTGTTTCTGATGAAAAAAAGAATGGTCAAAAATATAGACTGCGATAAAAGGCAAATCGTCCTGCTGAATCCTCAGAAGTAATTCGTTGTCTCTGATTCTTAAATTGCTGGTGAACCAGAGGATGTTGATTTTTTGTTTTTCCGACATTTTTCGCTGCAATATTTTACTTCGTCCCAGTTTTTCTTCCACTTTTTCCGCCAGTTAAACGGCAATCCGCAAACCTCACAGATTTTTGAAGGTAGGTTAGCCGGCATTCTGAGTGATAAAATTTTTGAAATGATTAATCTGAATATCTTTGGCTCTTACATCATGCATCATATTGTACAATCCAAAAAATGTTCTGTTCAGATAAATGAAATGCTGCGAGCCCCGATTGGCATTCATTCCTTTCATATCGCTCAGTTTGGCGTATCGCTGGCCGAGATCTGCTATTTCCCTAAAGAAACTTTCATCGGAAAAATCAAATACTTCGCGGTTAAAAGGTCTGGTGAATAATTCCAGAAGCTCGTAAAACAATTGAGTGAAAAATTCCTGTTCCTTCGGGGTGTCGTCGTCACGAAGAATTTCCAGCTGATAGAGCTTCTCCCGGAAAATATCCGGATTTTTAAGATTTTCTTCTTTTGCCAGTTCAAAATAAGGTGTATAAAAATCGTTCGGAATTTCCTTGATACAGCCAAAATCTATGACCAGTAATTCGTTTTTATCTGACACCAGAAAGTTTCCGGGATGCGGATCTGCATGCACCTGCTTCAGAATATGCATCTGGTACATATAAAAATCCCACAACGTCTGTCCGATTTTATTAAGGTCTTCCTGAGAATGAGTCTGCTTTGTAAATTCGGAAAAATGCTTTCCGTTCATCCAGTCCATCGTGATAATTTTTTCGCAGGACAATTCGGGATAGTATTTTGGGAACCTCAAATTCGGCAAATGGCTGCAATCTTCAGAAATCTGCTGACTTCTCTTCAGTTCCAGGTTGTAATCGGTCTCTTCAAACAGTTTGTTTTCAACTTCCTGAAAATACGATTCGGAACCCTCTTTCTGAATGTTAAACATTTTAATGGCAATCGGCTTTACGAGTTTTAAATCGCTGGAAATACTTTCCCGGACACCGGGATATTGAATTTTTACGGCTAAATCTTTACCGTCTTTTTTCGCTTTATGAACCTGCCCGATGCTCGCCGCGTTCACCGATTCCGCAGAAAACTGATCGAACATCGCTTCCGGATTTTTACCAAAATATTTTCTGAACGTTTTCTTTACCAAAGCGCCTGAAAGAGGCGGAACAGAGAATTGAGACAGAGAAAATTTTTCAACATAAGCCTGCGGAAGTATATTTTTTTCCATGCTCAGCATTTGGGCAACCTTCAGCGCAGAGCCTTTTAATTCTTTTAATGAATCGTAGATATCTGTGGCATTTTCTTCGTTCAGAATCTGCCGGGCTTCCTGCTCGTCTTTGGTGATTTTATTTCCGTAATATTTAATGTAGTTGACACCGATTTTGGCGCCCGCTTTCAGTAAACTGCCTGTTCTTTCTATTTTTCCCGTAGGAATTTTATTTAATGTCTTCATCTTAGAGTTTAAAATTTTATTGAAAAATTACTGTAACTTAGAATAATGTTTTCTAAAGCAACATTTTAAGATTTTCTGCATATTTTTAAGCTTCGCGAAGCAATTCATTGGCTTTTGCCTTCTAAAAATGAGTAGAAAACAGATACGATCTTTGTGTTAAAAAAACATTTTTTAATTATAATTCAAACCCACTTTTAGTTTTTCTTAAATGTTTCTTTAAACAAAAACTTTCCGAGATCGGTCAGTTTTCTCAAGGGTTCATTATCCATCAGTTCAAAGCCGGTATCAATTGTTTTTTCGATGAAAATATCGGTCTTTTCGAAAGCAGAAGATGTATCTTTTTTCCAAAACTCGATGGCAGAGAACAAATGTAGCCAAAGGGCTTCTTCACGAGCTTTCTGATGCGCATTTCTGATCTCCTCTTTGGCTTTTTCAATCATTTGCCAGTCGTTGAAATCCAGCGTTCTGATGTATTCGCGATGTGCACTTTTCAGCTGGTCTGATATTTTCGCAGCCTGTATTTTATTGTTTCCTAAAATCGTCAGAACCAGAGAACGGTTCATCGTCATATTTTCGAAAAATATAAAGTAAACATTCAGCAGTTTTTCTTTTGAAGTGCTGTGGTCTGCATTATTTACTTCTTCTGCCAATTCAACAGATTTTATAAATAAATTCACGAGCATCTGTTTTTCTACCTGCTCGAAGCCGGCAAAATAATCGTAGAACTCTTTTTCTTCAAACCCGTTATCTTTAGCAAAAAGATAGACATTTTTAGGTTTTTCACCATGATTAAGGAGATAATCTCCGTACAGTTCAAATATTTTTTCTTCTGTGATTTGATTTTCTTTTTCCATTCTTAAATTTTATTAAGATCAAATTTAGTAATTTATTTTACTATTATTTAAAATAAGGTATATTAATTGTATGATACTCGTCATTCAAAAATTCTATTATGAAAAAGATACTACTCACGGGAGCAACGGGTTATATTGGAAAAAGAATGATCAGCGTAATCGCCGCACAAGGCTATCAGGTGGTATGCTGTGTTCGGGACATTCAGCGTTTTTCAAAACCTTCCGGAATTAAAGATGAGCAGATTGAAGTGATTGAGATCGATTTCTTAAGAGAAGAAACTTTAAGAAATCTTCCGAAAGACCTTTCAGGAGCCTATTACCTGATGCATTCCATGAGTTCGACCGGAGATTATGAGGTGTCTGAAAAAATCTGTGCTGAGAATTTTATCAAAGCCATTGAAACCACAGACTGCGAGCACATCATTTATTTGTCAGGTCTAGTTAATGAGAAAGAACTGTCTAAACATCTGAATTCAAGATTTAATGTTGAAAAAATCCTGATGGAGTCAAAAGTTCCCACGACCGTATTGAGAGCAGGAATAATCATCGGGTCGGGGAGTGCATCGTTTGAGATCATTCGCGATCTTGTGGAAAAACTGCCTTTTATGATTACTCCAAAGTGGCTCAATACAAAGTGTCAGCCCATTGGAATTGCCAATGTTCTGGATTTTTTAATTTTCACGCTGTTTAAAAAAGAAGCTTACCATAAAAATTTTGATATCGGATGTGATGATGTCTTAACCTATAAAGAAATATTGCTGGGCTATGCTCAGGTGAGAGGACTGAAACGGCATATCATTACACTTCCGGTAATGACGCCTAAATTATCTTCCTATTGGCTCTATTTTATCACTTCTACAACCTACAGTTTGGCGAGTTCGCTGGTGGGAAGTATGAAAATTGAGGTAGTCTGCAAACCGGAGAGTCTCAACCAAATAAAAAAGATAACCCATGTAAAACCTTTCTCTTATCAGGAAGCTTTAAGCAGAACGCAGGCTAAGATTCAGGCTAATGAGATCAGCTCCAGCTGGAAAGACAGCTTTGTAAGCAGTAGAAGCGACTCCAGTTTAAAAGAATTTATTGAGGTTCCTCACTACGGATGTTTTACAGATCTGCGGAGTGCAGTTTATGAAGACCGGGAAAAATGTCTGGATCATGTGTTTGGTTTAGGAGGAAAAAACGGATGGTATGGACAATACCTCTGGAAAATAAGAGGCTTTTTAGATCTTTTGGTGGGAGGTCCGGGTTTACGACGCGGAAGGACTCACCCTACGCAATTGCATCAGGGCGATGCTCTGGATTTCTGGCGGGTTTTGTATGCCAAAAGGGAAGAAGGAAAATTAATTCTTTTTGCCGAAATGAAATTGCCGGGAGAAGCCTGGCTGATGTTCAAATTATACAAAGGCAAGCTTTGGCAAAAAGCCGTCTTTCGCCCGAAAGGTCTGGTGGGAAGATTATACTGGTATTCGGTTTTACCTTTTCACGGCTTGATATTCAAAGGAATGATTAAAGATTTAACAAGAAAATAAATTCGCAGCGAATAGTATTCCTTTATAAAAGACCTTCCTGAATGGGCCGAAAATTACCCATAAATTATGATCAAGAACGAAAGCTGGGAATGGGGCAAAAGTTTGATAATTTTAAGATAAAAATTGCGTTTGAATTTTATTTCCCACGGATTTCACAGATGATACTGTTGATTTAGTGTCGGGCATTTAATTGGTCGTTCAGCAAAAAATATTGGCAAAGTCTTCTAAGTTTAATTTCAAATAATTGGGCTGAGATTCCTAAAAGAGCGACGGAAGGGAAATCAAACAGAATTTGGAAATTCAGCAAAATCATCATTACAAAATCATCACTATTTGTTAATTCATAGCTCTAAAAAACCGCTTCATCTGTGAAAATTTGTGCGATTTGTACAAAATAGTATGGTACGGAGCGAACTCAAGCTACAGCTATTGGTTCGCACGCAGGTTTTCGACGATATTTTTTATTTTTTCAATAGCAATTTCGATATCCGATTTTGAATTATACTTGCTTAAACTGAAGCGGATCGAAGATAGCGCCTCCGAATCATTGAGTCCCATAGCTTTTAAAACATGAGAAGGTTTGGAAATGGTTGCATTACAGGCAGAGCCGTTAGAAACACAGACGGTTCCCAATGCCAGAATCATCTGTTCAGAATTTACATTTCTAAAACAAATATTGGTGGTATTGTAAATTCTTTCGGCCTGGTTTCCATTACGATAAACTTCAGGAATCTCCAGTAAAGAATTTTCTAATTCGTCCCTTAATTTTCCGATGCGAACGGTATTGTCATTCATTTCCTTCATCGCCAGCTCCGCGGCTTTTCCAATGGCAATTATGCCCGGTACATTCAACGTTCCGCTTCGAAAATTAAACTGCTGACCGCCACCCTGGATTTGCGGATGCAGTTTTTTCTTCAGTTTTGAGGAAATATATAATGCGCCAATGCCTTTAGGACCATGAAATTTGTGTGCTGAAAAGGCCATCAGATCAATATTTAAATCTTTAACATCAACCGGTATTTTCCCCACTCCCTGAGTGGCATCACAGAACAAAAGACTGTCATTTTCATGCACAATTTCGCCGATTTCTTTGATGGGCTGAATAATGCCTGTTTCATTATTTACCAACATAACACAAACCATCAGCGTTTTGTCAGTCAGCTCATTTTTTAATTCGTTAAGATCAATTAATCCGTTGTAATCGACATTTAGATAAGAAACAATATATCCCAGGCTTTCCAGATATTCGCAGGTATCTAAGACGGCTTTATGTTCAGTTTTAACTGCTATAATATGGTTTTTATCGGTCCCGGAGAAACCTTTTAAGGCCAAATTTACAGATTCCGTTGCTCCGGAAGTATAAATGATTTCCTGAGGACTTGAGGAAATTAGTTCGGCTAATTTTTCGGTTGCCAATTCTATGTCCTCCTGAATGCTTAGCCCAAAGAGATGGGAGCTGGCTGCATTTCCATACAATGAACCGAAGTAGGGCAACATCGCCTCAATTACTTTCGAATCTACGGCGGTTGTTGAGTTGTTGTCAAGATAAATTAAATTAGGATCCATAGTTAAGAATATGCCAATTAAAGGATTGATTGATGTTGAGCTTCGCGAAGCTTGAAAAATACGCTTTATCAAATCAACTGGTTGATTCTTCTTTGCTCACTTGAATATTTTTTATAGTTAAAATAAATGTTTGCACTAATACATTAGAATTTGAACGGGCTCTACGTTTTATATAATTACAGGTCTGGTTTTTCCTGGATTTGGAATTTCTGATGAAACAATTTCTTTGAAGGTGTTTAATGTCCATCTCCATTTTTCACTGAAAAAACATGTAAGACATGAGGAAATAATGCCTGAACATACTCTTTCACTGCCCCTGCCGAGCCCGGCAATGTCAAAATAAGCATATCGTCTGCGAAACCGGCAATGCCTCTTGAAAGCATTGAGGTTTTTACCCTGTCCTGGCCATAATTTCTGGCCGTTTCCATAATTCCGGGAATTTCTCTGGTGATGAACGGTAAAACCGCTTCCGGGGTGACATCGCGGTCAGATAAGCCTGTTCCTCCTGTGAAAAGAAGCAAATCACATTTTTTATTTTTAAAAAGTTCAATTTTTTCCTGAATCGCAGGAACATCATCGGCAACCACTGAATATTCTACCTTGCTGATGCCTTGTTTTTCAAGAGCCTCAACCAATATTTTTCCTGATGTATCTTGTTTAATACCTTGCGAAACAGAATCGCTGCAAACAACAACTGCAGCAGATAAACCGGTTGTATCTCTGTTTTTTTGATCACTTTTTCCTCCTTTTTTCTCCAACAGGCGAATATTGGCAATCTCTACATTTTTATCGATGGGTTTCAGCATATCATAAATAACCAGCGACGCAACCGATGCGCCATGCATGGCTTCTACTTCAACTCCGGTTTTATAGATCGTATGAACTTCTACATTGATATGGATATTCGTGCCATCAAAATCATAATTAATTGCTGCAAATTCCACAGGCAAAGGATGGCAGTCGGGAATCACATCACTGGTTTTCTTAATCGCCAGTAAAGCTGAAACTCTGGCAAATTCCAGTACATTTCCCTTGGGAACGGTTCCGTTTTTTACAGCCTCAATCGTGGAAACCGATGAGGTTTTTACAGTGGCTCCCGCAATCGCCTTGCGGAGTGTGAAAGTTTTAAACGTAATATCTACCATAATCTATTGATTGATTTTCCATTGATGTGTTTCGTCCTCAAAAATCTCTTTACCCCAAATCGGAAGTTCATTTTTTATCCTTTCAACAACTTCATTACAGGCTAATGTTGCATTTTTCCGATGTCGGGAAGACGTGAAAACGAAAAGACAGATTTCCCCGGCATTTACCATTCCTAAGCTGTGATAGATGTGCATACACGTGAGATCATATTGGGCGAAAATCTCTTCTCTTATGGCCGTCATCTGGTTTAAAGCCAATTCTTCGTAAGCGGTATATTCTATCGCTTTTACCATTTTATTTTCTATTTTATCGGCTCTTATCTGACCTAAAAATATCTGGTGCGCACCAATTTCCGTCTTTGTGGAATGATGCGAAATACTTTCCGCAATGAAAAGGGGCGAAATAGGATTTGCGACAAATATATTTTTGATTTTACTCATTCTCTGATTTTTTTAATTGATTGATTCCTCCTTCCAAACTGCTGATTGTATATTCTGAACCTAAATTTTCCTGTAATAATTTTGCTCCAATCTCACTTCTTTTACCCGACTGACAAATGACAATGATGTTTTTATGCTGAATTTTTGAAAAATTTCCATTCAGTTCAGATAGTGGTATGGCCAGATAAGGTAAATCAATTTTGGGTAATTCATCCAGGTTCCGAACGTCAATAATCATCGTGTCAGGAGCTTTAGCCAATTCTGAAAATTCGGAAGAGGAAATGGTATTGACGGTACGGCCGATTCCACAATGTTCTTCGTAATTCATCAATTCAAAATCTTCAATGGTTAAAGGCAAATTCGGATGCTGAAGGTCTGCCGGGATATCGTAAATCGCGGTCTGATTGTCCAGTAAATCGATCGTCATTAATTTATTGGCTAAAGTATGTCCAAGTCCTGTTATAATTTTAAGGGCTTCGGTCGCTTGCCACGTTCCGATAATTCCGGGTAAAACGCCTAAAACTCCGGCTTCATTGCAATCGGAAACTTCATCTGGCCTTGGCGGCTCCGGAAAGAGATTTCTGTAACTGGTTGTAGTGCCTTCCTTATCTGGAATATTAAAAACCGCCACCTGACCTTCATATTGATATATGGCTCCAAAAATCAAGGTTTTTTTCAATATTCTGCAGGCATCATCGATGAGATATCGGGTAGGGAAATTATCGCTGCAGTCTAAAATTAAATCATAATCAGAAATAATGGCTACAGCATTTTTAGTGGTAATTTTTTCAGATATAATGTTGATGGAAATATCAGGGTTCATCAGACTCAGCCTTTTGCAGGCGACCTTTGTTTTTAATTTTCCGATATCTTCAGCGGTATATAAAACCTGTCGCTGAAGATTGCTGAGAGACACCTTATCATCGTCTGCAATTCCGATAGTTCCAACTCCGGAAGCGGCAAGATACTGCAAAGCAGGACATCCCAAACCTCCCGCGCCAATAACCAGAACGTGGGCCGAAAGAAGTTTTTGCTGGGCTTCAATTCCGAATCCCCGCAATTTTATCTGTCTGTCATATCTATTTTTATCCAACATATTTATCCTCCGGAATAGGGTGGCATCAAGGCTACCAGATCATTATTATTCAGTTTTGTATTGTCAGAAATTATTTTCTGATTAACGGCAATTCTCAGTTTTAAATCTTTCATCAGAGGAAAGTCTGAGATGATTTTATTTAACAATTCATCCGTTGTTTCGGCTTGTAATTCTACATCTGAACCTAAGATTTCCTTTAATCTGCCAAAAGTTATGATTTTTATATTTGTCATTATTCAGCTTTTTTTAATTGTATGGTCTTTAATTTCTTCACATATCTTCTTCCCGTTGCAAAATCGGTTGGAGAAAGGGTCGAAATCCCGTCCTGAGGTCTGTCTTTTGCGTCGGTAATAATCAATGCACTGTCTCCGACTGCCGTATTAAAAATTTCATTCCACGAAAACACCACTTTGTAATTATCTTCCGCGATACAGACGATATAATATTCGCTCAGTACTTTGGGCGATTTTTCCTTAAAAGAAACTTTGGCTAAAAGATCTCTCAATAACACGCCGTTTGCATTTTCGATGGTCGATTTATATTCCTTTAAATGATTTGTTATTTTTAAATCTTTAACCGTATGATTCGGAAACGCTTTTAAATCAGCAAGTGTGACTGTTTTTTTTTCATGGTCAGGATTGATGATTTCAATGCTCTGTCCAAAGGATAAGGCCGAAGCAAAAAGGAAAAGGAGTGCGGTTACATTTTTCATATCTGAAATGATTATTAATTTATAAGCAGCCATTAATATTTTAACAGGATAATTTTTACCAGATCATTTTTGTCACAACCCTCAGATTCTTCATCGAGAATAAGTAAGCAATTGGCTTCTGCAAAACTCTGGAGCTTGTAAGATTCCTGTGCGTGAAGCAGCGTTACACTTCCGTCTTTATAAACTGCCTTTAAAAAATGAGTGAGTCCTTTATTTTTTTTATAAGCAGAGTTTACAATTGCGTTCGTTGTGCTGGTAATACTCTGCTTTTTGCTGAGTTCCGATAATAACGGAGCAATATACAGATAAAAACAGGTTAGAGCCGATGAAGGGTTTCCCGGTAATCCGAAGATCAATTTTTCTCCTTTTGTTCCGAAAAAAAGCGGCTTTCCCGGCTTTTGTTTAATTTTATGGAATTGTTGCCGGATTTCACATTTTTTTGTTGCTTCAACAACGTAATCATAGTCGCCAACGCTTACACCACCAACTAAAATTAGAATATCTGTTTCTGAAACAGCAGATTCCATAACTTTTTCTATTTCCTCAGGATGATCTTTTACCCAAAATGTATTGACTTTTTGAATTCCTGACTGTTTTAAGACACTTTCCAACTGTACAGAATTGGATTCAAAGATCTGCCCGAATTCTAGTTTTTCTCCAGGTTTTTTGAGCTCATTTCCTGTTAAAATCAAAGAAACAGCGGGCGGTGAATATACTTTCACCTCGGTACATCCGATTCCGGCCAGATATCCGATGGCGGCGGCAGAAAGAAAGCTGTCCGCACTCACCGCAACGGTGTTTATTTTTGCATCGCTGCCGATGGGTCTTACATTCAGACCTTCTTCCAGATTATTGTCTTCAATAAATAAATGATTATTTTCAACCCTTACTTTTTCCTGCATAACGACAGTATCTGCTCCCAAAGGAAGGGGTGCACCGGTAAAAATACGGTAAGCAGTTCCTTTTTCAATGGTAAATTGTTCTGTACATCCGGCAGGAATTTCTCCGACAATTTTCAACGGTTGATTTCTATCCTGAAAACGGATGGCATAACCATCCATGGAGGATTGTATGAAATTCGGAATATTGTATTCTGAATAAATATCTTCCGAAATGGTGTATCCAAAAGCCTCTTTCAAAGAAAGGATCTGTTGTTTTCTGGTCGGAATATGACGATTGATAATTTCCTGAGCTTCTTTTACACTAATCATTTATTACGTTTTAAATTATCATAATCGAGGGGAGTGTCGATATCAACGGCACCTTTTTCAAATGCAAAAACAGCGACATCATCACTATTTTTCCGGATTATTTTTTTTGCTCCCTGCTCACCCTCAAGTTTGAGTAAATCCTTAAAATATTTCTTCGAGAACAAAGCCGGAACTCCCAGGGTTTCTGCATATTTGGAAGCAACAATTCCTTTGGCTGAATTGTCGTACATTTTTGTCATTTCCAGAAAAACTTCCCGGTTCAGATAAGGCTGGTCGCCCACTGAAATAAAACATTTCTCCATTTCCGGAAGTTTCGAAATCAATGTTTTTAAACCCGAACTGATAGAGGATGCCATTCCGGATTCCCAGTTTTCATTAATGAAGACCGATATATTTTTATTTTTTATAACCGATTCTATTTTTTCGTGTTCAGAACCTAATACAAGGATAATATTTTCTTTTTCAAAAACATTCAAAGAAGTCTCGATCATTTTTTCCAGCAAGGTTTTTCCCTCAAACGGTAACAGTTGTTTGGGTTGGCCCATTCTTTTGGAACCACCGGCTGCGAGTATGATAATGCCTGTATTTTTCATTATCCGCCAATATTAATCATGCTTCTGTTTTGAATAACTGAGGCTTCAATTTTTTCAAACTTTTCATTAAGCTGTCCACCCTGCGTTTTTGCCTTAGACCATATTGCAGATTGAATAATCGGTAAAATATCCTGATTTTCCCTTAATGGAGTGAGCAAATCGGTTTCTTTTTTTGAAAAAAGGCAGTTTTTCAGTTTTCCGTCGGCAGTGAGTCTTATTCGGTTACAGCCGCTGCAAAAAGGCTCGCTCATGGTGCTGATAATGGCGAAATTTCCTTGATGCCCGGAAACAGAAAAGCTTTTTGCCGTATCATGAATTCCCATTGGCAGAGCGGTAAAATCATACCGGAGAGCAATGATTTCCAAAATTTCCTTTTGAGTCATCACCTGATTGCTCGTCCACCGATTTCCTGCGAAAGGCATAAATTCGATAAAACGGACCTCCACTTTATGGTTTTTCGTAAATTCTATAAAATCACAAATCTCATCATCATTAATTCCTTTCATCAAAACAACATTAATTTTTGTTTTAATCGTATGGCGTAGCAGAAGATCGATATTGCTCATCACGCGGTCGAAATAATTTCTCCGGGTGATTTTTAGAAATTTATCAGCATGAAGCGTGTCCAGACTGATATTGATGCTCTGAAAATTGGCCTTTACGATATCGGCAAGCAGATCGTTGATCCGGATTCCGTTAGTCGTACAAGTCAGCTGAACGGGTAATTTTCCAAGGTTATAAATGATTTTATCAGCATCTTTTCTTACAAAAGGCTCGCCTCCCGTTAACCTGATTTTATTAACGCCCTGCTGAACAAATAGTTTTGCCAAGGTATCGATTTCCTCCACCTGCATGAGTTTTGAATGCGGGGTAAAATCATAATCCTCCTCCGGCATACAGTAGAAACAACGCAGATTGCAGTTGTCTGTAAGCGATATCCTGAGGTAGTTATGGGGTCTGCCAAATTGGTCTGTAAGCATAATTTTTATTTAAATACGGACAATATCAGGATGTATCTTTTCCTGTTTATCTCTGAGCGATAAGCCCTTTTTTCCACTCAAAACAGCTTTTATTTCGGCTGCAACAGAGAGTGCAATTTCCTCGGAAGTTTCTGCACCGATATCGAGTCCCACCGGACCGTAAAGTTTGTTTAAAAACTCTTCTTTTAGTATGATTTCTGAATTTTTAAGGTCATCGAGCATTCTGTTAAGCTTTGTTTTTGGACCCAAAAGTCCGATATACTTTAGAGGTTTACCGATAATTAATTGTAAGAGTTCAAGGTCATAATTATAATTGTGGGTCATCAGGACGAAAACTGTGTTCTCATCGATTTCAATAGTGGTGAGGATTTCTTCGGGTTTAGCCATTATAACATCATCAGCATTTGGAAATCTGTTTTTCAGGGCGTGCGTTGCTCTTCCGTCTGCCACAATGGTTTTCCAACCTAAAATATGGGCATTTTCTACCAGAGGTTTGGCATCGTTTCCAGCACCTGCGATAACCAATACGGTTTGTGGCGGATTGTAATTCAGTAAAACTTCGCCTTTATTCCCATCGATTTCAACTGTAATCAGAATGCTTTTTTGATTGCTTAAAGCTTTTTTTGCGGATTCACTAATTTCATCTTTTACAGATCTGACAGAGGAAAATAAGGCAGCCGTTTCATGCGTTAAAAATCCCCCCGTTCCAATCTGGAAATTCCTTTTTTCAGTTGAAAAAAACGTGGCTATTACAGAATCGTTTCTTTTTTCTATTATTTTTTCTAAAAGATGAATTGGGTTTTCAGCCGAATTTTCATCAATATATTCAAATAAAATATGCACAATCCCATTGCAACCTAACTGCACTCCAAATTCAACATCATCGGGATTACTGGTGTCATACGTAATCAGCTTATTCGTTTTTTGATGAATGGCAAGGAGCGCTTTCCGTAAGGCATCCCCTTCCAGGCAACCGCCGCTAATGGCTCCGGTTAACTGCCCGTCTTCGGTCACCAGCATTCTGGCGCCGGGCTGTCTGTAAGAAGAACCTTCAACTTTTACAACCGTCGCCAAAGCCGTTTTTAAGCCCATATTCTGCGCTTTTTGGTAAGCCTTTACGATGTCTCTGATCTCTTTCATTGCGATGGTTCTTTAAGCTGATTTGGGTAGCCGTTTATAGATAAAGATTGATAAGATCTCCTCACCCTATTTTCAAATTTACTTAAATAATACCAGTTTTAATTCTACTTTCTCCAAAATAAGTGATTTTGGTAATAAAAAGAGTGATTTATATAATCGGAACGAATTATGATATATCGATATTTGTTTTAAATGAAAATGATCCATCACGATAAAAAAATTCGTGAAAAATATGAAGAAATTAAAAATGTTTAAAATTAATCAAAATGAATCGCATTTTTTCCAATACATTTAAAACACACTTTGAAACCATAAAATTAAAATTTAGCCATAAAAAATGAAAAAAGTGTAATTTTTTCTGTGATAAATTATTTTGTCTTAAATTATTTACCTTTACCTTAACAAAAAATAGAATATGGAAATTAAACAACAGTACAGTAGAAGAAATTTCCTGAAAATTTCCGGATTGTTAGCTGCTTTTGTAGCCATTCCGACGTCTGTAAAAGCTTTTTACAATGATGTAAAGCATTATTTTATACCAAAGAAAAATGTTTCAAAGCTTACCGTTTCGGTTAATAAAAAGTCTCATACGCTGTATGCAGACAGTCGTTCAACGTTGTTGGATCTTCTACGGGAGCAGCTGCATCTTACAGGTTCTAAGAAAGGCTGCGATCATGGCCAGTGCGGCGCCTGTACGGTCCACATCGACGGAGAAAGAGCGCTCAGCTGTCTAACTTTGGCATCAATGACTGAAGGCAGGGAGATTACCACGATAGAAGGGCTGGCCGATGGCGACGAACTTCATCCTATGCAGAAAGCTTTTGTGGAATGCGACGGTTTCCAGTGCGGATACTGTACTCCGGGGCAGATTATGTCTGCTGTGGCTTGTGTAAACGAAGGCCATACAGGTTCTGTAGAAGAAATAAAAGAATATATGAGCGGTAATCTTTGCCGTTGCGGAGCGTACAATGGTATTGTCGAATCAATTCAAAAAGTTGCAGCATTATGAGACCCTTTAATTTCGAAAAAGTAAAAACAGTTGCCGAGGCCACTTCAAAAAAGAGTGTTAACAGTCAGTTTATCGCTGGTGGAACCAATCTGGTAGATTTAATGAAGAAAAATATCAGTCAGCCCGATGTTTTGATTGATATAACTTCTGCAATGTCCAAAGAGATCCGTTTTGAAAAAAGACAGCTCAATATCGGAGCAATGGTAAGCAATACAAAAGTAGCAACAGATCAGCAGGTTTTGGATAAATTTCCTCTTCTTTCCAAAGCTATTTTAGCAGGAGCATCTCCACAAATCCGGAATATGGCAAGTTCAGCAGGAAATCTTCTTCAGCGTACAAGATGCCCCTATTTCTATGATGTTACAACACCCTGCAACAAGAGAAAACCAGAAAGCGGATGCAGTGCGGCAGAACACGGAACCCGAATGAGTGCTGTAGCCGGATATAATGATAAATGTGTTGCCGTGCATCCCTCGGATTTTTGTGTGGCATTATCCGCGCTGGATGCAAAAGTTATCGCTGTAAATGCAGAGGATAAAGAGGTAAAGATACCTTTTCAGGATTTTCATAAACTTCCCGGAAATACACCCTGGTTAGATAACAACTTACCGGAAAATACAGTGATAACCAACATAGAAGTTCCGGAAAATAATTTCACAAAAAATTATGCTTATTTAAAGGTAAGAGACCGCGCTTCTTATGCATTTGCGCTGGTTTCTGTGGCGGCCGGACTGGATCTGAGTGGAAATAAAATAAAAGAAGCCAGACTCGCATCTGGCGGAGTAGCCCACAAACCATGGCGATGGTACGATGCTGAAAAGTTTCTGAAAGGAAAAGAAGCCACTGAAGATAATTTTATAAAAGCGGCAAAATTGGCCACCAGAGATCTTAAACCTTTAAAGGAAAATGCCTTTAAAATTCCGATGCTGGAAGGGGCCATTGTTGAGGTGTTAAATCAATCCATTCATCGTTAACCAAAGGATTTAATTAATAATAAACAGAGTATGGGAATTCTTGAATTATTCAGAAGTAAATCTAAGAGGCCTGAAGGTCGCGTAGAGGGGGTAGAAAAAGTAACCGGAAACGGGAAATATGCTGCGGAGTATGAAGTTAAAAATGTATGCTACGGTGTTTTAGTGGGCAGCACGGTTCCTTCGGGAACGATAAAATCTGTTTCAGTAGATCAGGCAAAACAGGTAGAAGGAGTTTTGGATGTTATTACACATCTCCACAAACCTCTGGTACCCGGCATGGCAGATCCGGAAAAAATAAAGAAAGCCAATTTTGGTTTACCGGTTTTTCATACCGATAAAGTGTATTTTAAAGGCCAGCCTATAGCGTTGGTGATTGCAGAAACGCTGGAAGATGCAACTTTCGCGGCGTCGTTGGTGGAAGCAGAGTATCAAAAAGATACTTTTAATGTTGATTTTGATGCAGCTAAAGAATCGGTTGCTTTAAAACAGGAAGGTAAAGAAAGAGGAAGTACAGAGGCTTGGCAGAGTCTTCCTTTTATGATAGATAAACAATACAATATTAAAGCAGATGTGCATAATCCCATGGAAATGCACGCCACTATTGCACAATGGACATCTAATGAATCTTTGCGTTTATACGATAAAAACCAGGGGGTAAACAATGTTCAGGCTACGTTTTCAAGATTATTCGAACTCAAAAAAGAGAATATAGAAGTCTTCAGTGAGTTTGTGGGAGGAGGATTTGGCTCCGGTCTTCGGGTGTGGCCACACGTTCTGGCTGCGATTATGGGAGCAAAACAGGTTGGCCGTCCCGTTAAATTAATGCTTACCCGTCCGCAGATGTTTGCTGCAACGGGCTACAGACCTGCTTCGTGGCAAAGAATAAAATTAGGATCGGATCAGTCCGGAAATATATTGGGTATTCTGCATCAGGCAAAAAACGGAACTTCCAAATATGAAAATTTTAATGACGGAATTACCCGTGTGACAAGATTAATCTATAAACTTCCCAATTTAAAAACTGAATCTGCGAATGTTCCTTTAAATCTAAGCACTCCAACCTGGATGCGCGGACCAGGCGATTGTACCGGTGTTTTTGCATTGGAGTCTGCGGTTGATGAATTGAGTTATCAATTAAAAATGGATCCTGTAGAATTAAGACTGAAAAATATTTCATTAGAAAAACATCCTGATACCGGACTACCATGGTCTACTCATTTTCTTGATGAAGGATTGAATAAAGGAGCTGAAATGATTGGATGGAGTGCCAGAAAACCTGTGCCGGGCACTGTAATTGAAGGAGACTGGTATATAGGGTATGGCATGGCTGTGGGCATGTGGAATGCAGGAAGAAGGCCGGCCAAAGCAGCAATTGTTATGTCTAAAGACGGAATCATAACCGTGCAGACTGCCATGACAGACATTGGAACGGGAACGGGAACCGGAATGCTGAATATGGCTCATGAAGTCACCGGAATCCCAAAAGAAAACATCCATATCGAATTGGGAAATTCAAATCTTCCTGCAGCACCCAGTCAGGGGGGAAGTCAGGGGCTGTCTTCTGTGAGTGGAGCAGTCCATGATGTCAGTAACCAGTTAAAATTAAAATTAGCTGAATATGCTGTTATAATTAATCCTGTTTTTAAAGGAGTTTTACAGGATGATCTTCTGCTTTCAGATACCGGAATTCACTTAAAAGCCAATCCTAAAACGGCTGTTTTATTCACCGAATTGTTTGAAAAAAATAATCTGACTGAAATTCGTGTTGAAGTAGATTCCCAACCAGGCAAAGAGATGGAGAAATATGCATTCTGTTCCTCTTCAGCGCATTTTTGTAAAGTACGTGTGAATAAGAGAACAGGTAAAGTAAAGGTTGAAAAATTGGCTGTAGTGGCTGACGGCGGAAAGATTGTTAATGATAAAGCGGCAGCAAACCAGATGTCGGGGGCAGCAGTTGGCGGTATCGGAATGGCTTTGATGGAAGAAAATCAAATTGATGCAAAACTGGGTTCTGTTATCGGAAATGACTTGGCAGGCTACCATTTCGCAGTGAATGCTGATGCTCCGATTATAGAGGTGGCCTTTATCAATAAACCCGATCCCAATATCAATCCTGCAGGGGCAAAAGGCTTGGGAGAGGTTGGAATTATCGGAACGGCACCAGCGATTGCCAATGCAATTTATAACGCCATCGGTCTGCGAATGAGGGATCTTCCTATAACTCCGGATAAAATATTAATGGCCTTAAATCGATAATATTCAGCATTAAATAATGGTGTGAAAGCATTTTCCGGTATATCGTGTCAGTCAGGCGAACTTTTATCCTCGTAATATAATAGCCTGGCTGTATACCGTCCGGATTCAGAATCTAAGATTAGACTGGCTTTTGCGGAAATTGTTGGGAGATATCCCTTTAATCGATTTAAAATATTTTCCAAAATGGGAATTATCGGTGAAACCTAATTCGTAGGAGATTTCGATGATGGAAAGTGAAGTGTGAAGCAGTAATCTTTCTGCTTCCAGAATGATACGATTTTTAATGACCTGACCTGCAGTGATATCAAGAATTTCTTTCACCAGCGTGTTAAGATAACTCGGATTTATATTTAATTTCTCTGCATATTTTGAAGTCGTCTTCAATTCTTTATAATTCTGATTAACAAGGTCGTTGAAACGATCTACTAATCTCTTTTTATGATCTACAGAACGGTCGATGAGGTCTTTTTTTGATGAATTTCTAATGTATTTCAGCACAAATACTTTCAAAAGAAGACATAAAACCTCTTTTTTGGAGTGGCGGTTGGATTGATATTCGCTCCTCAGTTCCCTGAATGTCCTGTTGATATCCGACAGGTCTTCAGATCGTAAAGAAATGAATGGGGAAACGTTATGAAGCGCGGTATCGCTTTTGATCATTTTATTGCCTGTATAAACGTGGTTGTAAAATGATTTCGTGAACAATAAAACCTCACCTTCATTACGAGATTGGTCTTTGAAGCTGTAAACCTGGTTATAATTGATGAAAAAAAACATACGCGGTCTCAGGTTAAATTCCTGATCATCAATGATCACTGAGCCTTCTGCAGATTCGAAATACAAGACCGCATAAAACTTATTTTTATAATGCGAACCTGATTCTAATTTACCGTTGAAAGCAGAAAATGGCATCATCAGAAATTCATTCCTTGTCTCAGAATGCAGGTCGAGCTTGCTTAATGTCAGAGAAAGTATATTTACACTCACATTCTTGTATTAATGATTAAGAGCCTGCGATAATTTTGTATTCATAAAACGTATCACAGACTCTAAATATAGGGATATTAATTCAATTTTGATTGTATGCGGTCGAATGCATTTAATTTTTATGATCTAAAACTTTTAATTCTGCCGGAAGTATTTCGCAGTCAATTAACTTATCGACATATTCGGAATTCATGGCACGCAGAACAGCAAGGTAGCTCATGCTAAAGTCTACCGTGTCGCCAACTTTCAGATTATTCCGGTTGTCCGAGAGATCCAAAATCATCATATCCGAGCTTGCCCCAATAATGCTGACCCCTTTCGTCATTGGGGCAATCTGTTGGTGGTCGATATCCAGCACACCGACATCAACGATCGCTCTGAAAGAGGTTTTCCCTTTATTTGTGAAATCATGTTTCGGCGTTTCACCGATAAGGTTGGTTCCGGCATCACCTGCTGGTATCATTGGTTTCTGTGCAATTTCAATGATTTCTGCGGTGAGTTTAAATACATCCTGGTACATACCGCTGATCGTGGAGTCGTTGTAGACATCTGTTCCGAAAAATAAAGATTCTCCGACTCTGAAATGATTGATTCCGGGATGGATCTTCTTCTGGAATATCAGGGGGATGGTAACAGATGATCCTGCAGAAATAAAAGATATCGTTGTCTGATGCGATTCTTCGATGATCTCTTTAAAACGATGGAGTTTCATCAGCTTTTTCTCATCTGGCAAAATACCGTTCAGGCAATTAAGATTGGTTCCGATTCCAACGATTTCGATGTTCGGAAACCTTTTTACTTCCCCGTAGAAACGGGAAAGATTTCTTGCCATAATCCCTTCCCGCAATTCTCCCATCTCAAGCATAATCACGATCTTGTGTATTTTGTTTTGAAGAACAGCCTCTTTCGAAAGTGCTTTTACGGTTTCAATTTCACTGTTGAAACTAACGTCGGCATATTTTACAATGTTTTTAGCCAGTCTTTTTGCAGGCGGTTTTATATAAACAGTTTGGGTATCGGGTGAAATATTTTTAATGTGCTTCAGATTGGTCAGCCTCGAGTCACAGATCGCTTTGTCAGAAAACTCGAGAAGACATTTCAGGAATTTCTCATTTCCGCATAATAATTTGGCGACAACGGACCATTCAATATGATGTTCCGTAAAAAGCTGATCGAGATAATGATAGTTGTATTTTAATTTTGTGGAGTTAAGTGTGATGTGTGACATGTTATTTTTTTAATCGCATTTCAAGGTATTTGCTGGTAAAACCTAGTTTTTTGTAAAGATGAAAGGCCGGATTTTCCGGCTCGCAGTGGAGTGCAATATCTCCCTGGGAATCGTTTATGGCATTTTGCATCAGGAGTTTTCCAATTCCCCGTCCCCGCACTTCTTTATCGGTGGCGATGTAAACCAGGATGTTTTCGGGAATATATCCACCCATCCCTGTCTTATTCACGACCACGGCACCCACAAGTTGATTACGTTCCTGATCGGTAGCGGTGATGATGATCCCGCCGGGCTTGTTCCGATATCCTAAAGCATAGTCTATCGAATCCGCGATGTCGCCTTTGGGATCGCCAAATTGCTCTAAATGTTCGTAAAGAAACCGGACAATAGCCTCTTTCTGATTTTCTGTTATCTGTTGGGCTTCTGAATATTTTTGTATGTTCATATTATTTTAAATTTATCCCGGATGAGGAAGAAGGACATTATAGCCATCATTGGTATCTGAATTATCAGCCTTCTTTGCATATCTGTTCTTTAAAAAGAACAGCGGGACATCGGTATTATTAATTATTTGTTTGAAAAAGTTTTCCATGAAGAACGATTTCCAGCTTTGTTCATCCTGATAGTTGAGAATGATAAGATCCGCTCCATCATCCTTTGAATAATCTGAAATCTGCAAGGCATTGTCTTCAGTCTCTATAAAATGAGAATCGTACGGCTGCGAACCTTTTTCAAGGGTTCTCATAATCTCAAGATAGGCACTCTTTATCTCATCAGCGTTATCTTCTCTGCTCATTCCCAAAAGGTCGATGGAGCCTTTGTTTTTTTTGGCAATCGTTAAAGAAAGATCGATCTTGTCTGAAAGATGATTTATAACCCTCACCGGTACAAGTATTTTTTCAAATGTATATTGGGTACAACTTTCCGGAACCAGAAGTACAGAAGTATTTGCTCCGGTCAGTATTTCGTAAGAAACCGAACCGATAACGACCCGCTTAAAATCCTGTTTTCCTGAGGAAGCGCAAACCACAAGATCTACATCTTCATCCTCTGTAATCTGATTAATGCTTTGAATTAAATGATCATGTTTAATCAGGGTTTCAATAACCAAGTCCGGATAATCAGATTTCAGAGAGGCTTTCAGTTGCTGAATGGCTTTTTCGGCAAGCTCTACGTTGTCTTTTACGATATCGGCACCCAACAGTTGTTTTCCGGTCTTATCGATCACAAAAAAGTTATCAATATTATGCAGAATAATAATTCGCGAGTGATGCCTCGACGCTATATTTAATGCCATCTTTAAAGCATTCATCGATTTTTCTGTAAAGTCGGTGGTTACTAATAGGGTACTAATGGAATTTTGCATAATCTGAATATTTCTTGAAAACTGTTGAGGGGCAAAGTTCTGTTATTCTGAAGGGTTTATATGTTAGAAAAACCAGTGATGATGGTATAATTTATAGATTAGGCTGAAAAATTATGATACAAACCATATAAATTGTTCAATAATCGGTGTATTCTGAGAGTCTGTTTAAAAAATTTAGTTAAAACGAATTTCAGGTTTCTTCTTCGCAAAAGACTTAAGATTATTGAGCCGGCAGCGCTTTAAGACAAAAGGATTTGTCAACCATACAATTGATCATCAGCATAATAAAAGAAAATCTCTGACCTTCTTCTTTCATCTTAAAAACAGAAAATTTTGATTACATCTTATGCCTTTACGCTTTTCCAGCAAATTTATAAAGTCTCTAAGAGCTCAAAACTGGATGGTAATGAATTTAAATTTCAGATAAAATTTAAACTAAAAATCTTTAGATCAGTACATCCAAAAGGAGTTATGCATCAAAAAAATCGTAATCAGTGCGCTGATTTGTTCCCGTTACCCTGCATGATCAGACCAAAAAGGAAAAAGAATCGTTCATAGACGATCGACGCCTATTATTAACTACCTTTGTAGATATAATTTCACAACATCATAATGGTTGATAATAATTCTATCAATGAGCAAAAGAGGCTGGAAGCTCTGTACTCTTACGACATTCTCGATACTGATACAGAAAAAGATTTTGATGATCTTACAGCATTGGCCGCAACAATATGCGGTACACCCATTTCTCTGATAAGTTTTGTAGATAGAGACAGGCAGTGGTTTAAATCTCACCATGGTCTGGATGCCCGGCAAACCGACAGGTGTCATTCTTTCTGTTCGCACGCTATACAAACTCCGGAACAATGGATGCAGATTGAAGATGCCCGTAATGATATTCGTTTTCAGGATAATCCTTTAGTTACAGGAAGTCCCGATATCCGTTTTTATGCAGGAATTCCGCTCCTTGATAAGGATGGGTACGCATTGGGTTCCCTTTGTGTGATCGATCGGGAGCCCAAAATCTTAAACGAGGCTCAGCAGAAGGCTCTTCATACGGTTGCCCATCAGGTTATCGATAAATTGCTGTTGCGAAAAAACAATAAAAATCTGATTTTAGCGAATAAAGATCTCATCGAAAGCAATCATAAATTGAAAGCCGCCGAGGAAAATTTAAAAAAAGCCATTGCAGATTTAACAGAAAGTAAAGATAAAATACAGAATATTCTTGATATTGTAGGTGAAGGAATTGGCATTACCGATTCTGCAGGAAATATTGTCTATACCAACAGGCGCAACCGCGAAATTTTTGAGCTGGACGAAAAAAGGATGCTTGCGTTGTCCAATGTGTCTCCGGAATGGAATAACAGAAGACCTGACGGATCTGACTTACCGGCCGATGAACATCCTGTTTCCCTCGCTTTGGCGACAGGCAATCCTGTGCTCGATCATATTGTTTTAATTAATGATCAGCTGGGCAATTCCAAATATCTAAGGATGAACGCCATGCCCATAAAAGATATCAATGGAAATATCAGCGGCGCAATCGGAAGTTTTGCGGATATTACAGAAAGTTATCTGTTACAGCAAAAGTTAAAAGAAAGTGAGCATAGTCTGAAGGCTGCGATCTCTTCGGCTAATCTGGGTACCTGGCACATGACGGTTCAGACCAAAGAATTGCTGGCGTCTACCCGAATGAAAGAGCTGTTCGGCTTCTATCCCGATGAGCCGATGTCGTTTGAAGCTGCGATCTGCCAGATTGAAGAGTCACATCGTCAAGAAGTAATCGATATTATAGAGGCCTCTATTTCAAAAGATAAGCCCTACGAATTTGAGTATCCGCTTGTGGGGTATCATGATAAAAAGCTTAGATGGATAGGTTCTACCTTACAGACCTATAAAGATCCGGGTGACCTCAATATTTCGTATTTATCAGGAACGATTGCCGATATTACGGAAAGAAAGATGGACGAACAGCGTCGCACCGATTTTGTCGGAATGGTAAGCCATGAATTGCGAAACCCTTTAACAGCCATTAAAGCATACGTGCATCTGTTAAACAAAGCCGCAAACAAGACCAACGACACCAGTTTGGCAGATAAAATGTCTAAAATAGACAATCAGGTCAGTCGGATGGAAAATTTAATCAGTGGATTTCTTGATGTTGCCCGTCTTGGTGAAGGTAAAATCAGCCTCAACAAATCTCAGTTTGATATCGCGGATCTGGTAAGGATTACAGAACAGGAGTGTCTGAATATGATTACTTCTCATCCTATAGTTTTCGAACCCGCAGAAAGGGCAGTGGTAGAAGCAGATCGACAAAAAATTGAGCAAGTAATGATCAATTTTATCAATAATGCAGTAAAATATTCACCCGAAAATACCATAATTACGGTAAACAGCTTTATAAAAGACGGCTTTGTTCATATTTCGGTAAAAGATCAGGGGATGGGAATTCCGGAGAAAGATCAGCCTTTTATTTTTGACCGCTTTTACAGAGTCGAAAGTGATGCCATGAAAAATAAAAAAGGCTTTGGAATGGGCTTATATATATGCAAAGAGATCATAGAAAGACATAACGGACAGATCGGGATGGAAAGCGCAGAAAGTGCTGGCAGTACATTCTGGTTCAGATTACCTGTTGCGACAGCTTAAGATCATTACCAGTGATCCTATAATGACAAACCGCCCTTTTCCAAGAGCGGTTTTATGATTTTAAATATACTGTTGTAAGTGTTAAATGCACGGCTTACATTATTCAGTCACTTTCTTTTTATGGTTAACACCCCAATCTTTCAATGCATAAATAATAGGTGTTAAAGTATCTGCATAAGGCTCAAGTTTATAAGAAATCTTAATCGGATACTCTTCAATAATGATTCTTTTCAGGAGTTTGTGCTGTTCCAGATCTTTAAGTTCTTTCGCTAAAACCTTCGGCGTAATTCCCGGAATACTATCAAGAATATCTGTAAAACGGTCATTCCCGACGCCAACCGAAATAATAATAAGAATTTTCCACTTTCCGTTGATGACATCCAGCGTGTCCCGCACAGGTTTTATCGTGTCGAGACAGTCACAATGAATTTTCTTATGTGCCATATTTACTTTTTAATTTAATTCCTCATTAATTTCACGCATTACTTCAGCAAACATTTCAGTAGATCTGATTCTGTCCTCACGATTATAAATTGTGGAAACCATAATTAATTCATCAACCTGAGTTTCGTTCAGAAAAGCTTTTGTCTGCTCTTTTACCAATTCTTTGGTTCCAACAAAAGAATATTTCAACATCTGCTGCAAGCTTGGATGGTTAAAGATATCTTTCAAATCATCGGTCATTTCCGTTGGTGGATGCAAAGGTTGCGAATTTCCGGTTAAGACCCCAAAAAACATTCTGATAAGAGAGGTAAATAATTTCTGTGCCTCTTCATTTGTTTCCGCAACAACAACATTAATTCCGGCGATCGTGTAGGGCTTCGCCAGCGTTTCCGAAGGTTGAAATTCTTCACGATATATTTTCAAAGCCTGCATCAGATGATTGGTCGCAAAATGACTTGCAAAAGCGTAGGGTAAACCTTTTTGAGCTGATAAATGTGCGCTGTCTGTGCTGGAACCTAAGATATAGATTGGTACTTTGGCATCTTCGGCAATCGGGGCTCTCACTTTTCCTTTGCTGTTTTCTGCTGAGAAATAATGTTCAATTTTCTCAATTTCGGATGGAAATGAATGCGCCGCTTTCATAAAATCAGAACGAATCGCCTGAGCAGTTAAAGTATCTGTTCCCGGGGCTCTTCCCAGACCCAGATCGATTCTGTCCGGATACAAATGGGCAAGCGTTCCAAATTGTTCCGCGATGATTAAAGGGGAGTGATTGGGTAACATAATTCCGCCCGAACCTACTCTTATTCTGTCTGTATTTTCGGCTACATAGCCAATTAATATAGACGTTGCACTGCTTCCAACCGAAGCCGAATTGTGGTGTTCCGCAAACCAGTATCTTTTATAATTGTTGGCTTCAGCCACTTTTGCTAAAGCTAATGAATTATGCAAGGTCTCCCTGAATGTGCTGCCTTCTGATACAATGGCAAGCTCCAAAATGGAATGTTCTATATGTTTTTTCATTTTTTTTGAATTTAAATTAAAGCGATTTCCGGGAGGTAAGATGAGGTTGTCCACAGAAGTTTTTCGCAAGATAATTTCACATTACAAAATTAACGTAAATTTAATTACCAAAAGATAGTAGTTACCTAAAGGAAAGTGCTTTTGTCTTATATTCAATTTGGCTTAATTCAATTTGAAAATCAACTTTCGTTCAGGAAAGTGGTGTGAAATAAGTGGTTGATTGTGTTTTTTTTTAATCTCATTATATCATTATTATTTACTTCAATATGTTATTTTACATTTAAAATAAAACTTTGCGTTAAAATGATTCATCAAAATTTAAACATTCTCTTAAAATATTGAGGAGAAATTTTTCACAGATGATGATGGGAAGTTCTAAACCTTGAAGGTTTGTTTGGGAATATTACCGAAATCTTCATCTTCAGAATTAATTGATATGATCCGTCTTTACTATTTTCGAACAAAACAATTTTTCAATGACTGATTTTGTAAAGTTGTTGCTCATGAAATCTCAAATTGGAATTTTATCATCGCTAAATGTAAAGCTGATTTCTTGTCTAATGGTAGGAGTTTCTACATCATACCTGATATGTATTGTAACAATAGTAAATAAGAATTTAATATACACTTAACCATGTTGACATTACAATTTGATATTTTTGCGCAATCGAGCTTATATCTAATATGTAATACAAAATGAATAGCTTTAAAGAAATATATTCCGCCTACAAACACCGAGTGTATTTTTTTGTGGCTAAATATGTTTCAGATGACGAAGATATCGAAGAGATTGTGCAGGATGTTTTTATGCACGTCTGGAAATACGCCTCTCAAAATAATTCTGATTCTCAAAATGAGGCGATTATCTTTAAATCTGCCAAGCAGGAAATCTCCCATTTCTATCGAAAAAGAAAAATGATTTTCGTTCCCTTAGAAAATTCTCAGGAAATTGATGCTGAAGAAAATTCCGATATTGAAAAGAAGCTTCAGCAGGAAGATCAACTGAAAAAAATTGAAGTTCTTCTCGATCAGGTTCCGGAAAAAAGCCGTGAATTTTTCATTAAAAACAAAATCCAAAATCTAAGTCTGTTTACCATTGCTCAGGAAAATGATATTTCTAAAACTGCCGTCGAAAAACATGTCAATAAGGTTTTAAAATTTCTGAGAACGAATTTGAATTTTTTCTAAGTTAATTATTTCAGGGTTTTTGAGGGAATTCTATCGTATTGACTGTCCGGCATCTATTCGAAGTGATTATATGTTGTGTTGTTAATTCGGATTGAACTGAATATTGAAATACTTTAAATAATCCTCTATTGGTTCCATTCCCATTTCTTTTCTTCTTTCGTTCACCGTTTCAGGATTTTCTAATGTATACAATTTACCATTTTTTATTTGTGAACCATATATTTGGGGTTTTCCTTCGTCCATTAACATCCTGTCTTTCATCAATGCGTATTGTGATTTTGATAAGTCTCCATTTTTAACCGCTTTTTCTACATAAGGAAAATACTTTTTTCTGATTTCTTTAGTGCTATGTTGTAGACCCAGCCAGATTGCATCCATTTGTCTTTGATCCACCTCCTTTAACGTTGGCATACCACACTTTTCAATAATGCTAATCACTAATTCTTGATTCCTATGGTCTTCTTTAGCGTATTTAATCAGTTCATTTGATTTTCTAATCCTTTGGTCACTTTCTAAAACTTCACTTAAGATTTGACGTTTTTTACTGCAATCAACTTCAATAATGTCTACTGAGCCTACATAGACAAATTTATCCTTATTCATATAAAGGAATATTGATATCATTAAAACAAGAGCGGTTAATAGGCTAAATAGTATTTTTTTAATTCTCATTTCTATTTTCGTGTCATTTCCAAACTGGATAGACCCTTTTTGGTTAAAAGTCAATTGTAAAAATAGGAATTATTTTTAAATGTCTGAATAAAATAGATAAAGATGACCAGTATTGTTATCCCAACAGATATTTTTCAAAATATAGACTTAAGTCCGGCATTTATTCACGATATTCACTTTTTAAAGGACATTAAAGAACAGTGGTCTGATTCTATCTTGCCTGGTAATAAAGGGTATCTCCGATCCGAGGCACAGGCAGATTTATTTAATTATGCGAATATTATGTTGGAAACTCCGAAAAGAATCAATCAAAAAGACTAAAAACCACAGTTTTCCTTGTTTAAAAAGCACAGAAAGAGAATAAAAACATTATTTTCTCAGCTATGTGACCAATTGATGATCAGAAGGCATGATGCAAAAACATTTGAAGAATTCAAAACAAGAGCTTTAGCAAAGATTACCCTCTTACAATGGTTCAGTTTATTAATAAAAACTATTTAAACAAAAAAATCAACAGTCGAAAGTTAATTATATTTTAAAATGGACTACGGGTTTTAATTAAATATTAAGGTGTGTGAACAAATCATTAATTCCGAAAAAAAGAGGTTGACGATTTCAATACCCTGTCGTATTCTCTAATAAAGACCAAAGAATACTATGGATTTCGAAAATCAGTGGAAATCGGTAAAAGAAGAAAACCGTACAATTAAAAATGCATCAGACGAAAGAATCTGGAAGGGTCTTGAACGAAAAATACTATTCAGGAAAAAAAGCAGAAAGTTCCTGGCGGTAGCAGCTGTTCTTTTACCATTATTCATCATCACAGGTTTATACTTCTTAGGAAGTGGGGCATCTTCAGTACATAAAGAACTTGTCTTTCAAACATCAAACGAAAAGAAAGAATTTGTTTTATCGGACGGAACCACCATTATTCTTGAACCTCGAAGCGAACTGAAACTGGCAAAAGATTTCGGATCGAAAACCAGAAAAGTATACTTTACCGGAAAAGCATTCTTTAGTGTTGCGAAAAATAAAAACCTTCCGTTTATAGTCGATGCCAAGGGTTTTAAAGTTCAGGTTTTGGGAACTCAGTTTACGCTGGATCAAAAAGAAAACAATAAAGTTTATCTGAAAGAAGGGAAAGTAAAGGTAGACTACAAAGGTCATACAACTTATCTTTTGCCAAAAGAAACCTGGTTAGCAGACAAAAATGGAATTGAAAAACATTTTTACGATCAGGATGTGGAAAGAAAGTTCGATTTTAACGATATAAAATTTAATAAAGCGATATCTAAACTGGAAGAAACGTATAATATTTCCATTGATTATCCTTCAGAATTTAAAAATAATATCATTGATGGGGATATCAAAGGAAACTTAGACAAAGTTCTTCAGACCATAAGTTTTCCATTTGATTTGAAAACCGTTAAAAATTCAGAAAATAAGATTACACTAAAAAAGTAATGCATCAGTAATTAGGCCTACCGATGCATTGAATATCAATCAGTCAATAACAACTAATTTTAAGCAAAGCTATGAAAAAAACAACAATTAGCATGATGTTGTTAGGGTTTTTGTGTGCGCCACAATTTTCCTTCGCAGAGGCTAACAAATGTTTTCAACAGTCCGTCAATCAACGGAAAACATCATTAATTAAGGTTTTTGAGAAACTTTCAAAAATGCATGGTGTCAAATTCTTTTATTCAGTTTCAGATCTGAAAGACATTCTTGTAGATGATTCTGCAATTAATTATCAGTCACTCTCAGCATCTTTAGATTATTTGAAGAAGAATGCAGGACTTGATTTTAATATCGATCAGAAAACAGTTACGGTTCGTCTTAATCCCAAGGCAATTGCTAAAATCCAGAAAATGAATGCTGTTCAGTCTTTAGAATATACAAATTCTGTAAAAGACACTACAAAATCTAGAGAAAGAGCAATTGATGAAGTAGTTTTAGTAGGTTACGGAAAACAGAGTAAAAAAAACAATTCGGGTTCTATTTCATCCATTGACGAAAAGCAGATGAAAGGGGTTGCTTCCAGTAATTTCGGAGATATTATCGCAGGAAAAGTTACCGGAGTCCAAATCACTCAGGCAAACGCCAATCCGGGAGGAGCGACATCCATTAGAATAAGAGGAATCGGCACGTTAACGGCAGGCTCTAATCCTTTGATTGTTGTGGATGGCCTTCCTTTGACGGAAGGTTCTAACCTAAATGCAATTGATCCCAATTCTATCGCAAAAATTGATATTCTAAAAGATGCCGCTTCTGCTGCTATTTACGGTTCAAGAGGAGCAAACGGCGTCGTGATTATAGAAACCAAACAAGGTAAAAAGGGAAGAATGAATGTTTCATTCGATTCTTATTACGGAATGCAGATGCGCAGCGATAATGTAAAGTTAGTCAACGCCTACGATATGGCCACTTTTCTGAAAGAAGCCCGTGACAACAATTATCTTTCTAAAGGAACAAACAGAAGTATTTTTGATGATACTGCGACGAGAGTAAGTAAAGGTGCATCTTTAAGAGAATTAATTCCCGATTATTTAACTCCTTATTTGGAAAAACAACCCGGTTTAACAGATACCGATTGGCTGAATACAGTAATGAAACCTGCACCTATCAGTCAGACCTCATTAAATATTACGGGAGGAAGTGATAAAAGTAAATACGCGTTCACAACAAGTTATTTCAATCAGAAAGGTTTGGTTATCGGCACTGATTATGAGAAATTTTCTACCAGCATCAATCTTTCAACAGATCTTACGGATAAATGGAAAGTAGGCGTGACAATGACACCTTCTTACGCTACAGGAACCATTAATGCAGCAAATTCAAGGACTTATAATCCTGTGCAGATGGCTACAACAATGTATCCTTTCTTCAAAGTTTATAATGATGACGGCAGTCTGGCTATTTCGCAGCAGATTTTAGGAAATACGGCCACCGACGGCGCTTTAGTTGAAAATCCGGTTGCCGTTCAGGAAATGACAGACAGAAAATATAATTTGTTTAAAACCTTTGGAAATATTTTTACTGAGCTTCAGGTATTGAAAGGATTGAAATACAGATTTTCTGCAGGTGGAGATTACTCCAATTACGAATATAATTTCTTCGATCCTTCGACTGTCGGAGCCTACCGGGCTGCCGCTCCGGATGTAACTTTTGCCAACAGAACAGAATATATCCGCAAGAATTATTTAATTGAAAATGTACTTTCATTGGACAGAAAATGGGGTTCTCATAAAATTGATGCGATCGGCGGACAGTCTTTTCAGCAGGAAGATAATACACAGCTTTTAACAGAAGCAACAGCATTTCCAGACAACAGTATCAGAAATATTGCTGGCGGAACGGCTTTTAAAAATACATTGACTCAATATAAATGGAGATTGCTTTCTTATTTCACCAGAGTAAATTATACGTTTGATAATAAGTATAATTTAATGGCTTCTTACCGCCGGGACGGTTCTTCACGTTTTGGAACAAACTCTAAATGGGGAGATTTTTATGCATTTTCGGGAAGCTGGACCGTAAGCAATGAAAATTTCTTTCCTGAAAATAAGGTGTTGACCGATTTAAAATTGAGATACAGCTTAGGAAGTAACGGAAATAATCAGATTCCGAATTTTGGGGCACTTTCTTTAATGAATCAGGAAAATTATGCTTTTGGCGGAATATTAGCTCCGGGATATGCTACCGCAACGGCTCCCAATCCAAATATTTCTTGGGAAAAATCAAAATCCAATAACTTCGGAATCGATTTTTCTCTGTTTAAAAATACGCTGAATATATCGGCAGATTATTATATTCTGAACAGAGACGGCTTACTTCTGGATGTTCCTGTGCCCCAACAATCGGGCTTCAGCACTTCGCTTCAGAATATCGGGAAAATCAAAAACTCTGGATTTGAACTTCAGATAGCTTCCAAAACTTTTAATATCGCTAAAGATTTAACGTATTCGGGAAGCTTCAATTTTTCAACCAATAAAAATGAGGTTTTAGCCTTAGCGAATGGTCAGAATCAGATCATAACTGGCGAAAATAATTTCTCAATTACCAAAGTGGGTGGTTCAATTGGTGAAATGTACGGTTATAATATTATCGGAATCTATAAAACCCAACAGGAAATCACTAATTCTGCTCATATTACCGGCACAATAGTCGGAGATTACATCATGGAGGATTTAAATGGTGACGGTAAAATTGATGTCAACGATAAAAGAAGTTTTGGAAGCGGTGTACCCAAATACATTTTAGGATTTAATAATAATTTCAGGTATAAAAATTTCGAACTCAGTTTCTCTTTATACAGCGAAATAGGCAAAAAAATATACAACGCAGATGCCGTTACTACCCTAGAATCCGGAGAAGGATTCGGGATGGCTTCTCAGTATTATTTTGACAACCGTTACAATGCACAAACCAATCCCAACGGTTTTTTCGGAATGCCGAATATGAATTTTTCCAACAACAGAAAAGAAGCCAGAACGTCTAATCTTTATTTCAAAGATGCAGATTATGTGAGATTGAGATCGCTGCGTTTAGCATACAATTTACCTCAGTCTGTGCTCGGAAATTTAGGTTTGGAAAACGTACAGGTCTATCTTGTAGGAAACAATATTTTCACGCTCTCGAAATATAAAGGTCTGAATATCGATGCCACTTCAGATAATGTGTTGACTCAAGGTTTTGACCAGGCCTATTATCCGGTCGCTAAAATATATTCTATGGGCTTTAATCTTAAATTTTAAAAATCATGAAAAAAATAATCATTACAATATTCAGTCTGTCCATCATCTGTTCGTGTTCTTCTGATCTATTGGACGTAAATCCTGAAGCGCAAAAGGTTTCTTCTCAGTTTTATAACAATTCTGCAGAAATTGAGCAGGGTATTATCTCGGTCTATGGCGCTCTTCAGTACACAGGTCAGTACCAGTTAGGCATGCCGGCTTTGGGTGAATTGCCTTCAGATAATACCTATGATGAAGTTCCTGCTAACGATGCTTTTACCTATGGAGAATTAGATTTTTTCACCATTCAGCCTAATAATACTTTAATTGCAAGTACCTGGAAAGACAATTACGTGGGAATTCAGCAGGCGAATATTATTCTGACCAGAATCGGAAATATTCCTGATATGACAGCTGAGGTTAAGAATACAAGGATTGGAGAAATGAAATTTCTGAGAGCCTTAATGTATTTTAATCTGGTAAGAACATTCGGAGATGTTCCGTTGGTTTTAAAAGAAACGACCAATGTTAATGAATATTTTGGTCAGCCACGAACGCCTGTTGCAGAAGTATATTCTGCGATAGAGACTGATTTAAAAGAATCCATCGGTCTTTTACCAGCGACGACAACGCAAAAAGGAAGGGTGACAAAAGGTGCGGCTCTGGGAATCTTAGGTAAAGTACTCCTGACTCAGAAGAAGTTTTCAGAATCTTTAACCTATCTGAATCAGATTGAGCCTTTAGGATATCAGCTTTTAACGGACGTTACAAAAATCTTTGATGTTGCCAATAAAAATAACACTGAAATTATTTTTGATGTGCAGTTTGCATCAGGACTAAACGGAAATTCCGAAGGCAGCAATGCGTATCAGATGTTCAGTCCGTCGGGTTCAGTTTCCGGAGCTAAAGGTCATAATCTTCCGACTAAAGAAGTCTACAACCTTTATACATCGGCAGATACAAGACGCAATGCGTATATCGGACTTACATCTAGCGGAATTCCTTTCAGTAAAAAACTGGTAAAAACATCCAATACAATTGCCGATGGCGGAAGCAATTTTGTGGTGCTGAGGCTGGCAGACGTTTTTCTGATGCAAGCAGAATGTTTTGCAGAACAAAACGACCTTACCAATGCCAATTTATATTTAAATAAAATTAAAACGAGAGCCGGAATTTCAACAGTAAATTTTTCAGCGAAAGATGGGCTGCTCAATGAAATAGACAGAGAAAGAAGATTGGAATTTGTGGGAGAAGGGCACCGTTGGTTTGATCTTTTGAGAACCGGAAAAGCGATTTCGGTAATGACCGCTCATTTCAACAATAATCAGGGGTACAGCACTGCGCAGATCAGACCGTATCATCTTCTGATGCCTGTTCCGCAGGGGCAAATCAATACAGATCCTGCTTTGAAACAGAATCCCGGATATTAAAAACAAGATAAAATAATTTGAAATCATCCCATCCCAATTCCTTTAGATTTAATTTTTTTACACTTTCTTTCCCGGGATGGGATTTTCAAAATCAATTAATAATTTAAACTTAAAATAATGATCAATAATAGATTATTTGCATTGCTTTTTACAGCTGCTTTTTTGAATTTTTCTGCCCAAAAAAAGGAAATTTCATTATCAAAATTTCCTGATGACAAAGTAATGGTGGTCGCTCACCGTGGCGATTGGAGAGAAGCTCCTGAAAACTCGGTATGGGCAATTAAAAAGGCGATCGAAAAAGGGGTGGATATGGCAGAAATAGATCTTGCGATGACCAAAGACAGTGTTTTGGTTCTGATGCACGACAATAAGATTGACAGAACAACAACGGGAAAAGGAAAGCCATCCGATTTTACGTTAGCTGAAATTAAAAAACTTAATCTCAGAGACGGTTTAGGAGTAACAACTCAAATGAAAGTTCCTACTTTGGAAGAGATTCTTGAGATTAGCGACGGGAAAATATTACTCAACCTGGACAAAGGTTTTGATTATATCAAACAGGTTTACCCATTGGTGAAAAAAAGAAAAATGCTGGATCAGATTTTATTCAAAGGGCATGAATCGTACATAGAATTTAATCAGAAATATGGCAATATCAAAAACGAAATCCATTACATGCCGATCATCAGATTAGGTAATAGCGAAGATTTGAAGAAAATTGAGAACTATATTCATAATTATAAGATCTACGGCTTTGAATTTACAGTCGGAATCACAGAAAAGGATCTTATTGATTTTAAAATATTCAGAGAGAAAGGTATTAAAGTTTGGGTAAACTCGTTATGGCCCCATCATAACGCAGGAAACAATGATGATATGGTTTTGGAAAATCCTGATATCTACGATTGGTACATCAAAAAAGGGGTGAATATTATTCAGACCGACCGGCCTATAGAGTTGATTATGTATTTGAAAAATAAAAAATTACTCTACTAAATAGTTGTCGAATTAATCGTTTAGAAGATTTTCAGCATACATAAACTGAGTTCAGGATAAGAATGGAGCTGGACGCTGGAAAAGTGAGGCTGGAAGCTCATGAAGTTCTTTATTCAAAGAAAAAAAGGTAGAATTTTGATTTTTTATCACTTGACATAACCTCCATCTTCCGGCACCTGGCTTCCTTCATCTTTTACATAAGCATTGTCAACCCGCCTCAGTTGTGAGGCGGGTTTAATGGTTTTATTGATTCTTATATTAGTTCACTCAAAAATAAGTTAAGTACGAAAAAGCTGATCCATTTTTTTCCTGCTATTAGTATCGGGGCAAACCTTGTAAAATTCAATCAATAAATCATTGGATGTGGGCTTTTTGGGATATTTATTATGAATTAAAAAATTTCGGAGTGCTTTATTAACCTGGGCTTCCCCAATCAGATTGCTCAATTTTACCATTGCTACAGCACCTTTAGAATATGAAATGTGGGTATTTTCAGACTCAACTTTCATTAACGATTGATCTCCGGATAGGCTTTTTTCTTCATCATAAATTTGTTGATGAACTTTTAATCTTTCCATCATTTTTTGTTTTCCGTACATTTTTTTGAAAATCATCATTTCGGTGTACATCGCCAAAGTTTCTGTAAGCATCGCTGAGCCTTCGCGGTCATCGGGATCAATCTGGCTGTTTCCCCACCATACATGAGAAAGTTCATGACCCGCCAGTTCATTAATGACATCCTGATTTTTATCTTTACGAATATCCGCATGAAAAAGCATATCTTCCGTCATAAAAATAGCGGATGGATAAGCTGTCGCTGCAAAACCCTTTGTAAATGAAGAGATTTCTGCAAAATTGATGCTTTTAAAAGGATACTCCCCAAAGTTTTCTGTGCAATAATCTAAGGTAAGAACAGCATTTTTTAACAGGTGATCAACATTTTCCGGATGATTTTTATTATAATAAATGTTCAGTGTAATTCCTTTGTGTTGAATGTATTTAACCTGGTAATCTGCCGATGCCACTGCGAAACGAAAAGGAATATTGGATGCTTTGTAGCGAAAATAATTTCGGTTATTTTTTTTGTAATGATCAGTCAAATCTCCGGTTCCAATAACAGTCTGATCTTTCGAAGTTGAAATCGTCATATCCAGATTAATAAAATCATCCCGATACACTGGTGGAGCATCAAATTTTTTTACAGGCTGAATTTTCCCCAACTTAAATTCATTGCGCTGTTCTTCGTCTTTCATCTCAAAATCTTTCTGATAGCCAATTGTAGGAAAATATCGGCTGATTCTCATAAAAGAACCGTTTTCGATGATCGCATTGAAGGAATCGTGACCATTCACCGCCAACCATTTGTAGCTGATCTCAAAATTCAGGCGGGAAGATTCTCCTGATTTCAAGCTTTTCTTCAGATTAATCACTGTCACATTTTGATTGATTTTGTAATTTTCGTTCAAAACAGAATAAATTGCTGATTTTAGCGGAAGATTTGGATAAAAATTAATCAGAACCCGATCAATTTCTTTTGGGGTTAGATTAACAATGGTATAAGTTCCTTTAATTGTATAAGAATGTTCTGAAGGATTCAGTTGAATCAACGTTTTAATCTCTTTGACAGTCGGTTGTGGCTCATTTTCAAATTTTTTATAATATTTTTCGTAATGTGCAGACTGTATCAGCTGTGTTTCTTTATTTTCCGGTTGATAATCTTTCACAAAAATATAGGCTGAGGTCATTCCGGATGAGATTAAAATAAGGGGTATCCAAACAGATTTTATTTTAAATTTTCCTGTTTCAATTCTGTTATTAACAAGCCAAAGAAACGAGATCAACCCGATACCAAATAATAACCGCTCTGCAAATGCGAAGGTATAAACCCCGTAACCTACAAAATCGCTGTAAACACCCTTGTAATCTGAGAAAATTCTAAATAACGGATAAGGAATAATTTTCTTACTGACGGGCGTTGCCACCGCTAAAGCTACAAAAAGACAGATTCCCAACGCTGAATATCTGTTTTTGATTCTATTGTTAAGTAACAAAGCCAATGCAGAAAAAAGGATCAGAGGTAATGTGTTGAAAAAAATTGTCCCCGAGTAGGCGCTCCAGTCTATATCAATATATCCGTAAATAAACTGAAATACAATGCCTTCGCCAATTAAAATAAGATTTAAAAAAAATAGTAAAACACTCACAGATAAAAAATGACCAACCAACTTGCTTTTAGAAAAATAAGTGCTTTTCTCGATCAGTGAAAATCCCGAAAGCTGACTTCTCCAATACAAATCGTTAACGAAATAAACAGCAATCAGCAATCCGAACAGGAAGAAGTTTTCTGAAATGGCAACGGACATTAATCCCGAACTGGCATATTTCTGTGGAATACGAATCCCTTTTTCGATTTCAGCGTACATTTCCATACCGATAAAAAATAAAATCAAAATGGAAACAGCAGTAATTGCAATGTTTTTGAAAAGATAAATAAGATCAATTTTAGCAAAAGAAAGAACGGTTCTGATCTCTGTAAAAAAAACAAACTTATGGCTTAAACCTTCATTTTGAGCTAAAGAGTAATGGATTGATGGACTATGTTTTTTCACAATGCTTTTCATCCTTTTTTCAGACGGTGAGATGAGATGGAGAGAAAAAAATCTGTAGCTCCATAAAAGTAAACCAAATGAGATTGCGACCGTTACAAGGCGATTAATGAGTAAATATCCCGAAAAACCCACCAAATTATCATTTTTTTGAATTGCCGACAGTTTTCGGCCTTCAAAAAAATAAGAAGATAACCCAAATGGATCTAACAAGGCTGAAATTTGTTGCGTTTGCGAAGACTGAGGCGAGCTTCCGGACATCAATGGCGAACCGGAGAAGACCAAAACGACCATATATAAAACATACAAAAATAATCCTCCAACAACAACCAGGAGTTTTTTCTTTGTGGTAATGGCCAAAAAAAATAACAAACTACACACTAAAAGAGCATTAATAAAACCGAAAATCAGAATAGGATAGAGGTAATACAGCAATGTAAAGTGAGCTTGCATCTCACTTCCGGATCTTAAATTCTGGCCAATGATGAAGCCAATCATCATCAGTATAAAACTGAAAAGAGTCTGAAGAAAAAATAAAAAGAACAGACCTTTTAAATAGCTTTTCTTCGTAATTGGATAAGAAAAAAGCAGAATGTCAAATCTGGAATCCTGATCTTTAAAAAGAATCTGTGAGGCGTACACAATGGCAAAAAATAAAATGGAAAGGCTCAACATTCCTGTCATAAAACCAATGGTGTAGGGAGAATTTAAATAAATCCCATCGCCCACGGTAAGATTAAACTGATGGCCACAGAATATACCAAACATCGTTAAAACTAAAGCAACCAGATAAGCAGGCCAACGTTTAATTATTCGTTTGGTCTCAAATATAAAAAATGGATTCATAAGGCTTTTTTTAATTCAGAGTGTTAAAATAAACGTGTTCAAGCGTTGGTTTTTCAGGGAAAAAGTCAGTTAGCGGATGGTCAGAAAAAACAGTGATATGCAGTTGTCTTTCAATTAATTGCTGACTGATGATTTTATGCTCTTTTTTATATCGTTCCAGGTCTTTTTTATCAATTTGTTTCGACCAGATTTTATGTTCAAGTTCGGAAATCAGCAGATTGGGATTTCCCTGTTTCAGAAGACTTCCCTGATTGATTATTGCAACATTCGAACATAAATTTCTTACATCTTCCACCAGATGAGTGGAAAGAATTACAATCACCTCGTGGCTGATGTCATCCAGCAGAGTGTTGAATCGGTTGCGTTCTTCAGGGTCAAGACCTGCCGTTGGTTCGTCTACAATCACGATTTTAGGATTTCCCAACAATGCCTGAGCCACTCCGAAACGCTGTCGCATCCCTCCTGAAAATGTATGAACATCTTTTTTTGAAAATTCAGAGAGATTGACTTTATCTAAAAGATATACGATCTGCATTCGCCTTTCATTCTTATCGATGATGCCCTTCAACAATGCAATATGCTCCAATAAATCATAGGCGGAAACTTTCGGATAAACCCCAAAATCCTGTGGCAGAAATCCAAGATGCTTTTTGATGTGATCAGGATTTGCTGTGATATCATTTTCATTAAAAAAGATTGTTCCGGAAGTAGGTTTCTGTAGTCCTACGATGGTTTTCATTAAAGAAGATTTTCCTGCGCCATTGGGTCCCAAAAGTCCGAATATTCCGTTTTCTATATCCAATGAAATGTCTTTAATGGCTTGAAAACCATTTTGGTAAGTGAGGTTGAGGTTTTCAATTTTTAATGTGTTCATAGATTTGATTTTTGGTAATAAGAAGCCCAGCAACGTTTCCATTGCTTTAAAAATTTCGTTAAATGAGAATTGATTAAGGTTTACTCTTTTTGATATTCCAAAATATCACCCGGTTGGCAATCCAGAGCTTTACAGATCATTTCCAGTGTGTCAAAACGGACACCTTTTGCTTTTCCTGTTTTTAATACAGAAAGATTTACAGGCGATATTCCCAATTTTTCTGCCAGTTCTTTACTTTGCATTTTCCTTTTGGCAAGCATGATATCGAGGTTTACTATAATGGGCATATTAAATAAATAAATCTTGTTCTTTTTGTAAAAATAATCCCTGCTGAAAAATATTCGCTAAAAAAAAGCAAAAAATTCCCAACATAAAATGAGTGAAAGCTAATCCCCAGATCACTGTTTCAACTTCTACAAAAAAACTCGCAAAAACTAGAAGAGGGAAAGGAAAAAAGATATTGTAGATATAGAACTTTTTTAAATGCAGGATATTGCTTTCGGTAAAAAGCTTTGGTTGAAAAAAGACCCTGAAAACCTGTGAGGAGAGCCAGAAAAATAAGGCGTAAACGAACAAAACCAATAAAAATGAGAAAATAATATAGGTGAAATTATTTTCAATATTGAGAAACGGCTGATCCGTAAATGGATAATTGATATGCAGATACACCTTGTTATGATAGGGTGAGACCCCCAAACCGGTTAGTAAGCAAAAAACCGAATAGAGGAAAACAAGACCATAACCCAATGACAAAACGGTGCACAAATAGTACAGGATCCGGGAAATATTTCTACTTTGACGCATAACGATTAATTAATTTATTAATACAAATATATAATTAATTATCGTAAAACATTAATTATTTAATTTAGAAAATTAAATAATATTAAAATGACTGTTTGATGAGCCAACTTAAAATCAGATAAAAAGATACTCACTGCACGGTTAGCGGTGATTATTTTAACAGCCTGATCAGGTGAAAGCAGCGATCTGATTATGGAGAGGAAAAATAGATGAAAATTAGTCTCTAACGTTGTGTTTTTAACCCACAATAGCGATTTCTAAACAGAAACCACTATCGTTAAGGCTAACTCTATATTAAAGACGAATGTTTAATAAATGATTATCAATTGAAACGCTATATATTTTTTATGCTTAAATTTTCCGGATTATTACCTTTTAATAATCTTTTCTGTAGCAACAGATCCGTCGGCAAAGTTGATTTTCACAAGATAAGTTCCTGCCAGAACCGATGATAAATTAATCTCTTTCCCTGTTGAAATAAGTTTTCCGGTCAGATCAAAAATCTCGAAACTTTTCACGTTTTTATCGGATTTTATATAAGCCAGACCAGTCGTTGGATTAGGATACAGTGCAAATGATTTATTTTTAACTCCTGTTTCTGAAGTCGCAAGAACACCATTGGTAATTTTAAAATCATCAAAATAAAGTACATACTCTGTACCGAAATTCGGATCTGTTCCATTGGAAGTATAAAAAGCAAATTTCGTCGTCGTACTTGTATATCCGGCTAAAGAATACGTTTTTGTAGTTCTTGTATTTGGCGCCGTACTGTTTGGAGAAGTAATACTTTCCAGTTCCTGCCAGGTTGTTCCGTTATCCTGGGAAATCAGGAATTTAAAAACATCATCTGTCGTCGTCTGAGGAGCCGGTGCCGTAGGATCGTTAGAATAAATTCCGTCGCCGGCAGCATAATCAAAAGAAACGCTGAAACCACCTGCAGATAAATCAAATGCAGGACTTATTGCCCAACAAGATAATGATCCGCTATACATATCTACGGATATTGACGGGTTGTTGTTTGTCTGATCATATAAAAATGATCTCTGTTTCCAATACACGGTGTACTCATCCTCATATTCAGGACCAGAAGGTGCCATAGCTGCATCATACGTATATCCCAAGTACCAGTTTTGCGGAGGGTGGGTGGTAAAATCCTCTGTGTAAACCGTTGTCTGTCCAAGTACAGCTGCATAAGCCAAAAGGCCTAATGCCAAAGAATAGATTGCTTTCATATATTTTCTAAATTTTTCCAGGTATCTGATTTTACTTTTAACAATACATACTATCTGAATAATTTTAAAAAATTGCCTCTGTTTAAATCATGTTTCAGAATTGAATAAATGAAGAGAAATATTCAATAAAAAACTTTTGAAAAAACAAGAATCGGTTTTTGCGAAAAGTAAATATGTAAGAAAAAGCCCTCTTCAATTATCCATCGATTTTAAAATTATGATCTGAAAAAGAGGAGTGATACTCTTCAATTTTTCAGATGTACAATAATCTTAGAAAATCATAATGCAATAATAACAAACGAAGGCATGAAAAGCTCGATAAAGGCTATCTGTTTTAATGAATATTCAATGAATTCTACAGTTTAAATAATGAATTAAACTGCTAATTATCAGTGTTGTAAAGGTCTTTTTGAAAATACTTGTTTTTCTTTTTAATTTTAAGAAAAATAAGGCTGAAAACCAATATCAGAGCACCAAAAAAAACGACTGAAACGATACTCCATTTTACAATTTTGCTGTTGTACTGATCTATTTTTTGGTCTGCATTTTTTTGATCCTGCAAAAGTAAGTTGTTGAGTATTTCAATCTGAATTTTATTTTTTTCAGCTAATTTCTGCTGGTATAAATTTTCGTACGCTTTACTTTTATCCATGTTTTTTAAGCTCAAAAAATTCTTTGAGAGCTGAAGATAAACATCCGTGTCAGTGTCCGAAATATCTTTTTTATTTTGGACGTTAAGAATAGAAAGCAGTATTTCGTTGGAACGGTTTACATCATTTTTTAAGGCGAAAATTTTAGCAAAACCTAAATCTACGGATCGATTTAAAATATCCAGATACACTTTCGGAACACCCGGCGAAGAGCTGATTTCTGCATCATTTACTTTGGAAAGATTAAGATATTTTTCGGCGCCTTTCAGATTATTCATTTCAATCAGACAGTGTGCTTTATTCAGATAGGCCAACTTTACATTAATCTGTGACAAAGGATCTTTAGCCGCCTGATACGAGGTAATTGCCTGATCAAAATATCCCAAAGCCATGTCGCAATCTAATGTGTAGGCATAATTCATCCCTTTTAAATAAAGAATATTTCCTCTGATATGCTTTTCTGAACTGGGAAGTTTTGTTTTTTTAAGAATATCTTCGGCTTTGTTAAGGTAAAATTTCGCTTTATCATTCACCTGAAGAGACTGATAAATATTGCCTAAAACGCCTAAAAATTTAATTTGAGCAACGGTATTATCTGATTTTTCGGCCAACTCCAGACCTTCTGTTCCATAGCGGATGGCCTCACTGAATTTTTGTGTCTGATTGCTGACATTAAGCAAAGAAAATAAGAGACGAACCTTAAATTTTTCATCTAAATCATTACTGTTATATATTTTAATACTTAAATCGTAAGCTTTTTCAGGATTTGAAATAAGATATTTTTCAGCGGCTTTTACATCCAGAGAATCATATTTCTGACCATTAAAACAATCAAAACCCAGAAGAAAAATGAGAAAATAGAGATATCTGAATTTCATGGCCTCAATGATTTAAATTTTGAATGTACTGTGCCGGAGAAATACCTTCGATACTTTTAAACACCGACGAAAAAACACTGTGAGAAGAAAAACCACTTTCTTCCGCCAGATATTTTATCTTATAACTTCGGTAAACCGTTTCAGTGTTAAGTTTTTGCTTGATATAGTCAATCCGCATTTCATTAATGTACGCTGTGAAGTTCTTCTTTTTATAAGTATTGATGATATCTGAAACATATTTTGAATTGGAATCCAGCTTTTTAGCCAAATTTTGAATGGAAATATGAGGATCGAGATAGAAATTTGTTGATTCCAGTTTTTCTAATTTTTCCAGCAAAGCCAATTTTACATTTTCCGAAATGACTTGTGGTTCCTTTTTCTTCCTTGCATTTGTCTTTAATTTATCTGAAAATAGCTGATAGTTTTTACCTTTTAATTTTTCCTGTCGGATTTTGAAAAAAAGGACCATTAAAATCATACAGGACAGGAAAACAATGGCCGACAAAATGATAAGACCTCTTTTTTCTGCAAAATTATATTCGTCAACCGTTTTGGTTTCGGTTAAATAAATCCATTGTGAGCGGGCTTCTGTGATTGCTTTATTCCCTTGGCTCACTTGATTTTCTTTTTTTTGTGAAATCAAACTGTAATGAGACACATCTTTTTTACTAAAATAATAATCCTGCAAAAAACTGTAATAAAGAGTCTTGAGTCTGAAATTTGAAGTGTTCTCAATGATATTACCGGTTTTTAATAACCATTGATCAGAGATAATTTCCGGAAATAATTTCTTTTTCAGAATATTAAATTCCAAATCATCCGGATACAATGAAAATATTTTTAAAACGGATTGATGAAAGCCCGGAAATTGAGATAAACGATTATTTTCGCTTAAATTCACCAATATAAAACTGAAGCTGTCTCTGTAATTATGCTTATTTTCATTGGTGATCTTAGGAAGGATACCCTCAGTTTTCTGAATAGCTTTTGCTATACTTCCCTGTAAAATCAGATCATTTGAAGCAAGAATTTCCCGATTAATTTTGAATAGCGCATTCTCACTATAATTTGCATTAAAATCAACATTTTTTATCCCGGCAGAATACAAAATACTCTGATAAGCAATAATGCCGTCTACATTCTGTTGATTTTCTGTTTGAATAATCTCCTGAAGTGCTTCATTGTAGTTGTTTTCATAATAATACGCCTGAACCATAAGTCGGCTGCACTCATTCAGAACCTCTTTATTTTGATTATTTTTCTTCACAAAACCAATTAAGTCTCTTGCTTTTGCAGGGTTTGCAATCATCTGAGAATCTATTTTATGAAATATCTGCTTTGTATCCGATACATGCTGTGCCGAAAGGTGGTAAAAAAAGAGTCCGAAAACACAAGCAAATAAGAGTTTCATGTCATTCAATAAATTCTGCTAAAACAACCATTGAAAATTTTAAATATGTTCAAATAATTAAAAATCAAACAATTTGACTTGATTTCTAACTGAAATTATTTAAAATCAACAAGTGATGATTAAGGATATATTAAAAATTCAAAAATAATATAAAAACTTCTTATGGCAGTACACTATTTAAAAATTTAAAACCAAGCATCTATTTAACTTTCAAAACAATCGTTTTGAAATCTTTTTATCGGAACTTTTGCTAATTTTTATGCGCAATTCTTCTTCATACGTAATTCTTCTGGCTGCAAACTGGAAATTTACTGTAAAATATCTTAAAAAAAACGGCGCCAACTGTCTTCAGATTGGCGCCTTATGGCTTTTTTAGTGACCTTAACAGGACTTTGCTCAAATCATTTATTAGAGGATATTGATAGTATTTTGATGGTGTTAAATCGTAATTCAATGTTAAAAAATTACAGAAAAATCTCTTGTTAAATGAAATATAATCATATCTTCTAATTCTCATTAAATATCTAATGAAATTAAATTGATCCACTCAAATATATTTTTGCCGAAATTTATTAAGCCAAATTACAGGTTCGGAAATTGGTTGAGATATTCATTAAATTCGATCAATCCACTGATTGGTGAATCTGCGTATCTGAAAAAAAAGATCAACTTTTTCCGTATAATGGAAAACTGCCGTTAATGAAGTGCATGATCTATGACTACAGAATTTCATTTTTAAGTTCAAATGATTTACCGAGATCAAATTTTAATTGACAAGACAAGTTTCACAATGGAATACTATATAGATGTGTGTAAATCGATGAAATTGGTAAATGTTTCCGTGTTTTGTATAAATACATTATCCTGTCAAGGACCGAACTTTGTCGGCGAATAGTTATTGAAATATTATGGAAAAACAATGGAAAAATAAGGTTGCCCTGGTAACAGGAGCCGCAAGTGGAATGGGATTAGCAGCAGCTAAGGCGTTTGCAGATGAAGGTGCAATCGTGATATTGACGGATATCAACGAACCGACTGCACAGGCCGCTGAAATTGACCCCACTGGAGAAAGAGCAATTGCTATATGCTGCGATGTTACTGATGAAAAAGCTGTCGAAGCTACTATTCAGCAGGTAGTTTCTACTTTCGGAAGTCTTGACTTTGCTTTCAACAATGCAGGCATACAGACTGCGGCAGTAGAACTGGCTGATGTTAGCAATGAGGTATATGAACGTATACTTGACATCAACCTGAAAGGTGTTTGGAATTTTATGAAATACGAACTTCGTCAGATGCGTAAGCAAGGTAGTGGAGCCATTGTTAACAATTCATCATTAGGTGGTTTAGTTGGAGTTCCTGGACGTGCAGCGTATCACGCTTCGAAACACGGTATCCTCGGACTTACAAAAAGTGCAGCCCTTGAATATGCCACACAGGGTATCCGTATTAATGCGGTCTGTCCGGGTATCATCAGTACGCCGATGGTTCAGAGTATGCTGGATGAGGAACCTGAAGCGATGGATGAGTTAATTAAAGTTGTTCCAGCAAAGCGTTTGGGAACAGTAGAGGAAGTATCGTCAGTCGTTCTTTTTCTTTGTAGTTCTTCCGCAAGTTATGTGACCGGACAGGCTATTGCAGTTGATGGAGGGTATACCATTCAATAACTTGATGACAACTTCAATTTGCAAGGGTGAGGGATTTAACCTTCACCATCTTGCTTTTTAATTAGTAGTGATGAAGGTTAAAATTAAAAGGGATGACAAAATAATCTTTGCTTTTAACCTCAATGCGATTAATACCATATTCTAAAAATCAATAGAGACTGGCTTCAGCCAGTCTTAGAAAGATGAGGTCTCAGAGACTTTAGCCAAAACTTATGATCAATTTAGACTTAAGACCCCATTTTATTTAAATTTTATCATCGGGAGTAAGGTCACCGCTCATCGTCTGTATTTAAAAATCTGTGGAAAATAAAAATCAGACTCTTATTTTTAAATTTAAAATGATCTCAACTTTTCTCTTAGTCCCCAAGTTTTGTACTTGATCGGGAGAACTGGATGACCTTGAATATAAACTTAGCCTGTTGGTAAAGTCAGAACGAAAAGAAGGCGTAGAAGATAAAATTGGCAAAGCACTAAAAATAGTTGGAAATATTTCAGAGCGGTATATAAATGCTAGTCCTATAGACAAGCGCGCAATTGTAAGTTTGATATACCCTGAAAAGATAATTTTTGATGGAAGCGATTTTCAAACTAGCAAAATCAACTCTTTTGTTGATAATATCTTCCTGATTAGAAGGGAGTTATCTAAGCAAAAAAAAGGGGATTTAAATTCGAAAAATTTAAACCCCCGTCTTGTGACCTCGACAGGATTCAAACCTGTAACCTTCTGAGCCGTAATCAGATGCGCTATTCAGTTGCGCCACGAGGCCGTTGTTTCCTTGTTGTTTAAGGGTTTGCAAATATAGCACTTTTTTCTTTTCTTTGAAAGATGAAAACAAAAATTTTACTGTTAATCACGTTTTTCACGCTAATAGCCTGTAAAAGAGAACCAAAAATTTCGTCTCCGGATTCTGTTGCAATCTCCAGTCGGGTAGAATTTAAACAGGATATTAAATCTTTACAGCTGAGATCGGGAAATTACACCTATAATTTTAGATCAGATCAAATTCCATTTAGGAAGATTGTTTTATTAAATGCGAGTTTAGCGGGATATTTTTCGGAATTACATGCTGAAAATACCATCATTGGTGTTGCGAGTCCGGAATATATATTTTCGGATAAAATTCAGAATTTGGTCAAAGAAGGGAAAATACAGAATATCGGAAATGATCAAAAATATGATGTTGAAAAAATAATCTCTTTAAAGCCGGATGCTATTTTTACAAACTATATCGCCAGCTTCCAGAACACCTATGAACTGCTTAAAAATAACGGAATTCAGGTTATTTTTCTCGATGATTATCTTGAGCAGAAGCCTTTGGAGAAAACAGCATACATCAAACTCTTTGGAGAACTTCTCGGAAAGCATCAGGAAGGAGAAGCAAAGTTTACTGAAATTGAAAAAAATTATAATGATTTAAAACAATTAGCTTTAAAATCTACGCAGAAGCCAATAGTTTTGGCGAATGAAATGTATGGAGATGTTTGGTATCTGCCGGGCGGTAAAACGTCTGTCGCACACTTTATTGCAGATGCCAATGCCGAATATATCTTAAAGGACAATTCAGATGAAAAGGCGGTAACGATGAGTTTTGAAGAGGTTTTTGCTAAATCAGGAAATGTTCAGTTTTGGGTAAATGCAGGAAATCATATTTCTAAAAAAGAAATGTTGAATATTAATCCTTTTTATGGAAAATTAGACGTTTTCAGTAAAGGAAAAATCTATGGAATTTCTGGTAAAGAAAAAGGAAAGGCCAACGACTTCTTTGAGAGTGGCGTGGTAAGATCTGATCTGGTTTTAAAAGATTATATTAAAATTTTTCATCCGGAGCTTTTACCGAATTATCAGCTGACCTATCTGAAAGAATTGCAATAACTCGAAGGTTTTCATTATTTTTGTTCTTTCTTGTTATAAAATATTATGTGGAAAAAAATTAAACAGTTCATTTTCATTATTCTTCTTCTAAACGTTGTATTTATCGTATGGGGAAGGTTTTTCAACCCACCGATCACCATTACTCAGATCGGAGGTCTTTTTGAATTTGGAAAACTGCACAGAAATTATATTTCTTATGATGAAATGGGAAATAATGTGAAAAAAGCAGTGATTGCCTCAGAGGATCAAAAATTCTTTATTCACGATGGTTTCGACTATACTGCGATTGAGAAAGCAATGAAAAATAATGAGAAAGGCAAAAAGCTCAGAGGCGGAAGCACCATTTCTCAACAGACCGCAAAAAACGTTTTCCTCTGGCAGGGAAGAAGCTGGTTGCGAAAAGGATTGGAGGCGATGTATACTTTTATTATAGAAAAAGTGTGGAGTAAAGATATTATTCTGGAAAGATACCTGAATTCTATTGAGATGGGACAGGATGTTTTTGGAATTGAAGCGGCATCTCAATATTATTTCAATAAGCCTTCAAAAGATCTTACGACCTCTGAAGCAGCATGGATAGCGGCTGTTTTACCAAATCCAAAGAAATATGATCCGAAAAATCCATCCTCTTATCTGAGAAAGAAACACAATTGGATCATGAGACAGATGAGGAATGTGAGTTTGAAATAGTATCTTTGTGGCCATGAAATTTTTCAATTCCGGTAACAATTTTCAATCTGTTCTTAAAAAATACTTTTCTTTTAAGAATGAAACGCTTTCAGTAGATCCTTTGGCTGAGTTTTTAGAATCTATCAAAGAGAGTGATTTTACAGAGGTGCTTAATTTTTTCAGAAATAATCCGGAAAATGCGGAAAATTTTAAATATTATATCCACCATATTTTCGAAGAAAGGCCTTTTAATTTATCATTAACGGAAGCGAATATTTTATCGGAAAATGCATTCTTTCCTGAACTTAAGAAAAGAATTTTAAATAAAATCCTTCCGCCTGTTGTTAATGAAAAAACGGTTTGGTATCTCATCGATAATGTCAGTTTAAGGCCTAAAAATGATCTTAAATATCTTCATAATCTTCCGGAAAATGAGATTAATGAGTTTTTCAACAGAATCGGAATTGCAGATTTTATTCTGAAACCCTATGTAAAGAGCGAACTGATATTTTCTATGAATATTCTCTCCTGGCGTGTTACAGGTGCTGCCATGGAGGTGGAAGTGGTGAGAATGGCTCCCGAATACAGGAATTTTGACAATCCGTTTTTGGCGCTTCAAAATGAACTGGAAGATCTGGCGGAAGAATTTAAATCAAATCCTGAAATTCAGTTAAATTCTAAAGACAGCAGGTTCAAACAGATTAAAATTTATATTCAGCAGTCTCAGGATTTTGTAAATATTGCATTTAAAAATTCTTCCAAATACGGAATTTCAGGGAAAATTAATCAGTCTCTGCTTAAAATCAGACAACAGTTGCAACGTATCTTTGATATTGTTCACCTGTTGGTCATCAATAATGAAGAAGATGTTTTAATTAAGTCAAAACAGTTAATATTTAACATTTTAAGTTATAAATCACATAAAAATAATATCTCGGAATTAATTAATGACAGTACAAGGTTAATTTCTCATTTAATCACAAACCATACCGCGGAAACAGGAACGCATTATATTACTTCTACCAGAAAAGAATATATGACCATGTTCTATAAAGCCAGTGGTGGCGGGATTATCGTTGGGGCGCTATGTGTGCTGAAAATGCTTTACGGATATATTCCGGGGAGTGATTTTTCCCATGCTTTCTTATATTCCATGAACTATGCAATGGGTTTTGTGATGATCTATCTCATGGGATTTACGCTTGCGACCAAGCAGCCTGCCATGACGGCGGCCACCATGACAAGGATTCTTTCCGAAGAAGGCAATAACAAAAGCAATTATGTGGAGTTTGCCCATTTGGTCTCCAAATTATTCAGAAGCCAGTTTATCGCCTTTGTGGGCAATGTTTTACTATCGTTTCCGGTGGCCTTGGCCATCATTTACGGTCTTGAGGTCTTTTTCTCCCAAAATCTGGCCGTCGATCGGTCTGATAAATTATTAATGGACCTGGATCCCTTTAAATCTAAAGCTATTTTACACGCCAGTATCGCCGGATTTTACCTTTTTATTTCGGGAATTATCTCGGGTAATATAGGAAATAACTCTGTATTTTATCAAATTCCGGAACGTATTGCTAAAAATATTTCGATAAAACAGGTTTTTGGCGAAAAATTCGCGAAAGGATTGTCTAAATACTATGCTAAAAACTGGCCGGGCATTATTTCTAATTTCTGGTTTGGAGTTTTCTTAGGAGCAACGGCTCCTGTAGGCTTATTTTTTGGGCTGGATCTCGATATTCGTCATATTACCTTTGCGGCTGGTAATTTTGCGATTGGACTGTACGGAAAAGACTTTTCTGTGGATTCCTATACATTCTGGCTGTCATTCATAACCGTTTTCCTGATTGGATTCTTTAACTTTCTCGTGAGTTTCAGCTTATCGATGTTTTTGGCATTCCGATCAAGAAAATTGAATTTTGGACAGGTTAGTATGATTTATAAAGAAATTTTCAAGTATTTTATCAAACATCCATTGAAATTTTTCATCCCGTTGCGCTCAGGTTTGGATAAAAAAGCAGACGATTTAATGAGCAGCACCATGACTACAAAATCAGAAGATCATTAAATTTCTCTTCTCCGAATTTTGTCTGAAATTTTTTCAGATAAAAACTCTTTCGCATCTGAAAATCGTGTTTCAAAAGAGGTGAATTTATGGTGATAAAGATGCATTTGTCTTCTATATTTACTGTTTTTATTTCGCGGAACAGGCTTTCATCAAGATATTCTTCAAGAAAATCTCTGATCTCGAATGCCACAAGTTTTCCTTCAAATCCATAGATTTTGGCGAAAGATTTTACCAATTCCGAAGATTGGTATTCACGTTTTTTCTTCTTCTTCATTTTAAATTTCAAAAATTATGCTTTCCTCATTAATTTTTTTCACTACGTTCTCTGTTCTCTCCCGATGGGTATCGGTGATAAAGATCTGTCCGAAATTTTCCTGATTTACCAGTTCGATCAATTGTGAAACCCGGGTATCATCCAGCTTATCAAAAATATCATCCAGAAGAAGAATAGGCGTTTTATGAGTGAGTTCTTTTATAAGACTCATCTGAGCCAGTTTTAACGAAATCAGAAACGATTTCTGCTGCCCCTGAGAGCCTATTTTCTTAATTAAAACGGCATCCATCTCAAATAAAAGATCATCTTTATGAATCCCTTTAGAGGTGTAAGTGAGCATTCTGTCTTTTTCGAGACTTTCCTGCAAAAGATCCCTGAATTTTTTCTCGGGTTGCGTAAAATCAAAGCCTTCGAGCAGATGAGATTCATAAATCACAGATACTGTTTCTTTGCCACCGGAGATTATTCTGTAAAAATTCTGAACAATGGGATTGAGTTTTTCAACAAAAATCCGTCTCTTTTCGAAAATTTTGGTTCCGAAACGGGTAATGGGATCATTGTAAATGTCTAAAGAATCTTTCTCCCATACTCGATTTTTAGCGAAATACTTTAACAGCGCATTTCTCTGCTGAATCGTTTTTTGATACTGAATGAGATCAAAAAGATATTCGGAATCGGTCTGAGAAATCATTGAATCTAAGAATTTTCTCCTGCTTTCTCCCGAATCTGATATTAAATTAGAATCGTAGGGAGAGATCATCACACTTGGCAGATACCCGATATGATCTGCCATACGATCGTAGCTTTTGTCGTTTTTTTTAATAACTTTTTTAGCCTCCTTTGGCTGGGTTACTCTAATCACATCCTCGCTTTCCTCATTTTGAATTTCAGCATGAATGGTAAAAAAATCTTCCTCCTTTTTTATATTGTTGGTATCCGTATTGCCTAAAAAACTTTTTCCTACCGAAAGATAGTGCAGGGCATCGAGAATATTGGTTTTCCCGGCACCGTTATTTCCTACAAAACAATTGATTTGCGGTGAAAAATCGAATTTTTTTTCAGAATGGTTTTTAAAATTATAAAGGGAAAGATTCTTGATTTTCATTTGTCAAAAATACTCCAATATTACTAGAAATAAAAAGGGAAGTGCAGAACAGCTTTCCACTCCAAAAGAGAAGTAACTGTCATTTCTTTCATTTTCAGAGAAGTAGATGAAAATATAGGTGACGATGCTCGATAAAAAAAATGAAAATGAATAATTTAAACCTAAATAGAAAGTTGAAAGTATATTACTCGCAAAAATAAGCAAATAAGCGATGTTTTTAGTGTTCTGAACGCCTATCAGTATTGGGAAAGTCTTTACGGTGTCACTCTTCATATCTCGGATATCAAAAGGCAGAACAAGCGCAGTGATAAAGAAAAAGCTGATGAGAAATATAGGAAGATTGAATTCCGGCAAGGTAAGCCAGCAATTTACCAGTGCCCAGACCAGACCCACATAAAAAACCTTCAGGAAAGGGATTTTCCGGATATAAACATCCAGAAAAAAACTATTATAAAGTAGTCCCAGAACTACAATAACAAACCATTTTACTAATCTGATCTCATTATGATTATGGTAAATTAATAAAGCAGAAATAATTCCTCCGAGGGCATTTAAAATTAAAATTTTAAAAAAATGCCTGGTACGCTGGTACTTAGTGTATAGATAACCACTGAAATACGTGATGAAAATTAAGCAAATTGTTGGATAGCGGAATGTGTTTTGCTCTTCCATGAAAAACACTGCAAAAAGAGTTCCCATTAAGGATACGTAAAGTTGACTATCAATAACGGATTTTTTCAGTATTTTTAAAACGTTCATTTATCAAAATTAATACCTATGAAAAACATCTGCAAATGTGTTTTATTATTTTTTCTATTTTCTTATAGTTTTTTTTATTCGCAAAACTATTATGAGGATCAATGGAAAAAAATTGCAGAGGGCTACCACAATGGAAATGTAAAATCTAATTTACCAATTATTATTGAAATTCAGAATACAGCGATTAAAGAAAAAAATGCGGTGCAGCTTATTCGAGCTCTGAAAACTGAATTTACAATGTATAAAGAAACTAAAGACGATCCGAAAAATAATTTTGCATCTGCTTTTTTTGCTAAAATACAAGAGGCAGAAAAAAGGATGAGTAACGATGATCTTTTACTTTTCAAAGTATTGGAAATTGAATTTTTTGAGGATTATTTTGATACAAAAAAGTGGGAGATTCAAAAAAGAACGAATCTCAACGATGGAGATCTTTCAAAAATAGAGTCGTGGACCAAACTGGATTTTAAAAATTTCTATATCCAAAGGTTTAAAGAACTTTCAGGTATTGATGATAAGCTAAAAAAAGTTAGTCTGGAAAAATATAAAGAAGCTTTTAAAACCCAAAGTGATTTTGAATTTTTTCCTACGCTTTATGATTGGAAGGTGAAGAAAAATATAGATTTTTTAAAAGAAAGTTATATTTTCACTGAAGATGAATTAAAAGTCAACAAGACAATTATTTCTGCTTTATATCAGAATTTAATAGATTCTAATGATAGAAATCCTAAGCTCTATTTTCAACATCAAAAACTTATTTCTGAAAGTTCGGGAGAGGATAAAGAAAATTTTATTACTCAACAGATTTCTTTAATCAACTCACCTTTGAAAGCAGATTATAAGATCTTAATCACTAAAGATGTCGTCGATTTTTTCAATCGTAAATCAAGGTTTTTAGAAGCTGTGCAGCTTATCGATAAGACGAAAGCGGAATATCCGAACTCTAAATTTCTAACTAATATCGTTTCGCAGGAAAATAATATCAAAGCGTCTCTTGTACAGCTCACTTATGATGTACATAATCTTCCTGACAAACCAATTCATATTGTTGCCAAGCATAAAAATACAGATCGTTTTACAGTTAAAATTTACATGGTTAATGATTTTAAGAATAATCTTGAATATTTAGAAAAACTTAATTTTAAAGATTATTATGATAAAATAGATAAAACACCCGTACGGACCGATATTTTTTCTTTGCCAAATAAAAAGGATTACAAAACATATACAACTTCTCTAGCATTGAATCCGCTTTCTAAAGGGCTTTATGTTGCAGAATATATTAATGGGACCGATATTTCCAGATTTTTGTTTGTGGTGACCTCTTCAAGGTTGATTTATGATGAGAATAAAAATTATATTTTGCTTTCGAGAGAAAATGGCGAAATAAAACCGAATACAGAATTACAGCAGTATCGTTTTATAGACTATTCGAATACGAGTGAGACTGAGATTCTTATTAAAACGGATAATTTTGCAAGATTTGTAACGAAGTTCGATTATTACAGGCGAACAAAACTTTTTTACGAACCAAATTCAAATGATTTTAATATCCTGAATAGTAATTACAAATGGGAGGATGATTACAGGAACGAACGTCCTTTAAGTCAGGTTTTTTTAGACAGACAAATTTACAGACCCGGCCAAACGGTTCATTTTAAAGTCATTTCAACGTATCCTGATTTTGAGAAAAAGAGAGATGTTTTGATTACTGATAATGAACAGGAAATTACTTTATATGACGCAAACAGACAGGTTATTTCCACCCAAAAGCTTAAAACCAACTCATTCGGATCTTACAGTGGAACTTTTGTGCTTCCGAAGGATAAAATGAATGGTGAATTCAGTTTAAGTACAGCCGGAAGACATGACATAAGAGATTTGTATGGTACAAAATATTTTTCTGTAGAAGAATACAAACGTCCGAAATTTGAAATTGTTTTTGATACCATTAGAAATGATTATAAATACGGCGAAACTATTGAACTGAAGGGAAAAGCACTTACCTTTTCAGGTATTCCCCTGAGTGATGCTGTTGTAAATTATGAAATTAAAAGAGAGAATATCCGCAATAGATATTTTTGGTGGTATGAAGATATTTACAATAATTACAATCCGATTATAGGAAAAGCAGAAACCAACGAAAAGGGAGAATTTATTATTACAATTGATCTTAAAAAAGATGAGACTAAAGAAGGTATTCAAATCGATGGTTACAATGTAAAAGCAAGTGTCACGGATATTAACGGAGAAACACAATCGGCGATTACGGATGTCAACGTAGCTTCCGTTTCACACTATCTGGAGGCTGATCAAATTAAAGAAGCTTCAGTTGAAACTAATGTAAAACTGAACGTTTCAGCATTCAATTATAACGGAGTTGCTTTAGATAAAAGTTATATGGTTAAATTAATTCAGCTTAAGCAACCTGAAAGAGTATTGAGGAATAATTTTAAAAAGAATATTCAGGATCTTCCAAAACTTTCAAAAGAAGAATTTTTAAGCAAATTTCCCCATGATCGATATGATAAATTGGAAGACCAGAAATATTGGGAGACTTTAAAAACGATTATTGATGGTCCTAAAAAAGGAAAAGAATTAAATCTCTGTAAATTAGAAGCGGGAACCTATCGATTGCTAATTTATAATATTGAAGGAAAAGATTCCATTAAAACAGAGCAGGATTTCAGTGTTTGGAGTAAAAAAAGCCTGGGCAAGAATCAATATCCGTTTTTGAAAGTTGTGGCACCTGAAAAAGAAGTGCTGCGTGGTTCTTCGGTAACGGTGTATGCTTATTCTGCGATTCCGGATGCTACAGTAAATATGTATCTTCAGGATGGAACTGGAAAACCAAAATTTGAAAGAAAAAAGGTAGTTAACGGAGTTGCTTCCTTCACTTTTCCGGTTTCTCAAAATAAAGAAATTGTAAAATATAATATTCAGTTTGTTGTGGCTCATTATAACGATGTTCAGAATGAATATGTTGATATTGATGTGAAAAAGGATGAAGATCCTTTAAAAATAGAATTAACGACTTTTCGGGATAAATTAGAGCCGAACTCCAAAGAGAAATGGAGTGTGAAAATCGCAGGGAGAAACAAAGAAAAGGTTGTTGCGGAGGTTTTGGCGAATATGTATGATCAATCTTTAGACAAATTTGCGGCAAACAGTTACAAATGGTCAACTATTTACTCCTCACCCGACATGATAAAAGATTTTACTATTGAAAATCGTTTGGCAACAGAATATTGGGCCGAAAAAGTAAGTTATCTGGAAAAAAGAATAGTTAATGAACCAAAATTTAATTGGTTTGATGATGATGGTTTAAATAATCTTCTGTTAAAATATGGTTTAACCACCGATACTGACGGTGATGGCATTGATGATCGAAATGATGCATGCCCCACTGTTCCCGGATTGCCTGAATACAATGGATGTCCTAAACCTAAAAGTGTTACCGCTGAAGAAGTTGAAAGCAGTTTTAAAGGTTCGAGAAATCGTTTTGCAAAATATGAAGATACTGATTATGACGGAGTTTTAGATAAGAGTAATATTAAAAAAACAAATGTTAAAAAAGAAATTCTCGAGGAGGTAAAAGCCCGCCAGAATCTAAATGAAACCGCATTTTTTTATCCGGATTTAAGAACAGACATCAACGGAAATGTAAGCTTTGAATTTACAACCCCCGAAGCATTAACGAAGTGGAAGCTTATGTTTCTGGCACATACAAAAGACGTAAGAACAGCAACTTTTGAGAAAGAAATCATTACCCAGAAGAAATTATCTGTAACTCCAAATTACCCAAGATTTTTACGGGAAGGAGATGAGCTTAATTTTCAGGCTAAAATCTCAAATCTTACACAAGAAACATTAAAAGGTTCAGTCATTTTACAAATTTTGAATGCCGAAAATAATGAAGATATTACCTCTCAGTTTGAAATTATCTCTTACATTAAAGATTTTGAAGTAAAAAGAACCGGAAATTCAGTGGTGAGCTGGAAAATAAAAACGCCTTATCATAAAGTCAATTCAATTATTATAAAAGTAGTTGCCAAATCAGGGAAATATTCTGATGGCGAGCAGATTCCGGTTGCGGTTTTATTCAATACCATGCTTTTAACAGATTCCGTTCCGATTTTTGTAAAAGAAGGTGAAACCAAAACATTTAAAATAAACAATTTAATTAACGATGTTTCTTCAACGGCTGTTAATTTCAGCAATACATTAGAACTAAAAACCAATCCTGTATGGGAAATTATTTTCGCACTACCAGATTTAAGCGGTCATCTTAATATCAGTGCAGATTCACGTTTCAATACCTGGTTTGCTGATATTGTCGGAACAGAGATTTTTAAAGCAAATCCTAGAATGAAAGCGGTTTTTGATGAATATAAATCCGCAGATCTACTCAAAAGTAATCTTGAAAAGAATCAGGAACTGAAACAAATTCTTTTAGAAGAAACGCCCTGGGTTTTACAATCGCGATCGGAAGAAGAAACGATGCATAAAATAGCAAGACTTTTTGATGTAAATGAAATGAAAAATTCAATCAATTCTGATTGGGATGTTTTATTGAAAGAACAGAATGGAGATGGTGGTTTCCCTTGGCTTCCTGGCTATAAAAGCAGTTATTCTGTTTCATTGTACATTCTTAAAAATATGGGTAAAATGAACGAATGGCTGAAAGAAGGAATTTCAGAATATCAAATGAAAGGTCAGAAAGAAATGGTTTCCAAACTTATCAATTATATCGACAGGGAACTGGAAGTGTATTGGAATGAAAAAGAAGATAACCCGTGGAGTAATTTTGCCTTAGATTATTTGGATACCCGACGGTACTGGGAAAAAGAATATCCGCTTGGTGATAAAGGGGCAAGGCTGAAAAAAATTATTACGGAACGTTCAGATACGTTTAAATTAACAGATCTTACTTTCTATGGAGTTCACAGGGCAGCGCTTATTTTTGACAGTTATGGTTTAAAAGTTGCATCAGAAAAATTAATTAATTATTTAAAAGAAACATCCGTTTCCTCAGAAACACAAGGGGCTTATTGGAAGAAAAACCTGAATGACTGGGGATGGTACGAATCAAAAGCTGTTAATCATGCCGGAGCTATTGAAGCACTGAATAAAATAACGCCAAAAGATATTAATTTTATTGAAGAAGCAAAAATCTGGCTGGCGACACAAAAGGAAAACAATTCGTGGGGAAATTCCAGAACAACCGCTGAAATTATTTATATTATGATGAATTCTGGAAAATCATGGACGACACCGGAAGCTGATAAAGCAACAGTAATCTGGGATGGGAAAGAAATTTCTCAGGATTCAAAAACGACAGGATATCTGAAAAAGGTTGTAAAATCAAACAAGATAAACCGTGGTTTGGGTGAAGTTACGGTTACAAAACCGGGTCCCGGAATTGTTCAGGGAGGATTATTCTGGCAATATTATGAAGATCTGAGCAAAGTAAGGTCTACTGAAACTTATATTGCCATGACCCGGGAAATTTATAAAAAATTGCCAACTGAAAATGGAGAACAGTTAATGAAAATTACAGAAAATAGTCCGTTAAAAATAGGAGACCGGGTAACTGTAAGGATGATTCTTGATACGGATCGTCCGATGCAATATATTCACCTAAAAGATATGAGAGCTGCGGGATTTGAGCCTGCGGATGTACTTTCCGGATATCAGTGGAAGAATAATTTAGGATATTATCAGACCACCAAAGATGCATCTACCAATTTCTATATTTACTATATGCCAAAAGGTAAATATATATTTGAATATGATCTGATATGTAATGCATCCGGTAATTTCTCCAGCGGATTTGCCACTTTGCAGAATTATTATGCTCCTCAGATGAATGCCCGCACAAAAGGCGATACCATTGAAATTAAAAACAAACAATAATGAAATATATAAAATTTGTCATCTTCATTTTTTGCTTAACAATCTTTTGCAGGATGCAGGCACAAAAATACTACGACGACCAATGGAAGAAAGTGGAAGAAAACAGTAAAAAGGGAACTTATAAATCGAATCTTCCCCTTGTTTCAGACATACAAAAACAAGCCATGAAAGAAAAGAATACCTTACAGCTCATCCGCTCGCTGAAGGCCGAATTCAGTATTTTAAATACCACTTCGGATGATGAGCAAAATAATGCGGCGTCAGGATTTTTTACAAAAATTCAGGATATTGAAAAGCAATTGAAAGGCGATGAAACAATTGTTTTTAAAGTACTGACCAATAATTTTTTCATGGATTATTATAATCAAAATGCATGGAAAGTTAACGGAAGAACAAATCTGAATTCTCAGGATGTTTCGCAGATCGAAACGTGGAGTAAACTCGATTTTAAGAATTATCTGACGAAAAATTTTCAGTCTTTGGATCAGCAGAAATCTGAAATGAAAAAGGTGTCTTTAGCTAAGTATAAGGATCTGTTTTCTAATACAAAAGATATTGCTTATTTTCCGACCTTGGCCGATTGGTATGCGCTGAAAAAAGTGAGTTTTTTTTCGGATACCCAGCTTTTTACTAAAAACGAGCTTGCTGAAAACAGAAAAATAATCGATGCTTTATTTAACGAACTGATCGCTCAGAATACAGGCAATTCAAAACTGTACTTTATGCATCAAAAGCTGGAAGAAAACTGTAATTTTAATCAGTGTAAAGATAAAATCGAGCAGTTGAAAAATCTTATTCAGTCTGATACAGAAGGAGATTATAAGGTTTTGATCATGGAACAGATCATGTCTGAACTTGTTGCTAAAAAGGAGCAGAAAGCAGCTTTGGAAATTGCCAAGCAGGCTAAAAATAAGTATCCGAAGTCTCCATTTATTGAGAATATCAAAAATATTGAAGAACAAATTAAAAATCCGACTCTTAATTTTCAATATGAAGAGCAGACACAGCCTAATCTGCCGATTCATTTTGTGGTCGATCACAAAAATGTATCTGAATTTTCTTTAAATATCTATGAAGTGAAGGATGATTTTACTTCGTTTATGCAATATTCAGGGAATTCTAACAAAGATATCTTCAAAACTATTAAAAAAAATAAGGTACGCACAGAGATATTCCAGTTGGATGATGCTAAAGATTATTTAAGTCATTCGACTTCTCTGGAGATCAAACCGCTTCCTTCGGGAATATATCTGGCCGAATATCATGTGCCCAACGGTGAAAATGATCAGAGACAAAATTTTTATTTCTTAGTCTCAAACAATAAAATTATTTATCAAAGTAAGAGTGGCGGCGAAATGAATTCTACGCAGCTTAAATTAGTCAGCAGCGAAAACGGAAAACCTGCCGGCAATGAAAAACTTACATTTTATGAATATAACAATGGTAAAGGAATTAATAAAATTCAGGGGAAAACCGATGAAAATGGCATTTTTACACTGCCCTCCAAGCAGTATTATGTAAAATATCTTGTTCAGCAGTCTGACAGCAACGATTATCAGTTTATCAATGTCTACAGAGAATATTATACAGATCAGAATTCCAATAAGGAAATCCGGACCCGTGCTCAGATTTTTACCGATCGTGCCATTTACAGACCTGGTCAGACGGTTTATTTTAAAGTAATCAACACGAAAATTGATAAAGAATCGGAGTCGGTGGCTTCAGGATTAAAGCAGAAGATTACGCTGAAAGATGCCAATTATCAGGATGTGAGTTCTCAGGACTTTACCACCAATGAATTTGGTTCTTATCACGGGAGTTTTATCCTCCCGAAAGGAAAGCTGAACGGCAGATTTACGCTGGAAACGGACGGCGGAGCGGCCGGATATAAAAATATAAGCGTTGAAGAATATAAACGTCCCAAATTTGAAGTCACTTTTGAACCTGTGAAAGGAGATTATAAATACGGACAAACTATTGAACTGAAGGGAAAAGCAGTGATGTTTTCCGGTGTTGCACTGAGTAGCACCACGGTTAATTATGAAATTAAAAAACGTAATATACGCTGGAGGTATTTCAGTTGGTATCCACAAAATAATGATAATGAAAATTCAATTTTAGGAGAGGTTAAAACGAATGAAAAAGGAGAATTTACAATTCAGTTAGATCTTAAAAAAGATGAAAAAATTGAGGGAATTCAAATTGATAATTATGAAATCAATGCTTCTGTAACCGACATCAATGGCGAAACGCAATCTGCCGATACCAACCTGAAAGTGTCTTCGGTTTCCCATTATATCAAAGCAGATGATATTAAAAGTACATTTTCCGACGAAAATATTAAACTGAAAGTTGAAACCAAAAATTATAATGAACAGGAACTTAAAAAGTCTTATCAGGTAAAACTGACCAAACTTCAGGAGCCGGACAGGATTTTCAGAAATAATTTTAGAACTGTCGTTCAGGATCAGCCAAAATATTCAAAAGAAGAATTTTACCGTAAATTCCCACATGATCTTTATGATAAAAATGATGAACTCAAGAACTGGAAAATAGAGAAAGTTTTAATTAATAAAATCCAACAACCGACAGTTGATCTGGATCTTGGAAAACTTGATCCGGGAACGTATCAGCTGGAACTGTATAATATTGAAGGAAAGGATACTATTAAGACAGCTCAGAATTTCAATGTTTGGGATAAAAAATCTTTAAAAGCAAATCAGAAAACATTCTTAACCGTTTTAGATCCTAAAAATGAATTTTCAAGAGGGGAAAAGGCAAAAGTATATGTTTATTCTGCGGTTCCCAATGCTTTGGTAACTGTTTTTATTCAAAATGGCTCAGGAAAAACAATTTCAGAGGTTCATCAGTTTAAAAACGGTTTGCTGGAATATACGACAGAGATTCCAAAAGATCCATCAGTGTCAATGGTTAATCTTCAGTTTCAAATCGTTTCATTCAATGATGTTCAGACCGAAAGTGTCGATTTAAAAATTAAAAGCACAGAACAGCCTTTGAAGATTGAAACGGTGACTTTCAGAGATAAATTAGAACCTAATTCCAAAGAAAAATGGTCTGTAAAGATTTCAGGAAGTGATAAAGAAAAGATCAATGCTGAGGTTTTGGCCAATATGTACGATATGTCTCTGGATCAGTTTGCGGCAAATAGTTTTAACTGGCAGAAGCTCTACACGCCTTATTCTATCGTTTCGTCTTATGATATGAGACAAAGCCTTTATTCAAGTTATTATCAGAAAAGATCGAAGTATTTCAATGGAAATTATGTGGAAGTTCCTCAGTTTAATTGGTTTGATGATTCTATATCAAATAGGTTTCAAGGGAGAGTTACGGGATTGAAAGTTCGTGCTGCAGCATCAGCAATGCCCGCACCTATGGCAGTGGCTGATTCGATGAATAAAAATGCAGAAGAAGTTGTAATGGGTTTCAGCGCCGCAACAAAATCAAAGGATGCGGATTCGGGTGCTGTATCGGACAAAGATGATCAAGGTTCTTTAGAGAAAATTCCTGTTCGTCAGAATTTAAATGAAACTGCTTTTTTCTATCCGGATCTAAAAACGGATTCCGAGGGAAATGTAAACTTTGAATTTACTTCTCCCGAAGCATTGACAAAGTGGAAATTAATGTTCCTGGCTCACACCAAAGACGCAAGAGCGGCGACCTTGCAGAAAGAAGTGGTCACGCAGAAAGAGTTTTCCGTTACTCCAAATTATCCGAGATTTTTAAGAGAAGGGGATGAATTGAATTTACAGTCAAAATTATCTAACTTAACCAATAAAAAGCTCAACGGTTCTGCGCAATTGCAGGTTCTTGATGCATTGACGAATGAAGATATTTCAGAAAAATTCGGGTTGAGTACAGTAACAGCCGATTCAGGATATAATAAAGAGCAGACTTTTTCGGTTGATGAAAATGGAAATTCAGTTCTAACATGGAAAATAAAAGTTCCAAATACTATTTCTTCGATTATTTTAAAAATCGTTGCTAAAGCCGGACAGTATTCTGACGGCGAACAAAAAGCAGTGGCGATACTTCCGAACAGAATGTTGGTGACCGATGCGGTTCCGATTTTTGTAAAAGAAGGCGAAACCAAAACTTTTGAGCTTGAAAATCTTAAAAATGCCAACTCATCAACGATTTCTAACGTCTCAAATACCTTGGAGCTCACGACCAATCCGATTTGGGAGATTATGTTTGCGCTTCCGAGTCTGAAAAATGATCCGAATAATTCTGCAGATGTCATCTTTAATAAATGGTTTGCCGATGTTCTGGCTTCCGAGATTTTTAAAGCCAATCCGAAAATGAAAACGGTTTTTGAAGAGTATCAGAATAAAGGATTATTAAATTCAAATCTTGAAAAAAATCAGGAGCTGAAACAATTGTTGCTGGAAGAAACGCCTTGGGTTTTAGAAAGTAAAAGTGAAGGCGAACAGATGGCTAAATTAGCATTATTGTTCGATGCAAATACCATGAAAAATTCCATCAATCAGGATTGGGATGATTTCAGCAAACTGCAGAATCCGGATGGTGGTTTCTCTTGGTATCAGGGATATCCGAGCTCTTATTCCACTTCTTTATATATTCTTAAAAATTTAGGAAAAATTAGTTCCTGGCTGAAAGATAATGTGAAAGATTATCAAAGCTCAGAACAAAAAGAATTGGTGAAAAACCTGATTGGATATGTTGATCATGAAATGGATAAATATTATGATTCGAAAGACAAAAATGTCTGGACAAACTGGTCATTGGATTATCTGGACACAAGAAATTACTGGGAAAAAGAATATCCGCTGACGGGAAAAGGGGCTTCTTTACAATCTTTGGTTAAGCAAAAAGCAAAAACGGCAAAATTAACAGATTTTACCTTCTTTGGATTGCATCGTGCAGCTTTATTGATGAATGATTATGGCTTAAAAGAAGTTTCAGATAAATTATTAAATTATTTAAAAGAAACTTCGGTAGACTCAAAAACACAAGGTGTCTATTGGAAACAAAATCTGGATGGCTGGGGCTGGTTCAGCTCAAAAGTAGTTAATCAGGCAGGTGCTTTGGAAGCTTTCAATACGCTGAAACCAAATGATCAGAAGTTTATTGAAGACATGAAAATATGGCTGATTACGCAGAAAGAGGTTAATTCTTGGGGAACTTCAAGAGGTACGTCAGAGGTTATTTTTACGATTTTAAATTCAGGAAAATCATGGACAAGTGCAGAAAGTGATAAAGCAACTATTGTTTGGGGCGGAAAAGAACTGCAGCCACAAACACAGGCAACGGGATATGTAAAATCAGCTGTAAAATCTGATATTTTAAATAAAAACCTGGCCACCGTTACCGTTACAAAACCTGGCGCGGGCGTTGTTCAGGGAGGATTATTCTGGCAATATTATGAAGATCTGGATAAAATAAAATCTTCTGAAAACTATATTTCGATGACCAAAGAATTATACAAAAAAATAAAAACGGTCAACGGCGAAGAGTTACAGAAAATAACCCCTGAAACGCCATTGAAAGTTGGCGATAAGGTAACAGTACGAATGATCCTGAATACCGACCGCCCAATGGAATTTATTCATCTTAAAGATATGAGGGCAGCAGGATTTGAGCCAGTGGACGTGATTTCAGCGTATCAATGGAAAAATAACCTGGGATATTATCAGTCGACCAAAGATGCGTCTACAAATTTTTATATTCAATACATGCCGAAAGGTAAATATGTCTTTGAATACGATTATATAGCGAATGCGGCAGGAAAATTCTCAAACGGGATTACCACAATGCAGAACTATTATGCACCGCAGATGAACTCTCATTCAAAAGGAGCGATGGTTCAGATTTTGGAATGATTTTTGGCTTTAAGGAAGGTGTAAAATTAAAATACAATACATATGAAATTTTCAAAGATACTGATGACAGGCCTGATAATGATGATTGGAGTGAATACTTTTGCTCAGAAAAAAGCAGAAAAGTTTGCAAAACTGGAGATTGAAATGTTCCCGAAAGCGAAAGAAGGTTATAAACAAGTATACGTTCAGTTACCTATTGCAAAAAATGAGAACGACTTAAAAGTGGAGTTCTTTGTAGGTGCAGAAAAAATGCTGGACTGTAACAAACATTTTATGATGGGCAATGTGAAAACCCAGGATCTGCAAGGTTGGGGCTACACGTATTATGACGTAGAATCTAAAGGTGAAGTAGGAGGGACGCTGATGGGTTGTCCGGATCAGAAACTGACCAAGCAATTCGTTAACCTGAAACCTGAAACAGTGAGATACAACAGCAAGTTGCCTTTAGTTTTTTATATTCCTAAAGACATGGAAGTACGTTACAGAGTACTTCGTCCGGATGCGATGAAGAAAGCGATGCAAAGATAAATCTAACTCGTTAATATAGAAACTCCTCAAATTTTGAGGAGTTTTTTTTGTTTTTGAGATTAAAAAATCTGCGATCCAGGCCAAAGGTCTCCAAAATTTGGAAATTCTGTTTTCATCGAGCTTTTAACAACTGACCTGAAGCCCAACGCTTTTGATAGGAATTTATATAAAATGGAAATTAGTATTTGGAATAGTTGATTTTAATTGAACCTGTGTCAGTAGAATAACTCAAGGATTAAGTAAAATAATTTAAGTATTAAGTCAATCATGGGTGTTGTTATGTAGTTTAATGAAGTTTTGTGCCTTGTTTCTCCCACATCGATTTATGAACGGAAGTCATGATTTATCAGATTTTCATGAAGGTTGTTTTTTCCAATCAGAATATAAAATAAAAAGAAGAACGAGAAAATACCTATATTTAATCTGGATGGTTTTAAAATCAATCTGAATAAAATTTCTTCTATTACAGGAACTATAAATACAACTTTGTATATATTTTCTTTACTGATTTCATTTGTAGATAAAGATATCAGGTTCATTACAGAGTCATACTTTAAGATATTAACTATGATATAATCAGTTGGTGATATTAATCCAAGCTGACCGTAATAAAGCAAAATATTAAGATATATGAACCGAAAAGGAATAAGATTTTCTTTAAAAAACGTACATCTGAAAAATCAGTTTTTGAAAATATATTATAAAACATTTTTATAAAATTGGAGTTCTGAATTTTGCAGAACTCCTGATTATTTCTTACCAAAAATATCGTTTAATACAGCTTTTCCAAGCCATACACCTGCTTCATAAGCGTAACCATCATGCCCTCTACAGATCGTCAGCAATTCTCACCATTTAATAATTTTGATTCTATAAAGCCAAGATTGACTCGTTTTCAGCTACTTAAATTCATTTTGTTAAAGATTTTAAATTATTAATTTTTTTTGTCATACAATCCCTGACATGGGGTTTTGCTGATCAGCGTTGTACTTTTTATTTCCTGTACTGTACACCTACAAAAAATAAATCATTTGTGTTTTTACCTGAAGCAAAGATGGGATGTAAAAAAATATAAAAAAAGAAAATGCTGACGATATTTATAAATATAGAACTAGGAATTTATAAAAACAGGGTTTTTAATTTATTGTATTTTAGTTTTTTATGAGTTTTATTGCTGCTCTTTTGTATTTTCAATTTCTTTTATATAAATGGTAAGAGTAGTGCCTGTTTTTTTCTTAAAAGCGATGGAAAATGACTGTTCCGTGTTATAACCAAGTTCCTCTGCTATGGCTGATAGTTTATAAGAACAGATTTTTTTATCCTGTACCAATTGTTTTAAAGCGTAATCAATACGAAGATCATTAAGGTAGGCGGCAAAGTTTTTTCCTTTATGGCTGTTAATAACGTCAGATAAATAGGCCGTATTCGTTTTTAAGTTTTTTGCCAGATTTGCCATTGTTACCCCTTTTTTAAGGTAATGTTTTTTATTTTCAAAATTTTCCAGCTGTTTCAGAATAGATTCGCTGATTTCTTCCGGCGTAGTTTTGGTAATTTTATCTGGACTTACGAAAATTTCTGTTTTCTTATTTTCTTTGTTATCATTTTCATCAGAAACTGGATCACTTACAATTACCGCTTCTATACTTTGTTCTACAGATCTTACAAGATCATGCGCTATTTTCCGATATTGCTTTTCAGTTTTCTTAGATTTATAATATAAATAGGCAAGCCATGAAATAATGATCAGCAAGGCGCTAACAGATATATACAACATTATCTTTCTTCTTTCTAATGCACTGATGATATTTTCTTTTTCCTCTAAAAGATTAGGAGTATCATACTTTTTAGGCAATTCTGTAGAAAGATACCGAAATTGATCATCCAGTTTTTTATCGACTTTTAAAAAACGATCAATATAATACAGCTGTTTCTCCTGATCATTTTTTTCTTTGTAATAATCTATTAAATAAGTGTATACTTCACGGAGCTCGGGAAATGTGATATTAGTTTTTTGAATATTGGAATCTAACCTTTTAAAGTATTGAATAGAAATATCTTTTTTTTCAAGACCGTTATATGATTTTCCCAAGCTGTATAATGCATAGTTTACATTATTATCCTCAATACTTAGAAAGAATTTATATGCTTTCAAAAGTTCTATGACAGCAGAACTATATTTTTTTTGTTTTAGGTAAGAATATCCAGAAAAATATGAATATTGAGCAGCAGCATATTTACTTTTACTTGTGAATGTAGATTTCAGCCCTTCTCTAATTAAGATAGTAGCGGAATCTATTTTGTTAAGTTCAATGTAACCGTTGATTAGACTTATTCGTATTTGATTGTACTGAGATTCACTAATATCTTTATTTCGATTATATAAGTAGTATCTGAATATTTTTGTTGATTCAGTATATTTACCCAAATAGTTATTTAGATAAGCAATATTAATATTTGCAAACGCTGTTTGTTTTTCGTCTTGATTTTCCTTTGCATAATTCAAACCTATAATGTAATTGTCTAAAGCCTTTTTTAAATAATCATACTTGAAGTATAAATTTCCTTTCATTAAATAGGTTCTAGTAGGATATTGACTACCATTTATATTTTTAGTAATTATATCAAGACTATCAAGGTATTTTAGCGCCAAAGGGAAGTCCTGATTATATTGTACTAATATATAGCCTTCTGCAATTTGGGTGTTATTTTTTTCTTTTTTTGCTTTTTGTAAGTATTTTTTTGCAATGGTATTTGTAGTTAAGATATTATCACTTTCATAATAATGATCAAATAAACTTTTTAGTTCTTTATAACTAAGCGTCGATAATGTATCAGTGATTTTATTTTGTGTATAAAACAAATTACCCCAAAAGAGGTAAAATAAGAAGATATAATATTTCATCATGTTGTATTTATATACAAATGTACATTTTTATAATTCATAAATACTTTATTGATAATACTATTTTTTTTAAAGTTAAGTTGTTGATTATTATTTGTTTGGTGATGTGTTTTAGTATTACTGATTTATAAATATAGATTACATTTATTGGGTAAGTTTAAAAAATATGATTTTCTTTATATCAAAATTTAAAAACAATCTTAAATGAAAAAAATATCAATAAAGGAGAGAAAATTGTCATTAAAAAAAGTGAAAATTATAAAACTAACTCAGCTGAAGATAGTTAATGGCGGAGGTAATAGTCCATTAGTTTTCAATATTAGTAGAGACGGTGATGATTCCACTGTTCATGACACTTTAAGTCAAAAATAAGTTCAAATTTTATGAAAATCTACTTATTCTTCATCACTTGTTTACTATCATTTTTTTTCAAAGCTCAAAAAACAGATCCCGCTCCTAAAAATTTGGCCACAGATGAGTATTTCGGGACAAAAATTGTCGATGAGTATCGAAATTTGGAAAATATCGAGAGTCCACTAACTAAAAAATGGATGGAGACTCAAACCCATTATACAAATTCAATTCTTGAAAAGATTCCAAAAAGAAAATTCTATTTAAAAAAAAGATTGGAATTCGATACAAGACAAGGTTATTCTGTATCAAATTTAAATATAACTGATAATAATAAGTATTTTTATTTGAAGAAAAGTGGCAGTGAAAAAGCCGCAAAGCTTTCTTATCGGGAAGGATTTTTAGGAAAAGAGCAGCTTCTCTATGATCCTGCCAATTATAAAAATGATGAACTGAATCATGAATTTATAATTAATTATATTAGTCCAGACTTAGTTGGAAATAAGATTGCCATTGCGATGGCTGAAAAAGGAAAAGAATTGGCAGATGTTATTATTATAGATGTGAAAAGTAAACATACACATCCCGAAGTAATTACTAATACAATGCCTGCCAATGTAGGAGGAATAAAGTGGCTGGAGAATAATTCCGGATTTTTCTATACATATTTTCCAACTAATGATCCCAGATCTCAGGATTTTTATAAAAATACACAAACTATTTTTTACAAAATTGGTACAGACCCAAAGGAATTGATAGATGTTTTTTCTGCTAAAAATAATCCCGAACTAAAAATAGATGAAAAAAAATCTCCTATAATATTAGGTTTTAATGATAAATATTATATAGGAATGTTACTTGATAATAATTATTACAGGGAAACATTTATAATTCCTAAACAAGATTTATTGGAAAGTAAAAAAACATGGAAACCTCTTTATACAAAAGAAGATAAAGTAAGATCCTTGCAGATTTTAGATGATGATTTGTTTTTTTTATCTAAATATAATACTCAAAATTACACACTTTGTAAGACAAATATATTAGCTCCAAATTTTAAAAACCCTGAAATTATTATTCCAGAAAGTAATGATGAGGTTATAGAACAATATAGATTCACCAAAGATGGGATTTATTACACAGCTACAAAAAATGGAGTTGAAGCAAAATTATATTTGTATAAAGAGGGAAAAATCATTACTATCAAACTTCCTTTTCCATCTGGAAATATAAATTTACAATCAAAAGGAAAACATTTTTCAGATATTTGGATAAGTTGCTCTGGTTGGGCAAATGAAGAACAGCGGTTTAAGTATGACCTTAAAACAGGTTCTTTCCTACCTGAAAACATTGCCCCAATTACAAAATATCCTGAGTTTGATGAAATAGTTGTTGAAGAAATAACTGTGAAAGCAAGAGACGGAGAAGAAATACCTCTATCACTCATCTACAATAAAAATATAAAACGAAATGGAAAAAATCCGGTTCTAATTGATTCATATGGTTTTTATGGATATTCCCGGAACCCCTTCTTTGCCCGAATTTATTTATTATGGGCAAATCAGGGAGGAATAATGGCTATTGCTCATGTACGAGGAGGAGGAGAAAAAGGAGAGAAATGGCGTTTAGGAGGGTATAAAGAAACAAAACCAAATACCTGGAGGGATTTAATAGACTGTACAGAATATCTAATTAAAGAAAAGTACACATCCACAGATAAAACCGCAATTTGGGGTGCCAGCGCAGGAGGAATTACTGCAGGAAGAGCAATGACAGAGAGACCAGATTTATTTAAGGCTGTAATTCTAGAGGTTCCGACAACCAATATAGTAAGAAATGTAGCAATTATTGGGAGCAATGCGGATGAATATGGGACATTAAATATTTCTGAAGAATTTGAGGCTTTATTTGAAATGGATGCTTATCATCATCTAAAAAAAGGAATAAAATATCCTGCAACATTTATTACGGGAGGAATTAATGATCCTAGAGTTCCGGTTTGGGATCCTACAAAATTTGCAGCTAAATTACAGTCAAATGATGTTTCAAAAAATCCTGTATTGCTTCAAATAGATTACGAAGGAGGGCATGGAGGCAATACAACTACTATTCATGGGCATTCAAACCTCTCAGACATCTTCTCCTTCGCATTCTGGCAACTAGGACATTCTGATTATCAGCCTAAAGAGAACAATAAGAAGTAATTAATTTTATTAATTGATGGTTTTAAATATAAAATAAAATTCAATGAAAATCTACTTATTCTTCATCACTTGTTTTCTATCATTTTTTTTCAAAGCTCAAAAAACAGATCCCGCTCCTAAAAATTTGGCTACAGATGAGTATTTCGGGACAAAAATTGTCGATGAGTATCGAAATTTGGAAAATATCGAGAGTCCACTAACTAAAAAATGGATGGAGACTCAAACCCATTATACAAATTCAATTCTTGAAAAGATTCCAAAAAGAAAATTCTATTTAGAAAAAAGATTGGAATTCGATACACGACAAGGTTATTCGGTATCAAATTTAAATATAACTGATAATGATAAGTATTTTTATTTGAAGAAAAGTGGCAATGAAAAAGTAGCAAAGCTTTATTATCGGGAAGGATTTTTGGGAAAAGAGGAGCTTCTTTATGATCCTGCTAATTATAAAAATGATGAACTGAATCATGAATTTATAATTAATTATATTAGTCCAGACTTAGGTGGAAATAAGATTGCCATCGCAATGTCTGAAAAAGGCAATGAGTTGGCGGATATTATCATTGTCGACGTTGATACAAAATATATTCATCCACAGATAATAACGAATGGTTCACCTGCAAATTTTGACGGGATTAAATGGCTGGATGACGATTCGGGCTTTTTCTATGTTGCATTTTCAACAACAGACGCTAAATCAACGGATTTTTATAAAAATACAAGAACTGTATTATATAAAATGGATACGGATCCAAAAATAGTAACTGAGGTTTTTTCAGCTAAAAATAATCCTGATTTACAAATAAAGGAAAATCAGTATCCAATGATTTTAAACTTTAATCCCTATGCTAATTACTATCTGGGGATCGTTGTTGATTACAGTTATTATAAAAAAATATTCATTATCAATAAAGAAGATCTATTAGCGAGTAAAAAAAAATGGAAATCTTTATGTGAGCCCGATGATAAGGCTAAAAATTTAGAGATTTTGAATAATGAAGTTTTTTTTATATCAGGGTATAATTCGTCTTTTAATAAACTGTGTAAAACGAATGTAAATAATCCGAGTTTTAAAAATCCAAAGGTTATCGTACCCGAAAAAAAAGATGAATTAATTAAAAGTTATAGAATTACCAAAGATGGTATTTACTATACCACTACTAAAAACGGAGTAGAGGCTAAATTGTATTTAAATATAGATGGCAAAGATTATTCAATTGAGCTTCCTTTTCCATCAGGAAATATTAATTTGGATTCTAAGGGAGCCAATTCTAAGGATATCTGGGTAACATGTTCTGGCTGGGCAAACGAAGAGCAACGTTTTAAGTATGATAAAAAAACAAATAAATTCATTCCTGAAAATATTGCTCCTGTAATAGAATATCCTGAATTTAAAAATGTTATTGTCAAAGAAATTACTATAAAAGCAAGAGATGGAGAGGAAATTCCATTATCGTTAATTTACGATAAAGATCTGAAGAAGAATGGTAATAATATGATGCTTATTGATAGTTATGGCTCTTATGGAATTTCCATTAATCCCTTTTTTGCAAAAACTTATTTACTATGGATAAATCAAGGAGGAATGGTCGCTATTGCTCATGTAAGAGGTGGCGGAGAAAAAGGAGAGCAGTGGCGTTTATCAGGTTATAAAGCAACAAAACCTAATACCTGGAGAGATTTAATAGACTGCACAGAGTATTTAATACAAGAAAAATACACCTCAAAAGATAAAGTGGCCATTTGGGGAGCTAGCGCTGGAGGAATTACGGTAGGCAGAGCAATGACAGAAAAGCCATCCCTTTTTAAGGCTGTTATCGCAGAAGTAGGGTCATTAAATATGCTAAGAGAGGAGATTACACCAGGAGGTCAAATTAAAGAATTTGGTACCGTAAAAAATCTAAAAGAATTTAAAGCCTTATTGGAAATGGATGCTTATCACCATCTTAAAAAAGGAGTACAATATCCTGCTGCTTTTATTACCGGCGGAATCAATGATCAGAGAGTTATTGTATGGCAACCTGTAAAGTTTGCCGCAAAGTTAATGGCAGATAACGCATCCGACAATCCAATCCTGTTGAAAATAGATTTTAAAGGTGGACATGTTGGTAATGTGCCTGTCGCGCAGAGGTATGCTAATTTAGGAGATATGTTCGCCTTCGCACTCTGGCAACTGGGACATCCTGAGTTTCAGCCTGAGGAAAATATAAAAAAGTAGGAGCCTGTTTTAGTTCTAACGGTACTATTTTACGGTTCTTAATTCGTTATAATTATCACAAATACTCGGATTTCACCAAAATCACCAAGAATCACTAGCTTAATGTAGTATCATAACTTCAAAAACATCAATTAAAACAAAATTTAAATTAACCTTAAACAATTGCTTTCAAATAGGCATAAACAAAGGGTTTGGCTTAAACGCATTTTAAACCTCTTTTAAATTCACCATATTGTGGGAATTTCTTATGGTTTTACATCGTTTTTTGCATTATATTTGTTAGAAACATGAACCATGAAAAGCAATCTATTGATTTTTACGTTTAGTTTTTTGATACTTCCGGTATTGGGTTGGGCTCAGTCTGCGCCTGATTTCAGAGAATTGCTGGATAGTGCAGTGGTGCGGGATTCCGATCTTAAAATGCAGCTAACCCAAAATAAACTCACCGATCTTGATGAGCATAAACTCAAGGATATTTTTCTTCCGACGTTGGAAATGAGCGGACAGGCAGGCTATATTAATGCCACTGCCCGGATTACTTCTCCTGAAATTAATTTAGCTCCGTTTATCAGAATTCCGGAAGGAAGTTTTAATAATAATCTTAATGTTTCCGGTTTTTCGGGTATTGCCAAAGCGGATGCCAAAATGGTGGTCTATTCTGGTGGAAAGGTGAAATATTTGAAGAAAGCGATTGAGGAAAAGAAGTTATCAGAAAGTATACTGCTCGAAAAAACAAAGGATGAAGTCGTAGCCACGATTTCAAGGGCATACGATCAACTGGCTTTAATTCACCAGTCGAAAAAGGTATTGGATGAAAGTACGAAAAGATTAGATATCAATCGGAAAACAGCGGATAAGGCACTCGGTTATGGCTTAATTACGCCTTATGACCATAAAAAAATAGAGCTTGCCCAGGCTACACTCAATGCAAAAGTAGTGGAGTACGAGGGCAAAAAAGAATTACTGTTAACGCAGCTTTATATTTTAACGGGAATCACCAGGGAGCGATTGCGATTAATTGATCCGGTGTTACAGCCTGTAGAACTATTAGCTCCCGAAAAAGGGATCGAACAGCGGGCGGAAATTCGTGCTTTAGAACACGGACTCGTTGCTGCAGACTATAAAATTAAAGCGGAAAGAACATGGATGATCCCCAAAGTTCAGTTGATGGCTTCTGCTTATTACATCGGTTTGTACGGAACCCGCATTAAAACGTCGGAAAATGTAATTCCTGCGATTCCCCAGTTGGGATATGGCGGAGCGAAACTGGACTGGCGACCCACGAATATCAATATTTTTCCTTTAATTACCGCCGGAGTAGGCTTTAAATGGGAGATATTTGACGGGAATGAAGGGAAACATGCCGAAGAAACGGCCAAAATAGGGAAAGAAATGCTTCAGAATCAAAAAGAAGATGCGCTGAAAAAACTAACCCTGAATCTAGCCAATAATCAAACGAATTATGATATTGCCACAGCTCAGATTGCTTTAAAATTAAAGGAAAAGGAGCTGGCAAAAAATGCATTGGTACAGGCCGAAAAAGAATTCAGATACGGGATGAGCAAGTCTTCCCAACTTATCGATGCCGAAAATGATCTTGAAATTTCTGAACTGGAATATCAGAACGCGGTCTTCAACCAGAGAAGGGCGGGAATTGAGTTGATGAGGTCGACTCAGGAACTCGATATTGCCAAACTTTATCAACCTTAAAATTTAAAATTGATGCAAAAAAATATCTCCATTGTATGTGTTATGCTGCTTTTGCTGGGAAGTTGTGATAACAAAAAGGAAAAACTGAACGATTCTGAAGGCAAAACAAAGAAGGATGTCATCTCTTTTGCTCCGAAAGTCACCGGCAGAATTGTAAAAATACTTGTGGAAGAAGGGCAAACCGTAAAGAAAGGCGATACTCTGGCATTGCTGGATATTCCTGAAGTCTCTGCGAAAATTGCTCAGGCTCAGGGTGCCGTAAGTGCAGCCACAGCTCAGGAACAGATGGCAAAAAATGGAGCCACGGCAGATCAGATGAAGCAGCTTCAGGCTAAATATAAAGGACTGAAAGAACAGTATAATTTTGCGCAGAAATCCTATCAAAGAGCTTCCAACATGTACCGGGACAGCCTGATGTCGCCACAGGCTTATGATGAAGTGTACGCAAAGATGCAAGGCGCCAAAGCGCAGTACGATGCGGTGGTGGCAGAATTGGATGATGTAAAGAGAGGAACGCGCTCCGAAAAAGTTGAGATGGCAGCAGGGCAGGCCTCCCAGGCAAAAGGAGCGTTGCAGGAAGCCAACGTAGCCTACGCCGAAAGATATGTTATCGCCACCAACGACATGGAAATTGAGACCATCAGTTTAAACCCCGGAGAGTTGGCGACAGCAGGTTTTGCGTTGTTCAACGGGTATATTCCGGACAGTACATTTTTCCGTTTTACCGTTCCGGAAAGTCAGATCTCAAAGTATAAAAAGGGACAAACCGTCAGCATGGAGGTTCCTTATAATAAAGAAAAACTGCAGGGAAAGATTTTGTATATCAAACAATTAACAAAATATGCGGATATTACAACAGCTTATCCCGATTATCAGCTGCAGGATGCGATCTACGAGATTAAGGTAAAGCCTGATGACAGAAATAAAGCGAAAAACATTTTGGTTAATTCAAACGTATTGCTGAGATAATTATGAAAGAATTTTTCCGACTTTTACGAAGAGAATTTAAGCTGTTTATCAGCAATTCTACATTGAGAACCGTTTTTTTTCTGGCGCCGGTTTTCTATGCCACGCTGTTAGGCTTCGTTTATAAAAGCGGAAAGGTAGAAAATACACCTGTTTTGGTGATCGACAGGAACAATACCCCTTTGTCTAACCAGCTTACAGAAATGCTGGAAGATAATAAAGGCATCAAGGTGATTCGGTATTTGCAGGAGCCGTTGAGTATAAAAGATGAGGTAATCCGTCATGAAGCCGCCGCCGTAGTTATTATTCCTTCTCAATTTGAAGCATCTATTCTTCAGAAAAAATATCCGGAACTCAACGTATATATTAATACAGGCAATGTTTTAACGGCTAATTTTGCATCCAAAGCATTACAGCTCACCATCGGAACATTCTCGGCTGGCGTTTCTATTAAAGCGCTTCAGAAAGCCGGAATGCCTGCTACGAAGGCTGCCACACAATACGAGCCTTTCAAAGCCAATTATATCACTTTATTCAATACCACAGGAAATTATCTGATTTTTATGTGGCCGGCTATGCTTGCGGTGGTTTTACAGCAGGTTATTTTACTGGCAATGGCCGTAAGTTTTGCCGCAGAATTTCAGGGCGGAACATTTATAAAAGAATATTCGAAAATGCGGAAATGGGCATTTCCAACGATGTTGATTAAGGTTTTTCCGATCTGGATCTTTTCAATTTTAATTGTAAGTGTTTATTATTTTATGCACATGATCTTTAAGGTTCCGATGCCGGAAGGAATTTTTAACTTTATTGTAATAACGGCCGTTTTCGTGGGCTCGGCTTCATTTTTAGGAGTGTTGATCAGTATTTTGATTCCCGATGCTTTAAAAGCCACTCAGATATTAATGGTGATTGCTTCTCCGGCATTCATCATCAGTGGTTTCACCTGGCCCCTGAATGCCATGCCGGCTTTTGTACAGTTTATTGCGAATATTATTCCGTTGACCCCGTTTTTGCAGGCTTTCAAAATTTTACTGATTCAGAAAGGATCTGTAGAACTTACATATCCCTATTTAGAACATTTAAGTATTCTTTTAATTGTTTACGCTGTTTTAGGTTGGATCGCTTTGAAAATCAAAATGGGATTGATGTTTAAAAAATCAAAACAAATTGAAGTTTCATCTGAAAAGTCTACGGATAATTTAATTTAATGGATGATAAAATCAACTTTTAATGGGTTGATCATTTTAATATTAAAAAATTGTGATTAATTTAAGGTCAAAAATCAGTATTTCGTAACCTATGTTTAATGAATGGTATTGTATTTCGCTATTTATACTATTTTTTTTGTGAGTTGTAAAATGATGCGAAAAAACTGATATATTTGTTTTGATAAAATAAAATCAGCTATGGAAAATGTATTTGATGCGAAAGATGCTCAGAATTATATAGATAGAATAAATAAACTGGTAGAAGATACCCATGGATTGTGGGGTAAAATGACGGTAGATCAAATGTTGGCGCACTGTTGCATTACCTATGAAATGGTGTACGAGCCGGAAAAACATAAAAAACCGGGAGGAATTGCCAAATTTATCCTGAAGACTTTTGTTAAGTCTAAAGTGGTGGGTGAAAAAGCATATCCCAGAGATTCTCCTACCTCACCCCAGTTTTTGGTGCAGGGAAGAAAGAATTTTGATGACGAAAAGAAAAGGCTGATCGGCTTTATCCAAAAAACACAGCAACTGGGAGCTTCAGCTTTTGACGGAAAAGAGTCTTTTTCTTTCGGAAAGCTGCAATCCAATGAATGGAATAATATGTTTGCTAAACATTTAAACCATCATTTATCGCAATTCGGAGTTTAAAAAAAATAAATCAAAACACATGAAAAAACTTTTATTATTCCTCATTCTGGTTTCCAATTTTGCGATGGCGCAAATGCCTGATATTTCTAATGTATGGCTGAATAACAGCAAACCGTATATCGGAACTATTGGTAACGATAAACAGGAGCTCAAACTGAAAATTAATATTTCTGAACAGAATAAAAAGAATGATCAGGAATATTTTGTTTCCGGATATTCTCTGGTCGATAAAAATTATGCAAAACTGGAAGGAAAGCTAACGATTACAAAATACTGGGATGCCAAAAAAAAAGGAGTAGTCTTTGGTGACTATGAGTTCGCGGAAGAAAATAAAGGAAAGCATTCGGGGCTCTTTAAAGGAAAATTTGTCTATCGTTTCAGATGGAATAAAACAACTGAAAAAGTAGAAGGACAGGTTATTGAACTTACAGGCGACTGGAAAAGTTATGATGGAACCTTGAACTTTAAAACAAGCTTAACCAATCAGTAACCAAAGTTACATAACAAAAAGCGAAATGAAATTAGGCGCATTTTCAATCGGTTTAAGTGTAAAAGATCTTCAGAAGTCTAAGGATTTTTATGAAAAATTAGGCTTCAGTCAGATGGCTGGAGATCTGGAACAGAATTACCTGATCCTGAAAAACGGTGATCATATCATCGGTTTGTTTCAGGCAATGTTTGACGGAAATATGCTTACTTTTAATCCCGGTTGGGATCAGAATGCTCAGAATCTTGAACCATTTGATGATGTTCGTGCTATTCAGAAACATCTCAGGGAAAATGGTATTGAGATCGAAAAAGAAGCAGACGAATCGACCACCGGACCTGAACATATTTACCTGAAAGATCCGGATGGTAATATGATTTTAATAGATCAGCACAGATAATATTTAAAAACCCAACTTCAAAAAGGAAACTATTATGGCGTCAGTAAACGTTTATTTAACATTCAACGGAAATTGCAGAGAAGCTTTCGATTTTTATAAATCTGTTTTTGGAGGCGAATATCCTTATATCGGAACTTTTGGCGAAATGCCACCCATGGAAGGGCGTGAAGCGAAAGAAGAAGATAAAGACAGAGTAATGCACGTTTCTCTTCCCATTTCCAACGAAACAATTTTAATGGGAAGCGATACGGGAAGTGATTATGCTTCTCAGCTCAAAACGGGAAATAATTTCTCCATTTCCATCAATGCGGATTCTAAGGAAGAAGCCGAAAAACTGTTTAACGGACTTTCGGAGGGCGGACAGGTAACAATGCCTTTGGAAGATACTTTCTGGGGTGCCTACTTTGGTATGTTTACCGACAAATTCGGGATCAACTGGATGGTAAATTATGATGATCCGGCGAAAATGCAGCAACATCCTTAAGATTAATATTTGGAATACGAAATATCGACAAAACGAACTGGCGGAACATTCTGTCAGTTTTTATTTTGTAATACGTTTGCATTCCAAAAATTTTTAAATTTGAATTGAAAATTTTGTGATTGAAATAAAACTCACCATTAAAAAATAAACAAATGAAATTCAACATTGATGAAATTAAAGCAGAGCACCAAAAAGTAAAAAGCGGTGCCGATTTTCCAAATTATATTCAAGCGATTAAAAGATTGGGTGTTTCTCATTACGTGGCCTATGTTAAGGATGGAAATACAGAATATTTTGATCCTGAACATAATTCTCTTGAAACGGGAGCGAAATATGGAGCCAAGAATATAGCCGAAGATGTGAATTTGGATGAATTTAAATTAAGGTTAAAACTTCATCAGGAAGGCAGAACAGATTATCCCACTTTTTGTAAAGACTGTGCAGAAAATGGTATTAAAGGCTGGAAAATGGATTTAACGAATCTTACCTGTTCGTATTTTGATGTGTCAGGAACTGAGGTGTTAATCGAACAAGTTCCGTCATAACAAACCGTTGCTCAGGAGCTTTTAGGAGAAAAAGAAAAATTTTCACAACAATAAAATTTTCCTTATTATTGATAATTGGTATTGAATTTTAAAATTTGATAGATTTTAATAATAAACATTCGGCTAAAATTTAAAAAAATGAAGATTTTGAAAACGTTGGCTTTAAGCATTTTTTCACTCGCAGCAACAGGTTTGTATGCGCAAAAAAATGATCTGGGAGCTTGGTATATGTATTTTGGAAATAATAAAATCAGTAAAAAATTAAATTTTCATAACGAAATCCAGTATAGAAATTTCGATGCGGGAGGTGATCTCGAGCAACTCCTGATCCGTACCGGAATTGGATATGACTTAACGGAAAATAATAACAATATCTTGCTGGGATATGGTTTTATTTTAAGTCAGCCTTATCTTAGTAACAACGAAAAAACTGAAAATATTGAACACCGGATTTTCCAGCAGTATATTACAAAACAAAAGTTCGGCAGATTCAATCTTCAGCACCGTTACCGTTTGGAAGAACGTTTTTTACAGGATGATTTCAGGATGAGATTCCGTTATTTTTTAGGACTTAATATTCCGATCAATAACAAAGAAATGCTTCCTAAAACATTTTACGGTTCTGTTTATAATGAAATTTTTCTTCATTTAAACAGTCCGACTTTCGACAGAAACAGGGTGTACGGAGCATTGGGATATGTAATTAACAAAAATATGAGAGTGGAAGCAGGATATATGAACCAGATTCAGGAAAACAGAAACCGCGGACAGGTTCAGATTGGTTTTTACAATAATATTCCGTTTACAAAAAATTAGGGTTTGATGAAATAAATTTTGCTGAGTGTTAAAACCCTTAAAAATAATAACAATAACCAATTAAAAACAAAACACTATGCACTCAGGAAAAAGATTTGGAGCCCGCGAATTTGCGATCTGGACAAAGAGAAGTATTCTCTGGCTCACGGTTTTATCATCTATTCCTACCATTTTCTACTTTTTAGGAGGAACCTTTCTTTCATTTCCGTGGCAGCCGATCGCTATCATGGGAACGGCGGTTGCTTTCATCGTTGGTTTTAAAAATAACGCGAGTTACAGCCGGCTTTGGGAAGCAAGACAGATTTATGGCGCAATTATTAATGACAGCCGCAGTTTCGGATACATTTTGCGAGATTCTCTTTCTTCCAAAAATTCAGCTAAAGTAAAAGAGATGTTTCTGCGTCATTATGCATGGCTAACGGTGCTTCGCTTTCAGCTTCGTGAGACAAGAACCTGGGAAAATATGGGGACGGCACAATTTGGCGAATATGCCAGGAAATATGATATCCCCGAAAGGTTGTCGAAATTGGATGACGAACTGAAAAATTACCTTTCAGAAACGGAACTTCACTATATTTTAAGCAAGAAAAACAGAGCGACACAGCTAATGGCAAGTCAAAGTAAAGAATTGTCGGAAGCTTATGAAAAGGGAGAAATCAATGATTTTCAGTGGACGCAGATCAATCAGCAGTTAATAAAGTTTACCGATAATCAGGGAAAAGCTGAAAGAATTAAAAATTTTCCTTATCCAAGAAATTTTTCTTCTATTACCACTTATCTGCTGCTTTTATTCATTCTCTTTGTGCCTTTTGGTTTATTAAAAGAATTTGATAAACTGGGTGAAGGAACTGTTCTTGAAGGATTGACATTATGGTTTAATATTCCGTTTTCGTTATTGGTAACGTGGTGTTTTCATACATTGGATAGCGTAGGAGAGTCTTCTGTAAATCCTTTTGAGGGGAGCCCGAATGATGTTCCGATTACTCAAATCAGCCGGACGATAGAAATCGATATGCGTGATATGTTGGATGAAGCTAATCTTCCGGCACCAATTGCTGCAAAAAATAATATTGTTCTTTAAAAGAGATAAAATTTAACTCATAAACATATATAAAATGATTCACACATACGTCATTATATCAATCGCGGTATTGTTGTCTGTGATGATACTGGTCATGATCGGGCAGAAACTGAAAGTTGCTTATCCTATTTTCCTCGTTATCGCGGGATTATTGATAAGTCTGGTTCCCGGCATGCCGCACATAGAAATAGAACCCGATCTGGTTTTCCTTATTTTCCTGCCGCCCATTTTGTTTGAAGCGGCTTGGTTTACCTCGTGGCAGGACTTTCACAAATGGAGAAAGCAGATTTTTTCAATGGCTTTCGGACTGGTATTTTTAACTTCCATTGTGGTCGCTTATTTATCATCCTCCATTATTCCGGGGCTCACGGTGGCAATGGGATTTTTATTGGGAGGCGTAAACTCTCCGCCGGATGCCGTAGCAGCGACTTCGGTCTTAAAACACATGAAAATTCCGAAAAAAATTACCAGTATTCTGGAAGGTGAAAGCTTAATCAACGATGCCTCGAGTTTAATTGTCTTTAAATTTGCTTTAGCAGCTGTTATTTCCGGTCAGTTTATTTTCAGGGAGGCGGTACAGGATTTTTTTACCATGGCTATTGGCGGAATTGCAGTAGGTGCCGCAGCGGGCTTACTCTTTGGTTATTTGCTTAAAATGATCCCTTCCAACTCCAATATCGATACTATTATTACTTTAATTGTGCCTTACATCATGTATGTAGGAGCCGAACATTTTCATTTTTCAGGAGTGCTGGCAGTGGTTGTCGGCGGATTGTTGATGTCTTATAATTCGCATTGTTATTTAAGCCATACCTCAAGAATTCAGTCCGGAAACGTGTGGAGTGTTCTTATTTTTTTAATGAACACCATTATTTTCATCTTAATAGGCCTGGAACTGCCCGTTGTCGTCGCTGCAATGAAAGAGTATACCATCTCAGAAGGTATTTTTTACAGTGTGGTGATAGGTGGAGCGATTATCGGAACCAGAATTTTATACAGCTACGCATTAATGTATTTTCCGCGAATCTGTTCGAAAGAATTAAGATTAAAAGTTCCGAAACCGGATTGGCGGGAGCCTTTTATCATTAGCTTTGCGGCCATGAGAGGCGTCGTTTCCCTGGCGGCAGCATTGTCGATTCCTGCATTTTTACCGAATGGAGAAGCTTTTCCGCACCGAAATATCATCTTGTTTGTAACGTTTGTTATCATCTTAATTACATTGGTTGGACAAGGTTTATTATTAGCCCCTATTTTAAAAATTTTAAAAATAAATGATGCCGGAAGTGAGCTGCCTGAAGAAAAACAGGAAGTTATTTTAATGAGAAAGTTAAAAGAAACGGCTTTGCATAAGCTTGAAAATGATTTTTCGGATCTTGCACAAACCAACAGCCTTGTGCAGCATCAAAAACATAAGCTGGAAAACGAAATGATGATGATGGTAGATAAGGCGCAATGTATGGCTTCCGCAGGCGATTACGCCACAGCGATGAATGAAAATAAAGACGTGATGCGGCAGATTATTCAGGCGCAGAGAAATGAACTGCACCGCATGAAACGGGAAAAGATTTTCGACGATCATGTGATGAGAACCATTGAAATGCAGCTGGATTTTGATGAAGCAAAAATTACAGGATTTGCGCATAGTTAACAAAAAACAGGTATCATTTAGAATTAAACAGAGAGTAGAATATGAGCATCCCAATTATTGTTCAGTATAAAATTAGCGCACCCATCGATAAAGTCTGGAATGCGATCACCGATAAAAATGAAATGAAATCATGGTATTTTGATATTCCTGATTTTGAATTGGAAGTTGGTAAAATATTCAACTTTTATGAGCCGGGCAATGAAAAGAAATACCATCATCGATGTGAAATTTTACAGATTATTCCTAATAAAAAACTGAAACATTCCTGGGCTTTTCCAGAACTTTCAAAAGGCATAACCAGCGTAACCTGGGAACTGAATAAGCAAGCTGACGAAACGGTAATTACTTTGATTCATGATGAAATTGATCAGCTAAAAGAATTAGGTGAAAATTTTTCAAGAGAATCTTTTGCCGAAGGCTGGGACGGAATTATCGGAAGAGGCGTGAAACCGTATTTGGAAGAGTCGTTTTTTTAATTAAATGTTTATATTATAATTTCATAAACCCTTAGCCCAAAATTAGCGAAGCGGAATAAAATTTGCTATTTTTGGGGAAAATATTTAGATTTCAATGAAAAAAAATATAATAGCAGGTTTTGCGGCGGTTTTAATGTTGGCTTCATGTAATAACGATAAAAAAATTCTCGACACCTTAGCAGATTTTAATAATTCTAAAGAAAGTACAGGTTATCATTTCGGTGATAAGCTGGATCTTCCGAAAGACATCACAGATCGTGCGGAAACGGTTACCATAAGCTTCGGCGATAAGGAAACGACAAGTCTCAATATCGATCCTAAATTTTATACGTTAGGTGACAATGCCGTAACATTTAATATTAAAACAAAAGGTGGCGAAACTTTAACTCAGGATGCAACCATTAATGTTTTTGCAAAAAATCCGGAGAAAAATATTGCCTATCAGATTATTGCTGAATATCCTCATGATGTAAAAAACTTCGTTCAGGGATTTCAGGTAGAGGGAAATACTATTTATGAAAGCGACGGACAAAACGGTTCTTCACAAATTTTAAAATATACGTTAGGAACTACCACGCCTTTAATTTCTACAAAACAGGCTCCTGAAGATTTTTCCGAAGGAAGTACAATTGTTGGTGATAAAGTATATCAGTTGACATGGCAGAGCAAAAAAGGCTATATTTATGATAAAGCTTCTCTGAAACTGTTATCAGAATTTCCTTATCCTAATGTTTTGGGAGAAGGATGGGGGTTAACTTATGACGGGGAGTATCTTATTGCTTCAGACGGAAGTAAATTGCTGTATTTCCTGGATCCTAAAGATCCTTCAAAAATGGTGAAATATATTGCCGTTGCCGGAAGTACGGAAGCATACGATCAGCTGAATGAGCTGGAGTATCACAACGGATTTATCTACGCCAATGTCTGGCAGAAGCCCATTGTCTTAAAAATTAATCCTGCAAACGGCGAAGTGGTCGGAAAATTTGATTTTACGGACATTGCGAAGCAAAATACTAAAGGAAGCGACGACGTCTTAAACGGAATTGCTTTTAAAGGTGAAAATATGCTGGTGACCGGAAAAAACTGGCCGAAGATTTACGAAGTTCAGATTAAATAATCAATGAGCTTCTATTGATAAAAAATAATAGCGTTCCTTTTGGAGCGCTATTTTTCTTGAAAATAGTTGAAGTTCTGTTTGATCAATTCAAAACTTTCGGAGACTCAGCAAAATTCTTCATCATTTAATCTCAGATAAACCTTGAAGGTTTAGAATTTGACTCATCATCTGCGAAAATCTATGCAATCCGTGGGAAATAAAACATTTTAACTCATGAAAATTCTCTCCGATTTCCGAATTCGGTTTAAATAGGTTTAAAATGATTACTTTTGAAAAATGATTCAGAATTCAATGAAAAAAAACACGATTTTAGGTTTTGCCACTATTTTTTTACTGGCTTCATGTAATAATAAAGAAAAAATGATGGATATTCTGGCGGATTATAATAATTCTAAGCTGGAGCAGGGATATCATTTCGGGGATAAAATTACGCTTCCAAAAGAGGTTACCGATGATGCGGAAACCATTACCATCAGCTTTGGAGATCAAGAAACTTCGAGCTTAACAGTGGAGCCTAAGCTGTTTTCTCTGGGAGATAATAATGTTTCTTTTATTATTAAAACTAAAAGCGGAAAGACTCTGAATCAGGATGCAACCATCAATGTATTTGCTGAAAATCCTGAAAAGGAGATTACCTATAAAATCATTGCTGAATATCCTCACGATCCCCAAAATTTTGTTGAAGGTTTTCTGATGGATGGTAATTTTATCTATGAAAGCGACGGATTATCCGGAAATTCACAACTTATAAAATACACTTTAGGGGCTACAACGCCCACAATGACAGAAAAACAGCCCGCTGATATTTTTTCTGAAGGATGTGCGATTGTTGGAGATAAAATTTATCAGCTGACCTACCAAAATAGAAAAGGTTTTGTATATGATAAAAATACCTTAAAAAAAATCTCAGAATTTGCACTGCCTGATGCCATGATGGAAGGATGGGGACTCACATACGACGGAAAAAACCTTGTGGCGACAGACGGATCCAAAAATCTGTTCTTTCTGGATGTAAATGACCCGTCAAAAGTGGTGAAAACGCTGCCTGTTGCCGGACATACCGAGGCTTTTGAAAAAATTAACGAGCTGGAATATCACAATGGATTTATTTATTCTAATGTATGGCACAGACCGGTGATTTTAAAGATCAACCCCGCTAACGGTGAAGTGGTGGGTAAACTGGATTTTACCAGACTAACCGCGGAAAATAATGGAGGAGACAGTGAACATGTCTTAAACGGAATTGCTTTTAAAGGCGATAATATGCTGATAACAGGAAAAAACTGGTCGAAAATATTTGAAGTTTCATTCAAATAATATTACAATTTAAAGTTCGTTAAATATAAATAAAAGGCGGTAAATTGCACACGTTCCGTTTAAGAAAATTATCTTTACCAAAATAAAATTTGAGATTCCTGTTTTTAATATGTGTTTTTATGTTCTGTGCCGTTTCTGCACAGAAAGCCCTCCCTTTGGACTCTTTGAAACTGAAGGAAGCAAAGGATATGCTGGCCGACGATTACGGAAATCTGTATATTTATAAAAACAAGGATTTCAGCTTTACAAAATACGATTCTTTAGGCAGGCAGATTGGCAAACTCATGGTGACGGTTCCGTTTAAAATGCAGACGGTACAAAATCCTTTAACCGTGCCTTTGTTTTCTGAAAATGCTCAGGAAATGAAATTTGTGGATCAGAATCTTAATGAAATTCAGAAAGTAGATTTCAAGCAGAAGTTCGGATTTATAAAAATGGCTTATGCTGAAGATCTTCAGCAGATGTGGTTGCTGGATGATAGTATGAAACGTCTGGTACAGTACAATTTCAGAAACGATACAACGATTAATTCTTATCCTTTAGAAGGCAGTTTTGATGATCTTATGGATCTTTTAGTCTATGAAAACAAAGTCTATCTACTGACCCGAAAATATTTTCGGGTATACAACCTGAAGTTTGAAAAAATATTTGAAGCAGAAGTGCCGGACGGCAAAAGATTTCGTCGCGAAAATGAAAATATTCTGGTCATCACAAACAATTCAATCTTAAGATATGTTCCGGAAAAAGAAATGATAAAGATTTTTGGTGATGCCGATGCTCAGATTGTGGATAAAAATACCCTTTCTTATTTTGAAATCAAAGCGAACAAACTTTATCTTTACAGCCTGGAAAACAGAAAAGAAATTAAACAGCAAACCGAACCGAAGCCCGCTGAAAAATCGACAGAGAATCCGGAAAAAAAGAATGATAATTCTTCGGAAAAATCGGATGAATTTGATATGCTGAAACTTTTTGAAGAAATTGGACAGGTTCAGAAATTAGGCGTTTAATATATTTTTTTAATTCATTATAAATATTAAGAGGAAAATATGCACATTGCAGTTACAGGAAATATTGGAGCAGGCAAAACCACGTTAACGACCATGCTTGCTAAACATTATGGTTGGGATGCACAGTTTGAAGATGTAGATCACAATCCTTATTTAGAAGATTTTTATGCAGATATGAGCAAATGGAGTTTTGCTTTGCAGGTGTATTTTCTGGGAAGCAGATTTGGACAGGTGAAAGAGATCCGGGAGAGTGGGAAAAACATTATCCAGGATCGTACGATTTATGAAGATGCTCATATTTTTGCAGAAAACCTGAATGATATGAAGCTCCTTTCGGACAGAGATTTTAATAATTATTCTTCGGTTTTTAATTTGATGAAATCTTTCGTTTCTGCGCCGGACCTATTAATTTATCTTAAATCTGATGTTCCGAATCTGGTAAAAAAAATCTACAAAAGAGGAAGAGAATATGAAGCGTCAATCAGCATCGAATATCTTTCTAAACTGAACCAGAAATATGAAAAATGGATCTCGAATTATACGGAAGGAAAACTTTTGATCATTGAAGTAGATGATCTGGATTTCGTAGAAAAACCTGAAGATTTTGGATTTATTTTGGAGAAAATTGAAGCAGAGCTCAATGGTTTGTTTTAATTTAATGGTTTTGAATAATTTAAATATCAATTAAAATGCACATTAAAGTTTTACATCATTCAGGTTGCTCAAAATCTAATGCAGTTTTGGAATATTTGAAGGAAAATAAAGTTGCTTTTGAGGTCATCAATATGGTGGAGGAACCTTTGAGTATTTTAGAGATAAAAACAGTGTTGAAGAAATTGGGTAAGACTGCTTCTGAAATCATTCGGGATAACGAAATACTTTACAAAGAACAGTTTTCGGATAAAGAATATTCTGAGGAAGAATGGTTGTTTATTTTATCTGAAAATCCATCTTTAATCCAACGGCCGATTTTGGTAAAAGGAAGCGAAGCGATTATCGGAAGACCTATTGAGAAAGTGATAAATTTTTTAGAGAATTGAAATTTATCTTAAATATATCAACTAAAAAGTCAGCATTTACGCTGACTTTCTTATTTTATAATAGAATAACTCCTTCTATTTTGGCGACTTCTTTATAAATATGAACCACCTGATCTGCATCCAAAACGAACGCATTGATATTACATGCCGTATATTTTCCGTTTTTGCTTTCTCTGTTTCCCAGGGTAAACTTAATACCATCAAAAACCTTATAAATTTCGGTCAGTTTAGCCTGTTCAGTAGGGATGATAAATTTAAATAAATAGTCCTCCGGAAAATCGTGATGACCTTCCAGTTTTTCCTTTAAAGAACTGTAAAATTCTTCAGGATTTGCATGTTGATTTCCTTGTAATATATCCATCTACAAATTTTAAATATCTATAAATATAACGAAAAGTTTTCTATTTTCCAAGAGGTCCAAGCAGTGTTTTAGAGTTTTGGATCTCATAATCTTCAATAATATTAAATATCCCGTCTACCAGTTGTTGCGATGCCAACTGGCTCAATCCTCCTGAACTGACAGTCGTTGTATTTCCCCCCAAAAGACTTCCGAGAAAATTGCTTCCCGATAAAGCCGTGTTGATACTTTTAACAATTCCATATTGGTTCAGCTGTTCATCAACTTTCGGAGCAATAGCAGCGATAAGCTGTTGCGACGTTTTTTCCTTCAGAATCAACGTTGCTGTTCCTTTCTCGCCATTGATAATTCTTGTAACATCCTGTGCATTCAGGCTGTTAACGGCATTTACCAAAATAGGTTTCGAAATATTAACCGTATAAACAGCAGCATCGGCAATATAAGCTCTTTCCTTCTTTACCAAAGAAGGAGCCACCTTTTCCAACAGCGAATTGATTTCTCTCAACTGCTTCGGAAGTGCCTTATCTACCATATTATTCTGTAAGAATGCATCTCTATTACTGTACACATTCACTCCTTTATCAATTCCGTTCAGCAAAAACTTTTTAATAATGGAAAGCCCCAGATCTGTCGTTGCCAAACTCGTACAGGAATGAACACTTGTCGTAATAACTGCGCCGGTTCCTATAACTAAAGCAGCAGCGATAATGTATTTTTTCATTTATAATTCTTAAACGTTATATCTTTTCAAATAACGAACCAAATTTAAACACTATATTCTGTTTAACAAAATTTTAAGCTCAGATCATTATTTGGGGAGATTTATTAAATAAACGCAAGGAAAATCGATTGCATTATTTTTTTTAAAATACATTATATATTGATTAATTGGTGTTTTATTTATTATTTTATTGAATATTCATTTTTTTTATAGTTAATTTTTAAAATTTTTATGAAATATTAACGATATAAAGGATATTTTTATAATTTTGGCTAATGTCTTTTTTTGAGAATTACGAAATATTTTCAAAGTAAAACATTAAAAAAGGTTTATCAACCCTTTTCAAAATTTGATTGTACGAATAAAATTAAACTATATGAAACAAAGTGATTTAAAGTATTCATCACTCATTGCTGTTCTATACTTTGGTATGAACGTCAGTGCACAAACTACGCCAAAAGATACGGTTCCGAAAGAACAGAAGATCGAAGAGGTTGTAATGATTGGATACGGTAGCCGTAAAAAAGTAGATAATACTACTGCGGTGAGTTCTATCAGTGCTGAAGAAGTTACAAAAACAAAAGTTCTTAATGCATCACAAGCTATCCAGGGTAAAGCAGCGGGGGTTCAGGTAACGGCTTCGGATATGCCGGGATCAACTCCAACGGTAATGATTAGAGGCCTTGGGACTGTATTAGGAGGTAGAGAGCCTTTATACGTTGTTGATGGTATGTTTACTAATAATATCAATAATATCAACTCTAATGACATTTTAACTTATGATGTCCTAAAGGATGCAGCAGCATTGGCAATTTATGGTAACAGAGCTGCAAATGGGGTAATCATTATTACTACAAAGTCTGGTAAAGGAAAAATGTCTGTAAGTTATGATGGGTTGATAGGAATTAGAAATCCTTTGAAGAAGGTAGAGATGGCAGATGCATCTCAATTTGTAAACTATAATAATATAGGCCTTGCGAGCCAAGGAAAGGGACTTTTGAACCCTAATCAACCCTATAATACAGACTGGTTCAAAGAAATTACTAGAACGGGTATTTATAATCAACATAATCTTTCTATTTCAGGTTCTTCAGAAGCGGTAAAATACTTTTTAAGTTTAAGTAATTATGATGAACAATCTATTCTAAAGGGTACCGATTATAATAGGACTACAGTTAGAACAAACAATGAATATAGGATAACTAAAGGTATCAGATTAGCCCAAACATTAAGTTTAACATTTACTAATGCAACACCAAAATCACTTGGAGCATTTACAAATGCTTACAAGCAATCGCCACTAGTTCCTGTTTATTATCCTAGCGGACAATATGGACAGCCAATTTATGATAGCGACGGTAACATTAGTTATAGCGGAGGTAGATTTAATAATGTAAGCAATCCTATGATGCAATTAGCTTTTGATAACCAAAGAACTAAAGATTTCTTATTACAAGGTGGATTGAAATTGGACGTAGATGTTTTAAAGAATTTAAAATTTACTTCCCAATTTAACGGAGAATATGCTACAGGTAAAAGTTACAATTTCATTGATTCAAGAGGTTTATGGTTAGCAGCAGATCCTACTAGAGTAGAGAGTGCATATCAATCTAGTACTCCATATAATAGATTAACTAATACGAATACAAATTTTTTCAACTGGGTATTAAGTAACTATTTAACATATTCTAAAAAATTTGGAGAGCATGATTTAGAAGTTGTTGCAGGTACAGAATCTTCTGTTAAGGATGGTACAGAAACACTAATTATTAATAGAAAAAATTTGCCTTATCAGTCAGATTATTGGAATCTTAATCTTACTGATTACTATGGTAATCTTTATAGTGATTCTTCAACTAAGGCTATTGAATCTATTAAAGGAAATAGAAATAAAACTATTTCATACTTTGGAAGATTTCAATATAAATTTATGAACCGTTACTTATTAAGTGGTACTGTAAGACGTGATGGGTCTTCTCAATTTGCTGATGGTAAAAAATGGGGTACATTCCCATCTTTCGGCGCAGGTTGGGTTGCATCTGAAGAAGATTTCTTAAAAGGAGGATTCTTTAATTTATTAAAATTAAGAGGTGGCTGGGGTAGAATAGGTAATCAAAATGTTCCTCTTAACTATTTGCCTCTATTATCTGGTTCCGTTTATAATTATGGTTTTGGTGGAACAGCAGTTAGCAATGGGATAACTGTCAATAAAGGTTATGATCCAGATTTAGGTTGGGAAATTACGGAAGAATCATCAGTTGGTTTAGATTTTGGTATTTTGAACAGTAGATTGACAGGTAGTGTGGATCTTTATAACAGAGAAACAACTAACGTGATTTTACCGGTAACTCCTTACTTGGGTACAGGAATTTCTGAAGTGAACTATTCTCATATGGGAAGCGTTGTTAATAAAGGAGCAGAATTTAGCTTAAACTGGTCTGATAAGATTGGTCAGGATTTTTCATATTCAGTAGGTGCAAACTATTCATTGAACAAAAATAGATTAACAAGCGTAGATCTTTCTAAACCAATTTCTCAAAAAACAGGAGGAAGTTTAGGAAATGGTGAATGGACAAAATTATTCAATGCTACAACAGTTGGTAATGCTTTAGGAAGTTTCTATTTATGGGAGTTTGATGGTTATGATGCGAATGGAGGTATGAAGTATAAAGACTTAAATGGTAATGGTATTACAGGTACTGCGGATGCAGGTGATAGAAAGTATTTTGATTCATATATTCCAAAATCTACTTTAGGCGTAAATATTTCAATGTCTTATAAAAATTGGGATTTTGCTCTTAATGGTTATGGTGCTTTTGGATTTAAGGTTTATAATGGTAAGAAAGCGCAAAGAATTAGTGGAGAAAATATAGAGAAGTCGGTTGCTAACGATTTTTGGACTGCTAATAATATAAATGCTTCTAATCCAGCGCCAACAACTGCAATTCCAATTGCTTCTACTTTCTTCTTAGAAAATGGTGATTTTTTTAGAATCAATAATATTTCAGTAGGGTATACTTTTAAAAATATTACTGATTATATGAAGTCAATTAAGTTGTACGTTAGTGCAATTAATCCTGTAATTTTTACTAAATATTCTGGGTTTACATCAGAAATAACAGGAAGTAATAATGGAGATCCATATGAAACAGCAGGTATTGAATTAGATACATATCCTGCTTTAAGATCTTTTGTATTTGGAGTTAACCTAAATTTTTAAAAAAATGAATAAGAAATATATCATAGCTGCGGCATTTTTAATTTTAGGAGCCGTAAATCAAAGTTGTAGTAATGACTTTATAGATGTTTCACCTACCGAAGCAATTCCTGAATCTGCTCTTGGTGAAGTTTATAATAGTGATGAAGGAGCAAGAAGTCTTGTTACAGCCATTTATGCTAAGTTTTTAGATTGGAATATGAGTACTTTTGCATGGATTGGAGTAACATCTATCGTATCTGATGATGCAGATAAAGGTTCAAGTCCAGGAGATTCGGGATCAGATAAAAATATTTTAGATGCTTTAACCTTTACCCCTTCAACTCCTTCATTTAAAGAACTATTTGCTTCAAATTATCAGGGGATTAATAGATGTAACCAAGCATTAAAATACCTTCCTCAGTTAGATAAAGCAGATTCTGATTTACGTAAAAGATTAACGGGAGAAGCTAAGTTTTTAAGAGCATTTATGTATTTTACTTTAGTGAAATCTTTTGGTGGGGTTCCATTAGTAGACCATGTTCCTGTAACTGGTGTAGAAGCTGATAAAGTGATGACTCTTACCAGAAAAAGCAAAGAAGAAATATATGCTTTTATTGAGAAAGATTTAAAAGATGCAATTGAAACTCTTCCTAATAAAACAACCTATTCAGGAAGTGATGTAGGTAGAGCATCTATTGGTGCAGCTCACGCCTTATTAGCTAAAGTTTATTTATATCAGAAAAAATGGCAATTAGCTATTGATGAGTGCAATTTAGTTACAGGTTATTCTCTTACGCCAAATTTCCAAGATATCTATAAAGTTTCAGGAGAGAATAATGCAGAATCTGTATTTGAAATTAATGGAAGCGGAGATACTGCTGGTAGAGCGATTCAACAATACAGTCAAGTACAGGGAGCAAGAGGAACAACTGGATGGGGCTGGGGTTTTGCTACTCCAACTCAAAGTTTGTATGATGCTTATTCAGCTGGAGATACTAGAAGAGATGCGACAATTATTCATAGTAGTATGACATTATATGATGGATATTTTGTAGGACCAAATGTAGAAAATAAGTTCTATAACTATAAAGCGTATTCTTCTAACTATAGAGATCAAGCTTCAACAGACGTAAATATTCGTTATTTAAGATATGCAGAAGTTCTTTTAATTAAAGCTGAAGCAATGAATGAATTGGGGCAGACTGCTGGTGCAGTTCCTTTCCTAAATCAAGTGAGAAATAGGGCTAATATCGGAGCTACTCCGGCTGTTTCTCAAGCTGATGTAAGAGCAGATATCTGGAAGCAGAGAAGACTTGAGTTTGCTTTCGAACACGACAGATGGTTCGATTTGGTAAGAACTGGTCAGGCTGCGGCGGCAATGGCTGCTGATGGAGGTAAAGTTTTTAAAGTTGGAACACATGAAGTTTTCCCACTTCCGCAAGACTTTATCATGGAAGCTGGTGGATTATCAGCTCAAAACCCTGGTTACTAAAAATTTAAGCAATAAAAATAAGAGAGGAGAATGAAAATTCTCCTTTTCTTTTAGGGATCAACTTTAAAATTTGAATTATGAAAAGGATTGTATGGTCAGTAGCTGTTGCCGCATTATTGGTGACATCGTGTAAGAATTCTCAAATTCCTAAACAGGAAACGACTCAGAAATCAGTTGTAAAAAGTGATATCACAGATGAGCAATTGATGGATAAAGTTCAGAAAGAGTCTCTAAAATATTTCTGGGATTACGCAGAACCGAATTCAAAATTAGGAAGAGAGCGCTATCATGAAGATAATATTTATCCTGATAATGATAAGCACGTCATTACAACGGGAGGCTCCGGATTTGGACTGGCAACCATATTGGTGGGGGTCGAAAGAGGTTTTGTTCCAAGGAAGGAAGCGGTAAAAAGATTGTCTACGATGATGGACTTTTTAGCAAAATCAGATCGTCATAAAGGCGCATGGTCACACTGGATCAACGGAGAAACAGGAAAAACGGTTCCTTTCGGAAAAAAAGATAACGGTGGAGATTTGGTGGAAACTGCTTTTTTAACGTCAGGAATTTTAATGGTTCGTGAATACTTTAAAAACGGAAATGCCGAAGAAAAAGCACTTGCTCAAAAATGTGATGAACTTTGGAAAGGAATTCAGTGGAATTGGTACACAAAAGGTGGTGAAAAGGTTCTTTACTGGCATTGGTCACCGGAATATCAGTGGGAAATGAACTTCCCGCTTCAAGGCTATAACGAATGCTTAATTACTTACATTTTAGCGGCTTCATCACCAACTTACCCAATCGATGCTGAAACCTATTACAAAGGCTGGACAAGAAACGGAACCTATCTTTCAGATAAAGAAAAATACGGACTCCCGATGTATGTAAAACATAATGGAGCAGAAGAATATGGCGGACCATTATTTTGGACTCAATATTCTTACATTGGCTTGGATCCAACGAATTTGTCGGATAAATTAATTAAAAATTACTTTGATTTAAATAAAAATCAGGTCCTTATCGACTATAAATATTGTGTTGAAAATCCAAAAGGCTGGAAAGGGTACGGTCCAAATTATTGGGGATTAACCGCAGGATATTCAAGAAATAAAGACGGAAGCACAGGTTACGATGCCCATTTTCCACAAAATGATAATGGCGTGATTACGCCGACGGCAGCGTTGAGCAGTTTTCCGTATTCGCCAAAAGAATCGATGGATTTTCTGAGATTTTTATATACGCAGAAACCTGAATTTATCGGTTCTGCAGGGCCTTACGATGCCACTTCGATTAATTATAACAATTGGTTTACGCCAAGATATTTAGCGATTGATCAGGGAACAATTGCGCCGATGATTGAAAATTACAGAACAGGATTTTTATGGAAGTTATTCATGAATGCTCCGGAAATTCAGCAAGGATTGAAGAAATTAAGTTTCAAATCTGAAAAATATGATATTAAATAAATATCCTTTTCAAGGTTTTAAATCTTGAAAAGGATAAATAACCATTCAAACAAAATCTAAATATTAACAATGAAATTAAAAATAAACCACTTACCCCTCTTACTTTTACCATTTTCTTTAAGTGTAACTGCTCAGGAAATAAAAACAACATTCAGCAAAGAGGTGAAAAGAGCCGAGAAAATATCGTACGTTCTCGATTATCCTCAAAAAGTAAAAGGAAATGTTCCGCTCATTGTATTTCTTCACGGTTCGGGAGAAAGAGGAAACGATCTGGAAGCCGTAAAATCACACAGTCCGTTTACCTACAGGAATTTAATCAATGAGCCTGTCGCCATTTTAGCTCCCCAATGCCCTGCAGATACGTGGTGGGATACGGTAAGTATTTATCATTTAATTAAAGAAATTCAGAAAAAATATAAGATCGATGCGTCCAGAATTTACCTCACAGGGCTTTCAATGGGAGGTTGGGGAACACTAAAACTGGCTATGGAACATCCTGAAATGTTTGCTGCCGTAGTTTCCGTTTGCGCACCGACCGACAGGGTAATGTATGCGAACATCAATCAATACAAAGATTTAAATATGAAAATTTTTCATGGCGGGATGGACGATGTTGTTTTGCCTGAAAATGCTTTTAACTTTTACCAAAAACTTCATCCGGTAAATCCATCGGCAGAATTAACGATTTTCCCGAATGATAATCATAATTCTTGGGATTCTACGTATTCAAATCCGGCGTTGTATGAATGGATGTTGAGTAAAAAGAAGGAGAAATAATTCATTTGAAATTAAAAATATAAGTAAATTTTACGTTGTTATCATTGGCTGATTAAAATATGACAGTATATTTTCAGTCGATGAATGATATTTCGACCTGGCCAGAAGCCTTGGCGAATGAAAAATAGAAAGACTGGATTTTAAAAAAGTCATAGCGAATCCGACGTTTAAAATTTAATAGTATTAAAAACAAAAAAAAAGAAATATAATTTAAGAAGATAGATTTATGAGAAAGTTAATTGTAATTGCGACTTTAGCATTAGCACCTGTTGTTTCGGCTCAGGAAATGGTAACAAAGCCCGTTCAGTCTTATCAGACGGCGCAGTATCAGGCAAAAAAGAAGGCTTTTGTAGATAATCTTTTAGCTAAAATGACTTTAGATGAGAAAATCGGACAGCTGAATTTACCAAGTTCAGGCGACTTTACGACAGGTCTGGCTAAAAGTTCCGACATCGGAAAGAAAGTAGGACAAGGTTTAGTTGGCGGACTATTCAATATAAAAGGAGCGGATAAAATCAAAGCCGTTCAGAAAGTAGCGGTTGAAAACAGCCGTCTGAAAATTCCGATGATCTTCGGAATGGACGTGATTCACGGGTACGAAACCACTTTCCCGATTCCATTAGGATTAGCGGCTTCCTGGGATATGAATATCGTGCAGCAATCTGCGAAGGTGGCAGCGAGAGAAGCGGCAGCAGACGGAATTAACTGGACCTTCTCGCCAATGGTTGATATTTCCCGCGAACCAAGATGGGGAAGAGTTTCTGAAGGTTCTGGAGAAGATCCGTATTTAGGAAGTGAGATTTCTAAAAATATGGTCTATGGCTATCAGGGGAAAGACCTGGCAAACGGAACCAATATTTTGGCTTGTGTAAAGCACTTTGCACTGTATGGAGCCGGTGAAGCGGGAAGAGATTACAATACCGTAGACATGAGCCACGTAAGAATGTTCAACGAATATTTTCCGCCTTATAAAGCAGCTGTAGATGCTGGTGTAGCTTCGGTAATGGCTTCTTTCAACGAAGTAGACGGCGTTCCTGCAACCGGAAACAGATGGTTGCAGACTGAAGTATTAAGAGATCAGTGGAAATTCAAAGGTTTCGTAGTAACCGATTATACAGGGATCAACGAAATGGTAGATCACGGAATGGGAGATCTTCAGCAGGTTTCTGCACTGGCTCTGAAAGCGGGAGTTGACATGGATATGGTAGGAGAGGGCTTTCTAACCACGTTGAAAAAATCTTTATCTGAAGGAAAAGTAACGCAGGCTGAGATTGATATGGCAACAAGAAGAATTCTTGAAGCAAAATATGATCTTGGTTTATTCGACAATCCTTACAAGCACGGAGATGCTAAATTGGCAGCGAAAGAGGTGTACAGCATGGAAAACCGTAATATCGCACGAAATGCAGCTGCACAGTCTATGGTTTTAATGAAAAATGAAAACCAGGTTTTACCATTAAAGAAATCAGGAACGGTAGCAGTAATCGGACCATTGGTTAACAACTCAATGAATATGGCAGGAACCTGGAGTGTGGCTACAAAACACGCAATTTCTGTTAATTTAATGCAGGGACTTCAGGCTAATTACGGAAAAGAGGTGAAATTCCTTTCTGCTAAAGGTGCGAACATTGATTACGATGCTAAATTAGAAGAAATCTATGCCGCTCACGGTAAGAAAACGGATAGAGATAACCGTTCAAAAGAAGCTTTATTAAAAGAAGCGGTAGATGTTGCCAACAAAGCAGACGTTATCGTTTTAGCCATCGGAGAATCTGCGGAAATGAGCGGAGAATCTTCTTCAAGAACAGAAATTACGATTCCTCAGTCTCAGGTTGATTTATTAAATGAATTGAAAAAGACAGGAAAACCAATCGCCATGGTATTGTTTACAGGTCGTCCTTTAGCTTTAACGAATGTAAAAGACACACCGGATGCTATTTTAAATGCATGGTTCCCGGGTTCTGAAGCCGGAAATGCGATGGCTGATGTTCTTTTCGGAAAGGTAAATCCTTCAGGAAAATTACCGATGACCTTCCCAAGAAGTTTAGGACAGGTTCCAATTTATTATAACGCAAAAAATACGGGTCGCCCATTAAGTCAGGAATTAACTGATAAGTGTGAATACCAAAGATTCCGTTCCAATTATATGGATGAGTGTAATACGCCATTGTATCCGTTTGGTTATGGTTTGAGTTATTCTAAATTCAATTATTCTGATGTTACGGTTTCCAATGCCAACCCAAGAGGGGAGCAGACGATTCAGGCATCGGTAACGGTTACGAATTCCGGAAACTATGATGGCGCTGAGGTGGTTCAGCTATACATCAGAGATATGGTGGGAAGCATCACAAGACCGGTAAAAGAATTGAAAGGTTTCCAAAAAGTAATGTTGAAAAAAGGAGAATCTAAAAAAGTAACCTTTGACATCAGCCCGGAAAATCTAAAATTCTATAACGGCGCATTGAAATACGATTGGGAAGCCGGAGAATTTGATATCATGATCGGTACCAATTCTGAAGAGGTAAAACATTCAAAAATTAACTGGACAAAATAATTTTTCCTAAGCCGCTCATAACGAGCGGCTTTTTTTGTAACTTAGAACGAAAGTCACCAAAGCTAAATCTTTGGCATACTTTTTACAAAGTGAAAACTAAAATATTTATCAAATGAAAAAAACAATTTTATTTACGGCAATGTTCCTTGGATGTTTAACTTTTGCACAAAAGAAAACGAAGGTAGTAGGAGGTGATCGGGATGTTCACGGCTGCATCGCATCGGCAGGCTACACTTATTCACAACTTAGAAATGAATGCGTACGCGTTTTTGAACAGAAAATTAAACTTAACGAAGTCAAGGCTGATAAAAGCTATACATCTATGACGGCAGTTATTTTCAACAAAAACATGAGTAAAGCTGAAATTTTTATTCCCGACGGAAAGGCCAAAAGTATCGTTCTGGAAAGACAGGGCAAAGGCAAAATCTGGAAAAGCGGAAGTCACGTTAAAGAAAGTTTCGTCTTAGTTCCTTATAAGAAAAACGGATATCAGATTAAAAAAGATAATGTAGTCATTTATCAATAATAAAAGAAAAACAGGAAGTCAATTGTCTTCCTGTTTTTTTATACTTTATTGTTTACCTACCCTCATAAACCATAAGGTAGTTAAATAGTTAGCGTGGAATGAACCCCGATGAACGAGATTCCGTAACGATATAATTCTGAAAGGGTTAAATTATTTAAATTATTTAAATTATTTAAATGAAATTTTCTTAAGTAAAATAGGAATCCATAAAAAAACCTCACAGGCTTAGAAAACCTGTGAGGTTTAATGATTAAGAAATCATTATGATAATTAATAATTACCCCGCAACTACTTCATCGGCGTACACAACACCTTCATAGCAAGCGTTATAAATCGCTTTCAACTCTTCCAGAGAAGGAACTCTTGGGTTAAAACCTGTACATGGATCTACCAAAGCATTGTTGGCGATATAATCAAGATTTTTATCCCAATCTTCTCTTGAAATTCCAAATTCTTTGATCGCTGATTGGTTATTAACCTCTGAACGAAGTGTTTCGATAGCCTGAGCCAGTTCTTCAGTCGTTTCTTTACCGATTACTCTTGCCAAATCAGGAAAACGGTCTGTAGCAGCAGCGTTATAACGGATCACATTCGGAAGGAAAATTGCGTTAGAAGCCCCGTGAGGAATTCCGTATAAAGCACCAACCTGGTGAGATAAAGAGTGTACAATTCCTAACCATGCATTATTGAATGCCAAACCTGCCATAAATGAGGCATCATGCATATTTTGACGGGCTACAATATTATTAGGATTTTCTACCGCTTCTTTCAAGTTATCAAATACAATTTCCAAACCACCTTTAGAAAGGGCATCTGCGATATTGTTATCGATATTGGAAACGTACGCTTCCACACAGTGAGTCAACGCATCAAGACCTGTATTGGATGTAACGTGAGCTGGCATCGAAGCACAGATTTCACCATCAACAATCGCGATATCTGGAGTTAATTCATAAGAAACGATAGGATATTTTACGCCTTTTTCTCTGTCAGTAATTACCGCAAGACCTGTTGTTTCAGTTCCTGTTCCGCTTGTAGAAGGGATCGCGATAAATTTAGCTTTGTTTCTTAAAACCGGAACAGTGAAAGGTTTAATCATTGCCTCGAAATCGGCATCAGGATATTCATAGAAAACCCACATAATTTTTGCAGCATCAATTGCTGAACAACCTCCTAAACCGATAATCCAGTCTGGTTGAAAATTCTGGATCATTTCAGCTCCTTTTGCGCAAGTTGCAGATGACGGATCTTCTTCCACCCCTTCAAAAATCTGAGTTTCGATTCCTGCTTCTGTAAGATAAGCAACTGCTTTATCCAGTGTTCCGCTCTTTCTCATCGAGCTTCCTCCTGTTACGATTACCGCTTTTGTACCTTTGATATTTGCTAATTCAGAAAGAGTTCCTGCACCATGAAAAACTTCTCCTGCAATAAATAATTTGCTCATTTTTTTTATTTAATTTTTGATGATACAAAATTAAACCAATCAAAAGGAGCGCTGTTATACAAATAGGACTACGCGTTATACATTTGCGCAAGTTCCTGCTGAAGTTCGGTTGGCGTTTCCTTTAATTTTGCTTTTACAAACTTATTAAGTGCGGAAGGGGAGTTGAAACCGAGATCGAATGCAATTTCCTTATGCGAAAGATCAGAAAACATCAGCTGACGTTTTATTTCCATTAAAATCCGGTTATGAATCGCCTGAATCGCCGTTTCTCCGCAATGTTTTTTAGTGATAGAATTTAATTTTTTCGGGGTAATAGCCAACTCTTCCGCATAATATTGAACTGTACGGAATTGCTTATAATGCTCGTTCAGCAATTTTTTAAACCGCACATAAACAGGTTTATCAGCCGTTTCTTTATGTAAAATGGGATGCAGACCGTGAACAGATTCTATGAGACCTAACAAAAAGATCTTGATTTGAAATCTCGCCTGTTCTTTTTTTATCAGACTGGGCTTTTGATAAATCGCCTGAATAAGCTTTATGGAATGTAAACTGTGCTCAAAATCATGCTGAGAAAGAATTGTACAGTTAAGCTGAGTCGAAAGATTGACATTGTAGGTGCTCAATTCATTTTTCAGAATATCGGAACAGAATAATATTTCCTCAAAAAGAATGATTTTTCCTTTTAAATCTGAACTTAAATCCGATATAAAATGAACCTGTTCCGGAAATACAACAGAAATTTTTCCCGCCTTTAAATAATGAATTTTATCTTCAATATGAAGTTGAAGCGTTCCGTTTTCAATAACAATAATTAAAAAATGATCTTTTTTGTGGGGCTTAAAATAATCCTTTAAATGCTCTTTGTTCAAATCAAAAACCCTAAAAGACAGATTTTTATCCTCCTCCTTCTGAATATTTTTTTTGATTTCCAATTTCTTCAAACTGCCCATTTCCCTTATTGTTTTAAAACGAAGCAACAAAGGTAGCGCAAAATATCCTCTGTTTGCAAAGAATAAATGCCCGGGTTTAATAAGACGAAATAGAGTAGGATACCTTTATATATATACATCCGGCTTAATCTGTATCTTTTTAGTATTTCCACAGCCCATTTATTCTTCTTCTCCTTCCAGAACCTTCTACTCGCTACCACACTACCTACCCATCCTTCGCCATTTTTATTTATAATAAGGATCTAAATCCTACTTTCCGCTCTTTTGGTAGACGCTCCCACTACCATACGCCTACCATCCCAAAAAGATGCACTGCAATCATGATCTAGAGTAGTGGCTCTTTCATCTCATTTTTAGCCCATATTTATTAAAGTAGTTTGTATTATATAATACAATATCCCATCTACCACAGCACCTACCTCCTCAAAACCCCCACCCGAAAAAATTCTCCTCCTCTGGAGGAGTGTCAAAAATTCAAAGAATTTTAGACGAGGTGGTGCCCGCGAAGCCCCACTCCTGTATATCAAAACAATACCATCTCCTCACAATCAAACCTCATAGGTTCTGAAAACCTATGAGGTTTCTCTTCCAACCCTCGTTATGCTTCAAATATTTCCATTCCCATCATCTAAAGAAAAAAAATCATCACCTAAATCCCACCTCAATCAAAGCATCTCATTTCAGCCTATACTTACAGTCCATCCCACCTACCAAAGCCCCTTCCTTTTCAAAGCCCCCACCCGAAAAAATTCTCCTCCTCTGGAGGAGTGTCAAAAATTCAAAGAATTTTAGACGAGGTGGTGCCCGCGAAGCCCCACTCCTGTATATCAAAACAATACCATCTCCTCACAATCAAACCTCATAGGTTCTGAAAACCTATGAGGTTTCTCTTCCAACCCTCGTTATGCTTCAAATATTTCCATCTCCATCATCTAAAGAAAAAAAATCATCACCTAAATCCCACCTCAATCAAAACATCTCATTTTAGCCTATACTTATAGTCCATCCCATCTACCAAAGCACCTACCTCCTCAAAGACCTCACCTGAAAAAATTCTCCTCCTCTGGAGGAGTGTCAAAAATTCAAAGAATTTTAGACGAGGTGGTGCACGCGAAGCCACACTCCTGTATATCATAATAAAACCATCTCCCGCCACCGCCACCCAAAAACCTCATAGGTTCTGAAAACCTATGAGGTTTCTCTTCATACTCCAAACTCCAAAGCCCACCAGTCTTCCAACCCTCGTTATGCTTCAAATATTCCCATTCCCATCATCTAAAGAAAAAAAATCATTTTAAAAACAATCCCACCTCAATCAAAGCATCTCATTTTAGCCTATACTTAGAATCCATCCCACCTACCAAAGCACCTACCTCCTCAAAACCCCCATCCGAAAAAATTCTCCTCCTCTGGAGGAGTGTCAAAAATTCAAAGAATTTTAGACGAGGTGGTGCACGCGAAGCCACACTCTTGTATATCATAACAAAACCATCTTCTCACAATCAAACCTCATAGGTTCTTAAAACCTATGAGGTTTCTCTTCCAACTCCAAAGCCCACCAGCCTTCCAACCCTCGTTATGCTTCAAATATTCCCATTCCCATCATCTAAAGAAAAAAAATCATTTTAAAAACAATCCCACCTCAATCAAAGCATCTCATTTCAGCCTATACTTACAGTCCATCCCACCTACCAAAGCCCCTTCCTTTTCAAAGCCCCCACCCGAAAAAATTCTCCTCCTCTGGAGGAGTGTCAAAAATTCAAAGAATTTTAGACGAGGTGGTGCACGCGAAGCCACACTCCTCTATATTATAAC